>Ga0308163_10000029_pt1 | contig 461084 bp, 428 predicted proteins | sample PhyTR1_FD_201037 | JGI IMG/M metagenome (GOLD analysis project Ga0308163, IMG submission 201037) | Phyllosphere microbial communities from UC Gill Tract Community Farm, Albany, California, United States - DLSLT.R1 | ecosystem: Host-associated > Plants > Phyllosphere > Unclassified | place...
GGCTTACTGTATGCGAACCTTTTCTTAAATCTGTACTCATAATCTAAAGGTAAAGATTTTTTCGCATTACTAAAGTACTGCAATAAATTGCAGGGTTTTAAACCCCGATCTGAGACCAATAAAAAAGTTCACAAAGCTATATAAATAAAGCTTTGCAAACCTTGCGTGAACCTTAGCGTACTTTGCGGTTAAATTCAACACAAACCAAGTAACTTGAAACTTAAAACCTAGAACAAAAAAGAACCATTTTGTTTTTGTAAAAATTAGGAAAACCTTATTTTTGCATCACAAAACTAAAAATTAGAAATGGGAAGAGCGTTCGAATTTAGAAAAGGAAGAAAAATGAAACGTTGGTCTGCAATGGCCAAAACGTTTACCAGAATTGGTAAAGATATCGTAATGGCTGTTAAAGAAGGTGGACCAAACCCAGATGCCAATTCTAGATTAAGAGCTGTTATACAAAATGCGAAAGCTGCCAACATGCCAAAGGACAATGTGGAGCGCGCAATTAAAAATGCAAGTAACAAAGATACTGCCAACTATAAAGAAATTTTGTTTGAAGGATATGCTCCTCACGGAATTGCAATCTTAATTGAAACTGCTTCTGATAACAATAACAGGACTGTAGCTAATATTCGCAGTTATTTCAACAAATGCAACGGAACAATGGGAACTCAAGGTTCTGTTGAGTTTATGTTTGACCACACTTGCAACTTTAGAATTGCAAAAGATGGTATCGACGCTGAGGAATTAGAATTAGAATTGATTGATTTTGGTGCTGAAGAGGTTTTTGAGGATGAAGATGGAATCTTAATCTATGCTCCTTTTGGAAGTTTTGGTGCTTTGCAGAAAGAATTAGAAAACAGAGGTCTTGAAATCCTTTCTTCTGGTTTTGAGCGTATTCCGCAAATCACTAAAGAATTAACTGAAGCTCAAATTGCTGATGTTGAAAAATTGATCGAAAAAATCGAAGAAGATGATGACGTAATGAACGTTTATCATACCATGAAAGAAGAATAATCTTTCTATAAAAACATATTTTAAAAAGCTCTGGATTTTTCCTGAGCTTTTTTGTTTTAAGGAACTTTTGCTTAATTGAAATTAAAAATTATATTTGCTAACATCTGAAATAAACAATTTTAAACTTTCATTTATGCAATCATCAAAATTTATGAAATTTGCTGTGATAGCACTTGTAATCTTATTTATTGTGATTAGTGTTATTAGCTAAAAAATACAAGTCTTTTGATTTTCAAAAGACTTTTTTTATTTCATCTATTTAAATCTTTACGAAATGGCAGGAAAAATTGTTTTTCATGGTTTTATATTAATACTCTTTTTGGTATTTCTCCAACGAATTGCTGTCAATATAATCTACATCAATAAAAATAATCTTGGTGAAGGAAAAATTTATGATAGCAGCTCTTACAAAAGAAGCATTAATTCTGCCACAACATATTCTTTTTCAATTATAGATAAAAATGGCGTAAAATATCATGACAGTGGCGATAGCGATACCAATCAATATGGTTTTTCTATAGGAGACAAAGTTGTATTTAGAATACTTCACAATGGCGATTCGAAAGCTGTACGTATAATAAAACGAAATGGAGAGCAAGTAAGAAATTATTACGGTTTTGTAGATTATGCCAGCGTCATTTCTGTAATACTTATAATTCTTGGCTATATTTATATTCCTAAGTTATTGAAAACTTAAACCAAAAGACCCTAATGAAACTAATAGAAAACTTCTACTGTACACAAACTGAAATTTTTGGTGGGGCTGGTGGACAAAAAATAATTTTTCAGGGAATAAGTTCAATCAAAACCGAATTGATAAGACCTTCTATAAAAATCTTAGATGTAGAATATTCCGAGAAAAAGACCTATACAAAGAATTTAGTCGCTAAATCATCCGTAACTTCCGATGAATATTTTACTTTAGATGAATTATTGTTTCTATCCAAAACATACGGATTCGAAATTGAAGAAGACGATAATTTAAAAGGATATTATAAAAGCGTTTTAAAAATTCATAAACTGTATGACTGCCCTGGTTATATCACTTTAATGGAATTGGACGATAAAGAATATTTAAGAATTGAATTTCTTCGTTGGCAATTTGACTGTCAACCGAGAGGCGCTGGAGAAGATATGCTGGGAGAAGATATTACGTATATTCTTGGCATTTGGGAGTCTCCATTATTGACAGATCAAATAGTAGCTAAATTAAAGAAACCTAAAGGAATATATTATAAAGAAATTACAGTTTAAAATCTTTTGCTTTTTCTTATTTCACAGATTATTATACAAAAACGGAATTTCTAGAATACTAAAGAATATTTTCAAAACGCTTCTCTTGTTTATAAATCGCGAGTCACCATTATGACCAAAATTTCAATTATAAAAAAAATACAATTAGGAGAAAGATCATTTCCAATTGAAACTCCAGATTTTGAATTACATTTCAGTTTTTACTGCGGAAACGGAGTAATAAAACATGAAGCTATTATTTCTTTCAAAAACTCTAATTTTTTAAGTGCATTAATCGAAACTGGCCGAATTACAAATCATGATTTAATCCAAAACAATATAGTTAGACTAGAAAATTTAGAAGATCCAAACACTCTACTTTCATTCAGGTATCAAATTTGTAATTTTAAAGACTGTCATAACACTTATCTTTTAATTTTTGATATTCATGAAAATAGAGGTTATTATGGCTTTTTTATACATACGGTTTTACAAATAGAAAATTTCATTTAACCTTACTCACAAAAAAAATATTTATAGAAAATTCAAAAAATCATTTTTATAGTAGTAATAGTTTTTAAAAAACAAAAGCAAGTCTTCCACTTCAAGTGAAGATTTCTTTTTGTTTAATGTAATACTGATAATATTGTTATCCTCAATTTTTTCGATTTCCCAAATACCATTATCATTGACCATCAAAAGAAAAATCTCTTCATTAAGATATTTAGAGCAAAAAGCAATTCTTTCTTTTCCGTCTCGTTTTTCCTTATTCAAGTGAACAAAACCTTTAAATCCGATTATTAAAAATTTTTCTTTTATCGTCATTTTAATGTATATACATATTCAGGAAATCAAAACTAAAACAAAAATATATTAATAATGATTATTTGAACTCATTTTAAACTAAAGCCTAAATATAGCTAAAGATAACATTTCGACTATATTTGCAATACCTCAAATAAAATTAAAACTAAAAATGCAAACATCAAAAATCACCCGCATTGCTGTCGTAGTACTAGTACTTTTGTTCTTAGTATTGAGTGTAATTAGCTGCAGTACGCATACACACGTTCACAACCACCCTGCTCCATCTGGTAAAAAAATACCACCTGGACAAGCCAAAAAAATGAATGGAGACAAAAGCGCAAAAGCTTATGCTCCAGGTCAGCAGAAAAAGAGATAAAAAAAAGCCTTCCAAAATCTGGAGGGCTTATTTTTTACAGAAAACTATTTTTTATTACTGGAATTAATAACCTTGATCAAATAAGTCCCTTCAGGCAAATCAGTAATATTAGAGGCATTGGCACTCATTATTTGTTTTCCTTGTGAAAAAACCTCAATAGTTTTACCGCTTTTATTGGTTTCCGCTGAAGCCGCGGGAGCTACAGTCTTTGCAGGCATAGGTGTTGCAACAGCTTTTTTTGGTGCATTTGAAGTTGCGGGACTTGAGACAGGTATGCTTTCGCTTACTGGAGCACCATTTGGTTTCGAACTATTATATGCTTCTCTCACTTGTTCTTCTGTCATGGCAACACTATACAATCTTAAGTCGTCAATATCTGCATTGATACTCGTTGAGGTATTCAATTTTCCAAGATTTAAAATATAACCCTTTGCAGAACGCTGAATTCCTTCCGCAGATTTTAGCAATTCGCCATTTCGGTAGATCTTGGAAATATTTCCATCATAAGTAATACTATAAAAATACCAAGTCTCTTTTACTAAAGGCACAGAAACAATTACATTATTCGCGTCTCCCCACCCTACCAAACTTACATCTGCGCTAGATCCTACTACTGGTTGCTGAACTAATCCAAAGTACTGTCCATTTACGGCATTGCCATATCCTAAAATATAATTAGGAATGTTGACCGCATTAAATTTTACCCAAACCGATATTGTTTTGGGTTTATTATCCTGCGGAAGCTCTCCGACAACAGCCTGATACCCTTTATTTACAAGTCGCAAAGCACTTTTAGGACTTCCCATTCTATCGTTCACAAAAAGCCGTGTGCCTAAAAATGAAATGGAGTTATCGGCACTGTTTAAATTTCCATTGAAATTAAACTCCTGCACCGGATTTTGTGCATTCGCAGTTAAAAAATTTACAAACATTAAAGTGAGTAATATTTTTTTCATAGTAGTAGCTTTTATCAGAGTAGTTTTGGTTTAAGGCAAATAGCAACTGACTGTAAAATTTAAATTCTTTAGATTTTACAGTTCTAAAATTCGTTTATTATTTTTATAAAATTTGTTAAAACTATAATTAAAATTCAGCATCTCCAAACAATTCCTACATACAAATGCATAATTCTCACAAAAATACATTTCCACATCAAAGACCTTTCTTTTAAAGAATATTTGAAGTCCAATAGAGCTTGCCTATCGGAACAAATTAAAAAAAGCCTTCTGAACACAGAAAGCTTTCCTTACTATTCCAAAAAACCAATTGCTTGCGCAATAAAAAACTAACTAACATTTAAAAACTAAAAAACCTTTATTTAGAAGTAATTTTCTTTGACGGAGTGCTGGTAATTTTTAATAAATAAGTCCCTTCTGGAAGATTGCTAATATTTGCCGCATTACTTCCTACTATTTTTTGTCCTTGCGAATAAATTTCAACTGTCTTAGAGGCACCACTTATATCGCTTGAAGTAATAATCGTTTCATTTGCAGTTTTTGCTTTTACTGCAGTTTTTCCAGTCTTTGTTTCTACAGAAGCCGCAACCAAATTAGTTGCTTTTTCGCTTTCATATAATCCTGTTACCTGCTCTGGTGTTAAGGCTACATCGTAAATCTTTAAATCGTCTATATCCGCATTTATCCCAACCATTGTATTGATTTCGCCCAATCTAAAAATAGTGCCATTAGTAGATCTGGCCATACCTTCTAGATATTTCAATAATTTGCCATCTCGGTATATTTTAGAGGTAGTTCCTTCGTAAGTAATGGCATAATTGTACCAAACATTCTTTTCTAGAGGTGTAGATACAATAACATCATTAGAAGCTCCCCAAGCTGCTAAACTCAAATCAGAGTTAGAAGTAGTGGTTCCTTGCTGTAGTAAGCCACAATATTGAGCATTTAACGGACTTCCGTAGCCCCAAATATAGTTTGCGTTTGAAATATCATTGAATTTTACCCAAATACTAATTGTTCTTGAGCTTTTTCCTTGAGGCAGATTGTCAATTACAGCTTCTAGAGCTTTATTATTTAATCGCTGAGCTTCTTTTATAACTCCAGCTCTGTCTGCTACGAAATTATTGGTACCGATAAACGAAGTGGTGTTTGCAGTATTATTTAAAGTACCATTAAAGTTAAATTCCTGAATCGGTGTTTGCGCATTCACATTCAAATAACTTACAAACAATACTGTTAGTAGTAATTTTTTCATAATAGTAGATTTTAGGGATTAAACAAACTATGTTTTTTTAATACTGCTAAACTATATTATTATGGTTTCGAGCTAAAATATTTTCGACAACTTACCTAAATACTCGTTAAAATAACGTTTTTTACGCATTTCACCCATGAAATTCATTTTTTAAAACTCAAAAATATTATTAAAATTTTAAATTAAATTTATCAATATTAATAATTTCCTACGTATAAATACGGTATAATCAATAAAACAATAAATTTTAACTTATACACATTTGTTTCCTTACTGAAAGAAGCCAACAAAAAAAACTCCATTCGAAAATTGCGAATGGAGTTTCTATATTGCGGAAAGTACTATTACTTTACAAATTCAATTTTTTGAGCTTCCTCTTCATTAACACTATCAAAGAAACCTTGCTCGTTCATCCAGTCATCGCTGAATACTTTACTCATGTAACGAGAACCATGATCTGGGAAGATCGCAATAATATTACTGTCTTTTGTAAATTCTCCTTCTTCAGCATATTGTTTAATAGCTTGCATTACTGCTCCAGAAGTATATCCAACAAACAAACCTTCTTTTCTAGTAATCTCTCTAGCAGAGTGAGCACTTTCTTCGTCGGTTACTTTCATGAATTTATCAATAATATCAAAATCTGTAGCCGATGGGATTAAGTTTTTACCAAGACCTTCTATACGGTAAGGGTAAATTTCTTTGCTATCGAATTCTTTTGTCTCGTGGTATTTTTTCAATACAGAACCAAAAGCATCCACTCCTAAAATTCTAATATTTGGATTTTTTTCTTTTAAGAATTTTGCAGTTCCAGAGATAGTTCCTCCTGTACCGCTGCAAGCAACTAAGTGCGTAATTTGTCCTTTTGTTTGTTCCCAAATCTCTGGACCTGTAGTGTTGTAGTGAGCATCAATATTTAACTGATTGAAATATTGATTAATGTAGACTGACCCTTTTGTCTCTTCATGCAAACGTTTTGCTACATTATAATAAGATCTTTCATCATCTGCAGAAACGTGAGCCGGACAGACATACACTTTGGCGCCTAAACTTCTCAACATGTCAATTTTGTCTTTAGATGATTTTGAACTTACAGCCAAAATACAATTGTAACCTTTAATAATGCTTACCATCGCTAAACTAAATCCTGTATTACCAGATGTTGTCTCGATAATGGTATCTCCCGGAGATAGAATTCCTTTTCTTTCGGCTTCTTCAATAATATATAGTGCTATTCTATCTTTTGAGGAATGACCTGGGTTGAAAGCTTCTACCTTTGCGTAGAAATTTCCTTCTAACTCTTCGGTAATTTTATTTAGCTTAATAAGGGGGGTGTTTCCTATTAACTCTAAAACATTATTATAAGCAGTTATTTCTTCTTTCATAAAAAAATAGTTAATCAAAGGCCTTTTCTAAATTAACCTTGATAGGTTGCAAATTTAACAAAAAATTTCTAATTAGCTTTTAATTTTTTCTAAATCTAATAAAAAACTAAATTCTTTTGCTAAGTCTTTTAAAGCCTCAAAACGTCCCGAAGCCCCGCCATGACCTGCATCCATGTTTGTATCTAAAAACAAAAGTTTATTATTTGTTTTCAAATCTCGCAATTTTGCAACCCATTTAGCTGGCTCCCAATATTGTACCTGCGAATCATGAAGACCAGTAGACACATACATATTAGGATATTCTTGTGCTTTTACGTTATCGTAAGGCGAATACGACAACATATAATCGTAATATTCTTTCTTGTTCGGGTTCCCCCATTCGTCATACTCTCCAGTTGTAAGCGGAATACTGTCATCCAACATCGTCGTAATTACGTCTACAAAAGGCACCTGAGCAATAACGCCATTATACAATTCAGGAGCTTCATTTACAATCACTCCCATTAAAAGTCCTCCGGCAGATCCTCCTTCAGCATAAAGATGTTCGGGAGAAGTATACCTTTGGTCTATTACAAATTTAGAGCAATCGATGAAATCTGTAAAGGTATTTTTCTTTTTTAACAGTTTTCCATCTTCATACCATTGTCTTCCTAGGTCCTCGCCTCCTCTGATATGCGCAATAGCATAAACAAATCCGCGGTCTAGAAGCGATAATCTTGTAGAAGAAAAATAAGTGTCCATTGTAATTCCGTATGAACCATATGCGTAAAGCAACAACGGATTTTTACCATTTTTCTCCAATCCTTTTCTGTAAACCATCGAAATTGGCACTTTTACACCATCTCTTGCTGTTGCCCAAACTCTTTCTTCTATATAATTGTTCTTATCAAATTTCCCTCCTAAAACCTCTTGCTCTTTCAAGATTTCTTTGGTTTTAGTCTTCATATTAAAATCAATTACAGAAGAAGGAGTTGCCAATGATTGATAACTGTAACGCAAAATATCGGTATCAAAATCAACATTGGTTGTTGTATACGCATTATATGTTTCACTGCCAAAAGGAAGATAATAATCTGGCTCATCACCCCAAGGCATGATTCGAATATGATTTAATCCGTTAGAACGCTCTTCTACAACTAAATAATTTTTAAAAATTTCGATATCTTCTAACAAGACATCTTCTCGGTGCGGAATAAGATCAACCCAATTTTTCTTCCCTGTTTTACCTTCAGGCGTTTTCATCAACTTAAAATTGGTCGCTTTGTCTTTATTCGTCAAAATATAAAATGAATCTTCGTAATGCGAAATACTGTACTCTAATCCGCGAACGCGAGGTTGAAAAACTGTAAATTCTCCATCTGGATTACTTGAGTTTAGAATTCTATATTCTGTCGTTAAAGTACTTCCTGAACCAATCACAATGTATTTTCTTGATTTTTCTTTACTGATCGATACATTAAAAGTATCATCAACTTCATCAAAAACCAAAACATCTTTTTCAGATTCTGTATTTAATTTATGTTTAAAAACTTTATCTGCTCTAAGCGTTACTTGATCTTGTCTTACGTAAAAAATAGTATTGTTGTCGTTTGCCCAAACAGAAGCTCCAGTAACATTTTCTATTTTATCTGCTAAAATTTCGCCTGTTTCTAGGTTTTTAATTTGAATGGTATAAATTCTTCTTCCAACAATATCTACTCCAAAACTGGCAAATTTATTGTCTGGACTAATACTTAAACCTCCCAATTTGAAATAAGCGTGTCCTTTTGCCATTTCGTTGCAATTGAACAGAATTTCTTCCTCTGCAGAAAGACTTCCTTTTTTTCTGGCAAAAATTGGATAATCCTGCCCTGTTTCAAAACGAGTAATGTAGAAGTATCCATTATAGAAATAAGGAACCGAAGAATCATCTTCTTTAATTCTTGCTTTCATTTCTTCAAATAGACTATCTCTTAAATTTTGAGTATGAGAAGTCATATTCTCGTAATAAGAATTCTCTTGATTTAAATAATCAATTACCTCTGGATTTTCTCTGTCATTAAGCCAGAAATAGTTGTCAATTCTAGATTCTTTATGTTTTTTTAATGTTTTTGGAATTATTTTGGCCTTTGGAGCCGATATATCATTTTGCATTGAATTAGCATTAATTTTTAATATGAAGACGCAAAAATAGTACAAACACAACAGAACAAAATTAATTTTTTCATAAAATATTCTATTGAATTAACACAGCAATATACTAATTTTGTCTGAAATAATTTAAAAAATCAACAAAAATGGATTTAATGGGAATGATGGGCAAACTTAAAGAAACCCAGCAAAAAATTGAAGATACAAAAAAGCGTTTAGATACTGTTTTGATTGATGAACAAAGCGCTGACGGATTATTGAAAATTACTATTACAGCTAGCAGAAAGATAAAATCGATTTCTATTGATGATTCTTTGTTTGAAGATAAAGAACAACTAGAAGATTATTTGATTGTTACACTAAACAAAGCAATCGAAAAAGCTACAAATGTTAACGAAAGAGAATTAGACGCAGTTGCCAGAATGGATATGCCTTCTATTCCTGGAATGGATAATTTGTTTAAATAAGGTGCAAAGGTTCAGAGTTGCAAAGGCTCAAAGGTTTTTTACTTTCTCTAACTTTAATAAAACAAAAAAGACGCATTGTGCGTCTTTTTTTGTTTTAAAACCTATGTATCTTTGAACCTTTGTACTTTTCGCCTAAAACTTCGAAAGTGTTTCCAACACATAAGTATGCATTACTTCTTTGTAATCTAAATGCGTAACAATACGAAGTTTGTTATGCCCTAATGAACTTATTAGAATATTTTTTTGTTTTAATTTTTCGATTAATAATTGATCGCTATAACCTTCTGCAAGCGAAAAAATCAAAATATTGGTTTCAACAGGTTCAATTGATGCAATCCAAGGTTTAGTGCTTAGGATTTTTGCAATTTCTTTGGCTCTGCGGTGATCTTCTGCCAATCTTTCGATATTATGAGCCAAAGCATATAATCCAGCAGCGGCTAAATAACCGACTTGACGCATTCCACCCCCTAATATCTTTCTGATTCTCAACGCTCTATGAATATCAGCTTTACTACCCAATAAAACTGAACCTATCGGAGCGCCTAAACCTTTAGATAAACAAACTGAAATAGTATCGAAAATAGCCCCAAATTCCCTGGGATTTTGTCTTTTGGCAACTAATGCATTCCAGATTCTCGCTCCATCTAAATGAAACTTCAAATTATGAGCATCACAGACCTTTTTTATTTCTCTTAAATCTTCTAATTCGTAACAAGCTCCACCTCCTTTATTGGTCGTATTTTCTACACAAACCAAGCTTGTCAGCGGACTATGATAAAACTCTGGATCGTTTATTGCGGCTTTTACTTGTGCAGCAGTTATCATTCCGCGATTTCCATCTAACAAACAGCAAGAAACACCGCTATTAAAAGAAACTCCTCCACCTTCATAATGATAAACGTGAGCATATTTATCTGCAATTAATTGTTCTCCAGGCTGCGTATGCAGTTTAATTGCAGTCTGGTTTGCCATAGTTCCAGACGGAAAAAAAAGTCCAGCTTCCATACCAAAAAACTCTGCTGTTCTGTTTTCTAATTCAATCACCGTTGGGTCCTGTTTGTATACATCATCGCCGACATGAGCGTTAAACATATACTGAAGCATCTCATAAGTAGGCTTTGTTATGGTATCGCTGATTAAATTTATTTCCATATTCTAAAAACTATATCTTATTTTTGTATGCAAAATTACGTATTACAAATAGTTATTCTTGGCAAGTTTAATAAAATTTAACTCGCTCGTTTCTATAGACCAAATTAACGTAATAATTCTAAAAAACATATAAAAACCTATTAATTAATTTATGACAACAGCCGAACAAGTAAAAGGTATTGTGGAGCGCCTTGGTGCGTTGAGGAGGTATCTTTGACGTCGATGCTAAACTAATCGAGATTGCAAACGAAGAAGAAAAAACTTTTGCTCCTGATTTTTGGAACAATCCAAAAGAAGCAGAGAACATTGTAAAGAACCTTCGAAACAAGAAAAAATGGATTGAAGATTATGACAAAGCCGTATCTCTTACAGAAGAATTACAGCTGGCTTATGATTTTTACAAAGAAGGAGAACTTTCTGTAGATGAATTAGACGAACAATATGAAGCGGCACAAGCACATATTGAAAATATCGAATTCAAAAATATGCTTTCTGATGAAGGCGACAGTTTAAGTGCAGTGGTTCAAATTACTGCAGGGGCTGGAGGAACAGAAAGTTGCGACTGGGCAGGAATGCTGATGCGTATGTATATGATGTGGGGAGAAAGCTATGGTTACAAAATCAAAGAGCTTAACTTTCAAGAAGGCGACGTTGCCGGAATTAAAACCGTAACTTTAGAATTCGAAGGAGATTATTCATTTGGGTATTTAAAAGGAGAAAATGGAGTTCATCGTTTGGTTCGTATTTCACCTTTTGACAGTAATGCAAAACGTCATACTTCTTTCGTATCGGTTTACGTTTATCCATTAGTTGATGATAGTATCGAAATCGACATTAATCCTGCCGACATCGAAATTACAACTTCTCGTTCGAGTGGTGCTGGTGGACAGAATGTAAATAAAGTTGAAACTAAAGTTCAGTTAGTTCACAAACCAACTGGAATTCAGATTCAATGTTCTGAAACGAGATCACAACAGGACAACAGACAGCGTGCCATGCAGATGCTTCGTTCCCAATTGTATGAAATTGAATTAAAGAAACAACAAGCGCAGCGTGCTGATATTGAAGCTGGAAAAATGAAAATTGAATGGGGTTCACAGATTCGTAATTACGTAATGCAACCTTACAAATTAGTAAAAGACGTTCGTACAGGTTACGAAACCAGCGATGTTGACGGTGTAATGAACGGAAACATAGATCCTTTCTTAAAAGCCTATCTTATGATGATGGGACAGAAGGAAGAGGAATAGTGTTCCGTATTCAGTTGCAGTTTGTGTTTACAGTAAACTTTAAACCTGAAACTTTAAAATAAAAAGTTATGATAAAATGGGCAGATGTAATTCATTTTACAAATAAAGGAAATCCAACTCCAGATAAAAGAGTGGAGAAAACAGAGGAAGAATGGAAACAAATTCTAACTCCAGAAGAATTTCAAGTTACGCGTTTAAAAGGAACTGAAAGATCTTTTAGTTCTGAATTGTGCAGTTTGTTTGATCCTGGGATTTATGAGTGCAAATGCTGCGGAACGGTTCTTTTTGATGCCAGCGAAAAATTCGAATCTGGAACAGGATGGCCTTCTTTTACACAACCTGTAAAAGAAAATGCGGTTGGTTACCACGCCGATAAATCATACGGAATGATTCGTGTTGAGGTGACATGCAATGTGTGTGATGCTCATTTAGGACACGTTTTTCCAGACGGACCACCTCCAAGTGGTTTACGATACTGTATTAACGCAGTTTCATTATCAAAAATTAAAGAATAATACTTAAAAAGCGGTTCAGTAAAATGAACCGCTTTTTTTTAATCCACAGGAAACAAATGATTTAACAAAACAAATGTAAGCTATAACCTCACAATTAAATTTTTTATTTACATATCTCAATTTTCAATTATTTGAAACAAAATCCTCACACCTTTGCTATTGCATTCATTAAAAGACTTTCATTAAATTAATACACTGAATGTTAATTTTACAAAAATTACCGCCTTATTTTAAACATTTATTAAGAAACATAAAAAATTAATTAGGTAATTAAAATCTAATTCATTTTATTTGGCAAAAAATAAACCTTAGTCGATTAAAATTTGTCAATGAGATCCTATTCAATCCAAGAAATTAATGAAGTAATAAATGGCGTAATTTACGGCAACACTTCACAAAGCATAACTGCTACAGAACAATTAGAAAAAGCAACAACTTCGGAAATCTCATTTATCGGAAATAAAAAATACGAAAAATACTGGTCGACCTCTAATGCTTCCATTGCAGTTGTAAACGAAGACATTTCAATAGAACCGGGTGAAAACCGTGCTTTTATAAAAGTAAAAAATGCCGATTTGGCAATGTCGCAAATTCTTGCCCTTTTTGCTCCTCCTACTCCTATATTTCATAACAATATTCATAAAACAGCAACTATAGACGAAACCGCTATAATTGGCGAAGGTGCTAAAATTGGTGCTGGCTGCTACATTGGCCCAAAAGTAGAAATTGGCGCTAACACCATAATTTACCCAAACGTGACCATTTTAGACGAATGTACAATTGGAAAAAACACGATTATCTGGTCTGGAACTGTTATTAGGGAACGTTGTCATATCGGAAGCGAATGCATCATTCATCCAAATGCAACAATTGGTGCAGATGGTTTTGGATTTCGCCCTTGTACAGAAAAAGGATTGGTGAAGATTCCTCAAATTGGAAATGTAATTATTGGCAACGGTGTCGAGATTGGTGCAAACTCATGTGTTGATCGCGGAAAATTCAGCTCTACAATTCTAGGTGATGGCTGTAAGATTGATAATTTAGTCCAAATTGGACATAATAGCAAATTAGGAAAGTTCTGTATTATGGCTGGAAATAGTGGTTTAGCCGGTTCTGTAACCCTAGGAAACGGAGTTATTATTGGCGGAAGCGCTTCTATAAAAGACCACACTGCAATTGGAGACGGAGCTATTATTGGTGCAGGATCTGGTGTTATAGGCGATGTACCGGCAGGAAAAACAATGCTAGGTTATCCTGCTGTTGAAGCTCGTGATGCTTTAAAGCAATGGGCAACACTAAAGAGAATGGCTTGCGCTATTAAAAAATAAATCAAATATTAAATATATAAAAAACATCCGCTAACAAGGGATGTTTTTTCATTTTATAAAGCTTCACATTCAAAGCAAATCTTTTTGGTTCATCTTAAACTAGAGTAAAAGAGAAAAGATTTAATACAGAGAAGGCAAAGTTCTTTAAATACTCCTAATATAATAAACACAAAGTTCACAAAGCTTTGTGGACTTAGATCATATAAAAAAAATATGATGGAAATTTGAAGCCATTTCTTAATTCACAAAGCAACTGGTTTATTTCAATTGATTTTGTAAATTAGCCAACACTATTTTACAAAATCAATACTATATCATGGATTTAAACTTCAATAAAAACGAAGATCACAATAAATTACTCCTTTCAGAATTAAAACAAAAATTTGCCAAAGTTAAATTGGGCGGAGGCGAAAAAAGAATCGAGAAACTGCATGCTGAAGGTAAAATGACAGCTCGTGAAAGAATTGCTTATTTGTTGGATGAAAATTCTAAAAGTATTGAAATTGGAGGATTTGCTGGAGAAGGCATGTACCCAGAACATGGCGGCTGCCCTTCTGGAGGTGTTGTGGTTAAAATTGGTTATATTAGAGGCAAACAATGTATTGTAGTTGCCAATGATGCAACTGTAAAAGCCGGAGCTTGGTTTCCGATTACAGGAAAGAAAAATCTTCGTGCGCAGGAAATCGCCATGGAAAACCGACTTCCTATAATTTATCTTGTGGACAGCGCAGGAGTTTATCTGCCAATGCAGGATGAAATTTTTCCTGACAAAGAACATTTTGGGCGTATTTTTAGAAACAATGCTCAAATGAGCAGCATGGGCATTACCCAAATTGCTGCCGTTATGGGAAGCTGTGTTGCTGGAGGAGCTTATCTGCCAATTATGAGCGACGAAGCTCTAATCGTTGATAAAACGGGAAGTATTTTCCTTGCCGGAAGCTATTTAGTAAAAGCTGCTATTGGAGAAACAATAGACAATGAAACTTTAGGTGGCGCGACAACACATTGCGAAATTTCAGGCGTTACGGATTATAAAGCGAAAGACGATAAAGATGCTTTAGATAAAATCAAAAATATTGTAGATAAAATTGGTGATTTTGATAAAGCAGGCTATAGCCGAATCAAATCAGAAAAACCAGCTTTAGAACCAAATGACATTTACGGAATCCTTCCAAAAGCCAGAACCGAACAATACGATATGATGGAAATCATTAAGCGTCTGGTTGATAATTCAGAATTTGAAGCTTACAAAGAAGGTTACGGACAATCTCTAATTACGGGTTATGCCAGAATTGATGGCTGGGCTGTAGGGATTATTGCCAACCAAAGAAAAGTGGTGAAAACCAAAAAAGGAGAAATGCAGTTTGGCGGTGTTATATATTCTGATAGTGCAGATAAAGCTACTCGTTTTATTGCCAATTGCAATCAGAAAAAAATTCCATTGGTATTTTTACAAGATGTTACTGGTTTCATGGTAGGTTCAAAATCTGAACATGGCGGAATTATTAAAGACGGTGCCAAAATGGTAAATGCCGTCAGCAATTCAGTTGTTCCAAAATTCACAGTTATTGTCGGAAATTCTTATGGTGCAGGAAATTACGCCATGTGCGGAAAAGCGTACGACCCAAGATTAATATTTGCTTGGCCAAGCGCAGAACTTGCTGTAATGGGCGGAACTCAAGCTGCAAAAGTATTAGCACAAATTGAAGCTTCTTCGCTTAAAGCAAAAGGAGAAAAAGTCGATGAAGCAAAAGAAACAGAGCTATTCAATAAAATAAAAGCACGTTACGACGAGCAAACTTCACCTTATTATGCAGCCTCAAGATTGTGGACAGATGCTATTATTGATCCATTGGAAACTCGTAATTGGATTTCTATCGGAATAGAAGCCGCAAACCACGCTCCTATCCAAAAACCATTTAATCTAGGAGTCATTCAGGTATAATGATTTAAAAATTCTCAACAAGACATTAAATAAAAAGCAAAAAACTTATTTTTCAGTTGTAAAAAATACGCATATCACTAAAAATTAGTAACTTAGTATGTAATTTTTAATCACACAACATCATGGAAAATGTAAAAAGTTTGAATAAATGGGCAAATTCGCACACTTATTTACCAGTTGATTTAGTACGTATTGTTTTGGGTGGATTTTTATTTATGAAAGGTGTCTCTTTCGTCACCAATATTCAATACCTGCATGATTTGATTTCCCCTATCGATAAGTATGGCGGAGGCATGTTTATGCTGCATTACATTGCTCCTGCCCACATGATTGGTGGTATAATGATTATTTTTGGACTTTTAACCAGATGGGCAATTGCAGCTCAATTACCCATTTTATTTGGGGCTGTGCTCATTAACTTTATGGGACAAATGCACTCCGAAAGTTTAGTTTTAGCATTAATCATTTTATTTGTCTGCATCTTTTTCCTATTCTATGGAAGCGGTAAACACTCGGCAGATTATTATTTTAAAATGCAACAATAACCTTTAAGCCCCCATTTTATTGGGGACTTTTTTTTGAGTGTTAATTAATTCTATAAAATTTCTTTAATTGCGTTTTATGACTTAAATTCGCCGGCATGAATTGGATTCGTAAAACCGTTATTTTTATTACGCTTTTGCTAGCGGGATTGTTTGCTTATCAAGCAGACCAAGTTTCTGCAGGCATAATCGAAACAGAAAAATCGGACACCAATTTCTGTAAAGACATTTTAGATTCGTCTGCATTTATACAGCCTCAAGGAAGTTATCAGTTTGCAGCAAACATCAAAACAAATCCTAGCGGAATTATTAAATGTTTTGACACACTTTTACCACTAATCCCACAGCATCAAACTGTTACTTATAACACAGCATATACTAAACTCTTTACCACTCAAAGTAAAAAGGTTTCGGTCATACTCTATGCTTTCCATTTTTTCTGGTAAATAAATACTTGATTTTTCTTTAGAAGATCTATTCTTCAAGCACTTAACGAGCCGTTTTCAAACCGAAAACCGCTTTGCATATCATTTATTTATTTCATTAAAAAACATTATGGAAACTACTACCACCATTATGGGTATTGTGATTCTGATTATTGTCGCTATCCCAATATATTTTTCTGCGCGCTCATCTGCAGCTAGCAAATCAAGAATTTTAAACATCAAGAAAAGATTCAATCCAAATCATCCAGAAGATTTTGACTTGACAGAATCAATTAACAATAAGACTTTAACGATTGATCAGAAAAACAATAAATTCATTTTGATGAATTTCAATCCAAATCAACAGGAATCAACCTATGTCGACTTAAATACAATTGCTTCCAGCAAATTAATTCCGACGACAGATGCGGGTTCAGATACAATTATCAAAATTGATTTCGAGTTTCAAGAAAAAGAAACATCTAAAAAAATATTAATTCCATTCTATGATTTTGATGATGACCGCATCAAACAGATTAGTGTCTATCAAGATCATCAGTTTGCGAAAAAATGGCTTAAAATCATCCAAGATTCTATATCACGTTAGTTATTTAATTCAGTAAAGAGACTCAATTTTGGGTCTCTTTTTTTTTACAAGTTATATGATATTTGTCATTTTATGTCTTCGCCTTAAGTTTTAATTTTGATGAAAACTAAATCCGTCGTTATGAAAATTTCTTTGACACAAAAGTACAATGTCCCAGGTCCAAGATATACTAGTTACCCGACAGTTCCATATTGGAACGAAGCTGCCTTTACAGCAGAAAAATGGATTACTACTTTAAAACAATCATTCTCAGAAAGCAATTCAAAGAACGGAATCAGTTTATACATTCACCTTCCTTTTTGCGAAAGTATGTGCACTTTCTGCGGATGCAACAAACGTATTACTAAAAATCATTCAGTAGAAGAGAAATACATTCAAGCAGTTCTTAAAGAATGGAAAATGTACTGTCATTTACTTCCTGAAAAACCAGTTATTAAAGAAATACATTTAGGCGGAGGAACTCCAACATTCTTTTCAAAAGAAAACCTAGAGAACCTTATAAACGGAGTTTTTGAAAATGCTATAAAAGCCGAAAATCATGAGTTTAGTTTTGAAGGACACCCAAACAATACAACTTACGAACAGCTTAAAAAACTTTACGAATTAGGCTTTCGCCGAGTAAGTTTTGGAGTTCAAGATTACTCTACAACTGTTCAAAAAGCTATAAATAGAATTCAGCCATTTCATAATGTTGCCAAAGTGACTTTTTGGGCAAAAGAAATTGGCTATACTTCAATCGGACACGATATTATCTTTGGACTTCCGTTTCAAACCATCGAAGATGTAATAGATACAGTTGAAAAAACCAACTCCTTAAAACCAGACAGACTAGCATTTTACAGTTATGCACACGTGCCTTGGATAAAAGGGAATGGACAACGTGGTTTTAATGACGAGAATCTGCCCAAAGATTCGGAAAAAAGAAAACTGTATGAAATTGGCAAAAAACTCTTAATTCAAAACGGTTATCATGAAATTGGCATGGATCATTTTGCTTTAGCAGATGATAGTTTATATAAAGCCGCGCATAATGGAAATCTGCACAGAAACTTCATGGGTTATAGTGCTTCTAAAACACAGGTTATGATTGGACTTGGCGTATCTTCTATTAGCGACAGCTGGTATAGTTTTGCACAAAACACCAAAAACCTAGAAGAATATTACGAGATTTTAGAGTCTGACAAACTTCCTGTTGTAAAAGGTCATATTTTGAACGCTGAAGATCTAACCATTAGAAAACATATTCTGAATTTAACCTGTGAATTGGAGACTTCCTGGACTGGTGAATCTCTAAATTTCGCCGAACTTCCTGAGGTTATAATTGCTTTAAAAGAAATTGAAAACGATAATTTAATTATTATAGAAAATAATAAAATCAAAATTACAGAAGAAGGAAGACCTTTTGTCCGTAATATTTGTATGGCTTTTGATTTACATCTAAAAAGAAAGTCACCGGAAACAAATTTGTTTTCGATGACTGTCTAAAACTAGTTAGTTAGTTTAAATAATATTTTAATGGCAGTTTGGAGTCTGCTGTACAAATAAACTCATGTTTGAAGGAGAAATATATGGAATTCCTAATCCTAATCCTCTAAGGATAAATAAAACTCCAATTATAACTGCTACATAAGGAATTGCCTTTTGAATTTTGTTTCTGAAAGGCAGTTTCAACAATGTATTGACATAAACGACCAGAGTCATCAAAGGAATTGTTCCGATTCCAAACAAAAGCATATAAAGCACCCCAAAACCTGCACTCTGCATTGCAATTGCTCCAAACAAAGCAACGTACACCATTCCGCAAGGTAAAAATCCGTTTAGAAGACCAATTGTAAAAAGAGATTTATAACTCTTGTTCTTAAACTGACTTCCCAAATTTGCTTTAATTTTAGAAATGATTTTGTATACTGGCTTAGAAAAATTGTATTGCGCAAATTTCTTCTCAGGAATCAAAACCACAACAATCATAATTACACCAATAATTATTGACATTTTCTGCTGTAATCCTGCGAGAAAAAAACCTCTTCCGAGCAATCCAAAAATTAACCCAATTGCCGAATACGCAGTTAATCGACCAAAATGATAGGTCATAATCTGTGTTACTCTTTTGGCTTCATTTTGCCTGTCCACAGGAAGCATCATAGCAATTGGCCCGCACATTCCAACACAATGCAGACTACTGATTAAACCCAAAAAGAAAGCAGAGAATAACATTTTATTTTAGTTTACGTAAATAACTTCTTTAGTGAGATATTTTTTACCTTCATACTGCCATTCCATATTAACATCCCAGCGTCCTTTCAATAATTTTTTCTGCGGAATAATAATTTCTGAATTGGTTAAAGCAATTTGAGTGTTAAAATCGAATTTTTTGTTTGAAGGTCTATAGAGCTGAATATTGCCTTTCACCTTATCACTTTCAAATCCTGCAGGAAAAATTACCGCCACACCTTCTTCTGTATATTTTATCGATGGTTTATGCTGTAAATCATGTGCATTTTGAATTCTTGCCATTTCGTCCTGAAAGTGCGTATCGTGTTTGTAATATTCTTCAACTACCAAATCATTATCGTATTTAGAATTTGACTGCACTTCAAAAACAAAATATAAAATAAATGTCATAAACAATCCGAATGCAATGACAATTCCAGTTCCCCAATTAAATTTCATAATACTATATTTTTAATTAAAACTACGTGGTCCTAAGAAATTTGTTGTTGTTGTTTCTATGAGTTCAGAACCGTTGTAAACCCCTATTTTTACCTTTGTTTTATCACTTTCTAATAAAACTTCATCGATTTCTATGAATAATGTTCCTTGAGAAATTCCTTCTTTTGCAACCTTAAAATGTCTCTTTCCAACATTTTTAATTTCTCCCTTCTGATCTATTAATTCAAAATGAATATCGTTGTAATCTTTCATTGTTTTGTTTACAATTTTATACGTGTAAACATTACTAATTTTTTCTCCATTATGCTGGAACAACTGACCAGGCAAACGTAAAACTACCGCTTGAACGTCTGTTCTTAAAAACAGCATACCAACAAAAATACTCAATAAAATAAAGAGAACAGCTGTATAACCTTTCATTCTTGCTGTAAACCTAAAAGGTTCTTTTTTGGCAATTTCATCTTCAGAAGCGTAGCGAATAAGACCTTTTGGCAATCCAACAGACTCCATAATATGATCGCATTCATCGATACAAGCTGTACAATTTGTACATTCTAACTGTGTTCCATTTCTAATGTCAATTCCCATAGGGCAAACATGAACGCATTGCAAACAATCAATACAATCTCCTTTTCCAGTTAATGCCCTATCTTCATTTTTTTTAAATTTTGCACGTCCTTCTTCTTTTTCACCACGAACAAAGTCGTAGGCAACATTTATAGATTTATTATCCAAAAGAACGCCTTGCAATCTTCCGTACGGACAAGCAATAATACAAACCTGTTCACGAAACCATACAAAAACAAAATAGAAAACTCCAGTAAATATTAGTAATGCTATAAAATTGCTTGCTTGTTTTATCGGACCTTGTTCAATCATTAAAAATAATGTGTCGCTTCCCACCAAATAAGCAAGAAAGACATTAGCAATAAGGAAAGAAATCAGAAAGAAAATAGTCCACTTAATCAGTCTTTTTCTAATTTTTTCTGCATTCCATTCTTGTCTTGCTAGACGAGTTTGTGCTCCGCGATCTCCATCAATCCAATATTCTATTCGACGGAAAACCAATTCAAGAAAAATAGTCTGCGGACAAATCCATCCACAAAAAATCCTTCCAAAAACAACGGTAAATAAGAGTATAAATACAACGCCGATCAGCATTGAAATTACGAAGAGATAAAAATCCTGTGGCCAAAAAGGGAATCCAAAAATATTAAATCGACGTTCGATAATATTGAACATCATAAATTGATTCCCATTAACCTTTATAAAAGGATTTACAAATAAAATTGCCAATAAAACATAACTGACAATTTTTCTATAATCATAAAATTTACCAGACGGTTTTTTAGGAAATATAAATTTTCGTTTTCCACCTTCATCTATTGTTCCAATGGTATCTCTAAAAGCTTCGTCTGGTAAATTTGACATGATATTCTAATTATTTTTTAACTTCTGTGGTATCTTTTGGTGCTGCAGCGGCGGCATCTGTTTTGGGAGCACTATCATCTACCCAAACTTCTCCTTCAGCTTCTTTTGCATCTTTAGGATTACTTCCTTGTAAAGAAAGAATATAACTGGCCACTTTTTGTATTTCTTTTGGTTTAAGGGTTCCTTTCCAAGCAATCATCCCTTTACCATCTCTACCTCCATTTGTAATAGTATGGAATAAATTTTTAATTCCTCCTCCTAAAATCCATTTATCATCTGTAAGGTTTGGTCCGATTTGACCTCCTCCATCTGCACGGTGGCATGCAGCACAATTGGTTGTAAAGATTGTTTTACCTTCATCCAAACTTGGTGCATCAGTTAGGAGAACAACTGTTTTTTCATCCATTAAATCTGGAGCTGTTTTCATGTATTCTGCAACATCAATCTTTGCTTGAGCCAATTCTTTTTTCAACTCCATTTCCTGATCATCAGCTCCTAAAACATCATAGCGAACTACATATATTACTCCAAAAATGATGCAGATGTAGAATAAATATACCCACCATGGCGGCAAATTGTTATCCAATTCTTTGATTCCGTCATAATCATGATCCATCAATAAATCAGCTTCTTTTTCAATCGGTTCTGTTTTAGTCAATTTATGCATAAGGTTTTTAAACCAAGTGCTTTCTTTGAAGCTTAAGCTTTCTTCAAGTTCTTTTTGCGCTTTTTCTTCTGGTGACAGCAATTGATACATCACTCGATTTACAGCGCTAAGCGTAATTTCGATTGCAATCAGAATAAATAAAAAGACAAATAAAAAGAGGGCTACCATTGGGAACTTTACAAAAGCTGGCTTATCGCCTGAGTCTATAAAATATTCCATCAAAGCAAATACGATGAAGAAAATCAACGGTACTCTAACATATACTGGGAAAAACTTTTTCATTTTTATCTATCTTTTGTAATTACACTAAGTCCTTCATCTAAAGGTATATTACTCATTTCTTGAATTTTTTCTTTTCTATAAGAGAATACCCAAACGCCTAATCCTACAAAGAATAAGAAGAAAATTAAGAGGGAAATAATCGGGTAAATTTCTATACCCGATATTGTTTCCATATTGTGTTTTATTTGTTCAAACATAATGCTGTTATTTTGAAGTTTCTTTTACTTTAATATCAGTACCAAGTCTTTGAATATAAGCGATTAAAGCAACGATTTCTCTTTCGTTCATCGGAATGAATTTCTCGCCTTTTGCAGCAGCTTTTTTACGGCTGTCTTCATAACTCTTAACAAAATCAGGATCGCTTTCTAAGTTTTTTTCTATCTTAACAGCCTGCTCTCTTAATGTTCTTTGCGCATTTGCAACCTCTTCTGGAGTATATGGCACCCCTAAAGAAATCATTGCCTGCATTTTCTTCTGAGTCAATGAAATATCCATCGGTTTGTTATCAAACAACCATTTGTAACCTGGCATAATTGATCCAGCAGATGTACTTTGTGGATTCCACATGTGGTTAAAATGCCAATTGTCATTGTACTTACCACCTACTCTTAACAAATCTGGACCTGTACGTTTTGATCCCCATAAGAATGGATGGTCATAAACAAACTCCCCTGCTTTTGATTGAACTCCATAACGCTCAACCTCACTTCTGAATGGACGAACGGACTGAGAGTGACATCCAACGCAACCTTCTCTGATATATAAATCACGTCCTTCAAGCTCTAATGGCGTATATGGTTTTACACTTGAAATTGTCGGAATATTTGATTTTACCATTATCGTTGGAACAATCTGAATAATACCTCCAATTAAAATTGCAATAGTTGCTAAAATGGTTAACTGGATTGGTTTTCTTTCTAACCATGAGTGGAATTTTTCTCCACTTAATCTACTGCTTTTTATTGTTTGTAAAGCTGGAGCCTGAGCCAATTCATCTTCGATTGTATTACCAGCTTTTACGGTCATAATAATATTATAAACCAAGGTTAGCATACCTATTAGATACAAACTACCTCCAATAGCTCTCATCCAATACATTGGCATAATAGCCGTTACGGTTTCAAGGAAGTTACCATAAGTTAAAGTACCATCTGGATTAAATTGTTTCCACATTGATGCTTGTTGGAAACCAGCTACATATAACGGAATTGTATACACAATAATACCTAAAGTACCGATCCAGAAATGAAAGTTTGCTAATTTCTTAGAGAACAATTCTGATTTTGTCATTCTTGGAATCAGCCAATAAATGATACCAAATGACATGAAACCATTCCAAGCCAAAGCTCCTACGTGTACGTGTGCTACGATCCAGTCTGTATAGTGTGCAATAGCATTTACGTTTTTTAAAGATAACATTGGACCTTCAAAAGTTGCCATACCATAACCTGTAATTGCAACTACGAAGAATTTTAAAACAGGTTCTTCACGAACTTTATCCCAAGCTCCTCTTAATGTAAGAAGACCATTGATCATACCTCCCCAAGATGGAGCAATTAACATTACTGAGAATGCAACTCCTAAATTCTGAGCCCAGTTTGGCAATGCAGAATACAATAAGTGGTGAGGTCCTGCCCAGATATAGATAAAGATTAAAGACCAAAAGTGAATAATAGATAATCTATAAGAATAAACAGGTCTGTTTGCAATTTTTGGAACGAAATAGTACATTAATCCCAAGAATGGAGTTGTAAGGAAGAATGCCACCGCATTATGTCCGTACCACCATTGCACAAGCGCATCCTGAACACCTGCATATACAGAGTAACTTTTTAAAGCTGAAACCGGAATTTCTATATTATTAAAGATATGCAGTACTGCTACCGTTACAAATGTTGCTAAATAAAACCAGATTGCAACATACAAGTGACGTTCTCTACGACGTAGCATGGTTCCAATCATATTGATTCCCATTACCACCCAAATTAAGGCAATTGCAATGTCAATTGGCCACTCTAGCTCTGCATATTCTTTAGAAGAAGTATAACCTAACGGAAGTGTAATTGCGGCTGCTACAATAATTAACTGCCATCCCCAGAAATGAAGGTTACTTAAAAAATCACTAAACATTCTGGCTTTTAGCAATCTTTGCAGCGAGTAGTACATACCAGCAAAGAAAGCATTACCCACAAAGGCAAAAATAACTGCATTGGTATGTAACGGTCTCAAACGGCCGTAACTAAGCCACGAAATCCCATCTGTCATGTTGGGAAAAAGGTACATTACCGCAAGGGTAAGCCCCACTAACATACCCACAACACCAAATAGTATTGTGGCGTAAATGAATTTTTTTACAATTTTGTTGTCGTAATAAAACTGTTCCATTTCCATAATTATACTTGTTTTTCTTCGATTGGTGAATTATTATTTTGGGAATTAATTTTGGTTTCGTCATCAAAAAGAATTCTGACTGAAGGGGTATAATCATCATCGTACTGTCCAGATTTGACAGCTGCGATAAAGGCAATAAAGAAACAGATTGCCACAAAAATACTTACTGAAATTAATAGATAAATAACACTCATACCTTAGATTTATATTAACAAAATTACTTCGTTAAGGGCGTATAAAATATGATAATTATCATAAACAAAAAGATATGTTAAATTTATAAAAAAAATCTTATAGCATAATCTAAAATCATTCTAAATTTCTCTTACTGAAATAGTTAGACATAAAAGTCACAAAACTTACAATAGTAATTGTACTCAATGGCATAATGATCGCAGCCACTAACGGAAGTAGGTTTCCTGTAACCGCAAATGCAAGCCCTACAACGTTGTAAAGCAATGAGAGTCCGAAACTCATTTTAATAATAGAAATCGCTTTATGCGAAAGCTTTAGAAAGTAGTTTAAACGTGAAAATTCTGTTGCATCTAGAATTGCATCGCATGCAGGCGAAAAGACATTTACATTCTCCGAAATAGAAATCCCGACGTTACTTTGCGCTAGCGCTCCAGCATCATTCAGTCCGTCACCGACCATCATTACATTTCGCCCTTTTTCCTGAAGTTTCTTTATGTATTCGAGTTTTTGTTCTGGTTTCTGATTAAAAATCAGCTCAGTTCCTTTTGGAAGGATCGCTTCTAAATTAGCTCTCTCACCATCATTATCTCCAGAAAGTACCTTGATTTTATAAGCTTTACTCAAATCTGCAAAAAGCTTTTCTAAACCTTCACGATATTGATTTTGAAAAGTAAATTTCCCAAAATAAACCCCTCCTATCTTGATATGCAATGCTGTTTTTTCAATTTCCGAACCATCTGCAACTATATCATTTACAAATTGTCCTGAACCAATTTTAATTTCTTTTTCCTCAACAGTTGCCAAAATTCCTTTTCCTGTAATCTCTTGAAATTCTTCAACAGCGACACGTTTAGCTTCTGGCAGAAAATCATATAGCATTCGGCTTAATGGATGATTTGAACCTCGTAATACATTTTTAATCAATACAATATCTGAATCTGAAATAGCATTTCCTTCATACATTATATTCGATTTTTTGTTCGTCGTAATTGTTCCAGTTTTATCAAAAACAATCGTATCCACTTTAGCGAGTTGTTCGATTACAATCGCATTTTTTAGATAAAATTTCTTTTTCCCTAAAATTCGCAATATGTTTCCAAAAGTAAATGGAGCTGTAAGAGCCAATGCACAAGGGCAAGCCACAATTAATACGGCCGTAAAAACATTAAAAGCAGTATTAGCATCAATAAAAATCCAATAACCAAAGCCACCAAATGCAATTAGTAATAAAATAGGGGTGAAATATCGGCTTATCGCATCTGTTATGGTTTTGTGTTTCTGATCTACTTTTTTCTGAAAAATTTCGTTACTCCATAATTGAGTCAGATAACTTTGTGAAACAGAATGCAATACTTCCATTTCTATTACTTTTCCAATCTGTTTTCCTCCTGCAAATATTTTATCTCCGGACTTTTTAGTAATTGGCACTGCTTCTCCTGTAACAAAACTATAATCTATCTCTGCGCTTTCGCTAATTAAAATTCCATCAACAGGTATAAGTTCTTGATTTCGAATTAATAATCGATCTCCTTTTAAAACATCATAAATAGCGACATTATCTTCGGTTGTATCTTTATTAATTTTAGTAACAGCAATCGGGAAATACGATTTAAAATCTCTTTCGAAGCTTAAAAAGCTATACGTTTTAATTTGAAACATTTTACCAAGAAGCATAAAGAATACTAAACTGGCTAAACTGTCAAAAAATCCTGGACCGTGATCCATTAGCATGTCGTATGTACTGCGAATAAACATCACGATAATACCTAAAGCAATCGGAATATCAATATTAAACATTCTAGTTCTAATGCTATGGTAAGCAGAAATATAATACCCACTTGCCGAATACAAGAAGCTAGGTAATGCTAAAAGAAAAATCAGCAATCTGAAAAACGGCTTGTAACTATCCAACCAGAATTCTTTCATTTCGAAATATTCTGGAAATGAAAGCAGCATAATATTTCCAAAACAAAAAAATGCGACCCCAAGTTTATAAGTTAAACTCCTGTCTACCTTTGCTTTTGCTGTTCCGTAATTTTCTAGACTTATATAAGGTTCGTAACCGATAGAACTTAAACGATAAACAATTTCTTTTAAAGAAACGATATCTGAATTAAATGTAATTCGAACTTTCTTTTCGTGAAAGTTAACTTGAGAAGTACTAATTCCTGGCTGAAGACGATTTAGGTTTTCTAAAATCCAGATACAAGAACTGCAATGGATATGCGGAATATTGAGCGAAACAATCGAAGTGTTTCCTTCCTGAAATTCCAAAACCTTTGCTAGTATGGTTTCATTTTCTAAAAAATCATATTTTCCTTTGATGTCTTGTGGAGTGGCACCTGGCGACTTTTCAAAATCATAATAAGATGTTAAGTCATTGATGCTGAAAATTTCGTAAACTGTTTTACAGCCTGTGCAACAAAACTTTTTATCATCAAAATCAATTTCTTCATTTTGTTCAATAGTTAAACCACAATGAAAACAACTTTGCTCCCTCATAAACTTGTTTTTATTTGTTGCAAATTTCCAATTAAAGCGTAATTTTTAAGATGACAATTATCATGTTATTTTGAAATCGAATTCCTAAATTTATAAAATAAAAAGCTCCAACGAGAGTAAACCCTAATTTATAATAATTTTACCTTATTATAATGGTTAAAACCCTTAAATATGCTTATTTTTGCAGCAAACAAATATTGTCATGAACAAATGTGATCAATGCATTGTACGTCAGCTAAGCTCATTAAAAGCCCTTAACAAAGAAGAAGTTATTAAATTAGCCAGCAGTAAAACCTCTTACAAGATTAAAAAAGGTGAAGCCATTTTTGAAGAAGGCGAAGTAACCAATGGAGTTTTTTGTATAAAAGATGGTGTTGGTAAACTTTCAAAATTGAGTGCAAACGGAAAAGATCAAATTGTAAAATTGGTTAAATCTGGCGAACTATTGGGACAGCGCTCGATGATTAGTAATGAGCCGGCAAATTTGACTGCAAAAGCGATTGCCGACATGGAAGTTTGTTTTATTCCTAAAACTGAAATCATCAATTTCTTTAACAATAACAATCAGTTTTCTTTAAATCTCATGCAGTCTGTATGCGAAGATTTGAAAGAATCTGAAAACGAAAAAATTGCTTTAGTACAGAAAACCGTTAAACAGCGACTTGCCGAAACTTTATTGCAATTACATGACGAGTTTGGAGAAGACACTGATAAAACACTTAAAGTTCAACTAACAAGAGAAGAACTTGCAGGAATTATTGGTACGGCAACAGAAAGCTGTATTCGCTTATTATCTGACTTTAATAAATTGGGATTAATAGAATTGGTTGGTAAAAAAATTATGCTTAAAGACGTTCGCGCTTTAAAGAAATTAGCCGACAACTAGAGTTTTTTAGCTTCATTCCAGAAAACGTCCATTTCTGTAAGTGTCATATCCATTAATGGCTTACCTAATTCGTTTGCTTTACTTTCTAAGTATTGAAAACGCTTAATAAACTTTTTATTGGTTCTTTCTAACGCGTCTTCTGGATTTACATTTAAGAATCTTGCGTAATTAATCATAGAAAACAAAACATCTCCGAATTCGTCTTCGATTTTATCTTTGTTTCCAGATTTTACCTCGTCTTGCAATTCTTGTAATTCTTCTTGAACTTTATCCCAAACCTGATGAGGTTCTTCCCAATCAAAGCCCACACCTTTAACTTTATCTTGAATTCGGCTTGCTTTTACTAAAGCAGGAAGACTTCTTGGAACACCTTCTAAAACAGATTTTTTACCTTCTTTCAGTTTTAGTTTTTCCCAATTTTGTTTTACTTCTTCTTCATTTTCTACTTTTACATCTCCATAAATATGAGGATGACGATGAATTAATTTCTCGCAGATTTCATTACAGACATCTGCAATATCAAAATCGTTGGTTTCGCTACCTATTTTTGCATAAAAAACAATATGAAGCAATAAATCTCCCAATTCTTTTTTAACTTCATTTAAGTCATTATCTAGGATAGCATCGCCCAACTCGTAGGTTTCTTCGATTGTGAGATGTCTCAGTGTCTGCAAAGTTTGCTTTTTATCCCACGGACATTGCTCACGAAGTTCATCCATGATATTCAATAATCTCTCAAATGCTTTTAACTGGTTTTCTCTGCTCATTTTGAAGTTTTCTTTTGATTTAAACTCGATTCTGTAAAATTAAAAAATCCTGTCAAGAAAACATCTTAACAGGATTATTTTATGTTTAAAGAAAAACTACTATTCTTCTTTTTTAGCTTTTGCTTTTTTAGCGGCTGGAGCTTTTTTTGGTTTCTCTACAGCAACTGGAGCTTCTTCTTTTGGTTCTTCAACTGCAGGAGCTAAGTCTGTAACCAATCCTTTTGCTTGAAGCGTGTTGTACCAATTTAATACTTTTTTGATATCTGATGGATAAACTCTCTCTTCGTCGTAATCTGGAAGAATTTGTTTGAAATAAGCAGACAAAGTAGCATTATCTTCTTTATGAGAAATAGCTTGTCCTTTATTTTCTTTAACGGCAATCTGCTGCATTACTTCAGTTAACGGTTTTTCACCTTCATAAGTATAAATCGAAATTTCAGACAATAAACTTACATTGCTTTTTAGATTTACAGTAATCTTCTTCCCATCAATTAATGATTCCGCCACAAAACCTGTACGAGTTTGTACTTTTAATTCGTATAAACCTGGTTTTCCTGAAATGGCTAAAATTTTCGTTAAATTCATTTTTATTAAAATTAGTATTAAGAATTTGATTTATTTTTTGTTTCTAACTATTTAGAAAACTTATCTTGCTTTTTTAGCTGCGAAAAATTTCATTCTATATTCCTGAGACGTTTTTCCTTCAGTAATATTTTTCAATTTCTTTTGAATTAAACGCTTTTTAAGAGATGAAATTTTATCTGTAAACAAAATTCCTTCAATATGATCGTATTCATGTTGGATAACTCTTGCGATTAATCCGTCAAACACTTCCGTTTTCATTACAAAATCTTCTTCACAGTATTCAATTGTAACTGTTGGTTTTCTGTAAACATCTTCACGCACATCTGGAATACTCAAGCAGCCTTCATTAAATCCCCACTCTTCTCCTTCTTCTTTAACGATTTTAGCATTGATAAAAGTCTTCTTAAAGCCTTTCAAATCTTTTTGTTCCTCTGAAGGAAGATCCTCATCATCACTAAAAGGCGTTGTGTCTATAACAAACAAACGAATTGGAAGCCCAACCTGCGGTGCTGCAAGTCCAACTCCATACGCATTGTACATCGTCTCGTACATATTTGCGATCGTTTCTTTTAGGTTTGGATATTCTGGTGTAATGTCCTGCCCTACTTTTCTTAAAACAGGATCACCGTATCCTACAATTGGTAAAATCATTTGTTTTTATTTATATTTAATATGCTGCAAAAACAGAATTAAAGTTATGCTATTTCAGCTGGCAAAAATAGTAAAAAATAGTCAAGAATGATTCTAATAATCTATTATATCGCATTTTTTACAAGCTGTTAAAAATCTCATCCATAATTATGCCAAAATCACTCCTACAATTCTTACCTTTGCTAGTAAACCTGTCTTTATGATCGATAAGATTTCAAAATTTACAAACAGCACTTCCTTTTTCAATGCTTCTAAAGTAACTATTGCTTCTGTTGTTCCTGTTTTAGTTTTAAATTTTTTAGGCCATTTTGAAATTGGGTTCACCATCGCACTTGGAGCTTTTTACACCTATCCCAGCGATATTCCGAGTTCTCTTAGCCATAAAATAAAAGGATTAATTGCTGCTTCATTTATTGTTTCAGGTGTTAATTTGCTAGTAAATCTCGTCTATCCATATCCTTTTCTTTTTTATATCTTTTTAGGATTTCTATTGTTTTTATGCTCTATGATTTCGGTTTACGGGCAGCGAGCAACTCTGATTTCTTTCTCGGCTTTATTATCGATTTCTCTTTCTTTTGGACATTTGCATGAAGGCTGGGAAGCTTTTGAATATTCTGGCTTTATTTTTATCGGAGGAATTCTGTATTTGGTAGTATCTCTTGTTTTTCATTTTGTACAGCCCTATAAATATATAGAATTACAAATTACCGAAGGAATAAAACTAACTGCTAAATATCTAAAATTAAGAGGTGATTTATGGAGTCCTGAAGCCAATAGAAAAGCTATTATCGAGAAACAGCTGGCTGTACAGGTAGAATTGAATCTTATTCATGAAGATTTAAGAAAAATGCTGATCGGAAACCAGAATGCGTCCGGAATTACGAGTCAGAATCGAAAAATGCTTTTAGTTTTTATTACTTTAGTAGAAATTCAAGAATTGGCACTGTACACTTCTTTCGACCACAGCAAACTTCATGAAAAATTCGCCAAACATCCCGATGTTTTAAGAACGTATCAAAATGTTGCGTATAAACTGGCTTCAACTCTCAAGAAGCTTTCAAAAAATGTGCGTCATATTAGTGTTTATGTTGATAAACATGATTTGAAAAACGAATTGGATGCGCTCGAATTTGCCATTTTTGATTATGAAAAAACATTAGGAAAAGAAGCAGCGGCAGAAGGTGTTTTAATGCTGACTAATATGCTGAATTATGCTAAAAATCAGGTTGGCAAAATCAAAACCATTCAGCGTGCACTTTCTTTAGCCATGCAGTCTTATAAATTAAAAGACAAAGACAAGGAACTTGAAAAATTCCTTACACCACAATATTATCCGTTACGAACTTTAATCGAAAATTTGAGTTATTCTTCTTCGATTTTCAGACATTCGATACGATTAACCATTACTATTTTAATTGGTTTCTTTCTCGGACAAGTGCTCCCATTTCAAAACGTATATTGGATTCTGCTTACGATTGTAGTTATTATGCGCCCTGGTTATGGATTAACAAAAGAACGATCTTACAACAGGATGTTCGGAACTGTTTTGGGAGGATTTATAGCTTTCGGAATTGTATCGGTTATCCAGAATCACGTAGCATTAAGCATTTTTTCTATTGTATGTATGCTTTTGGGAATTTCATTTACCCAAATCAACTATAAGATAAGTGCGACATTTGTTACAATGTATGTCGTTTTTATTTACGGAATTCTTACCCCAGACATCAATGAGGTAATCCAATACAGAATACTAGATTCGCTTGCTGGAGCTATTTTAGCATTTATTGCCAATCAGTTCTTATGGCCTGCATGGGAATTTATCAATACGCCAATTCATATCGAAAACACGATTCGAGCCAACAGGAATTATCTCAAAGAAATTGCTGATTTTTATAATAAAAAAGGAGAAGTTCCAACTTCTTACCGTCTTGCAAGAAAAAATGCCTTTGTTGAAATAGGAAATTTAATGACTTCTTTCCAGCGCATGATGCAAGAGCCAAAATCAAAACAGAAGACAATGCCTTTGGTTAACAAATTGGTGGTTTTAAACCACTCTTTATTATCTGCTTTGGCTTCATTGTCGACTTATATTCAGTCGCACCAAACCACTTCTGCTTCCGATTCCTTTAATTATATCATCAAAACAATTTTAGCCAATCTTGATCATTCTATTTCTGTTTTAAGAAATGAAGTTATTATAAAGGATACTTTTTTTGAAAAAGAAGATGTGACTTTGCAATTTGAAGAATTAAAACGAAAACATTTTACGCGCTTAGCTGAAGATGATGATTTAGATAAAGAAACACGTCAGGCTAAAATGCAGGAAGCACAAATGGTAATTGAACAATTGATCTGGATGAGTAATCTGGCAGAAAAAATTCTAAAAAACACCACCGACCTAAAAAAAACAAATCCAGATTAATTCATCTGGATTTGTTTTTTTTTCAAATATGAAGAAAGCTTATTTTAATTTTAAAACCTCTGCTGTTTGTTTCCTAAGCTCTTGCAAAAGCTCTGGTTTATCATTTAAAGTCTGACCGTAAGAAGGAATCATTGTTTTTAATTTTGATTGCCATTCTGGTGTTTTAATTTGATGCGTAAAACATCTGCTGATCAAATCAACCATAATTGCTACAGCTGTAGAAGCACCTGGAGATGCACCTAATAAAACCGCCAATGTTCCGTCATGCGTATTGATTACTTCTGTACCAAACTCTAAAACTCCACCTTCTTTTTCATCCTTTTTGATAACCTGAACACGCTGCCCTGCTTTTTCCAATTTCCAATCCTTGGAACGGGCTGTCGGAAGATATTCGCGTAAAGCTTTCATTCTATCTTTTGGAGACTGGCGCACTTGCTCGATCAAATATTTCGTTAATGGAATATTGTGATATCCTGCAGCCAGCATAGGAATTAAATTATTAGGCTTAATAGATAACGGCAAATCTAAATAAGAACCATTTTTAAGGAAACGAGTTGAAAACCCAGCAAATGGACCAAAAAGAAGTGCTTTTTCTCCATCAATTACACGAGTATCGATATGCGGAACAGACATTGGAGGAGCTCCAACGCTTGCTTTTCCATAAACTTTTGCTTGATGTTTAGCAATTACCTCTGGATTTGTACATTTTAGCCATTGTCCGCTTACAGGGAAACCTCCATATCCATTTCCTTCTGGCACATTTGCTTTTTCTAATAAAGGCAAAGAACCTCCACCAGCACCAATAAATACAAATTTAGTATATGCTTTACGAGTTTTTCCTGTAGATAGATCTTTAATTTTTATTCTCCAAGATTTATCTTCACGCTGTCTCAGTTTTTTAACTTCATGGTTGAAGAACAACGAAACACCGTCTAATTTTTCTAAATAATTGAACATACTTCTTGTTAAAGCACCAAAGTTAACATCGGTACCAATTTCCATATGTGTTGCTGCCAATTTTTCATCAGCAGTTCTGCCTTCCATTACCAATGGCATCCATTTCTGAAGCTGCTCGAAATCGGTACTGAAAGTCATATCAGAGAAAATTGGATTGCTTTGAAGCGCCTCAAATCTCTTTTTTAAATAATCTACGTTTTTATCTCCCCATACAAAACTCATATGAGGTACGCTTTTAATAAAATTATCCGGAGACGGCACTTTATTTTGCTGCACTAAGTAAGACCAAAACTGTCGAGAAATCTCAAATGATTCTGCGATGCTTATTGCTTTTTTAGGATCGATGCTACCGTCTGCCTTTTCTGGAGTATAATTTAATTCACAAAAAGCAGAGTGTCCCGTTCCTGCATTATTCCAAGCATCAGAACTTTCAGCTGCGGCAACATCTAATCTTTCGTAAATTTCAATTTTTATATCTGGTTGTAATTCTTTCAAAATTACTCCAAGAGTGGCACTCATTATTCCAGCGCCAATGAGTACTACATCACTATTTGAACGTATGGTTTCGTCAGGCATAACAGTATTTTTATTTAAAGTGCAAAGGTACTTTTTTAATTGCAAAAAAAAACTAATTTTTAGATGATAAAAGTTAGGATTTTCTAAAAACCATTAAATTATAAATAAAAAATACGACGAACAGCGTTATTTTTTTGCGGAAAGATAATCTTGAAGTAGAATTGTAGCAGAAATTTCGTCTATCAAACTTTTGTTTTGGCGTTGCTTTTTACTTAAACCGCTGTCGATCATGGTTTGAAATGCCATTTTTGATGTAAAACGCTCATCAACACGAATTACTTTCATATCGGGAAAAATATTCGAAAAATGGGTTGCAAAACCATTAATTACAGAAGCACTTTCAGACGGAAGACCGTTCATTTGTTTTGGTTCACCAATCAAAACCGCTTCGACTTTTTCTTTCGCAAAATAATCCTTCAAAAAGTCAATCAAAGTATGAGTCGGAATTGTAGTTAAGCCCGAAGCAATAATCTGCATTTCGTCTGTAACCGCAATTCCTGTGCGTTTTTGTCCGTAATCTATTGAAAGGATTCTTGGCATGTTGTAAATTTTCAGCAAATTTACTTTAAAATATTTTTCTATTTTTCCTTTTCACTCAAAATAAACTTTTTCCAAGATTACTTTCAATAAAAAAATCCGTCCTGAAAACTCAAGACGGACTTTTATCCAAATATTCAAACCTAAAAAATAACTCAATTTATCTTCCGAACAATCGGCCGAAAAAACCTCTATGTTCTTCTTCCTCTCCTGCATCCTCTTCTTCACTGTAATTAGCAAACTTAGATTGTGACTTCTCGTGTTCGTAAATCAGCTCCTTGATATACTCAACATACGTTCTCTTTTTCTCTTCTAAGAATCCTATTAAATACTTTTCGCTAAATTCAACTCCGCTTGCAGCTTCAATCTGCAATAACTTTTTGTAAAGAGGTTCAATATGCATCGCAATAACTTCCTGCGGTACAGCTTGTCTTCTTCCGAAATAATTTACAATAACGTCGTTTTCGTCGCGGGCGATTTCAAAATCGGTAATTACCCAATAGTATCTTCCAGACTTTGCAAGGTTTTTTACAATAGCATGAAAGTTTTTCCCGTTTTTAAGATTTTCCCAAAGTACTTTAAAGATTACTTTTGGCATATCCGGGTGACGTATGATATTATGAGGTTGCCCCATTAATTCATAGTCTTCGTAGCCACAAACATCTACAAACACTTCGTTGGCATATTCGATAATACCATAAGCATTTGTTTTACTCATAATAACCTGAGTCTTATCCCAGCTTACTTCTTTGTCAATGATTACTCTGTTTTGAAGGTGATTTTCTTGATTCATATTTTACTGCTTATATGATTTATTTATGGAATGGAATTGTTGATCAACACTGCGAAATTAAAGCGAAGAAAAAGCAGAAACCCTGACTTTTGTCATATTTTGATATAAAAAAAACTTCTAGTGGTAGCAGTATTAATAAAAAATACACGTCGTTTCATTAACCTTACAAATAAGAAACAAAAAGTTAAATCTGTAACATTTTCAAACCGTTTTACTTTTTTGCATTTCTACAAATACCTTATCTTTGCCAAAAAATTAAACGTATGAATTCTTTACAGACTATAATTGAACAAGCTTGGGAAAATAGAGCTTTATTACAAGAAACCGCAACAACTGATGCTATTAGAGAAGTTATCGAATTAGTAGACGCAGGAAAATTACGTGTTGCTGAACCAGTTGGCGACAAATGGCAGGTAAACGAATGGGTTAAAAAAGCGGTTGTGATGTATTTCCCAATTCAAAAAATGGAAACATGGGAATCTGGTATTTTTGAGTACCACGATAAAATGTTGCTAAAAAGAAATTATGCTGAAAAAGGAATTCGCGTGGTACCAAATGCTGTTGCTCGTTATGGAGCTTACATCTCAAGCGGTGTAATCTTAATGCCAAGTTACGTAAACATTGGTGCTTATGTAGACGAAGGAACAATGGTTGATACTTGGGCAACTGTAGGAAGCTGTGCTCAAATTGGTAAAAACGTACACTTAAGTGGTGGTGTTGGTATTGGTGGTGTTCTTGAGCCATTGCAAGCTGCTCCAGTTATTATCGAAGACGGTGCTTTTATCGGTTCTCGTTGTATCGTTGTTGAAGGTGTTCACGTTGGTAAAGAAGCAGTTCTTGGAGCTAACGTATGTTTGACAGCATCTACAAAAATTATCGATGTTACAGGTGACGAGCCAGTTGAAATGAAAGGCTATGTGCCTGCTCGTTCTGTGGTTATTCCTGGAAGCTATACAAAGAAATTCGCCGCTGGAGAATTCCAAGTTCCTTGTGCATTAATCATTGGAACACGTAAACCATCTACAGATTTAAAAACTTCTTTAAACAACGCACTTCGTGAGTACGATGTTGCGGTATAAGCTTTAAAAAGTCTAAATACTTAAAATCCAAATTCCAATTGATTATTACTGGAATTTGGATTTTTTTTTATTATTTATTTTTTTGAAGTTTAATAAGTTTAGCATATTTCATATAAGAGAAAAAAGCCTGAATCATTGCGATTGTTAATCCGTCCAGACCGTTGAAGATTCCTTTTTTAAAGAAATAGCATCGAACAAAAGCTACCGTTCCGTTCAAAACAGGTTTAAAGGCACTAATTCTTTTTCCTTGATCATATAATTGCTGCGCATGCCATCCAGAATATTGATTCTTTTTAGCAATAATCTGATCAAAAGAATCCCATCCATAATGCAAAATGTGCACTGCAACTTTTTTCTCATTTCGAGCTACAATTTTCTGATGCACTTTAGAATCTGAAGGATGAGCTGTTTGTTTATTAAAAAAACGAACTTTATGATCTGGATACCATCCTGAAAAATCAATTAATTTATCGGCTAAAAAGTTTTTTACTCTAAAACTTAAAGCATCATGATTTCCTTCCAAATATTTTTTCTTTAGAATAAAATCTTCAGCATCTTTATCTAAAAATTCATCTGCATCAAGGTTTAAAATCCAGTCGTTTTTACAAAAAGGCAAGCCGTGCGTACGCTGGGGGCCATCTCCTAAAAATGCCTGCTGAACAACTTGGGCTCCTTTTTCTTTAGCTATTTCCACTGTACGATCTTTACTGAAAGAGTCTACAATAATAACTTCATCACAAACTTTAAATAAGGCATCTATACATTTCCCAATGTTTTTTTCTTCATTGAAAGTAATAACCAAACCGCTAATTCCCATTATAATTTTTAATTTGTTGACCACAAAAATATAACTTTTTAATTTAGTTTAATCTTATTACCGCCATCACTTGTGCACTTCATAAAATAGTTTGTACTTTAGCTTTCAAATTGAATAAAAAACTAGATGAAAATATTAGTTATCCAACAAAAAAGAATTGGAGACGTTTTAACAAGCACAATTATTTGCAATAACTTGAAAAGCAAGTTTCCTGACTCTACAATTGACTATATGTGTTATCCAAATTCGATTGATGTTCTAAAAGAAAATCCGAATATCGATAACATTATTCCGGTGACTAATAAAATCCGAAAATCGACTTTTGGATTCATCAAATTCATTTTTGAGATTCGAAGAAAAAAATATGATGCCGTAATAGACGTTTACAGTAAATTAGGAACTAGCTTAATTACGTTTTTTTCTGGAGCAAAATATAAAGTTTCGTATCATAAATGGTATTCTAATATCTTTTACAATTATAGTTACGAACGTTTTGATGCCATAAAATCAGAATATGGCTTGGCCATTGAAAACAGGTTATTGCTCCTTAAACCTTTTTTTACTGAAAAGATAACGAATGTAAAACCAAAAATCTTTTTAAAAGAATCTGAAGTTGCAGAAGCAAAAAGCATTTTAAACAGCTATAATATTGATCCTAAAAAAACCCTGATTATGTTCGGAATTTTAGGAAGTGAGCACTACAAAACCTATCCGCTTGACGGAATGGCAAAAATTATCGATTTTACTGTAGCTAAAACAAATGCTACTATTCTCTTTAATTACATTCCGAACCAGAAAGAGGAAGCTTTGGAGGTTTATAACCATTGTTCTGAAGAAACAAAAAAGCATATTGTTTTCGATTTGTACGCTACAGATTTACGTCAGTTTTTAGCAATACTTTCTCAATGCGAGATGTTAATAGGCAACGAGGGAGGAGCTGTAAATATGGCCAAAGCACTAGAAATACCAACTTTCTCTATTTTCACTCCTTCTGTTAGAAAAGAAACTTGGCAGTTGTTTGAGAATGAAGCAAAAAATGCTTCAATTCATTTAAAGGACTTAAAACCTGAAATTTACGAGAAGTACACCGAACAATACATAAAAGAACATACTTTTGAATATTATGCTGAATATCCGTTGGAACTTATGCTTAAAAAATTAGAGACTTATTTTCAGGAGTATAAAAATTGAAAAAGCAAAGCATCACCAATGAATAGTGAAAAGCAAAAATTATCAGTATTGATTATTACGCTTAATGAAGAACATCATATAAAATCACTTCTTGAAGACATTGATTTTGCAGATGAAATAATTGTAGTTGATTCTTACAGCACCGATAAAACGGTACCTATTGTCGAGTCTTTCAAAAACGTAAAATTAATTCAGAATCCATTTATTGATTATACCTCTCAGCGAAATTTTGCCTTAGAGCAAGCCAAAAACTCGTGGATCTTATTTATTGATGCTGACGAAAGATTAACACCCGATTTAAAATCTGAAATCGTTACTGCAATTAATTCTGAAAACGCAGCAAGCGCTTATTTTATCTATCGTATCTTTATGTTTAAGGAGCATCAGCTAAACTTCAGCGGTTGGCAAACCGACAAGATTTTTAGGCTTTTTAACAAATCAAAATGCAGGTATAACGAAGAAAGAACCGTTCACGAAAAACTGATTGTAAATGGACCAATCTCTACTTTAAAAAACAAAATTATACATTTCTCGTACTCTTCTTATAAAGATTATAAATCGAAAATGTACAAATATGGAATTCTTAAAGCCAATGAAAAATTTGCCAAAGGAATAAAACCTTATTTCTTACTGCTGTTTCTTCATCCTTTATACACTTTTTTATACCAATTTATAATCCGATTTGGTTTTCTGGACAGAGGAAAAGGTGTAACAATCTGCTATCTGAATGCGTACAGTGTTTTTGTTCGCTATAAAGAGCTAAGAAGAATTACTTCTTCCAGAACTTAAGTTTCTTTTTCAGGCGTTTTTTTCTATAAAACTTCTCCTGAAAATCTGAAGTATATTGCCATAAAGTCTGAAAAATCTTCTCCTCAGATTCATTATAATACTTAGCATACTCATTGCTCATTGTCGCTACCATTTCTTTTAATGGAGTCAAACGGCATAAGTTTTTCATACGCATTTCAAAAGACATTGAATTATGAAATTCCATTCTGTTCAAATCGACCAGAAAGAAATCATAATTTCCATTGGCATTCTTTTTTATTAAAGTATTACCTGGCGAATGATCTAAAAATTCGATTCCTTTTTCGTGAAGATCAAAACTAAATTTAGTAAACTGCCTTAATATATTCTCGCGGTCAGGAAAATCAGGAATTTCGACAAGTTCTCTATAAGTAAGATCACATTGAAGCTGTTCGCTTACATAAAAACTTTTTTCTAAACCCAATAAGGATGAAAATTCAGCAAACGCAATAGGTTTTGGAGTTCCAACACCTAATTCTAGCAATTTATTTGCAAACTCAAAAGACCTTTTTGCTTTTGATTTTCTGAAGTATTTATAAGCAATTTTATTGATTAAGTGCGGAACTTTAAACGATTTTATGTTTATTTTTTTATCGTCTAAATCAAAAAGTTTTATCTGATTGCGCTGGCCAATTACGAAGTCTTCTCCTTTTGTATCAAAAAAACGAATATATTCCAGAAGAATATTTTCAAATTTTTCATATCCGCGATTTAATCTTAAAATCATAAAAATTGTTTCAGCAAATTTAGCTAGTTTTACCAACTAATAAAAACTATTTCGAAGATAATGCACATTACTCTAATAAGTTTAGACAACTGGGGACTCAATAAACATATAGCGACAGACTTAGAAAAACAAGGACATACTGTTCGTCATATCGACTTCAATACTTTCAAATACAAATATCCTTCTGTATTTCATAAAGCATATAATGTCGTATTAAAATCGTTCTTCAAAACAAATTTGAAGCACCAGCATTACGGAAAAGAGATTATTAAGCAGTTAAAGGAAAATGACCAGATTCAAGATGTGATTTTAACTATAAAAGGTGATTTTATAACTCCTGAAAGTATCTTAGAATTTAAAAAATACACCAAAAAATCAATCGGTTTTTTTAACGACAACACGTATCGATGTCCAAAAATCAAACGCGTTCTTCATTGTTTTGATGAAGTCTTTTCGTTTGAAAAAGAAGACTGTGAAAAATTCAATCTGAAATTTGCTCCAAACTGGATTTACAATTCAGAAAACGTGACCTACAACAATCAATTTGAATACGATGTTTTCAACATTAGTTCTATTGACAAAAGGCTTCCCATATTAAAAAGAATCGCTGCCAACTTAGCTTCTCAGCATTCTAAATTTAAATTCATTGTTTATGACAAAAAACAAAAAGGCAATGATGAAAATATTACATACATAAATAGCCATATGTCTTTAAGCGAAGTAAATGATTATATAAATCGTTCAAAAGTACTTTTAGACATTAACCGTCTCGGCCAAATCGGACTTACTTTTAGGGTTTTTGAAAGCTTAGGTTTAGAGAAAAAACTGATCACAACAAATGCAGATATTAAAAATTACGATTTTTACAATCCGAACAATATCTTGATTATTGATGAGAAAAATCCAATTATACCTACAGCATTTTTTGAAAACGAATACGAAAAAATTCCTGACTCTATTCTGCAAAAATATACTCTAAAAGGCTGGACAAATCATGTTATTCTAAAAGACAATTCTTTATAATTTAGATCTAAAAGTCTAATATTGTAGGATTCATTTTATTTAAGATAATTTTAACCATAATATTTTTGCATTCAAAACAGGTTCACTATGTTTGCAAAAGTTTAAAATCCGTTAAAAAATATTAAAATAAAAATCTGTTTCCTCAAAATGACATTTACCATTGGCCTTTATCTATTAATTATACTTTTTGTTTTAATTGTTTCAGTATTACTGACAAATAAAGCAGTAAAAATAGATGTGATCAATGTTCGTTATCCAGAAATCGATGGTTTACGTGGCTATTTGGCATTTTTTGTTTTCTTACATCATAGTTTTATTTGGAGATTTTTTCTTCAAAATGGTGAATGGAACGAACCTGATGTAAATTTATTCAACCATTTTGGACAAACGACAGTTGCTTTTTTCTTTGTGATTACTGCTTTTTTATTTACTTTAAAACTAATCAATAGCAAAAACAAAGAGATTGACTGGTCAGCTTACATCAACGCTCGTGTGTACCGACTTTTTCCGATGTATCTTTTTTCTGTTGGAATTATATTTTTCATTGCAGGTTATTTAACGAATTTCAAGTCAAGAGTTCCAATTTCAGAAAACATACTCAACACACTTTCTTGGATATTTTTTAATGTTAAAAAAGGGCTAAATATCAACGGATTAGAAGACAGTTTCTTACTAAATGCTGGAGTAACTTGGACACTTCCGTACGAATGGGCTTTCTATTTTTTATTGCCTCTTATTGCACTATTTTTTAAGATCAAAGTAAATTACAAAGTAATTTTATTGTTTACCATTACGGCCGCGCTTATAATGATTATTAATGGTGCATCTCTAAGACATTTCTTGCCTTTTATTGGAGGTATTATTGCAGCGCTGGTTGTTAGTAAAAACATATTTGGCAGTGTTTTAAAGCAAAAAAAATATACGCTTCTTGCTATTTTACTACTCACATGTTCTATCTATTTTTTCAATAACGGAAGAAAACCAATTCCAGTTATTATTACTTCGATTGTTTTTATAATAATTGCTTCTGGAAATAACTTTTTTGGTCTTTTATCAAGTGCCTTCTCTAGAAAATTTGGACAAATAACGTATAGCATTTATTTAATGCATGGCACTTTATTGTTCATAATTTTTTATTTCATTATTGGTTTTGAAGAAGCCAAAAAGCTAACCGACTTCGAATTTTGGTCAATTATTGCCTTGGCTGTTTTTCCATTAATTTTTATCAGTCAATTGACATTTAAGTATATCGAACATCCTTTAATGGAATTAGCGAAAGTAAAACTTAAATCCTCTTCTGTAAAATCATAAACATTTAGTTTTACAAAGCTATTTAAAGCTCTATATAATTTCTATTTACAATACTATAAAAAAGATTACAAGTAAAATTTATAACTTCGTAATTAAAACATAATTTGTAAAATGAATGAGGAAATTATCAACGGAAAATCCTCTCCAATTATAAAATTGATAAACGATTCGCAGGTAAAAGTAATTCGTAAATAATTTTTGTTTTTTTAAACCGTTTTTTTTTAATAGAAACATTATGATAAAAAAAAGAGACTACCTTGCGAGTAGTCCTTTTCGTTATTTTTTTTAGTTGGGAAGTTTATTCAATGACTACCATATTCATTTGAAAAGCTTCAACTCTTAAACTTTGACCCACAGTCCCAGCTATCTCACCATTATTTACATATGGCATCCAACCAATATTTTGAACATACACTCTGTAAACAACCTGAGTTGCAAAATCTGACGGAACGATTATTTGGAAAGCTTCAGCTCTACGTTCCTGACCAGTTGTTCCAACAACCTCACCTAAACCAACATAGCTTAACCAACCATGACCTTGTACATGTGCTCTTGCTCTAAAACCTGTTAAGTATGAACCATTAGCAAATTGCATTGCTTCTAATCTTCTACTCTCACCCATTGTACCTACTGGTGTACCAAGAGGATACCATGGCATCCATCCATGTCCGTTTTCAGGTTTTCCTGTAACGTGAGCTCTATATTGAAATGTAATTTGAGCTGCAGATTTAGCTGTTAGACTAGATGATTTAGCATTAGAAGAAATCAGTTTCATCATTCCATTATTATCTTTATAATTAGCAGTCAAATAAGCTACTTTATCATTCTCATTTGCTTTTTTAAGATTAGAAATTATTTTTTCAAATGCCTCAGTTTGTATCTCTGTAACTATAGTACCGTCTGTATTTTTCATAGATACTTCTTTTTTATCAGCAACAGATAAAACTTGTTCTTCATCATTATTACTACATGAAAATAATGATGCTGCAATTAAAACACTAAATAATAGTTTTTTCATTTTTGGTATTTTTTTAAGATTAAACGTATAAAAATTTAAACAAACATAAGAATACATTTACTTAAAAAAAATTTTTATTGTTAAAAATAAAAAATATATTACAAAAATAAACTTTCAAAAATCAAAACCAAACTTGTATAAAGAAATATAATTGTTAATTTTCAAAAAAAACTGACCATCTAGCTTTGATTATTATCTTTGCAAAAATTAAAGTTTTTTTTCATGAAAAATATCAATGAGGAAGTCATCAACGCATACGAAGTAATTAAGGAAGGCGGCATCATTTTGTATCCAACAGATACAGTTTGGGGAATTGGCTGCGACGCTACAAACCCAGAAGCTGTTGCTAAAATCTATAAATTAAAACAGCGTGCAGAAACACAAAGCATGATTGTTTTAATGAATGGCGAAAAGATGTTGTATAATGTATTTAAAGACATTCCTGAAGTTGCCTGGCAAATCTGGGATTTATCGGAGAAACCAACTACTTTAATTCTTGATGATGCCAGAAACGTTGCTTCAAATATTATTGCTGCAGATAAATCACTAGGGGTTAGATTGGTAAAAGAACCTTTCTGTTACAAATTGATGGAGAGAATGAAAAAACCTTTGGTATCTACTTCTGCTAATATTTCTGGACAACCAACACCAATAGCTTTTAAGGACATTAGTCCAGAAATTATTAACGGTGTTGATTATGTTGTAAAATTAAACCAAGACAAAATAAACGGGAAATCGTCTACGATAATCAAACTAACCAAAGATTCTCAAGTAAAAGTAATTCGCAAATAGTTTTTTTTGTTTCAAGTTTTAGGTTTCAAGTTTTTGAAAAAACTTTGAGTGTACTTTCTACAGCAAAGTACGCAAAAGTCACAAAGAAGTTATTATTGAGAATTTAAATTGAGTTTAAAAAAGTTCGCAAAGCTTGTTTTGATAAAGCTTTGCGAACTTTTCCATTTTAATGGCTCTAAAAAATCTTAGCGACCTTTGCGTAATGCTTACCTCACTCCGCGAAAAGAAACTTAGAATTTCAGAACCTTAATATCTTACCAACTTATACCGTTTTTAAACTCTCAATCAACCAATCGATATCTTCTTTGGTATTATAATGACTAAATGAAATTCGGAGATTTGGCAATTTTAAATCGGTCTCCGAAAGCATTTCGTTTAAAACGTGCGATGGTTTAATACTTCCAGACTGGCAAGCACTTCCTCTAGAAACTGCAATTCCTTTCATATCTAAACTAAAAAGCAGCATCGAAGTTTTCTCTGATGAAAACGGCAGAATGATATTGATAATATTATAGAAATCTTCTTTTTTTCCGTTAATCCTAAAATTTGGAAAATGAATTTCTAATTGTTCTATTAGATAATTTTTCAAACCTAAAATATAAAGCCTTTCTTCTTCTAATTTTTCATATGAAATAGACAAAGCTTTTGCCATTCCAGCAATTTGATGTACCGCTTCAGTTCCTGCACGAAGACCTTTTTCTTGTTCTCCTCCAAAAAGTAAAGGCTGTAAACCAGAATTTTTTCGAATAAAAGCAAATCCGATACCTTTTGGACCATGAAACTTATGTGCACTCGCCAAAATAAAATCAATAGGAGTCTTTTGCAGGTCGATTTCCGTTTTCCCAATAGACTGAACTGTATCTGAATGAAATAAAGCGCTATACTGCTTGCAAATCAAACTTACGCGATCTAAATCTAAAATTGTTCCCGTTTCGTTATTGACATGCATTAAACTAACCAAAGTCTTTTTTTCTTCGGCCAATAAATTAGACAAATGCGTTAGGTCTAAACTTCCGTCTGCATCTACCTTAACATAATCAACTTGAATATTGTATTCTTGCTGAAGCGCCCAAACAGTATGCAAAACAGCATGATGTTCAATTTTTGAAGTAATAATTCTCTCCACCTTCAAATCTTCAACGGCAGAGCGCAAAATCCAGTTGTCGGCTTCAGTTCCGCCAGACGTAAAAATTATTTCTTGAGCAGTGCAATTTAAGTGTTTTGCTATACTTTTTCTAGAAAGTTCTAATATGGTCTTACCGTTTCGACCGAAGCTGTGTGTAGACGATGGGTTTCCGTAATCCTCAAGCATTATTTTTGTCATTTCCTGAATTACTTCAGGACGCATGGCAGTTGTTGAGGCATTATCTAGATATACTTTTTTCATTGCTGCAAAGTTAAGAAATATCAATTGTCAATTCTTAAATATCATTTGGCAATTTTTTCACTATTTTTGACCCAAATAAATTTTTACGATGAAAAAATATGCTGCCCTCCTATTATTTGCTCTTTTCTTGAACGGATGCGATGATGGAGATTTAACTGTAGACGAAATAGATTTTGCTGATGTACAGGAATCGTCAGCCTGCGATCCGTTAACAAATACTTTAATTTATAAACTAAAATCTCAGGAAGCGCTTTTGCTTCAATTGCCTCAGGGAGCAATCATTAATGATCAAGGAACCTACACGTATACTATTGACGCAAATGGAAAAGGATCATACCGTGTAGTTTATAGAGCTTATGACGGAACTGTAGCAAAAGATAATATTTGTGGTGCAATACCTCCTACCACTCCAAAAGTAACTGAAGAATGGAATGCCGTTGAAGGTTTGATTGAAATCGCAACAACTCAGCTAGTAGATTCAAGTGCAACTGACGGAAGTACAAGAATAAAGGGTTACGAACATAGTATTATTTTTAGAAATATAACATTTGCAAAACCAGCGGGAAATCAAACTGAAGCAGAATTTGTGTTTGGAACATACAACACAACTATAAATAAAGCTGATTTGACTTTCAAAACCAATCCAAATGGTTTGGCTTATGAATGTGATGAAGTTGCTAAAGTATACAACTACAACAACACATTCTATTTATCAATTGATGATATTGACCCTGCACTACTTGTCAACCAAGTAACAGCTAGTAATCAGCCACGCACAAGTTTAATAACAGCAACGCAAAACAAAGTATTTTATAGAACTGCATTAGCAGAAACTGGATCTATTACACCTGCTTTCATTTGTGCTAAAGTACAGCCAAGTTCTCCTGCAATTGATGAAACTTGGACAGGCCAGCTGGGTATAGCTAACACAAGCGGAATTATTGAAGTAACCACCACTGCATCACCTAATGCATTAGGTCAAGTTTACACCCATACCATTGTGCTTAAAAATGTAATTTTAACAAAAGGCAAAAGTAATTTTAAACTTGGAAGCAGTTTCGTTCTTGGAAAAATTGAAAGACAAGCAACCAATTAAAAGCATTTTTACAAAAAATAATTCTTACAAAAAAACGTCTGTTTTTTGTCTTGATTTAAATATAAATCTTTTCAAAAAACAGACGTTTTTTTTATGCTTTGCAATTCATCTATTGGCTTAAAAAAAAATTGGTTTTATTTATTGTTTTGCCTGATATAAATTTCGGTTGCTCCAAGTCCATACTTCTGATAATTGGCATCCTGGAAATCAATTCCGTCATAACGTCCCAGTAAAAAATCAAGTTCCGCTTTCAAAATTCCTTCTCCCACACCATGAATAAAAACGATTTTCGGAATGCGATTTCTAATCGCAAATTCGATATGCCTTTTTGCCGTTTCAGTCTGCAACGTCAAAATATCATAGTTCGACATTCCGCGTTTATTAGGAACCAATTTTTCGATATGTAAATCGAATTCTGGAACACCAACATCGCGTTTATCTTTCTTTTCTTTAACAAAACTTCTCGGTTTTGGTTCTGTTTTCTCTTTTGAAATTTCATCTAAATCAATTCTTTTAATAGAATTCATTAAATCACTGGTTTCTTGAATCTTAATTAATTCATTGACTAAAAATGTCATCATAAATCCATCCTCAGTTTCAATCAAAACCTCATTATTTTTCACTGAAATTACCGTTCCGTTTATGGCTTCATCAAGTACAGAAACCTTATCTCCTTTTACCAGCATCCTACTCTTCTTTATCGTTATTTTTACTTGGTGTTTTAGCACTAAGCTGCATCATTCCGAACATGAAAACTACAATTGCAGCAATCATGATATAGATATTTTTTTCTTCCGAAACCTGTTCGTATAAGGCAACCGAAATCGCAAGAATCATTATTATAATTTTAAAAGTTTTCATCCTTTCTTTATTTTAAGATTTCAAAAGTATAAAACTTTCAAGTACTAGTTCTATACCACTCCAAACGTTTGTCATATTTTTTTAGTAAAATTGCAAAAAAGATTCACCATGAGCTTAGAGAAATACATGATCCCTTGCCTATTCAAAACCTTCTTTGGTTATGACTGTTTAGGGTGTGGATTTCAGCGCTCTCTATTCTTACTTTTTCAAGGTGATTTTTTAGCGGCTTTTAAAATGTATCCGGCCATTTATACCTGCCTCTTACTCTTCCTTTTTATCGCATTTCATTTCTTAGATAAATCTAGAAATTACAAAAAAATCGTTTGGAACATTGCCGTGGTTAATTTTATTTTTATGCTTGGTGGCTATTACTTCAAACACTTTTATTTTTAGATTTTAGATTTTAGATTTTAGATTTTAGATTTTAGATTTTAGATTTTAGATTTTAGGTTTTAGGTTTTAGGTTTTAGATTTTAGATTTTAGATTTTCTAAAAAATCGCTTCGCTCTTTTTTGGAAATTGGAATTTTAAGAACCTTTATTTCTTAATCTGATCCAAAATATCGTTCATCATTTCAATTTGTACTTTTTGGATTTCGATTAATTCTTGTTGCTGATGCATGATCATATGATCAATTTTATCGTGAATCATTCTAATTTCCAATTCCGATTTTAGATTAATCATATAATCTTTTTTAGCTCGGTTTCTATCTTTTTCTTCTTGGCGATTTTGACTCATCATAATTACCGGCGCCTGCAATGCTGCCACACAGGAAAGAATTAAATTTAGAAGAATAAAAGGATACGGATCAAAACCTTTATTGGAAAGTATATAAACATTAGATCCTATCCAGATGGCAATAAAAACGACAAAAGAAATAATAAAAGTCCAACTTCCTCCAAAATCAGCTACCCTGTCGGCCACTCTCTGCCCTAAATTCCTTACTTCTTCTTCGTCTTCGACAATACTCACAATAGACTTATCTTGCTTTAAGGAAGAAATAACGCTTTTCTCCATTGCCGAGAGCGCTCCTATTTCTGTCGAAAGATAATTGGAAATATATTGTTGGCGGTACACATTTAATTCATTTACGGCAATACAATCGTAATCATTAAAATCAGGAAATTCTTTTTTGATTAACCCAAGAATAGGATCGTGAATTGATTTCCCGCAGATCTTTTCGTTTTCGCTAAAAGAAAGCCCAGAAATTGCACTTTTAAATGTTTTATTGTTTTTCATTTTGATATGTTTTGAAAGCTAATTTACGCAATTAACTTCGTAAGAAATGCATAAAAAAGAAGTGCTTAGAATTGTTTTTTTATCACAAATACAACTTTCTAAACAAAATTTCTTTAGTTAAATCGTGACTTTATTTCCAAAAAACACCTTACTTTTAACGTTCCAAAATTATTCATTCATTTTTACCATTGTGACAAAAGACAATATCATACAAAATATAAGAGCTTTAAAAAGCCACTCACACATAAATTACGGTATTAAAACCAAAACAGAAGACTTTACTGAAAAGCTTTTTTACACGCTTTTTGATTCGAATGCAGCGCTTGACGAAAGCATTGATGAACTAGAGTTTCGCTTTAAAGAAATTGCGGTTTTGGCTTGTAAAAAACCTCAAAATTTATGTGAATCTATCTGGGATCGCTTTTTAGAGAAACTTCCTGGAGTTTTAGAAAAACTAAATCAAGATGCCGAATATATTCTTGAAAACGATCCTGCATCAAACAGCATCGATGAAGTATACTTAGGGTATCCGGGCTTTTATGCCATCGCAATTTACAGGCTAAGTCACGAATTATATCATCTCGATTTATTGTTATTCTCTCGATTAATGAGCGAATACGCCCATAGAATTACAGGTACAGATATTCACGCAGGAGCCGATATTGCATCGCCCTTTTTTATCGATCACGCAACCGGTATTGTAATTGGTGAAACTACCGTTATCAAAAAACATGTAAAAATCTATCAGGGTGTTACGCTTGGCGCATTAAGCGTAAGCAAAGACATGAAAAATGCAAAAAGACACCCAACCGTTGAAGCTAATGTCTGCATTTATGCCAATGCAACAATTCTGGGTGGAGAAACTGTAATAGGAAAAAACAGTGTTGTTGGTGGAAATGCATGGGTTACCAAATCTATTCCGGAAGACTCTATCGTTTTAAACACCACTACTACTGACGTTAAAATAAAAGAAAAAAAATAACATGAATTCACATAAATTATTAAATCTAATTGGCGATACTCCTTTAATGGAAACGGTCAATCTAGTGAAAAATAAAAATGTAAAACTTTTACTGAAACTAGAAGGAAACAATCCTGGAGGAAGCGTAAAAGATAGAGCGGCATACAACATGATTGCTGCAGCATTAGAAAGAGGAGATATCAAAAAAGGAGATAAATTAATTGAAGCAACCAGCGGAAACACTGGCATTGCACTTGCTATGATTGCTCAATTATTTGGTATTGAAATCGAACTGGTTTTACCCGAAGATTCTACCAAAGAACGTACTCAAACTATGCGTGCTTATGGCGCGACAGTTATTCTTACGCCTGCAAGCGAAGGAATTATTGGGTCTAGAGATTATGCAGATAAAAAAGTAGCGCAAGGTGGCTATTTAATGCTTAACCAGTTTGCTAATGATGATAACTGGAAAGCGCATTACAAAACAACAGGGCCTGAAATTTGGAATGATACTGACGGAACAGTAACGCATTTCGTTTCGGCAATGGGAACAACAGGAACTATTATTGGGACTTCTACTTATTTGAAAGAAAAAAATCCAAACGTCCAGATTGTTGGTGCTCAGCCAAGCGATGGTTCTCAGATTCCTGGAATCCGTAAATGGCCACAAGAATATCTTCCTAAAATATTTGATGCTTCTAAAGTTGATACCGTTGTAGATGTGAGCGAAGAAGAAGCACGAGCTATGACCAAAAGATTAGCTCTAGAAGAAGGTATTTTTGCAGGTATGAGCAGCGGAGGTTCTGTTGCAGTTGCCTTAAAAATTGCAGAACAATTAGAATCTGGAGTTATCGTGGCCGTTATCTGCGATCGAGGCGATCGTTATTTGTCTTCGGATTTATTTGACTAAAAAAGGGACAAAGTTTCAGAGGCACAAAGGGACAAAGCCTCTAAACTTTCCCTGAAAAAACCTATGCCCCTTTGCACCTCTGAAACTTTGTAACTAAAAAAAGAAATGAACTACAGAAAACTAGGAAAAACAAACTTTAATATATCTGAAATTTCACTTGGCACTTGGCAAGTTGGCGGAAAATGGGGATCAGGTTTTGATGATAAAACTGCCGATGAACTTTTAAATACTGCTATTGATAATGGCGTAAACTTTATTGATACTGCCGACGTTTACGAAAATGGATTAAGCGAAACTGCCGTTGGAAGAGTGGTTCGTTCTCGTTCTGAACGTATTTTTGTTGCCACTAAATGCGGACGCCAGATTAATCCGCATGTTAATGAAGGATATACTCCAAAAGTGCTTCAGAAATTTGTTGAAGACAGTTTAAAAAGAACCGGATTAGAAACGCTTGACTTAATTCAGCTGCATTGTCCGCCGACTGAAGTTTATTATCGTCCAGAAATATTTGAACTTTTTGATAGACTAAAAGAACAAGGGAAAATTCTTAATTTGGGCGTAAGCGTTGAAAAAGTCGAAGAAGCTTTAAAAGCCATTGAATACTCAAACGTAACAACGGTTCAGATTATTTTCAATTTGTTTCGTCAGCGACCTTCTGAATTGTTTTTCGCGGAAGCTAAAAAGAAAGATATCGGAATTATTGCCCGAGTTCCATTAGCAAGTGGCCTTTTAACAGGTAAATTTGATGCAAAAACAACTTTTGACCCTCAGGATCACCGAAACTTTAATCGTAACGGAGAAGCGTTTGATAAAGGCGAAACTTTTTCTGGCATTGATTACGAATTAGGATTAAAAGCTGTTGAAGAATTAAAAGCTTTATTTCCAGAATCAAAAAATCTAGCTGCAATTGCTTTACAATGGATTTTGAGTTTTAATGAAGTAAGCTGTATTATTCCTGGAGCATCCAAAACAGAACATGTTTTGTCTAATTTATCAGTTTATGATACTCCAAAATTAACTTCAGAGCAGATTTCAGCAATGAATAAAATCTATAGCGACCTTATCAAACCCTCTGTCCACCAGCTTTGGTAAGTCTTTAATATTAAAATAAAAGGCTGTAAAGAATAAAATCTTACAGCCTTATTTTTTTCAGAATCTATAAGCCAAATTCTATCTTAAATTCTGCACCTTTATTTTTTCCTTCGCTAGAAGCGGTCAATCGACCTTTATTTCTTTCTATGATTTTTTTGCATAAGTACAATCCGATTCCTGTAGAACCTTCGTTTGCAGTTCCTAAACGACTCAATTTGGTAAATTTTTTAAATAATTCTTCAATCTGATTTCGATCAAAGCCCATTCCATAATCTTTTACCGTTATAATCAATTTTGAATCTGCAGAAAAGATTCTGACTTTAATTTCGCTATCAAAATAAGAAAACTTAACTGCGTTGCTTATTAGATTTACCAATACTTGAACCAAAAGTCCTTCGTCTATTTTCAGTTTCGCTGTATTACATTCTAAAACCAAATCCATTTTTATATTTTTATCCAACAAACGTTGTTCTACTTGTTCGTTAATGAAAGGAACAATATTTGAAAATAAAACCGCCTTCACTTCTTGGCTTACTTTTACCAGATCGTCTTGTTCTTTTAGCAATTTGATAAAATTTTCGATGTACCTAAATTGCAGTTCAGTCGATTCGCAAATTAGCTCGGCCATATTTTTGACCGATTCTGATGGTTCTTCACTTATAATAAGCTTAGCTAAACCTTGTGGATTTCCTGCAAAATTTTTTAAATCGTGCGAAAGCATATAAACCAAATCCTGTTTTTCGTTTATAAAATTCTCCGCTTCATTAATAGATTCCTGTATATTACACAAAAGCAGACCTGCTTCGTCTGTATAATCTGTTGGCAGCGCAGACACTTTTCTTGAAGCTCTGTAATCATCCAATGCTTTTGAAGCCGTTGCAATTGGCTTTATCAATTTATTTAAAACCAAAAGGGTTATTGCCGTTGCCAACAAAGTCATAATTAAGGAAAAAACGAGAATAGAAGCTGATGATACTTTATGCTCAAAAAATAGAACAAAAAACAAGATTCCGATTAAGGGAATATGGATACCGATAAAAGCAACAAATAAAAATTTGAAAGCATAACTTTTTTTAAGAAAGCTGATTTGTGAAAGTTTGTGATACAACTTCATAAAAAGATAAAGATAGCAGGTTAATACGTAATTTTATTGGGATTATTACGAAAACAAAATTAGCTTTTATCCCCAATTAAACTAATATTTTGAAGAATTTCTAAATTTTTTCTAAAATTAAATTTGTAAAAGTTTTCAAAGGCTTATTTTTGCGCTATGGGAAGAAAAAATACAGACAAAATTGTCTTTCATCAAATTCAAGTTCTTGATGCTGGTGCAAAAGGGGTTTCAGTAGCCAAAGCACCTGACGGAAAAGTTATCTTTATTCCGAATGTGGTACCTGGAGATGTTGTAGACGTACAAACACTAAAAAAAAGAAAAGCTTATTACGAAGGTAAAGCGGTAAAATTTCACGAATTATCTGAATATAGAGTAGAGCCAATATGCGAACATTTTGGTGTATGTGGAGGTTGCAAATGGCAAAATATGAAATACAGCCAGCAGCTTGCTTTTAAACAAAATGAAGTTAAAAATCACTTACAAAGAATAGGAAAAATAGAACTTCCAGAATTTGAAGATATTTTAGGTTCTGAGAAACAGTTTTTCTATAGAAATAAAATGGAATTTTCTTTTTCAAATAGCCGTTGGTTAACTGAAAAAGAAATTGGAAGTACTGAAGATTTAGGGAACAGAAATGCTTTAGGTTTTCACATTCCTAAAATGTGGGACAAAATTTTGGACATTAACAAATGTCATTTACAAGAAGATCCTTCAAATGCCATTCGTAATGAAATTAGAGCTTTTGCAAACGAACATAACTTAGCGTTTTTTAATCCAAGAGAACACTCTGGATTATTAAGAACGGTAATGATCCGTACAGTTTCTACTGGAGAAATCATGGTTTTGATTCAGTTTTTTGAAGAAGATAAAGAAAACCGAGAATTAATTCTTGACCATTTATACGAGAAATTCCCTCAAATTACTTCATTACAATATGTTGTAAACGGAAAACCAAACGATACAATTTACGATCAGGATGTAATTCTTTACAAAGGAAGAAATTATATTTTGGAAGAAATGGAAGGTTTAAAATTCAGTATTAATGCTAAATCGTTCTACCAAACCAACTCTGATCAAGCTTACGAATTATATAAAATAACACGCGATTTTGCTGGACTTACAGGAAATGAAGTAGTCTATGACTTATATACAGGAACCGGAACCATTGCACAGTTCGTTTCTAAAAAAGCAAAAAAAGTAATTGGAGTAGAAAGTGTTCCAGAAGCTATTATAGATGCTAAAGCCAATGCAGAACGCAATAATATTACAAATTGCGAGTTTTTTGTTGGAGACATGAAGGTAGTCTTTAATGAAGCTTTTATTGCACAGCACGGAAAACCAGATGTTATTATTACAGATCCGCCTCGTGACGGAATGCATAAAGATGTTGTAGAGCAAATCTTAAAAATTGCTCCTAAAAGAGTGGTTTATGTAAGCTGTAATTCTGCAACTCAAGCGCGAGATCTAGCTTTAATGGATGAAAAATACAAAGTAACTCGTGTGCGCCCTGTAGATATGTTTCCGCAGACGCATCATGTTGAAAATGTTGTACTTTTAGAACTTCGATAAAAAATACATGAAAAAATTAATCTCTCTTTTAGTGCTCTTTACTTTCGGCTTATCTAGCTGTGAGAAAGATGATATCTGCGATGCCAATACGCCAACTACACCAAGATTGGTTATGACATTTTATGACATTTCTAGTCCGACAAAAACAAAAAATGTTACCAACTTAAAAGTTATTGGTGACGGAATGGAAGAAGGGATTGTTTTTAATGAAAGTCTTGCAGAAGATGATTCATTGAGATATGTAACTAACGGAAGTACTGTATCAATTCCTTTAAAGGTTAATGACACTACAGCAACCTTTAAGTTTATTTACAGCTCTTTAAGCACCACAGCAATCAATACTGATGTTATTAAATTCAACTATAACACACAAAATGTATATGTTTCGAGAGCTTGTGGCTTTAAAACTATTTTTCAGCTAAAAAATATTCTGCCTTTTGTACATACTGATCCAGATGGAGATACCTTCTGGATGACCGAAGTTGATTTAGAAAACCCTAACATTGAATCTGAAAATGAAACACACATTAAAGTTTATTTCTAGTCTTTCATTATTGTTTTCAATGTTTTTAGGTTATGCGCAGGATGTTCCTGAGATTTCTAAAAATCTGAAAGACACAGTAGTGACTAAAAAGCCAAAAACAGAAACTGTAAAAACGGCAAAACCAGAAATTCAGGAAGCTCAAGCTCCAAAAGATAGCGTTGTAAAAACAGACCGTTACGGACTTCGTATTGGTGTTGATTTGTACAAACTTACTCGTGGCCTTTATGACAAAGATTATAAAGGAGTAGAATTTGTTGGAGACTGGCGATTAACCAAAAAGTATTTCCTAGCGGCAGAATTAGGCTACGAAGATAAAACTACAGAAGATGACCGTTTAACTTCTTCTGCTAATGGAACCTATATAAAAGCAGGTTTTGACTATAATTTTTATCAAAACTGGCTTGATATGGAAAATCTTATCACGATAGGAATGCGAGGCGGATTTAGTAGTTTTGCGCAAGAATTGCATAGCTACAAGATCTATAACCCGAATCCGTATTGGGGAGAACTACCTCCAATAGCAACAGACAATAAATATAGCGGACTTACAGCTACTTGGATCGAAGTTGCATTAGGATTAAAAGCCCAAGTTGTGAAAAACGTATTTGTTGGTTTCGGTGTTCAGCTTAAACTTCTGACTTCTAATAAAGAACCAAATAATTTTGAAAACCTGTATATTCCTGGTTTCAACAGAACTTATGACGGAAGTTTTGGAATTGGTTTCAATTATACCGTTTCTTACTTTATTCCGATTTACAAGAAAAAAACAATGGCATCTGAAACAGTGAAAAAAGAAGAACCTAAGAAGAAAAAATAGGTTTTTCAAAGTTGCTAAGATGCTAAGATCCTGAGATGCTAAGATTCTGAGATGCTAAGCTAAAAAGAGGCAAATTCAAAAATTGAATTTGCCTCTTTTTTAATGTTAAGATACTTAGCAACTTAGAACCTTAGATTCTTAGAAACTAGACTTACGATAACTGGAAATTAATTGCCGCTTGTGTATGTATTAAAGTAGTATCAAAAATAGGAACACTTAAATCTCCTTCTTTTATTACCAGCGGAATTTCGGTACATCCTAAAATAATTCCTTCTGCTCCATTTTTGATTAATTCATTTGCAATTTCAAGATAACGTTTTTTCGTTTCTTCGGTTGCAATTCCCCTTCCCAACTCTTCAAAAATGGTATAATGAATAAAATCTTTAACTTCTTCACTTACAGGAATTATCGCTTCAATTCCTTTCTGAGCAAGTTTATCTTTAAAGAAATCCAATTCCATTGTAAATTTTGTTCCCAGTAAACCTACTTTTTTTAGCTCTTTTTTCTGAATTTCAACTGCTGTTTCTTCGGCAATATGAATAAGAGGAAGTCCAATAGCTTGCTGCAGTTTATCTGCTATTAAATGCATCGTATTGGCACATAAAACAATAGCTTCTGCCCCGCCCGATTTTAAAACTTCTGCCGCTTTTAAAAGCATAGTAAAAGTCGAATCCCAGTCGTTGGCATCGTTATTCTTTTTAATATCGGCATAATTAAAAGAGTAGATTAGACATTCAGAGAAATTTAGTCCGCCGAGTTTTTCATTAATTCCTTTATTAATTAAAGTATAATAGTCAGATGTAGAAACCCAGCTGATTCCGCCAATAAGTCCAATTTTCCTCATATATTTTTCAAATTATCCGATTTCCTTAATTCCTTTTATAAAAAGCCATTTCATAAAAAGCTTTTCACCATCTTTAGTTCTCACAGCTTGGAATTTAGGCCCAATAATGGTTCCGATTACAAATGCCGTCATCGGAATCCAGATTCCGGTTAATCCCGTATAAGCAGCAATCAAATATCTAAATAAAAGAAATAAAATTGCAAAAGCAGCCAATTGGTATAAAAAAGCGCGTAGTTGTAGTTTTGACATTTTTTATTTTTTAAGGTTCAAAGCAACAAAGGTTCAAAGGTGCAAAGTTTTTCTCTTTGCTAATTTTAAAGCTTTGTTGTTTGAACTAGTAATCAAATTATATTTTTAATATTTTTTTCAGTTAAAGTTTAAATTTTCTAAACGACAAAGAATTTCACTTAGTCCCTTTGAACCTTTGCAACTCTGTACCTATTCAGAAACTTGAAATTTTGCTCTCTTACTTCCTTCGTACATTTCGTATTTTACCAAACGTGCTTCAAGACTTCCGTTAAAAAGCTTTATTTTTCTTGAAGGTTTTAATCCGACAAATTTTAAGGCTTCAAGATTGGCTGTAATAAACCAAGCGTTTGTTCCTGGATAATTCTTCTTTAAGGTATCTCCAATGCTGGCGTAGAATCTTTCCATATGAATATCTAAACGCTCATCATAAGGTGGGTTGAAAACAATATGTAGTTTTCCTTCCGTTTCTTTTTCTGTGTCAAAAAAGTTCTCTTCGTAAACTTTAATATAATCTTCTAAATTAGCATTTCTAATATTGTCTTTAGCTTTGCTTACAGCACTTGGCGCTTTATCAAAACCTTTAATTGTATAATGAAACTCTCTTGTTTTTTTCATTAAACTGTCAACAATTGTATCAAACAAATCATTATCCCAATCTTTCCATTTTTCAAAAGCAAACTCCTTTCTGTTAATGTTTGCTGGAATATTGCAGGCAATCATAGCTGCTTCTGCCAAGAAAGTTCCAGAACCACACATAGGATCCAAGAAATCACTTTGTCCATCCCAACCAGACAATAAAAGAATTCCAGCTGCTAAAACCTCATTGATAGGCGCAATATTCGTAGCAGTTCTGTAACCACGCTGATGAAGCGAAGCTCCAGAAGTATCTAAAGAAACCGAAACCTGATCTTTGTCAATATGAATATTTATGCGCAAATCTGGATGCTGTTTATCAATACTTGGACGCTGTCCCGTTCTTTCTCTAAACTGATCTACAATCGCATCTTTACATTTCTGAGAAATAAATTCAGAATGATTGAAATAAGTCGAATGCACAGTACTATCAATCACAAAAGTCTGATTCGCATTTAAGTATTTAGACCAATTTATCCCCAAAATCCCTTTGTACAAAGCCTGCTCATTGTTAGCTCGAAAAGAATAAATTGGCTTTAGGACTTTAAGTGCAGTACGCAAAGACAAATTGGCTTTGTACATAAAACCTTTGTCTCCTTTAAAGCTCACCATTCTCACACCTTTTTCAACATCTTGAGCGCCAAGTGTGCGTAATTCTTTTTCTAATATTTCTTCAAAGCCAAAAAAACATTTGGCAATCATTTTAAAATTTTCTTCCATTTCTTTTTCAATTAAAAAAAGCCAATCGCTATAATATTTTATTATACTGTTATAAATACGTATCGTAGCGAAATAGTTATTTTTCGGCAAAAATACACTAAATTTGCCGGACTTTTGAATTAATTGAAATAGAATAAATGTCTGAAAAACATAACGCACCAATCCAAAATCAAGAAGATGACAATCAAAACTGGTATTCTTCGTGGTTTGACACGCCATATTATCATATTCTTTACAAGGATCGTAATTATCGTGAAGCTCAGGTTTTCATGGACAATTTAACGCATTATCTTAACTTGCCTGAGAAAGCAAAAGTTTTGGATTTAGCTTGCGGAAAAGGCCGTCATTCTATTTATTTGAATCAATTAGGCTACGATGTTTTAGGCGCAGATTTGTCTGAAAACAGCATAGCCGAAGCTAGCAAAAACAGCAATGAAACCCTGCATTTTAAAGTGCACGATATGCGTGAGCCTTTTGAAGAAAAGTTTGATGCTATTTTTAATCTTTTTACCAGTTTTGGCTATTTTGAAAGCGACGAAGACAATCTGACCACTTTAAAAGCAATTAAAGAAAGCTTATCGGAATACGGTTTTGCCGTTATCGATTTCATGAATGTACCAAACGTTATTGAAAATCTTGTTCCTGAAGAAGTAAAAACAGTCGACGAAATAGATTTTCACATCAAAAGATACGTTGAAGACGGACATATTTTCAAAGAAATTGATTTTGAAGACCAAGGCAAGAAATATCATTTTACAGAAAAAGTAAAAGCATTAACTTTGAAAGACTTTCAAGATTTAATGGACGAAGCCGGAATCTTTCTTTTGGATATTTTTGGGGATTATAAACTCAAAAAATTCCACAAAACCGAAAGCGAGAGATTAATCATGATTTTTAAGTAAATTGGTTAATCGTTTATTTGCTAAACCGTTTAATCGGTAAGCGAAAAACGATCAAACGGTTAAACAAATACAAATGAACTATTTACTACCCTTATTTTCTGTACTTTTAGGATATAGCGTGGCTTTATTTATAAAACCAGAAAACAAAAATAATTTAAAATTATTACTCGCATTTAGCGGTTCTTTTTTATTGTCGTTAACCGTAATGCATCTTCTTCCCGATGTTTACGAATCACACAATCATAATATCGGAATCTTTATAATGGTCGGAATTTTATTCCAGATCGTGCTTGAATTTTTCTCAAAAGGTGCCGAACACGGACACGTTCACGGACATGCAAAAATGTCTCAAATTCCATGGCTTTTATTTATCAGCCTTTGCATTCACGCTTTTTTAGAAGGGTTTCCAGTAAGCCATCATCATGGTTTAGCAGTAGGAATTGCCATTCATCATCTGCCAATTGCGGTTATCTTAACAACATTTTTTATTAATGCAGATTTAAACAAAAAAGCCATTTTTGCCTTCATGCTGACCTTTGCCCTCATGACGCCACTTGGAACTGTAGCTTCCGAATATTTACCGTTTTTAAGTAAATATTACACCGAAATAACAGCAATTGTAATTGGAATTTTATTCCACATCTCCTCAACAATCATTTTTGAAAGCAGCGAAGGACATAAATTTAATATCGCCAAAGTTTCGATGATCGTTCTCGGAATTTTACTAGCATTCTTTCTATAATAAATTAATTCGATAATGTATCAATTAAATAATGAGATAATTTTCTAATTGATACATTATCTAATTATATAATTTAATTCCCAGTTCTCTTTTTCTCGTCCTGATTTCCAAAAGCACGCTCTTTTACATTAATCTTTTTATTTCCGAAATTGTAAATCACAGACAAACGCACAAAACGATTACTTTCATTTTGACTATAAACCTGTTTCACGCCATTTACAACCGAAGTGAAATCTTTCAAATAAGAAGTATTAAAAATATCATTGGCTAAAAATGCAATCTGAAGAGTTTTATTCAACAAATCCTGTTTAAAACCAATATCAAAACTTGAAGCATAACCAATCTCATACAAACCACTTTTAAAAGGTGAACTATAATTAAAATCAATTTGAAGTTTTGTGCTTTTTCCTAATATAAAAGTATTATTCGTTGTAAAATCAATCTGTAAACTGTTTGATGGCGTTGCATTAATATCTTTTATAAACTCCGTTTGAGCACCTAAAAAGTACAAAGTATTTTCACTCTGCCACCAATCTGTAAAAGTGGCTGAATAAGTTTCTCCAACACCATAATTTATATTTTTAAAATAATTTTCACGCGTTACAATCTGCGTATTCGTTTCTGGATTTGAAGTAAACAAAACGCCATAACCATTTGAAACTAAATTCACAAAAACGCTGGTTCTCAAAATTTCTTTATACGAATGTGCAAACTCAAAATTATCACTAAATGAAGGTTTCAAAAACGGATTTCCTTCAGAATAACTGTTACTATTAATATAAACTCTAAACGGATTTAACAAATCAAAACGTGGTCGGTTGATTCTTTTTCCATAATTCAGACTAAAAGTATTGTTCTCGTTTTTCTTGTACGAAGCATAAAAAGTTGGAAACAACTTCAAATAATCATTTACACTTTCCTGATTCATGGTTTCAGAGAATCCGTTTGTTTGTGTGTTTTCAAGTCGTAAACCCATTTGCAGATCCCACTTTTCATTTATTTTTTTATCTCCATTAATGTAAAACGCCTGATTATTTTCAGTGTATTTAAATTGGTTTGACTGACTAGGATCTAATTCGGGAGTTCCAGTAATCGTATTGTAAAAAACCACATCGCTTATGCTATTTGTAAAACTCACTTTCGCACCATAAGACAAATTAAAAGTTTCAAACGGATGTTCCATATCTGCCTTAAAACTCCAGTTATCAATATCTTGGTTGGAAATATTTCTTCCCGCCTGATTGATATCAATAAATTCCATATCTGGATTAAAATTGTTCGCTATAAAATCTCTATCAAATTTTGAGCTGTATTTGAAATAATCCACATCAAAGGATAATTTCTTTTTTGAATCAAATTTGGTAATCAAATGCGCATTATAAATCTGATTTTTGGAGCCTTTATCTGTAAAACTTTTATTCAAGGTAACCTGTTGCAATTCGTTTTGCGTATTGTACTTTTCAATTCTAATATCCGATCCAAAATCAGGATTATTTCTGTCATTCATAAACTGAAAACCAATCGTTGTACGTTCAGAAAAATCATAATCTACTGCCAGTTTTCCTGAAAAATTTTCATTTTTAACTTTTGTATCGGCGTACATTGTAGAAAGACCATCAGGAAAATACATATCTAAATTCTCTTTAGAGTTTTTATAACCCGTTTTACCATTCACGCTTGCCGAAAATCTAAACTTATTTTTGCTATAGAAGAAATTATCTCTTAAAGTGTAAATTCCATATTTGTTCTGATCGTAAGAAACTGTAGTCGAATTTTTCCACGAATCTTGGACTCCTTTTTTCATAATAACATTAATAAGTCCACCTGTTCCATCCGCTTCATATTTTGCAGGGGGATTGCTTATAACTTCAATGTTTTTGATATCTGCAGCCGAAATTGATTTCAAGAAATTGTTGAGTTCTTCGCCAGTCAATTCAATTAAGCGTCCATCGATCATAACGCGCGAAGTTCCCTTTCCTAAAATTGTAATCACATCATTTTTCACTACAACTCCAGGCGCAGTATTAATAGCACTTAAAGCGTCCCCGCCAGTAGTTGTAACATTGTTTTCGAGATTATAAACCAAACGGTCTGTTTTCTGCTCAATAGTTTTCTTTTTAGACTGAACAACAACTTCTACTAATTTGGTTTCGTTTTCTTTTAAAATAATAGTTCCTAAATCGGTGTTTGTTTCTAATGAAATTTCTTTTTCATAATCAGCAAAACCTAAAAGACTGATTTCAATTTTATAAGAACCGTTCTTAAGGTTGATTTCAAAAGAACCATCTTCTTTAGCTGTAGTTCCATCAATAATTTTCCCTTCTTTATTTAATATTGAAATTTCAGCCCATTCTAAAGATTTGGTTTCGCTAGCGACTTTCCCTTTTAGTGTAGATTGTGCTAAACAAAATAAAGGCAATAGTAAAAAGATTAGGAGGTTTAATTTTTTCATGATTTCTAATTTTAACTTGTTCGATTAATTTGAAGCAAAGTTGCCTTAGAAAATCTTCCTACGCGACCGACAAAAAAAGTCGAACCATTTTCTCAAATAGAAATTGGTTCGACTTTATTAGGTAAGGCGTTCGACTTTTTACAAACACCTTATTTTCAACTGTTCCTGTAGGCTGTTGGCGTTAAATTGGTATACTTTTTAAATGAAGTATTAAAAGAAGATTTTGAGTTAAAACCAACTTCATACAATATTTCTAGAACAGTTAATTGACTTTTTGATTGATCTCTTAAAATTTGCATGGCTTTTTGGATGCGATATTCGTTCACAAAATCAAAAAAATGCTGATCGATATGATGATTTATTAAAATAGATAAATCACGAACGGGAATACTAATCTGATTGGCCAATTCCTGAATAGTAAGCGACGGATCGAGAAATGGCTCTTTCTCAGTCATATATTGTTTTAAAGTACTAATTTGTGCGTTGATCAAATCATTTTGTTGGGTTACAGCTTCTGGCTTTTCATCAATTTCTGGCAGAATATCTTTTGTTAATACTAATTTAGAATTTACACCTCTAAAAAGTTCTGGATATTTTAAAGCTTTCATTATAAACCAGCACGTTATAAATAAAGCTATGGTCCCTACCAATACATTGGCCCAAAGAAAAACCTCTCTAAAACCACTGTATCTCAGTATATTTTTTAAAGCTACAATAGAATGTGCAACAAGGAACACACATGTCATTTGAAAAAGCCATTTATAAGTAGAAACGCTCGGATTGGTATAATTTTCTAGATAAATTTCTTTGTATTTCTTCAAAATCAAAAATACACTTACGATATAAAAAATGTACTGAAATTCTATTAAAATCTGTATAAAATAGATCTCAGACATTTGATTGAGAGGACCTATAAAATTTCCTTCTTCAATACTTTTATAAATTCTAGGAATAAAAAGTACGTTTACCACGATAAAAGGAAGAAGGTGAATGGTATGTTTCCATTTTAATCTAAAATCAGAATAACAGACTGCTAGTACATAAAGATAAAACGAAGGCATACCCAACAAACAAAAAGTCGATCTAAAAATCTCTAGATTTCGATGATTCTCAGTATACATATACATAAAAAAACCGCTGAGATCGATAGCCGAAAGAATAAAAAACAAAGCAAATAAGTGGTTTGCCAGTTTATTTTCTGTTTTAACGGTTAGCAGAAAAAATGCCATTAACAAGGAAACGAAAACAGAAATTCGAGCAATTCCCTGTAATAAATCTAATTGATCCATCTATCTTTTTATATTAGACAAATATAATATTTTCGTTTTTGTAACAAAGCCACCATAAAACCGTCTTTAGAGAGAAAAAATAGACGAAAAAAAATGATTTTAAATCTCTGAGACTTTGCAAGATTGAAATAAAATATATTAATTTTGACGAGTCTAAATAACGATAAAATGACATTTACGAAAACTACTGAACAAGCTTCAAAATATGAACATTTAGAGAAGATGTCTGTTCATGAATTGTTATCTAATATAAACCAAGAAGACAAAACTGTGCCATATGCAGTCGAAAAAGCTTTGCCTCAAATAGAAGCTTTGATTCCGCAGATAGTAGACAAATTAAAACTTGGCGGCAGATTGTTTTATATTGGAGCAGGAACTTCTGGCCGACTTGGTGTTGTTGATGCTTCTGAATGTCCGCCAACTTTTGGCGTTCCTTTTGACTTAGTAAATGGCATTATTGCAGGTGGCGACACAGCAATTAGACGTGCAGTAGAAAATGCAGAAGATAACCCTACACAAGCTTGGATTGATCTTCAAAACCATAAAATCGATTCTAATGATGTTGTAATCGGAATTGCTGCTTCTGGGACAACTCCGTATGTTATCGGCGGCTTAGAAACTTGTAACCAAAACAATATTATTACGGGTTGTATTACTTGTAATGCCGGAAGTCCGTTGGCATTGACGGCGCAATTTCCTATTGAGGTTGTAGTTGGGCCAGAATTTGTAACTGGAAGCTCTAGAATGAAAGCTGGAACTGCACAGAAATTGGTTTTAAACATGATTTCGACTGCAGCTATGATTAAGTTAGGAAAAGTAAGAGGAAACAAAATGGTCGATATGCAGTTGAGCAATGTAAAACTGGTTGATCGTGGCGTAAAAATGATTATGGACGAGATTTTGGTTTCGTATGACGAAGCTTCTGAATTATTGAAAAAATATGGCAGCGTAAGAAATGCTGTTGACAATTATAACAAATAGAGGTTTTCTGTGAATTGTTTCTAATGATAAGACAAAGATTTTTCAAAACTTGAAACATGAAACTTGAAACTTTGCAAACATGAAACAAAACCATGGCAACAAACAGACAATTATTAGGAAAAGGAATTAAATATTTAACAGGCGCTTTGCCTTTAATGTTCCTTGGGCCAACATTGATATATAATGCTTTTCAAAATCAGCATACCAATTGGCATTATTTAGTTTTAGGAATTGGAATTTTAGCTTGCTTAAGTTCTATGTTGCTGATTTTTTTAGGTTTGAAAACTATAATGAGAGGTATCTTTAATGACTAATTTGTATCTTTACTAAAATTCTTTGTCATGGATATGCAAGCAGAAATAAATTGGATTCATCAAGAAATTGATAAAGTAAAAGATCCTTCTTTTATAGAAAAACTAAAATATCTTTTACAATCTATCAATAATACCGCTATTGATTCGGATGCCGCTTATAATTTAGATATCGAAAATGCTTTAGAAAATATTAAAAAAGGTAATTTCTATACTGAAGATGAAGCGAAAGAAATAGCAAAAAAATGGGGAAGAAAATAATCTGGTCGAAAAATGCTTTAGACCAATTAGAAGACATTCATTTTTACATTTTCTTTGAAAGCAAATCACTTAAAATCGCCGACAAAGTTGTTAGTACAATTTTCGATAGCACCGAGATTTTAAAAACAAAACCTGAAATTTATAAACTAGATAAGCAAAAAGCCAATAATGATGGCACTTTTAGAGTTTATTCCGTTTATGATTATGGAATTTCCTATCAAGTAACAGAAGAAATTATCTATATTCTCCGAGTACGCCACAATGCTCAAAAACCAAAAAAACATTCATGGAAGCTCTAATTCACATTCAGAAAACATTTGAGAAAGTTGTTTATATTGACAAAAAAATAAATAATCGCGAGTTTGAAGATTGTGTTTTTAAAAACTGCGACTTTTCCAACAGCAATTTCAATTCTAACACTTTTTTGGATTGCGAATTTATTGATTGCAATTTATCAATGACAAGTTTGGCAGGAACAAGCTTAAAAAACGTCACTTTTAAAAACTGCAAACTTTTAGGAATTGCATTTAACGAATGTGATGATTTTCTATTTCAAGTTTATTTTGATGAATGCGTTCTCGATTATGCATTGTTTTCAAATAAAAAAATGCCAAAAACTAAGTTCGTTAATTCTTCTGTTCGTGAAGTAACTTTTATTGGAACCAATTTAACGAGTTCTATTTTTGACAATTGTGATCTTGATGGAGCTATTTTTAATGAAACACAATTAGCATCGGTCAATTTTAAAACCGCTTACAATTACAAAATCGATCCTGAATTTAATCCGATGAAAAAAGCGCAATTTTCTACTGAAGGAATTGTCGGGTTATTAGATAAATATGATATCAAAATCGTTTAGTTATGAGTGCCGATCAATCTTATCTAGAAAGTGCCAGAAAGCAGTTTTTATATTATAAAACTCTTGGCGAAAAAGCCATTGACCAACTTGAACCTCAACAGCTTTTTATTAGTGTAAATGAAGATACCAACAGCATTGCCACAATAATAAAACACATTTCGGGCAATATGCTTTCCCGCTGGACTGATTTTTTAACAACCGATGGTGAAAAAGAATGGCGCAATAGAGATTCTGAATTTGAAAATGATTTACAATCTAAAGAAGAAGTTCTCGAAGTCTGGAACAAAGGCTGGAATTGTCTTGAAAATGCTTTACAAAGTTTAAAATCAGAACAGCTTTCAGATATTATTTATATTAGAAATGAAGGCCATACGGTTATTGAAGCTATCAATCGTCAATTGGCACATTATCCGTATCATATCGGACAGATTGTTTTTTATGCCAAACAGCTGAAAAACAGTGAATGGAATAGTTTATCGATTCCAAAAAACAAATCGGGAAATTATAACGCTGAAAAGTTTGCCAAAGAAAAAGAAATCAAGAACTTTACCGATGACGAATTAAAAAAATTAAAATGATAAAAGCTATACGCTTTAGGCTATAAGCAAAACTGCTTATTAATTAAAGCTTAAAGCCTATTGCCTAAAGCTTAAAGCATAAAAAATGAAAAAAATAGTATTCTTATTCCCTATTTTGGTTTTAGCGTCATGCTATAACGCCGAACACAATTGCAAGGATTTTAAAACTGGTAAATTTAAATTTGAAACTGAAGTTAACGGCGAAAAAAAAACAACTTATTTTGAGCGTAAAGACGATATCGAAATTGAAACCTACGAAGGAAAAACCGATACTGCAACCATACGCTGGGTAAGTGACTGTGAATATGTATTGCAAAAGAAACATCCTAAAAATATGGCAGAAGAAAAAGCAATCAGCATGAAGATTTTAAACACTTCTAAAGATTCTTATACTTTCGAATTTGGCTTGGTTGGTTCTGAAGAAAAACAGCGAGGTACAGTTTATAAAGTTGATTAAATAATAAAGTTCCAGCTTGGAGCTTTTTTTTGCCACAAAGGCACAAAGACGCTAAGGATTTATTTCTTTTCGACTTTGTGCCTTTGTGGCAAATTATTATAACGTGTTTCTTTTACATTTCTATTTAAAATAGTACATTAGAACTCTAATCTAACCAAATGAAAAATACCATTTCGCAGAGAGTTGCCGATTTTTTAAAGAATTATCCGCCGTTTAATTTTCTTCATCAGAGAGATTTAGAAAAGCTTTCTGAACAGATTTCTATTATTTATAAAGAAAAAGATTCTGTCATTTTTGCTGAAAATGACAAAACCCACGATTCTTTTTATGTGGTTCATAAAGGCGCTGTTGCACTTAAAAAAAGCACTAAAAATACCGTTCTAGATATGTGCGATGAAGGCGATATTTTTGGATTACGTCCGTTATTGGCACAAGAAAATTATATAATGGAAGCTGTGGCTCACGAAGAAAGTATTTTGTATGCCATTCCTATTGCGGTTTTTAAACCTTATGCACTCGAGAATAGAAACGTTGGTAATTTCTTGATTGAAAGTTATGCCTCGAATACTCGAAACCCATATTCAGACATTCATAAAGATAAATTATATGGTGACGATCAGTTAAATGAAAATTTGCATTCGAGCAATCATTCTTTTGATTTGGCGCCCATAAAATATTCAAAAAAAATTGTAACCTGCAGTCCTTCAACTACGGTAAAAGAGATTGCAAAAATCATGAATAAGAAGAAAGTCGGTGCAATTTTGATTGTGGATGAAATGCTTCCGATTGGTATTTTGACAGATAAAGATCTTCGAAATAAAATCGTTACAGGAGATTTTCCTATCACAACCACTGCCGAAACGATAATGACCAAACCTGTTATTACGTATCCTAAAAAAATGACCGTTACTGAGGCGCAAATGGCAATGATGAAAAGTAATATCAGTCATTTGTGTTTAACGAAAGATGGAACAGTAAATAGCAAAGCAGTCGGGATTTTATCGAAACACGACGTTATGGTTGCGCTCGGAAACAATCCTGCAGTTTTAATTAAAGCCTTAAAACGAACTAAAAAAATTAAGGAAATAAAACCTATTCGTAATCGTATTATGCAGTTATTGCAAGGCTATTTGGATCAAAATATTCCGATGACTTTGATTACGAAAATCATTACTGAACTTAACGAAGCCTGCACCAATCGTGTTATTGAGATTTGCTTAGAAAAAATGAGCAGTCCGCCACCCGTAAAATTTGCTTGGCTCGCGCTTGGAAGTCAAGGTCGTGGAGAGCAGATGTTACATACAGATCAAGATAATGCCATTGTTTATGAAAATGTAAATGACGTTTTTAGAGATGAAACTAAAATCTATTTTCTAAAATTTGCCGGACTTGTCAATAAGGGACTTTTTGAAATTGGATACGATTATTGTCCTGCCGAAATGATGGCTTCGAACCCAAAATGGTGTATGAGCGTAGACGAATGGAAAAGTCATGTGCATCATTGGATTACAAATCCTGGTAAAAATGAGGTCTTATTGTCCTTTATTTTCTTTGATTATAGTTTAACGTACGGAGATACCGAAGTGGCAAATCAATTGTCAGATTATATTTTTGAAGATTTAAAAGCTAACCCTATTTTTTATATGCATTTGGTGAGTGGAGCTCTGCAAAGCCCTTCTCCTACCGGTTTCTTCAGACAGTTTTTGGTGGAGCAAGATGGTGCAAACAAAGATAATTTTGATATTAAACGAAGAGCTTTAATGCCATTGACAGATGCTGCACGTGTTTTAATTTTATCTCATTCGGTAAAATCGATTAGCAATACAGCAGAGCGCTTTGAGAAATTAGCAGAACTGGAACCTAACAATAGAGAATTATATCTCTCATGCTCCTATTCGTTCAAAGCCTTATTGAAATTTAGAACCAAACAAGGTCTTTTGCATCATGATTCTGGCCAGTTCATCGAATTGGAATCTTTGACCAAAATGGAAAAAATTAAGCTGAAACGTACTTTTAAAACCATTAAGGAACTTCAGGAGCTTATTTCGGTACGTTTTAATATCTCAAATCTGGTATAACAATGAGTTTATTTAATTTTTGGAAAAAAGAGGAAAACAATCTATTTGATGAAAGCATTACGATCGAAGAAACTCGTTTTGTGGTTTTAGATACCGAAACAACTGGTTTTGATTACGAAAATGACCGTATTCTATGCATTGGTGCATTAGTTCTTCAGAATGGTATTATTTCTATTCAAGAAAGTTTCGAAGTGTATTTAGAACAAGATCATTACGATAAATCGACCGCTCAAATTCATGGAATTCTAAAAGCATTTGTGATTCAGCGTCCAACCGAATTAGAAGCGTTGCAGCAGTTTCTAGATTTTCTAGGAGACTCCATTATCATTGCGCATCATACTATTTTTGATGTTACCATGATTAATAAAGCTTTAGAAAGAAACGGACTTCCTCATCTCACTAATAAAACCTTAGACACAGCTTATTTGTATAAAAAGACTTTAATTCAGTCTCATTTATTTGAACGAAAGGATCATTATACCTTAGATGATCTTGCAGACAAATTTGATATTTCTAAGAAAGATCGCCACACAGCACTGGGGGATGCCTACATTACTGCCATTGCATTTCTTAAGATTGTAAAGAAATTGAGAGAGAAAAAAGCAATTAATTTAAATCAGCTTTTCAAACCTTAAGATTTTTTTATGAATCTTAACTTTACATTTAAGCGCTATAATTTACCATTTAGTAATACTAGACTTATAAAAATTAGCAAAAAAGAAAAATAGCCATAACCTGTATTTTGTTTTTGAAAGATAGCTTTGTTCTAATCAAAAAAAACACAAAAACAATTATGAAAGCTAACTTTTTAAAATCAATTACCTTGCTTGGAATTGCAGGCCTTTCTGTAATAAGCTGTCAAAATGATGACAAAGATTCGAATAGTGTAAATGCCAGTATCGATTTTACTTCGCATTCAAAAGTTCCCCCTTTTGTTTATCCAATGACAGGTTTTGAAAATCTAAAAATCAGTACTTTAATTGCTAGTACAGATGTTCTTCCAGAATCTCCTTCTTTTGTTTATGGTGCACAGCCTGATGGAGGTGGATTAATGAAAAATCCAAATGGTGATGGGTATATCATGATTACTAACCACGAAATTCTGCAATCTGTATCAAGAGTTTATTTAGACAAAACTTTTAAACCTGTAAAAGGTGATTATATTGTTGATGGTGTTGGTGGCTTAACTCGTTTATGTTCTGCTACATTGGCAACTCCAGAAATTCACGGATTTGGACCAATCTTCTTGACTGCTGGCGAAAGCGGACAAGAAAGTATGGTGCACGGAATCAATCCGTTGGGACAATCTTCAGATAAAGCAAGAAAAGATAGAGTTTTACCAGCTTTAGGAAAAGCGAGTATGGAAAACGCTGTTCCGCTTCCTAAAGAAGCTTATCCAGGAAAAACTGTTATACTAATTGGCGAAGATCAGTCGTACGCTACTTCACACGTCAGTGCTGGACAATTAATTATGTATGTAAGTACTGTTGGCGATTTGTCTAACGGAAAATTATATGCTTTAAAAAGAACTGATGGCAATCAAGTTGAAACTGATATCAAATTAAATAACAGTTATCCAGTTGAATTTGTTGAAATTCCAAATGCAAAAAATCTTACCGGAGCTGTTATCAATACAACTGTAAACGATTTAAAAGCGATTCGTTTTTCTAGAGTTGAAGACGTAGATTACAGAAAAGGAAGCGCAAACAACAATAGAGAAGTTTATTTTACCGCTACAGGTCAAGCAACCAACAATGCTCCTGTTGACGGTTACACGATGTGGGGAAGAGTTTACAAAGTGAAACTAGATGCTACAAATCCGTTAAAAGGAACTTTAGAACTAGCTGTTGAAGGTGACAGCACACCAGGAACTGGAATCATTAACCCAGATAACTTATGTGTAACTGAAAACTACGTTTACATTCAAGAAGATGGTGACAGCTACTACGCCGATGCTAAACACGATTCATATATCTGGCAATATAGCATTGCTACGAAGCAAAATAAACCTTGGTTAAACATGAACCACAAAAGAACCGATGCAGCCTGGAATACTTTATACAACCAAACTGGCGAAATGAGATTAGGAAGCTGGGAGTTTGGTGCTATGGAAGATATTTCAGATATCATAGGTGTTCCAGATACTTTTACAGTAAACATTCACCCGCACACATGGCAAAGTGATGCATTCAAAAATGCAGACGGTTCGGGAACTCAAACCAACAAAGAAGGGGGACAAACTGTAATTATAAGAAACGTACAGAGATAATAATTTCAGCCTAAATCTATTAACAACCCTTATTTTTCGATAAGGGTTGTTTCTATTAAAACACTATTATGAAATTAAAATATTTTTCATTTCTATTTTTAGCCCTTTGTTTGTTCTTTTCATGTCAAAAAAAGGAAACTTCCAAAACAACAATCAAACAGAATCTTCTTGTTGACTTAAACAAATTAAGCAATGAAATTATCCAATTTCAAAAGCTTGTAGATAGCAATGCTTCTTCAAACGAAATTGTAGAACAGTTTAAAAAATCACGTTTATTCTATAAAAAAGTAGAATGGGCAATTGAGTATTTTATTCCTGAAACGGCTCGCTTTATGAATGGCCCAGCCTTGGATGAAATGGAGTTGGAAGAAAACAGATCTTTTGAGCCACATGGTCTTCAAGTAATCGAAGAGATGATTTATCCTGAATATAAAATCGAAGATAAAGAAAATGTAATAAGAGAATTGAATATTTTTCAATCTAACATAAAGCAGTTGAAAACTACATTTGAAGTAATTACTATTTCTGATGATTATGTTTTGGATGCACTTGAACAAAATATATTTCGTGTTATTGCTTTAGGAATTACAGGTTTTGACAGTCCAATTTTACAATCTTCAATTCCTGAAGCGGGAGAAAGTTTATTGTCAATTTCTAAACCTCTTGAAATTATTAATTCCGATAATAAAGCATTAGTAGATTTAAAGAAGTTAATCGCAGTAGCACAGCAATATTGTAAAGAAAACAATAATTTCAATGCTTTTGATAGAGCCTTTTTTATTACAGAATATTTGAATCCGATTTCGAAAAAAATTAAAACTTTTCAGAAAGAACTGAATATTAAAAACGTAAAAAAAACAAGTCCTTTAAAACCCGAAATTGAAACTTTGTTTGACAAAAATGCCTTTGATGTAAATGCGTTTGTACTTTCTAAAGATTACAATTACACAACAGATAAAGCTAAATTAGGAGAGAAACTGTTTTATGACACCAACCTTTCAAAAAATAACGACAGAAGCTGTGCAAGTTGCCATCATCCAGAAAAAGCATTTACAGATGGTTTAAAAACAAACGTTTCATTAACAGGATCTAATCTTGCACGAAACACACCTACTCTTACGTATGCCTCTTTACAAAATGCTCAGTTTTGGGATATGCGCCAATTAGACTTAGAGAAGCAAAGTGTAGATGTAATTCAGAATAAAGATGAAATGCATGGTTCAATGGATGCCATTCATGCTAAAATTCTATTGAATAACGAATATATCAGCCTTTTCAAGAAAGCATATCCAAAAACTTCAAAACCTGAAGCCTGGCAGATTCAAAATGCTATTGCGAGTTATGTACGTTCTTTAAATGCTTTCGATTCAAGATTTGACGAATACATGAGAGGAAACAAAAACGCTTTGAACAATCAGGAAATAGAAGGAATGAATCTCTTTATGGGAAAAGCAAAATGTGCCACCTGTCACTTTACTCCTTTGTTTAACGGAACTGTTCCTCCGAGTTATTTTAAAAGCGAACATGAAGTTATCGGGACTCCTCAAGATGTTTCCGGTAAGAAATTGAGCGTAGATCAAGGGCGATATTTATACAATAAAATGCCTCAATTGGTTGGAGCTTTTAAAACTCCAACGGTTCGAAATGCAGCCATAACAGCTCCTTATATGCACAATGGTGTTTTTAAGACTTTAGAAGAAGTCGTTGATTTTTACAACAAAGGAGGCGGTCAAGGTTTAGGCTACGAAGTCGAAAACCAAACACTGCCATCTGATGAACTAAAACTGACTAAAATGGAAGAAAAAGCACTTGTTGCTTTTATGAAAACACTTACGGATAAAAAATACCAATAAAAACCAAAATAGATTTCAGTAAATCAAAAACGCCAGAACTTTAATTTTCTGGCGTTTCTCTTTTCTTTATTCGTTTTCAATAAAAAGACGATAAGGAAATACGTTTGAAGATCTATTTTTTAAGTTCTTCATAAAACTTTCACACAAATAATCCCATTCCGTTGCTGATAGATATTCTTTCTCAATCGGATTTACTTTTAAATGAATATCGACCGTTCGGCTAAAACCTGCTTTTACCGAAATCTCTTTTCGAGTTCCTTTTTCTATTTTAATATCTAAAATGCAACTTTTAAAATGATTAAATCCAAATGCTTTAATATCTGCAAACGTTACAATTCTGCCACGTGTTAGCAAGGCATTACGATATGCTAAGATTCTATCTTTATTATTTTGTTTGTTCATTCCGCCAACCGTATTGGTAATCAGTACGGCTTCTTTACTCACAAACTGCAGATCTTCTTTGGTTTCTAAAACAGTTCCTGCTTTTATATCATTCCCCTCTTCTGCACAAGTAGACCAATAATGTATTGAAAATGATTTCCCTAAAGATTCCTCAAACTTAGGTTTAATCATTAAATAAGGATCATTATTTTTAGAAAAGCTACTTTCTTTAGCCTGCTGTTCTACAGAAGCCAAAAGCTGATTAATTTCAACCAAAGAGCTATTCATAAAATCTTTTCCTAAACCCGCAAAAGAAGAACTTTCATCTTTTAAAAGATCTAATACATTTTGAAGTAGTTCTGATGCACTTCTAGAATCAAATCGAGAAACTCCACCCGTTCTTAATACTGCATTTCCTTCTTCAATAACGCCATCTTTAAATTCTTTTATTTCATAATGATTATTGAATCCATCGACAACAGTATCAACATCCAAATAGATATTATTATCTGTTTCCAATGCAATGTACGACAAGAAATTTCCAAGCGTTTTATTTATAATATGCTTCTTTTTATTAATTACCGGAAAGCAATTTGCAGTAAAAGAAACATTATCTAATATTTGGGGAATTAAAGATTCTGGAAAAACCATTTTCACCCAAATAATAGGATTATCATTCCTATTTGTTATCGCTTCAAAACATTTGTATTCTTCACCATATTCACTAATAGGCTTATGCTTTAATGCTCCTTTTAGTGTGTAAAAATTATCAAAATAAAACTCATTTACTTCGTGCATTATCTCGCTCAAATGCGTATAATTACGGTTTATAATATTTTCTATATCAATGTTATTTATAGGTACATTATATCCCTCTTGTACCGTAATTTGCACATCATCCTGAAAACACTTCATTTGTTTCAGGTAGTAATGAAACATCTCTTTCTGATGCGTATTTTTAATATCTATGTACAGCATTAAATCTTCCAAATCCAATGCTTTTGGATTTTTCAATTCAATGCCCATAAACACAATACCAGAAGGAAGAGAATGCTTATAATCTCGAATCGCATCTTTATAAAAGAGATTCGAAATTTCGAATAAGTTTCTCTCGTAAGCAATATACTTTACCTCAGCAGAAGATAGTTTTACTTCTAATGTTGGCGAAAGCGCTATTTCTTTGGTTATTGGAGCTAAAGGATTGTAAATATTATGAATTCTTCGATTTGCCGACATTTGATTCTGCAACGAAACTTTCATATTATTTTCTAATGGCAATGCATGTAAAATGGCTCTTGCTGGCTTTACTCCTGCAGTAACTTCTGGAAACATGATTTCTAAAACCCTTTCCACTACGCGGGTTTTTGAGTCTTCGAGCTCATGAGCTACTTTCTCCAACTCATAAGACAATGCATTTAGCATCATTGATACCACAGGATCAAAAGATGTTTCCATCTCCACATCTGAAAAGCCCCATGACCTAGCTGCTCTTTTTAGTACTCTGTCTTTTATTCGATCTTGTCTCATTGTGTTATTTTAATTCTATTTAATAAAAAATGAATATTTATAGTGTTTTGATTTTAAATTGTCTGTTTTTTATTCTAAATAAACATTTATAGTATTAAGATTCTCAGCAGTATCTTCAAAATTGTCATTGTTAAAAGGAACGCTTTTATAGCTTAGAGAGCAATTATATTTGTCTCTATTTTTCCTGCCTTTATCCTACTTTGGATCATACCTAAAATTATAGAATGCTAATTCTTGATCCGTCGTGAATAGCTTGTACTTCCTGATTATCCACTCTGTAATACAATAAAAAACAACCTATAAAATGTTCTCCATATGCATATTCAGCCTCGTTTTCGAACCCATGAATGTATATAAAATTGTTATTATTAAATGTTATTTTTATGCTATCAGTTGTATATAATTTATGCTCTTCTAGTTTTATTTCAACATTGCCATTTTTTTTTGTGTAGTTCAATTCTCCAAAAACTTGACTTTTCCTTATTATCTGCATTGTCATTTTGTTTTGGATCATTTCTTCATATTTATTGTTAAAAATTAATGATAAGTCTCCGTTTCTTAAATTAACAATTGTATCATTTGTACAATTTGTAAGAATTTCAGATTTTATGTTATTTTGTCTACGAACCATTAAATATATGTACGATCCAATTGCAATTATCCCACCTAAAAAAAACAATATTATTTTCTTCATTCTATTTAACATTTAATCTATACATATAGTCTTCTTGTGTTTTAGACAAATTGGTTGCTTTACCGTAATTTTTATACTTTTAGCCATTTCCTTATTAATATATCCAAATCTTTAGATTCATAAAATATTAAACACATAGCCGTAATTGTGTTACTTTTACTGGTTCTCTTTTATAATCCATTGCCTAATACATATATTTAAAAGTGTTATTTTCGTAATGAAAAATACAATCATCATTAAAAAAACAACCAAACTTTTTGGGTTTATTTTTAAAAAATAATCCTATTACACAAATAGGTATTTGAATTATTTCTAAAAAAGCTTCATGTATAAAAATATAAAACTTAGTTCAGCAATAAAATTGCTTATAGAGAAATTTATTATTTCAAACTTGATAGAAACAAGATAAAAGGAAAATAAATACCATTAAATTTATTCATAGATTAATTTTCCAAAACAGTTTCATGGTATCTATTTCTTAAGTTTATCAAAAATATGTTTTTTACTTTTTAGTTAATCTCTTCACAATACATGCATAACGCTCTTACACGAACGAAACGATCGCACCGCTAAGGATTTGCGTCTTTATATATTTGTAGAATAAAATCCATAATATTAAAAAATAGATTTCTTTTGATTTTTATTTAAACTCTTTTCTATAAATCAATTTTCCATTATCCCATTTTTCTTTTTTAGTAACCTTTCTATTCTCATCGTAATACTTCCAAATCCCGTGATGTTTTCCTTGCAAAAATTCTCCTTCTGCATAGAGGCGCTCTGTTACACTTGCATTATCTCCTTTTGCTATACTGGCACTGTATAATGTAATTTTACCATCAATAATATTGCATTTACCATCTATTTCCCAACAATACAAATCATCTTTATTTTGTTTTAATTTTCCCAAACTCAATACAAGATTTCCTGTTTTATTAGGCAAAACATTGTTTATTTTATCTTTGCCTGGTTTCGGAGGTTTTTCATTTTTTTGCTGAGCAAAAGAATTTGAAAAAAATATAAAATGAAAAATTAAAATAATTACGTTTCTCATACTGCTATTTATTTAATACTTTTTTTATAAACCTATCTAATTCTTTTGATTCATAAAAATTAATACAGTTACAAAAAACAATGTTTTTATCACCTGTTTCAAAGTGCAAATTATTCTTTTGAGAATGATATTTCTCAGTTACAGAAATAGTATAATCTATTATTTTATTCTTTAATTCATCATCTTCTAAAAAATTGCCATCTATTGATATTTGAACTGCTGAAGCATCTTTATAAATTTGATAAAAAGTTGAATCAATTTTCTGATAATTATAATCTAAGCATTTACTAAAAGCATATTTTTTTAATTCTATAACCTTATTCTGTCCTAGACATTTTAGTGAAATTAATAATACTACTAAGATGTATTTTACCTTTTCTATTTTAGTTGCCATAATTTTCTCTTATCTTGTACAACAATATTTTTTCTTAACAGGATGGTATGCCTCATACTTTATGTTAAAACTTCCCGCTGGTGCGAGCGTCTCGCTCGTAAGTTCAATTAAGTTATTCTTTGCGTTCACGAATGAGACACTCACGCCAGCAAGAGGTTTAATAGAAAAATCCATCTTTTAAAGTTCTTATTGTTTTTTATCTCTATAATTACAATTTTATTATTTCTTTCTTACCAATCCTATATTTGTTGGTATTTCAATACTTAGAGGAGCATTTTTATTATCTAATTTATGACCATTGATCTCCAATGACTTTATATTATTCATTATGACAAATGCATGACCACGTGCATAAACTGTATCAATCTTACTTACTATTTGAGTTATTTTATACTCAATACTATCATCAACAATTAATTTTATATCATAATTCATTTCTCCAATATATGCAACATTTGGAGTGAATATTCTTTGGTTAAACTTTGATTCTGACCTATCGCAACCGCTAATTCCAAAATCAGAATCTCTTTTAATTAATTTTTCAAATTTTGAGTCTTTTTTATATATTTCAAATATCATTTTTTTGGGACAAACTGACGAATTCCAATTTCTAAAATAAATTTGATGAAATGATTCATTGCTCTTTTTATAGGTTGTTTTATGACAGCTTATAAAAAAAAAGCTTAAGATTAACAATTTAGTATACTTCAATATATCCATAAACTATACATTTAAAAGATTTTTCTCGTGCGCTGTTATGAGCATCTCGCTCGTGCGCTCAATTTGAACTATTCTTAACAAAATATCACAAGCGAGATGCTCACGCTAGCGGGAGATCACCAGATGTTGACGATGTTTGGATGCATAAAACGTGATGCTTATTTTATTTTATAAGAAAATCTAAACGTTTTATCATATTTTAGACTGTATGCATTAATAATGATACTATCTATACATTCTTTATATGGTAATATTTTTTCTAATCGAGTATAAACTGTATGAGAATAATTTTGAATTTTTTCTTGTGTTTCAATATTTTCACTACAAATATTCAATGAAACTCTCTGCGAAATTTTTAAATTTTGACAATTTTCAAATTTATGACTTGAAATTAATTCTATATAGGTATAACTTCCTCCCTCGGTCTCTTTAATTAAAATATTTTCAAATTTTTTTAATTCTTTAGATAGTTCCTGTTTTGGTTCTCTTTTATTCCCATAAGTCATCAGATTAGCATAACAAAGAAGTCCTATTACAAATAGACATAAAAAAAACAAGTAATATTTTAAGTTATTTCTCATTCTTAATTTATTTTAGTTAACGAAAGTAAGCTCAAAACATCTTTCTCGGATGCAACATATTTAGCATAATCACGACTTCCTGGCCAAAGTATCTTTTTCTCCGTAGACTTTTTCACATCCTCTTTCTTTCAAATCATAAATTGATTCGTTTGTGTCCAATTTAAATTCCTTTTTAGCATATTCTTCCAATGCTATCAACTCTTTAGTACATGCTTTTAAATCAACGTATTGAACTTTACTGTGTCCAATCGAAAACAAAACACCTGCAACTATAACACATGCTCCTATTATTAAAATAAACAATAAAGAATATCTAATGCATTTTTTATTTTAGATTATGCTCACTCTTAATCTGTTTAAAAAATATTCCATTTAAAATGAGATTCAACAATCTATTTTATAACTAATTCCCACTTGTCTGCCTTGTATTTTTCTTCAGTTTTTTCAATTTTAGGTTCTGTTTTAGAATCTTTGCAAAATAATTCCTCATCATATTTTTTTATTACATTGAATGCTGAATCTTTAAGAATAATTTGAAAATTGATTGGAAATCGAGCAATTGAGTTATTATAAACTGGCAGAAAAACATTAGTCTTTTCGTTTGGTTTTAATAGTATTGAATCTGTTTTATTATAATAATCAACAATTTTTAAATTACCCTTTTGTACCTCATCTTTAGTTTATTCGAAATTGACAATCACATACACTTTTTTATTAAGCTGATTATTAAACAAAATTGTTTTAAAGTTCTGCTCTTGATATTCATTAGCAAGTTGAATTTCTTCTCTTTTATCAGTTGGTGAATTCCAAAATAAAACGATTAAGGCAATATATACTATAACAGTAATAATTAATGCAAAAATTGTTATCAAAATTTTTCTTTTAGTCTGCCTTTTTTGAAAATAAATAAAAATAATTTCCAACAATAGAATAATTAATAAAGTATAGATCATTGCTCTTTAAATTTTGCCAACTATAAATAGCTTACTCCTATTCTCATTACTATAATTAGATTTGAAGTCTCCTTTTCAAATTTCTTTTTTTCTTTGTTTGAAAAATTAAAATTATAAATACATTGATTCTGTATTATTTTCAATACTTAATAAACTAGCGTGTTGATTTATTCCAGCTTCTTCTTTTGTTGTGGATTTCAAGAAAAAACTATAGTAAAAAATAAAAAAAATTATTACAACAATTGAACATATTAACAATATCGCAATTAAAATTTTCTTTCTCATTGTGAAATTTTTAAAGTTTGGCTAAGCAATTTTCACCTTTATTATTCTTTTTTTACCATTTTTAAGGTAGTCAATAACTTTAACACCTTCTAAAGGATTTTTCAAACTAAGAAGTATTGTCACCATTTCAGTAGAAATATTTTGTTCAACTTCAATTGTTGTTTTCTTTTCACCCGCTGGCGCGAGCTTTATCTTCATGATAATGTTATCTTTCTATTCGAGATACATCATATAGAATAAAAGGAAGTAGTTTGTTTTTAGTACATCAGTAAACACACATTCAATTCTTGAATTATCTAAATCGAATTTAAGCTGTACCTATTTATCGTCTTTTACTCCCTTGAAAACTATTTCTTTTACTCATAGATACCATTAGTGATAAGGCATTGTCTAAAATAACCATGCTTTATAAAGATGCGTTTTGGTTATGGTTTTTGAGGATTTCTTTCGCTTTTAGGATGCTTGACCAGATCGTTTCGATAAGGCAGATAAAAAGACCCATTAGCAAAAACCCAGGTTGAATATGATTCATTGGTAATATGTAAAAAGTGTCTTGCCGTTGCTGACCCCCGCTAACGCGAGCGTCTCGCTCGTGCATTAGTATGGGTTCACGATCGGGAAGCTCGCGCCAGAAAGAGGAAAAAGTATGAGCGATAATAAATATTTTAAATATCTAATCATAATTTATTCTCCAGATTTAAATAAACTTGCAAAAACCATAAATCCAAATATCAATGCCGCCAAAGCTATTAAATTAGTCCCAATTATAAAGTAAAGAACTCGATACAGATTAATCTTGATTATTATACCTGATATAATATATAGTATAGCTAATGGCACCAATAAATAATGCGCTCTTAGTAGAAACGTTTCTGTACTAAAAGATCCATATTTTTCTGTAAACATAATTACAGACAAAATCGTTATACTAAAAATCAAAAAAAAAGATACTCTAGGTAAACCTAAAATTTTGTTTACTCTATTTATTATAATATTCATTATCTTATTTTTACTTTTTATAATTATTATTTCTCCTGCCAAAACTCAGTATCTGGCTGCATTAATTTTTCTCTCCCTTCCCATTTTGGAAAAGAGAATTCTTTTGGCAGTGAATATCCGCCAGCTTCATATGTTGTCCCGTTCATTTTTGATGGGAAACTCTTGAATTCCATTACTTTTATTCTTTTATTTTTCCCCTCTAACCATATGATTCCAAAATTTTCACCTGATTTAATTCCTATAATAATTCTATTGAAATTCTCTTTTTTTCCAGTATCAGGATCTAAATATTTCTGTTTATATAACTCTTCAAAATCATTTGGTAAAACCACAAATGTTGAATGGTATACTGTTGGATCTTTCAAATCCTCTATCTCTACCTTCATCATCACAGGAAGAGGGTTTTCCTTAACCTTATTGTTGTTACTACTATAATTTGATAATGCCCAACTTGATTTGTCAATTGTTATAGGAGACCCTGAAAATGTATCGGGTTGAAAAACGACACCTGATTTTGTATAAAAAGTTAATATATTGATTCTTGAAGTATTATCTTCACTTACAAAACCAATATCATAATCATATTTTTTTTCTCCTTTTTCCCAGACTGAATAAGGGATACCTTTAAGATTTAAATAAATAAGATTTTCTTTAGCAGCCTCTCCAGTAGATGTCCAAAGTGTAACCCTATTTTTATCAAAGAGGTCGATCTTATTTACTTCCTTTGCTTTAAACCTTCCAACTTCTGTCAATACACTTTCTGCTCTCATCCAAACTGCTACGTTACCTCCAGGAGCAGTCCCTACAATTATTAAACTGTATGGACGAACTGTACCGTCAATATTAGTAACAGGATTTTGAAACAATTGCAACATTTTTTGTCTTGGAAGTTTTGTTTTTAATTCATAGCCGATCATATCAACACCACAATCCCATTTTACAACCAAACTATCTGGTACCTCATCATTTTCTTTACCACTAGCATAGCCACCCGAAGTTTCTCCCCAGCCAGGATCTATTCCAAAATCTGTTGAAACATGATGCACTATTTTTCCATTATTATAAAAACTTACTGATGGAATACTCGAATAATATTTTGGAGCGGAAACACCAATCTCCCAATCAAATTTTTCTTTCGGCTGGCAGGAAACTAATAAACCAAAAAAAAGAAGCAGCAGATATGTTTTATTTGTTAACATATAGTTCTCTTTTATAAGTTGCTGAATCTCCTTCAATCTTATATTTAACAGGCTGATTGACAAAAGCCACACTACTTAGTATGTGGTGATCTCCTGTTTTTATATCTATAAAATCATTTTTTAATCCTCCATAGTGAGCTGAAAGGTGTGCGTATTTATTTCTTAATGTACTAAACATATCACCGCTCAATTGATAAGTGCCTCCTTTTTGTTCTTTTATTACTTTTTTCATTACCTCAAAATATTCCACCAATATTTTTTCTGAAGAAAAATTGTACTCTTCTTTATGTTTAGCATTTTTTGCTTCATCAAAAGTTTTATAAAATGGCACTTTATTTTCAATTGCTTTTTCAAGCATCAGATTCATAGGCACCAAACTGTATTTGTTACAAATATATCTGGAATCTTTTATTACAAAGTGATCTGATTCTTTATCCATAATAAGCGGTCCTACTTTTGGGTCATATATTTGTGGCGCCTTATTGTCATGATAAAAATCAGGAGCTGTTCTAACTTCCTTTTTACCGTATATTGGAACACCATGCATTTTTCCTAAAAAAACTGTTTGTTCATAATGATCATAGGTATTTATAAATTTTATTTCATCTTCTTTACAAAAATAGTTGTTGATATAAAACTGCCTTACTTTTTCTTTTTCTGCCATAGTCGTTTTATCATTAACCCCTAAGTCAAAATAATCTACCACAGGACCATACTCATCCAATTCGGCATATCCTCCACCTATATCCGAATGCGCACCTATTAGTTTTAGTGTATATCCTACTTCTGAGGGAGTAATAGCAAAATTTTCTCTCCATTCGTCATTTGCAACAATATGAAAAACTGATTGTATACCTAGCCCCGAGAGATTGGTTCTTACCTTATCTAAACTAAGTTGAAAAATTGCTGGCAATAAACCAAATACAATTGAAGCTTTGTAACCTAAATTATCTTTTACAACCATATCAGAAACGACTGTATCAAAAACACCTAAAAAACGTATCTCAATAGTATAAGTTTCCCCTAGAGGAGCAATATTGTTTTTTGCAAGAACTTTGCCCAAATAGCCTCCTGCATGTTTTACTACTTCTGTCTCAGTAGGGGATAAAATTATACCCTTTGAATCGTAAGGGTCTCTAATTCTCTTTGCCTGTATTTTTGCTTTTTCTTTTACTTCATTACAAAAATGTCTGGCTGCAGCGGCTCCTCGACTGAAACCAAAAACATCAAAAACAATTTTATTTACTTTTTTTCCTTTAACATTGTTTTTAATCTGCTCTTCAACTACTTTTTCAATTCCTTCTTCAACTCTTCCTAAAATACCCCATGATCCTCTTGCTAAACCAGACCCTAAAATATCGTCTGGTTCTCCTTTTTTAGTGCCAATACCTTCTACATATTGTTTTAATATTATATGATTTCCTAAGACGCTGTCTTTTTTTTCATTTTTCTCTTCCTGATACAACTGAAATAGTTTAGCTACATTAGAATATGGGTTCCAATAACTGTCTCTATCTGTAACATCAATAGTTTTAGTTACCGTTTTACCATTTTCTTGAATATTAACCGTATGTTTTGCCTCTTGTGGTATGTCTTTCGATTTTATCATACCATTTTGTAATTTAGTATAATACATGGAATCAGAATTGCCCATATTATTCCCTGTTCCATCAAAAAACATACCTACATATAGATTTAAAGAATCATCATTTGTAAGTTTCGCTTCTAGCTTTTCTGGTTTCACATCAAGTTTAACCCCATCCTGATCACCAACAGTTTTTACTTTTTTTCCATTTGTAGTAATGTTTCCGTTAGAATAAAAAGTAATTTTTCCGTCGGAAGTTATTTGCGATTTACCGCCTACGTTTCTTTCCTTCATATCAATAAAAATTACTAGATTCTGAACTATTGTGAATTATCTGTTTTTGAGAATGCTTTGTAAATTCTCCAACAGAAGAGATAACAACATCTTTATCGCCATTAAATATAAGTCCCTGAACGGTATGAGACTCTAAATTCCCTTCTATCATTTCTACAAGATTCCCTGTAATTGTACTATTTTTATTTCCTGCAATTATTTCCGTTTTACTACCTCCAATAGTTTCGACTGCATCGACTCCAATACTATCAGTTTTATTAACTCCAACAGACGTTGACAAATTATTAGAAACGTTAATATCCATATCAGTACAATTAAATGAAATTCTGTTAGGTGCATTCAAACTAATACTCCCTTTTCCATCCATTTGAAATGTGTTTCCGCTCGGATCTTCAATTAAAACACTTCCATCTCCATCATTCAAAATAATTTTTATGCCTGAACGAGTATGAATTGCTTTTACATTGTTTTGCGCATCAGCATAACCGCTTGAATCTTGTCCGTTATATTGCGCACCAATTACATAAGGATTTTGAACGTTATTGCCTTCAAAACCAATTAAAACTTCCTCTCCAATTTCAGGAACAAAGTAAAATCCTTTTCCAGAACCAGAATAAGGCTGTACCATTCTTATCCAATCTGTAACTGCTGTACCGCTTGCACCATAAAACTCTACTTGCACACGCCCTAAACCTTCAGGATCATTGTTATCTTTTACCTGTGCAGGCTGAGTTTCTGCTTTACCATATACAAAAACATCTGTATAATGTGGAGCCGATACATCGGCCGGAATTGCTTTAAATTCGCAAGAATAATTTCCGTGAACTTGAGAATGGTGTACAACTTCAATAGCAATTAATTCATGCACTACCGTTTGGTTTACTATTGTAAACACCTGTCCAAGACCAATTGGAAAATAAGATGTACCACTGTAATATACACTATTAGCATCACTACCCGCAGTTTGCAGTTTTATCATTTCCTCAAGTTCTTGCTTATTTGTAGCATTTGCAGTATAAGCACCATTATTTAAATCAGAATTTGCAACAGTTCCCTGATTATAACCTACAATAGCGGCAAAGCTATCTTTACTTCCAGATGAAGTCTTAGCGGCAGCATCACGAAAGGTTGCTACATTTTCGTAATCATAACCATTCAGCGAAATCTTATGCGAGCTCATATTTGCTTGTATCTTAAAGCTATGCAATGAAGCCCCATTAATCAACTTGGTCTGACTAGTTTTTGTTTGTCCAAACTGCATACGCATTCCATCAAAATAAAACCATTGCCCATAACGCTTAGCAATTCTTTTTAAGAACTCAAAGCTAGTTTCGTTATATTGCAAGAGGTTTCTAAATTCTTTAAGATAAGTTGATTTAATAGAATCTCTCTGGTAAAACTCTCCAGGTCCCTCAGCAAAAATTCCAAGCACGATGTCATCCATGCTACGATCTTTAAATGTTCTTGACTTTTTCATATCGTCAATTACAATACTGTGGCTTACACCAGAAACGTGCAATCCAGCTGGACTTCCATCAAGATCAATAGAAGAAAGTTCCGTAATGATTCCTTTACTCATTAGTCTAATTCCAGTAAGACTTTTAAAGGTAAAAATCACCTCATCACCAAGATAGGTTCTAAGTGCTTTTGCCTGATCTGCCGGATTAATTACTGCTTTACCCGTGTATTGCCAAACAAACGAAAAATGATGATGATCGGCCATTTTTTGAGATAGCTTTAAATCATAATAAACAACGTTTTGGGTAAAACCTCCTATAGTTATATGTACTTGTTCTGAAAAATGTGCCATAATAATGCGTACTTGTTTTTAATGAGATTTTAAACAATTAATCTAAAGCAATCCAGTTATTAGAGAATTTAGCATCTCCAAAAGTCAATTCTTTTGCTACTAATTCCATCGTAATTCGCATTGGTATTTCGGTAGTGCTTGTAAATTGCTCATCATAGCCAATGCAAAATGCTTTAGTAAACGTAAGTTCTTTCATTTTGCTTAAAGCATCTCTTCTGTAAAAAACAATTTTTCCGTCTTTAGTTAAATCCCCATTTAGCATCCAGGATAAAAAATGACTGTTCTGGCTTGCTTCTATGATCATTTTGATCACGCCGCCTTTTGCGTTACCGGTAGGTTTACTTGTTGTATCTATTTCTTGTTTAAAGCCAATATTAAATTCAAGAACATTATATTCTTCGCCGTCTATATGTAATTTAGATAAAAAACTCATTGGTAGATTTATTAGATGATTAAATTTAGGAAATGTTGAAAATCTAGTTTTACCATTACAAAACCAGATATTTTGAAAGAAAAAACAAAAAAAAGGAAGTCCAATTATTGGACTCCCTTTTAGTTTAATTAGATTTTGATAAAGTCCAAAGGATTATACCCAAGCATTATCAAATTCTCCTCCACCCATCGAAATTTTACGAGCAGAAATCATAAAAGTTTCCGTTAATGGATTTTCACTGTTATGATCAAAGTTTTCTTTGTACTTAACCATGTAAGCTTCTGTAAACTTTAGCTCTTTTAAAGTAGCATTTGAATCACGTTTGATGAATTTTACTGACCCGTCTTTTCTTTCGAAATTGTTAGTCATCCATTCAAACAATTCAGTACTTCCAGTTGATTCAACTTCGATCATGATTCTTCCTCCGCGTGTTACCGTAGATGGGCGCCCAGAAGCATCTGTTTCTTGAGCTAAATCATAACTTACGTTTAATACTTTGTAATCTTTTCCTGCTACTGTTAATGATGTTAAAAACGACATAATGAAAAATTTTTAATTATTAATTTATTTATTTATGCTGTAAATATATAAATAAAATCCTGTTATAATAATTATTTTAATAAAATTTTATTTACAATATATAAGTATCAAATTATCAATTATTTAAAGATCCACAATACTGAATTTTAAGCAATATGAACTAAAAATAGTACTAAAAAAACTACTTATATGATAATGGCCCAACAAAAAAGTATCCCCTAAAATCAAAATCTCTGTTTGTACTTTTAATAGTTGCTTCAATTATAATATCAACTTTCTTTTTGGCTCTGCTTACATCATCAACCAAATACATAGTTTCGGATAATTCTACCTTAAGTTCTTTTACTTTTATTCTCTTTTCATGAAAAAGAAGCGATTGTTTCATTGTTTTTGAAATGATGTCTTTGAGCGTATTTTCATTCATCAATAAGTCAAAATCAATCTCCCAAATTTTTGACCCAAACGTTTCATCAAACTTGCACTCGCCAAATGTGGTTGTGGCCAATAAAATAACCTGCTGGGCAATAGAATGTTCTATTGAAGTTTTTTCTAACTCCTTTTTTTGCATTACGCTATTAAAGTCTATAGGCAGTTTGTAAAATGCTCCTTTCATATTTTGCACATATTAAATATAAATTAATCTGTCTGTACGACCTTTTTTATCTGTTTCCATTTCCTTAGAAACCTGCTTGCGTTTAATCAGATGCAGTTTTACTGATGGTGTCAGCTTTAAAAACTTCTCTCTATAGAGTATATCGCCTATAAAACGCTGTCCTTTTTTTTCATCAACAATTACAAAATAGCTTACTCCCTTCACTACTTTCAGCGTATTAATGTCTCCCGCAAAAATTTGAATATCTTGTCCGTCTTTTTGAAAACTATAGGTGAGTTCGTCTCCATTTAATTTTCTATATTTTGAAATATCATACGTTTCCATTTCTTCTTTCAAAGGTTCAAAAGGGATATTTTCAAAAAGAAAGTTATTTGGGGCTAAGAATTTTAAACCCAAAAAGCTCCATAACCCTTTTTTCTTTGTTTGCTGTTTATAAAAAAAAGTATCGCGAGTAACTTTATATATTTCTTTTTCGTTTGTTTTATCATCTGTAACTATCATTTGATAAACGGGAATCTCAATTTCAGCAGGAATTTCAGCATCTTTTAAATGTGTATTCAAATAAACTGATCCAACCTGTTGTTCTGAAATTATTATATTGATACTATGCTTTTTTAAAGCAGAATCTGTTTTTACAATCACTTTTCCTTCTCCGCTTCCCGCATAGAAAACAGAACCATCGTTATCTGTAAGTCCCAATGAAAGGTTCAATTCTGGAAATGGCATATCTTGATTTTTTTATTAGAGATTATATTTAGGCTGTGTCAAATTCTGTCAACTAAATATTATTTTTTCTTTCTTACTTTATAAAGTTTTAAACAGTGCAGATAAAACCTTATATTTTGGTTATCAACTTCTGTGGGACTAAATTCATAGTCCTTTTTAAGTGTGAAAAATTTTATTGTATTGATACTATTTGACATTAATTTCTTTATGTCTCTTCGTGAAAGTTCAAGAGCTGCAGTTCCATCACAATTTACCTTGAAAGTATTTTTAAGAATATACATTTCTCCATTTTTAAAATAGAGTTCCAGCGGCTGCTCTTGTTTCACACAGACATTATCTGTAAAAATTTTAAAGTATAAATAAATGCTGCCTCTTCTTTTTCCTAACTGAAAAACAGCATATTCATAATCTTCGTTATAAACACGAAGCAAAATTGGTGTCGCACTTGCAAATAACTTTCCTGAAAGCAATAAATCGTTTTGCGTAATAGGGCAACTTAAAGTATCAATTTGTTTTACTTTTTGTGCTTTAATCGAACTTGATAGGGTAAACAAACCGACTAAAAGTAATATTTTAAGTACGTTCATGAATTTGAATTATTTGGTTTGATCATTCAAAAGATCAATGTTTTGTTGAAAAAGGAAGCACATAAAATTGTGCTTCCTTTTTTATTTACTGTACAATTATTTTTGCTCGTAATCTGTATCCCATTCTGTTCCGTCATCTCCTTTGTGTCCATCCATTTTAATAAGGAAGTTTTTAGCAGGGAAATATGGTTTCATGTGGATATCCATATAAATTCTATCTTTTTGAATTGGATCTTGCTCGAATCTGCGGATTTCAAAATTTTCAATTAATTTATCCGGACCTGTGATTCCGTCAAGGAAAGCAACGATCTGATTCATAATTTCTTTACGCGTTTTTGCTGTAAAGTTTTCGAAAGCGCGACGGTTAAGGAAATCCATTAACACCTTAGTCACATAATCAAAAACACGAACTACAGAATAAGTTTGTAAACCTAAGTTATCGCCACTGAATAATGTTTTAGCAGAGAAAGCCATTACTTTACCGTATTCATTTACCATTGGAACCAAACCTAAGTTTTCAAGATTTGCGATTTCGCTTTTCTTAAGATCAAATTTTACTCCATCTACTTCATTAATTCCACCAAATTTCTTACCTGCAGTAACTTGAGACATTAATGTTTTGTATATTTTTCCTGCCAATGCTGCAGAAGGCGCCACGTGTAAATCTTCGCTTTCACCAATTTGATCAAATCTACCGCGTCCAACCAGCCAGTTACAAGTCATGATTACGTTAGAACGGTAAACATCTCCTCCTGTTAAAGAAGCGGCGTCAAACATTTCCATTACATCATCCGGTTCGTCAAGGTGTTCGAAATCTGTAACTAACATTACTTTATTTTCATGCGCAATTTTTGCCCATTTTTCAATTACTTTATTAGAACCTAAATATCCAGGAATTACCAAAATCCCGTAGTTATTTTTAAGATCCAAACGATCGTAATTATCTACCAATTCTGAGTGAATTGCATCAATAAAACGTGTATTGTCAAGATCTTTTAATTGATCCAGTTCTGCATTTACAATCGTCACATTTTTTACTTTATCTGTTTCTGTATTTTTAAAGAATAAAGCCAATGTTCTATAAGCTGCTTCAATCTCTCTTGTATCTTCAACAGCTTTTACAAGGTTTTTTTGAAGTAAAGCTTCAGATTCTTTACACTTGTCCTCACTTTGAGCCACCATGTCAGTCAAAGCTTCATTATTGCTTAAAACAGAAGACCAAAGCTCCAAAGTTTTTAAAAGTGTTTCTCTTTCTTTAGCTTTATTTACTTCTCCTAAAAAGATTTTTCTTCTTGCTTTTCTCTCTGGATTAAGATTCTGAACTCCTTCAATTGCCATTTCCAGCAAATCGAAACCACCATATTTAGCTAGTTTTTCAACATTTTTTTCAATTGAAATTCCTTTTACTGCTTTAGGTTCTAATACTGCTGTATCCAGATCTCCTTTATATGCTTCTTTACTTGACATATCTATAATATTTTTAAATTCTTATTTGTTCTCTTTTAACTCGTTGATCAGTGCTCCAAGACTTTCTAATAAAGCTTGTTTAGCTTCTCCGTCTTCTAAAGCCGCTTTTAAAATCTTGTTTGATTTTAACTGGCGAATAATTTTTTGATACTGATCTTTTTCTGTTTCAAGATCAGATAAAAAGCTGCTTTGTGTTGTGATTCCTTTTATACCAAAATCTCCTAAATTCTTAAATTTTAAAGGTTCCACTTTAGTTGCACCGTCTGCAGTTTCAAAATTTACTTTTACTTCTGGTTTAAAATGTTCAAATGCTTTTTCAATACTTGTAATTCCTTCTACCAATTCTGGTTTTACAGGCGCATCAACTGTTAATTTTTGAGCAACAAGTGTTCTGTTTTGAGGGATTGCAGTGATCGCTTCATCTGCATCTATTTTTACTTCATTACCTCCAATTCCATAGTTTGACAACATAATTTTAAATTTTTAAATGATTAGTTTATTAATTTCTTTACTCTAATTTCTAATTATTGATTTTGATAAATCTGACGACATACATCTAAATCTCTGCTTACTTTTTCCAATTCTTCTTTGTATGTTTTAGCCGACTGGTTCAAACTGTCTATTAAGTGCGAATTGTGTGTTAGGCTTCTAATTTGTTTTTTATAATCAATAATATTCTTGTACGCCAGAATAACATTGTTATATAGCTTTTTGTTTTCAGTAGTATCTTTTGGTACTTTTTGATAAATATTGGCAATCATGACATTCGCCAGACGCTGCTGAAAATCGTTATCTACCTTTGGTGAATTAATCGAATCGATTGTCATTCTGATGCTGTCTATTTTAACCGAAAAATTAGTTTGATAATCGTATTCTCTTTTCATCATTTCGTTTTCTGCTTTCAGCATTTTATTTTCTGCTACCGGCATGTAAAAATTGAACGAAACTGCAAGCAGCATAACGCAAAAAGTTAGGATAAAGGCAATTAAAAAAGCGATAAAAGCTTTCTGGCGTTCTTGTTTATTTAATACTTCCATAATTTATATTACTATTTTACTTTTTAATCTTTGATAAAGAAACCGTGTCGTTTTGGATTATGAACGATGTCTTTTTTATCTGTTTCGGCCACAAACAACTCAATGTTTTCTTTCTTCTTACCGATGTAATCCAGTTTGTTCAGTGTCTCAAATAATTTCTCAATTCTAGCCAAAGCGTTCATTGCGAGTGAGGCTGTTTTATCAATATGAACATGATCGTAACCCGCATTTATAAGAGTGGTAAACAGGATTTCGAGATCTCCCTGCGAAATATCACACCACTCGGCAAAATAATTCAGTAGTTCTTCTTTCCCTGCACCAGATTTTGAATCGATAAAATTCTTCATCACTCTGGCAAATGACACCACCGTACTTAACATTGAAGCTGGATGCTGATGCAATGAAAACCAACGAAATTGGGTTAAGGTACTTCCTAAATAATATCCAGTATTGTCTGCCAATTGCATAACAGTCTGCGACAAGACTCCTGTCTGCTGTGCGCGGTTAATTTTTTGAGAGATCTGAACCGAATAAATCTCAATCTGACCAAACGAGCGTGCAATTTGCGCCTGCATGTCAACCAATTTTGGATGACAGGCTACCGTTACTGATGACGGAATATAATCTTCGTCTAAAACTGTTGTATCTCCAATAAGCACTTTACCAATTGCCAGGTAAAAACCACCATACCCTATTCCTGATCGAAATTCTTCGGCTTTAATTAAATGAAGCTTATACTCAGGCTGTGTATACGGATATCTTGGCGGTACTTCATCAGGATCTGGCTCGCCAAAAGGAATTCTCTTTTTAGAATTCACCGAGATACAAGCCAATAAAACTAATTGTTCGCCTTCTTTTATTTCATAAGTATCTTCCGGATACGGAACCTGAAGATCTAATGTATCGGTATTGCTTTTACTAATCTCGATTCTTGATCCGTTTGGGGTAATAGCGTGGCATTCTTCTACACGTACGCGAAGCAGTTTGTGGTTATCAATTCCTAAAGTGATTTTTGTGGCCTCTTTATTTTGGTTTCCAGAATCCAGCAGTCCATAACTTATAGGCGTGGTATGAATACCTATAGCATCGTTTACCAACTCAGAAACGTTATCCTGAATCGATAAAAAATGACTTTTATTTATCTTCATCCCATCAATCCAGTTTACGGGAAAATGACTTAATTTTTCTATCATAATTCTATATTTTTTTTATTTTGAAATGAGAATATTTTGTTTTTCTCTGATTTAATTTTGGTTAGTTTTTGTTATTATGAAATGATGTTTCATTAATAATAACAGGCTTTTTCGGGTTAAATAGCAACAATTACGCGCACTGAGCCGAATTTTAAGTTTTCCGTTTGAACTATAATTAAATTTAAAAACAGAAACGTTTTACAGCTATCTGCATATTTTATTACTTAATAACAGAAATCAAATGTGATAAGTTTACATGAATTTTCTTTCCATTTTATCCATCTTGTAAAATCTTTATATTCTTCAACGCTGAACCAAATATTACCTGTAGAGCCCAAGTACTATTACAGCTTAGTTTTTACACATTTTTTATCTCTAACAGATAAAATATCTAATAATTCATTCATTGATTTATTCAGATTGAAGTCTATGTTTGTTATAGTACAAGTTTCTTTATAATGATTTTGCCATGACGTTGAAAATGTTTGTAAAGTTTTTAAAATAAATGTATTGTTTTTAAATACTATATGATAGTTTTCTTCATAACTACCTCTGTCAGGAAATAAAGTAACTATATTAAATCCTTGCTCGGTTTCTTTTATATCTGATATTTGATTACCTCCATCTGCCGAAAAATTAACGGTTTTAAGTACAAGTTTAAAATTAATGCCATCTTCACCTAAAAATATCAGTAGTTCATCTCCTTGATAGGGATTATTACTAATAATTTTATCCTTAATTCCGTCTTTATTAATATCAAATGTTTTAATAAAGTAGGATTTATCATTTAGGTACTGATTAATTGTATTAGTTGCTGTAATGTTTTCAGAAGCATTATTCTCTTTTGTTTTAATTTTAGTAGAAATATCATAATTTTTAACGTACAAAAATTTATCCCCCAAATAAAATTTACATTTTAAATTATTTGTATTTTTTAATATTTCTACTTTTGGAAATTTAAACCCTTTATTTTCTGGATCATCCTGACGATAAGATAATGTGTCATCAATCTCAATTATATTCGTTAAATTATTATCTAAATAATACACTCCTAAAGTACTACTGTAGTAATCTCTTCCTTCGATTAATATAACAAAATTATCTAAACTTGACCTATAAAGATGGAACACGATTTCAGGATTTTCATAATAAAATTTCAATACTTTTGATATTTCAATATTTCCTTTTTTAAAGATAAGTTCTTGATTAGATGTGTTTAATTTAATTGAAATTGAACAATCATCATAAATTGTTTTATATAATGGTTCTTGAGGTTTATTGATTGATTTTTCTAATTGAAATATTTCTACATCTTGTTTATTTTTTTCTTCAAACGATACATTTAAGGAATCTTTGGTTATTTCTACACTTAAACTATTTTCTATGTTTTTTCTATTTTCTGCACTTACATTTTCTTTACAACTTGTAAATAAAAAAGCTAAAAACGTTATACTTAAAATTCTTTTCATAATTTATTTATTCAACATCGCCGTAATTTCTATTTATAAATTCCCTCAGCTAACAAAAGCCTAAAACTTTTGCTAGCTGGGGCTTTTCTTTTCAATATGTCAAGGAACTTTTTTTGTATTTTCAGAATCCGTTTAGGATTGTTTTTTATTCCCTTTGTGAGCACGGATTGCAAATCCCCGCTATCGGGGTTTATGTAATTAATCGCATTTTTCTAATAAAACAGGGTTTTTATGCCCACTTTCTCTTATTAATGAAAAATCATCCCCAATAAATTCTAATTTTTTCTTTTTCATATTGTACAATCCTATCCAATGCAGTAATGCTTTACCATCTTTTAGCACAACAAAACGCCCTATAATTTCAGATTTTGATATTTCGTCATCTGTAATTGTAGGTCCATCTTTATAATACTCTCTTTGTGATGATAAACCAGCATATCTTAAAATATATTCATCATTCTTACTAGATTTTTCTACTTTCAAGTTAATATAAATTGCATTAACACTATTTAAAGACAAAAAACCTTCGCTTTTATCTATATTAAACTCTGTAAATTTATTTCCACAGCCTGTCTGCCAATAGCCTTTTAACTCAGAAGAGTAGTTTTTTTCAATTAAATTATCATCTAATTTTTTCTTATACGCCAAATTAAATTTTAAGGTATTTGATTTATTAGTAGTTGTATTAGGAAATTTTACAGTAATTATATTATCTTTTTTTTCAAAATTAATATAATGAATTCTATCTTCATTACCATATGTTTTTTCTCCTATAAAATAAATTTCATTATTTGTAGTATAAAAAAAACGATGTAAATCTACTTCCTCATAAAATTCTTCTATAACAATAATATTTTCGTCCGCATTATTAAATAAATAAACTTGATGCCCAAACTCAGATAATAAACCTTCTAATGAATAAAAATACTTTCTATTATTTATACCAAATGAAAATGAATCCTTATTAAATAAAATGGAAATATCTTCTTCAATATTAGAACACGAAGTACATGAGTTTTTTTCTCCTAAACAGGTTATTTTTTTTTGTTTAAATATTTTTTCTTTTTCATTATTTTTTAGTGAATTATCCGCGACTTTCTTTAAACTCTCCTTTTCATTTTTTGTTTCTATTTTTTGACATGATACTAAACTAGTATTAAGCATCAATAAAACTATACATAATAGATTTTTCATATGTAAGAAATTTAATTTAAAACATTCATATTGCTTGTTTTTTTTATTATCCTTTTTTTCACAACTTAATATTATGATTGATAGAAAAACAAAAAATATTACTCTTATTTTTTTCATTATAAATTACTTATTAACTTCTTTTAATTCACTCAGCTAACAAAAGTCTAAAACCTTTGCTAGCTGGGGCTTTTCTTTTCAATATGTCAAGGAGCTTTCTTTATTTTTAAATCTTTTTACTTTTTGTTTTAAGGATATGATTGCGAAACAAATCTTCCATCATCAAACTTCTTAATTACATCTACAGGACCTTCGGGAGAATAATTCCAATTACCAGTTCTTAATCCGTTAACATAATTTCCATCTTGAATTACGCTTTTATCATATTGAAATGAATACCTTTTCTCAACCCAGTAACCATTTTTTAAATGATTATTTGTTTTTCCTTTCAATAGATATTTAAAAATTTCTTTTAAACCGAAAATTTCCTTTTCACCCCATTTTTCATCAACTACTTGATTGTCAAAATAATCTAAAAACATACCGTCTTTTATCTGAAAAAATAAGTTTTCGACTGGATTAGGACTTTTAAAACTAATATAAAGTTTGTCTGCTTTTATTTCTGTAACTCTCAAATACTTTACTTCAGAATTTAATTCTTCATAAACTATCATACTATTATATTCGACATTTAAATTTTCATTTACCAACAAAACACATTGAAAATCAGCATCTTCATAATCTATTTTTATGAAATATGATTTAATTTTAGTCGCATTAATTTCAAAAAATTTATAATCATAAAATTGTAATAGAGTATCATTACTGGAAACAAAAATATCGAACATATAGGGTCTCTCGATTTGTCTCTCTAAGGAATTTTTCAATATGCTTTTTAATTCCTTTATTTTATTCAATTCCTTAATTTTCTCACCAATAGCACTTTTATCTATCGAGTCTATTGAATAATTTTCTTGAGTTAACTTTTCAACTTTTACATCATTATTCGATGAATCTTTTGACTCAATATTGGTTTCGGATTTGCAATTTTGAAATTGAATTAAAAAAAGCAGATATAAAAAATATTTCATGTTTAAATTTCTGTTAGTCTTGGTAAGCATTTTTCTTTAAAATAGAATTTTCAAGCTCATTGTTTGTGGATTTTAAATTTCCATCTTCTTCAATTTTATTTAAAGAAGGAGATTGTTTGCATAATACAAACAAACTAGATACAGAACGAATACTAAATATTTATTCATTTTGGTAAACACATTTATTTAATTCCAAGACAACCTATTAGCTCCATTAAGTTCATTATTTGACCTCTATTTTTTTTATTTTCTTGCTTTATTAATTTCTTCGTAATTTCTATTTATAAATTCCCTCAGCTAACAAAAACACATTACGTTTTTGCTAGCTGGGGCTTTTCTTTTCAATATGTCAAGGAGCTTAATTATATTCTTTAATTTTTTTTTGATTTACATCATTGAAATTCCCATTACGAAAATCCTTAATACTCTATTTTTTTTAGAAATCAATATCTTATTAATATTAATCACATTTTTCTAATAAAACAGGGTTTTTATGCCCACTTTCTCTTATTAATGAAAAATCATCCCCAATAAATTCTAATTTTTTCTTTTTCATATTGTACAATCCTATCCAATGCAGTAATGCTTTACCATCTTTTAGCACAACAAAACGCCCTATAATTTCAGATTTTGATATTTCGTCATCTATAATTGTAGGTCCATCTTTATAATACTCTCTTTGTGATGATAAACCAGCATATCTTAAAATATATTCATCATTCTTACTAGATTTTTCTACTTTCAAGTTAATATAAATTGCATTAATACTATTTAAAGACAAAAAACCTTCGCTTTTATCTATATCAAACTCTGTAAATTTATTTCCGCAACCTGTTTGCCAGTAACCTTTTAAATCAGAAGGATAAGTTTCTACTAATTGTTCTGCAATTATTTTTTTTTCTTTTTCAATAATATTAGATGCTATTGCCTCTGATTTTGTAGTAAGCAACTTTAATTTTCTTATTTCTTTTGTCTCATTTTGAATATAAAGACTATGTTGTGATTCATTATATATAAATTTACCTTTAGAAGAATCAAAACTATTATCTTCAAACTCACCTAAGTATTCTATAGATTTTTTTGAATATTTATAGAGATGATATGTTTTGTATTGCTCTGAAGCAGATGGAAACATTAAGTATCCATCTGATTGATTTTTATTTATAAGAATATGAATATCCTTTACAGCATCTTCAAATGAGTTATCATAAGAAAAATTGAAGTTAATAATTTCCCAAGAAGATGGTTCTTGTTGCTTAATCGCTCCAACATTTAAATACGCATTTTCACCTATAGTTCTAAGTAAAAACTTTATTGAAGAAGATGTAATTTCTATTTTTTTAATGATATCATCTTCATTTAAATCGGATTCGAATTTAATTGAATTTATAACTTCTGAATATATTATTTCAGATTCATTGCTTATAGAGTTTAACTTTTTATCGTTTTCAATTTCATTTGAAGAAGGAGATTGTTTACACGATGATATAATCAAACAAATTATATATACAATGAATATTAAGTATTTTTTCATTTTCATGATTTTTTATTTAATCCCTCAGCCAGCAAAAGCATAGGCTCTTGCCTGCCGGGGCTTTTCTTTTCAATATGTCAAGGAGCTTAACTTATTTATAATTTTATTCTAACAGTTTCTTATTTCTAAGATCTATTAAAAAATCCTCATTTACCCAGCTTTGAAAAGTAATTTTCAGCATTATTATATTTTTATAAATTCAGTTTTTTTTCAATGTAAACATATTCTAAATCACTTTGTAAGTCAGCGGGAACTTTTGAATATTTAGCTATTTTATCTTTTTTAAACTTAAATATCAATATTGTGTTTTTAAAAAAAATACTTACAAAATCTTTTATCTGAGTTATTTCAGAATTTGATCTGGGTTCTTTGATGTAAAACTTATCAACTAAATTATTTTTATTTAGTAGTATTATATAATACCAGTTTGTACCAATATCTGCTAAAGCTTCAATTACAATTATTTCTATATCTTTATTGATCTTAGATTCAAAAGAATATATAGAAAAACCAGGGCCTTCATAATTTGTTTCAGATAAATCAACATCTGTAATTACAAAGTCTTTTTTTGTTAACATAAAGCTATTATCTGTCTTATAACTTAACCTTGTATCAAAACATATATAAGAATTTGTGGTAGTGTCTTCCTTAAAAGGATGAATGATGTCAAATGAGATCTCTTTTTTTATGTAACTGTTATCATTTTTTTCAACGATTGAAGAAACCATTGTAGAATCTGATTTAATAATTACTTCATTTTTTTTTTGGATGAGACTGATTATCTTGCTTACAGCTACTTAATAGTATTCCAAAAAATATAAACGACTTTAAAAAAGTATTGTACATATAATTTCTCATTTATTGTGATCTTTCATTTTATTACTTTTTCTTTCAACTGTTAATATTATTGTCTATATACTCATTTTTTGTTTGAGAACTACAAGAACTAAAGTTTACAATAGCAACTAATAAAATTAGCATTTGTAGAATTTTCATATTTTTTTTATTTAATCCCTCAGCCAGCAAAAGCATACGCTCTTGCCAGCCAGGGCTTTTCTTTTCAATATGTCAAGGAGCTTAATCTATTTAATAATTTTATTCTAATGGCTTCTTATTTCTAAGATTTATTAAAAAACCTTCATTTACATTTTCAAATTTGACAATGCCGAAATCTCTTATTGACCACGTTTTTGATGGAATTTTTAACTTCGTATTACTTCGGTCAACATATTCTTCTCCATATTTGTAAAGATTTATATTTCCTGTACTTTCATCTATTTTAAATGTTGTATATGAATTAACAAATAAAAAATCTACACAAAATATCTGTTGAATAGTAAAATAATTATTTTTACTTACAAAACCTCCATATCCATCTGCAGGACAATTATCATTATATTTAAAGACTATATCATTATTATCATTTACTTTTTGATATTGATTACCTTTCTTTTGTAAAATAATTATAGGATTAGAATTGTGTTGAGCGTTGTCTTTACTTTTAATTTCATCTTTTTCTAAAGCTAATATTTTAAACCCTATTTTTTTTAAATTAATAACGGTACTGTCTAGAACATAAAATCCTTTTGGAAGTATTTCATCTATATTTGATTTTTTTTCTTTTTCTGAAAAAACATAATTTTGGAACATTCGATCAAAAACTATAAAAGGATGTGATTTCAAATTATCTTCAAACTCAATATTAAATTTTATGTAATCAATATCTATAAATAAATCTTCTAATTTTTGAGATTTCCTATTACTTTTCAAAAAAGCTACTGCTGATTTATAATCAGGAGAATCTTTACCTCCATAAGCATCATAGTTTTCAACTATTTTATTAAAATAATTTTGATTAACTAAATTTGCAGCATCATATACTTCTTTCTTTTCAAATTTCTTAAATACAGCTTTTTTTATGTTTTCAAAACTTGGAATTTGGACTTTTTTATTTTCAATTTTAAAGACTATTGTAGTATCTCTCTGGAATCCAAGTCGCTTTTTAATTTTTTCTTCACCATAAAAAACTGCATCATAATAAAAAGTTATTTTGACATTTTTCACATTGCCATTTGAAAATTTTAATACTTTTCCATCCAATAAGTCACTTTCCAAAAATGCAGGTTCTATGAAAACTTTTGTTCCATCATTTTTAATATTAAAATCTTCTTTAGCATTATCATTTACACTATTAATTCCTTCAAGAATTATAGAAGTATTTTTTAATTTTAAATTAATACTGCTGATCTTATTGTCTATATTCTCATTTTTTGTTTGAGAATTACAATAACTAAAGATTACAATAGAAATTAAAAACATTAGCATTTGTAGAATTTTCATATTTTTTTTATTTAATCCCTCAGCTAACAAAAGTCTAAAACCTTTGCTAGCTGGGGCTTTTCTTTTTCAATATGTCAAGGAACTTTCTTTATTTTTAAATCCTTTTACTTTTTTGTTTTAAGGATATGATTGCGAAACAAATCTTCCATCATCAAACTTCTTAATTACATCTACAGGACCTTCGGGAGAATAATTCCAATTACCAGTTCTTAATCCGTTAGCATAATTTCCATCTTGAATTACGCTTTTATCATATTCAAATGAATACCTTTTCTCAACCCAGTAACCATTTTTTAAATGATTATTTGTTTTTCCTTTCAATAGATATTTAAAAATTTCTTTTAAACCGAAAATTTCCTTTTCACCCCATTTTTCCTGTTTCATTATTATTAATCCCTGTTATCCAAATTTATTTCACTTGACGGCCTTACATTCGTTTTTGGAGGCATTTTTATTATTTTATTTTCGTTATCGAGCGAGTATACAGTATATATTGTATTATCATTCGCTGATCTTAGACAAAATGCTCTTTCATTATTATTTTTTTCAATAATAATATTACAATCAATTACTACGTTCAACCCGATTTTTAAAGTATCACTTAGCATACCTTTATTAAAAGACAGAATGTATATTTCTTTAATTTCTTTTAATTCTAAATTCATAATGTTTATAGTTGCTAAATGATACCCCTTGTCAATATTGACAAAAGACTTTCCTTCTTTATAAATTTCATTTTTAGATTTGAACAATTGATCTAAATTATTTGATTTAAATAAACCATTCCCTTTGTTATTTTTATCAATAATAAATTTTTCACCAATAAATTTATTTATGTGAGTATGACTACTTTTATTCTTACTTGATAATTCATTTATAAGAGTAAGATCATCAGAAGTGACCTCGGTTTTGTTTTTGAAATCTGTTATTTTAGATAAATAAAAATTCTCGTCTGATAACTTACCTTTAATAACAACTTCATTATTTTTATTTAATAATGAATAATTAATATTACTAAACTTTCCAAGACTAAAGATTTTCTCATTATATTTAAAAGTAAAAACACCTAAATCATTGAAACTATTTGAAGTATCAAATTTAACTACATGAAAAGTTGGTAATTCTTCTGTACAAGTAGGAATCATTAAATAATAAAAAGAATCTTCTTTAAAGAGCCTGAATTGATTCTTAGCTTCTTCCATTGAAGATGTATTAATACAAAAATCTACAGAACTATAGTTATTAAATTCTTCAACTTTTAAATAACTTGTCTCTTTATCCTTTAGATAATATATGCGAAAACTGATTGAATCGGTTTCAAAAAATATTTCGGCTACAAACTCATTTTCAGACAATAAAATTTTTAAAGGAATTGATGAATTCTCTTTTACTTTTTTTTCAACAAGAATTGAAGATTGTTTTTTATCTGATTCTTTATTTTTACAATTAAATAATGCAAAAAATACAACCAAAAAAAATGTTTTTATTATTAGCCTCATAATGATTTACTTTTTAAAATTTGCCATATTATCATAATCCAACTTATTTTGTCCTTCAAATTCTATTATCTTTCCTTGCTTAGCTTCAGTTTGTTGATCTAATTTCTCCTGCTGACTTTGTTCATCAAAAGACTTAAAATTCACATAAAATCCCGGATTTAATCTGAATTTGTGCCCCACTGCCATCGTATAATCACATAATATTTCAAAGTGCAAATGTGGAGCACATGTTCCAGCTGTTACTCCTGATCTTCCAGTTGTCCCTAGAGTTTCTCCACATTTTACTTCATCATTAAAATTATATTCTTTAACAGAATCTAAATGTGCATAAAATAAAAATATATCGCCATCTTCGCTCCAATCTGCTCCTTCTTTCATTTCACCATCTTCCCCGTATTGAATCTTGTATCCTTTTTTCAACTTTAAAAAAGCTTCTTTATCTTTTACTTTAATTGTAATTGTGTTTCCATAACTTCCATGCCAACGCCTGTTATAAACAGTTCCGTCAACACATGCATATATAGCAGTCCCTTTTTTAGCAAATAAATCCAGCCCTGCATGTGCTGAGCCTGATCTTGTATTTCCAAATAATCCCCAATGTTTTCCAGAATGATTAAATTCTCCTCCAGATTGTGACTGTGTAAAAATTGTAGAAATAGGGTTATCAACTGGCTCATGCCAATTAGCATTATTTGAAGTTGCACTACAACATTCATATCCAAATTCTTTTAAGAAACCTTTTTTTATATATAAATCACTTTTACCTTCTAATTCTTCTTTAAGAAATTTCTCATAATTTGATTTACATTGCTCTTTAGTTCCTACAGGCTGACCGTAGGGAGAATCAGGTAAGCTAGCCCAGCACAAAGATGAAAGCAATAAAGCTTTTTCATAGTTATTATTAATCAGCATCTTAATAATATCTCCATTCTGTCCCTTGAACTTTTTTCTTTTTTCTTTTACTTTATTCTCTCTTTCGGTATCTCTTTCAGTTTCATTAACATCTTTCCAATAAATCGGATTATAAAATTTACTTGGTCGGTCGTCCACATAATTATGTTTTAAAATAGTAACACACAACTTATCTTGTGATTCTTGATCAAAACTATTAATGTTATAATTATTTCTATTCTTAGTAAATCCTTTATCATTGTAGGTATCTGCCATTATTTGATATGCTCCTGCTGCACTTGATGAATATCCATTTGCAGATACTACGATTTCTGGGTGTGTACTTCTATCTTTACCATAATCTCTGATAAAATCTTTTTTTGCAAATAGCATTGTATAACCTTTCTCCCCTTCTGTACCTTCTTTTACCCTCAACATTCTCATAAAGGCCCTAACTCTTGCTTCGCATTCGCATTTCTTACCAATCACAAAATACTCCCCATCTCTTTTCAAAAATTCCTTTTCGTGTTTTTGAGAATCACCTTGGCACTCGGCTTTTAACCAAAGGTTTTCGGCTTGTGTTTTATAGGTATCAAAACTAATAGTGGTGCCACTACCATAAGTTTTGCTTTCTAGAGCTTTTTCTACATCGTCTACAAATGCTGTTTTTCCTGTTGCTATCTTTGTATTGCCTTGTTTTCCTTCTTTTGCGTTGTTTAATATTATTGTTGCAAATTGCTTTTTGTTCGCATCAGTAATTACAGTTTCATTTTTAAACGTATAGGTGTACGATTCATCTTTTTTCCCTTTAAGAAGTTTTTCTTTCCATGTTTTTAAATCTTCATCTGCTTTTGGGCGAAGCTTTATTTTAACTTTTGCCAAGCCTTTTTCAACTGTTGCTTTTAGTGTGGTAAGTTCTGCTCCATCTTCTTTGGCTTCTAAGACAGTCAAATCTGCATCTGCCTCTTCTAAAATCGATTCTTTTTCTTTTATTGTAATAGATACTTCTTTTCCATCCAATAAAAATGTTTTTGCGACCACATAAACTTCCTCTTCAAGTGGTGCACTATTAATTTTTATAAAGTTTGCTCCTAACTTGTACAAATTAAAAGATATAGATTCTCCCGTTTCATAGGTGCTTTTTGTAAGTGCATTTTTAATATCATCAAGTTTGGCATACTTTTTATCTGCTTTTACTTGCGGGTCTACATTTTTCTTAATAATGGCAGCAATCTTGTCTTTGTCAATATTGGCGTTTTTATTTTTAAATTTATATTCGTACTGCTCAGCAACCTCTGCTGTTTCCAACGTAAATTCTTCTTTAGCAAAATATGCCGTAATAATACCCTCTGTTTTTATTTCTTCTTCTATAGGAGTATTGTCAACTTTTAAAGGAGTTGTATTTGTTGGTGGTTCAAATACAGGCATTTCCCTTTTATTCTTAATTCTGAAAGAAACTATCTTATCATTCCCGCCTGCACTTTTAATATACCTTCCTTCATTATCCAATACTTTTATATAAAAATTTTCTAAATCAGTTGGCAATCCTGGAAATGCCATAAACCAAGGCATAGTTGTAAATTTAGCCTTAACAGTTCCATTTATGCATTTTGCAGTTACAGTTTGTAAAGCTGTTTCCGTTTTTTTTTCACTATAAGACTCTAATGTTAATGTGTCACCATTAACACCCTCCGTTTCTAGCGAAATAAATAGATCGTGTCCATAATTTATCTCACTGTTATCTGCTGTATTTTCTTTTTTACTCCAAGACGAAGAGGTTATCTTTTTTTCACATTTTCCATATACATGCAGTCCGGTGTTTGTATTAGTATCATGTCTGCCAAATAAACTGGCTTCTAAATAGAATGCATACGATCCGCATAACTTTTTAGGCAAGGTGACACCAAAAGAACCACCAGCAGGTTTTATAGTTCTATTAAAAATCTTTTTCTTTTTCTGATCCATCCACAGCCACGTGATGCTTCTTCTTTTTTCTTCCTCGGTTGTTTCGCTAAACCATTCGCCTACAGCAAATGGAGCTTCTTGATTTGGTTTGATACAAATAATTTTATTTCTCAGACTAAATTCACTTAGCGCACCACTATGACCAACCCACTTTATTTTTTTGACTCCCTTTGCCATTTTTATGCTTTTAGAAAATAATGAAATTATTTTTTAACTATATATTATTCCTTCGTCTGTATACTCAGCTGCAAATAGCTCTTTTATATCTACCATAGGGTTTATTTGCTTTAATACATCGGCATTAGCATTCTTTAAATTCTGTTTGCTTAATTCTGCTTTTTGCCCATGTTTATCTACCGTAATACAGTCTGCTCCTCCAATGGGACAAGTTCCTTTACTGTCTTCTAATAATATTTTTCCTTTATTAGACAGCGTCACTTTTTCATAAAAACCACTCCATTTAGTAATTACAGCTTGACACGGTAAGTAATCGCCACTTCCGTTTGGCTGCATTTTGCATTTACCAAAAGTATTTTTCTCTAGTGTCTGCCCTACTTCTTTATCGGTTGCTATGAGTTTATTTGCAGCATCTTTATCGTTAGCATAATGTTTTTCCTGCGATTTTACCTTCAAAGTATCTGTTTTAGGTTCTACGCTAAATTTACATTTCAACGTTGCTCCTTGTACTACTACATGTTTCTCACTCATAATTTTACATTATTTTAGATGTCCAAAAATTATCAATAATCATCTTTAATTTTGAAACTACTTTAAATTGTTTTCTTTTTTCCTTGTAAAGAAATCTCAATTACAATAGTTTTTCTTTTATATTCATTTGACTCCATATAGCAATTTACGTTCATTTTTTCTATAGCATAAGTCTCCGAATTTAAAGAGTAACTACTTTGATAATTTACCTTTGAAGCGGTATACCCATATAAAATGCTAAAACCTAAAGAATCTACATAATGACCTTTTTGCTCAATTTTTATGAAATCACTATCATCTAAAATTGGAGCGATTTTTTGCTCCACTTCAAAAACAGCCTCTTCTTCATTTTCTAACGGAAAAGAAATCTCGTTTTTAAACGAATGGTTTGCTGTATATTTCACATGAATTCCGGCAAAAAAAGCCCTCAAAAAATAGTCTGAACGAAGCGATTTTAATAAAGTATCAGAATTCTTCAAAGTTCTTTCAATACTATCAATGTACGATTGTGTTAATTCTCCTTCGTAATAATCTAGAACTTCTTTTTTTATTATTTCCCAGCGGGTTTCAATTTCATCGTAATTATAAATATCAATCCATTCACCAAATTCGTCTACCACAATCTTTAAAGGATACAGCACTTCTGCACTTTTGGCTCCGAGTTCATTAATCATACTAGCAGGCGGTGAACCGTTGACAGACATTGCTTTTTCTCTATTAATTTCAAAGAGATGGTATTTGTTTTTATCCGTCGCAAGCCACTTTACATCAATAGTCATTTCTGTCTCATTAACCACACTGTCTACCTCAATCGTGTATTTCACTTTATAGCTTTCGGTAATTTTTTCTGCTAAAAAAGGTATTTTGTAATCACTTCCAAAAACTACTTTTTTGGACTTTTTTAATATTTCCTCTTTTACTTTAGCTTTTGTTTCTTCAGAAGCCAAAATGACAAATTTCAAATAACTTTTAAAATCCGCTTCAATCAAATCGGGAAGCGGGCAATATATATTATGATATCTTCTTAGCTCTTGCGAATCGATTCCAAGTTGATCTGCTACACTTTGCAGCGTATCTCCTTTTCTTACTTTGTAAGTAAGATGTTTATCGTAAACCAATTCTTCGTCTGAGTTTTCTAAATAATACATTTGCTTTAAACTACTTTTTATTGCTAATTAGTTAATTCAGCTTCCTTCTCTTTTTCTTTCTTTCCAGTTTTAGGTTCAAACATAAAACCATCATCGCCATTTTGTTTTTTAGGCAGTCTAATCTCTTCTTTTTTCTGTCTTTTACAGATGATAACCGAATTCTCGGTAATACCATTCATGCCCAAAGTATATTTTGCGTCTACATATTTTGCCGTTTGATACCATTTTGGCTGCAGGAAGAATACCCAATTGCAATTTTTCCCATCTTGTTTTAATTCAATTTTACTATCTGCATTGTGTTCATTGTATCCAGAAACAGTATGATAAAACAAAGCACCAAAATCTATCCTTACTGGACCTTTTGATCTTATTGAAGTATATTTTGTATCGCTTTCTTTCTTCTGAATTAATAAGGTGATCAATAGCAAATCCTTCATTTGAACGTTTTCAATCTCTGGGAAAGGATCTTTTCTCTCCGGAATTTTCCATGTAACATACTCTTTAGGCGGAATCTGCATCATATAATTAAAAACCGCATAAACTCCCGTTGGCACAATAAATACCAAAAAATGAGAACACATTAAAAAGGTTAGGGTAATCCCGTTTAAGGCTGTGTAAATAATTATAAATAATACACTGGAGTATAGTGTTATCAGCAGTGAAAACAACAATTCTATACCAACATCGCCTTTTTTATTAAACTCGTTAAAATACCATCTGTACAAGTAAACATTCAGAATACCGAATAACAATGATGCTATTTGATAAAAAAGAAATTCGTCTGATAATTCGGTAAATAGTTTGTTATAGCCTAAAAAACCTACCAGCGCATATACTAAGACAAAAGAGGAAATATAGATATAAAATTTCCTTTTGTATTGCTGCGCAAATTCTTTTACTTTATCTCTGAATAACATGGTAAGTATAAGGCTTACCCCTACAATTATTACTAAAAATACTATAAGCCTGATATCAATAAGGTCTAATAAATGCTTCTTAATCATTACTATATTCGTGTTGTGTACCCTAATACAGGTTCTTTACTAAAATTAAACTGCTCCGTTTCTTCATTAATCAATAAAACTGTTTTTACTTCTACTTCCATCGGAAAGAAATGTTCGCAAAAACAATCTATAAATATTTTTATATCGCCGTTTTTAAGGTAATGCTGATACGGCTTATTTACTATCGGCCCTATTTTTAGGGTCAAATTCATCGAATAATCCATGTAATTTTTTCCGGTAATAAAATCAACTCCTAATCTATTTTCTCCTAACTTAATCTGTTCTCCTTCTTCACTGTACTCTTTTGAAGTGGTCGTTGTATAACTTACTTTTTCTTCAATGATATTGGATAAACAATGACAAGCCAAATCAATATCTCCCACTATTTTATAGGCATAAGGTAAAAGCTGAATAAACTTTGAAACTAAAATTTCTGGATAAATGTGAGACAGTCCCCAAAAATCATAGAAAAATTCTAATGGTTTACTTCCGTTCAGCTGATACAGAAAATTCCTTTCAACACTTTCAATTTTAGTTCGATAATGAAAAATTTCATTTTCAAAAGGAGTAAAAAAAACACGAGCTTCTGCTTCTTGCTTTTTCTGGTGTTTGTGCTCCTTAATCATCTGTTTAACAGATTTATCAGCATTATTTTCAGTCAAACTATGAACAAAACCCTCGGGTAATGCATCATACATACTATCTCGCGACAGTCTAATATTAAGATATTCTTGTTTGTCGTAATTATCATCCTGAATTCCAGCTCCTAGAATATCGCTTCTATACGCTCGCGAAAACTGCCCATGGTTCGAAATCGTGATTTCGTCTTGTGACACAACTTTGTTTTCCAGAAGTTCATTAGCAACAACTTCTGCCCTTATATCATAGGAAATACTCTCTATTTCGTATGCAAGCTCCTCTAGACTTTTTTTACTTTTTCTTTCCATCTTCGTTGATTCGTCCTGCGCCTATATATCGTATCTGAAAGTATTCATCATTGAAATTATATATTGCCAAGCCTTTGTCTGTACAAGCCAGAATTCGGTCATTATGCAGATACAAGCCAACATCGGAGATTGGATGATCTTTATCATATCTAAAGAAAACCAGATCGCCTTCGGCAAGAAAACTTCTCCCTGTAAAAATCTGAATCGATTTCGATTTCCACATTCCAGCAGGATCTTTAGGGAGAGTAACTTTATAAACATCACTGTATAAAGACTGAAGAAAATAAGAGCAATCAATTCCTTTTTTAGAAAAGCTTTTTTCCTTATACGGCGTATTCAGCCAAGGATCTATGTAGGAGTATAATTTGTAGTTGGTAATTTTATTGGGCATTACAGCCAGAATTATGGAGTACTTCTCTTTGAGAGCCAGTACTTCATCACTTAAATTCTCGGAATTATCATTAACGACTGTTTTATTCTTTAAACCTGTTTCGGACATTTGAGACTGTTTTTTTAACAGCTCCAGAGAATAATCATATTTGAAGGGAATTTGGGAAATATATTTTTGAGCATGGCATTCTGTAAATAAATGCATCATAAGAATCATTATAACAATCTGCCTCATAAAAAATAATATTAATATGCTCTTTTTAGATAATTAAAAATAATTTACTTCCCCAAATGGGTCTTTTTTTTAAATTTCAGCAACATTAAAAAACAAACTTCTCGCTCATTTTTCTTTTTTTAACCTTGAGAAAATTCTCATTTTTGGACGTAACTCGTTTATTATGAATTTATTTACATTTTGGAACGAGGTGGTTACAAACCTAACGAAATATTTTGTAAGAATACAAATATTTTTTGTAAATTTTATAGTATAAAATATAAGTTTTTTAAAATAATAAAAACTACATTTGCTTCCGTTTTTTGTTAAAATTATCTTACATAGTGAAATATTTCAAAATTTAAAAATGAATCAAAAAAATATCGACATTAGGATTGTATTTTTTTTTACCATCCTGTTATTAGTTGGAATCATTGCCTTTATAGTTCAATTTTTTAATCATGTCGATTGTGAAGACGCAAAATTTTACATCTTTTCAGACCATTCGCAATCAGAAGAATCTATAGAATTTTATGATCAAACTTCTAATGCAAAATCATGGGTTTGGGACTTTGGAGACGGGTCAGAAAAAGATGTCAGAAAGCACACTTTCCATATTTATAAAAAGCCAGGAAAATACTATGTTACATTAACAATAAACGGTGGTTGCACACATACAAAAGAGCTGGTTATAAAAGACAAATATGCGGCTGATAAAATAGGCACGCCAAAGATTATTGCTCCTAAAACTATCACCGTTGGACAGCCTGCATATTTCAAATCAATTTCTGAAGATGCCAAGACTTGGGAATGGGCATTTGGTGAAAATAAAGGCATAGACGAGACTTCTTCAAATCCAGTCTATAACTTCATTACTCCTGGCGAAAAAACAATTACGCTGGTTATAAATGGCGATTTCAGTCGTGTAGCAAAAAAGATAATTTATGTGCATCCAAGAGTTATAAAAAAGACCAATCCGCTGGACGTAAGCTCATATGAATTCGAGAAAAAAGCCGAAGCATTTGCTCTGCCTCGCGGGCCTGTTAAAAAAGATCCGCTGGAAGAAATGCTACAATACGTTCCAGTTGCACCTAAAACTAAAACTGTAAAAGACAGCATCGCAACAACTAAAAAAGCACCTAAAATGTCTGAAGATCAATTTGAAATTTTATTTAAAAAGGTCGCAGAAGGCAGTAAAGTAAAAGATGATTTTGCAGAATTTATGTGCGATGATCTTGATATTCCAGTTGTAAAAAATGATAAAGATCTAGTGACTTTTGCCCAGTTGTGCGCTTCTGTAAAAGGAAAGAAAATAAAAATTGAATCAATTCGCTTAAATAAAGACAAACAAACAAACTGCATAAAAGGGTTAAGCATCAGCTATAAAGTAAAAAAATACCTGATATGGTCTAAAGATTAATTTGATTATGGAAGAAGAAAAAAACGTTTTCAGTGCAGAATTACTAAGCGCATTAGAAATTGCTAAAAAAATTGCTAAAAACAATTTAAATAAATATTACTCGGCATCGCATTTGTTAAAAGCTGTTTTAAACAGGGATTTATCTCTTTTAAAACGTCTTGAAGCTATGGGTAAAGATGTGTATTATCTTGATGAATGGGCAGAAGTACGAATTGAGGAAGAACCAAAAACCACCAATGTTCTTGACGCTGAACCAAGCGATATTATTGATGAGATCATAAAAGAAGCTGAATCGGTAAGAATTGCATTAAACGAAGATGAAATTAGCCTGTATGCCATTATAATTGCTATTAGTTCTCCGGGAGTAGGTTTTACTTTTGATCAAATGAAATCTTACCCTATTTCTAGAAATGAATTACTCGATGATCAGATTGTTATCCCACAAAATAATAATGCGATCAAACAAGAAGTTACAAAAGGTTTTTTGGGCAAATACTGCATTCATAAAAATCTTGAAAAAAACAAAAAAAGAATACCTGCAATAGGCCGTGAAGCCGAATTAAATACTATCAAAGAAATTTTATGCCGTTTCTCTAAACCCAATGTATTGCTAATTGGTGACCGTGGCATTGGGAAAACCATTTTAATTGATGCTCTTGTCGAAAATGTCATTAATAATAAAATTCCAGATGTATTAGACAAAGTGCAGTTATTCGAACTCGATTTATCTTCTTTAATTGCTGGCGCTTCGTATAAAGGAGAAATTGAAGACCGCTTAAAAAACTGCATTCAGGAGTTAAAACAGTTTCCAAAAGCAATTTTAATTATAGAAGAAATACATACTCTTTTAGATAAAAATGGCGGAGATTCGGGAGTTTCAAATGTCTTAAAAGGGGAATTAGCAAAGGGATTAAATATTATTGCAACTTCAACTATTGACGAATTTTCTAAGAGAATTGAAAAAGAGCAAGGTCTTTCAGGCATGTTTGAAATTGTTAAACTGCAAGAATCTGATGATGAAACTTTGTTTCGAATGATTCGTGAATCAATAAAAACATATCAGGAACATCACAAAATACAGATTGATGACGAAACGATTTCTGAATCTATTCGATTATCTAAAAGGTATTTAAAAGAAAAAAGTCTACCAGAATCAGCTATAAATCTGATAGATCATACGATGTCTGTCCTTAAAACTTCTGGTGAAACTTTTTTAAAAGAAAAAGCTGCACTTATTAGCAAACTAGAAGCGCTTAAACAAAATGAAGCAGGTTTATCTGAAGAGCAATTAATGAAAGAGTCCAATTGGTTTTTAACTGATTTAGCAAACAAAACCGCTTTTTTAATGATTGCTGATGAGGAGAACAATTCAAAAACATTTGAGTCTTCTGAAGTTATCATCAATTATATTGAAAACCTCTTGCAAATAATCGAAAAGAGAGCTTTAGACAAACGTGTCCATATTGAGGCTTTTGATTTGTCTCTTATAATTGCTCAAAAAACAGGAATTCCGGCCGGAAAATTAAACGAAGAAGAAAAAAATAAACTTAATACAATTGAAGAGGTTTTAAGCAAAAGAGTAATTGGTCAAGATCATTGCATTGCCACGGTTGCTGGTTCTATCTTAGAATCAAGATCAGGTTTAAGCAAAGCCGGTCAGCCAATTGCATCTTTTTTCTTCTTAGGTCCAACAGGAACTGGAAAAACAGAATTAGCCAAAAGTTTAGCTGAATTTCTTTTTCAAGATGAAAATGCAATTATCAGATTTGACATGTCTGAATTTAAAGAGGAACATTCTGCAGCTCTTCTATATGGTGCGCCTCCAGGATATGTGGGTTATGAAGAAGGCGGCTTGCTCGTCAACAAAATTAGACAGAAACCCTACTCTATTGTTTTGTTTGATGAAATTGAAAAAGCGCATCCATCCGTTTTTGATGTCTTCCTGCAGGTTATGGACGAAGGCAAACTTCACGATCGTTTAGGAAAAGAAGGTGATTTTTCGAATGCTATCATACTTTTTACATCCAATATTGGAGCAGATCACATTGTAGAAACCTTTAACAGCGGTGAAATTCCGAGTTCGACTTCTTTAATGGAAATTATGGCAAATTATTTCAGACCTGAGTTTTTAGGAAGATTAACTGAAATTATTCCTTTTGCTCCACTTAGTAAAGAAAATGCCCTTAAAATATTTGAAATACATCTTAAAAAAGAATTTACTGACTTATTGAAAAACATCAATGTCGAAGTCGAAATTCCGATTGAGACTAAAACTTATCTCGCCGAAAACGGATTTAACGCTAAATATGGAGCAAGACCAATTAAAAGCATTATTAGAAGCCATTTGAGAAGACCTTTGGCAAAAAAGTTAATTTCTGGAGAAATTAAAGATGGCGATATCGTTACGGCAATTATTGAAAACAACGAAGTCAAATGGGTTAAAGAAGAAATTGTTCCCGTTGAAAATTAATCGAAGCATATACCTATAAAAAAACGCCAGAACTTAAGTTTCTGGCGTTTTATTTTTTATTCTAAAACCAAGCCTATCTGACCATCGTCATCTAATTCTGTTTCGACTGGATCGTCTTCTGAAATTTCTGGTCTTTCAGGAACTTCTTCAACAGGTTCTTCATAAGGAAGCGGGTCTAATAAGTTTACCTGTTTTAGTTTATCTGTTGTCAATTGATTCCCTAAAGCCTTGAAACCTTTTACGGCTATAAAGTCTTCTACATCAATATGTAAATCATCTTTTTGAACCCCTTTTACTTTGGCAAAAACCAATTGTGCAACCGGACGATAATCTGTTGAAACAATCTCTAACTGCGAATTAGGGTGATCGGTAATAAAGCTTTCTTCCTTACCTTCATTTTCTACAAGGAAACGTTTCAAGAAATAACGTTCTTTTTCTCCATCATAATAAATCGCTGAAATTGGTTTTTTAGGCTTCCATTTTTCCAAAACGATCATATCTTCATCAAAGTGAGTCGATAATTCCGGAATAATAACCTTCAATTTACCCGATTGACTAATTACCAATATTTTATCACTTGGTTTAAATTCTCCCAATAGTTCTCCTCTTGCATCAACATTTAAGCGTTTTACCGTATCATCAAACCAAACTTTTCTTGGCAATAAAGTCGAAATTCCTTTTTCTTTTAACTCGATTTTCTTGATTGGATATTTGGTAACCAAGTTTCCTTTAGAACCACGTCCTTTAATTGCTAAATTAGCAAAATCAATATCGAATTTCAATTTCTTAATCGTTCCAACCTGACGAAGCAAAATAGTCACAACCTCAGCTTCTCCATTTGGATTATGTGAAAAGTAAACCACCTGAGATCCGTTTGTTCCATTAGTTAAATCGTAAGCTTTATCACGTGTTACACCTGTAACATTAAAACGTTTTATATAAGACGGCCCAGATTTACCATCGCGGTACATCATATTATAAATGGTGCGTTTATCGTTTTTATCAAAAACTGCTGCGTGTATAATGTCTTTTCCTATAAATGTTTTGGCATCTACTTTTGTGATCATCAATGTTCCGTCTCTTAAAAACACGATAACATCATCAATATCAGAACAATCGCCAACGTATTCGTCTTTCTTTAAACTTGTTCCAACAAATCCCTCTTCACGATTTACATAAAGTTTTGTGTTTCTTAAAACAACTTTTGTGGCTTCAACGTTATCAAAAACACGAAGTTCTGTCTGGCGTTCACGGCCTTTTCCGTATTTCTCTTTTAATTTCGTAAAATAAGCAATTGCAAAATCTGTTAAATGTTCCAGATTATGCTCTACTTCTTTCATCTCATCTTCTAACTTAGCGATTAAATCATCAGCTTTATCAGAGTCAAAACGCGTAATACGAATCATCGGAATTTGAGTCAGTCTTTGTAAATCGTCGTCATTGATTTCTCTAACGAATGATTTTTTGAAAGGCTCGAAACGATCGTATAAGTATTTGTAAAGTGATTCTCTGTCTCCATATAATTTGAAGTCAATGTACATTTCTTCACGAATGAAGATTTTCTCCAAAGTAGAAAAGTGCCACTTATTTTTTAATTCTTCTAACTGAATTTCTAATTCCTGACGAAGTAAATCAACTGTCCTTTCTGTTGAAATTTTCAACATTTGAGAAACACCGATAAACAACGGTTTATTATCCTCAATAACACATCCTAAAGGTGCTACAGATGTTTCACAAGCTGTAAATGCAAATAAAGCATCAATAGTTTTATCTGGCGAAACGCCTGGGAAAAGGTGAATTAAAATCTCAACATCGGCAGCCGTATTGTCTTCAATTTTCTTGATTTTGATTTTACCTTTTTCATTTGCTTTCAAAATACTGTCAATTAAACTTGATGTATTGGTAGAAAACGGAATCTGTGTAATCACCAATGTATTTTTGTCTAATTGCGAAATTTTAGCACGCACACGCACACGCCCGCCACGCATTCCATCGTTGTAATTAGAAACGTCGGCAATACCCTGCGTCATAAAATCAGGATAAAGCGTAAACGGTTTTCCTTTTAAGATTTTAATCGAAGCATCAATTAATTCGTTGAAGTTATGCGGTAAAACTTTTGTTGATAAACCAACTGCGATACCTTCTGCCCCCTGCGCTAAAAGCAATGGGAATTTTACCGGAAGATTGTTTGGTTCTGCACGACGACCATCGTACGAAACTCCCCAATCGGTTATTTTTGGAGAATATAAAACCTCCAAAGCAAATTTAGATAAACGTGCCTCGATATAACGTGAAGCTGCTGCTCCATCGCCTGTTAAAATATTACCCCAGTTACCTTGACAGTCAATCAATAAATCTTTCTGACCAATTTGCACCATGGCATCACCAATACTCGCATCTCCGTGTGGGTGATACTGCATGGTGTGACCAACAACATTGGCAACTTTATTATAACGACCATCATCTAGCTCTTTTAAAGAGTGCATAATACGACGCTGAACAGGCTTGAATCCGTCCTCGATAGCAGGAACTGCACGTTCCAAAATTACATACGAAGCGTAATCCAAGAACCAGTCTTTGTACATTCCGGTTACTTTTGTAATAACGTCTTCGCCTTCTTCTTCCTGATTTTCATAAAAATGCTGCCCTTCAAACTGTTTAGCATCTACGTCGATAATCTCATCGTCATCTCCATTTTGATTGTCATCAATTTGGTTTTCATCCTGATTATTCTCGTCGTCGTTTGGAATTATGTTATCGTCTTCTTCGTCTTTCATTTAATTATATTCTAATTATAATTCTATTTCTTTTCGAGTAGTTCTTTTAAAGCTTCAACACTTGGTAAAACGGTCTTATATTTACTTGCAAATATCTGCTCGTTGTTTTCTGGCAAAGTATATTTTACAACTGCTTCGCTTTTAGTCTGACAAAGTACAATTCCAATAGTTTTGCTTTCATCTTCCAATCGCATTTCTCTATCGTAATAATTGACATACATTTGCATCTGACCTAAATCCTGATGTTTTAATTCGCCTATTTTTAAATCTATGAGGACAAAACATCGCAGTATTCTATTGTAAAAAACTAAATCAATTCTGAAATGTTTATCATCAAAAGTAATTCTTTCCTGTCTTGCTACAAAAGTGAAACCATGACCTAATTCTAATAAGAAATGCTCTAGTTTACTAATGATTTCTTCTTCTAACTGAGATTCTGAATATTGATGTAATTCTGGCAATCCTAAAAATTCAAGAATATAAGGATCTTTAATAATGTCTTTCGGCTTTTCAATTATCTGGCCTTTTTCTGAAAGTTTTAAAATTTCTTCTTTATCACGGCTTAAAGCTAATCTTGTATAAAGTGCCGTATCGTATTGGCGTTTTAGTTCACGAAGACTCCAATTGTTTTTCTCGGATTCTATTTTGTAAAATTGCCTTTCTTTTTCGTCATCAATTCGCATCAGAAAAACATAATGACTAAAAGTCAGTCTAAAAAACGAGGATAAAGTTTGAAAATCTAACTTATTAGATTCCGCAGTCACTGTCTGCGTTTTTTGAGATTTGAATTCCGCAGACACTGTCTGCGTTTTTTGAATTTCGAAAATCCGAGACAGTGTCTCGGATTTTGAATAAACCATGTAGAATTGCCTTATTTGTTCTAAATTTCTTACAGAAAACCCTTTCCCAAACTCCTTTGTCAATTGTTGAGAAAGCCCTTTTAATAATTGTTTTCCATATTCCGCACGATCTTTTCCATTTTGTTCTTCTTCAACAATAATTCTTCCAATTTCAAAATACGTTATCGTCATGGTTGAATTTACTGTACGCAAAACTTGTTGTCGGGCATTTTGCAATAACTCGACAACTTGCTGAAAAATGACTTTATTTTGAAGACCGTCTGACACTTAATATTCTATAATTTTATTATACCTCCTCAAGCTCATCAATCTCCACTTTCAAATTCTTGATAATAAACTCTTGTCTGTCCGGTGTATTTTTACCCATATAGAAAGACAATAATTGCTCAATCGAAGTATTTTTATCCATCATAATTGGGTCAAGGCGAATGGTATCTCCAATGAAGTTCTTGAACTCATCTGGCGAAATCTCCCCCAAACCTTTAAATCGGGTGATTTCTGGTTTTGGTTTTAATTTTTCGATTGCGTCTTTTCTTTCTTCTTCAGAATAACAATAGATGGTTTCTTTTTTGTTTCGAACCCTGAAAAGTGGCGTTTGTAAAATATACAAATGCCCTTCTTTAATTAATTCTGGGAAAAACTGTAAAAAGAACGTAATCAAAAGCAAACGAATGTGCATTCCGTCGACATCGGCATCGGTTGCGATTACGATATTGTTGTAACGTAATTTTTCTAATCCATCTTCGATATCAAGCGCAGCTTGCAGTAAATTGAATTCTTCGTTTTCGTACACAATTTTCTTCGTCATTCCATATGAATTCAAAGGCTTACCACGCAAACTGAAAACCGCTTGAGTATTCACGTCACGCGACTTTGTAATGGATCCAGAAGCCGAATCTCCCTCGGTAATAAAAAGCGTGCTTTCTAAGTTTCTTGGATTTTTGGTATCAGGAAGATGCGCTCTGCAATCTCTTAATTTTTTATTGTGAAGATTGGCTTTTTTAGCACGATCTGTCGCCAGTTTTCTAATTCCCGACAATTCTTTACGCTCACGTTCTGCCTGCAGAATTTTACGCAATAAAGCTTCGGCAGTTGTTGGATTTTTATGTAGGTAATTATCCAGTTTCGTTTTGATGAAATCGTTAACGAAAGTACGAACAGAAACTGCTGGAGTTCCATCATCAGACCCCATATCGGTAGAACCTAATTTTGTTTTGGTTTGAGACTCAAAAACTGGTTCCATCACCTTAATACTAATTGCACTTACAATCGATTTACGAACGTCTGATGCTTCGAAATTCTTATTGTAAAACTCACGAATCGTTTTTACAACAGCTTCACGGTAAGCCGCTAAGTGCGTTCCTCCTTGTGTTGTATTCTGACCGTTTACAAAAGAGTGATATTCTTCGCTGTATTGCGTTTTACTGTGTGTAAGTGCCACCTCGATATCATGCTCTTTTAAATGAATAATTGGGTATTCTAAATCGTCTTCATTGATCGTTTCTTCTAATAAATCACGAAGCCCATTCTCTGAATAGTATTTTTCTCCGTTGAAAATAATAGTCAAACCATTGTTCAAATAACAATAGTTTTTGACCATTTTGATCACATATTCTAAACGGAATTTATAGTTTTTGAAAATCGTTTCGTCTGGCGTAAAAATTACTTTAGTTCCTTTACGTTTTGTTGTATCGATAACGTCTTCTTCTAGAACCAAATTTCCTGCAGAAAATTCAGCTGCTTTTTGTTTCTCATCACGAACCGATTCTACACGGAAATAATTAGACAAAGCATTTACTGCCTTTGTTCCGACACCATTCAAACCAACCGATTTCTGGAAAGCTTTAGAATCGTACTTTCCACCAGTATTCATTTTCGAAACTACATCGACCACTTTACCCAATGGAATTCCACGTCCGTAATCACGAACAGAAACTGTTTTGTCTTTAATACTTACCTCGATAGTTTTTCCGGCACCCATAACGAACTCGTCGATACAGTTGTCTAAAACCTCTTTTAAAAGAATATAAATACCGTCATCTGGTGATGATCCGTCCCCTAATTTCCCGATGTACATACCCGGACGCATACGAATATGTTCCTTCCAATCGAGTGAACGAATATTATCTTCGTTGTATTGATTTTGCTCTAGCATAAATGAATTTAGGATTTTTGGCTAATGTACCATTTATCGGTAAAAAATAAAAGCGTATTTCTTTTTTGTTATGAATAATAACAGTTTAAAATCTATTTAAATTGATTTTAAAATAAAACGAACACTAAAAATATAAAAAAACTGTTTTTTTAGCAAAAAAACACTATTTGATTCCAAGCACTTGTTTTGCCAGCGCAATCATTTCGGGAGTTCCTGTATTTTTATTTTTTTCGTCTGAAAGTTTTACAACACCTTGCCAATGCGTATTATCGGGTTTTGTATCGGTCAATTTTATGACCATATTCATTGCAGGAAGACCAACATCATTTGTAAAATTGGTTCCAATCCCGAATGACATTTTTATCTTATCATGACAGAAATCTACAATCTTTTTAACTTTTTCATAATTGAGTGAATCAGAAAAAACAATCGCTTTAGATTTAGGGTCTATTCCCATTTTAGTATAATGCGAAATTACTTTTTGAGCAAATTCTATCGGGTCACCACTATCATGTCGAACACCATCAAAAAGTTTAGAGTATTTTTTATCAAATTGATTGAAAAATATTTCTGTAGTATAAGTATCCGTTAAAGCAATTCCAAGATCTCCACTATAAACTTGCGTCCAATGCTCGAGACTTATCGAATTAGCCATTTTAAAACCATATTGCGCGGCATGAAACATGAACCATTCGTGTGCATGTGTTCCTAAAGGGCGTTTATTATTAACCATTGCAAAATGTACATTGCTTGTTCCAATAAAACTTTGTCCACCATAAGTGCTCAAGGTTTTATTTATTAAGTCATGAACTTCATAAGAATGGCGACGTCGGGTTCCAAATTCTAAAACTGAAACCCCAAGTTTATTATAGTTTTCAATTTTTTCTTTAGTAAGATTCTTTATCGCTTCATCATTTAAGCGAATGAGATGACTCGCTTTATAAAACAGTTCTGAAATCAATGCCATCAGCGGCACTTCCCACAAAATTGTTCTATACCAAAATCCTTCTACGGTAACACTGATTTCTGACCCTTCTTGACTGATTTGCACCTCAGAAGGATCAAAACTATATCCTTGTAAAAAATCTAAATAAGTTGGATCTAGATAAGGGCAATAATGTGCCAGATAATTTTTTTCTTCTTTTGTTAAACGAAGATCTGCCATCGCATCTACAGAAACGCGAAGTAGATCTGCAAAACCTTCTGGAAAAATATGTTTACCGCGATTTATAAATCCGTAACGGACTTTTGCCTTTGGAAAAAGCTTTATTACAGCATGCTGCATTGTAAATTTGTAGAAATCATTATCTAAAATTGATTTCAAAAAAGTTGTTTCCATAGCATCAAATTCTTTTCATTTCCCGCTAAGATACGGCAATTTCAGAAAACATAAAATATTGAAGAACTCTTATTTTCTAGACAATTTTAAAAGACACAATACTATCGGTGTCAACAAAAATCGTAATGTAATTACCAACATTGCTGTCAATAAGAATTTGAAACTCTAACGCTCCTCTTTTTTCCTTTGGATTTTGAACTTTAACTGGCTGATTCTTTTTATTTAAATAAAAAACCTGATTGGATTTGGAAACATTTTTAATTTCGACAGTTATTTTATCTCCGTTTTTGACTTCCATTATTCCTGAACTTGGAGTTTTGATTTTATAATCGTTTTCGATAGTTTTATTATAAATCAATGGCCCGTTTAAAAAATCATCTTTGCTTAATCGATTTCCTAAAAATGATCCAGAATCTGGAAAATGTTTTGCAAAAAAATAGTCCGGATCGGTATCAAAATAAATCGGATTAAAATCGTTAACCATTCTTCCTTTATTACTGTCATAATAACCCTGACCCCAAGTTACATCGATCAAGCGCCATTTTTTGTTAATCAAAACCATATTCCAAGCATGGTTTGAGGAAGTGTTTTTTCTTCCAATATCAGCCAGCCTTGTTTTAGAATCTCCTTTAACAATTTCGCACTTCAAACCAACTTGTTCTGCCAAATTCTGATATAAAGCAGTGAAACCTTCACAAACCGCTTTTTTAGAGTTAAAAGCTTTTTGAATTAGGTTATCATTCAATTGTTTTATTTTTCGCTGTTTTTCAGCTTCGGTAGAATAACTGAAACCCTGTACTCGTGGCGGATTCAAATAGGCATTGTAATCATATCTTATATTAAAAGCAATCCAACTGTAAATAGCGCGTGCGCGCTCGGCATCCGAATCAAAATCTTTCTCAATTCTGTCGGCTAATTTTTCGGTGCTGTCAAAATTTTTTGGATATTTTGCAACTATTTTATCAACTTCGCTAATCTTTTGAGCGAAAGTAAAATTGATAGCAAAAATATTTAGTAAAAGGAAAATAAGGGCAATCTTTTTTTGTGGCATTTAAAAATTTGATTTAATAATGTTTTTCAGTTCATTATCTAACTCAACGTTAGAAATTTTATTTTCCTGTAAATCAAAATTCGAGCCAAATGCTGGTAATGAGAAACTTCCCTTAATTTCTGCACCATAACGCGGGAAAAGATTTTGGGCAATTCCTAAAACAGATGCACCTCCTCTTCCGCCTGGAGAAGTCGCTAATAGTAACATGGGTTTATGCTGAAAAACATCTTTTTCAATTCTAGAACTCCAATCGAAAACATTTTTGAAAGCAACAGAATAGTTTCCATTATTTTCTGCCATTGAAACAACCAGAATATCAGCTTCTTTAAGCTTGTTCAAAAATGCTTGCGCCACTTCATGCTGGCCAATTTCTTTTTCAAGATCCACACTAAATACAGGCATTGCAAAATCATTCAAATCTAAAACTTCAACTTCTGCATTTTCAAATAAACTTGACGCATAAGTCGCTAAATGTTTGTTGATTGATTGTTTACTGTTACTTCCTCCAAAGGCTATTATTTTCATGGTTTTTCGTTTAGTAATTTTTCTTCTACAGGTTCTTTTTGTGGTCCATCAATTTCGTAAATCTCTTTTGCTATTTCTACCGAATATTCGTTAGGATAGATTTTTCCTCCATACGATTTAGCATAGACTTTAGTAAATTCTGCCCCAAAATACAGAATAATTGCCGAATAATAAACCCAAACCAAAATTATTATCACAGAACCTGCCGCGCCATAAACTGAAGCAACTGTAGAACTTCCTAAATAAAATCCAATTGCAAATTTACCAATCATAAAAAGAATTGCAGTAACTCCTGAACCTATAAAAGCATCTTTCCATTTTATTTTTCCGTCTGGTAATGTTCTAAAAATAATAGCAAAAAGCGTACTGATACTCGCCAATACAATGACTATATTAACTACATAAAACAAATAAACTGTACTTTCTGGAAAATAAACTTTTAAACGCGTACTAAGCAAGTCTAAAGTCGTACTAATAAAAAGACTGACCAGCATTAAAAAACCAACTGAAGCAATCATAGAAAATGACATTAAGCGGTTTTGAATAAATTTTTTGATGCCTTTGTCGGGTTTTGCACGAAGTCCCCAAATAAAATTAATAGAACTTTGTATTTCGGCAAAAACTCCTGAAGCCCCAATTAACAGCATGACGATTCCAAATACGGTTGCAAAAACATTATCGCCAGATAATTGTACATTTTTAATTGCTTCCTGAATCTGACTTGCCGCGCCGTTTCCTACCAAACCATTAATTTGTCCGTATAATTCTCCCGTAACAGCTTCTTCTCCAAAAAAGAAACCGCAAATTGTAATGATGATGATTAATAAAGGTGGCAACGCAAATATGGTATAATATGCTAATGCTGCACTTAGCTTAATTGCGTTATCATCGTTAAATTCTAAAAAAGTATTCTTTAATAGAAACCATGTTTTGGAGAATATATCTTTGATTTTCATTTGCTAGTTATTTGATATACACTCAAATTTAAGCATTAATAAAAACTATTGACTTCTCAATTTTTAGACGAATTTTATATTTTTTCCATGTTTATTTAGATACCTTTTTATATTCCTGATTGTATCCTAAATGTTTAATTTTGAATATCTTTTTAAATTCGCTTCTAGCTGGTTTCATTAAATAAGAAATCGAATCAAGCTTTTTTGCTTTTATTTTAGTTGCAGAATCAAGCTTTTTCAAGTCTTTTAGATCATAAAGATTTTTAAATTTGAGTATATTTTTATCAAGCGAAACAAATCGAATTTTCCAAAATATTGAATCTTTTCTGCTCAAAATTAATTGTCCGTCAATGCGCTTTGCTTTTTGATAAAGAGAAAACCTAAATAGCGTATCTATGTTTTTCTTAATCAATTCAATTGAATCACCAATCGGATTCATATCATATTTTTCCTTTGTATCATTGGCTATTAATTTTCCATCTACAATCTGATATTCTGTTTTTGTTGAATCTAATGTTAGTTTGTGAATTTTGAATTTATAGAAATACTCCTTCATAATTCTATCTTTGTCAATCCTTATAAAAGTTGAATCGTTATTGACATACAATCCTCTGAATTTATTCGGAAAACGATCCAACTCAACATCATTATCAGGTTGCGGATTTTCAAAATAAAAAACTGCACAACCTTCTACGCATTCTGCTGTTGCGTCTGCTTTTTTACAGGAAATGCTGAATGCTATTATCACTATAATTAAAATTATCTTTTTCATAGTCAGATTTATTTATAATGACAAAAAATCCCTTTATCATAAACCGTCCATAAACTTGCTTTTTGATTGGCAGCTTTTAAAGCATTATTTGCCCAAGTGTTGCAAGTATAGAAAAGGCTATAACTTCCTTTTGCTTCATAAAAAGCATCTTTTTTTCCATAACTATGACCTTCAATCCATTGTGGATGAACTGGATCGCTGAAACTATTTGAAATATAATTGACTAATTTTTGATAATTTTCTTTAGAAATCAAAATGCGTTTGCAGTCGTCTCCTTCTCGTAATTGTTTAAAAAAAGTAGCATGTACCGCAGAAGAGCTGATTCCAAAAGCGGCTTTGAAAGCTGTACTTGCTTTTAAATCTGACCATTCTGGAGTTTCCAGATAAAATCCTTTATCGCCCCAGCCAAAAGCAATATAATTCATTAATGAGTCTTTTGATTGAGTTTGACTGAATTGAATTTCATTTCGCCAGTCTTTAATTTCGTTTTTGATTGGAACTACAATATCAGTGTGAACTCCATTTGAAAGAATATAAATCGGAATAGCATTTTGTTCTTCAACTTTTGCTATATCTGAGTTCACTGTAATTTTAGAAATAATTAAAACTGAAGTAATGTAAAGAGCAAGAAAACTGAAAATTCCGAAAAGTGTCCAGCCTAGAATTTTAAATGATTTTTTTAGCATTTTAATTGGTTGATTTTAGATTAGTAATTGGTTAATTTTTATCTACCCAATTTTTGAGCCAAAATTTTTTATTTTCTGAAAGTGGTACACAGATTTTACAGATTCGCATTCGCGAAAGCACGAATTTAAGTAGATTTTATTGTCTTTTTTAGGCATAAAAAAACTGCTGAATCTCCCCAGCAGTTTTTGTCTATTCTCTTTATTCTTTACTCTATCTTCTCAAAAAAATTAAACGTTAAAACGGAAGTGCATTACATCTCCATCTTTCACAATATATTCTTTTCCTTCAACTCTGAATTTTCCAGCTTCTTTTGCTTTTGCCTCAGAACCGTATTGAACATAATCATCGTATGAAATTACCTCTGCGCGGATGAAACCTTTTTCGAAGTCAGTATGAATAACTCCAGCTGCTTGTGGCGCTGTAGCTCCGATATTGATTGTCCAAGCGCGAACTTCTTTTACACCAGCTGTGAAATAAGTTTGCTGTTTTAATAATTTATAAGCTGCACGAATTAAAACTGATGCTCCTGGCTCTTCCAATCCCATATCTTCAAGGAAAACCTGGCGCTCTTCGTAGCTTTCTAATTCTGTGATATCTGCCTCCGCTCCTACTGAAAGAACAATAACTTCCGCCTCTTCATCCTTTACTAATTCACGAACTTGATCAACATATTTATTTCCGTTTACTGCAGAGCTTTCGTCTACGTTACAAACGTATAAAACTGGTTTTGCAGTAATCAATTGGAAGCTTTCTAATAAAACTTCTTCATCATTATTTTGAGGAACAATTGTTCTTGCCGATTTCGCTTGCAATAAAGCTTCTCTTATTCTGTTTAATAAAGCCTCTTCTGTTTGAGCTTCTTTATTTCCTGTTTTTGCAGCACGTTTTACTTTTTCTAAACGTTTTTCAACAGTTTCTAAATCTTTTAACTGCAATTCGATATCGATAGTTTCTTTATCGCGAATTGGATTTACGTTTCCATCAACGTGTACAATATTATCATTGTCAAAACAACGTAAAACGTGAATAATAGCATTACACTCTCTAATGTTTCCTAAAAACTGGTTTCCAAGACCTTCACCTTTACTTGCTCCTTTTACCAAACCTGCAATATCAACAATATCTACAGTTGCCATTTGAACACGCTCTGGTTTTACCAATTCTTCTAATTTGTTGATTCTTGGATCTGGAACGTTTACAACACCAATATTTGGCTCGATTGTACAAAACGGAAAGTTAGCACTCTGCGCTTTTGCATTAGATAAACAATTAAATAATGTTGATTTTCCAACATTTGGCAATCCTACAATTCCTGCTTTCATCTGTTTGTTTCTATTTATTTATTCGACCTTATGAGGCCTCCCAACATTAAACCCTGTTATTTAATGTGTTATGATTTACGAGTTTTTCTTTATTTCTGCCAAAATGATATTTTTTGGCTTTAAAATTTTGCAAATATAAGATTTAATAGCTCTTGCACGAATTAAAATGTTCAATAATATAATTTTAGCTCTAATCTTAAAAATTTTTAAACATTTTACTAATTTTTTGTTAAAAAAAATTAATTTTATAAAACTAATCAACAAAAAACAAACCAAAAAACCAAATACCATGAAAAAGACTGCATTATTACTATTTCTGCTGAATACAGCATTTCTTTTTGCACAAAAAGAAGTCTCAGGTGTTGTAAAAGACAAATCTGGCGCCCCGCTTCCTGGTGTAAATATTGTCGAAAAAGGAACGTCAAATGGTGTTTCTACCGATTTTGAAGGTAGTTATAAAATAAAAGTAAAAGAAGACGCTATTTTAGTTTTCAGTTATGTCGGATTCTCAACAGTTGAAAAAGCAGCTTCCACCAACAAAATAAACGTTGTTTTAGGCGAAAGTGAAGGTCAAGTTTTAAGTGACGTTGTTGTTACAGGATCCAGAAGCACTAAGAGAACTGTTGTAAATTCTGCTGTTCCAATTGATGTTATTAGTGTAAAAGATGTTACAACACAAAGTGGTAAAATTGAAATCAATCAATTGCTTCAATATGTTGCTCCGTCTTTTAATGCCAACAAACAATCAGGGTCTGATGGTGCCGACCACGTAGATCCAGCTTCATTAAGAGGTATGGGACCTGACCAAACTTTGGTTTTAATTAACGGAAAAAGAAGGCATCAATCGTCTTTAATTAACTTATTTGGAACAAGAGGTCGCGGAAACACAGGAACAGATTTGAACGCCATTCCAGCCGCTTCTATTAAAAGGATCGAGATTTTGCGCGACGGTGCTTCGGCACAATACGGTTCTGATGCCATTGCGGGAGTAATCAATATTATTACAAACGATAATGTAAACGAATTAACGGGATCTGTAACCTATGGCGCTTTTAATACGAAAGCAAAAGGCGATTTTCTCCCTGGAACACCAAATACAAAAGGCTTTAGATTAGATCAAGATGGAAACGGAAATTCATACGGAAAAGATCAGGATTTTGATGGTGGCTCTGTAAGAGTCGCTGCCAATTACGGAGTTGCCTTAGGCACAAAAGGAGGCTATGCAAACTTTACAGGTGAGTTTTTGAACAAAAATAAAACCTTAAGACCTGCTTATGATTTTAGAAAAGGTTTTGGTGATGCAAGTATGCACGGAGTAAATTTATTCGCCAATCTTTCTATTCCAATTGGAGACAAAACAGAATTTTATGCTTTCGGAGGAAGTAATTTCAGAGATACAGATGCTTACGCTTTTACGAGAAATGATGGCGAAAGAGTGGTAGAATCAGTTTATCCTGGAGGTTACACACCAAGAATTACATCAAAGATTAATGATAATTCAGTTGCTGCCGGAATCAAAACAGAATCTACTGGAGGATGGAAATTTGATTTGAGTAATACTTTCGGAAAAAACAAATTTCAATACGATATTAAAGGGACAATAAATGCTTCACTTGAAGAAAAATCCCCTCATGAGTTTGATGCTGGGGGGCATAGTTTACTTCAAAACACCACTAATTTTGATATTTCTAAAAACTATGACAGTGTTCTTGAGGGCTTTAATATTGCTTTTGGAACCGAATTTAGAGTAGAGAAATTTGAAATCTTTGCTGGCGAAGAAGGATCATATACTACTTATGACACCAATGGACAACCTATTACTGATCCTACCACTCAAAGTGCTCCAATTGATCCTATTTCGGGAAATCCTAGACCTGGAAGCTCGCAAGGTTTTCCTGGTTATAGCCCTGCTAATGAAGTAAATGAAAGCCGTACCAACTTCTCCTTATATGCTGATGGCGAATTGGATATAACCAAAGATTTAATGGTAAATGCGGCTGTTCGTTTTGAAAACTATAGTGATTTTGGCAGTACCGTAAATGGAAAATTAGCCTCTAGATTAAAACTCGGCGATCACTTTAATTTAAGAGGTTCTGTGAGTACAGGTTTCCGTGCACCATCACTAGCTCAGATTTATTATAATTTACGTTTCACCAACTTTAATGCAAGCGGTGCAACTGAAGTTTTATTGGCGCCAAATGACAGCGAAATTACAAGAGCTTTCGGAATTGGTAAATTAAATGAAGAAAAAGCAGTAAATGCTTCCTTAGGTTTTACTGCATCTTTTGGAGATTTCACTGCAACAATCGACGGCTATTACATTCAGGTAAAAGATCGTATTGTACTTACTGGATATTTTGATGCGAGTGCTTTAAACCTTGGTGTTTCTGAAGCACAGTTTTTTGCCAATGGTGTAGACACGAGCACACATGGTCTTGATGTGGTTTTCTCTTGGAAAAAAGGATTCGATTTTGGTCAGCTTAGTGCAACTTTGGTTGGAAACATCAACGATATGAAAATTGACAAAGTCAAAAACGGCACTCTTGATGAAGCTACTTTCTTCGGAAAACGTGAAAAAGCTTTTTTATTAGCTTCTGCTCCAGACAACAAATTCAGTTTAAACCTAAACTATGCTAAAAACAAATTTGATGCTGGTCTAGCTTTTACTCGTTTCAGCAAAGTGGTTTTGGTAGATTATGCAGACGAAGATGATGTTTACAATCCGAGAGTGGTAACCGATTTAACTGTTGGATATCAATTTACTAAAAGTTTAAAACTAACGATCGGAAGCAACAACTTGTTTAATGTATATCCAACCAAGCAAGATGAACAGGGAAACACAGAAGCTGGAGGATATTGGGATGCTGTACAAATGGGATTCAGCGGGGCTTATTACTATGCAAGACTTGGTTTTACTTTTTAATTACAGTTAACGAGGTCTTCGACTTCGCTAAGCCTGACAAACATTATAAAAACAAAAAAAATCCTGAGCATAACGTTCAGGATTTTTGTTTTCTATTTATTTAATTACAATTTAAACTCTAACGATGCAATAATAGCCTTTTCTTGCTCTGTTGCCGTAAATCCCGAAATATCCCAATAATTAGTCAGGATTTTGTTTTTCTTATTAAAAAGCGATTTTTCTTTAAAAACATCACTTTCACTATAAGTAAAATTCTGTTTATTGAAACCTGTTGTTACAAAACTATTTCTTACTTGAACATTTTTAGTTTTATCTTTCAAAACAACATTATACCCAATTTCTTCATTCGAACTCAATAAATAATAATCAGTACCATCCCATCTATAATTTACTTTGACAAACGATTTTGTAATATTCTTTTCGCCTTCTTTTGTCTTCTCTTCCACTTTATCAAGTGTTGCTGGAGTAACTGAAATCGTAAATTCTACTATGATTTTTTTTTCAGGATCGTAAATAATTTCAAAATTATCAATTGCTTCTTTTGCTTTATCCAGCGGCACAACTGACATTACATAATAATCTTTATTTTTTGAATGTCCTTTTGTGGTAAAATCATATTCCTTCTTCGCTTTAGGATCTAAAAGGGGATCTAAATATTTAAAATTCGAATAATTTTCCATTATGTTATTCAAATCATATCCCTTCAAATCGGCACTTACATCTGTTTCTAACAATCCGTAAGAACGGTTTTGTTCTACCAGCAATGTTGTAGTATTGTTTTTATTGAATTGAAAATTAACCAGTCCGTCATTATAATACGTATACTGATTGTCGAGCATAAAAAACTCTCTCACATATACTTTCTGTCTATGGGAAATATTAATTTTCTTTGTAGAATTGTTAACCAATTTCTGCAGTATTTTTTCTGGAGATTCCTTAGACAAAACTACTTCATCTAATTTATTGTTTTTACTCTTCAAATAAATAACAAATTTTTGCTCTCCATTTAAAGAAGTCCATCGAACAGTAATATCTTCATAATTAGTTTCAGAAACCTGAATATTCGATCCACCAGTCAGCATAAAAGTAACTTTTCCTTCTTCATTGCTCAATAAAATCTGTTGGGTTTTCATTATTTTAACCGTAGCATTTTGTATTGGTTCCAAGGTTTCTATATCCTTAACAACAATAGAATATTCCTCGTTTTGTGCCAAAACATTCAAATTAAATAATACGACAAATAAAAGTAGCAGTTTCTTCATAGGCGTTGTTATATTTTCAACTAAATTATTATTTTTTTAACAATAAAGCAACACCCGAAAAATAAAACATTAATTACCAACAAACTAACTTTTAAAAATACCTGATATCAGGGGGCAAAAAAAATCCTGAGTTTTACAACTCAGGATCCTATTTTTTTAATGCTCAGAAATAATTATTCAGCATGTAAAAACGCTTGTCTTTCTAACAAAGTTTCTTCGTCTTCAACATGATCATCATCTGGCACACAACAGTCAACAGGACAAACAGCAGCACACTGCGGCTCATCATGGAAACCTTTACATTCTGTACACTTTCCTGGTACTATATAGTAGATTTCGTCAGAAATTGGAGTTTGCGCATCATCGGCGTCAACTTCAGTTCCGTCAGGTAATACAATTTTTCCAGAAAGACTTGTTCCGTCTTTATATCTCCAATCATCTGCTCCTTCATATATTGCTGTATTTGGGCACTCTGGTTCGCAAGCCCCACAATTGATGCATTCGTCAGTTATAATTATTGCCATCGTTTATTAGTCTTAAAGTTAAAAGTCTTAAAGTTCTAAAGTCAAAATAAAGACAAGAATCGCTTTTGACTTTATAGCTTTTGACTTTCGACTTAATTATGCTTATTTTTGTGCAAAATTACAATCAAAACAATTCATAAACAAACATTATGACATTAGAAACAAAAAAAAGTGTTTTTGTTGAATTAGGAAAATTTTTAAGTCAGTTTTCTGAAGGCGCTTCTGCGCAAAAATCTGACGTCTTATATAATGACATCTTTTTTGATGATTTCGAAAATCTCATCAGCCTTTCACAATCTCATAACGGATGGTATACTCCTGAGCAAGTTTATTTCTCCATACAGTCATGGGCTGAAGCTTTAACCACTGAAAACATTGACAAATGGCTTTCGGCTTATAAAATAGATCAGAAAGGCGATGCCAAAACTGTGGCTTTGATTTTAGCTGGAAATATTCCGTTAGTAGGTTTTCATGATTTTTTATCTGTTTTAATTACAGGCAACAAAGCTTTAATTAAAACTTCGTCAAACGATCAGCATTTATTGCCATTTTTGGCTAAATATTTAATTGCTGTTGACGAAAACCTGAAAGGCAGCATCACTTTCGCAGAAGGAAAACTAGAAAATTTTGATGCTGTAATTGCCACTGGAAGTAATAATACTGCTCGTTATTTTGAATATTACTTTAAAGATAAGCCTTCGATTATTCGTAAAAACAGGAATTCGGCAGCTATTTTAACCGGAAAAGAAACCACTGCAGAATTGGAAGCCCTTGGCGAGGATATTTTTAGATATTTTGGTTTAGGATGCAGAAATGTTTCCAAACTTTTTATTCCGAAAGACTATTCATTTGACACTTTTTTTCAAGCAATATTTAAATACCAAGATGTTATTCATTACGAAAAATACGCTAATAATTATGACTATAATAAAGCGGTATTTTTAATGAGTAATTTCAAATTATTGGACAACGGATTCTTGACTTTAAAAGAAGATTCAAGTTATGCCTCTCCTATTTCGAGTGTTTTTTATGAATATTATGAAAGTCTTGAAGACCTCCAAAAACGCCTTCAGGACGACACAGACCAAATTCAGTGCATTGTTAGCAATAATCTTACTACAGATAGTATCGCATTTGGAGAAACCCAAAAACCTCAATTGTGGGATTATGCAGATAATGTCGATACTATAACGTTTTTGTTAACAACAAAGTAATAAATTGTTTAATTATTTCGAATATTTTAACGCTTTTTCGGCTCTTATTACCGAAATTTGCGTCTTTAAAATTTTCGACTATTAACAACAACCATGAAAAAACACAACTACAGCGCAGGACCAAGTATTTTACCTCAGGAAGTTTTTGAGAAGGCATCAAAAGCAATTTTAAATTTTAATGATTCAGGCTTATCAATCCTTGAAATCTCGCACCGAAGCAAAGATTTCGTTGCTGTTATGGAGGAAGCTCGTTCCCTTGCTTTAGAATTATTAGGACTTCAAGGAAAAGGTTATCAGGCTTTATTTTTACAAGGTGGTGCAAGTACAGCATTCTTAATGGCACCCTATAACTTAATGAAAGAAAACGGAAAAGCTGCTTATTTAGATTCTGGAACGTGGGCAACCGCAGCGATCAAAGAAGCTAAACTTTTCGGTGAGACTGTTGTCGTAGCTTCTTCAAAAGAAGACAATTATACTTATGTTCCTAAAGGTTACGAAATTCCAGCCGATGCTGATTATTTCCACTGCACAAGTAACAATACCATCTTTGGAACTCAAATGAAAGAATTCCCAGCAACAAATGTTCCTGTTGTTTGCGACATGAGTTCTGATATCTTTTCACGTGAATTAGATTTCTCTAAATTTGATTTAATTTACGCTGGAGCTCAAAAAAATATGGGACCTGCAGGAACTACTTTAGTAGTCGTTAAAGAAGAAATCTTAGGCAAAAACGGAAAAACTATTCCAAGTATGTTAGATTATGCTAAACACATTAAAGGAGAAAGTATGTACAATACTCCACCTGTATTTGCTGTTTACGTTTCTCTTTTAACATTACAATGGATCAAAGAAAAAGGCGGAATCGCTGCTGTTGAAAAATTAAACAACGCAAAGGCAGAATTACTTTATGCTGAAATCGATAGAAACCCATTGTTTAAAGGTGCTGCTGCAGTAGAAGATCGTTCTAATATGAACGTAACGTTCTTATTGAATAATCCTGAGCACACTGAAACTTTTGATGCTTTATGGAAAGCTGCAAATATTTCTGGATTGCCAGGACACCGTTCTGTTGGTGGCTACAGAGCTTCTATTTACAACGCTATGCCAATCGAAAGTGTTCAAGTTTTAGTGGATGTAATGAAAGCGTTGGAATCTAAAGTTTAGTTTTCAGTCATAATCACAGTTTACAAAAAAGAAAAATCAAATAGCTTGGTTATCGATTAAACAATTAAACGATTAACCAAATAAACAATAAATACAATGAAAGTATTAGCAAATGACGGAATTTCTAAAAGCGGAATTCTAGCCTTAGAAAAAGGTGGTTTTGAAGTTATCACAACAAAAGTAGCTCAAGAACAAGTAGCTAACTATATAAATGACAATAACATTGACGTAATTTTAGTTCGTAGCGCAACTAAAGTTCGTAAAGATATTATCGATGCTTGTCCTGGAATCAAAATCATCGGACGTGGTGGTGTTGGTATGGATAATATCGATGTAGATTATGCTAAAAGCAAAGGAATCCATGTAATTAACACTCCTGCTTCATCTTCAGAATCTGTTGCTGAATTGGTTTTTGGACACTTATTTTCTGGTGTTCGTTTTTTACATGATTCTAACAGAAATATGCCTCTTGAAGGAGATTCAAACTTTGATGGTTTGAAAAAAGCTTACGCTAACGGAACTGAATTAAGAGGAAAAACTTTAGGTATTGTTGGTATTGGTCGTATCGGACAAGCTACAGCAAAAATGGCTCTTGGTTTAGGAATGAAAGTTATCGCTGCCGACAGCTTTATCCCTCAAGTTGATGTGAAAGTTGAATTTTTCGACGGACAGTCAATCACAACTACAATCGTTTCTCAATCTTTAGAATCTTTATTTAAAGAAGCAGATTTCATTACATTACACGTTCCTGCACAAGATGGCTACATCATTGGAGAGAAAGAATTTGAAATCATGAAAGATGGTGTTGGAATTGTAAACTGTGCTCGTGGTGGTGTTATTGATGAAGTGGCGTTAGTAAAAGCTTTAGATTCAGGAAAAGTTGCTTTTGCTGGTTTAGACGTTTTCGAAAGCGAGCCAAAACCAGAAATGGCAATCTTAATGCACTCTAAAATCTCTTTAACTCCACACATCGGAGCAGCTACTGGAGAAGCACAAGATAGAATTGGTACAGAATTGGCTTCACAAATTATTACTTTATTGAGCTAAATAAAAATAGATTAAATTCGATTAAAGGGATTTACTACTTACCTGTAGTAAATCCCTTTCTTTTTTAATACTTTCGCAAGCACTAAAACTCTAGCATGAATACAAACAAAAATAGTTTTAAGCATAAGTGGATAATTTACCTGACTGTATTTACAATTGCAATTGCTTTGTTCTGCACCTCTATCTTAGGCAATGTATTTTCACTTATTATTGAAAAAGAATATTTTATACCTGAGCAATCTTCCATTTTTACTTTTAATGAAACTATTGGCAATGAAGGCTCAAGCGATGTATGGAGATATGGAGAAGATTACAGCAACTATTATTTCAACCTGAGTACATTTGATAATGATGTGTTGTTTTTTTCTAAAAAGAAGATTAGCAGTTGTCCAGGATTTAATCCTGAAGATGTTACGACCTGGTGCGAAGCAAACGTTACAAAATACTAAATCTTAACAATGGCTTTAATTTTAGGCAATATAAATAAGGCTTTGCAGAATTTCTTGAATTTGTCGAACCAAGTAATTAAAAAATAAAGTACCTTTAAATAGATTTATTATCACATTTGTAGTAAATACCTTTCTTTTTTTTATTAAATTTGGCGTATAATTTTAAACCTTAAATATCATGTTTGAACAATTAACCCAATTAGTACAGCAATACGGAGGTGACGCTGTGGTAAATAATAACGCTGTCCCAAATGAACATAACGAAGCCGTAATAAACGAAACAAGCAATTCTATTTTTGAAGGATTAAAAAAAATTGTTTCTGAAGGGAATACAGATCAGATTGCCGGATTATTTAATGGAAATACACCAATTGACAGCTCAAACCCTGTTGTAAAGCAAATTCAACAGCAATTAAGCGGAAGTCTTGGTCAAAAATTCGGATTAAGCAGTGCCGATTCAAGCGGAGTTGCCTCCAATTTGATTCCACAGATTTTAGGCTCTTTAGTAAATAAAGCAAAAGATCCAAACGATAGCAGTTTTCAAATTTCTGATATTATAAATTCGATTTCAGGAAATAGCGGACAAGCATCTGGAATAATGGATACTATTTCTAAATACGGAATGCAATTTGGCCTTGACCAAAACAACGATGGAAAAGTTGACGTTGCAGATGTATTAGTAGTTACCAAAAGCAAAGGAGGAATCGCTGGATTTATTGGAAAGCTGTTTGGAAGCAAGTAGTTCTTCAGGTAGAAAGTTACATAGATTAAGAGCAATAAAGGCTTTTAAGAAAAACTCTAAAAATGGATTACAATTTTGTAATCCATTTTTATTTTTATTAGCAAGAAGTTAAACCTTTGTTACTTTGATCCTTTACCTCTCTGAACCTAAAAAAATTATCGTAAATTTAGGCTATGAAAAAATGCATTTACATATTAATTGTTCTACTTACCATTGTTGCATGTTCTACAACTTCGCAGAATATGGCCAGCACTGATACTGTATCTGCATCAAATAAAAAAGTAAACGATACCGTTAGAATTGCAAACGATTCATTAGAATATGAAGTCATTATAATCGACAACGGATTCTCAACCTGGCTTGCTTCTCGAGCCTATCCACGAAACTATTACTCATTGCAATATCTTGAAAACAAAAACTATTTGTATGTAACAGAGTGGAATAATCGTGTTCTACAACCACAACGTTATAGCCCTAGATTATACGAAATGTCTATCGACTATCGTCCAGATATTCATTATGGCTACGAAGTAAATTATTTAATTTACAATTACATGATTTATTTTCAAAATACTTACAAACAAAAGCTATGGGGTTATGTTCCATCAAGATAATATACTATATTTGTAATCATTACAAATAGCAATGAACAGATTAAAAAAACGCTGGGGAATTACCTCAAATTTACAAGCCATAATTATATTTATCGTTTTTGCCATCACTGGATCGGCATCTGCGTGGCTTTCTAAACCTTTCTGCGTTTGGCTGGGCATTACCAAAGAAGATTTTGGAGGCTGGTTTACACTTATTCGTCTTATTATCATCTTCCCTATTTACCAAGTATTACTAGTTGCAATTGGAACTATTTTTGGGCAGTTTAAATTCTTTTGGAACTTCGAAAAGAAAATGCTCAAAAATATGGGGCTAGGATTTTTATTCAAAGAATAACTCCGATTTCTACCTCATTTAATTAAGAAACCGTTCTGGTTAAGATTCACTCTTAATCTAAAAATTTTATTTAATTTCATTTTTTTGACTCCTTCCTATTTTTAAAACTGCAGATTAATCAATCCCTGCATTTACCAAACATTACATATTTAAAAAAATAGCATAAAAAAAATGCTATATGTTTTTTTTATGCTATTTTTTTGTTTAATCAATATACAGAACAGGATGGTGCAGGATGGTTATATTTTAAGTAATAACAAACTTTACAATAGTTAGAAGCATTTATTTAATCTGATAATCAATTAATTAATATTTCTAACAAAAATTATTACTTACTAACCAAACCACTATTTGACATGCTGAAAAATTACTTTAAATTCTCCGTTATGGCGGCGATGATTTATCTCATTGTACCTGTAAACAAGGTTTTCGCTCAAAATCCAATTGTAAAAATTGACTTTGACCAATCAGGAAGACCGAAAGCCGAAGTAAATGACCCCGATTACACCGCTTGGGTAATCGCTTCCGGAAACACCAGTTCTTATACCGAAAATGGAGTTACTTTTACAATTAGTCGCGCCGGAATCAATGGAGACAACTTAGGAACCAATTGGTATAAAGCAGGAATTCAAGCCCCTTATTACGCTAGATTGGTCTGTGACGGACTTACAGTAAAAGGCACAACAGCAAATTTTGGCGCTCAAATCGAACTCAAAATAAGCGGTTTAGCTACAGGAGAACATACATTATTAGCTTTCTTCAACAACGTTGACAGCCCAACCACAAATACCTTTAGCCCAATTGATATTTCTGTCGATGGAAATGTAGTGGTCGATAATTTAATTCCAACTGTAAGAGCTACTAAAACAGCTGACGCGGCCTCCACTTATTTAAGATTTCAAGCTACAACAGGAACCGATGTCGTAATTTTAATCGCTGCAGAAACTTCAGGAACAGAAAATGTCAAAAACTTCATTTTTAATGGCTTTGAATTAAACACACCCAATATTTCTCATCAAGCCATAAACCCAGATCCGAAACAAAACAACGAACATGTAGAATTAATGTCTGGCGGAAAACTGTTGCAATGGACTGCTGGGGCAGGAGCCGTTTCGCATAATATCTATTTTGGAACAGATCCAACCACGGTTGATAACGCAACCACAGCTTCACCAGAATTTAAAGGCAACCAAGCTTTAGCCAATAATTCTTATCAGGCAAACGGATTGTATACGGGAGCAACTTATTATTGGCGTGTCGACGAAGTTTTATCAAATGGAATTGAAAAAGGAAACGTTTGGCGTTTTCGTCCCGCGCAGCTTGCTTTTCCAGACGCTGAAGGATATGGCCGTTTTGCACGTGGAGGACGTGGAGGAAAAGTTGTTGCCGTTACCAATCTAAACGACAGCGGTCCAGGAAGTTTTCGTGAAGCTATTACAAACGATATCGGTCCCAGAACAATCGTCTTTAATACTTCTGGTGTAATTCAATTGCAATCCCGCCTGGTTTTAAGCCAGCCTTACGTAACAGTTGCCGGACAAACCGCTCCAGGAAAAGGAATCTGCATTCGTTCTGCTCCTTTTGGTGTAACAGGAAACGATGCTGTTGTACAAAATCTGCGTGTTAGAATTGGTGCAGGACCAACTTTTGATGGAATGGGATTAACTGGTGCAGACAATAGCATTATCGACCACTGCTCTATCAGCTGGACTATTGACGAATCTTTCAGTTCTAGATCTGGAAAAAATATCACCCTTCAGAGAACACTTATTTCTGAGGCCTTAAATGCGGCAAATCATCAAAATTATCCAACAGGAACAGAACATGGATATGCTGCCACAATTGGTGGAGATATCGGAAGTTTTCATCATAATCTATTAGCACATTGTTATGGCAGAAATTGGAGCCTTGGTGGCGGATTGGACGGAAATGGCGCTTATACAGGAAAAATGGATATTACCAACAATGTCGTTTATAATTGGGGAGGAAGAACTACAGACGGAGGAACCAAAGAAGTAAACTTTGTAAATAACTATTACAAACCCGGCGCTGGTTCAAAAATATTTGTTGCTTTTAATCAGCAAAATGAAGGTGTGGGAACCGGAATGCAGCAATGTTATTTTAACGGAAATGTAATGCCTGGTTATTTCGACGAAACCAACCAGACCGCTGGAAGAAAAGCATCAGGGAATACTGTTACTTATGACAATTTCGTTAATACACCTTTTTTCCCATCTTATGTAACGACTCAATCGGCTAAAAATGCCTATAAAATTGTTCTTTCTGATGTTGGATGTACTCAGCCAGAATTTGACGAACATGATCAAAGAATTATTTCAGAGACACTAAACGGAACGTATTCTGCAGTTGGAAGCGTAACAGGCAAACCTGGATTTCCAGATAATGAAACAGATGCTGGTGGTTTCGAAAACTATCCGACTGTAGTGAGAGATGCTAATTGGGATAGCGATCAAGATGGATTGCCTAATTGGTGGGAAAATATTATAGGAACCAATGTAAACTCTGCAATTGGGGATTTTTCAGATGCAAATGCCGATCCCAATTTAGATGGCTACACTCATTTAGACGAATATTTACAATGGATGTCACTCCCCCATTACGAATCTCCAGACGGAACTAAAATTGACATTAATATTCAAAAATTGTCAAGAGGATTTACAAGTGGCGTGTCTTATGCAATTTTGAATGTAGTAAACGGAAATGCAACTCTAAATACAGATGTTGTTGCATTTACACCAACTTCAAACGGATTATGTTCTTTTGAATTTACCGTAACAGATTCTGAAGGTGGCACAATGAAAAGAAAAGTAAATATTATAAGCGGACAAAGCTTAACATTAGGAACAGACGACATTATTAAACAAAGTAAAAACAATGCTTTTAACGTTTGGCCAATTCCAAACAACGGATCTTTCTCTGTTTTTATTGATAATGAAGAAGCAGAAATTTTAGATCTTAAAATCTACGATATTTCTGGAAAAGAAGTAGTAAAGCAAAAAATTAAAGGAGGCACACAAGAAACAATCCAACTGCATTCAAAAGGTGTTTTCTTGATTAAAGTTGTAAATCCGCAGACTAAAAAAACACAACATGTAAAAAAAATAATCATTCAATAATTAAAACTAAAGCAATTGAAAAAGACGGCCTAAAACCGTCTTTTTTTTTATTTTTTCTGAAAGAAATAAGTATAAATCCAGGTCAACGTAAAAGATGGAATTACATCTGTGAAAGGCAGTATCTCTTCAAGAAAAGTCAAAACACCGGCAACCTTACCTACTCTCCCTTTATACATCCTTGCCATTATTATTGCCGCAATGGGAGCCCAAACCACATCTGAAAACTCACCCAGAAACGGAATCGAGAAAGAAATCATACCAATTCCATCCAAAACCAGCCCAATAAGTAGTTTTGACATTCTGCTATCTTCTGCAACTTCTAAATCTTGCATAACACATTCATTTTTAAGTTAATCGAAATTAAAAATAATTCACGAAATACCATTATCTCTTTTCTAAATTTAATTTTCAATATTCCCATATCAATTTACGTACCGATTTTAGATTTTAGATTTTAGATTTTAGATTTTAGATTTTAGATTTTAGATTTTAGATTTTAGATTTTAGATTTTAGATTTTCTAAAAGTCGCTCTGCTCTTTTTTGGAATTTGGAATTTTAGAAATTGGAATTTGATTTTGACCATAATCTTCGTTTCTTTGTAAAAACAGTTTCACTACATGATACACGCAAAAAACATACATAAATTTTACGACAAACTTGAAGTTTTAAAAGGAGTTGATTTACATATTAAAAAAGGCGAAATTGTTTCTATAGTTGGTGCTTCGGGCGCTGGTAAAACTACATTATTGCAGATTCTAGGAACACTAGACAAACCAGATCATAATCCCGATTCATCTTTAACCATTAATGGAAAAAATGTACTCGAGTTACAAAATATTAAAAACAATAGCTCAAATCAAGAAAAAGCATTCAAAATCATTACTTGGTTAGGTTCTTTTTACATAATTCTGCTTGCGGTGTTTTTATTGCTTTTTAGAAATAAAATAGCGAATGATATTTTGGGTTATATCAATTGGGGAATATTAATTACGCCTATTGTTTTACTATTAGGGTATTACAATCGTTACTTTAAAAAGAAAAGCAGACAAGACAAAATTTTATCCGATTTCAGAAACTTAAATCTTGGTTTCATTTTTCAATTTCATCAGCTTTTACCTGAGTTTACAGCACTAGAAAACGTATGTATTCCAGCTCATATTGCAGGCAAAAAGACCGCTGAAACCGAAGAAGAAGCAAAAAAACTGTTGAACTATCTCGGTCTTTCGCACAGAATTAACCATAAACCTAGCGAACTTTCGGGCGGAGAACAACAGCGTGTAGCAGTTGCAAGAGCTTTAATCAATAAACCAGACGTCATTTTTGCCGATGAACCTTCTGGAAATCTGGACACCCATTCTGCCGAAAACCTGCACCAATTATTTTTTCAGCTTCGAGATGAGTTCGGGCAAACTTTTGTTATTGTAACCCACAACGAAGAATTGGCCAACATGGCCGACAGAAAATTAGTGATGGTTGACGGCCAGATTAGTAATTAAGATAATCAGGAGCTATTTCCTGCTGTCCGCTATATCTTTTCCTGGCTAAAGAAGCCAGAAAAAGGATGCCGCTCCCATCAGGGCTAAGACACTCGAACAGATAAGAAGATTTCATTTAAAATGAACCAAAAAGAACTCAAAGAATTTCTAGACGAAAAAGTCATTCAATATAACAATCAGGATTTTATAGAAAGTGATCCTGTACAGATTCCGCATCTCTTTACTCAAAAAGAAGATATCGAAATTGCGGGTTTTCTTAGTGCTTCTATTGCTTGGGGAAACCGCAAAATGATTATCAAGAATTCGCATAAAATGATGGAATTAATGGGTAACACACCTTACGATTTTGTTATGTCACATTCTGACGAAGACTTGGCAAGATTGGAAACTTTTGTACACAGAACTTTCAACGGACATGATTTTGCTGGCTTCATAAAAGGCTTAAATAACATCTATAAAAACCATAACGGACTAGAAGCTGTTTTTGCCAAAAATCAGGAAAAAGACAGTTTGCAGAAAAGCATCAGCGAATTCAAAAAGATATTCTTCGAAACCGATCATTTAGCGCGAACTCAAAAACACATTTCAGATCCGTTAAACAATTCAGCTGCAAAAAGAATTAATATGTATCTGCGCTGGATGGTTCGTCAAGACGCAAAAGGTGTCGATTTAGGAATCTGGAAAAGTATTTCTCCTGCAGTTTTATCTTGTCCCCTTGACGTTCATTCTGGAAATGTAGCCCGTAAACTTGGAATCCTTTCACGAAAACAAAACGATGCCAAAGCTTTACTAGAATTAGACACCAAATTAAGAAAAATGGATGCACAAGACCCTGTAAAATACGACTTTGCCTTGTTTGGCTTGGGAGTTTTCGAAGGGTTTTAATATTGAAAATTAAATAGTTAGATCAATAAATTATCAGATGATTTTAAGAATTTGATAAACAAACCACGAATTTAACGTACATTTGCACAAAATTTAAAGCAAATGAGCACTTTCGAAAAATTTAATCTTCCAAAATCATTACAAAAAGCAGTTGACGAATTAGGATTTGTTACGCCTACTCCTATTCAAGAAAAATCTTTTTCTGTAATCATGTCTGGACGTGATATGATGGGAATTGCGCAAACCGGAACCGGTAAAACATTTGCTTATTTACTGCCTCTTTTAAAACTTTACAAATTCACTCATACCAATACGCCAAAAATTGTAATTCTAGTTCCAACTCGTGAGCTAGTTGTTCAAGTGGTAGAAGAAGTAGAAAAACTGACTACATATATGTCGGTTAAAACACTAGGTATTTACGGAGGTGTAAACATCAATACACAGAAAAAGGCCGTTTATGAAGGCGTTGATATTTTAGTTGGAACGCCTGGACGTACTATGGACTTAGCATTGGATGCTGTAGTTCGTTTTGACGAAACCCAAAAACTAGTTATCGACGAGTTTGACGAAATGCTGAATTTAGGTTTCAGACCACAGCTGACTTCTCTTTTTGCGATGATGAAAACCAAACGTCAAAATATTTTGTTCTCTGCAACGATGACAGATGAAGTTGATGATTTATTAAATGATTATTTCGATTTTCCTGAAGAAGTTACATTGGCTCCATCAGGAACTCCGCTTGAAAAAATTAAGCAGCTTACTTATAACGTTCCAAATTTCAACACCAAAGTAAATCTTTTAAAACACTTACTGGAAAACGACGAAAGTATGAGTCGTATTTTGGTTTTTGTAAATAATAAAAAGATTTCAGATATGCTTTTCAATCGTATTGATGAGCTTTTTGAAGGACAATTTGGCGTAATTCACTCTAACAAATCTCAAAACTACCGTTTGAGCACGATGGCAGAATTTCAAGAAGGAAATCTTCGTGGTTTAATTACAACCGACGTTATGGCAAGAGGTTTGGACATTTCTAATATAACGCACGTAATTAACTTTGAACTTCCAGAAGAGCCAGAATTGTACATGCACAGAATTGGTCGTACGGGTCGTGCAGATGCAACGGGAACTGCAATTAGTTTTGTTACTCCAAGAGAAGAAGAATTCAAAATTGAAACGGAACTTTTAATGGATCAGGAGCTTGAAATCGCTGACTTTCCTGAAGAAGTTGAAATCTCTGAAAAACTTATCGAAGCTGAAAAAGACAAATTGCCAAGAAAGTTTTTAATGAAAAAACCAAAACTAGCAGGTGATGGCGCTTTTCATGAAAAATCTAAAAAGAACCAAAAAGTAAACCTTGGCGGCCCTTCAAAAACCAAAAAGAAAACTCACGGTTCTGTTAACAGAAATATGTTGAAGACAAGAAACGAGAAGAAAAAGAAAAAATAGTTTTTTTTAGATGCTAAGCTGCTAAGTCGCTAAGATTCTAAGGTTTGTTTTTTACTAAAGATAAAGGCTCAAAGATTTTTTTAAATCTTTGAGCCTTTATCTTTTATCTTAATTCCTTAGAACCTTAGCACCTCAGAACCTTAAAAAAACTATATTTTCGTAAACAAAAGTCCTACTGGCGAACACAATTGGATTCTTCTTCCAGTATCTGTCAATTTTCCTGTTGCGATATCTCTTTTAAAAATAACGATATCATTAGTATATTGATGTCCTACTAAAAGGTAATTTCCTGTTGGATCAATAGCAAAATCTCTTGGACCTTTTCCTAAAGTGCTTTGCTGTTCAACCAATTCTAAAGCTCCCGTCTTAAGAATTTTGTAAACTGAAATTGCATTGGCATCTACACGATCTGTAAGATATAAAAAGTTTCCGTCTGGCGAAAGTTTAATTGCCGCTGCTCCAGTTCCTCCTTTAAAATCTTTTGGAAGAATACTTGTTTCGGCAACTACTTTCAAACTTCCTGTTTTATCCCAGCTTAATGTCGTCAAAGTTCCATCCAATTCCTGAACCAAATACACAAATTTTCCATCTTTACTGAAAGTCAAATGTCTTGGACCGCTTCCTGGTTTTACATCAACACTGCCTTTTAATGTCAAGATTTCGTTTTTAGCTGCTGGATTATATTTATAAATAAATACTTTATCTAAACCTAGATCATTCGAAAGCACAAACTTTTTATCTGGAGAAAAAACAACCATATGCACATGCGCTTTTTCTTGACGCGCTGCGTTAGGGCCTTTTCCTTCGTGCTGAATTAACTGTTGCACTTCTGTAATGCTTCCGTCTGCATTTTTCTTAAAAACTGCAATACTACCGCCAGAATAATTGGCTGCAATTACATGCTTATCATCATTTATCAAATGGCACGGATCTGCTCCTAAAGCATCATTTTTATTCAACAGATTGGTCTTTCCAGATGCGGAATTATATGAAAATGAACTTACTGTACTTTGTGCTCCATTTTCGTTTACTGCATAAACAAACTTATTATCTGCAGAGACAGATAAATAACTTGGACTTACCACATTCTCAGAAGAACTTTTTAGTTTGTACTCTCCCGTAGAAGCGTCAAATTCATAAACATAAATACCATTGCTTTGGCAGGTGTTGGTGTAAGTTCCGACTAATAAATTGAACTTATTTTGAGCTTTAGCAGCGGTTATGGATAAAGCTGAAAACAAGATTAAATATATTTTTTTCATAATTTGTTTTTTTTGAATTAGCTAAAATAAACAATATATCTATTTGAAACAGTCTCTTTTTTACAAGAATTACAAAAGTTACATTTTTTATCACGCCTATAAGATATATAAGCTTTCATCTTTAGACTTTAGCAATAATCTCTTAAATGAACTTATATGGTTTAATAATTTTTAATTCGTATTTTTGACCAGCATCTTCGCGAAAAACAAAACGTAGTGAAGTAAATCGAAGCCAGAATGCATTTTAAACATCCCGAAATTCTATACTTTCTGTTTTTATTGATTGTTCCAATTTTGGTTCACTTATTTCAATTAAGACGATTTAAGACTTCTTATTTTACCAATGTTCGATTCTTAAAAGAACTTGCTATTCAGACTCGAAAGAGTTCTAAAATCAAAAAACGCCTTTTATTAGCAACACGTTTATTATTGCTTTTTTGCGCAATTATTGCATTTGCACAGCCTTTTTTTGAAGCTGCCGACAGCAAAAATGCTTCAAACGAAATGTATATCGTTTTAGATAATTCGTTTAGCATGCAGGCTAAAGGCAAAAAGGGTGAATTATTAAAAAGAGCCGTTCAAGAATTACTTGAAAACACTCCAGAAAACACTCAATTTTCGCTTTTAACAAACACCGAAAACTTTTGGAATACTGATATAAAATCATCTAAAAGCGCTTTACAAAATCTAAAATACAGCGCAACTTCTTTTGATCTTTCAGCAATTACAGCTAAAATTAAAGCACATAAATCGGCACATAAAAAAGATATTGTGATTATCACCGATGCCGTTGGTTTAAAAGAAAATGATATTGCAACTATTGATTTTGAAGAAAAACCATATTTCATAGTTCCAGAGGCAGAACAGAAAAACAATGTTTCCATTGACAGTGTTTACATTAATCAGACTTTAGAAAACTTTTACGAAATTGGCATTAATTTATCAGCTTATGGTGATGATTTTAAACCTGTTTCTACAGCCTTATACAATCAAAATAAACTGATTGCTAAAACGATTATCAATTTTGACACAAAGAAAAAGAAAATCAATTTCACCATTCCAAAAGAAGCTTTTCATGGATATGTTGCAATTGAAGACAACGGTTTAACTTATGACAACAAATTATTTTTTAGCATTTCTAAAAACAAAAAAACAAACGTTATTAGCATTGGTGAACCTGAAAAAAGCAATTTCTTATCGAGAATTTATACTTCAGCAGAGTTCAACTACAACAATTATCCCATTGGCTCTTTAGATTACAATAGTTTAGAAAAACAAAATACGATTATTCTAAATGAATTAATTGATATTCCGCAGGCATTGCAAACGACTTTAAAAGCTTTTGTTTCTAAAGGCGGAAATTTGGTTGTAATTCCGTCTGAGAAAACTTCTCTTTCGAGCTTAAATGCATTATTGGGTAATTTTGGAAAAATTCAATTCGGAAACTTAGAAACCAACAGAAAATTAATCACTAAAATTAATTTCGACCATCCTTTATTTTCAGGAGTTTTTGAAAACAAAATAACCAATTTCCAATATCCAAAGGTAAATAGTTCGTTTGCCATTTCGAGTTCTTATCCTGCTGTACTTTCATTTGAAGACCAAACTGCTTTTGTAACTGCTGTTCAAAATCAGGTTTCTGGAATAACGGTTTTTACAGCACCAATAAATAGTACAAATTCAAATTTTCAGCAATCGCCTCTAATTGTTCCGTTATTTTATAAAATCGCTCAGAACAATCAGAAAACGGGTGTAAATGCTTTGACTATTGGCAACAATCAGCCTTACTTTGTGGATGTTTTATTGACTAAAGATGCCATTTTGGAAGTTAAAGGAACAGACGATTCGTTTATTCCGATTCAGCAGATTTTAAACAATAAAGTCAAATTAACATTCAACGATTTTCCAGAAACCGCGGGAAATTATAGTGTCTTTGATAAAAAAGAATGGGTTGAAAATATCAGTTTTAATTACAAAAGAACCGAGAGCGATTTGAGTCAGGTAAACACGAATGTAGTTTCTGATTTCAAAACTGCCGATACCATTTCAACCATTTTCAATACGTTACAAACAGAACGAACAGACAGCCAAATTTGGAAATGGTTTGTTATCTTTGCACTGTTATTTTTAGCATTAGAAATGGCAATTATAAAATTTGTAAAATAGAATTCGCGTTTGTTTTAAAGGCATTTTACTTTTTACAAAAATCATTTTACGACAAAAAAATATCTACATATGAAACTAATCATCAAAAGCGCCAAAATTATCGACTCAAAAAGTCCGTTTCACAATCAGACCGTTGATCTTTTAATTGCAGATGGTGTAATAGAAAAAATAGGCGTTTCTCTTCCAAATGACGATGCAGAAGTAGTACGATTTGATGATCTTCATGTTTCTCAAGGCTGGTTTGACAGCAGTGTTTCGCTGGGCGAGCCGGGTTACGAGGACAGAGAAACTATAGCAAACGGATTGAATGTGGCCGCAAAAAGCGGATTCACTGCAATTGCATTACAACCCAATTCTTTACCCATTATTGACAATCAATCTCAGGTAAATTTTGTAAAAAATAAAGCAAATGGTTTTGCGACAGAAATTTTCCCAATCGGCGCTTTAACTAAAGCCAGCGAAGGAAAAGATATGGCAGAACTTTTTGACATGAAAAATGCTGGAGCGATTGCTTTTGGAGATTACAACAAAAGCATTGACAATGCTAATATCCTGAAAATTGCTTTACAATATGTTCAAGATTTCGACGGATTGGTAATCGCTTATTCGCAAGATCCCAACATTAAAGGAAATGGTGTAGCAAACGAAGGAATTGTCTCGACTAGATTAGGTTTAAAAGGAATCCCTAATCTGGCAGAAGAACTGCAAATTTCAAGAAATCTATTTCTGTTAGAATATACGGGCGGAAAACTTCACATTCCAACTATTTCTACAGCAAAATCGGTTGAATTGATTAGAGAAGCTAAAGCTAAAGGTCTAAACGTAACTTGCAGTGCCTCTGTTCATCATTTGGTTTTAACGGATGAAAAACTAGACGGATTTGATACTCGTTTTAAAGTTACACCTCCATTACGCACAGAAGTCGACAGACAAGCTTTATTAAACGGAATTGCCGATCACACCATAGATACAATAACTTCAGACCATAATCCGATTGATATTGAATTCAAAAAAATGGAATTTGATACAGCCAAAAACGGAACTATAGGCTTAGAAAGCGCTTTTGGGGCCCTATTGACAGTTTTACCAGTAGAAACAATTGTAGCAAAATTAACTGCAGCAAGAAGCATTTTTGGTTTGGAAAACAATACAATCGAAGAAGGTGCAAAAGCTAATATTACCTTGTTTACAACAGAAGGAAAATCAACTTTTACGAAAGAAAACATTCTTTCAAAATCTAAAAATTCTGCTTTTTTAGGAACTGAACTTAAAGGTTCTGTGTACGGAATTTTAAATCAAAATAAACTAGTTACAAAATAATACAAATGAATAATTCAGTCGAAGAAGGAAAACCAATTGCTATTACGAGTTACATTCTAATAATTGGCGTTTTAATTGCCATGAGCATGAATTCTGAAAATAAAAATAGTTTTGCTTCTTTTCATATCCGTCAAGCTTTAGGTTTATCCTTAACCTTTATTTCTTTAGGAGCAATCATCAGCAATTTCGATAGTTTTTTTATCACTTTCCCAATGTGGATTTGCATTTCAATTCTATGGACTTTTGGGATTTTTAATGCCATTCAGGGACAAATGAGACCCATTCCGTTAGTGGGGGAATTGTTTCAGAAATGGTTTAAGAAAATTGGTTAATTTTTAAATTTCATTTAAAAAAAATCCAAATTCCAAATTCGGAAAATTCACAATTCAAAACCAACAATTTACAATTAAAAATGAATCTATCTTTAGAATATAAAATAAGAGAACCAAAAGTAATTTTAGATAAAAATCCGTTATTGCTTTTATTGCACGGATACGGAAGTAACGAAGCCGATTTATTCTCTTTTGCTTCTGAACTTCCTAATAACTATTATATTATTTCTGCCAGAGCGCCTTACGATTTGCAATATGGCGCTTACGCTTGGTACGCGATTAACTTCGACGCCGATCAAAATAAATTTTCTGATAATGAGCAAGCTAAAACTTCAAGAGATACAATTGCTTCTTTTATAGACGAATTAGTTGCCAATTATCCTATCGACACTAATAATGTTACTCTAATCGGATTCAGCCAAGGATCTATTTTGAGTTATGCTACAGCACTTTCTTATCCAGAAAAAATTCAGAGAGTAGTTGCCATGAGCGGTTATTTTAATGAAGAAATCATCAAAGAAGGTTTTGAAAACAACGACTTTAAAAACCTAAAAATATTCGCTTCGCACGGAACTGTAGATCAAGTCATTCCAATTGAGTGGGCTAGAAAAACACCCGCAATTTTAGAAAAACTAAATATTCCGGTTGTTTACAAAGAATATCCTGTTGGACATGGAGTGGCTCCGCAGAATTTCTTTGATTTTAAGAATTGGTTAGAAAATTAACTTCATTAAAAACATTTTTCCAACCAACTACCATACTTAACTTATGAAGACATTTATCTTTAGTTTTTTCCTTATATGGGGATCATTTTGCTTTTCTCAAACTTATTACGGCCAAATAGTAAATACTCAAAATGATACTTTAACCGTTCAGATTTTAATCAAAGGAAATATGATGTTCAAAAACAATAAAATTTTATCTCTTCAAGAGAAAATTACTGTTTTAGAAAATGGAAACACAAAAGATTATTATCCAAAAGATTTAAAATCTTTCAAAATTAAAATGGAAAATAAAAAAGTTATCACTTACGATAATATTAATGATAGTATTTTTGGAGAAAGATGGTATTCGAATAAAGTAAAACTTTATTATACACTTATAAAATTCGAAACTAAACAAAGTCCTTACTTTGCTATTCGAAGAGTCTTTTTAATAAAAAAACCAAATCAGCAAAGCGTAACTCAATTAATTCCAAATGGTTTTAGCCGATTAATAACTCAAGAAGAAATGTTAGAAAAATTCACTGATTGCCCTATTCTAGCTGATAAAATAAAAAGTGATGAAATCAAAATTAAGAATGAGGATTCTCTAGTAGAATTTATTGCAGAATATGAAAAAACATGTTTTAATAATTAATACCCGCAAAAAATGAGCATATCAAAACTCAACAATCCCGCTTTAGTTTTAATTGATATCCAAAAAGGTTTTCAAGACGTTGCTTACTGGGGCGGGGACCGAAATAATGTTGACGCAGAAAAAAAAGCGGGTGAACTTTTGGAAATATGGAGAAGTAAAAAACTTCCTATTTTTCATGTTCAGCATTGTTCTTCAAATCCAAATTCGATTTTAAATGAAACAAATTCTGGAAATCAATTTCAGGATATAGTAAAACCTCTTGAAGACGAAACAGTAATCAAAAAGAATGTCAATAGTGCTTTTATAGGAACGAACTTAAAAGTACTAATTGACAATGCTAATATCACGAATCTAGTTATTGTAGGTTTAACTACAGATCACTGCGTTTCTACAACAACGAGAATGGCCGGTAATTTTGGCTATACAGTATATTTAGTTTCTGACGCAACCGCAACTTTCAATAAAAAAGGTCTAAACGGAGAAGACTTCTCTGCTGAGCTAATTCACCAAACTGCTTTAGCAAGTTTAAATGAAGAATTTGCTCAGGTCGTAAATTCTGAGTGTATTAAAGAGATTCTTTAAATTAGAATAAAATATAAAAGTGATATGTATTAAATGTTCAAGCATTTTACATATCACTTTCTATTTTTACTGTCCGGTGTAAAGAATATCTTTTCCTTTTTTCAAAACATATCCTTTCCAAGGAATTAACTGCCAATCGCCGTTAATCCAAGAATCACCTTCAGATTTTCTTTCTAAAATGATAGATTCTTTTTGAGTGTCTAAAAAAAGTTCTGCTTTATTTCCGTCAAAAATTACGTAAGAAGCAGTTGTATATGTCTTTCCGTCTTCAGCATGATCCAATCTTGTGCTATTTTCAAAAATCCTAACACATTCTTTTTTAAGTGTTGACCAAGTATATCCCGCCGAAGCTTTACAGCCATGCGAGTCCGAGTCTCCTCCAACCACCACTTCTTTCTGTGGTTCATTTGGAGTTTTACTTACATTTTCCTGTGAAACTTTTTTCCCGCACGAGATTGCACTTGCTATAACCAAAAACAAAAACATCTTTTTCATAATCCTAGATTTTTAAGGCCAAAAAAAATAGGATTATAAAATCCTATTTTTGATATAACCAAGTTTGATTTACTTCAAAGGTAATATTATCATCATTATCAACAAAGTATTTTAACAAGACTTCTCCCCATAATTCTCCATTGCTGTAATCTGCAATAATCCAACGGTGGTTTAAAATTTTTACTTTATTGATGATAAATTTGTTTGGACCAATCTGATCTTGACCTGTATACGGATTTCCTTTTGGATTTGCGTTGAAATCTAATAACTTTTCGGTCACAACCGGAATTAGTTTTTCGTACAAAATCACTTTTCCGCCAGAAGCACTGTTGTCAAAATAATTCTGCGCATTTTCGTTGTGTTCTAATGAAAAATAATCAGCCTCTGCCAGTTTATTTTTCATAAGACTAATACTGTCTCTTAATTTCTTAGTTGTTTTATCATATCGCTCCTGTCCAAATTTCACTTCTCCGCTATAAAACGAATAGGTGAAGACATTCATTAAAATGGCAAGAATAAAAAGATAAAGCATTAAGGATTTTTTCATTGTGTGGTATAATTAAATTGTAATTTCTAAATTATCGTAAGCCAAGAAAACATTTTCAGGAAGGCTTTGCTGTACTTCTTCATGAAACCCTAAAACATGGCTAATATGCGTTAAATACGCTTTTTCGGGCTTAACAAGATTAATAAAATCAAGTGCTTCTTGCAGATTGAAATGAGTATTATGCGGTTCTACACGCAAAGCATTTACAACCAAAACTTTCAGCCCTTTTAGTTTTTCAATTTCATCTTGTTCGATGGTTTTTACATCTGTCAGATAAGCAAAATCATCTATTCTATATCCAAAAACCTGCAAATCACCGTGCATAGCATTTATCGGAATTGCCATTTTATCGCCAACTGCAAAAGGCGCATTGTTTTGCACTTCGATAGTTTTTACGCTTGGAGCTCCTGGATATTTATTCACAGTTTCAAAAACATAATCAAAACGGCGTCTTAAATTATCCAGAACACGCTGATGACCATAAATAGGAATTTCTCCCTGCCTGAAATTAAACGGACGAATATCATCTAAACCAGCAGTATGATCTGCATGTTCGTGAGTAAAGAGAATGGCATCCAATTTTTGGCATCCGCAAGAAAGCATTTGCTGCCTGAAATCGGGACCACAATCTATTACATACGAATGCTCGCCCCATGTTATCCAAATGGACACACGAAGCCTTTTATCCTTAGCATCAGTGCTTTTGCAAACTGGATGATCGATTCCGATAATTGGAATACCTTGAGAAGTACCTGTACCTAAAAAATAAACCTTCAATTGAACTTAATTTTTTTACAAAAATAGGATTATTTCTCTTTCATTAGAAGCCTAATTTACTAACTTTGTAACAAATCTATTTAAAACAAAATGGGTACAGAAATAAAACTCAAGGGTGACAAGGTCATCGAACAGATTCCTTCTATAAAAGACAAAGCGTTACGCATTAATTTAAACGAAAATATTTACGGAACATTTGCTGAGATTGGTGCTGGACAAGAGACAGTTAGACACTTTTTCAGATCAGGAGGTTCGTCGGGAACTATTGCAAAAGCGATGTCTGCCTATGATAAAGATTTTAGTGATGCCATTTATGGGACTGAGAGCGACGGAAGATATGTTACTGAAGAGCGATTGAAAAAAATGCTTACACATGAAGGGCAAATCATCGAAGAGCGTTTAAGTCGTGAAAAACACCCTACAAAACTTTTTTTCAGCTACGCTAACACTGTTGCCACAATAGATTTTGCCAAACAATTTAAAGGTCACGGCTGGGTCGGAATTAGATACCAAATTGAACCAGACGAGGCGTATAACGAAATCATCTTACATATTCGTTTTAAAGAAACTGACGCTAGATTACAACAAGAAACGCTTGGAATTTTAGGAGTGAACTTAATTTACGGAGCTTTTTACAAATACAACGATCCAAAACGATTACTTCGTTACCTTTATGATCATTTAGATAAAGATCAATTAGAGATCGACACTATTAACTTTTCTGGACCTCGCTTTGCCGATGTAGACAATCGATTAATAAGTTTGCAATTGGTTAAAAACGGAATGACAGATGCCGTAATGTTTAATCCTGAAGGAAAAAACATTTTGCCGGCAGCTATCTTATACAAAAAGAACCTTTTAGCTTTAAGAGGAAGTTTCCGTCCTGTTACTAAAGTAAATATGGACATGTATGAGAAATCATTAGAAATGTTTCTCAAAGAAAATAAGGTTGAAAAAAACAACACTCTGGTAGTTTTTGAAATCACTCTTTCGAATTTACGTTCTGACGGTGAGATTGACGAGCGTGACTTTATGGACAGAGCCGAATTACTTTGTTCTCTTGGCCAAACGGTTATGATTTCGAATTTCCAAGAGTATTATAAAGTTGTAGAATACTTCGCAAATTACACCAAAGCTCGTATGGGATTAGCGATGGGTGTAAACAACCTAGTTGATATTTTTGACGAGAAGTATTATCGTCATTTAAGTGGCGGAATCTTAGAAGCTTTCGGTAAATTATTCTATCGTGATATGAAAGTATTCTTATATCCTATGTTAGATGAAGATGGCTCATTAATGAATTCGAACAACTTGAAAGTTCATCCTAGAATGAAAGAGTTGTATAAATTCTTTAAATTCAACGGAAAAGTGGTTGATATTGAAGATTATGATCCAAATATCTTGGATGTTTTCTCTAGAGAAATCCTAAAAATGATCAATCAAGGCAAACCTGGATGGGAACCAATGCTTCCTCCTGGAATTCCTGAAATTATAAAAGAACATCACCTTTTTGGATACCATCCACAGAAAGAATTAGAACAAAATACGTAATAAAAAAAGTCCCTTTATTGGGACTTTTTTTTGTTTCAGGTTTTCTTTTTTTTTATCTTTCAAGTTTCAGGTTTCAGGTTTCAAGTTTCAAGTTTCAAGTTTCAAGTTGTTTTACATGACGTTTATTTTAGTCGCAAAGCACGCTAAGCTTTCTCGTCTCAGTTTAAAATGTAAAATTCGCAAAGCTTAATCTATGTAAAGCTTTGCGAACTTTGCGCATATCTTAACGCGATTTGCGGTTAAAATAAACATTACCACAGGCAACTTGAAACTTGAAACCTGAAACTTGAAACAAAAGTTACTTCAATATCTGCGAAGCGTGTTCTTTTGTTTTTACTTTTTCGATTACTTCTTCTATAATTCCTTTTTCATCAATTACAAAAGTAGTTCTATGAATTCCGTCGTATTCTTTTCCCATGAATTTCTTCGGTCCCCAAACTCCGAATGCATTAATAACCGATTTGTCTTCGTCTGCAATTAATGGAAATGGCAATTCGTATTTTTCTTTGAATTTTATCTGCGCTTTCTGACTGTCAGCACTAACACCAAGAAGTTCATAATTATTTGCTTGAAAACGGTGAAAATTATCTCTTAAATCGCAAGCCTCAGCCGTACAGCCCGGTGTACTTGCTTTAGGATAAAAGAAAACAACTAATTTTTTTCCAGCATAATCTGCCAACTTATGTGTTTTTCCGTCTTGATCTATTCCTGAAAAATTTGGCGCTTTATCTCCTGCTTTTAATGTTGTCATGTCTTTTATTTTAGATTGTTGATTTTAGATTTTAGATAGAAAAACAAAGATAATCTATAAGTCTTAACTTAACTAATACTCCATAATTTATAACTGTTAGCTTCTTTGCCCCAGATTGGAGTGAAAACCCCGGAATTATGATAGTCTACATTTTTTGTATTTAAAAAGCGACCGAAGGAAGCTCTTTTAAATACTTAAAAATGTGACTAGCATAATGAGGAGTTGAAACGGAAAGCTGGATTAGGCACATCATTAAAATTATACTATTTTTACAACATTAAAAATACGGAAATGAATAAAGAAGCTCGCGTACAATTTGTTATTGATAAACTAAAAGAACTCTACCCTACTATACCTGTTCCGCTTGACCATAAAGACCCATATACGCTTTTAATCGCTGTTTTATTATCTGCACAATGTACCGATGTTCGTGTAAACCAAATTACACCTTTATTATTTGCAAAAGCCGATAACCCGTATGATATGGTCAAAATGTCGGTAGAAGAAATCAAAGAAATCATTCGTCCGTGCGGTTTATCTCCTATGAAATCTAAAGGAATTTATGGTTTATCTGAGATTTTAATTGAAAAGTATAACGGCGAAGTTCCGCAGAGTTTTGAAGCACTTGAAGCTTTACCAGCTGTTGGTCACAAAACGGCAAGTGTGGTAATGTCACAAGCTTTTGGCGTGCCCGCTTTTCCTGTAGATACACATATTCACCGCTTGATGCACAGATGGAATCTATCTAACGGTAAAAATGTAGCTCAGACCGAAAAAGATGCTAAAAGATTATTTCCTAGAGAATTATGGAATGATTTACACTTGCAAATTATTTGGTATGGCCGAGAATATTCGCCCGCTAGAGGCTGGAATCTTGAAAAAGACATTATAACGAAAACCGTAGGTAAAAAATCCCTAATTGAGGAGATGGAAAAAACAGCGTCAAAAAAATAAAGGCGCAGATAAAAAACCTCTGCACCTTTGTCACTTTTAAACTTTGTATTTTTTAAGAAAACTACATTCCTGCTTTTAAAGCATTATATTCTGCGTTCATATCTAGCGATCTGTAAACTCCTAATAATGTTTTTGTAGCATCTGGATTTTTCGGTTCAAGAACCAATACTTTTTTCAGATACGGAATTGCACTTCGAATAATATCATCTTTCTGAGCGTTCAGCTTATCATATTTCTTCATCTCGGCTGGAGTAGTTCCTAATGACGCTATTTCATCTGCCAAATCTTTTTTCATTTGCAATTTCAAATAAGCCAAATTAATATAAGCATCAACATAATTCGGGTCTAATTCCAGAACATAATTATAAATAGATTCTGCTCTTGGATAATCCTTTTTTTCAAGATAAGCATAAGCAAGATTATTGTTTACTTCTATTCTTTTAGAAGGCACAGACTCGGTTCTTGGTTTTTCGTAAAGACCTTGCTGTATCGCCGATTCTCTAGCTTTTGGTGAAATAAAAAGGTCTTCTTCTTTTGTTTTCTTATTTGTCGCATAGTACAAAACTCCTTTTCCTGAATAATTAATTTTTTTCAGAAGCTCGTAGTAAGTGACAGCTGCATTGAAATCTTTGGCGTTTATAGATGAAGAAGCCGCGTTGTATAAGTTTATGGTATCTTTTTTATCAAACAAATATACCTTGTAACTTTTATCGGCACTTTCTTTGTATTTTTCGGCTTTAAAATCTGCCATTGCACCATTTACTAGACTAGCTTTCATGTCTTTCAATGCCATATTGGCTTTAATTGTCCACTTAAATTTTCCTGATTCGTTCTCGTATAAGAAAACGTCTTGATAGGATTGCGACGCCAATGTAAAATTGTTTGCTGCATCTATGTTTTTTACAGCCAAATCTTTTAAGACATTACCTTTTAAGAAATAGTAATCAGATTTGTCTTCATCAGAAGCATTAAGAATAAGGTATTCTGTTTTAGTTAAGATAGCCAAAGCGTCTTGACTATTTCCTTTATCAAATAAAGACTGCGCTTCCTTAATTTTGTCTTTTTGGGCAAATGCGCCAATGCTCATCAATAATAAGCACGACAACACTTTAATATTCTCTTTCATTACGGTTAAGTTTTGGTGATTAAATGATTTTCTTAGTTCTTTTGAGGCACAGTAAAGAGATAATTAAACTGGTTTAAAAATTATCTTTATTACCATTTATGAGCAAACATTTGCTGGTCCAAATATTTTCTCAAATCAATTGAGCATCAAACTTAACGAAATAAAGCAGGGTAGTTTTTCTTCATAAACGATCTGTTTTTTGGGGTTAAATATTTAATTTTTAATGTATTATTTTTCTAATTCTTACCTTAAACAACTTTTCAATAAGAATAACACTTCACAAAAGCATTTTATTCGAATAAAAAGTTAGTTTTTTAACTAAAATAGAATTAAAAACCAAATAAACATATAAATTCTCATCAAATTTTTAAATTTTAACAAAACAAGAGAAAAATGATGTAAAAAACTTATATTTTTCCATCAAAAAAGTAGAAATAAAAAAAACTCACTACCTGTATATTAAATATACAAACAGTGAGCTCTTAAACCAAAACGACCATTTGGTTTATTTTTGATAAACATCCGACAGGATCAGTGGGCTGTTTAGTTAGCTATAATCTCAAAATTTTTATCCTCAATCTTAACTACAGTCAAGGCTCTTGAATAATTCAATAAAAAAGAAACAACTTCTTTTTTAGGTTTAAGATTTTTAGAAGCTAATGCTTTTTTTGAGTAAATTTTCCCCATACTATCAGAATATTTTATACTAATATAACGGGCTTATTATCAAAATAGTATTAGTTGGTTAAAATAATTTGATGTTTATCTATTATTTTTCTCAAATTCATTAGTGCATAGCGCATTCTTCCTAATGCTGTATTGATGCTAACGCCAGTTATTTCCGAGATTTCTTTGAAGCTCATATCTTGATACATACGCATTACCAGCACTTCCTTTTGGTCATCTGGAAGCTCTTCTATTAGCTTTTTCAAATCAAGTTCTACCTGATCCACAATCATTTTGCCTTCAATTGTCAAGGTATCGTCTGACATAATAGAGAAAATAGAAAACTCTTCTGTCTCTCTATACATTGGCATTTTCTTCGTTTTACGAAAATGATCTACAATTAAATTATGAGAAATACGCATAACCCAAGGCAAAAATTTACCTTCTTCGTTGTACGAATTACTTTTTAAAGTTTTAATTACTTTAATAAATGTATCTTGAAAAATATCATTTGAAATATCTCTATCAGCTATCTTAGAATATATAAATCCATATATCTTAGACTCGTGCCTTTTTATTAATGTTGCAAGTGCAGCTTCACTACCGTCAACATAATTTTTTACTAATAGAGCGTCTGGAGTATGCAGATCAGCCATAATAACTACTTTTTTAGTTTTAATTTTTAAAATTTGGAGTATTTTCTAAAAAGTAGTTTTCTTATATAGGCGTTTCTTTTTTATAGGTTATGTTAATATTGTGACCAAATTTAACAAATTTTAGTTTTAAAAAGCAAATAAAATCATTAATAATTATTAGTAAAACTTTTATTAATGTACAATAAACATAAAATTTACGCACAAACAGCTAAAAATTCATAAAACAAAAGATAGTTAAAAGTGCCAAAAAACACAGATAAATACCTCAATATTAACGAGATAATATTTACTTCTCTCTTTAAATCAAAATTCAAATTACAATTTTTTCTCTTAATAAATAGATAATTGCTTAATATTTTTTTTCGCAGAACTATTTATTTCCATGAAAAAGAACCATTTTAAGCTAAAAAATGAGGTTTAAAAAAGAATCCTAAAGATTAAAATAGTTAAGATTTGGAACTAAATCCTTAACTAAATCCAATTCAAAATTGATTACTTTTGTAAAAATTGACTTTTTTATGCAAATTGACCTTTCTAAAATAGATCCAAAATCAAATATTATAATTAAAGGAGCGCAGGTACATAATTTAAAAAATGTAGATGTTGTAATTCCTAGAAACAAACTGGTTGTCATTACAGGTCTTTCAGGATCAGGAAAATCGAGTTTAGCTTTTGATACTTTATATGCCGAAGGACAAAGACGTTATGTAGAAAGTTTATCCTCTTATGCTCGTCAGTTTTTAGGTCGTTTAGACAAACCTAAGGTAGAATATATTAAAGGTATTGCGCCTGCAATTGCTATTGAGCAAAAAGTAAATACAACCAACGCCCGTTCGACTGTCGGAACTTCTACAGAAATTTACGACTACATCAAACTTTTATTTGCGAGAATTGGACGCACCTACTCTCCTATTTCTGGGCAGGAAGTCAAAAAAAATACAGTTACAGATGTTATTTCCGACGTTAAAAGTCTTCCTCTCGAAAGCAGATGGCTTCTTCTTGCTCCTATTCATCTTGAAGAAGGCAGACAATTAGAAGATAAACTAAAAGTACTTTTACAGCAAGGTTTTGCCCGTATTTTGGTTGATAATGAAATGGTTCGTCTCGACGAATTTTCAGCTTCAGATTTACATCAATTTGATAATAAGGATATACTTCTAATTATTGACCGTATTGTAGTTAAGGAAGAAGAAGAATTTTACAATCGTCTGGCTGATGCTGTACAGACTGCTTTTTTTGAAGGAAAAGGAATTTGTTACCTGCAAGAATTAAATGCCGAAAAGAGATTTTCTTATTCTAATAATTTTGAGCTTGACGGAATGACTTTTCTAGAGCCAAATGTGCATTTATTTAGTTTCAACAATCCGTATGGAGCTTGCCCCGTTTGTGAAGGCTACGGAAATATAATTGGCATTGATGCCGATCTGGTTGTTCCGAACACTTCATTATCAATTTATGAAAGCGCTATTTATCCATGGCGTGGCGAAAGCATGAGCTGGTATAAAGATGAATTGGTTAAACACGCTTATAAATTTGATTTCCCAATTCACAAGCCCTATTTTCAATTAACAGACGAACAGAAAGATTTAATTTGGACTGGAAATCAGTATTTTCAAGGACTTAATGATTTCTTCAGAGAATTAGAAGAAAAAAACTATAAGATTCAAAATCGTGTAATGCTGTCACGTTACCGTGGCAAAACAAAATGCCATGCCTGTAAAGGGAAACGCTTGCGCGAAGAAGCTTCTTACGTAAAAATCAACGGAAAAACGGTTTCTGATCTGGTTGATTTACCAATTAAACATTTGGTTACTTTCTTTAAAAACATCGAATTAAATCAGTACGAACAGCAAATCGCTAAACGATTAATGGTGGAAATTAATAATCGTTTGTCTTTTTTAACTGAAGTCGGTTTAGATTATCTTACTCTTAATAGAAATTCTGCTACTCTTTCTGGAGGTGAATCGCAACGTATTAATCTTGCCACTTCTCTTGGAAGCAGTTTGGTTGGGTCGATGTATATTTTGGATGAGCCAAGTATTGGTCTTCATCCAAAAGATTCTGAAAGACTGATTAAGGTATTGCTTTCCCTGCGTGATCTTGGCAACACTGTAATTGTGGTTGAACATGATGAAGATATTATGAAAGCTGCCGATATGATTATCGATATTGGCCCAGAAGCTGGAACTTTTGGAGGAAAATTGGTTGCTCAAGGAACTTACGATGAGATTTTGAAATCTGATTCTTTGACAGCAAAATATTTAAATGGCGATTTAGAAATTTCGGTTCCTAAGAAAAGAAGAAAATTCAAAAATCATATTGATATTATTGGCGCTCGCGAAAACAACTTAAAAAACATTAATGTTACCTTTCCTTTAGATGTTTTAACTGTTGTTACAGGAGTTTCTGGAAGTGGAAAAAGTACTTTGATTAAGAAAATTTTGTTTCCAGCCGTACAGAAAAAATTGGAAAGTGCTGCTGAAAAAGCAGGACAGTTTACTGAAATTTCTGGATCTTTTTCGCAAATTAAGCATATTGAATATGTAGATCAAAATCCGATTGGAAGAAGTTCGAGATCAAATCCTGTCACTTATATCAAGGCTTATGATGATATTCGTGATTTGTATGCAAAAGAAAAATTATCCAAAATAAGAGGTTATCAGGCCAAACATTTCTCTTTTAATGTTGACGGAGGACGATGCGAAACCTGTAAAGGTGAAGGTTCTATCAATGTCGAAATGGTTTTCATGGCTGATGTTTCGCTACCTTGTGAAACCTGCGGAGGAAAACGATTTAAAAAAGAAATTCTGGAGGTCACTTTTGACAATCAAAACATCAATGACATTCTTACAATGACAATTGACGATTCGATTGCCTTTTTCGAAAAAAACAAACAGACTAAGATCACTCAAAAATTGCAGCCTTTGCAAGATGTAGGTTTAGGATATGTTCAGTTAGGGCAATCTTCTTCTACACTTTCTGGTGGAGAAGCACAGCGTATAAAATTGGCTTCCTTTTTAGTTAAAGGAGCAACAAAAGACAAAGCGCTTTTCGTATTTGATGAGCCTACGACTGGACTTCATTTTCATGATATTAAAAAGCTTTTAGCTTCTTTTGATGCTTTAATTGAAAAAGGACATTCAATAATTGTAATCGAGCACAACCTTGATCTAATAAAATGCGCCGACTGGATATTGGATTTAGGTCCGGAAGGTGGAGAAAATGGTGGTCATTTATTGGCATCTGGAACTCCAGAAGATATTGTAAAAGTAAAAGAATCGGTAACGGGAGTTTACTTAAAAGACAAGCTATAAATCTTACCCGTTTTTTTTAAATAACAAAGCCATAAATGCAATTGATTAATTTGCATTTATGGCTTTATTTATTTCTCGTTTTTTTTAGCGTTCTTATGCCACCAAACATCTTTCCTCAAAAGGAAGACCATCTTCGTCAATAGCTACTAAAATCTTTTTTTGTTTTGAAGCTTCAAAGGTTAAGTACAGCCATGCAAATGACCATAAACCTAGAGTTAAACAAAAAATCAAAAAATTCAAACTGTGATTAACCACTTTACCACCTTTAGATAAAACCGCGAAAAGCAATTCATCATTTCTTTCTTCTAAAGTAAATCCATTATGAACTTTGGTTGATATCATATTAGAAAATACTTGCATGCTTTGTTCATGGCTGAGATGATTGTACTTCATAATTTCTAATCTACAATTAATTCTGGTTACACTTTATTCGTAATTTCCTTCAAAACTATTTCATTCCTAACAATAAAAAAATACTTATATCTAGTCGTTTTATTAGAAAAAAAACTGAGTTTTGAGCAAAGTACTGACAAACATTCATGATAAAGTTAATTTTTATTCAATTAATTACAAAGTATTCATGTGTTAAAGTTTTAAATTTAATTACTCGTTATCAATTATTTAACCTTTACTTTTAATATTAAAAACAGGAGATTCATAGTCCTCTTTTAAATAATTAGGCGGAATTGTTGTTGTGTTTCCATCTCGTAAAGCACTGTAATGGGGCGACATGATTTCAATACCGGCAGCATTAAAAGAATCTTGAATATTTTGATGAAGTGAAGAATAAATCCTTGGTTGTTTGGTTGGTTCTTTGGTATAAACATTTATTTGATACGAAACATAAAAATCATCTAAACTGGTTTGAAGCACAAATGGTTTAGGTTCTTTTTCTGTCATTTCCGTTTTTACAGCGGCATCAATCAAGGCGGCATGAATGTCTTTCCAAGGAACATCATATCCAATTGTAACCGTAGTATGAATTAATAATCCGTTTGTGGACTCATTTGTATTTGCTGAATAATTGGTAGAAGTACTCGATAAAACGGTAGCATTTGGAATCGTAATATCTTCAAATTTTGGCGTTCTAATTCTAGTAACCAAGGCGGTTTTTTCAATTACTTCTCCGCTTACCTCTCCAATTTTTATAAAGTCCCCTATTTTAAACGGACGCATATAGGTAATAACCAATCCTGCAACCATATTGGCAATGGCATTGGAAGAACCAAGCGAAAACAAAATCCCAACAAATACCGAAACTCCCTTGAAAATAGGCGAATCTGAACCTGGCAAATACGGAAAAATAATCACCAGCATGAAAGCATACATTAAAAGCCTAATGATATTAAATGTCGGCAATGCCCAATCGCTATAAAAGCCATCAATTTTAATATTTTCTGATTTTATTTCATAAAAGAAAAACTTAATTACCTTAAGAGAGTATTTAAAAATAATGATGATTACAATTATGGTAAACAAGCTTGGCAAAAAGCTGATAAACCCCATAAAAGCCAATTTAGCTGGCGTTAAAATCCATTTGAGCAATGTCGTCGTGTAATCTTTTGTGGTTGGAAAAATACTGAATAAAACGGGAAGTGAGAGATATACGATTAAAATAAGCGTAATTATTTTTATAGTCCCAAAAAAACGAAGCAGCAAAAACAGCTGTTTGTCTGGAGATAATATATTAATTGAATTGTAACTGACTCCTTTAAAATACCTAGCCCTCTTTTTTACAATATACCTTTTTATGAAATTGAAAACTTTCGATATCAAAAATAAGACTAATCCAATAATAAGAGTTAATAATACTGTATAACCAATTCGTTTAGGAAGCTGCGAATAATTCTCATTCTGATAGATTATAGCGCTTTTAATTTTAGCTAAATTGCGATTGGCAATCGCGCTTACCGTGCTGTTTTCGGCTTTTGCATCGGCTTCCAAAACAGACATTATCACCAAATCGCTTTGGTATACAATATCCATAGAAACATCGGAAGGAATAACTTTTATAGAGTCTTTTTCAAAAAAAGATTCATTGTACAATCTCTTAATTTTACTAGTAATATATTGCGCCCGTTCTTTTGCAGAAAAGGAGCCAACATTATGGTAAACAAAAAAAATTGTATCATTAAAAGGCTTCACAGGATAACCTTTTAGTTTTACTGTTGCAGATTCTTTTTCTGGTTTTTTCAGATTATTATTCTGGGCGAATATCGAAATAGAAAGCAAGACAAAAAAGAAAGCAAATAACCTAAGTACTTTTATTTTCATATTCTATTAGAAATAAATTAGTTATCCTTTCTAACAAATATAAAAACAAAAAAGATACGATTTTTTAAATACCTTTCTTTTTTAGAGAAAAATCAGATTAAATCTTAATTCCTATCTTTTTCAAAAGTGAATCAATAACATTATTGATATCTGGTGAAATCTTAAACTTATAATTTAAGTACAGATATAAAATAGTTACTAATATCGATTTTAAAGCAATACTAATTAATTGAAAAAATGGGAATTCCCAAAAATAAAACAATAAAAACAATGCAAAGGTTAAGAGTATCGAATGAATAGTCTGTTTGGTAAAAGGGTATAAATGAAGTTTTTTCACCACAAAAAGCAGTTTTGCCAAACTATATAAAGTAATAGACAAAAGTGTTGCAAAAGCAGAACCAAAAATCCCGAAAATCGGAATAAATATCATGTTTAGAATTACGGTCAGCACAACAAGCATTAACCCTAAATACAATACCATACGGTAGTATTTGGTATTAAAAATAATAGCATTATTATTTCCTAAAATCAAGTCAAAATACTTAGAAAGACCAATCATAAATACAACTGAAATACCTCCGCTGTATTCTTTTGGAACCAATTCATACAATTGATGAATGTTCACAAAAATACACAGCATTACAAATCCACCGACAATCTGTAAGTTAATTGAGGTCTTTTTATACAGCTGATTTAATTCGTCGTGTTTGTTTTCATGCATTAATTTGGCTGTAATCGGGTAAACAATCTGATGCATTGCACGGCTCGGCACTGAAATAACCAAAGCGATATAAGTAGCGACTGAATAATAAGCAATATTTTCAATCTTCATGTATTGATTCAGCATCAGCTTATCTCCATCCAGAAGCAAATTGGCAACGCTTCCTGACAAGATAATGTAAAAAGTATACTCCATTACGCTTTTCACATTTTCTGGTATTGTAATCTGGAAATTCGGCTTTTTAATGTAAAATGCATAAAACATTGTGACAATAAAAGCCAGAAAGTAAATACCTGCCGTTACATAAACAAACTCAACCAAACTGATCCAGTTGAAATACAATCCGATCAAGGCAAATGTAGAAAGCAATCTTAAGCCGACCTCCTTGATAAAATTTCCAAAAACAGAGTGCATGTGCACTCTTGCCCAGGCGTAAAATATCTCGAAATAGGCCATGCAGATTCCAATAAACGGAATAAGAAGCATGAATTCACGAACAACCGGGTTCTCTTTAGAAACAAAATCGGTTATATCGTCATAGAAGAAGATTCCGATAAGTCCTAACGGAATACACATCAAAATTGGAAACAGTGCTGTGAAAGACAAAAACTGCTCTCTTTCTTCTTCGGTTTCATACTGCGAATAAAATTTCACAAGCGTATTCTGCATTCCGATTGCAAACAAAGGCATAATTACGTTTGCGGCAGAAGTAATGTAATTGGTTAATGCGTAATAAGTTGCTCCAAGAAAAACGGGATAAAGATATAATGTATTAATGGCTCCGATACCAAAACCAATGTATGTAATTATAGTGTTTTTAAAAGACTGATTTAAGACAATACCCATATTTGGATTTCTGAATTTAGATTTTAGATTTTAGATTTTTACAATCTATGATTTACTAATCAGCTGTGCCAATTGTTTGGTTAGATTTTTTCTTGAATATTGCTGTAAACCAATTCCATGCGATTGTAATTTCCCTTCCAAAAACTGATTAAAAAAGTCCAAAATTACACTTTTTAATTTCGCTTTCTCAGAATAATCAAAAAATACTCCAGTATTGGTCTGTGTTACGATATCTGCAAAATCGGAACCTTGCGGTCCAATCGCAATTATCGGGCGGTTTGAAACCATATATTCGAATAATTTTCCAGGAATAATGCTTTTTGTATCTTCAGAATTAATCTCTATTAAAAGTAAAACTTGAGATTTTCTTTGATGTGCAACCGCTTCTTTATGAGAAACATAACCAACTAAATTTAAATAATCATTTAATTGATTTTCTTGAACAGCGTCTAAAACTTCCTGACTTACTGCTCCAATTAATTTTATTTCTAAATGAAATTTAAATTCTGGAACCTCTTGCAGTAATTCAACCAAAACCTCCCATAAAAATGGCGGATTTCTATCAGACAAAAAAGAACCGATATGAGATAAAGTGAATTTAGTATCTAAAGTTTGTTTTTCTACAGTTTCAACATCGTAACCATTTGTAATTACCGTAATGGGTTTATTGGTAATAGCTTCAAATTCCGCTTTTGTAGTTTTACTGGTTACAATAATTTCGTCTGCTGAATTAAGTACTTTATGTTCTAATTTCTTATGCTTTTTTTCTGCGTAAGAAGATAAACGAAGTGCTTTATGATAACCAATAGTGGTCCAAGGATCACGAAAATCGGCGAACCATTTCACTTTTAACTTTTGCTGCAATTCTAAACCGATTAAATGCAAACTGTGTGGCGGTCCAGAAGTTACAATAGTATCAATATTATTTTCTTGAATGTATTTTTCTAAATATGAAACAGATGGTTTTACCCAAAAAACTCGTGCATCTGGAATAAAAAGATTTCCACGAACCCAAAGAAAAGTCTTATCCAAGAAAGTCTGTTTTTTCTTTTGCGGAAAAATCCCAGAACTGATTTTCTTAGTTTTATTTTTTGAAAAAATAGAAGCCAATTGATATGGCTCCCATATTTTATTTTTTAGAACAATTACTTTATCTGATATTTCACTTACCAAGCCTTCATCAACAATTGGATAAGTTGGATTTTCTGGAACATAAACTATAGGCTGAACATCAAATTCTGGCAGATATTTTACAAATTTCAGCCAACGTTGCACCCCTGGCCCACCCGCAGGCGGAAAATAATAGGTAATTATTAAAAGTTTTTTTTGTTCCATTTAAGATTTATTCAGTTCCAAAGAGATTCGCAAAGCATCCGCTAAGTGTTGCAAAGATTGTAAATTATTTTTGTGTATCTCCGTTATCTCTTTGTGCATCTTTGCGATAGAATTTTTCAAAATAAATTCCTCCAGCTAAAAGAATCAACATTCCAATTGAACTAATCAAAGTAATCGTTCCTCCTGTTTTGATAATCTGAGGCTCAAACTTAAACTCAATAGTATGTTTTCCCGCAGGAATTTCCATTGCTCTTAAAACATAATCAACAGGGAAATGATCTGTTAGTTTACCATCTATATAAGCGTTCCATCCATTTTTATAATACATTTCAGAGAAAACAGCTAAACCATCTCCGTTATTTTCAGATTTGTATTTGATATAATTTGGTTTGTACTCTACTACTTTTATTGTTCCAGTTGTATCCCAAGGCTTTTTTAAACGAGCATTCGGAAATTTACCTTCATGTTCATGTACATTAAAAACTGCTACTTTTTTAGTATCTAAAGTATTTAACGCTTTCATTACATCATCTGGTTTATTTACCAGTTTTACTGCACCTACAAACCAAGCATTTCCGTTGGCATCTGGATTAACAGCAGGAATTTGGTTTCCGTCCTTATCTACTTGAATTACATACTTAACATTTAACATATTAAGCACTTCAAGATTATTTTTAGCAATTTGATAATCATACAATTGCTGCATTCTTCTAGGTCTTACAGCACTATAACCTCCAATTGTTTTATGGAAATAAGAAGATCTTCCTTGTAATTGTCCCTGAAGGTCAAACACACGATAAACTGAAGTATCTTTTAATATCTGAGAATCTGCCTGCGTTTCTTGAAAAGGAGCTGCAATCTGAACTGGACTTACAAAATCTTTGGCAGAAACGTATTTTTTATCTACAAAGAACAAATCAAAAATCATTACTAATCCAACTACAACTAAAGTAGTAGTCTGAGAGAATTTATTCTTTACAAACATCCAAAGCACTACAAATGTTACTATAATTAAGAATCCAGATCTTAGTAAATCTGCATAATACATAGTCATTCTGTCTTCTTTTAAAGCATCAACGAAACCTGGTCCGTAGCTTTCTAAGAAATATTGATCGCTTGTTCCTGTAAAATGGAAAAAGCTTTTTGCTATCAATAAAATAACAAGTATTCCTAAACCAAAAACTCCTGTCTGCACTAATGCTTTTTGCTGTAATTTTGGCTCATCTTTAGCTTTAAAGAATGATTGTAATCCCATAACTGCTAAAACAGGGAAACATAATTCTAAAATAACTTGAATTGAAGATACCGCTCTAAATTTATCGTAAAGAGGAACATATTCTATAAAAAAGTCTGTCAATAAAGAGAAGTTTTTTCCCCAAGAAAGCACCAAAGTAAAAAGTGCTCCTGTAAGGAAAACATATTTGATTTTTCTCTCGTCTATAAACAAAGCTAAAACTGCTAAAAAGAAAACTACAGCTCCAATATAAGCTGGTGCAGAAACGATTGGTTGATCTCCCCAATACGTAGGCATTCCAGAAACAAAATCCTGAGCTTGAGATGCAGGAACTCCCTGCTCCAGCATAAATGCATACATACGGCTGTCTGTACCCACATTCTCGTGACTTGAACCTCCAAAAATTCTCGGTGCAATTAAATTTAAACTTTCTGCAATACCATAACTATATTCTGTAATATAATCTGTCGTCATAGAAGCAGTCGTTTCGTTTTTAGATCCATCTGGATTAAAAGTCAACTCGCTTTTATCTCTAATACTGTATTTGGCATACTCGTTTGTTGCCATTAAATTCCCAGCATTGGCTCCTAAGGCAAAAATTCCAGCAACTAGTAAAACTCCACAAGAAATTAGAAGTCCTTTAAAATCTTTTTCTTTGATAAAATTGAAAGCAAAATAACCTGAAAGTATCAATAAGAAAATCAATAAATAATAGGTCATTTGGAAGTGATTGGCACTAATTTCTAGTGCTACGGTAAACATGGTGAGCAGACCTCCCTTAATGTATTTCTTCTGAAAGACGAGTATAAACCCTGCAATTACCAAAGGCATATAGGCAATAGCATGCGCTTTAGCGTTATGTCCCACTCCTAAAATAATGATCATATAAGTTGAAAAACCAAAGGCAATTGAACCTATAAAGGCTTTTAAAGGATCTGTTTTTAAAACCAACAATAAGCCATAAAAACCAAGGAAATATAAAAATAAGTAATCTGCAGGACGTGGAAGAAAACGCAGTACGTCATCAACTTTACCAATAAAATCGTTTGGATAATTTGCTCCAAGCTGATAGGTTGGCATACCTCCAAAAGCAGAGTTTGTCCAATAAGGTTCAGCATTTTCCGTTGCTCTAAAATCGTTTTGCTCTTTTGCCATTCCGGTATATTGAGCAATATCAGACTGGAAGATTTGTTTTCCTTGCAGAACTGGATAAAAATAAATTAACGAAACAAAAATAAAGCCCAAGATGACAAGGGCATGCGGATAGAACTTATTTACTATTTTCAATTTTGGCTAGTTTGGGTTAAAATGAATCCTAAATTTTCAGGACACAAATCTAATCTATTTCTTCGTAATCAACATACTCTCCCACTTTTTTGGTCTCGCGCGGATTTTTAGCATTAGCGGTATTAATGATTATTTCATCATTATTATTTGTATATTGTTTGTTCTGATACGTATTGCTTTGATTATACTGCTGTTGCTGTCTTTGAAAATTTTCACTAGCATTCTCTACCGCCTTTTTTACCAATACTGGCAAAAAGATTCTAGCTAAAAATTTAAAAATGTAATAAAAAGCTATAACCCACATGATGGTCTTAAACAAACCTGAAAATGATGCTTCTTGCATAACTATATATTTTTTTCCAAAATTAATAAATCCAATCCTTAAAAATAAAATATGAATCTTAAATAAATAATAAAATATGTACATTTGAAATGCGTTATTATTTTTTAATCCAAAAAAAATTATATGTCCAAAATTAAAAACTTACTTGCCCCGGTACTTTTTTTTATTCCCCAACTGTTTTTTGCGCAATATACTGATGTTATTAATTCCAACCGCCCCGGAGAAACCATGTCAGCATATGCTGTCGGAAAATCTGTGATTCAAGCTGAACTTGGTGTTTATGGCATTAAAGAAAAACACGATTTATTAGATTATGATGCCAGCGGATTTGGCACAGATTTAACTCTAAGATATGGAGCTTTTTTAGAACAATTAGAATTTATTGTTGATTTACAATATCAAACAGAAAACTTTGATACTCCGTACACTAGCTACAAAAAGAATAATTTCAGACAAACGGTTTTAGGAGCTAAATATCTTATTTATGATCCATACAAAAACTATAAGAGAGAAGTAAACATCTACAGCTATAGAGCCAATCGTAATTTTCAATGGCGCGAATTAATTCCAGCGGTTTCGGTTTTTGCTGGAGCTAATTTTGTTGGAGCAAATAATCCGTACTATTTTTCTCCAGATGGCGAAATTTCGCCGAAAGTTTCGATTATTACACAAAATCTTCTTGGAGGAGGCTCTTGGGTTTTTGTAACCAATATTTTTGCAGATTATATCAGTACAGACTATCCAAGTTACGGATATATCTTAACTTTGACGCACGGATTTAACGACAGATGGTCAGGTTTTATTGAAAATCAGGGACATAAAAGCGACTTTTACAGCGATTCAATTCTTCGTGGAGGTGCTGCTTTTCTTCTTTCGTCAAACATGCAGGTTGATGCTTCTATAAGCACAAATTTCAAAAACACTCCATCTATTTTATATGGAGGCGTTGGGGTATCATGGCGTTATGACGGATGGTATAAAGAAAAACAAATTGAAAATAAAGCAGCAGATAGAGCTAAAAAGAATCCTGACAACGAGAAAAAAGTTGATTATCAGGAAAAAGAAAGAAAACGTAAAGCAAAATACGAATAAAACATAAATAACTAGATCCTTTTTAAGGACTCTCAATACCATCTAATGATTACAATTAAAGAAGCCATAAGCAAGAAAGAATTAACCGAATACATTAAATTTCCTTTCTCATTATATAAGGACAATCCGTATTGGGTACCGCCAATTATTTCAGATGAATTGGAATCTTTTGATAAAACCAAAAATCCTGCGTTTGATAATGCTGAAGCTTATTTTTACCTAGCATACAGAGATAATAAAATTGTTGGACGTATTACGGCCATTATCAATTGGTCTGAAGTTAATAATCAGCATAAAAGAAAAGTTCGTTTTGGATGGTTTGATGTAATTGATGATATTGAAGTTACGAAAGCACTTTTAGAAAAAGTTTATGAATTAGGAAGAAAACACAACTTAGAGCATGCTGAAGGTCCAATGGGATTTTCGAATTTAGATAAAGTTGGAGTTCTTACGGAAGGTTTTGACCAAGTTGGAACCATGATTACCTGGTATAATCATGAATACTATGTAAGACATTTTGAAGAATTGGGCTTTCAAGTTGAAAAGCAATATATAGAAAGTATATTTCCTTTTTCTAATGTTAAACCAGAATTCTTTCAAAAAGCGCAAGAGCTAATCAAGAAACGTTACGGATTAAAGGCTCTTAATTTTACCAAAACAAAAGACATTATGCCTCACGTAGACAAAATGTTCGATTTGTTTAACGAATCTTATGAAAAACTAGCTTCGTTTGTAGCCATTTCTGATGTTCAAAAAGAATATTTTAAAAAGAAATACATTAGCTTTATTAATCCAGAGTATATCAAATTTGTAGTGGATAAAGACGATAATTTGGTTGCTTTCAGTATTGTAATGCCAAGTTTTGTCGAAGCTTTGCAAAAAATAAGAGGAAAATTATTTCCTTTTGGCTTTCTGCAATTATTAAAAGCGAGAAAACATAGTAAAGATGTCGTTTTCTATCTTATCGGAGTTCATCCTGAGTATCAAAATAAAGGCGTAACGGCTATTATTTTTGATGAATATTACAAAACGTTTTCTGCTAAAGGAATCCAAACTTGCATTAGAACTCCAGAGTTATTAGAAAATAATGCAATCCATTTGCTTTGGAAAAACTTTGATCCAACTATTCACTGCCAGAGAAAGACTTATTTGAAAAACCTTTGATTGTAATTTTCTGTCGCAGTCACAGTTTTTCAGTTTAGAAAATTAATCATAAAAAAATCCATTCGCCCCCAAACGAATGGATTTTTCACTTTTATAAAACACATCATTACTCTACTTTACAATCTACTTTTACCAAAGTATTTTTTGCATCAAATTTCAGTTTTGATTTATCTTTAAAAGAAACCTTATTATTTGCGGTTACTACATCGCCATACCCTTCAATAAAAGTTCCGTCTTTTTGCAGAAAAGCAACCTCTCTTACAGAAGAAACTCCTTCCGAATTAAAAGTATAATCAGCAATTAAAGTATCGCCTTTCATGTTCCCGATTAAGGTTCCCTCATTTTTATCTTTTCCAACCAGATTATAGCTTAGCTTTCCGTTTACTTCCTGATGGGAATTAACGTTAAAACTCATCTCTATAATACTTCCGTTAAATCGCCAAGCATAACATTGATCTCCCGCAGGCTCTACAAGTTCAGCTTCTTTTGGCGGACTTGGTGTAATTTGTACTGGCTCTATCGTCGTTGTTTCTTTTTTACAAGAAGCAAAAACCGACAAGGAAAGTACAGCTATTAGTGTTAGTACTTTTTTCATAATTCTTTATTTTTATTTTGTGATTATAATATAAAGTTACCTCAAATAAAAAAAAATCCATTCGTAGAACGAATGGATTTTTTTACATAATTCCCACTTAAGGAAATCTATTTTTTATGAGGATTTACGAAACGTCAACAGTTGTACGTTCAGCAATTTCTTTATAAGTTCCGTTAGTCAATTTCTCACGAATTGCCTCAAAAGCTGTCAAAGTCTCTTCGATATCGGCTAATGTGTGAGAAGCTGTAGGGATCATTCTCAATAAGATAATTCCTTTTGGAATAACTGGATAAACCACAATAGAAAGGAATATACCGTAATTTTCTCTTAAATCGTTTACCATTACCATTGCTTCCGGAATACTTCCTTCTAAGTAAACTGGTGTAATACAAGTATTGGTATCTCCAATGTTAAATCCTTTTTCTTTAAGACCGTTTTGCAATGCATTTACGTTTTCCCAAAGTTTATCCTTAATCGCAGAAGATTTACGCAACAATTCTAAACGTTTTAAAGAACCAATTGTCTGAATCATTGGTAATGCTTTAGCAAACATTTGAGAACGTAAGTTGTATTTCAAATAATCAATAACTGTTTTATCAGCAGCTACGAAAGCACCAATGTTGGCCATAGATTTTGCAAAAGTAGAGAAGTAAACATCAATTTGATCTTGAACTCCTTGCTCCTCACCTGCTCCAGCACCAGTTTTACCTAAAGTACCAAAACCGTGAGCATCATCTACTAATAATCTGAAATTGTATTTTTTCTTTAATTCAGCAATTTCTTTTAATTTTCCTTGCTGTCCTCGCATTCCAAAAACACCTTCAGTAATAAATAAAATACCTCCGCCTGTTTCTTCTGCCATTTTAGTAGCACGCTGCAGGTTTTTCTCCATACTTTCCAAATCATTGTGTTTGTATGTGAAACGTTTACCCATATGCAAACGAACACCATCAATGATACATGCATGTGAATCTACATCATAAACAATAATGTCATTTTTAGTAACCAAAGCATCAATGATCGATACCATTCCTTGGTAACCAAAATTTAATAAATAAGCAGATTCTTTCATTACGAATTCTGCTAATTCATTCTCTAATTGTTCGTGGTACGTAGTATGTCCAGACATCATTCGAGCTCCCATCGGATACGCTGCACCAAATTGAATTGCTGCATCAGTATCTGCCTGACGAACTTCTGGATGATTGGCTAAACCTAAATAATCATTTAAACTCCAGTTTAAAATATTTTTCCCGTGAAATTGCATTCTAGGACCCAACTCTCCTTCTAACTTTGGGAAAACATAATAACCTTCTGCCTGAGAAGCCCATTTTCCTAAAGGTCCTTTATTGTCCTGAATTCTTTCGAATAAATCTTTTACCATAATATATGTAGTAATTTTTTTTACTTAATCAGCGAGCAAAAATAATCATTATTAATTTAAAATGAAGAGCCTCAATTATTTTTATTAAAAAATATTCTGCAAGAAATGAAATATAAGATTTTACATCTATTTATTTAATCCCCAAAAAGCTCTTTAGCTCTGTAATTATGTAAAAACATGATTAATATCATAATAAAGGACAAAGAAGTCTTTTATTTTTGTTTAGAAATTTAACACAAAATTAAATCTAAATATATCATGAAAAGAACTAACAAAATCTGGATTAAAACGAGCTTTCTTATCTGCTCGTTATTTATGCTGCTAATTTTAGGAAGCTGCAAAAAAAATGAAGACAAGGCATATGCAAATATTATGACCGAAGGCGAAATGGATGCCGAACTTACAGCTCCTCCTCATGTTCCTAAACCAGTAGGAAACAGAACAGCGATGAAACTGAAACTCAACATGGAAATTAAAGAACAAGAAGGAACAATGACTGATGGAGTTAAATATACGTATTGGACATTTGGAGGTTCTGTTCCAGGAAGCTTTATTAGAACCCGTGTTGGTGATGAAGTAGAATTTCACTTAAAAAACCATCCCGATAACAAATTGCCTCACAATATCGATTTACATGCCGTAACTGGTCCTGGTGGTGGAGCAACTTCATCTCTTGTGGCTCCGGGACACGAAAAAGTATTCAGTTTTAAAGTTATAAATCCTGGTTTATATGTTTATCACTGTGCTACTGCTCCTGTAGGAATGCACATTGCAAATGGTATGTACGGATTAATTTTGGTTGAACCAGAAGGCGGACTTCCTCCTGTTGATAAAGAATACTACGTAATGCAGGGTGATTTTTATACTCAAGGCGAATATGGCGCAAAAGGTCTTCAGCCGTTTGACATGAACAAAGCGGTTAAAGAAACTCCCGACTATGTGGTTTTTAATGGAAAAGTAGGTTCTTTAACAAATGGAGGTGAATTAACAGCAAAAGTGGGAGAAACGGTTCGCTTGTTTGTTGGAAATGGCGGACCGAATTTAGTTTCTTCTTTTCACGTTATTGGAGAAATATTTGACAATGTGCATGTTGAAGGTGGAAGTACAGTAAATAAAAATGTTCAGACTACTTTAATCCCTGCGGGTGGTGCGGCAATTGTAGATTTTAAAGTAGAAACTCCTGGAACTTTTATTTTAGTTGATCACTCTATTTTTAGAGCATTTAATAAAGGTGCTTTGGGAATGCTTAAAGTTGAAGGAAACGAAAATAAAAACATTTACTCAGGAACAATTCAAGAAGGTATTTACTTGCCTGAGGGCGGAACAATCCAAAAAATGCCAGGAAACCCAACTGCAAAAGTTGAAGTTCCTAAACGTACTGTTGAAGAGAAAGTTAAAATTGGTAAAGAAATCTTTGGAACAACCTGTTTCGCTTGCCACCAATCTGAAGGACAAGGAATTCCAAGTACTTTCCCTCCCCTAGCAAAATCAGATTATTTAAATGCCGATTCTAAACGTGCAATTAAAACAATTCTTCATGGTTTGACTGGAGAAGTAACCGTTAACGGTAAAAAATACAACAACGTAATGCCTGCTCAGAATTTATCTGACGACGAAATCGCAAATGTATTGACTTACATTTATAATAGCTGGGGCAACAACAAAACAGAAGTCACGCCAGAAATGGTAAAAGCTTTAAGATAACAGCAAAACTTCTAGCATGAAAAAATACGTTTTCATACTTACAATTTTCTTTTTCTCTGCGGTTAGTGTCATGAAGGCTCAGGAAAAAGGGATGGCTTTCATAAAAGAGGGATCTTATGTCCCTCTTTATGGAGCTGTTTCTAAAAATCCAGTTCAAGTAAAATCTTTTTACATAGACATTTATCCTGTCACGAATAGTCAGTTTTTAGAGTTTGTCAAAAAGAATCCTTCTTATCAAAAATCAAAGATTAAAGGAATTTTTGCTGATAAAAGCTATCTATCGTATTGGGTAACTGATTTTGATTTTGGAAATGCCAAACCTAAATCGCCAGTAACAAGTGTATCTTGGTTTGCAGCAAAAAAATACTGCGAATGCCAAGGAAAACGATTAGCAACAATGGATGAATGGGAATATGTAGCAATGGCCGACACCAGAAAAATCGATGCCCGAACCAAAAAAGAATTCAACGAATATATTTTGTCTTGGTATGAGAAATCGAGAACGTATGAAAATGAGATTGGAAAAACTTTCAAAAATTATTGGGGAGTTTATGACATGCATGGTTTAGTTTGGGAATGGACCTCTGATTTCAATAGCATCTTTTTATCAGGAGAATCTAGAAAAGACAAAAGCACTGATAAAAATCTCTTTTGTGGAAGCGGATCTGTAAATGCATCTGATTTAATGGATTATGCAGCATTTATGCGTTATGCGTTCAGAGGAAGCTTGAAAGCACAGTATTCGACTCGAAATCTTGGATTTAGATGTGCCAGCACAACAAAACCGAAAATCTAATTTTAAATATTTAAAAATGAAAAAGATAACAATTGCCTTTTTGATTCTCACATTGTCGTTTTACGGTTGTAAAAAAGCAGAGACCCAATCAGAAAACAAAGCAGAAACAAAAAAGGAAATCAGTGATTTATCAATTTACAATCTGCCTTCTCAATGGACAACGCAAGATGGAAAAGATATTGAATTAAAATCGCTTAGGGGAAATGTTTTGGTAATGGTGATGATTTATACCAGTTGCAAATCGGCTTGCCCAAGATTAGTTGCCGATATGCGGGATATAGAATCAAAACTGGAGAAAAAGACAAAACAGCATGTCAAATTGATTTTGGTCAGTATTGATCCAAATACTGATACGCCCGAAAGATTAAAGTCGTTTGCAATTGAAAATAAAATGAATCAAGATCCCTGGATTTTCCTTCGTTCAACTGAAGAAAACACTCGTGAATTTGCAGCAGTTTTAGCAGTAAATTACAAGAAAATTTCTCCAATAGATTTTTCGCATTCCAACATTATTAGTGTTTTTAATCCAGAAGGAGAATTAATTTTTCAGCAGGAAGGTTTAGGTGTAAACAATGAGAAAACAATTGAAGCAATAAATCTGGAAGCAGGGAAAATATAGATATTTAAATAGGTTAATTAGTAGAAACAAGAGCAACTTTAGAAATAAATTGACTCTTGTTTTTTATTTACATAAAAAGCTAAGTCAAGCTTCGGAGAAGCGAAATATTTATAGAAAAATCAAAATCATCTACATAGAGAGCTCCAGCGGAGCGAAATATTTATCAGGTTAACGAATTATATTTCTAATCTGATTCTATAAATATATCGCTCCGCTGGAGCTTTTTATCTTCGCCAAACGTTTTCTATAAATATTTCGCTTCTCCGAAGCTTTACAATATGTCATTCCTCTGCTATAAATATATCCTCCCGCTGGGACTTATTTGATATGACAATATAAATTTCGCCTAATTATCGAACTCATTATTAAAACCAATCCCAAAACCAAAAGAATACTGAAGATCAAAATACTTTGAAAATACCCTGGAATGCTCGATTCTCCAAAAAAGAAAAACCAGCCTTGAAGAAATAGCAAAACTTCTGTCAAAATATATCCTAAAATAAAGCACTTCACTCCTATTTTTAATGTCGAAGAATTGGCAGAAAGCATTTTATTTTGAAGTAGAATCCCAAACAAAAACCCTGTTATTATTCCTAAAGTGGTTAAATGAATAAAACCAATTACAAAATTTCTGATTTGATGAGAAACCTCAGCCAAGTTGGGGGAAATAGTCAGCAATTGAATTCCGACTTTTAGAATTAAAGAACATAAAGCCAAACCATAAACGATTTTAGCCGTTTTATCTAAAGTCCTTTTGAAGTGACGAATTTGAGGTTTTAGCATTTTATAAAAATGAATAAAAGCTACCAACTGAATTAAAACTCCTAAACCATTTATATAACTCAAAATATCATTTTCGATAAACCAACGCACTGGAAAACAAACTGTCAGTAATGTAGAAACAATCATTAAAAAATAAAATCTCTTAAACTTTACCTCATCTATTTTGTCTTGAAATTGTTTTAAAAACAAAGCTAAAATTGCCAATATAAACCAGCCATTAAATTGAAAATGAAGAAAAAACTGAATCGCAATTTGATAAAAAGCGCTTTGTTTTCCTAATGTGCTCACGGCTGGGCCAAGACACCAAACTCCGAAAGTCGATAAAATCATAAACAAAATTGAAGTTAGTAAAAGTCTTTCAGCGGGAGATTTTTCTTTAGAACAATCTTTCCAAACCAAACGACAGAAAACATAACTGAGTAAAATATGCACGGTCGAAAAAATAATGGAAAACAAAGCGTAGCCCTGAATAGGAAATGCGATCATCATTCCGATTACTGAAAACTCTGTCAGCCAAAATAAGCGGTTGTAAATAGGTTTCTTGCTTTTTTCTTTTGGAATAAAAAAACGAAAAATCAAAACATACACGATCATATAAACCCAGCCCAGCATGGCAACGTGTGAATGCGCATGAAGCAGAAAACTATAGTTTAGAAAATCTAAAGGAAAGAGATACATAAAACGCATTAACAATCCGAAAACGCAAGCAATCAGAAAATTGAAAAAACAGCAGAGTATCCAGCTTTTTTGAGAATTCATAATATTAAATTTTATAACCATATAAGTCATATAAGAAATTATAAGTTTAGTTTAAATGAACTTACATGACTTATATGGTTTAAAAGTTATCCGTTAAAATTAAGTTTTCTTGAAATAAAAAACACCGACAATTATCATTTTTAGATATTTTATCGGTGCCTTTTCCACTATTAAAATTAACCTTATTCTACTTCAACAAAATCTTTTTCCAAAACAACTGCTTTTGGGAATAAGATATTATTTTCCAAATGAATATGTTTGTGCAAATCTGCTTCAAAATCTTTTAGCATTGCAAAAGTCACTTTGTAAGTTGTACAAGCATCTGCTGGCGGAGTGTAATTATCTGTCAACGCAGCGATTTCTCTAAAACGCTCGCCTTCATTATCGTGCTCGTGCATCATCATAGCAATCGGATTTGAAACTGTCCCAAAAGAAGGTTGTTGTAAAATTCCGTCAGATTCTTTTGTCTTCACCATTCTTTTTACAAATGGAAATAATATCAATTCTTCTTTCTTCATGTGCTGAGACAATTCACCTGCACAGCCAATAAAAAGTTCGTTTATTTTAAATAATTCTGGATGATTTGCACCGTGCACTTTGCATAATTTATCTAAAAACGGAAGCAAAACGTTTGTTTTTTCTTCTACATAGCGGTGATGTGTTTTCTCAATGTAATCTGCCAATAAATCTAACGGCCAGGAATTAAAATCAATTGTTCCGCTGTTTTCTGATTGTACCACTTGCAAAACATTTTCTAATAAAGTATCGGCATCAATGTTTTGTTTTTCGCAAACTTCAGTAACTGTTCTGTTTCCTTTGCAGCAAAAATCAATTCTATATTTCGAGAAAACTGCGGCTGTTCTAAAATCTTCAGCCACAAAAGATCCTATTGTTTTGTTTTTTAAATTTTCCATGATAATCAATTTTAAATATGTTTTTATTTTTTGTTTTTTAGTGTCAGTTCAAATACAAACCAAGCCATTGTAATAAATCCGATTCCAAAGATTGAATCTCCAATGGCACGAAGCCATTTTAAAGTAATCATTGTTGGCTGCTGCATTAATTCTGATGAACGCGCATACCACATTCCGTGGTTGATACTTTCAATTGCCTGCCAAACTCCAATTGGAAGTAAACTCAATATTGCCATTAGGAATAAACCAATATTTAAAGACCAGAAAGTTATTTTTAGCAGTCTGTTATTCCAGCTTACATTTCGATATAAACTTCTCAATACAAATAAAACCAGACCAATTCCTAACATTCCATAAACTCCGAACAAAGCGGTATGTCCGTGCAAAGGCGTTGTATTCAACCCTTGTACATAATAAAGCGCGATTGGCGGATTAATAATGAATCCGAAAATTCCGGCGCCAAGGAAATTCCAAAATGCCACAGAAATCATAAAATAAATTGGCCATTTATAATCGGCAATCCATTGTGTTGATTTTGAGATTTTATAGTTTTGATATGCTTCAAATCCGATTAAAGTCAGCGGAACCACCTCTAAAGCACTGAATGTTGCCCCCAAAGCCATAATTGCTGTTGGCGTTCCCGAGAAATACAAGTGGTGGAATGTTCCTAAAATACCTCCAGACATGAAAATAATGGTTGCAAAAAGTACATTTAAAGTTGCCGTTTTGGTTTTTAATAACCCTAGACGAACGAACAAGAACGCAATTACAACAGTTGCAAATACTTCAAAGAATCCTTCAACCCAAAGGTGAACTACCCACCATCTCCAATATTCGGCAATTGCTAAATTGGTTTGTCTTCCCCACATTAATCCAGCTCCGTAGAACATGGCAATTGCAGTACAAGAAACTAAGAACAAAATAATTAGGTTTTTCTCTTCTGTTTTTTTCTTTAAAACTGGCAGCAACGGACGAATCATTAAAGCAAGCCACAAGAACAATCCCACTAAAAGGAAAATCTGCCAGAAACGCCCCAAATCAACATACTCATAACCTTGATGTCCGAACCAGAAGTTTTGAACTAAATTCAGTTTTTGCATTACTCCGAACCATTGCCCAGCCATTGAACCTAAAACAATAATCAATAAAGCGACGAACAAAAAGTTTATCCCAAAACACTGAAATTTAGGGTCTTTACCCGAAACTGCTGGAGCAATATATAGTCCTGTTGCCAGCCAAGCTGTTGCAATCCAGAAAATGGCCAATTGTGTATGCCATGTTCGTGTTACAGCATAAGGCAGAATTTTATCAATCGGAATTCCATATAAACCATTTCCTTCGACACCGTAATGCGCCGTTATGATTCCGAAAACCATTTGCAGAACCATCAACAAACTCACAATCCAGAAATATTTGGTTACCAAGCCCATTGATTTTGTTTTTCCCTGCTTAATAATCGGATCTTCTTTTGGAAGCGGAAATTCTTCTTCTTCACCAGATTTTGCATGATAGAAAACTAAGATTCCAACACTTAAAATCAATAAAATAATACTTACTCCCGACCAGGCCAAAAGTTCGGTGGTAGCCGTATTTCCAACCAATTCATCTGACGGCCAGTTGTGCGTGTATGAAATGTCTCCATCAGGACGATTCGTAACTGTCGCCCAAGTTGCCCAGAAGAAAAAGGCATTCATTTTATGCATTCTTTCCACATCTGTAATAGAATTTTTCGGAATTGCATATTCTTCTCTCAATTTATCAAACTGAGGATCATTCGTAAAAAGACCTTTATAATATTCGCTTAAATATTCAATTGCCGCTAAACGGTTTTCAGAAATGGTAAGCACACCTGTTTCAGGATTGTATCGATTGGCTCGTACATCTTTCTGCAAACGAACTTTCAGCGCCGATTGTTTTTCAGCATCTAATTCCTCATATTTTTGATTAAAATCTTTCTTAGCATAGATATCCAGTATAAAAACGGCCTCTCTATGAAGCCAATCTGCGGTCCAGTCTGGGGCCACATAGGCGCCGTGTCCCCAGATAGATCCCACTTCCTGGCCACCTATACTTTGCCAGATATTTTGTCCGTCTTTAATTTCGCTTTCGCTAAAAACAATTTTTCCAGAATCGGTTACAATTTCTTTTGGAACTGGCGGTGCCTGCTGATAAATCTCGTAACCGTAATAACCTAGCACGGCAAATGATATACTCATTACCAATGCAAAAACTATCCATAATTTTTTTTCTCTTTTCATTTCTCTTGGGGGAAATTGATTAATAAAAGATAAAATTATCTTTTATTTGTTTTTAAAAAAACTCCAAACCTATTTACAGCATTTGGAGTTTATGTTTATTACTCAACAATTAATACACCTTTCATCATGGCTACGTGACCAGGGAAAGAGCATATAAATGGGTATGATCCTTTTTTATCAATTGTAAACTCAATTGTGTCTTCTTCTCCACCACCAATTAATTTAGTGTGTGCAATAATTGAAGCTTTTTCAGATTCTGGAATATAATCAGTTGCTTTAGCATCATTCGCTTTTAAAGCAAAAGCAGCTTGATCTGTTCCTTCTTGTAAAATCACTAAGTTGTGTCCCATTGCTTCTTTCGGAATTTTACCAACGTGTTTCAAAGTCAATTTAATTGGTTTTCCAGCAACAGCCTTCAATTCACTAGTATTAAACTGCATTTGGTCATTTCCTTCAACAACCAATACATTTTCTTCTGTTGGAGCTGCTGTTGGAGCCGGTTCACCTTCAGTAGACGTTTCGGTTGTTTCTGTTGATTCAGCTGGAGCTGTTTCTTTTTTACCACAAGAAGTAACTGCTAAAAATCCCATTAGGATTAATACTGAAATTTTGGTTTTTGTATTCATTTTTAAGATATTTAATAATTTTAATTGTTCGTATTTGTCGCTTTAAGGAAGAAATCTCCCGATTTCACATCAGAAGCAAGCTGTTCTAGAGTTGTATTAATAAGCATATCCAAAAGCAGACCTCTTATTTTCTTGAACTCGTGATGAACTGGGCACGGATGTTCTTCTGAACATTCTTTTAATCCAATTCCGCAACCGCTGTAAATTTTATTTCCATCAATGGCATCAACAATCTGGATCAACTTTATTTTTTTTGATGCCTCTGGCGAAACTTCAAATCCGCCTCCAACTCCTTTTGTCGAATTAATTATGCCATTTTTGGTTAAAATCTGCATAATCTTGGCTGTAAATGGCTCTGGCGAATCAATCTCTTTCGCGACGTCTTTTATTCCAACTCTAATCCCTTTAGAAGATTTGGTCGCAATAAATATTGAAGCCCTTATTCCGTACTCACACGCTTTTGAAAACATACATCCTTAATTAATTCCTGACAAAGATAGAAATGTTTTATATAAAAGACAAATTTATCTTTAATTAATTTTCCATGTACTAAACATTATTTATAATGAAACTAATTAGTACTAATAATTACACATATTCATCATTCAATTCTTATAAAAACCAATTTTAATTTTAACTTTGAGAGTATTAAATTTTAAATATTTAACAAATGCCTTTAAGCAATTCAAAAGACTTAAAACTGGCAGTTCTTATTGATGCAGACAATGTGCCATACAGCAATGTAAAAGGCATGATGGAAGAAATTGCAAAATTGGGAACGCCCACTACAAAAAGGATTTATGCCGACTGGACAAAACCTAATGCAAATGGCTGGAAAGGTGTTTTATTAGAACATGCTATTACCCCTATTCAGCAATATAGTTACACGGTTGGAAAAAATTCATCAGATTCTGCCTTAATTATTGACGCAATGGATTTACTGTACTCTGGAAAATTGGATGGATTCTGCATTGTTTCCAGTGATAGCGATTTTACACGCCTTGCCATTCGGCTTCGAGAATCTGGCATGAAAGTAATTGGTATAGGAGAAAAGAAAACACCGAGTTCGTTTATTGTAGCCTGCGATCGATTTATTTATATTGAGGTTCTAGATGGTGCCATTCAAAAGAAAAAACCTAAATCAGCTACTGCCGATACCAAAAAGCCAATTGAAAAACCGGCTGAAAAAGCACTTCATAAAATTGACAAACAAACTATTGAATTGATTGAAGCTACCATCGAAGACATTGAAGACGATGATGGCTGGGCATTTTTAGGTGATGTCGGAAATCTAATTGTGAAGAAAAAACCCGAATTTGACCCTCGAAATTATGGCTTTTCTAAACTAACGCCAATGCTTAAGTCATTAACTGATATTCTGGAAATCGACGAAAGAGAGTCAGACAAAAAAGGAATCAAACACGTTTATGTACGTTTAAGATTCAACTAATTATCGCATTTATTACCTATTTAATTTTTTAAAAACATGAGAAAAAAATTCTTTATTTACGGATTCTTATTGTTTCTAATTGTTGCCGCAATTTATTATTACACTGGACGAGGTTATTTACTTGTATTTATTATCCCCATTTTACTAATTGTTGGGGCTTACAATGCCTCTCAAGAAAAACATGCTATTTTAAGAAACTTTCCAGTTTTGGGTTATTTCAGATATCTGTTTGAAATGATTGCGCCTGAGATTCAACAGTATTTTATTGAAAGGTCTACAGATGGAAAACCTTTTTCTAGAAATCAGCGCTCTTTAGTGTATCAAAGAGCCAAAAATATTGATTCGAGCACTCCATTTGGAACCCAATTGAACTTAAATACAGAAAGTTATGAAGGAATCAAACATTCTATTTTCCCTGCTAAAGTAAACGAAGAATTACCGCGCGTTTTAGTTGGAGGAAAAGATTGTAAACAGCCTTATTCGGCTTCTTTATTTAATGTTTCTGCAATGAGTTTTGGTTCTTTGAGCGAGCATGCAGTGCGTGCCATAAATATTGGCGCTAAAAAAGGAAATTTCTACCAAAATACAGGAGAAGGAGGATTAACAGAATTTCATCTTGCGGGCGGCGGCGATATTACCTGGCAGATTGGTACAGGATATTTTGGGTGTCGTGACGCAGAAGGAAATTTCAGCCCTGAAAACTTTTCTGAAAAAGCAAATCTTCCAAATGTAAAAATGATTGAGATTAAAATTTCTCAAGGTGCAAAACCAGGTCACGGCGGTGTATTGCCTGCGGCTAAAAACACAGAGCAGATTGCTAAAATTAGAGGTGTTGTACCACATACTATGATTCTTTCCCCTCCAGGCCATCATGCTTTTTCTGATGCCAATGGATTAATTCAGTTTATTAAACAATTACGTGATTTATCTAACGGAAAACCAATCGGATTTAAATTGTGTATTGGTAATACAGCCGAATTTGAAGCTATCTGCCAAGAGATGATAAACGAAGATACCTATCCTGATTTCATAACTGTTGACGGTGCAGAGGGCGGAACTGGAGCTGCTCCACTTGAATTTGCAGATGGTGTAGGAATGCCTTTTGAACCTGCTTTAATTTTTGTGAACAAAACTTTAGTGCGTTTAGGTATTCGTGATAAAATGCGCATTATTGGAAGCGGGAAAATCATTTCTGGATATTCTATCTTACACGCGATCGCACTTGGTGCAGATATGTGTAACAGCGCAAGAGGTTTTATGTTCTCATTAGGCTGTATTCAAGCTTTACGCTGTCATAATAACGAATGTCCAACTGGAGTGGCAACGCAGAACAAAATGCTGATGAAAGGTCTGGTTGTGACAGATAAATCTGAAAGAGTGTATCATTTTCATAAAAACACGCTTCATGCTGCAAATGAACTTTTGGCTGCAGCCGGAAAAACGTCATTTGCAGATGTTGATATCAATATTTTTATGCGAGGAGATGAGTTTACCAATTTATCAGAACTCTATTTTCCAGACAACTTGAAAAATGTTACTCAATTTTCATAAAAAAAATCCTCTTCAAATGAAGAGGATTTTTTTATCTATAATTTAGATTATAATTTTGCTGTTTCTTTATTTGGGCTTGCCGTTCCTTCTAAAACTGTCAATTCTTCCTGATCTACTAATTCTTGAGCTAAAATTGCATTATTATAAGCTAAAAAATATACATCAAACTTTACGCCTTCAGCGATAAGAGAAGACGAAATCTGATCGTTCTTGATCATATCTTTTAATAGGCTTGGAAAAGATTCTTTGTAGGCTAATTTGTTGGCATCGTTTTCCTCTAAATTGGTTTCAATTCTAATTTCAATTTTATTGTCATTTAGAAAAGCTTTTGCCGATGTACTGGTAATACCGCTACCTTTTATAGAAGATGAATTGTTATAATTACTTACATGTTCCTGGATTTTCTGCTTGGTATTTTTACAGCTGACTAAAAATAATGCAAATGCTAGTACAAATGCGATTTGGGTAATTTTTTTCATAAATTTTTGGTTTAATAGTTATTTTTTAACTCAAACATAATTAATTTATAACATAAAACCAACATTCAATTACAAAAAATGAGTATACAATTCTTTGATAACAAACTGGTTATACTCGAAAAAAGTAATTTTTTGTAAGAATTAAAACTTTTCTTTTACACGTAACTTTTCAGCCTAAATACAAAAAAGTCTCTTTAAATAAATTTTAAAGAGACTTTTAATATGTAAGAATCAAAATGATCTTTTTTCTATAAAACTTAATCTTTTATTTCAAAATATATTTTAGAGATTCTCCTGTGAGCTCCTCTTTATCTAAAACAGTATTATCATTTGCTAAAAAGTAAACATCAAATTGAACGCCCTCTTCTATTAATTGTCCTGGAATCTGATCTTTTTCAATCATCGATCTTATCAACTTTACAAATGATATGGAAGAAGCTAATTTATTGCCTTCATTTTGGTCTAAGCCAGTTTCAAATCGCAATTCAATTTTATTGTCATTAATATAACCTCTTGCAGTTGTAAGTGTTACATTTTCAGCTCTAAAACTTGGAGCAATGTTTTTGTTGTACGTAACAACATACTCTTGAAGTTTCTGTTTGGTGTTTTTACAGCTTACAAGTGTTAGCACCATCATTATTGCAAAGGCAATCTGGCTTATTTTCTTTAGCATAATTTTCTATTTTAGTTTTTGAAGTCTTAATAATGCCTCAAGATAGTAATAATCTGCGTAATTTATAGAACAATCTATTTCGCTTCCTCCAGGTTTATGCCCAGTTGAATGCAATAAAAATGCAGAATTCACATCCTGGCTCTGATAATGATCTGAAAGTGACACAATCATCTTTTTAGCTTTTGTTAAATATTCAGCTTTTAAATTCTTGTCTTTTGTGTACGAACTTAATTCTAAAAGCGCCGAGGAAACAATTGCTGCTGCGGAAGCATCTCGAGGTTCGTTTGGAATATTGGGCGCATTAAAATCCCAATACGGAACCAGATCTTCTGTGGTTAATTTATCTAAATAAACACGTGCTAATTTATGGGCAAAATCTAAAAACTTAACGTCTTTTGTTTCTCTATAAGTCATTGTAAAACCGTAAATTGCCCAAGCCTGTCCGCGCGCCCACATACTATCATCGCTGTAACCTTGAGCTGTTCTGCCTTTTATCTTTTTTCCCGTTTCGTAATCATAAATTACAACATGATAAGAAGTGTTGTCTGGCCTAAAATGGTTGGCCATTGTAGTTTCTGCGTGTTTAACGGCAATATCATAAAGTTTTTTATTTCCTCCATTTTTTGAAGCCCAAAACAATAGTTCCAAATTCATCATATTATCGATGATGGTATTATGACCTCCCATTTTATTATGCGGCCAAGATTGGATTGTTCCTACTTTCGGATTAAAAAGTGTAGCCAGCGTATCGGCTGTTTTCAATATAATTTGTTTATACTCGGGATTTTTGGTCAATCTGTATCCATTTCCAAAACTATTAAAGACCTGAAACCCTAAATCATGATCAGCAGCTTTACTGACTGATAAAGGCGTTAAAAAACGGGTGAATTTATCAGCCTCTTTTTCCCATTTTTTGTCTTTTGTAGCCTCATATAAAAACCATAATTCGCCAGGCCAGAATCCGCTTGTCCAGTCTTTGTAATCAACAAACTTCCATTCTTTGCTCCCATTCGGAACTGTTCTTGGAGAAGTCCCATCATTCGGAATCACTTTTAAGGTTTTTGAAGCCTGTTCTGCGCAATAATCCAGTTGCTTTTTAATGTTAAATGAATTGTCTTTTTGAGAATAGCTTTGATTTACAAAAAGAAACAAAGATAAAATCAGAGGAAAAAATTTTGAATTCATGTGGTTATTTTTGATAGTAAATTAATTGAACTGATAAATTTATGAAATAAACTTAATCAATTTGGGTTTTGTATTTTTCGTTCCCTAAAAATGTACTATTAGATACTTTTTTTCTGCTTTGTTAACCAAAAACACAAAGCAACCAGAACAGTTTGTAATTCTGAGGAACGAAGAATCACACTAGCGAATCTACAAAGATTGACTCATTCCTTTGCGGAATTTCTCGTGCGATTCCTCGTTCCTCGGAATGACAAAATCAATCCGTTTTAGCTAAAAAAAATATAAATTTGCTCCTAACTAAACATTACTAAACTTGAAATCCAGAATCTATTACTTCATAATTTTCCTCAGCATTATTTTCCTTGGAATCCTTTCCAGAAAAATCTCTTTTATACCATTATGGATAGGAGATTTTCTATATGCTGTTATGATTTATTTTTTGGTTCGAATATTTCTTCCATTCCAAAAAGCATTTTTCATAGCACTTATTTCACTTTTGATTTGCTACGGAATTGAATTTCTGCAATTGTATCAGGCCGAATGGATTATTGAACTTAGAAAAACATTGTTTGGAAGATACGTTTTGGGACAGGGATTTTTATGGTCGGATATTCTCGCTTATACTTTTGGAATAACCGTTTCTTTGGCTGCAGAAAAAATCATTTTTAAATACCTCAATCAAAAGTCTGCGTGATTTTTTCAATATTCAAGCTGTTCGCCATCGCCATAAATATCTGATGATACGTTCCTTTATTATCATACAATTCGTCATGAGTTCCTTTTTCGACACATCTTCCCTTTTCTAAAACGATAATATTAGAAGCGTCAATAATCTGCGAAATACTGTGCGATATTATAATTACAGTTCGATCTTTTTTTATGGCATCCAAAGACTTTTTTATCTGTTCTGTTGCAATTGCATCCAAACTTGCTGTTGGCTCATCGAGGAAAATGATTGGCGGATTCTTAAGAAAAAGTCTTGCAATCGCAATTCGCTGCTGCTGGCCGCCTGAAAGCAAATGTGCATCAGAATCGTAACCTTTTGGCAATTGAATAACCTGCTCATGAATATAGGCTTGCTTTGCTGCTTCTATAACTTCATCTTTTGAAGCTTCAGGTTTTCCATATAAAATATTTTCTGCAATTGTACCTTTAAAAATATGATTTTTCTGAAGTACCAAACCAATATTTTTACGCAGAAAATCTGTATTATATTCAACCAAATCAACTCCATCCAAAAATATCTGACCAGAAGAAGGCAAGTAAAATTTATCCAGTAAATTAATAATGGTACTTTTTCCAGCTCCGCTTAACCCGACCAAAGCAGTGGTTTCATTTGGTTTTACAGTGAAATTAATATCATAAAGCGCTTGAGTTCCGTTTGGATATACAAAATCTACATTTTTCACTTCTATTAAGCCAACAATTTTTTCTGGAATATAATTACCGCTTGTTTCCACTTCTTTTTCTGCTTCTAAAATATCAAAGAAACCTTCCGAATAAATCAAAGCGTCATTTACTTCATCATAAATACGATGCAATTGTCTTATTGGCGACGAAACATTATTAAACAACATTATATGAAACATGATGGCTCCAATCGTCATTTGATTATTCAAAACAAAATAAGCTGTCAGAATAATTATAATGACTACTCCTATCTGCTCTACAAAACTTTTAACACTTTCAAAAATAAAACTGGTTTTTCTCGTTTGAAGCTGATTTTCGGTCATTTCAAATTGTATCTTTTCATGACGATCAGCTTCTGTAGATTCTCGTACAAAGGACTTAATTACCGTAATCGATTCAATTAAACTAATGATTCCGTTGTTTTTAGTTTCCCGATAATTTCGCATTCTTCTTCTGAATCCGCTCAATCTCGTTGCTTGCAATTGGCTGATATAAAAATAAATCGGGATAATGCACAAACTTACCAAACCCACATACACATTGGCATAAAACATAATTACCAAAGCCACAAAAGCATTTGCAAACAGAGGCAGAATATCAATAAAGAAATTTTGAACTAATCTAGTTAAACTGCTAATTCCGGCATCAATTCTTGTCTGCAGTTTTCCACTTTCGTTTTCATCGGAAGTATAAAATTCCATTCTGTAACTCAGAATTTTTTCTACTATGGTTTGAGAGATATCGCGAGTTATAAAGATGCGGAGTTTTTCTCCATAGAATTTCTGTCCAAATTGAACTACTGAATTGACCAATTCTTTAGTTAGCAACACTATGCTAATAATTCCGAGCAGATGAAACCCTTTGGATAAAGGCTCGTGTGCCACCATCAAATTATTTATGGTATCAACAGTATATTTTAAAATTACAGCATTGACCTGCGCTGCAAATGAGCCTAAAAAAGTTAATAGTAAAGTTGCAATTACCATTTTTCTATACGGCTTTACAAAAGGCAATATTTTTTTATAAAGTACTGATAATTGCATTTATTTGAATTTTAGCTAACATATCAAATATAAGAATTCTAAATTTGTGTTGAAAATCATTTAAACACATAATTCTATGAAACTCGTTTTCGCTTCAAACAACAAAAATAAAATCGCAGAAATTCAAAGCATGCTTCCAGAAAGCATTAAAATATTAAGCTTAGAAGATATTAATTGTCTTGAAGATATTCCAGAGACTGCAGATACAATTGAAGGAAATGCGATTTTAAAAGCCGATTATGTAACCCAGAAATATGGTTATGATTGTTTCGCAGACGATACCGGTTTGGAAGTAAATGCTTTAAATGGCGAGCCTGGAGTTTATTCTGCACGATACGCAGGCGAACAAAAAAATGCCGATGATAATATGAATAAGCTTTTGGACGCTTTGAAAAATGAAGAAAATCGCAGCGCCCAGTTCAAGACCGTTATCACTTTAAATCTGGAAGGAAAACAATATTTATTTACCGGAATTGCTAAAGGAAATATTACGCAAACTAAAACCGGAACAAATGGTTTTGGTTATGATCCTATTTTTAAACCCGAAAATTTTGATGAGACCTTTGCAGAACTGCCTTTGGAAACTAAAAATGCCATAGGTCATCGCGGAAAAGCAGTTCAGCAACTAATTGATTTCCTGAGTACCACAAAATAATTGTTTCAAATACAACATTTTAAAGACGAAATTTTACATTTTCTGACGTAATTTTAGGGTAGTTTCTGGATTTTTTACAAAAAATCATTTTAATAAAACCGTAACTTTTTGATAATCAAATCATAACAAATACATAATTCTTGAATTACCATTAGTTTATCTGAATAATTAACAGTAATTTTGCACCCTATTTTAAATACATATATGAATAAATTTGAACAATTAGGATTGAATGAATCGTTACTGAAGGCGATTTTAGATCTAGGATTTGAAAATCCGTCAGAGGTACAGGAAAAGGCGATTCCCCTATTATTGGAAAAAGACACAGATATGGTTGCGTTGGCTCAGACAGGGACAGGGAAAACGGCAGCTTTCGGTTTTCCGCTAATTCAAAAAATTGATGCTGACAACAGAAACACACAAGCATTAGTTTTATCGCCAACACGAGAACTTTGTTTACAGATTACCAACGAACTTAAAAACTACTCAAAATACGAAAAAGGTATTAATGTGGTAGCAGTTTACGGCGGGGCTAGTATTACAGAGCAAGCTAGAGACATTAAAAGAGGAGCACAGATTATTGTGGCAACTCCAGGGAGAATGCAAGACATGATTAACAGAGGTTTAGTTAACATTAAAAATATAGATTACTGTATTTTGGATGAGGCTGATGAAATGTTAAACATGGGGTTTTATGAGGATATCGTATCTATTTTATCAGATACTCCAGACGAAAAAAGCACATGGTTGTTCTCTGCAACTATGCCGCAAGAGGTTGCTAGAATTGCAAAACAATTCATGAGCGAACCAGTTGAAATTACTGTTGGAGCCAAAAATTCAGGTTCTGCAACAGTTTCTCACGAATTTTACTTAGTAAATGCTCGTGACCGTTACGAAGCTTTAAAACGTTTAGCTGATGCTAATCCAGATATTTTCTCTGTAGTTTTCTGCCGTACAAAAAGAGACACTCAAGCTATTGCTGAGAAGTTAATTGAGGATGGATATAGCGCCGCTGCGTTACACGGAGATTTATCTCAAGCACAACGAGATGGTGTAATGAAATCTTTCCGTGGAAGACAAATTCAGATGCTTGTAGCTACTGACGTTGCTGCACGTGGTATTGACGTTGATAACGTAACTCACGTTGTTAACTACCAATTACCAGATGAAATTGAAACGTACAACCACCGTTCTGGTCGTACTGGTAGAGCTGGAAAATTAGGAACTTCTATTGTTATTGTTACAAAAAGCGAGTTGCGTAAAATTTCTTCTATCGAGAGAATCATCAAACAAAAATTCGAAGAAAAAACGATTCCATCTGGAATTGAAATCTGCGAAATTCAATTATTGCACCTAGCAAACAAAATTAAAGATACTGAGGTTGATCACGAAATTGACAACTATTTACCAGCAATCAACAATGTTCTTGAAGATTTATCTAAAGAAGAATTGATTAAGAAAATGGTTTCAGTAGAATTTAACCGTTTCATTACTTATTACAAGAAAAACAGAGATATTTCTGTTCAATCTGGTGAAAGACGTGAAAGAGGCGATTCTGAACCAAGAGAATTCAGCAATAACGGAGCAGTTCGTTATTTCGTAAACATTGGTTCTAGAGACAACTTCGACTGGATGTCATTAAAAGATTACTTGAAAGAAACACTAGATTTAGGTCGTGATGATATCTTTAAAGTAGATGTAAAAGAAGGTTTCTCTTTCTTCAACACAGATCCACAGCATACTGACAAAGTAATGGACGTTTTAAACAACGTACAATTAGAAGGTCGTCGTATTAATGTTGAGATTTCTAAAAATGACGGAGGAGGAAGACGTGACCACAACAACCGTGGTGGCGGACGTAATTCTGGCGGATCTAGAAGAGAAGGAAACTTCGCTCCAAGACGTGAAGGCGGATTTAGAAGCGACAGAAACTCATCTTCAAGAGATGGAGGTTCACGCGAAGGAGGATTTAGAGGCGACAGAAACTCAGCTCCAAGAAGAGAAGGTGGTTTCAGAAGCTCTGCTCCAAGAAGCGAAGGTGGTTCTGACAGAGCACCAAGACGTTCAGAAAACTTCGGCGACAGCTCAAGACCAAGAAGATCTAGAAGAGATTAATAATTTAATTTCTCAAAATACAAAATCCCAAATTCCAAACACACTTGGAACTTGGGATTTTTTTATGCCAAGAATTTATTCTCCGTAAACGAATTTCGTTATTCAAAATCATATAACTTAATCTCCCCTATTCCTTTTTATTTAATACAGAAAAGCAATACAGCGGCCTTTGTTAATTTTCTTATAATTAAATTCCAAGACTATGAGATATTTAATCCCGATTTACTACTTTTAGAGCTTTAAATCAGGATATGAAATATTTCGCAGTTTTCTTTTTTACACTTCTCGCCAACATTGGTTTTGCACAAGATACGCAAGATGCTCTGCCAACAGTTCCACAAAGAGTTTCAGGTTACGTTATTAATGACGACAGCAAACAACCACTGGCTGGCGTAAATATCATTAACACCAACAAAGTGCGTGGTGCAAAATCTGACGAAAAAGGGTATTTTGAAATTGACGTGCAAGTCAATGATACACTTCATTTTTCTATTCTAGGATTTCAATCGTTAAGAATTAGAGTTACAAATGACTGGATTAAGAACAAAGTGACTAGGATTCAGCTTACAGAAAAAGCAATTGCTCTGGAAGAAGTTGTTATTGCTCCTTTCTCTTTGACAGGATATCTTGAAATTGACTCTAAATTAATTCCAACAAAAGAAAATTACCGTTATAGCATTTCTGGTCTTACCCAAGGTTACGAAGCTGGAGAATACGCTCCAAATGCTTTTGGAAAAGTCCTCGGTTCGATTTTTAACCCAGCCGACATGCTTTATAATTTCTTTGGCAAGAATGGTAAAGAACTCAAGAAACTGAAGGAAATGAAAAAGGATGATACCGTACGAACGCTTTTAGAATCAAAATACGATCGTGAAACAGTTGCAGTATTATTAGGAGTCAGCAAAGATGAAATCCCTGAAATTATGCATCGCTGTAATTATTCTGATTCTTTCATACAAACCGCAAACGATCTTCAGATTATGGATGCAATAAGCGCTTGTTACGAGCAGTATAAAGTATTAAAACGCAATTAGAATCTTCATAAAGAAAATATTTAAATCCTCAATTTTAAAATTGGGGATTTTTTTTGGCGTTTAAGTTTTTAAAAGCTTTACTTTTACTAAAACACCATCAAAATCAATAAATTATGGCAAAAGGTCAAGACGCTAAAAAAACAGCAAAAAAAGAACCGTTAAAAACGGCTAAGGAAAAGAAAGAAGAAAAAAGAGAGAAGAAAAACACTCCTAAGAGAGATTAAGCTTTTAGTCGCAGTTTACAGTCACAGTTTACAGTTTTATTAAAAACTGCAATTAACCGTGACTGAATACCGTGACTGTTAACTTATTTAACTGGAATATTCGAAAGAATTTCCAATACAAATTTCCAATATTTTTGAGCTGAAGAAATACTCGCTCTTTCGTCTGGAGAGTGCGCTCCATGAATTGTTGGTCCAAAAGAAATCATGTCCATATCTGGATAGTTTGTTCCTAAAATTCCGCACTCAAGACCTGCATGGCAAGCCACAACTTTAGGCTGTTCTCCATTTTGTTTTTCGTAAATATCTTTTAGAACTTCTAAAATTTCAGAATTCACATTTGGTGTCCATCCTGGGTAAGAACCAGAAAGCTCAACTTCACATCCCACCAATTCAAAAGCAGAACGTAAAGAATTAGCCAAATCAAATTTTGAAGATTCGACAGAAGAACGTGTTAAACATCCTACCAAGATTTCTCCATCTTTAATAACTACACGAGCAATATTATTTGAAGTTTCAACCAAATCGGCCATATCAGCACTCATTTTGTAAACTCCATTCTGAGCCGCGTAAATCGCTCTGATAATTCCTTCCTGAACTCCTAAATCCATCACTTTTTCAGGCAAATCACCTTTTACGATTTCAATAGTCAAATTAGGCTCGGTTGTTTTATATTCGGCTTTGATATCAGAAATAATTTCCTGCATATCATACACATACGCTTCATCAAACATTTGAGAAATAACTACTTTAGCAACGCTTTCTCTTGGAATTGCATTTCTAAGGCTTCCTCCGTTTACTTCTACAATCTGTAAACCGAAGTTTTCAAATGCATCAAACAACAAACGGTTCATGATTTTATTGGCGTTTCCTAAACCTTTATGAATATCCATTCCTGAATGTCCACCATTTAAACCTTTTACTGTAATGGTATAGCCAACAGAACCTTCTGGAACCTCTTCTTCATGATATGTTCTAGTTGCGGTTACATCAATTCCACCAGCACATCCAATATCAATTTCGTCATCCTCTTCTGTATCCAAATTCAATAAAATCTGACCTTGAAGAATTCCGCCTTTTAAGTTTAAAGCACCAGTCATTCCTGTTTCTTCATCAATTGTAAACAAAGCTTCAATTGCTGGATGCGGAATATCTTTACTTTCTAAAATTGCCATAATAGTAGCTACACCCAAACCGTTATCTGCACCTAGAGTCGTACCGCGAGCGCGAACCCAGTCTCCATCAACATACATATCGATTCCTTGCGTATCAAAATCAAAGACAGTGTCTGCATTTTTTTGATGCACCATATCTAAATGGCCTTGCATTACAATTGCTTTACGATTTTCCATTCCTGGAGTAGCTGGCTTTCTGATGATTACATTTCTGATTTCATCTTCAAAAGTTTCTAAACCTAAGCTGTTTCCAAAGTTCTTCATAAACTCAATTACACGTTCTTCTTTTTTAGACGGACGCGGAACAGCATTTAAATCTGCAAATTTGTTCCAAAGCGCTTTTGGTTCCAGATTTCTAATTTCTTGACTCATTATATTTTGTTTGATGTTTAACAATTAAGAGTTCCAAAGTTACAAAGTTTCAGCTTTTTTTGAGCAGAAATTTGAGGAATTAGCACGAATTCAAATTCTTAAAATCAAATCCTACAAATACAATCCTTTTTTTAATAATAATATTGTGTTTATATTTACGTATCTAAAAATTATACTGTGAAATCAAAATACATTTTACCTTTATTTCTCTTAGTTCAAATTCTTTTTTATAAAATCCTACCATTTTTTCCAGACTTTGTAGAGGGCTTTTACAGCAAAAATTTATTCGTTAGAATTTCTCATTTTTCAAGAATAATCTTAGGTAAAATTCCTTTTTCTGTCGGCGACATTATTTATGCTCTTTTAATGATTTCTATAATTAGTTGGTTTTGGAAAATCAGAAAAACTTGGAAAACAGATTGGAAGGATCATATTCTTAAAATCTTAGGCAAGATTTCTGTTTTTTACTTTTTCTTTCATCTGCTTTGGGCTTTCAATTATTACCGCAAACCTCTTTTTGAGAAAATGGAAATCAAAAGAGAATATACTGATGCTGATCTTTTGGCTTTCACTAAAAGATTAATTGCAAAAACGAATGAAGTTCAGTTTCAGATCACAAAAAATGACAGTGCTAAAGTTGTTTTTCCGTATTCTCAAAAAGAATCATTTCAATTGATTTTAAACGGTTATGATAATCTAGCAAAAGAACATCCTTATTTTAAATACAAAACGTTAAGCGTAAAAAAATCAATATTCAGCATTCCACTAACCTATATGGGCTTTGGTGGCTACTTAAACCCTTTTACAAACGAAGCTCAGATAAATTCTTTACTGCCAATGTATAATTTCCCACTGACCACGTCTCATGAAATGGCTCATCAGATTGGTTTTGCTAATGAAAGCGAGTGCAACTTTATTGGCGTATTAGCTTCTGTAAAAAACGAAAATCTTTATTATCAATATTCAGGATATAGCTTTACTTTAAGTTACTGTTTGGCAATCTGGAAGCACAAAAATGAAGCAATATTTAACCAGCTGAAGAAAACCGTTCACATTGGAATTTTAAAAAATTATCAAGAAAGTCAAGATTTCTGGAAAAAATATGACACTTTTATAGATGAAGGTTTTCACTTTCTGTGGGACAATTTCTTAAAAACGAATAACCAGAAAGATGGAATGGAAAGTTATAGTAAGTTCATCGATTTGACCATTAATTATTATAAAACAAGAAAATTATAGTACAACTGTAACAAAAATGATTTCATAACTACTAATACATTATGAGTGAAAATCTAGAACAGTCATTTGTTGCGCAGCTGCAGGCAAATCAGAATATAATCCACAAGATTTGTAGATTATATACTGCTGGAGAAGACGCTCATAAAGACCTGTTTCAAGAGATTACCATTCAGCTTTGGAAAGCTTATCCAAAATTTAGAGGCGACAGTAAATTTTCGACTTGGACGTACCGTGTTGCCTTAAACACAGCGATTACTTTATATCGCAAAACCAAAAGAACTATTTCGACCGTAGATTACGAAAACCATCAGCATTTTGTAAAAGATGTTGACTACAATTATGAAGAAGAGGAACAGATTAAACTGATGTACAAAGCAGTTTATCAATTAAATGACATCGAAAAGGCATTAGTTTTTATGTATTTAGAAGACAAAGATTATCAAGAAATAGCTGAAACTCTAGGAATCAGCGAAGTGAATGCGCGCGTGAAAATGAACAGAATTAAAGGGAAACTTAAAAAAATACTAAATCCTTAAAAATTATTATGAAAGAACTGGATTTACTAAAAAAAGATTGGCAAAAGAACTCTGATTCTTTTCAACAAATTTCTGAAAATGAAATCTATAAGATGATTCATAGAAAATCATCTTCAATTGTAAAATGGATTTTAATCATCAGCATTTTGGAGATTTCGTTTTGGACTTTTTCTAACTTGTTTATCAATACAGATGATGTATTGCGAAAAATGAATCATCCCGAAATAGTAACAGCTTTAGAGTTTCTAACATACTTTAATTATGTTGTAGTATTGATCTTTGTTTACATTTTCTATAAAAACTACAGAACAATTTCGACCACAATAGCTACAAAATCACTGATGAGCGCTATTTTAAAGACCCGAAAAACAGTCCAGTATTACGTTTGGTATAATCTCGGAATGATTGTAATTACCGCAATTTTAAGCTTCTTTATTGCTTTTGTCTACAATCCAGATATGGAGTTTCTTAGAGAAAAATTAGCGATGAACGGAAAAGCCATGTTTGTTACTATAGGAATACTATTCCTTGTAATTTTAGGTTTCTTTGGATTATTCTGGTGTTTTTACAGAATTATTTACGGAACACTTTTACGCAGATTATACTCTAATTATAAAGAATTGAAGAAAATAGATTTTTGAAAAAGTTCTTAAGGTTCTGAGATGCTAAGATTCTAAGTTTTTTCAACTTTTGCACTTACATCTTTAGAAAGAAAATCAATTTATAATTAGGTAAACTTGAAACTTGAAATAAGAAAAAACTTTCTAATAATCCCAACGTCTTAATTTATTCAGTTCTTCTTGCACTTTGATTTCTTCAGCAGGAATAACTTTTAAAAACGAAGGGTGTTGTTCGATTGCATATTCTACTTTTTCTACAATTTGTTCGATGGTATCATTTTCATAATCAATATCAAGAGGCTCTTTGATTATGAAGGATTGTAGAATCCCTTTTTTCTTCATTCGAAGTCCTTTTTTGTCGAACGAACGACGGAAACCATCAATTACAATAGGAATAACGATTGGTTTGTGCTGTTTGATAATATGAGCTGTTCCTTTACGAACGGGTTTGAATGATTTTGTTGTTCCTTGAGGAAAAGTAATAACCCAACCGTCTTCGAGAGCAATTCTAATGTTTTCTGTATCGTTTGGATTTACATCACGCTTTTCTGTAACATCAACGCCTTTAGAACGCCAAGTTCTCTCAACTGTGATTGCACCAACATAAGCTAAAATTCTTGGCAGTAATCCAGCCTGCATGGTTTCTTTCGCTGCTACGTAATAAATATTCATTTTTGGTTGCCACAAATACCCTATATTCTTAATAGTGTCTTGACGCCCTGATAAACTGGCATTAAAGACATGAAACATCGCCACAACATCTGCAAAATAAGTCTGATGATTGGATATAAATAAAACATTAGTATCTGGGAGTGTTTTAATAATTTCAGATCCTTCAATCTGCAATTCATTAAAACCTCTATACCTCCTATGAGTCATGGCGCCGAGAACTCGGATTAACCATTTCTTGATGAATAATATATGCCCAAAAGGATTTCGTTTAAACAATCCCATAACTAATTTATCTTATTTTTTGTTAGGTCGCAAACATACAAAAATTATTCTTTTAGCAACACTTTAAAACATTTTCTCCAATTAACAGTTATCCAAATGAATATCAAATCATTAAATAAACTTTATTAAATTTCTTTTGCAATAGCGGTATTCAAGACATCGCGCAATTCACTCAAAATCATTGCTGTGGCACCCCAAACAATGTGATTTTGAATATTAAAGGCAGGGACTAAAATATTTACCCCGTAAGAGGTTGATAATCTGGCTTCAATAATTATTTCATCATTTAAAAAAACAGACAAAGGGAGTTCGATAATTCCGGCCACTTCTCTTATATCAGGATAAAAAGAAAGCTCTTCTGTGGCAATTCCTAAAAAAGGATGCACCAAAAAATTACTTGGCGGAATATACATTGGAGAAAAATGTTTAATTATATTTATTTTATCTCTCGTTACTCCAACCTCTTCATGTGTTTCTCTAAGTGCAGTAGTTTCAAAATTTAGATCTTCCTTTTCATATTTTCCTCCTGGAAACGCTATCTGAGCAGAATGGACTCCATCATAAGCATTTCTAACAATCAAAACCAAATGTGTTTTTTCCTGTTTCGGATAAAACAGCATCATTACTCCCGCCATTCTGGCATTTAATGCATCAATATCAAGATTCTTTAATCCCTCTATACGCTCTTTCGGTGCCATTTTTAAGTGTGACGTCACTGCTGGTAATTCTAGCGGAATTATATTGGGAACATATTTCAAAAAGTCTTGAAAATTCATAATCAAAGCTTATTTTTGTATTTTCAAATAAATTATAAATATACTCCAGAAAACGCAGTACCGCAAGTTTTCTAATCTTAAAGCCTAAAAAAATGTACAGCAGAGAAGAATCGCAAAGAATAAAAAGAGAATTTTGGGTAGCTTTTGCCGAAAAATACCCTCGCAAATGGGTGCTTTATGACACAAAGATCAAAGATTTTTCTTTTAAATTTTATGTAGATAATAAGAAAGCGCAGGTTTTAATTGATATCGAACAAAGAAGTGACGAGAAACGCTACGCTTATTTCGAAAAATTGGAAGCTTTAAAAAATATTTTAGAAGAAGAATTTATCAAAGATTTGATTTTTGAGAAAAATTATACTCTTGAAAGTGGTAAAAACATCAGCAGAATTTGGGTAGAAAAACTTGGTGTTGGCTTCAGCAATAAAAATACTTGGGATACTATTTTTGATTTCTTCAACGAAAATATGCACGCTTTAGAAATGTTCTATTTAGAATATGATGAATTTATTAAAGATGTTGATTCATTATAGATTCTAAGATTCTAAAACACTGAGCTTTTTATATAACAAACCCGACAGGTATTTTAAAAACTGTCGGGTTTATTATTTTATTAAATCCAAAACACTTAGCGACTTAGCAACTTAGAATCTTAGCATCTCAGAAACTTATACAGTAATAATATTATAAACAATAATATGATCGTCGTAATTAATATAAAGCTGTTTTCTGTAGTCTTGTTTTTTTCGGGTAATAATTGACAGCTTGCATTCTTTTCCATCATTATCTTTGCACATAAAAGAATACACAATATCCGTTTCGTTTTCTTCTCTTTCAATATAATCTAAAATATTGTAAAGCTGGATTTCTTGCGAATAAACTACAATTCTATGTTTATTGGTGTCCAAAACAACTGAAAGATTTACTAAATCTAGATTAGACCACTCGCCCCATTTCCCTCTTTCATTTTTTTGCAGAACGCTAAATCCTGAAGTTTTAAAATGATATGATTGACTTTTAGCTTGTTGAAGGCCTAACATTAAAAAAAGTAATAGTATATATGTGCGTATAGAATTCATAGATTATTTCTTGCAGTCAATTAAAACTCAAATGTAGTCTTTTCTTTGGATGCGACTTCAAATTCGGTTATCATTTGTTGAATAATTTCTTCAACTGATAAAATTTCATGAATCAGACCTGCAACCTGTCCAATCTCCAATTCTCCCTCATCCAAATCTCCTTCAAACATTCCTTTTTTGGCTCTTGCACGTCCTAAGAGCTGAACCAATTCTTCTTTAGAAGGGCATTTTTCATACAAATCCTGAACATCCTGATAGAACTTATTTTTTATTAATCTTACGGGTGCCAATTCTTTCAAAGTCAGTTGTGTACCTCCTTCTTTAGTATTAACTATCGTATCTTTAAAATTATTGTGTGCCGAAGATTCAACAGATGCTGCAAAACGGCTTCCGACCTGAACACCATCTGCACCCAAAACCATTGCCGCAAGCATTCCTCTTCCTGTTGCAATTCCGCCTGCTGCAATTAAGGGAATTTGTATTTTTTCTTTCACCATCGGAATCAAAGTCAAAGTAGTAGTTTCCTCGCGTCCATTATGTCCGCCCGCTTCAAAACCTTCTGCCACGACAGCATCAACACCGGCATCTTGCGCTTTTAAAGCAAAAACACTGCTGCTTACCACGTGAACAACTGTAATCCCTCTTTCTTTCAAAAAAGAAGTCCAAGTTTTCGGATTTCCTGCAGAAGTAAAAACAATTTTAACCTCTTCATCAACCACAATATTCATAATTTCTTCAATGTTAGGATATAACATCGGAATATTGACACCAAAAGGTTTGTCTGTGGCTTTTTTACATTTTTGAATGTGTTCTCTAAGAACTTCTGGATACATAGACCCTGCGCCAATAAGTCCTAAACCTCCTGCATTACTTACAGCCGAAGCCAATTTGTAACCACTATTCCAGATCATTCCACCTTGAATGATTGGATATTTTATATTGAAGAGTTGGGTGATTTTATTCATTAAAACTATTGCTTGATTATTTTTCCTGTTTTATGCAGATTATCAGCTTCAAAACTATAAATATAAAGTCCGCTTTGAAGTGATTGCAAGGAAAGAACTGGATTTGAGTTATTGATTTTTTCTTCGATTAATTTTTGCCCTAAAATAGAATAAATTGTTACCGATGCGGTTGTGGTTTCATTTAAAAAAGAAAACCAAACTTCACTTTTTGCTGGATTTGGGTAGACCAAAAAAGAGGCTTCGGCTATAAAATCATCTACTCCTAATGATGTACCAAAATTCGGAATTCCATATCCATAATTATTATCGGGATTGGCATATCTGTCAGCAGAAGCCAAAATCATCTGTCTAATTTCTTTGTTTGTTTTTGATGGAAAAGCTTGCCACAATGAAGCCGCCATTCCTGCCATAATCGGACATGAAAATGAAGTTCCGCTTGCTGTACCAATAGTTCCATTTGCATCAGAAACTACTGCTGACCCACCTTGTGCCATAATATCAGGTTTTATTCTGCCATCATAAGTTGGTCCAATTGAACTAGAGCTTACTCTTACTTTAGAGGCATTAACAGAACCTATAGCCAATACTGAAACAGCATCAGCAGGAGCACCAATATGTTTTTCTACTTGAGCTCCTTCATTTCCGGCAGAAGCCAAAACTAAAATCCCTTTGCTAAAAGCGATTTCTGCACCACGAGAAATAAAAGTCGTAGTCCCATTCATATCGCTATAGGTATGATTGTAATTTGGATTATCTCGTTCTAGAAAATATCCTAATGAAGTAGTAATGATATCAACACCTAAAGCATCTGCCTTTTCTGCCGCTTCAACCCAAAGCGATTCCTCTATTGGAGCTTCTTGTGCATCAATTTCTGTGATAAAAAGATAATAAGATGCATTTGGAGCTGTTCCAACTAACGAATTTGGTTTATAACCGCCCATTGTAGAGAGCACTAAAGTTCCGTGATCGTCTCCTGTATAGAAATTGGCATTTCGGGTGGTATAATCGTAGCCACCCAAAATTTTATTATTATTTCTAAGATTTTCAAAGGGCAATGCCGTATTCACACCTGGAAAACCTGCGTCTAAAACTGCTATAATTTTTCCCTCTCCTGTAAAATTCTGCTGATGCAATACTTGTCCATTCAACATCTGAATTTGATTCGCAGAATTTCCGTAAGAATAATCAATTGTCGTTTTTAACTTATCATGAGTCTGGCTAATCGAAGTTTGAGCAACTCTTTTCCCTGTAGCATTTAAAGTTTTGTTGGCAAATTCTATTCTAGAAACAAAAGAAAATAATTTCAAAGCATTTATATTGGCCTGAGTACCTTGAATGTGAAGTGCATTCAACCACTTTGACTGTGCTTTTACTGTAATTCCTGTACTTGCTGTTATTTGATTTACGTACGAAGTCTCCAAAGGAACATCTGTAATGTCTAAGGGAATATTTTGGTTCGTTCTTCGATCCAAAGCCCTTTGCGAAAGTTCGCTTGACGGATTATCATAAAAAGCTTGTGCATTAGGTTTACCATTAAAATAAACCCATGCATCTTCTTGTGCAAATATCGTAAACGAAAGAAGTAATAAAAGAAAAGTAAAGTTATATCTCATCAATTTATACCTTTTAAGGATTTTCTCCTAAATAAAGTATAAAGCTAAGAAATTACTCCCGAACCAACTAATTCATTTTCTAAATACCAAGCAACAAATTGTCCTTCTGTGATAGCCGATTGAGGTTCTTCAAACTCCACATACATTCCGTCTTCAAATTGATAAAGAATGGCTTTTTGCAAAGGCTGACGGTAACGGATTCTTGCCATTACTTCCATTTTTTCTCCTGCTTTCAAAGTCATATCTTCTCTAATCCAGTGCACTTCAGATTTACCAACAAAAAGTGCTTTTTTAAATAAACCTAGATGCTGGCTCGACATACCTGTATAAATAGTATTGGTCTCCACATCGGTTGCAATTACAAACAAAGGATCTGTTGTTCCGCCTACATTAAGTCCTTTTCTCTGCCCAACTGTAAAATAATGTGCTCCTTGATGTTTTCCAACCACTTTTCCCATTGTTGGAAGATATTCCAATTTTTGAGATTCCAATTTTAATCTTTCTTCTAAAGAAACTTCTCTAGATTTCTCAACTGTATAAATCGGATCATTTTTGTCAATTTGAACGATTTTACCTTCTTTAGGCTGTAATTTTTGCTGTAAAAATTCTGGGAGACGAACTTTTCCAATAAAACACAAACCTTGAGAATCTTTCTTTTCAGCCGTAACCAATTCCATTTCGGCAGCGATTTCGCGCACTTCTGGTTTTGTCAAAGCTCCGATAGGAAACAAAGCTTTTGATAATTGCTCTTGTGACAATTGGCACAGAAAATAAGATTGATCTTTATTGTTGTCAACTCCAGCAACTAATTGGTAAACCGGCTTTCCGTCTACCTCAATTTCGCTTTTTTGGCAATAGTGTCCTGTTGCAACATAGTCTGCCCCAAGACTTAAAGCAATTTTCATAAACACATCAAATTTGATTTCGCGATTACAAAGCACGTCAGGATTTGGAGTTCGTCCTTTTTCGTACTCATTGAACATATAGTCAACGATTTTTTCTTTGTATTCCTCGCTTAAATCAACAGTTTGAAACGGTATTCCAAGTTTTTCAGCAACAAGCAAAGCATCATTACTGTCTTCCAGCCAAGGACATTCGTTAGAAATAGTAACAGAGTCATCGTGCCAGTTTTTCATAAAAAGGCCAATAACTTCGTATCCCTGCTGTTGCAATAAATAGGCCGCAACACTAGAATCTACTCCACCTGAAAGTCCAACAACTACTCGTTTCATTTTGAAAAGTTTAATTTTTTAAGGTTGCAAAGGTACGCCAAATAATAGAAAATTTCACAATGGTTGTCATTAGTTTAAGCAATCCTGCAGTAGATAAAACTTATTACTTTTTTAAGTACATTTAATCATCCATTTTTACTGTATGAAAAAACACATTTATAGCTTGTTTTTCCTTTTCGTCTTAACTTCTTTAAGTGCGCAGCGATTCAGCGCTTCTTTGCCAAATTATGAAGCTTACAAAGCATTTAAAGGAAAACCTTTGTCTGATAAATTTTCGAATATCGAGTCTGTAAAAGTGATTTACGATCTCAGAAAACAAAAAATGTATTATTTCAACAGCAGTATTATTTTGCTTCATTACGATTTTGTAGTTAACTATTTGGGATACAGCCATGATTTAGAAGTCTTCAATAATGAAAACTACAGCAACACTGAAAAGAATAGAGATTTTCTTCTCGGAAATTTAAATCACATTAAAGGAACCGACAAATGGATTTTTGAACTTGCCGCATCCGATCATATGCCTTTACCATTGATTGAACGTTTTTTTACTATGGTTAAAAATTCTACTTTTATTGGAGAAAAACTGAAATTTTATCTGAACAATCCAGAAATGATGAATTGGTTCCAGCGTGAGGAATTTAAAATTCCGTGCGTGAAATCTGATTATATTTTTGGTGAATTAAAATATCAGGAAGTTGTTCGTGGAAGTAATGTTGGGATTTTGCAGCAATACAAAATCAAAGATTTAGAGACTACAAAACCTAGTTCTGACGAAATTATTATTTTGGATGGAACACCTGATATTCTCCCAAATGTACGAGGAATTATTGTAAACGAACTTCAGACTCCCTTGAGCCATTTGGTTCTTTTAGGAAAAAACAGAAAGATTCCGATAATGGCTTATACGGATATTGAAAAAGACAACAATGTCAAAAGGCTGCTTTCTAAAAAAGTAGAATTAAAAATTGAAGTTGATACTTTTTTCATCAAAGAAACCAGTAAAAAAATTCCAACAAAATCTGCTGGAAAAAAGAAAAAGCTAGTTATAGACAATAGCGTTACAGAATTGGTCAATCTATCTGAAATTCCAAAAAAGGGAATTAACTATATCGGTTCGAAGGCACAAAACATGGCGTATTTAATTGCCATTTCAAAAGAAATTCCCTTTAAAGTTCCAGAAAATGCACATGCTATTCCGTTTTACTATTATACAAAGCATATTCAGAATCCTGCCATTTCCCCATTAATTGCAGAGCTTTTAGCTTCCCCTCAAAAAGATTCCACGGTTTGGGTTCCTAAACAGCTAAAGAAAATTAGAGACGCTATTAAAAAAGAGCCTATTGATCCTGAATTAATATCGAAATTAAATATTGCTTTCAAAGACGCCAAATTTAAAAACTTCAGATTTCGCTCATCTACGAATGCAGAAGATTTAGATGATTTCAATGGAGCTGGATTGTACGATTCTAAAACAGGAATTAAAGGCGATTCCATCAAGAGTTTTGAAAAAGCTATAAAACAAGTCTGGGCAAGTGTCTGGAACGAAGCTTCATATAACGAAAGGGAACTTTTTGGAATCGACCAGCAAAACATTGCTATGGGAGTTTTGGTTCATCGTTCTTTTCCTGACGAATTAGCAAATGGCGTAATTATTACCAAAAATATATTCAGAGAAAACTTTCCTGGAATTACGGTCAATGTTCAAAAAGGAGAAAACTCAGTTGTAAAACCAGAAAAAGGTGAAATCTGCGAACAGTTTGTAGCGTATCATTTCAATGACGGAAAAGACGAAACCGATTTTGATATTGATTATACTTCCAATTCAAATTTGAATGATAATGAACCATTATTGACTCGAAAAGAAATGAGTAATCTATACGATGTAAGTAAAAAAATTGAAACCAAAATGTATCGATATTGGCGCAAAAACCAATTTCATCCTGTAGATATTGAGTTTAAAATTGTTGGAGAAAAAAGAGATTTATACATCAAACAAGTTCGTCCTTTCGACGATTAATAGAATACTAATAAATCTATTTCGTTGCTTGCCGTATTGATTAATACAATTCTAAAATCAAATTCTTCAATTTTAATTTTCTGCTGAATTGATTTTCTAATTACTTCTGAATTCAACGAAAAATTATCGTCAAGCGGAATTTTTACATCTACAGAATTTAGATATTTCGAAGCTTTTTTATTGACAATAATTGAAGCCGCAATATAAAATCCGATGATGATAATTTGGAAAAACAGTAATAATTCGATCTTTTCAAACGGATACATAATGTCTAAAATAGACAGCGTAATAGTTGCAAAAAGAAAGATGATTGCATTTACAGTAAAGGATTGTGTCCTAAAACGAAGTATGGAAAAAATCGCAAATAATCCAAACCCGATTCCTACTCCAATTTCAATTTTTGTAAAAAGATAGCAAAGCGAAAAAGTACAAAGTCCCACAATAACCATCAACGGATTTATGGTTGCGTTATCTTTTCTGTTGGAGAAAAAATACAAAATCAAAATCGACAAAAACAACAGTAAAAATCGTCCTAAAAGCTCACGTAAATCCATTGGTTAGAATAAATTGGTTACTCAAATGTAAACATTTTATTCTTTAACTATTTTATTCTTAATGAAGAAAATACAGACTTTATTTTTTCGGAGCAGCGCCTTTCTCAGAAGCTTTGTTGGTGTTTTTTAGGATCACTCATGTTCACTTCTTTCACTAATTTTCCTTTTTGATAAAACTGCCACATTCCAGCTTTTTTACCATTTACAAACTTACCTTTAGAGGCAACCGATTTATCTGAGTCATAAAAAACAGCATCACCATTGTATTCGTTATTTTTAAAATTAGACTCTTCTAAAAGGGTTCCGTCCTGACCCATTTTTTTGTAAACTCCTTCCTTTAAACCATTTTTATACATCATCTCTTCTGCCACTTTTTCATTAGGATAATAAATCGTTCTCAAACCTTCAAGCTTTCCATTTTTATAATTTTCGACCGTCATCAAAACTTTAGAAGCTTTGTGATAGTATTTCCATTCGCCTTCACGAAGCTTTCCAACTTCCCTACCTTCACTTACCTTATTTTTATTCTGGTCATAAAAAATAGTATAGGAACTTCCATCATTGGCGCTAAAATCTCTTGTAGCAACTATGTCTCCTTTTTTAGTATCATCAAAAAATTTGAAAATCCCAGTTTCTTTTCCGTGATCAAAAGTTCCTTCGTAACGAGGTCGCTTCGATTCGGTGTAAGTACCTTTCCAAAGTCCGTCTTTTTTACCGTTTGCATCTATTTTATTAGATTCTTGTGAATAAGCCACAATACTTATTAAAAATAAAATCCAAAATTTTCTCATAATCTATTTTTCTATATAACAACAAAAATTGAGTTTTAGTATCACAAAAATATAACCATTTTAAGGATAACAACAGCTTTATGAACAAAAAAATCAATTTAACATTTTCAAAGCTTGAAAAGCCTTTTAGAAAGATTTAAAAACCATAATCAACTAAAAAACAGAACAATAAACAAAAGTTAAATATATACTAATTTTAATAAATGTTTAATCATTTTGAATTTTAATTAAACAAAATTAAATAACTTAGTAGTGACAAACACAAAAAAACTATATTATGAAAACAATCAAATTTAAATTAATTGCCTTATTAGCATTAATTGCTTTCGTCAGTGTTTCATGTAACAACGATGATGATGATAATGGTCCACAACAACCACAAACGATTGTGGCGATCGCGAAAACAAATCCTAATCTTAGCTCACTAGTTGCAGCTTTGGAAAAAGCAGATTTGGCAACTACATTGAACTCTTCCGGTACATTTACTGTTTTTGCACCAACAAATACAGCGTTTACCGCTTTTTTACAAGCAAATGGATATGCTAATCTTAATGCTGTTCCTGTTCCTGCTTTAAAAGAAATTTTACTAAATCATGTTTTAAGCACAAAAGTAAAATCCTCTGAAATAGCGACTGGGTATGTAAAAACCTTAGCTAAAGGAAATGCCTCAACTTCAAACACTATCAGTATGTATCTCGAAAAAGGCACAGGAGTCGACATTAACGGTGGGAAAACAAATGGAGGAGCCATGGTGACAACTGCAGATATTGAAGCTTCTAATGGTGTTATCCACATCGTAGATGGCGTTATCGGATTACCAACAATTGTAAACCATGCAGTGGCTAATAAAAATTTTACCACATTGGTTTCTGCTTTGACATATAATGCTTCATCTGGTTTTGCTGCAACATTATCTGGAACTGCAAATTCTCCTTTTACCGTTTTTGCTCCCACAAATGCTGCTTTTGCAAGCTTCTTAACCGAAACAGGTTTTTCGGGTCTTTCTGCAATTCCCGCTAACGTTTTAGAAACTACTTTAAAATATCATGTCGTTACTGGTGCAAATGTGCAATCGACTTCTTTAACAAACGGACAGGTAGTTAATACTTTTGCGAGTCAAAGTTTCACAATTGGCCTTACTGGAGGTGCAAAAATTACGGACGCCAATAATAGAGTTAGTAATATTATTGCAACAGATGTTCAATGTTCAAACGGTATAATCCATGTTATTGACAAAGTTTTATTACCCAAATTTTAGATAAAACTAATGTAAATAAAAAACCGTCTCGTTTTTTAACGAGACGGTTTTTTTGTTTTATCTATATAGAATTATTTCTTTTTCTTATTCTGAGCTTTTGCGGCTTCCTGCTGTTCCATAACTTCTTGAAGACGCTGTTGGAACTTACTTGGTTTTTTAGGCTCTCTTTGTTTGTTTTCTTGAATCTGAGCGTGAATTTTATCACTGTCTACAATATAATTCTTGATTACAAACATAATCCCAATTGTAATTAAGTTTGAAATAAAGTTATACAAACTCAATCCTGCACCATAACTATTGAAGAAAATTAACATCATTAATGGCGAAACGTAAATCATGATTTTCATCATTTTTGCCATATCCGGCATGCCTTCTTGTTGAGGAGCTGCCATCTGCTGATCTCCAGAAGTCATTTTCATATAGAAGAAAATTGCAATTGCAGCCAAGATTGGAAACAAACTTATATGATCTCCGTACAATGGAATATTAAACGGTAATTTTACAACAGAGTCAAAAGATGATAAATCGTCTGCCCAAAGGAAACTTTTCTGTCTTAATTCAAACGCAGCAGGGAAAAACTGGAACGATGCATACATAAATGGCAACTGAATCAATGCTGGGATACATCCTGCCATTGGGTTTACTCCTGCTTTATTGTACAGTTTCATTGTTTCTTGTTGTTTCTTCATTGGGTCTTTTTTGAATTTCTCTCCCAACTCAGCAATATCAGGTCTTAAAACTTTCATTTTAGCCTGAGACAAGAATGATTTATAGGTAATTGGCGACATAGCCAATTTAATGATAATTGTAAAAATAATGATGGCAATACCTAGCGATAATCCAACTGTAGAGCTTAAAAATCCGAACAATGGAATAAAGATTAATTTGTTAATCCATCCAAAAATTCCCCATCCTAAAGGAATGATTTTATCGAAATTTTTATCGTAAGCTTTTAGTGTTTTGTAATCCACAGGACCCATGTACAAATTCATTTTGTAATCGATCTCTCCGTTTGAAAACGCTAAAGGTAAATTTGCTTTAAACTGTTTGGTAAAAACAGTATCGATTTTTTCATCCTTAACCAAATCATCAGATTGCAACCTTGAAGTTTCAAAAGGCTTTTCTGTAGATAAAATAGTAGCAAAGAAATGCTGTTTAAAAGCTACATAACTTAGTTTTTCAGGAGTTTCTTCTTTTCCTTGTCCATGATTATTTACATAACTGTATTTTGCTTCTCCATATTTATAATTAACTTCAGCAAAACGGTTTTCATAAGAAACACTTTTTTCGTTTCTATAGGTTTTTAAGTCCCATTGCAAATCAACTGGTTTAGCAGAATTTAAAACTCTGTTCAAACCTTGAGAACGAATATCAAAACCAACTAAATAATCGTTTGGCTTCAAGATATATTTGTATTCTAAAAATTCATTAGCTCCAGCTTTCAAACGCATAGATAAAACTTGGTCTGCACCAATTTTTTCCAATGTTGGTTCGAAATACAGATCTTTAGAATTTAATGTTCTATTATCTGTAGTAAGAAGCTGTAAATTTAAATTAGAGTTGTTGTTTTTAATTAACTCAACTAATTGACCAGAACCTTTCTTAAATCTTTCGAATTCTTTTAAAGTAGCTTCAACAATATAACCACCTTTATTAGCAATCTTTAATTTTAATTTTTCATTTTCGATTGTAGTAAAAGCTTCTTTTGCAGAAGGAAGTGTTGCAGAATAAGCAAATCCTCCTAAAGTTTTTTGTAATTGAGCCAATTGAACTGTATCTCCAGGAGTTACAGCTGCAGCTGGTAATGACGCAGTTTTAGCTTTATCTGCTTTTGCTTGTGCTTCTTGTTTAGCAACTAATTCTTTCTTGGCTTTTTCAGCAGCGATTTCTTTTTCAGAAGGCTGATTTTGGTACATAATCCAAATCAAAATTCCGAAGATCAATACAAAACCAATGATCGAATTGAGGTCTAATTTTTTTTCTTCCATTATAATTTAAAAAAGTTATTCGTTGAAGTCTATTAGTACTGAGTTTATCTCAAAAGTTACAAACTTCTCAAAATATTAATTACTGTTTTTTATGCGCATTTACTGCAGCAGCCACAAAGTTTACAAAGATTGGGTGCGGATTTGCAACTGTACTTTTGTATTCTGGGTGGTATTGTACACCAATGAAGAACGGGTGGTTTTCAAGCTCTACGATTTCTACTAAACCTGTATCAGGATTAACTCCAGAAGCTTTTAAACCTGCTTTTTGTAATTCATCAGCATATTTATTGTTGTACTCATAACGGTGGCGGTGACGCTCCGAAATAGTTTTTTCTCCGTAAATTCTATGTGCTAAAGTATTTGGTTTAATATCACATTTCCAAGCACCTAAACGCATTGTTCCTCCTTTATCGGTTACATTTTTTTGCTCTTCCATTAAACTCACAACTGGATGAGACGTTTTATCATTCATCTCTGTAGAGTTCGCTTCTTTGTAACCTAAAATATTTCTAGAATATTCGATAACAGACATCTGCATTCCTAAACAAATTCCGAAGAAAGGAATATTATTTTCACGAACGTAACGAACTGCTTCGATTTTTCCTTCAATACCTCTTTCACCAAAACCTGGAGCAACTAAAACACCATCTAAAGAACCTAATTTCTCTTCCACATTATCTGCATTAATATGCTCTGAGTGAATAGAAATCACATTTACTTTAGTCTCATTTGCAGCACCCGCATGAATGAACGCCTCTAAAATAGATTTGTAACAATCCTGCATTTCTACATATTTACCAACCAAACCAATATTTACAGTTTGTTTTGGATTTTTTAATCTTTTTAAGAAAGTATTCCAGTTTTTAAGATCTGGAGATGCTTTTTTAGGTAAATCTAATTTCTTTAAAGCTACAACATCTAATCCTTCTTCAAGCATTAAATTTGGAACTTCATATATAGTAGAAGCATCAATTGACTGAATAACTGCTTCTTTCTTAACATTACAGAATAAAGCTAATTTCTGGCGCAATTCCTGAGACAATTCGTGCTCCGTTCTACAAACCAAAATATCTGCTTTAATACCGCTCTCCATTAAAGTTTTAACAGAGTGCTGAGTTGGTTTTGTTTTCAACTCACCTGCTGCGGCCAAATACGGAACTAATGTTAAATGAATTACTATTCCGTTATTTTCACCTAACTCCCAAACTAATTGACGAACAGATTCTATATAAGGTAAAGATTCGATATCCCCAACTGTTCCACCAATTTCAGTAATTACAATATCATAATCGCCAGATTTACCTAGCAATTGCATTCTGTCTTTGATTTCGTTTGTGATATGAGGAACAACCTGAACTGTTTTTCCTAAAAATTCTCCTCTTCTTTCTTTTTCAATAACCGAAAGATAAACTCTTCCTGTAGTAACGTTATTAGCCTGAGAAGTAGGAACGTTCAAGAAACGCTCGTAGTGTCCTAAATCTAAGTCTGTTTCAGCTCCATCATCTGTCACATAACATTCTCCGTGCTCATACGGGTTTAGTGTCCCCGGATCTACGTTAATATATGGATCAAATTTCTGAATAGTCGTGCGGTATCCTCTTCCTTGTAACAATTTTGCCAAAGATGCCGCGATAATTCCTTTTCCTAATGAAGAGGTCACACCTCCTGTAACAAAAATATATTTTGTTTGATTCATTCTGTTGTTGTTTGTAAGTAGTTGTGTAAAAAACTTGGCAAAAGTACAAATTTAATTAGACAATTTGAACATTAGACTTCTTAGATTTTTAGAATTTTAGATTGCAAGATTTTTAGCTTTTTCAAATCAAAAGAAAACCTTTCAATAAATTATTCTTTATCCAGCTTTTATGATTTTTTCAAATATTATAACCAACTTTTTATCTAATTATTTAAAAATACATCAATCTACAAAAGTCTATTACAATGGCTTTGGATATTGCTTCTTGATATTTCGAATCAATTCTTCTAAGCCATTCAATTTCAATTCGTATATCAATTGCAGCTGCTGCCCTAATTCTCCTTTTGGAAAACCTTTATTATGATACCAAACAACATAATACTCAGGCAAATCAATTAAATATTTTCCCTCGTATTTTCCGAAAGGCATTTTAGTATGCGCTAATTTTATAAGTTGTTTTTTGTCTTGTTCCATTTTTTTAAGAAGAAAGAAGCAAGAGGAAAGACTTATTCGCTTTTCCTCTTACTCCAACTGCATGCAAAACTACCATTTATTTTTTCTTTTGCCACTCCCGATAGCTATCGAGATAAAAGAGTCTTACAGATTAGAATCTTAGAACCTCAGTATCTCAGCAACTTAGAAACTTAAAAAAAAGAAGCAAGAAAAAAGAACTTGTTTTCGCTCCCTCTTCCTGCTTCAAAAATATTATTAAAGACTTATTACTAGTTTCTAAAAAAACTTAGAATCTTAGCATCTCAGAACCTTAGCGTCTTAGTAGTGCCATCTCACGAAAGCCTCCATTGCCGCATAAGTCGCCAGACCTAATTGGTGGTACAATTCAGCTGTTTCGCGGTTTCTGTCTTCTGCTCTTTGCCAGAACTCCCTTGCATCTGTCCCTTGGAAAACAACTCCGTCTTTTTGAGATTGGTGTTTGAAGATTCCGTGACGTTTTTCCAGAACCTGATCCGGACTCATTGGAACAGCCATTTCAACTTCGTCAATTCCCCATTCTTGCCAAGCTCCACGGTATAACCACAACCAACAGTCGTTCATGAACTCTTTTGGTTTTAAAACTTTTACCGCTTCAAAAATCGCATCCAAACAAACTTTGTGAGTTCCGTGCGGATCTGCTAAATCTCCTGCTGCGTAAATCTGGTGTGGTTTAATTTTTTCAATCAACTCAACTGTCAACTGAACATCTTCTGGTCCGATTGGTTTTTTCTCGATTGTACCTGTTTCATAGAAAGGCAATTCCATAAAATGAATTTGGCTGTCTGGCAAACCAACAAAATGACTTGTTGCTCTTGCCTCTCCTTTTCTGATTAAACCTTTAATGTAACGAACCTCTGGAATGTCAATTTCACTGTTCTTTTTATTCTCTAAGAAAGCTTCTGCCTTTTTATAAATATTATCAGCTTCTTCGCTTTTGATTCCAAATTTCTCGTTGTAGTCAATCACAAATCTTGCAAAACGAAGTGCTTCATCATCAGCAACAGCAATGTTTCCAGAAGTTTGATAAGCCACGTGCACCTCATGCCCTTGCTCTTGCAAACGCATGAAAGTTCCTCCCATACTAATAATATCATCATCTGGGTGCGGACTGAAAATCAACACACGTTTTTTAGCCGGTTCCGCTCTTTCTGGACGATTTGAGTCGTCTGCATTTGGCTTTCCACCTGGCCAACCTGTGATTGTGTTTTGTAATTTATTAAATATCTTAATGTTAGTATCATAAGCTGGACCTGAATCTGCTAATAAATCGCTCATACCGTTTTCGATATAATCTGCATCTGTAAGCATTAAAATTGGTTTTTTAAGATCTAATGCCAATCCTAAAACCGCTTTACGAGTTAATTTATCTGTCCAAACGATTTTTTCAACCAACCATGGCTTGTTAATTCTTGTCAGTTTAGAAGAAGCTTCTTTATCCAAAACAAAAATAGCATTGTTATGTTCTTGCAAGAACGAAGCAGGAACTCGGTTTGTAACTTCATCTTCAACAGATTTTTTCACAATGTTTGCTTTTCCTTCTCCCCAAGCCAATAAGATTACTCTTTTTGCTTCCATGATTTTTTTAACTCCAAGCGTAATCGCAGTTCTTGGCGTATTATTTAAACCAAAGAAATCTTTACTCGCAGCAACTCTCGTAATATGGTCTAAAGCTACTAAACGTGTTTTAGAGTTCTGAAGCGAACCAGACTCATTAAATCCGATGTGTCCGTTTCCTCCAATTCCAAGAATTTGAAGATCAATTCCGCCTAAAGCTTCAATTTTAGCTTCATATTCGTGGCAGTAATCTGCAATTTGTTCTTTTGTTAAAAGTCCGTCTGGAACGTGAGCGTTTTCAGGTAAAATATCGACATGATCAAACAAAAGCTCTTTCATGAAACGAACATAACTATTAATTGAATTTGGTTCCATTGGATAATATTCATCCAAGTTAAAACTAATTACGTTTTTAAAACTCAAACCTTCTTCTTTATGAAGACGAACTAGTTCAGCATATAATCCTTTTGGAGAAGAACCTGTTGCCAATCCTAAAATACAAGGTTTCCCTTCATTTTGTTTTTCTTTAATCAAAGACGCTATTTCCTGCGCTACTTCTTTTGAAGCATCAGTTGAGTTTTCAAAAACAACTGTATTAATGTTTTCGAATCGTTTTTCGAAACCTGTTGCTTTGTCGATTTTACTTTTTAACATGATATATTAATTTTTATTTTTTGTTCAACTATTCCATTTCCTGTATTTATGCCCTTTTACAGCATAAAACAAAATCATTGCATAAGAAGGCAGCAGCATTAAGTAAGCCAATTGATTTCCGCTTTTTGAAACACCTTGCATATTTTTTGCAATATTTGCAGCATTGATACTTTCAGTGATCATTCCGTAAAAAAGTGGAAAAACCGCTCCACCAATAATTCCCATAATCAAAATAGCACTTCCAATCTTTGTATAACCTCCTAAATCTTGCAAAGCCATTGGCCATATTGCTGGCCAGCACAATGCATTTGCCAATCCTAAAAGCGCTACTAAAAGTATTACCAATGGTATATTTGGAGTTCCAGGAAATGCAATCATTATCTTTGGCGAAATCAAAACAATTGCTATAACTAGCAACAAACCAAGCAATCCAGACACTTTTAAAGCAGTGACTTGTGAAACATATTTAGGAATCAAAACTATACCAAGAATATAGCCGATCACCATTGCTGACATGGTAAATGAAGTTAATTTGAGATAAAAATTCCCTTCTTCACCATAAACTCCCAGCTGTTTCCCGAAAGCTCCGATAGAATCTCCCGCCAAAACTTCGGCAGATAAATACAGCATTAAAGTAATTACTCCTAAAACTAGCTGCGGGTGCTGAAAAGCATTTTTAATCTGTTTAAAAACACTCAATTCTGACACATTTCCATCCTCATCCAAATCAATTTCTGGCAGAGGAGAAAATTTCACCATTATAGCTAAAACAGTAATAATCAACCCCATATAAAGATACGGTGTTTGTAATTGCAAAGCAAGAGAATTTAACGCGCTTGTTTTAGAAGCCTCATCCATTAAGGCAATTTTATCTGCGGTAAAGTCCTGCATATTAGATAAAACCAAAACCGTAAGCACGATCGGCGCTACAAATCCAGCCAATTTATTTGCAATTCCCAAAACACTGATTCTAGCCGCTGCGCTTTCTCTTGGTCCAATAACAACAACATAAGGATTTGATGCTGTCTGTAAAACTGCCAAACCAGTTCCCATTATAAATAACGCTAATAAAAACAATAGAAAGGTACGGCTTGAAGCCGCTGGATAAAACATAAAAGCTCCGGCGGCGATAATCAATAATCCTAAAGAAATTCCGTTTTTATACCCCACTTTTTCAATAATATACGAAGAAGGAACGGCCATAACAAAATAGGCAATGTAAAATGCGAAAGTCACAAAATAAGCTTGAGATGAAGTTAATTCACAAGCTAATTCAAAAAACGGAATTAATGGTCCATTAAGCCAGGTTACGAATCCTAGAATAAAAAACAATAAGGTTAAAATCACCATCGGAACAATGGTGCTTTTTTTCTCTAGCTGTAATGTACTTTGAATGTTTGTCATAATTTTTGGTTGATTAGTTTATAGATTTATTTAATTCAAAATCTAAATTAGAATCAACTCTCACATTATTGATTGCGTAATTTATGCAAATATCTGCATTTTTTTTGCAAAACAAAAGTACATCATTAAATTTCCTTATTCTCTAATTTAGATATGAAAGTTTTGTTAATTTTTATTATTCCAATTTAAATCAGGATAATATTTTGCCAAATATGTTTTTACATCGGCAATATCTTCTTTTGCAGTCAGGTCCGGAACGTGCTCAGAAAACGGAATTCCGACCGTAGTATTCGGATTTTCTTTAACGGAGTTTAAAAGCACCGTTGGCAACTCCTTTTCATCGCGCTCTGGATTTACCGGGCAATTTTTAAGATGTGTATATAAGGTATCGCCATTAAACTTAAATGCATTCATACTCACGCGTATCTTTCCTTCTGCATCTTTATATTGTTCCAAATCTTCTTCTGTAGGTTTTTCTAAAATGTCCAAAAGCTGATTATTTGCATCTAATTTTGCAATTGCAAAGCGTGAAATGCGTTCCAGCGGAAAATCCATTGCATCGCGATCATAACTAATAAACGCATTCGGACTCTCAGTTTCCCTTAAAGCACGAAGCGCTTCGGCCGAATACAAATTATCACTATTGCAAACTGAATAAAACTGCGAATTTAATTCTGGATATTGTTCTACTGCCTGAAACAGAGCATCTGCTGTCCCAAAAGGCTTAACTCTTCCCTCAGGAATATATTGAATTGCAAATGAAATGTTCAGACCGTGAAAATCATTATCCTTCATTTTGCTTCCGTAAAACTCCTTAAATAACTCCCCTTGTTCACCTATTATAATATAGATATTTTTATAGCCCGCTTTTTTGGCATTCCATAAAAGATAATCCAAAAGAGGCCTTCCGCTTACGCCAACACCTATCAAACCTTTACTCCTTTCGTTAGCCTGAGCGATTTCTTCTGGAGAAAGATCATTAGTGATAGCTTCTTTTTTCATACGAGAAGAAGCTCCACCGGCTAAAATTACTAAACTGTCGTGCATTTTATTTTAAATTTCAATATTATCAATAATTCGTACTCCGGGATCAACATTTACCGCATAAGCTTCTTGCGCTCCTGCGTCTAAAATTGCCTTGATAACCACATCTTCATTTTTTGGATCGGCAATCACAACGATGCTTCCGCCACCGCCAGAACCCACAATTTTCGCTCCATACGCACCTGCTTTCAAAGCAGCATTAATCATTGCATCTATTCTTGGAACTGTTATTTTCAGCAAATCGCGCAAAACTTCATGATGACTATTCATTAATGCACCAATTTTTTTAAGATCCAAAACAGGTTTTTCAAATTCCTTTAAAGCTTCTTTAGTGTACTGATAATTCTTGACAGCAGCTTCAAAAAACGGAATCATACGATCTGGCAGACAATTTCTATATTTACCCAAATCAGCTATTTCAGAAGCATTTAAGTCGAATTGCGGATAGTTTTGCTTCACAATATCAATTGCCATTAAAGCATTTCCTTTTAATTCGCCAAGCAGTCCGATAGTTTCTTTTGGAACACCTGAAACGCCAGTAATCAAGCCCTTCAGCTCTGTCCCAATTACATTAAAAGAGAATGGTTTTTTGGTATTGATATACACGATATTTCCAACCCCTATGCTAAAATGATCCATCATTCCACCAGGCTCTCCATGCTCTAAAACTTCAGATTCGTAGCCTAATCTTGAAAGGAACTCGGGCGTAACTTCATGATCAACTCCAAAAGCTTCAATTAAAAAACGAATCCAAGCCATTAATAAGGCCGATGAACTCGATGTTCCCGAATTAATTGGAATATCTCCAGTAATTGTTATTGTATAACCAGAAGTCGGTTTACAGCCATATCTGCGCAAAACCCGGAGCGAGGACGCAAAATAATCTCTTGGTTCTAATTTTTTGAAAGTCTCGTGTATATTGATGATTCGAATTTCATTAATATCAACCATATTCAGAACAAAGGTTTCGCTCTGATTTTCTTTTGCTATTAATTTAATACTTCGATCTATCGCACAGGCTATAACAGGCAGCCCTAAATAATCCTGATGATCTCCAAAGAGACAGGTTCGGCCGGGAGCTAATGAGGTAATTTTTTTCACGTAAACACATTGTGTTAAAATATTGCAATTCAATAAATTACAACATTATTAGGTTATCTTTTTATTTTAGTTTTTCGGTTTTGATTTCACGAAACTAGATATTATATTTTTATAAAACAAGAAAAAATAGAAAAATGTGCTCGAACACACTTATTTTATGTTCTCGAGCACATTTATTAATTCTTACAAAAAAAATCTGTTTATTAAATCAAAGTTTTTATATTTGCTGATATGGATAAAAAGTACACAATTAAGGATATAGCACAAATGGCCGGAGTTTCTAAAGGGACTGTAGACCGTGTTCTGCACAACAGAGGAAAAGTCTCTCCTGCTGCACTCGAAAAAATCAATGAAGTTCTAAATGTCATTGATTACGAACCCAACTTAATTGCACGAAATCTAAAAAGCACCAAAGTTTACCGCATTTGTGTTCTCCTTCCAGACCCTGTATTTGACCCGTACTGGCTTCCGTGTGTTAACGGAATTCAGGAAGCTATAACAGAGTACAAAGCTTACAATGTTGTTATTGAAACTCATTATTTTAATCCAGAAAGCACAAAATCTTTCTTAAAAGCGCATGAAGCCATAGTAGCCCAATCACCAGATGCTGTTTTATTGGCACCGCTTTTCCATAAAGAAACTGTAGAAATCATAAAGCAATATGATGAACTGGGAATAATGGTAAACACTTTCAACAACCAGGTTGAATCTTCTTCGATAAAAAGTTTTGTGGGACAGGATTTATACAAAAGTGGCCGTGTGGCTGCAAGTTTAATGAATTTGATTCTTCCTAAAGGCCAGATCGCTATTATCCATATTGATGAAAGCCTTAAAAATGCCATTCACATGCAGGAGAAAGAACGCGGTTTTAGAAGTTATTTTGAAGAAAAAGGGCTTTCAGATTTCCCTGTCACGACATTAAAACTGAAATATTCGAATATAGAAACCAAACTCCCAGCTTTCCTTAACGAAAATCCAGATTTAAGCGGAATTTTCATTACAACTTCAAAAGCTTACCAAATCGCTTCTACCCTTTTTAATCTAACAGACAAAAAAATCGCTTTGATTGGTTATGATTTAATTGACAAGAATGTCAGCTATTTAAATCAAGGACTCGTTCATTTTTTAATTCATCAAAATCAAAAGAGACAAGCTTATTTAGGCGTAAGCACTTTAGTAGAACATTTTTTATTTAGAAAAGACATTCCAGAAACCATTTTGCTTCCTATTGATATTATCAATGTCGAAAATGCTACTTTTTATATTAGCTAAGAGCTTGCCGCAAAGGCGCTAAGACTCGAAGTTTTTTAAAAAAATTTATAAATTCACAGAGCTACAAAGTTTAAAAACAATAAACTCCGTTTAGATTTAGATGAAGGCAATTCAGATTGCTTTTTCTTAAAAAAAACTTTGCGCTTTTGCGTCTTTGTGGCAAATTATTTCATTAAAACAAACTTTCCGAAAGACGAAGCAATATGAAAATTGGGTTCTGCCGTATTTGGGTTTACCCAGGAAATCCAGGTAGGATCATAATTTCCATTTTCATCTTTAGAAAATTTAGCTCTATAAACCCCTGTTTCAATAGTGTTGTTATGAATTAAGTCAAGTTTTTCTAAAGACGCAATACTAATCGCCCCTGCAACTGTAAAAGAAACCTCGTCTTCTGAAGATTCAAGTTTTATATGATTTTCTGGCCATTTCCAATCGTAGTCAAAAACTTTGTTTGGACGAGCGATAAAATCAAGCAATCTAGTTGAAGGATCTATTTCCAGACAATAATAAGGATCAAGTTGATCATTACTTCTAAAAAACAGCTCTACTCGATCTGAATTGCAAATACTGTCTACACTATTATCTTTCTGATCAGTATAGACATTACGATCAAAAACCCTAAAATTAAAATAGAAATTCTCTTGATCCCAAAGTGCGCGGAATTCAATTTTTAAAACGGGATCACTATTCCATGGCGATGAAAAATCGGTAAGACAATTCGCTTTTTCCCAAAAAGACGAATCTAAAATTCCGATCTCATTTTTCTGTTTTTTATTGATGAAAATTACCTGATATTCTTTCAAAGCTTTGAATCTAAATTTTTGTTAATTTCTAATTTCGAAAAAAGTCAAAATGACCATAAATTCCTTTTTGAAATTTATTCTTTTTCCCCACGACCAATATAGTTCAAAAATTGTTTAGAAAAGCAATCTGAATTCATAATAAAAACTAAAATTTCCCTCATTTAATCCATAAGAAAAAACGGTTTAATTTTACGATTTTACATTTGTTGTTGCGAAATTCATAAGTTTTTAATAATTCCTTATTTATAATTCAAAAAACAACGCATTTCGCATACACTTCATTTTTCAAATTATTTTAAAAATATCACATCAATTTAAGTCAAAAAAAACGATTCGCACAATTTTATGTGCTCGAGAACATAAATTTTGTGTGTTCGAGCACATTTTTTGTGTTTTTTCTTGTTTTATAAAAATATAATCTCTAGTTTCGTCAGAGATTAATCTTAAAACTAAGTTAATTATGCAAAAATTAGGGTGATTTTTAACCTTTAAAAAAGAAGAAAATAGAACAAAACAAGCCGTGTTTAGCGCAAAAGCAAAACCTCTTATTTGCATAGACAAAGAATTTAATCAACACATAACTAAAAAAAACAAAATGAATTCCACGATCGAAAAAGAAATCTAAAACCTACAAACAAGGAAAAAACAATTAAACATTAACCAAAACCAATTTAAAGTATGAAATTATTAACCCAAAAAAAGCCAAGAGATTTTCGGATTAACAATTTATCCCGCAAAGAAATCAGACTGACCGTTCTTTCGCTATTAGTTTTTACACTTCAGGCTTCGGCAACATCTTCAATAAACACTTCAGACAAAAACTATAAAGCTATATTTTTTGAAAAAACAGTAAAAGGAACAGTTACAGATCAAAATGGCCTGCCGCTTCCAGGTGCCAACGTAGTAGTAAAAGGTAGTACCAAAGGAGTTCAGACTGATGTAGACGGAAGTTTTGCTATTACAGTTCCTGACAATGCTACTAAACTTGTAATTACTTACATTGGGATGGAAGATCAGGAAGTAAGCATCGGAAGCGCTCCTCTAAAAATTGTCATGAAAGAAGCTGGACAAAAATTAGAAGAAGTTGTTATTGGATACGGAAAATCTAAGAAAAAAGATCTTACTGGTTCTGTAAGTTCGCTTAGTAAGGACAATTTAAACTTAGGCGGAACGGTTGCAAACGTTGGACAGGCTCTTCAAGGACGTGCTTCTGGAGTACAGGTTCAACAAAACAGTTATGCACCAGGAACAAACCCTCAAGTTGTAATTAGAGGTGGAAACTCCATTAATACTTCTAATGCTCCTCTATATGTAGTAGACGGATTCATTACTAGTACAGGAGGCTCTATTAGTCCAAACGACATTGAAAATATTCAGATTCTTAAAGATGCCGCTTCTACAGCAATCTATGGTGCTCGTGGAGGAAATGGGGTAATTTTGATTACTACTAAAAAAGGAAAAGCTGGAAAAATGAATGTTGAGGCTGAGATTTCTGATGGTTTTCAAAATATCATAAAAGAGCCTTCTTTAATGACTGGACAACAATATGCCGATTATCAGAATGCTCTTAATGCTGAAAACGGAAGACCTCCACTTTTTCCTTCTAGCTTTCCTGTTGCCAATACGAACTGGTTTGACGCTGCAACTCGTACTGGTGAAGTCCTTAACAGAACGCTTACTTTTAGCGGAAGCGACCAAACTTCAAAATTCTTTCTTTCTGGAAACTATTTAAAACAAACTGGAGCTATCGTAAACACTGATTTTGAAAGATATAGTGTGAGAATGGGTTCAGAAAAGAAATTCAACGATAAGCTAAACATGGGAATGAATGCTTATGGCGCTGTCGCTGAAGGGAATAATAGTGATTTTGGTGATAATATCTTATCTCCAATGTTCTCTATCCAAACTGCTCCACCAACTATTCCAATTTACAATGCAGATGGTTCGTATTATAAATTTCAAGGAAAGGATAACGCTTTAGCACTTTTACTTGAGCCTACAGATCATACAATCAACAGATTGGTAAACGGAAACATGTTTTTAGATTATCAAATCATTAAAGGCTTAACGTATCACTTTGGTGCTGGTGCAGAATGGCAGGAAAATATTCAAGGAAAATATACTCCAAGTACTTTAGTAGCTGGAGCTGCTTTGAAAGGTTCTGGTTCTGAGGAAAATATAACGTATTTCAGATGGAGTACGGAGCAATATTTAACTTATAAATTTGATATTAAGGAAAAACATGCTATAACAGCCATGATTGGTACTTCCAATCAAAAAGATACATTTGAGAGAGTAAGAGCAGCTGGTACAGGTTTCTCAAGCGATTTATTGACTTATTACAATCTGCAAGGAGCTTCAGTGTATTTAAAACCTGAAACAGAAAAAACAGAAACGAAATTGACTTCTTATTTTGGAAGGTTAAATTATGCGTTCAATGATAAATACTTAGCCACTTTTACGATTAGAAAAGACGGTTCTTCTCGTTTTGGACCAAATAACCGATTTGGTATTTTCCCTTCTGGAGCTGTTGCTTGGAAAATCTCTAACGAATCTTTTATGCAAAACGTAAAAGCAATTTCAGAACTTAAATTGAGAGCGAGTTATGGTATTACAGGTAGTGACGGTATTGGAGACTACTCATACATGACCCGTTTATCTTCTTGGGGTGTTACTATTGCGCCAGATGAATTTGTGGCAGGTACAGAACCAGCCAACTTGGCTAACCCAAATCTAAAATGGGAACAAACAGCTCAAACTGATATTGGTTTAGATTTAGGGTTATTTAATGATAAACTTTCAATTACATTCGATTATTATAAAAAAAGAACGACAGATGCACTTTTAAATGTTCCTGTTGGAGGATGGTGGGGATTTGGCACTCAGAGAGTTAACGCAGGAGTCATTGACAATCAAGGTGTTGAACTTGGAATAAGCACAACAAACTTTAGAAATGATAAGTTTACTTGGACAACTTCATTAAATCTAGCATATAACAAACAAGAAGTGGTATCTCTTGCAGATAATGTAAAAATTATCAGTTCTAACACTTCTAATCCAAGCGGAACGGTTTCTGGTCAAGAATTTACAAGATTGGAGCCAGGAAAAGAAATGGGAGTTTTGTATGGTTATAAATATGCAGGGGTTATCAAAACTGGAGAAACCTATGCTCCTCAGCCGTTATCTGTTGCTGGAGATCCAAAATATGTAGACGTTGATGGTGATGGTCTAATTACAGCAAAAGACAGAACGTATTTAGGAAACTCTATTCCGCATTATGTAGCTGGTTTTAATAACGATTTTAGATATAGAAATTTTGACATGAATATCTTTTTCCAAGGTGCTTTTGATTATTCAGTTTACAATATGACTAAAATGGTTGGCGAGTCTTCTACAAGCACAGATGCATTAAACCGTTGGGTTGCTGGACAAAATGAAAACACAGATATCCCTAGAGATGGGTATTACAAAAGCACTTACGGAAGTTATGTGAATTCTAAATTTGTTGAAGAAGCTTCTTACTTGCGTCTAAAAAATGTTTCTATCGGATATACAATTCCAGAAAGTGCTCTAAAAACAGTAAAATTTATTGATAGTATCAGATTATATGCGATCGGACAAAATTTACTAACGATCACAAACTATTCTGGAAATGACCCTGAGGTAAATGGCCATACAAGTAGTGCTACTGCACAAAATATTGGTGGTGGAATCGACTTTAACTCATTCCCAGCTTCAAGAACTTTTATACTTGGAATTAAAGTAGCAATTCACTAGTCTAAAATGCTTTATAGTAACATTAAATTGATTCAAATGAAAAAATATACAATCTTATTACTTTTACTTACCGCTGGGACACAATTTTCGTGCAACCAAGATTTGGATCCTACGGTATATAGCAGTTTGACTAATACCAATGGGTATCAGACAAAATCGGATGCTATTGCGGCTATCAATTCCATTTATGGAAGGCTAAAAGGACCATCTGTAGGCGATAACTTCTCATATTGGGCTACAAGACACTTTGCTTTAACAGATATTGCTACAGATTTAGGACACTGCCAATTTGGAGGAGATCCGGGACAATTATCATTAGGAACTTGGAATTCTGCAAATGGCCTTTTAAGAGAAGACTGGAACGCCATGTATAAATTGATTGCTAATGCCAACAATGCAATTTTCAACATTACTCCAATGGGTGGCATTACAGCTGCTGAAAAAGCACAATTTATCGCAGAAGCTAAATTCTTAAGATGTTCTGCTTATATGGATTTGACAGATTCTTGGGGGCCAGTAATTTTGATTACCGAAGCAAACCTTGGAAACCCTGGATATTTAGATCAAACTCCGCCATCTTCTGTAGAAGAAATTGATGCTTTCATGATTAAAGAATTGACTGAAGCTGCCGATGTTCTTCCTCTTAATTACAAAAACAATGAAATTTATGGCACAAATGATGTAGGCCGTGCTACAAAAGGTGCAGCTCTTACGCTATTGGCAAAATTGTACTTAAGAAGCCACGACTGGCAAAAAGTAGCAACTCTTACTAAACAAGTAATGGATTTAAACGAATACCAGCTTTATCCTTCTTACTTAGGTTTGTTTAAAGAAAGTAACAAATGGTGTAGCGAAAATATTTTCTCTTCTTTGAGTGACGCCAATACAAACGGAACGGAATTACTAAACCACTTTGGTCCAGTTGATCACCCTGTAGTTCAAAACAGATGGCAGTATTATACGGTAAACTGGGATTTCTACAACACTTTTGGCGATGAAGACGAAAGAAAACAATGTTTCTTCCCAGAATTTATGGGTACAGATGGTTTATTGCACAAACAAGCTCCATATTTGGGTGCTGAACCACCAGAAGGAGAATTGTACATGCAAGACGTTTCTACAAAAAAATATGCTGATGACGAAACTACCACTTATTATGATGGTCATAGTGTAAATATTCTTCGTTATGCGGATGTTTTATTAAGCAGAGCTGAAGCCTTAAACGAAATCAGTGGGCCAACTCAGGAAGCAATAGATCTTATTAACCAAGTAAAAGGAAGATCGCATGCAAAACTTTTGGTTTTATCAGATCATACTCAGACTAGTTTGAGAGATGCTATTTTACAAGAAAGAGGCTGGGAACTTTTCTACGAAGGAAAACGTCGTTCCGACTTAATCAGAATGAACAAATATGATGTTTTGGTAAATGCGTACCACCTAAGAGTTGGTGAGGCAGCTTTAATCAAAATGCCACAAAACAAGTATTATACATATCCGCAAAGTCAGGTCGACCTTAATCCGAACTTAAGCAACGCTGATAGACAATAGAATATCCAATCAAGAATAGACAGTTAAATGTCTGTCTATTCTTGATTTTTTATAACAATAAAAGTATTTTTCTGTTTCACAAAAGAAGCTTTTCAGATGATCAAAAAATTAATACAAAAAGGAAGTTTTATTTTAGTGTTGCTTGCATTGGCAAGTTGTTCTAATAACCAAATTATCTCCAATATCAATATTGGCACTCATGGCAACAACGAATTGAAAATTCAGATCGATGTTGCTACGAATGACCAAGCTCAGGTATATGCAGAATATTGGTCGGACAAAAAAGGAACTCAAAGTAAAATCACCTCTCCTATTTCAAATTCAGGTCTTAAACATTCTCTGGTACTTTGCAACATAACTCCTGAAACCAGTTATAGTTTTCAATTAATTACAGTTCAAGACGGCAATAAACAAACCAGTAAAGTTTATACTTTCAAATCTAGAAAACTTCCAGAATGGCTTCAGAAACAATTTAAAGCCAATTGTCCGAAACCAGAATTATTGCCAGAAAATTTCAAAAAAGGCTTTATGCTTTTAGCGAAAAGAGAAACTCCTGGAACGGCTTATATTGTTGATTATAAAGGAAATTTAAGATGGTACCATACCCTTGAAGGAACTGGATTTAAAGTAGTTCATTATACTAAAGAACAAACCATACTTTCAATTTTAGGAACAAATGACGAACCGACAAGTTATGGAAGCGAAATTCTTGAAATTAATCTTCAAGGCGATACTTTAACCCACATTAAAAAAGGGCAAGCTGATCTGAAGCAAGTTCTTCATCACGAAATCATCAAAAAATCGGAAAACGAAATTGTCGCCTTAACTGTCGAGCAGAAAATAATCGATTTAACCTCTATTGGAGGTAAAAAACAAGATACGATCAACGGAGACGGAATTTTAATCTTAGATAAAAAAGGAAAACAGCTTTGGAAATGGAGCGTTTTTGATGATTTGGATCCGTTTAAAGATAAAGATTTACTAAAAACCAAAAAGGACTGGACACATGCCAATAGTTTGAGTTATGATACCGATGGAAATTTTCTGATCTCTTTCTATAACAACGGTCAGATTTGGAAAATCAATTCTAAAACTGGAAAAGTAATCTGGAAATTAGGAAAAGGGGGAACAATGAAAATGGCTCCAGACACCAATTTCTCTCAGGCGCACGCAGCTCATATCGATCAAAACGGCAGTTTATTATTTTTTGATAATGGCGTAGATATAAAACAATCTTCTGTTTTTGCCTTAAAAGTTGACGAAAAAAATAATGCCGTAAACCTTGATTTCCATATCCAATTGCCAAAAGATATTTACAACGACAGAATGGGAAGCGCTTATATGATCAGTAAAGACCTCTTTTTGGTTTGTTGTTCAAAAAGGCATATTACCGTTTTAACCAATAAAAAAGGCGTTTTACTATGGGCTTTAGAATCAGAAATTCCGCCATATAGAACAATCTTTATTCCTGAAGAAAAACTGAAACCTTTTCTTCTAAACTAAAAATAGTAACCATGAAAAAAACAATTCTTATCGGGCTTTTTTCAGCATTATCCATTGCTGTTTTCAATTCCTGTACCAAATCAAATTCTCAAACTTTGGTTGCAAAAGCAACCGAAGAAGATGATGAAGGTTATATTACAATTGATACTTCTAAAATTCCAGACGATCAATTTGGAGAATCGGTTCGTTATGGAAGAGAATTAATGATGAAAACAGCTTATTATATTGGTCCAAACGGAATCAACGGAAAATATTTAGGCAATAAAATGAACTGCACCAACTGTCATCAAGATGCTGGTACAAAGCCTCATGCATTCAATTTAATGTCTTCACATGATAATTATCCACAATATCGCGGGCGCGAAAACAAGGTGCTTACACTAGCAGAGAGAGTTAATAACTGCATTATGCGCCCGCATTCTGGAAAACCGCTTCCGCTAGACAGTAAAGAAATGGTGGCGTTTTTATCTTATTTTAAATGGATTAGCAAATTTGTTCCGAAAGATGGTAATTTTAAAGGAGCTAAAAATTTAGAAATTGAATTTCCAGATGTTGCCGCAAGCCCAGAAAGAGGAAAAGTTTTATTTGCTGAAAACTGCGCAAGATGTCACGGAAATAATGGCGAGGGAGTTTACAATGCCGACAAATCGGGATACACCTATCCTCCACTTTGGGGACAATACGGTTATCAGCCAGGTTCAAGCATGCACCGTGTGATCAAACAGGCGCAATGGCTAAAAAGCAATATGCCTTATGATAAAGTACTGCTTGGAAAACCATATCTTACAGACAAACAAGCGCTTGATATTGCAGCTTATGTAAATGATGATAAAATTCATGCCAGACCCAATCCTAAAACATTTGATTATCCGGATAAAATGGGCAAACCTATCGATTACGCACACAGCCCATTTAACGATAATTTCTCTGAAGAACAGCACAAATACGGACCTTACAAACCAATTATTGCTTACTGGAAAAAACAAGGATGGAAAGCCGTTTATTAAATTCAAAATATACTATTTAACCTGATTATACAATACAATGAAACTAAACCTAAACAACACAACGCTTTTAAGAAGAATATTGATAATGTGTTTTATCACGATCAGCATTCCTCTAACTGCACAAATTAAATATTCAGACGGAAATGACAGCTGGAATCCGAATCAATTAGGAAATCACCGCGCTGTAATTGCTTTTTCTGGTTCAGGAAATGTTGCTAAAACAACTATCGAATGGCGAAGAAGAGATACAAATCCGGAACTTAAAAAAATCATTGTTCAGGATGCATCTGGAAAGGAAATTCAGAATATAAAAACCGAAAGCATTAATAGAGAAAACGGTACCATTTTCTTCGAACCCATTTCTGGAAAAGGAACATATTACGTTTATTATATGCCTTATGTTGATGAAGGAACGGCAAATTATCCGAAAGGAATTTATCAAAAACCTGAAAACAAAGCCGATGCACAATGGCTTTCTAATATAAAAGCAAACTTAAAAGACAATACTGCTGTAACAGAGATTCAGAGCGTAAATGCTTTCAATAGTTTTTACCCAATGGAAGTAATTGCTACAGCTACTGAGACTTCTGCTCTTGTGGCAAAAAACAGCGGAAATTCTTTCTTAGTTTTCCCAGAAGACAGAGAACATTCTATTAAATTAAAATCAGATTTACCGCAAAGATGGATTCAGAAAGGCATTCAAAACAGTTTTTCTGATACCGCAATGAAAGGCGAATATTTAGCTTTCCAATTAGGCGTTTATGCTCTTGAAGATTTAAAAAATGTAAAAGTATCTTTTACCAATTTAGTTAGTACAACTGGGGCAACTATAGATGCTAAAGATATCAGCTGTATTAATACGGATGGAACAAGATATGATGGTAGTCCATTTGCTAGTACTGTTTCGGTTTCAAAAGGAAAAATTCAGGCTATGTGGTGCGGTATCGATGTTCCGCAAACGGCAGCAGCTGGAACGTACAACGGAAAAGCGACCGTGATCGCTGACGGAAAATCAAAAGAAATCAATCTTCAAATAACAGTTTCTAACGAAGTAACCAAAAACGGCGGAATTGATTCTCCAGAAAAAATGACGCGTTTAAAATGGCTAAATTCAACTTTAGCTCAAGAAAATACAGTTATTGCGCCTTATACTCCATTAACGGTAAACAATTCTGAAATTGCTTTATTAGGAAGAAAACTGATTTTAGCTCCAAACGGGTTTCCAGCACAAATTCAGACGTTCTTTACTCCAGAAATGACTACAGTAACTACAAAGGCAAATGACATTTTAAGTTCTCCAATTGATTTTCATTTTGTTGATGCATCTGGAAAAGAAGCGCAATGGAAAAACAGTGGTGTAAAATTCACTAAAAAAGAAGCTGGAACGGTTTCTTGGGAAAATACTTCGACTTCAAAATCAGTTCAAATGGATGTTAATGCTTCTGTTGAATTTGACGGTTTTGTACATTATACAGTAAAAGTTACCGCTCTTGAAGATGTTTCTTTTAATGATATCAATTTCCAAATGCCAATGCAGCCAGCTTCTGCAAAATATATGATGGGATTAGGTCAAAAAGGCGGAGATCGTCCTGCCACTTTTGACTGGAAATGGGATGTTGCGCACAAAAATCAAGATGGTGCTTGGATTGGTGCTGTAAATTCTGGATTACAATTTTCTCTTAGAGATGAGAAATACAGCCGTCCATTGAACACAAATTTCTATTTGCAAAAACCTTTATTATTGCCAACTTCTTGGGGTAACGAAAACAAAGGAGGAATTACCATTACACCAAACCAAAAAGCGGTTGTAGTAAATGCTTATAGTGGCGCTAGAACAATGAAAAAAGGCGATGTTTTATATTATAATTTCAACTTGTTGATTACGCCATTCCATACTATAAACACAGATTTTCAATGGGATACAAAGTTCTACCACAAATACAGCCCGATCGATTCTATTGCTAAAACTGGTGCAACCGTAATCAACATTCACCACGCAAACGCAATCAATCCATATATCAATTATCCTTTTATCGAATTTAAAAAGATGAAAACGTATATCGATGAAGCGCATCAAAAAGGTTTAAAAGTAAAAATCTACAATACTGTTAGAGAGGTTTCAAACAAGGCTTATGAGACTTTCGCTTTAAGAAGTTTAGGCCACGAAATTTATTCTCCAGGAAAAGGTGGCGGATTCTCTTGGCTTCAAGAACATGTTGGCGACGATTATATCGCAGCTTGGTTTGTTCCTGAAATTAAAGATGCAGCAATCGTAAACAGCGGCATGAACCGTTGGCACAATTATTATGTGGAAGGAATGAACTGGCTTACTCAAAATGTGGGTATTGACGGAATTTATCTGGACGACGTTGCTTTTGACAGAATCACAATGAAACGTATTAAAAGAGTTCTGACTAAAGACGGACATCCTGGAATTATCGATTTACACAGTGCGAATCAATACAACAAAAGCGACGGATTTAATAACAGTGCAAATTTATACATGGAGCATTTCCCGTACATCAATAAATTATGGTTTGGAGAATATTTTGATTACGAAAAAAACCAACCTGACTTTTTCTTAACCGAGGTAAGCGGAATTCCTTTCGGATTAATGGGCGAAATGCTTCAAGATGGCGGAAATCCGTGGAGAGGAATGGTTTACGGAATGACAAACAGATTGCCATGGAGCGATGGTGCTGACCCAAGAAACATCTGGAAAGTATGGGATTCTTTCGGAATTAAAGGTTCTGAAATGATTGGATATTGGAGTGAAAACTGTCCTGTAAAAACAAACAATGATAAAGTTTTGGCAACAGTTTACAAAAAGAACGGAACGGCTTTAATTTCAATCGCAAGCTGGGCAGATGCTGATGTAAATGTAAAACTGAATATCGACTGGAAAAAACTAGGAATCAATCCTGCAAAAGCAACTATTACAGCTCCAGAAGTTACCAATTTCCAGCCAGCTAAAACATTTACAGCAAAAGACGAAATAACTGTTCCTAAAGGAAAAGGATGGTTATTGATTGTGAAGTAATTAAATGCAATAGCGATTACCTTGTCCTATTTGTCATTTCGACGAAGGAGATCTCCACAAGTAGCTCGACAAAGATTGACGATATACTATGCGGAGTTTCTTGCGAAGATTTCTCCTTCGTCGAAATTACAAAAAGCTCAAAAAAAATAAGCCACAGATTACACAGATTAATTTTTAAACAGATTAAAAAAAATCATTTTAATCTGTGTAATCTGTAGCAAAAAAACAACCACAAAACACTAGCTCTCCATATGAAACTTAAACCTTTCTTATCAATTCTACTTTTTGGAAGCCTCTTTGTCACAGCACAAAATAAACCCACTATAAAAGAATACAAAAAAGTATTTACCACATATCCTTTCTCAGATCCAGATCCGATTCCGAAACCAGATACTAAGTTTTATCCGTATTTCCGTTTTGACGGTTTTACAGATAAACCTGTTCAAAAAGAATGGAAAGTAATTGAAATCGAAAATGATTATATCAAACTGATGATTTTGCCAGAAATTGGCGGAAAAGTCTGGTCGGCTATAGAAAAATCTACAGGAAAAGACATTGTTTACAATAATCATGTGGTGAAATTTAGAGACATTGCCATGCGTGGACCTTGGACAAGCGGCGGTGTTGAAGGTAATTATGGAATTATCGGACACACACCAAACTGTGCCACTCCTGTCGATTACAAAATCATAAACCGAGAAGATGGAAGCATTAGCTGCGTGATTGGAGTTTTAGATTTATTAACGAGAACTTCTTGGAAATTAGACATCAATCTGCCAAAAGATAAAGCGTATTTCACCACAAATTCATTTTGGTCCAACACAACAGAATTCGAACAACCTTATTATACTTGGATGAATACGGGAATAAAAGCAGCTGAAAATCTGCAGTTTATTTATCCAGGACAAACCTATATTGGCCATAACGGAGAATACAATTCGTGGCCAATTGACAAAGAAAATGGTAAAGACTTATCTTTCTACAAAAACAATAATTTCGGCGGTTATAAATCGTATCACGTTTTCGGGAAATATGATGATTTCTTTGGAGGATATTATCATGACGAAGATTTCGGAATGGGAAGATATGGCAATCATGACGATAAGCCTGGCAAAAAAATATGGATTTGGGGATTGTCGCAGCAAGGAATGATTTGGGAAAAATTATTAACCGATACCGACGGACAATATGTAGAAGTTCAAAGCGGAAGATTATTTAATCAGGCAAGCGAAAGCAGTAATCTTACGCCTTTTAAACAACGTTCCTTTGCACCTTATCAAACCGATACTTGGACCGAATATTGGTTTCCGGTAAAACAAACAAAAGGTTTTGTAAAAGCGAATAATTATGGTGCCGTTAATATAAAAAATGAAAATGGCTGGCTGAAAATCTATTTCTCTCCGCTTCAAAAACTAAATGAAAAAATTGAAGTTTTTGAAGGCGATAAAAAAGTATATTCTAAAGATATTGCTTTGAATACGCTTCAAACATTTAAAGATTCGATTCAGGTTAAAGCTGATTTTAATAAATTGAAATTTATTTTAGGCGGCAATAAACTAGTTTGGAACGGTGCTCCTGAAGATGGTAATATTAATCGCCCAGTAGAAATTCCAAAAAACTTTGATCATAATTCGGTTTACGGATTGTATCTTCAGGGAAAAAATTACATCAGTTTTAAAGATTATGTTCTGGCTGAAGATAAACTTAAGGCTTGTTTGAAATTAGATCCAAACTACGCTCCTGCTCTTTCTGCATTGGCATCTTTACAAATCAGAAAATTAGATTACAAAGGAGCGGTAAATACAGCAAGCAAAGCTTTAGCAATAGATACTTACGACCCTGCGGCAAATTATTTTTATGCTTTGGCTAATTTCCACTTAGGAAATACTACCGATGCAAAAGATGGTTTCGATATTGCAGCTGCAAGTGTTGAATTTAGAAGTCCTACTTATACTGCTTTAAGCAAAATTTATTTAGCCGAAAACGATTTGCCAAAAGCGGTTGAATATGCTGAGAAAAGCTTAGTGTACAATCAATACAATATAGAAGGCTTACAGGTTTTAGCTGTTTTATATCGTCTTCAAAATAATTCGGATAAAGCAAATTCGGTTTTAAAGACCATTACAAAATTAGATCCGCTGAATCATTTTGCTGATTTTGAAAAATATCTTTCGAATAATTCAAACGATTCAAAAAATGCTTTTACTGCTGCCATTCAAAACGAAATGCCAGAACAAACTTTTCTTGAATTAGGAATTTGGTACAATAATGTTAGTCGAAAAGAAGAGGCTTTAAAAGTATTTTCTATTGCTGAACCAAGTGCCGAAATTATATATTGGAAAGCCTTTTTAGAAAACAAACCAGTTGACGTAAGTAAAATCAAACCTGGAACTAGTTTTCCTTTTCGAAATGAAACCGCTGAAATCTTAAAGAAATTAATTCAGACCAACGATCAATATCAATTAAAATATCATTTAGGTTTAATTGAATGGAATTGTAACAGTATTTCAGATGCTAAAGAATTATTTTCTCAATGCGGTACAAAACCAAATGATCCTGCTTTTTATGGAGCTAAAGCTTCTTTATTTAAAGATGATGCTGCAGTTGTACTGGCAAGTCTTCAGCAGGCTATAAAATTGGATCCGCAAGGCTGGAGATACCATAAAATGCTTGCAGAACATTACATCGCTCAAAAGCAATTTGACAAAGCGCTTACAACAGCTGAATCTTTTTACAAAAAACATCAAGACAATTATTTGATCGGAATGTTATATGCCAAAACATTGTTGCTGAACAAAAAATACCGTGAAGCTGATATTTTCTTAACCAAATTGCAAATCCTTCCTTTTGAAGGCGCAATTGCAGGACGACAATTGTATCACGAAGCTAAATTGATGCAAGCTTTAGCTGAAATCAAAAACAAACAGTACAAAAAAGCATTGCAATTTATTGCCGATGCCAAACTCTTCCCAGAAAACTTAGGCGTAGGAAAACCTTATGACGAAAACATAGATGAAAGACTGGAAAACTGGCTGGATTATCAATGTTATACCAATATTGGAAACAAAGAAATGGCTTCGAAATCTTTAGAAAAAATCGTCGCTTTTCAGCCTGTAGTAGATAATACAGTTATGAATTTTCTTCCAGCCAACCAATTGATTTCGGCTTGGGCGATAGAAAAAACTTCATCAGCTCAGAAGGCTGAAAAATGGATTAAAACTCAAGCAGACCTGTATCCGACCAATAAAATAGTACAGTGGACTTTATTGTCTTACACCAAAAAACAATCGAATATTTTAAGTGAAGATGAAAAAGACGGTGAAGTTAGAATTATCGAAAAACTATAAAGAACTTTCTAAAACAATAAAAATGAAAAACCATTTTTTAAAATATACTTTTTTTGGTCTTGTCCTTTTGATGAGTCCAAAAATAGAAGCACAAAACAAAGCAGAAAAGACTGATGAATTATCCATTTATCGCAATACTCCTTTAAAAACGCATGATTTAATTCATACAAAACTTGAAGTTTCATTCGATTACGGAAAACGTTATTTGTACGGAAAAGAATGGATTACCTTAAAACCGCATTTTTACGAAACCGATTCGCTTAAGCTTGATGCAAAAGGAATGGATTTCAAAGAAATTGCTATTATTGACGGCAAAAAAAGTATTCTGCTGCAATACAAATACGATAACGAGGAACTTTCGATTGCTTTAAACAGAAAATACAAAAGAACTGAAAAGTATACGATTTACATTAATTACACCGCAAAACCAGCAGAACTGAAAAGCAAAGCGGGCGAATCGATTACCAACTCAAACGGATTGTATTTTATTAATCCTGACGGAAAAGGAGACAAACCAACGCAAATTTGGACTCAAGGCGAAACGGAAGCTTCCTCTTGCTGGTTCCCGACAATCGACAAACCAAATCAGAAAACAACTTCTGAAATTGCGATGACAGTTGAGACAAAATATACCACGCTTTCAAACGGTAAATTAACTTCACAAAAAGTAAATAAAGACGGTACAAGAACTGATATCTGGAAAATGGAACAGCCCAATGCGCCTTATTTGTTTATGATGGCTGTTGGTGATTTTAAAATCTATAAAGATTCTTATAATGGTAAAGAAGTTAGCTATTATTTAGAGCCAAAATATGCGCCGTATGCTAAACAGATTTTTTATAAAACGCCAGATATGATGAATTTTTACAGCAAAATGCTTGGCGTAGAATATCCTTGGGCAAAATATGCGCAAATTGTAGTGAAAGACTATTTTGGAGGTGCAATGGAAAATACTTCAGCGACAGTTCATGGCGAATATGTTCAGAAAACAGAACGAGAATTATTAGATGATAATCAGGAAAGCACCATTGCTCACGAACTTTTTCATCAATGGTTTGGAGATTATGTTACAGCTGAATCTTGGTCAAACTTAACAATGAATGAATCGTTTGCCACTTTTGGAGAAGTGCTTTGGCATGGTCACGATGCCGGACAAGATGGAGAAGACAGATCTCGTTATGAAAAATTGCAGAATTATTTACGCTCTCAAAAAAATGGTGACAGTCCTATTTTAGCGCGTTTTCATTACAAAAATGCAGACGATATGTTTGACAATATCAGCTATTCTAAAGGATCGATTATTTTGTATGCCATGAAAAACCAAATGGGTGACGAAGCCTTTTTTAAAGGATTGAATCATTATTTAACCAGTAATGCTTACAAATCTGGTGAACCGCATCAACTGCGCTTATCCATGGAAGAAGTGACTGGAAAAGATTGGTTGCCTTACTTTGATCAATGGTATTATAATGCTGGAAGTCCAATTCTGGATGTGACTTACAAATACGCCAACGGAAAAATTATTATTACGATTAGTCAATCTCAGGATAGTGCAGTGCAAACCTTTACGTTGCCTTTAAAAGTTGATTTTTATGTAAACGGAACTAAAATAAGAAAGGATATTTTAATTACTAAAAGAGAACAAAGTTTCAGCTTTGACCTTCCTTCAAAACCTGATTTTATAGATTTGGATCCAGATAAAATCCTAGTGGGCGAAGTGAATGTAGATAAAAAAACTGCTGCTGATTATCTTTTTCAATATAAAAATGCGCCATCGTATTACAACCGAATTGAAGCTATAAAATTTGCTTCAAAAGACAGAAGTCAGGAATCACAACTTATTTTACTGGAAGGTTTAAAAGACCCTCAAGAAGACTTACGAGTACTGAGCATCAAAGCAATTGATTTAAATGAAAAACAAACCAAAGATCAGGTTTTAAAAACACTTCTTGACATTGCTAAAAACGATAAAAAGACCATTGCCAGAGCAAATGCTATTGTAAAATTAGCTTCTACTGGTGATGCTTCTTATAAAGCATTGATGGAAGAAAGTATTAAGGAGCAATCCTACAACGTAATTGCGGCAGGAATTACAGGATTAACAAAATATGCGCCAGCCGAAGCAGATAAAGCATTGGCTTCATTAGATGACGATACTAAAAAACATGTAACGCCATTAATGAAAAGATTTAGTAGTCAAAAATAATTATTAGAATCCTTTGAATCTGTTTTGTTTTTGAAAACCTCTCTAATTTGGTTCATTAGAGAGGTTATTTTTAAAAATTATCTAACAAAATCACTCATGAAAACTACCTTTTTTAAATCTATTATAGCTCTTTTTCTTTTGTTCGGATGGACAATTGCAACTGCACAAATGATTAAGACTAAAACACCTGCACGAGCAAAAGGACAGCAAGATGTACTGAGAATGGCAGCAGACCCGATTCCGACCGTTCGTGTTGCTTTTATCGGCCTTGGAATGCGTGGGCCTGGAGCAGTTGAACGTATGACACATATTCCGGGTGTAGAAATTGTAGCGTTGTGCGACATGACTCAGGAAAATACTGCGAAATCAAATGAAATTTTAACGAAAGCTGGTTTTCCAAAAGCACAAGAATTCTACGGTGATGAAAATGCTTGGAAAAAAGTTACAGCGTTGCCAAACGTAGACCTAGTGTATGTTGCGACAGACTGGCTTCACCATGCTTCTATCGGAGTTCAAGCCATGAAAGACGGAAAACACGTTGCGATTGAAGTTCCTGGCGCTTTAACCATGAAAGAAATTTGGGAACTTATTGATACTTCAGAAAAAACAAGAAAACATTGTATGCAATTGGAAAATTGCGTTTATGATTTCTTCGAACTTACCACTTTAAACATGGCACAACAAGGTGTTTTTGGCGAAATTCTTCATGCTGAAGGTTCTTATATTCATGGTTTACAACCTTTTTGGGGAGAATATTGGAACAATTGGAGAATGGATTATAACATCAAACACCGCGGTGATGTTTATGCGACACACGGTATGGGGCCTGCGTGTCAGGCATTAAATATTCATCGTGGTGACAAAATGAATTTCTTGGTTTCTATGGATACAAAAGCCGTTGGAAATCCTGCTTATATCAAAGAAAAATCAGGACAGGAAATTAAAGATTTTAGAAATGGAGATCATACCATGACAATGATTCGTACCGAAAACGGAAAAACAATTCACATTCAGCACGATGTGACTTCTCCTCGTCCGTACAGCAGAATGTATCAATTGAGTGGCACAAAAGGATTTGCTAACAAATATCCCTTGGAAGGTTATGCTTTGGACGGAAAAGAATTAAGCGATGATGTAAAGCCAAATCACGAAAAACTAAGCGCACACTCTTTTGTTCCAGAAGAAGTAAAAAAAGCATTAATGGAAAAATACAAACATCCGATTGCAAAAGGAATCGAAGAACAAGCCAAAAAAGTAGGCGGTCACGGCGGAATGGATTTTATTATGGATTATCGTTTAATTCACTGTCTGCAAAAGGGGCTTCCATTAGATATGGATGTTTACGATTTAGCCGAATGGTCTTGCCTTGGCCCATTAACCGAAATTTCATTAGACCATAATTCTGCTCCTGTTGAAATCCCAGATTTTACTCGTGGAGGCTGGAATAAACTTAAAAAATTAGAGTTTTCAGAATAAATAATATTGGTTAGTTAAAGAGGGACAAGAGGGCAAAGTAGATGTTGCTCTCTTGTCTGTTTTTAGACCATTCATAAAATTTGGATTCTAAAAAAATATTTCACTTCTCTAAAGCTTAAGCTTACAAAAAAGGAGCTGTCTTTTTGAGACAGCTCCTTTTTTAATTATTTAAATAAAAATTAATTCCAGTTGAAAGTAATTTTCTTTTCTATTTCACTGCTTAAACTCAGAAAAACTGGACAAGTCATTGCGGCACGCTCTAAAATAGTTTTGCTTTTTTCATCAGCATTACTTTTCATTTGAAATACAATTTCGATTGCTCCAATTCTTCTTGGTTCAGCATTCATAATCTTAGTTACTTCAGCTGTAGAACCAACAAAATCCACTTCCAAATCACGGGCTTTAATTCCCATAATGGTCATCATGCAGCTTGCTAATGCGTTTGCTACCGTATCTGTTGGAGAAAATGCCTCACCTTTTCCGTTATTATCTAATGGTGCATCAGAAATGATTTCACTTCCTGATTGCACGTGAATTGAACTTGTTCTTAAATCTCCTAAATAGGTTACTTTTGATGTCATTAATTTGCTACTTTTAAAGTTAAGTCACTATCATAATATAAGATGTAAACGCCTTTATTAGCGTGTCCTCCATCTTCTTTTCTATAATATTGAAATTTATTGTCTACTTGCTGAGTTGTCATTAAATCAGCTGTTTCTTGAAATGTTTTTCCTTGAGATAAACGCATCATCGTGTCAAAAGTCACATCAAATCCTCTAGTTGCATAGGTTGTTGGATTTGCTTTGTTTTTTAGACGATATTGTTTTTCATAAATTAAAACGGGCTGTTCGTCACTTTCGCGTGTTACAGAAGGATACATTAATTTCAATTTTATCAAATTATCAAAACTGATTTCATCTGTATCTAATGTGCTGTTTGGCTCTAAAATTACCAATTGAACCTGGCATGTTTTCTGAGAATCAAGCAATGCTTTAATCGTAGCTTTAACCATCGCGGTATTGCCTGTCTCCATCACAACGTAATTCATTCGATTTGGCATCAACAAGCTTTTTAAATTAGCCACATCCAAACCGCCAGTTTCAGTTAAAGTTGCAAATGCAACTCCTTTTTGGTTTTGTTTGATGTAATTAATAACCGATTCTTTTTTCTTATCGACTACTGCTACAATATTTCCATTTTTAGAACGCATATAATCAAAAACCGAATTTCTAATCACGTCATTTGAAGGTATGGTTTGGTATAAATTGTCAATCGGATTTGCACTATCTTTTGATAAAGGAGAAATTACTGGAACATTATACGAACGCAGCATATTTGCAGTCGTTTCTGCGTTACTTTGGTAAAATGGTCCAATTACAGCGTCTGCATCTTGAAGTTTCGGAGTTAAACCTACAACATTTGAGGTTGTTTTAGTTTCCTGAGAATCGTAAATAGCCACATCAATTGGAAGTTTTAATGTTTTTGCAGAATCAATCGCCATCATAGCTCCAGCATAAAAATCTAAAGTCATGTTTAAGAACTTGTCGTTTTTAATTCTGTTAGCTGTTCCAGAAGTATCGCTTTGTACTTTTGCCAAATTAAAAGGAAGCAATAAAACGACTTTCTTGCGCTCATTAAGCCCTTTCTTTTTGGTCAATTCAACAATTTCTACGTTTTCATTTTCAGTCGATTTTACTTTATCGACAATTTTAATTCCACCGCCAGCATTTTCAACTGGTTTATACACTGAAGAATCAGCAGGTTTATCTGGAACTTGTGCTGCAATAATTGGAGCTGGAGCCACATATCCTGTTGGAACTTTTAAAACCATTCCTTCTTTTACACCTTCAGAAAGTGACGGATTTAATGCCACTAGTTCTTCTTGCGACAAATGAAAAACCCTTCCTAAACTGTAAAAAGTTTCTTTTGGTTTTACCTGATATTCCATATAAGTCACCGCTTTTTTAGAAGTCTCAGCAGGCTTTTTACTTTCTGCAGCTTTTGCTGTTTCTACTGGAGCAGATTCTGTTTTTGGAGCTGTTCCTTTTATGGTTAATCGATAACCAACCGGCAAGCTGTTAACAATATCTGGATTGCGTTTTTCTAATTCGTCAACCGTAATATTATACTGTTTTGCAATACCAAATTTTGTTTCTTTTGGCTGAACATCATGATAAACATATTTTTCAGCTCCTTTTTCTTTAGCAGGTTTTGCTGCCGCAGCTTTTGGAGAAGATCCTTTTGCTGGAATAACCAATTTTTGTCCGATTTGAACACCTGTTTTTTCCAAAAACGGATTAGCTGCTTTTAAAGCTTCATCCGAAATTCCGTATTTTTTTTCAATACTGTAAAACGTTTCCTTTGGCTGCACTTCATGGATAATTTCTTTTCCTGAAGCGGCAGTAGTTTTAGTTTCAGAAACTTCTTTTTTTGCTTCTCCTGTTTTTGTCGGAATCAACAACACAGAATTTGGCACCAATCCTGTTCTTGCATCTGGATTGAGCTGATAAATATCATAAGGCGTTACCTTAAATTTTTGTGCAATCTGATTAATCGTCTCACCGCTCGATACTTTATACTTCACCACTTTTTCTTGCGAAAATGCGCTGGAAGTCATAAAAAATACGAGAGACAATACTGTTAAATAATATTTCATAATAAGGCTTAAAACAATTTAATTTCTAATTCTAAAATAAGTTACAATTTTACTAAAAGCAAAATTCGCGCCGTTTACTTTATCGCTGTAAAAATTACCTTAAATCGATTTCTACTTTAGCGATAATGATTTCTTTATATAACTCATCTTCTTCTTTTTTCTTGCATTTATAAAGCACTTCTTCCATATTTTCGAACTTATCGGCGTAAACATAATACGAAAGGCTGTTAATATTGAAAAAGAAGCTAGCGTTAAATTCACCAGAATCAATGAGTTTCATAATGAGTTTATCTCGGTCAACTGCGTCTGTAAATATACCTAAAACTAAGTAATACCCGTTTGAAACTTCTTTAAGATTATCATAAACTTCAACTTTTACTGTTTTGTCAGGTCTCAACGGATTATCTTTCAATTCTTGTTTCATTTCTTGCAATGAAATTGTTTTAGAATTTTCTCCTGCACCATTTTTTTTCTGTTTCTTAACCGCTTCGTCCTGATATTTTTTCAATTTGATCAAAGCCAATTTATCATCAAATTTTCGAGCTTCCATACTATAATAAGAAGCTTTACTAATGTGTCTTTTTACTTCAATTTTTTTCTGAGTGTCCAAAGAATCAATTTTAGCAATCAAAAGCTGATTTTTTTCATCTCCCCTTTCCTGCTCGATTTTATAACGTTTAATTTCTTCTAAAGACAAACGCTGCTGTAAAGGTTCTGTATTGGATTTTTTCTCGCTTTCGCGGATTTTCTTCTTGTATTCTTGATTTTCCTCAACTGCGATTTTTTCTACTTTATTCATCAAACCAGCGTAAGCTTTTCTGTTTTCTGCCAGTTCCTTTTTCAATTGAGACGATAATTCATTCGTTTTATTGATTCCCTCAGAAGATTGTTTTTCTAGTCTTTTAGATTCTTCAACATTTAAAATTTCCATTCGTTTTAATTCTTTCAAATCATTATTCATTGAAGTGACAAGCGAATCTAACTTAGCCATTAAAATATCTTGAACATTTTTATTAGCTTCCAAAACCAAACGCAATTTTTCAACCGAGTTTTCTTTGGAGCCATTCATATCGTTCAGATTCACTTTCAGATCATTAATTTTTATAATTTTCTGATTCATTTCTTTCTGAACAACAAGACGATCTTTTAAATCCTCAATTTCGACTGTTTTTGCTTTTGTTTTTTCAACCACAACTTGTTTTTCTGCCAAAGCCAACATCAATTCTTCACTTTCGTTTGATGGTTTTATTGCTGCCGTATTGATGGCTAATTTGTTTCCAACAACTAATCCGTTTACAATTTCAGGATTTTGAGATTCTAATTGATCAATTGAAATTCCATATTTCTTAGCAATCGAAAATTTAGTTTCTTTCGGCTCTACAACATGAAAAATAGTTTCCTGATTAATTACACGAACTCTTCCGTCCAAAGTTTTTCTTTTGTTCGGAATTGAAATCGTTTGACCAATTTGCAATCCATTAATCAAAATGTCTTTGTTCAAATTTTCTAAATCTTGAACCGAAACATTGTATTGTCTCGCGATACTGAATAAAGATTCTTTAGCCACAACTTGATGTGTCGTTTTTGAAGCAACACCAACTTCTGATTTAGTTGCACTATCTAAATTTTGCGGAATTATTAATTCTTGGCCAATTTGGAGTCCGTTGGCTAAAATTTCTGGATTGGCATTCTGAATGGCTTCTACCGAAACATGATATTGTTTAGACAAACCAAACAATGTTTCTTTGGGCGCAACAATATGGGTTTGCTGCTCTGTATTCTTTTTTTCTGGAGAATGAACAGGAATCTTTATAATCTGATTATCCTTGATTCCGTTTTGCGATTCGGGGTTGAGTTTGTAAATCTCGTCTACAGAAACCTTGTATTTTTGGGCAATGAAAAAAGCGGTTTCTCCTTTTTGAATTCTGTGTTCAATTATTGCATCTTGTGCAGTTATTTTGTTAAAAGACAAAACAAACACAAGAGAAATCGTTAAAAGTTCTCTCATAAATAGTAGGTTATAAAAAATTAAGGCCTTACAAATGTAAGACCTTAATTTTAAATTATGCTACTATTCCCACTCAATTGTTGCAGGTGGTTTTGAACTAATATCGTAAACTACACGATTCACGCCTTTTACTTTATTGATAATGTCGTTTGACACTTTCATCAAGAAATCGTAAGGCAAATGAACCCAATCAGCAGTCATACCATCTGTTGATTCTACAGCTCTAAGCGCTACTACTTTTTCGTAAGTACGCTCATCTCCCATAACACCAACGCTGTTTACAGGAAGCAAAATTGCTCCCGCCTGCCAAACTTTATCATATAATCCCCAAGATTTTAATCCTTCAATAAATACAGAATCAACATCTTGTAAAATCTGTACTTTCTCTGGAGTAATATCTCCCAAAATTCTGATTGATAATCCAGGTCCTGGGAAAGGGTGTCTTCCTAATAATTCTGGGTCTATTCCTAATGTAGCTCCTACTCTTCTTACTTCGTCTTTGAAAAGCATTCTAAGAGGTTCTACAATTTTTAATTTCATATAATCTGGTAATCCACCAACATTGTGGTGCGATTTAATTGTCGCAGATGGTCCTTTTACCGAAACAGATTCTATAACGTCTGGATAAATAGTTCCCTGTGCTAACCATTTTACGTCTTCTAATAAGTGAGATTCATCATCAAAAACTTCGATAAATACACGACCAATTGTTTTACGTTTTGTTTCAGGATCACTAATTCCCGCCAATTCGCCAAGGAAACGATCTCCAGCATCTACACCTTTTACATTTAACCCCATTCCTTTGTATTGATCTAATACATTTTGGAATTCGTTTTTACGTAAAAGTCCATTGTTAACAAAGATGCAGTATAAATTTTGTCCAATTGCTTTGTTTAATAAAACTGCCGCTACAGTAGAATCTACTCCTCCAGATAAACCAAGAACCACTTTATCGTTTCCTAATTTTTCTTTTAATTCTGCTACCATTTCATCAACGAAAGCATTTGGTGTAAAGTTTTGAGGAACTTCAGCAATTTTTACCAAGAAATTCTCCAGCATTTTTTTTCCATCTGTTGAATGGTAAACTTCTGGATGATATTGAATTGCGTAAGTAGTTTCGCCTTCAATTTTGTAAGCTGCATATTCTACATCATGTGTGCTTGCCAATTTTACAGCATTTGTTGGAAGCGCTTTGATACTATCGCTGTGGCTCATCCAAACCTGGCTATTTTCTGAAACTCCTTCAAAGAAAGTTTCACCTTCTTTAATATAAGACAAGTTTGCTCTACCGTATTCTCTTGTATTTGAAGCAGCTACTTCACCACCGCTGAAATGAGCCAAATATTGAGCTCCGTAACAAACAGCAAGCAAAGGCATTTTACCTCTAATTTGTGATAAATCAGGATGTGGCGCATCTTCTCCTCTAACAGAGAAAGGGCTTCCTCCTAAAATTACGGCTTTATAACTTGATAAATCACTTGGAATGTGATTGTAAGGAAAAATTTCGCAGAATATATTTAATTCGCGAACTCTACGCGCAATAAGCTGAGTATATTGCGATCCGAAATCTAAAATAAGTACGTTGTGTTGCATGCGCAAAAATACTTTTTATATTCGAAATTGAAAAATCGGAGCGTTGAAAAAATAAATATTTTTTCAACGCTCCGATTTTTAGGTTCAAAGGCTCAGAGTTACAAAGGTTCAAAGGATTGTATTTTCATGGAACGTTTTTGCTTTGTTACTTTGAACCTTAAAACAAAAATCCAAAGACTGCCTTATTTCGTACATAACGAAAAAACCAACTTAATTTAACCATGAAATCAAAAATTATTGCCCTGACAGCTTTCTTGTCAATCTTTTTTAGCTCTTGCAACACTGTCGATGATTTGCTAACTTTTACTATTTCGAACAATGCTTCGATTAAAATCCAAAGTACTTCTCCAATCAATTTACCTTCAGAGATTATTACGCCAGAGGTTACGACCAATTCTTCTGCTGAGTTTGAAAACAATAAAACAAAAGCAAATTTGGTGAAAGATGTAAAAATCAGATCGCTGAAATTATCTATTACAGATCCTTCGGATAAAACATTTACTTTTTTAAAATCTGTACATCTATATATTTCTACGTCTAACTCGGAAGAAATTGAATTAGCGTATGTTGACAATATCAATGTGTCCAGCAACACGATCGATTTGATTTGTACTGATAAAAGATTAGATGAATATATAAAAGCAGACAGTTACAAAATCAGAACGAAAGTAACATTGAAAGAAACTTTAACAAAAGATGTGACTGTAAAAGCAGAAATGAAGTTTAAAGTGACCGCAGATCCGTTCTAATTTTTGAGGTTCAGAGACTCAAAGCAACAAAGGTTCAAAGAAACGAAGTGTAAAAACTTTGTCCCTTTGAACCTTTGCTACTTTGTACCTAGTGCTGAAAGTGCTCTATTCTTTCGTCACCACTATTGACGCTTTAAAACCTGCGGCTAGATTATCCCAGTAATCATTTGTTACGAGATTGCCTTTATCGTCGTAAACCTGTATTTCTGCAGTATTTCCTCCCAGCGTTCCTATATTTAGAGCTTCAAAATCTAATTTATTAAAACCTTGTCCAAGATTGATTTTCACTTGCTGGAAATTGGAATCCAGTAAAATTCGGTCTCTTACCACAACTTCATTGCAGGACACTTTTACCAAATCGCCATCAATTGCTCCGAAATCTCGAAACTTCACTATAAAATATTCTGATTTCGTTTTAAAATCACCCAACGAGATATTCCTCTTCACCAATACCCCTCGCCCTTCTCTTAAACCTGCATCTTTTAAACTTTTATCCAAATCTTTTTCCATTTTGGCTACATATCGGTCGCCGGGATTAGCAAAATCTGTTTCAGTAGACATGGTAAATTTGCTTTTTTCTTCTCCAATCTGAAATTTTGATTTTGGAGTTATAGTTGTATTTTCAAAAACATTTGGCGTTTTAATGCTTGGCACATCAAGATTATTTGCTTGCGGATCTTTTACATCAGGAATCGGCGTCTTTTTTGGCTTTGCAGTAAATTTTCCCCCAGGAATAGCTTTGAATTTAGAATTAAATTCGACTTGGGCAGATACTGACAGTGCAGTAAAAAATAATATGAAAAATAAAATGTGCTTCATTGAAAAAGTATTGTCGAATGGGCTCTTATAATTAATACAAACCAAAAGTCTAGCATCACAAAAATAGTATAATTTAGTTAGGTGCTACAACTTTAGGAGTTTTATAACATTAAATTAAGCTAATTTTTGGAATCAAAAAACCTGCCAAACTTTTTTTGCTTCGCAAAAAACTAAATTCCAATTTTAGAAATTACAAATTCCAAAGACTCCCTTTATAAACATATTCAATATTTTGATTATTAACAACTTATTCTTATCTTGAAGACTTTATTTACCATTTATAAATTACAGCAAAATGGATTATATAGATTACTACAAAATATTGGATGTTACAAAATCGGCTACCGAGGCAGACATCAAAAAGGCCTATAGAAAATTGGCTAGGAAATATCATCCAGATTTAAATCCGAATGATAAAGAAGCCGAGAAAAAATTCAAAGAAATAAATGAAGCAAACGAAGTTTTAAGCAATCCCGAAAATCGAAAAAAATACGATAAGTACGGAAAAGACTGGAAACATGCTGAAGAATTTGAAAAAGCAGGCTACGATCCGAACCAGCAGCAAAACAGACAGCAGGGCGGTTATCAATATTCTGAAGGCGATTTCTCTGGTTTCGGAGGCGGAGATTTTTCTGGAAGTGATTTCTCCGATTTTTTCAATTCGATGTATGGTGGAGGAAGAACGCGCTCACAGTCTAAATATAGAGGACAGGATTTTAATGCCGAATTAGAACTGGATCTTAAAGCAGCTTACACAACACATAAACAAAACTTAACTGTAAACGGAAAAAATATTCGAATTACAATTCCTGCCGGTGTAGAAAACGGACAGATCATTAAAATTCCAAATCATGGCGGGCCTGGTGTAAACGGTGGTCCAAACGGCGATTTGTATATCACCTTTATAATTTCTAACAATTCAGATTTTAAACGAGAAGGAAATAATTTATACGCCGATGCACCAATTGATTTGTACACCGCTATTTTAGGCGGAGAAACGTATATCAATACTTTTGATGGAAAAGTAAAAATTAAAGTCCCAGCAGAAACGCAACCGGGAACCAAAGTGAAACTGAAAGGAAAAGGATTTCCTATTTATAAAAAAGAGAATCAATTTGGTGATTTATACATTACCTATACCATCAAACTTCCAACAAAACTTTCGGATAAAGAAAAAGAGTTATTTGAAGAATTAGCAAAACTAAGAAAGTCATGAAAAATAAAAACTTAATAAAGATCAAAGAGTTTTGTATCTATCACGAAATTGAAAACACTTTTATAACTGAGCTTAATAATTATGGGCTTATTCATATTATTACGGAAGAAAATGACGAATTCCTGGAACCAGAACAGCTGCCAACAGTTGAAAAAATGATTCGAATGCATTATGATCTCAAAATAAATCTGGAAGGAATTGATGCCATTGCACATTTATTAAATAAGATCGAAACCTTGCAACAAAATTTAAATACGATACAAAATAAACTTCGCCTTTACGAAGAAAAAGAAACCGAATAACGATTTATATCACAAAAAAGCTTGAATTTCTGAATTGATTTCAAGCTTTTTTTAATTCCTTTCAGAACCATAATTCTTAAATTGCAGCATCTTTAATTAACCTGAATTTGCTTTTAAAAACGTACAGACAAATTCGCAAAAAACTAAAAAAATGAAAAGAGAAAACATCTTAACTGGATCTCCGTGGGAAGACAAAATGGGATATTGCCGTGCCGTAAGAATTGGCAATATTGTTGAAGTTTCTGGAACTGTAGCCATTGTTGACGGTGAAAAAGTAAAAGCTGATGATGCTTATGCTCAGACTTATAATATTTTAGAAAGAATTGAAAAAGTTTTAGAAGATTTAAATGTGGGTATGAAAGATGTTATTAGAACTAGAATTTTCACTACCAATGTTTCTACTTTTGAAGAAGTGGCAAGAGCACATTCTGCATTCTTTAAAGATATAAAACCAACAACAGGATTTTATGAAATCAGTAAACTGGTTGCTCCAGAATATTTGGTTGAAATAGAATTTACTGCTGTTGTTCAGTAATTTTTTATAGCCACGAATTACACTAATTGCGCTAATTTTTTTTTATGATTAAATGGATTAAAAATGATAATTTCCATTTTAATTCGTGAAAATTGGCGAAATTCGTGGCTAAAATATTTTTATTATTTGAATGACTCCTCAAACATCAAAACAATTCCTATTATCTCTTCCTAAATGGGTTCTTATCTGTGCCTTAATTGGCATACTTTCTGGATCTGCTTCTGCATTTTTCTTAGTTTCTTTAGAATGGGTGACACAATTTAGAATTCACCATGACTGGATTATATGGTTTTTGCCTTTCGGCGGATTTCTGGTTGGATTGAGTTATTATTATTGGGGAGAATCTGTTTCAAAAGGAAACAACCTTTTATTGGAAGAATATGAAAATCCAAAAAAAGTCATTCCTTTTAAAATGGCGCCTTTAGTACTTTTAGGAACATTATTGACACATTTATTTGGAGGATCTGCAGGACGAGAAGGCACAGCAGTGCAAATGGGAGGCGCAATTGCCGACCAATTTACAAAATTCTTCAAACTTGATAATTCAGAACGCAAGATTCTGATTATTCTCGGAATCAGCGCGGGTTTTGCTTCCGTTTTCGGAACTCCCCTTGCGGGAGCTATTTTTGCTTTGGAGGTTTTATATTTCAGTAAAATTAATTTTAAAAGCATTTTACTTTCTTTTTTAGTGGCTTACGTCGCTTATTTTACAGTAGAATTTTGGGAAATAAAACATACTCATTACAGCATTCCAATTGTTCCAGAACTTACTTTAAACAATATTATTTTCACTCTAATTGTTGGAATTTTATCAGGATTTGCTGCTCTATTATTTTCTAGAAGTACTCATTTCTGGGGTTTCCTTTTTTCAAAAAATATTAAATATCCTCCACTTCGTCCTGTAATTGGAGGTGTGGTTTTGGCTATTGCAATTGCTGGTTTCGGATTTACAAAATTCTCTGGATTAGGAGTTCCTGTAATTGTCGATTCTTTTTCGAATCCAAACCAATGGTATGATTTTCTGCTTAAAATATTGTTTACTGGATTTACTTTAGGAGCTGGTTTTAAAGGTGGCGAAGTAACGCCGCTATTTTTTGTCGGTGCGACTTTAGGAAGTGCATTGTCCACCGTAATTCCAATGCCGATTGCACTTTTAGCAGGAATCGGATTTGTTGCAGTTTTCTCGGGCGCAACCCACACTCCTATTGCTTGTACAATTATGGGAATGGAGTTATTCGGAATTGCTCCTGGAATATTCATCGCAATTGCCTGTACAATTGCTTATTTTTCTTCTGGTTCTGTCGGAATTTACAAATCACAGATTGTAAAAGGTGCGAAATACAAATTGTATCAGAGATTAAATTCCAATTTTTAAAATCTCAAATTCCAAATAGGGATGAAAACTGAGAATTGCAACTGAACAGTAAAAACGGACTACTGACTACTCCGACTGGCGACTAAAATTATTTTCAGCATTACATTAAAAAAATGTAAATTCGCACACTATGAAAATACAAGATATTCAAGCGATTCAATTATTACTCGCCACCCCAAAGAAAATTGTCATCATTCCGCACAGAGGACCAGATGGCGATGCAATGGGATCAACGTTAGGTTTATACCATTTTTTAATTAAAAACAATCATCAGGCAACAGTAATTGCTCCGAATGATTTTCCTAATTTTTTAGCTTGGCTTCCAGGATCTGAAACCGTAAAAATATTCGAAAAAGAAACCGAAATCTGTACACAAATTTTAGAAGAAGCTGAAATCATTTTCACACTTGATTTTAATGCTTTTCACCGTACAGGCGAAATGGAGCATACTTTAGCAAAGCTGAAAGCTACTTTCATTATGATCGATCATCATCAAAAACCTGATGATTATGCTACCTATACCTATTCAGATACTTCATACGGATCAACTTGCGAAATGGTTTATAACTTTATCACTTTCTTAAACAAAAAAGAAGATATTGATAAAACCATTGCAACTTGCATCTACACAGGCATTTTAACCGATTCTGGTTCTTTCCGCTTTCCTGGTACAACAGGAAACACACATAGAATTATAGCAGAATTAATTGATTTAGGAGTTGAAAACACTCAGATTCCTGTATTACTTTTTGACAATAGTTCTTTCAGCAGATTACAATTATTAGGACGTGCTTTGCAGAACATGAAGATCCTTGAAAATCATAAAACATCCTATACGACGTTAACACAAGAAGAGCTAGATTCTTTTAATTATGTTAAAGGTGATACCGAAGGAATTGTTAATTATGGCTTAAGTATAAAAGATATTGTTTTTACTGCTATTTTTATCGAAAATAAAGACGAAGGCATTATCAAGATTTCATTCCGTTCGCAAGGAGGTTTTGATGTAAATCAGTTTGCTCGAGATCATTTCAATGGTGGCGGACATAGCAATGCAGCTGGCGGAAGATCTGAAGTTTCGATGCAAGAAACAGTTAATAAATTTGAAGATTTAGTAAAAAAACTAAAATTATAATCCAAATCATGAATTACCTAAAACTTAGCATTTACACTTTGCTTTTTACAGTTTTATTAAGCAGCTGTAAGCATCATGAAGAAGCCAGAAGACCCATTTCTAGAGCTTCGGGAACATTCATGAAAAAATCGGCTGACCGAAATAAAAAATTAGTGGCAAATGAAGAAGATGTCATTAAGAAAATAATTAAAAGCAATCCGAAAGTAAAATATTATGCTACTCCAAAAGGCTATTGGTTTTATTATGACGAAAGAAATACAAATGAAACTGTAGCTCCAAGAAAAGGCGATATTGCGTACTTTAATATGGAAATAAAAGACATAAAAGGCAATGTCATTTATTCTGAATCAGATCTTGGCCCTCAAACTTACTATGTAGACAAACAAGACATTATGATGGGGCTTCGCGACGGAATAAAAAGAATGCATAAAAACGAAACTGTTACGTTTTTATTTCCATCGCACATGGCTTACGGGTATCACGGAGATAATAAAAAAATTGGCACAAACGAATCTCTAATCGTTACAGTAACGCTTAGAAATTTTGTTCCAGATCCTGCGGCACCAACAGTAAAAACAGCTGCTCAGCCATCAGCCGTAGCGCCAAAACCTGTAGTTGCAAAACCTGCTGCGCCAGCTAAAAAAGACACATTACATTAACTCAATAAAAACAACATCTTAAAATGAAAAAGAGTATTTTATTATTACTAATAGCCGTAGGCTCATTTTATTCTTGTAAAGATGACCACAGTAATCTTCCTGATGGTTTATATGCCGATATCGAAACAAACAAAGGTCACATCATTGTAGAGCTTGATTACAAAAAAGCACCTATTACAGTGGCTAACTTTGTGACTTTAGCTGAAGGTAAAAACGAGTTTGTAACGCACGAACAATTAAAAAAGAAACCTTTCTTTGACGGTTTAAAATTCCACCGAGTAATTGAAAGTTTCATGATTCAAAGTGGTGATCCATTAGGAACTGGTTCTGGAGATACTGGATATAAATTTAAAGATGAATTCTCAGATTTAAAATTTGACAAAGCTGGAGTTTTAGCGATGGCAAATAACGGGCCTGGAACAAACAGCAGCCAGTTTTTTATTACTCATGTAGAAACTCCTTGGTTAGATAACCTACACACTATTTTTGGTCATGTTGTAAGTGCAAAAGATCAAGAGGTAGTAAACAAAGTTGTTCAAGGAGACAATATCGTTGCTGTAACTATTATTAGAAATGGTGAAGCGGCGAAAAAATTCGATGCTGTAAAAGTATTCCACGACTATTTTGCTGACATTGCAAAAGAACAACAAAAATACGCTGGAGCTCAAAAAGAAAAAGTAGATTATTATGCTACTCTAAAACCAAAAGCAACTAAAACTACAAGCGGTTTAGAATATGTAATTACAGAAAAAGGAAGTGGCAAGAAACCTGCTATTGGAAGTCAAATTTACATTCACTACGCTGGTTTCCTTGAAAACGGAACTTTATTTGACACTAGCATTGAAGAAGTTGCAAAAGAATTCGGGAAATTTGATCCTGCAAGAGCACAAGCACAAGCTTACAAACCAATTGAATTTAAAGCAGGCCGTAAAGATGGCTTAATTCCTGGTTTTATTGAAGGAGTTGAACAATTGTCTTATGGTGACAAAGCAGTTCTTTTCATTCCATCGCACTTAGCTTATGGAGCAACTGGCGCTGGAGGTGTAATTCCGCCAAACGCTAATATTATTTTCGAAATCCAGATTTCAGACAAACAGTAATTGAATTAAAGACTTAAAATTTTAAAAGCAATGAAATTTAAATTTCTATTTTTATTTTGCTTAGCAATAGTAAATATACAAGCTCAGACTAAAAAACCTGCTACAAAACCAGCAGCAAAACCTACAACTACAGCAGCTGCTGCGTCAAATCCTGGGGATGGGATTTTTGCTACTATCTCTACTACAAAAGGAGACATTGTTCTTTCTTTAGAGTATGTTAAAGCTCCCGTTACAGTGGCAAACTTTATTACTTTGGCAGAAGGTACAAATCCTAACGTTAAAGCATCTCTTAAAGGAAAACCATTTTACAACGGATTAAAATTCCATAGAGTAATTAACGATTTCATGATTCAGGGTGGTGATCCTGACGGAAACGGTTCTGGAGGTCCAGGATATTCTTTTAAAGATGAATTTGTAGACGATTTAAAATTCGAAAAAGGCGGTGTTCTTGCCATGGCAAATTCTGGTCCAGCAACAAACGGAAGCCAGTTTTTCATTACACATAAAGATACTCCTTGGTTGAACGGAAAACACACTATTTTTGGCCATGTTGTTTCAGGAATGGATAATGTAAATAAAATTGTTCAGGACGATGTAATGACAAAAATTGTTATTACACGCAAAGGTGCAGCAGCAAAGAAATTTGATGCCTTAAAAGTTTTAAGTGATGACGTAAAAAAAGAAGCAGCTAAAAAAGAAGAAGCAAAAAAAGTAATAACTGCAAAAGCGGCTTATTTTAAAGACTTAAAAGCAAAAGCAACTGCAACAGCTTCTGGTTTAAAATATGTAATTACTCAAAAAGGTACTGGTGTTAAAGGTGCTGAAGGTTCTACAATCTATTTTCACTACGCTGGATATTTTGAAGACGGAAACTTATTTGACAGCAGTATGGCTCCAGTAGCAAAAACATATGGTAAATATGATGCCAATAGAGATGCCCAAGGCGGATACAAGGCTTTTCCTTTTACAGTTGGTAAAAAAGAAGGAATGATTCCTGGTTTTCTTGAAGCTCTTGATATGATGACAGACGGAGAAAAAGCGATTTTCTTCTTACCTTCAAATTTAGCATATGGCGAAAAAGGTGCGGGCGGAGTTATTCCTCCAAATGCAACTTTGATTTTTGAAATTGAAACTTATCAAAACCAGCCTAAGTAATTAGAAAAGAGAAGATTTATTCTTTATACATATAAAAAGCCATCAGAATTATTCTTGATGGCTTTTCTATTTTTTGTTCTTTGGTTTTTAAAGAATTCTTAATTTAAGCTTTTAAAAATCAATTTCATTAGAATTAAATCACTATTTTCAACATAGTACAAGAGAATCCTAAACAAAATAGCTTACCTTTGCCGGCTTAATTTTTTAAAAACAGATAATTTATGACGTCGCAAAATAATGTATTAAAGGGTGTTTTTCTTGTTGCTTTGGGAGCAACTACTTACGGAATGTTAGCTACTTTTGTAAAAATGGCCTATTCTGAAGGATACACAACTGCAGAAGTAACGACCTCACAGTTTATATACGGAATTATAGGTATTCTTGCAATCAATCTCTTTCAGCGCATTAAAAATAAAAACAAGCCTGCCGTAAAAGCATCTCGTAAAAATATCTTCAATTTAATGCTTGCTGGAACTTCTTTAGGAATGACAAGCTTATTTTATTATTTGGCGGTAAAATATATTCCTGTTTCTATCGGAATCGTTTTACTGATGCAAACCGTTTGGATGGGTGTTTTGCTTGAAATGATTTTAGAAAAAAAACTGCCTTCTAAACAAAAAGTAATTGCAGTACTTATTGTGCTTTTCGGAACTGTTTTAGCCACTAATATTATCAATAATGATATCGAATTAGACTGGAGAGGTTTAGTTTGGGGAATGTTGGCTGCTGCTTCTTTTACTACAACTATGTTTACTGCAAATAGTGTAGCAACCGAAATTTCATCTGCCCAAAGAAGTCTTTATATGCTTTTGGGTGGTGCTGTTATTGTATTTTCGTTTGCTTTTGCAACACAGGTTACTGCCTTTAATATGGAAATCTTCCTTAAATGGGGAATTGTATTATCATTATTTGGTACAATAATTCCGCCGCTTTTAATGACGGCAGGTTTTCCATTAACTGGAATTGGACTAGGAAGTATTGTTTCTGCCCTAGAACTGCCGGTTTCGGTGATGATGGCCTATGTTTTATTAAACGAAAAAGTAATCTTCTCTCAATGGGTCGGCATTGTATTGATTATTCTAGCCATAATTATTATGAATGTAAATTTCAAGTCAAAAAAATAACCCAAAATACATGCTTTCAAAAAAAGAAGTCTTGTAATGCAATAATTGTTAATTTTTTTATAAATTCGTGATAAACAATTATATATCATGATTTTACCTTGGCATTTATATTTAATGGCTTTCCTTTATATTCTTGCTGGAATAAATCATTTTAGAAAACCTGGAATGTACATAAAGATCATTCCGCCTGCATTTAAAAACCCCAAATTAATAAATATTTTAAGTGGTGCCGCCGAGATTATTCTAGGCATCTTGCTAATCCTGCCTTTTACAACGCCTATTGCCGCCTGGGGAATTATAATGCTATTGATTGCTGTTTTCCCTGCCAATTTGTACATGTTTCAAAATAAAAAAGCAGGTTTTGGTTTACCATTATGGATTTTATTTGTACGTTTGCCCTTACAAATTGTTTTAATTTATTGGGCTTACCAATATACATTCTAACATTAACCATTTAAAATTATTTTATTATGAAAAAATTATTTGCAGAGTTTTTTGGAACTTATTGGCTTGTTTTTGGTGGATGCGGAAGCGCAATCTTTGCAGCGGGAATTCCAAATTTAGGAATTGGATTTGCTGGTGTTGCGCTTGCTTTTGGTTTAACGGTACTTACAATGGCATATGCTGTTGGCCACATTTCTGGCGGTCACTTTAATCCGGCTGTTTCTTTTGGTTTATGGGCTGGCGGAAGGTTTTCGGCCAAAGATCTTATTCCGTACATCATTGCACAATGTGTTGGAGCTATTGCGGCAGCAGGAACTTTATATACAATAGCTTCTGGAAAAGCTGGTTTTGCAATTGACAGTACAAAAGCTGGAGCCTTTGCATCTAACGGTTTTGGAGCTTTTTCTCCTGATGGCTATTCCTTACCGTCTGCTTTTATTGCAGAGTTTGTACTTACATTATTCTTTTTATTAGTGATTTTAGGAGCAACTGATAAATTTGCAAATGGCAGATTTGCAGGAATCGCAATCGGTTTGGCGCTAACTTTAATACACTTAATCAGTATTCCTATTACGAATACTTCTGTAAACCCAGCGAGATCTTTATCACAAGCTATTTTTGTTGGTGGAGAGCCATTATCTCAAGTTTGGCTGTTTTGGGTTGCCCCTATTCTTGGTGCATTATCAGCAGGATTCCTCTATAAAATACTGCTTCAAAATCATGCAGAAGCTTAATAGCTGAAAAAAATCAATTTCTCATTAAAAAAAATAAAATACATGGAATTTTTATATTTCTTACTTATAGGTGCCATTTCTGGATGGCTAGCAGGTCAAATCTGGAAAGGTGCTGGATTCGGTTTAATTGGTAATATTATTGTCGGAATCATAGGCGGATTTATCGGAGGATGGATTGCTGGAAAACTTGGCATTGGAGGTGGCGGTCTTCTGTGGCAGATTCTGATTGCTGTAGGAGGCGCGTGGGTTTTACTATTTATAATCAGCCTCATCAAAAAATAATACCGTAAATAATAATTTCTAAAGAGAAAATCAGATATATTTATATTTGGTTTTCTCTTTTTTATTGGAGTAAAACCAAAAGAAATCTTTAATTAATTCAAATATTTATGTATCATGAATGACATTATTAATTATTTTTCTACAATTCCTTCTTCGCATAGAAGTTTGATTTTGGTTGGTGGTATTACTATTTTCTGGCTTATTGAGAACAGTTTTCCTTTGTTTAAAATGCAATATAAAAAATGGCCTCACGCAGGTATAAATTTCTTTTTTACCTTCACTACAATTGTTGTCAATTTTATTCTTGCGTTTATTTTAATACGAACTGCTGCTTGGACGATCGAAAATAATTTTGGAATTCTGCAATGGCTTCCAAAAATTCCAATCTGGCTATATACTATAATTGGTTTACTGCTTTTGGATCTAATTGGAGCTTATTTAGCCCATTTGGTAGAACACAAAGTAAAAATTCTTTGGCAGTTTCATTTGGTGCACCATACCGACACTTGGATCGATACCACAACTGCCAATAGACATCATCCTGGAGAAAGTGTAGTACGTTTTATTTTTACCACTTTAGGCGTTTTAATTATCGGAACACCCATGTGGATGGTTTTTCTTTATCAATCATTATCGGTTGTTGCTTCACAATTTAACCATGCCAATATTTCGCTTCCAGAAAAATTGGATCTATTCTTAAGTTATTTTATTGTTTCGCCGAATATGCATAAAGTGCATCATCATTATGTGCTACCTTATACAGATAGCAATTATGGGAATATTTTTTCTATTTGGGACAGGCTTTTTAAAACCTTTACCTACTTACCCAAAGATCAACTTGTATATGGAGTAGATACTCATATGCAGTCTGAAGAAAACAATGAATTGAAGAATCTGCTAAAAATTCCATTTCAAAAATCAAGATCCTTCAAAAACAGTTAAAATCATTAAAAAAATTGAACTTTACTGAACCAACTTATTATTTTTTTTTTTAATATTGATACAGAAATTGAAAATCAATCTATTAATAATTAACACCCTATTTTGAATTAATTTTCACGAGATGAAAAAGAGTAGCCGCAAAGAATTAACTCCGGAACAAACCGAAAGACTTGTTTCGTTAGCTTTAGAAGAAAGAAATCCATTTGAAATTATAAAGAAAGAATTTGGATTGGCAGAAAAAGAAGTCCTGGACATCATGAAAAAGAAAATGCCTCTTGAAAAATTTGAGATGTGGAAAAAGAAGGCAATTGCAAATAAACCAAAACCAAAACCCGTTAAAATAGATGATTTTGATGAAGATTTGGACGGAAAATATTATATAAAGAATAAATTAGACTAAAATAAAGCTCCTGTTTTTCAGGAGTTTTTTTTTATCTTTAAATATAATGTGATTTTTTAGTAACTTTTCGGTACTTTTTGTGTCAAACACTATAACTAAACATATAAAAATGAAAAAAATACTTTACACCTTAGCTCTAGCGGTAACTTTTTGGAGCTGTAAAACAGGTAGCACTGGTGCCGCAAAAAGCAATATAGTTGAAGTTAATATCAATCTAAGTGATGTTAAAGACGATAAGGTCTTGGTAACCGTTACGCCACCAACCATTAAGACTGATGAAATTACTTACAGTATTCCGAAAACTGTTCCAGGCACTTATTCTACAGATAATTACGGAAAATATTCAGAAGATTTTAAAGCTTTTGACGCTAAAGGAAATGCTCTTACTGTAAAAAGATTAGGTGATAATTCTTGGTCTATCTCAAACGCAAAGACATTAAAGAGAATTACTTATCTGGTAAACGATACTTTCGATACAGAAAAAGGAACTGGATTTGGAAATGACGATGTTTTTTCTCCAGCAGGAACAAACATCGATGCAGGAAAAAATTTCATGGTTAATACTCATGGTTTTGTAGGGTATTTTCAAGATAAATTAGACGTTCCGTACAAAGTTACTATCACGCATCCTGAAACACTTTGGGGAGCTACTTCAATGACAGATCAAGATGCAAGCAATACTTCTGATGTGTTTACTACTTCTCGTTATGCTATTTTGGTAGAAAACCCAATTATGTATTCTAAACCGGATTACACTACTTTTAATGTAAACGGAATGGACATTTTAATTGCTGTGTACTCTCCTACCGGAAAATATACTGCAGAGAGCATTACTCCAGAGATGAAAACGATGATGACAGCGCAGAAAAACTTTTTAGGAAAAGTAAATTCTACTAAAAAATATACTGTTTTGGTCTATCTTTCAAGCATGGCTAAAGACGATGCTCATGGTTTTGGAGCTTTAGAACACCCTACTGCTACAACTGTAGTTTTACCAGAATCAATGCCAAAAGAAAAATTGGTAGAAACACTAAAAGATGTGGTTTCTCACGAATTCTTTCACATTGTGACTCCATTAACTATTCACTCAAAAGAAATTCAGTATTTTGATTATAATGCACCAAAAATGTCTGAACATTTATGGATGTATGAAGGTGTAACAGAATATTTTGCCAATCTATTCCAAATTAATCAAGGTTTAATTGACGAAGCCGAATTCTACACTCGAATTGCAGACAAAATTGCACAATCTAAACAGTTAGATGATACGATGTCGTTTACAGTAATGAGTAAAAATGTATTGGATCAGCCTTATAAAGATCAATATTTAAATGTATACCAGAAGGGTGCTTTAATTGGTATGTGCATTGACATTATCATTAGAGAGAAAAGTAATGGCGAGAGAGGAATTCTTGATTTAATGCATAAATTATCTGATGAATATGGCGTTGAAAAACCTTTTAATGACGATGAATTATTTGCAAAAATCACTTCTTTAACTTATCCTGAAGTGGGTGACTTTTTAAATAAATATGTTGCTGGAACTACTCCAATTCCTTACGATTTTTATCTAGCAAAAGTTGGTGTTACAAAAGCAAGCGAGAAAAAAGCTGGAAATCCGTTCATTAAAGGACAAACTCCTTACATTACTATTGATAAAGCAACAAAAGAAATCGCGGTTCGTCCTGAATCAGAATCAATCGAATTCTTTAAAAACTTAAAATTAAAAGGTGGTGATAAAATTTTAGCTGTAAACAATAAATCATACAATCTAGATAATATTTATGATCTAATTACAGAAAGTGAAAACTGGAAAGAAAATGATCCTATTACACTTAAAGTAAAACGTGGAACTAAAGAAGAAACCATAAAAGGAACTGTAAAATTACCATTCGAAGAATCTGAAACTTTTAAAGCAACTGATGCTTCAAAAGAGAAACTTAAAAATGCATGGTTAAAAGGATAAATTCTTTTTAAGGACATAAAAAAAACCGACAAGTGATTGTCGGTTTTTTTATGCCTTTTAGAAACTTTGATAAAGTTTTCTATATACTATTTCTTTACAGGAAATTTCCAATCAAACTCATCTTTACTATTGATGATGGCTCCAATTTCGAACTTTACCACCTCATCAAATTCTGTTTGAAGGATAAACCAGTTGTCTTCGTTGAAGTAATTTTCAAAAGTATCAAAAGTTTCCTGATTGTATTTTGTGATTCCTTTTGCAGCAAAATCTTTTTTAACGTCAGCAATTTTTCTTCCGATTAATTTGAATCCGAAAACTTCTAGATCATTGCTTGATGCTACAATATAACCTAATTTAAGATCTTCTTCTTGATAGAAAGTCAATCTCATTTTTTGGGCATTGTAAACAAAAATTACATTGTCGTCTTCGTCTTTATAGTTTTTATCAGGTTTTCCTAAAGCAGTTATTACATCATTCTGCTTCATTCCGAAAAGCAGTTTATCGATTCCTGATTTTAAATTGATCTTCATATTGATTGTCTTTATTAGAAGTGCAAATTTCGTGAAGTTTTTTGTTGTTCCGCCACCAATTACACAAATTTTCATGAATTAAATAGTATCATTTGCCAGACTGAGCGTAGTCGGAGCCATTTTAAGCCAAAAAGCCCTTAGAATTCGCTCAGGGTGACACGTCTAATAACTCTTTTTATTCGGTTTACTGCTCATATAAAATGTAATCTTCCCTCCATTTATAACATCTGCATGTTTTAAAAATGGTTTTTCCAATTGTTTTCCGTTGAGGAGAACTTTGCTCACAAATACATTTTTATCAGATTGGTTTACAGTTTCCACTTCAAAAGTTTTTCCGTTTTCTAAATTCAAGACAGTATTTTTCATCAACGGACTTCCTAGCGCATATTCGTCAGAACCTGGAGCGACGGGATAAAATCCTAAACTGCTAAAAATATACCACGCACTCATTTGTCCAAAATCGTCATTTCCTCCTAAACCGTCAGCGCCATTTCTGTACATTTTTTTCAAGATCATTCTAATTTTATCTTGCGATTTCCATGGAGAATCTGTCCAATTGTACAAATAAACTACATGATGAGAAGGCTCATTTCCGTGAACATAATTACCGATAATTCCGTCTCTTGTAATATCTTCAGTGTTTTCAAAATATTTGTCTGGAAGATGCATATTGAAGAGAGAATCTAAACGAACTTTAAATTTCTCATTTCCTCCCATTAATTTAATCATATCGGCTGGGTCTTGTGGAACGTATAAGCTGTAATTCCAAGAATTTCCTTCAATAAAACCTTGTCCATGCGTATCCAGCGGATCAAACTCTTTTTTGAATGTTCCGTCATTCAATTTCGGACGCATAAAACCCGTTTTCTCATCATAGACATTTTTATAGTTTTTAGATCTATTAATGAATTCATTATAAACATCTGTTTTTCCTAATTTCTTAGCGGCCTGTGCAATTGCCCAATCGTCATAAGCATATTCTAAAGTTTTAGAAACCGAAGCACCATTTTTATCTTCTGGAACATATCCTTTATTCATGTAAAATTCCAAACCATCATAATAAGGCACTTTTGCAGTATTTACACAAGCTTGAAGCGCTTTTTCTGCATCAAAATTAATATTCCCTTTTACAATTGCATCTGCCACAACCGAAACCGAATGATATCCAATCATACACCAGTTTTCATTAGCATAATGCGACCAAATTGGAAGCATTTTATGAACACTTTGATCTGAATGTGCTAACATAGAACTTACCATATCGGCATTTCTTTTTGGCTGCACAATATTAAATAACGGATGCAAGGCACGATATGTATCCCAAAGCGAATAACTTGTATAATTAGTAAAGTTCTCTGCTTTATGTACATTCATGTCTAGACCTTTATAATTTTTATCTAAATCCATGTATTCTGTTGGTCCCAAAAATGCATGATACATTGCGGTATAAAAATTAACCAAATCTTCTTTTTGAATGGTCTCAACTTGGACTTTATTCAATTCATTATTCCAAACGTCCTGACTTTGTTTTTTTACTTTTTCGAAATCCCAATCTGGAACTTCTTTTTTCATATTTTCTAATGCACCAGCAGAACTTACAGGAGAAAGTGCCATTTTGATTTTGATTTTTTCGCCTTCATTCGTATCAAAATCAAAAAACAATTTTAGGTTTTGACCCGCCATTTCTGGAAAATTTTTCGTTTGATCGAATCTCCCCCAAAAACCTCTATAAACGCTTTTTTCCTGAGCAGCTTGTCCGTAACTTTTAATTGGTTTATTGAAAGACATTGCAAAATAAACCGTTCTAGTTCTTGCCCATCCGTTTGTTTGGCGATATCCAGTTATTAAAGTATCGTTTTCTACACGAACAAATGTCCAAACATTTTTTTTATCGTAATTATAAATTCCTGAGGTCAAATCTAAAATGATATGTGCTTCATTAGATTTTGGAAAAGTATATTGATGCATTCCAACGCGCGTTGTCGCTGTCAATTCTGCTTTTATTTTATGGTCTTCAAGAAAAACGCTGTAATATGCCGGTTCTGCTTTTTCTGTCGAATGTGAAAATGCTGATCTATAACCAGACAACGGTTTTGATGCTACACCAGGATTCAATTGCAGTTTTCCAGTTGTTGGCATAATCAAGAAATCACCTAAATCGGAATGTCCCGTTCCGCTGAAATGTGTGTGGCTAAAACCTACAATCGTTTTATCTTCATACTGATAGCCCGCGCAGTATTTATAAACTTCTCCATTGTATTTTCCATTTAAACTGTAAGCAATGGTATCGGTTTCTGGGCTTAATTGCACGCTCCCAAAAGGAACTGTTGCCCCTGGATAGGTATGTCCCATTTTTGCTGTCCCAATCATTGGATCAACATATTGAATTAAATTTCGTTTTTCTCCTGCCTTCTTCTGTCCCACTATATTATTAGTAGAAAGTACCAAAACCAATACTCCCAGAAGAAAATTATTGCAATTTGTTTTAATCATTTTTATTGTTTTTCTTAGAAATCCTCTTTGTTTTTTTAATATTGAAAAGTACAACAAAATCTATTTTTAAAAAACATAAATTTAGCAGGACTCAAAAGGTTTAAATATCTTTGATATACTAAAAATATATAGTAAACATGAAAAAATATATTGCCTTTCTACTTTCCTTTTATTCGACATTTGTTTTTTCTCAAAAAGTAGAAAGCTATAAATTGACCAAACAAGAAATTTCAGAAAGAGAGCTTACAGCTGTAACTGATTTCCCTATTTATAAAGCATTTGAATTTAGCGATAAAAGCGGTGTTTACGAATTAGTTTTAGGCGAAAATCAAAAAACAGTTTCTAAAAAAGACACTTTAAATACCAAAATACAAGCCATTTGCGTAGTCAATGATCACGGCGGGTTTCTAGAAAAATGGCGAATTAATGATTTGCTTGAGAATACTATTCCGAAAGAAACAAACATTTGGTTCTGGACAAAATATTGCAGTACAAAAGATATTGATGGTGACGGTTATATTGAACCTATTATTGTTTATGGAACTCGCAATGAAGATGACTATATAAGACGCGTAAAAATTATTACGGTTTATAAAAACAAGAAATATGTTATTCGCGCGGTTGAATGCGATTTAGATGATTGCAGAAGTTTTGAAAAAGATCAAAACTGGAATACGCTTCCGCAGAAAATAAAAACGCATATTGATCAATTGGTTCTTAAACTTAGAAAAGAACAGAATTTACTATTGAAAGATGGGTAGGTTAATTATTGATGGTTAATTGCTCAACTAACAACTAACAACTAAATTACTCGTTCATTTCATCATAACGTTCTGGAACTTGCGGATCGTAAAGCGGACATTTGAATTCTTCCATGATATCTACTAGTTTATTCATGGTTTTTCCTTCTGTTCCGTAGCAGTCAATTTTTATGCTTTGGGGTGTCGTAACAACTTGAAATGCACCTTTCCCTTTTGGATTTTTCCAGCTGTTTTCATCCACTCTTTCCCAATCTGAAAATACTGAGTTGATTCGATTTACAATTACCTCAACTTGAAGTTCAGCCAGACCTTCAACTTCTTGTTTTTCGACAAGAGCTTCATAAACTTCCTGATTGTTCAGGTAGATTTCGTCTAGATATCTCCAAAAAAGTAATTCGTACATAGTAAAGTTTTTATAATTGTAGAGACGCACTGCAGTGCATCTCTACATAAAAATTAATAATTGAATGTTCCGTATTCGCTTGTGATAGTAAGCTTTTTAGAATCAGATGCTTCTACTCTACCAACAATTTGCGCCTCAACATTAAATGATTTCGAAATTTCGATAATATCTTGTGCAATATTTTCTGGAACGTAAAGCTCCATTCTGTGACCGCAGTTGAAAACCTGATACATTTCTTTCCAGTCTGTTTTTGACTGCTCTTGAATTAATTTGAACAATGGCGGTACCGGAAACAAATTGTCTTTTATAACATGTAAATCTTTTACAAAATGTAAAATTTTAGTTTGCGCTCCTCCACTGCAATGTACCATTCCGTGAATATCATTTGGAGTATATTTATCTAAAATTTTCTTGATAATTGGTGCGTATGTTCTAGTTGGAGAAAGCACTAATTGTCCAGCGTTGATTGGACTGTTTTCAACTTCATCTGTTAAATTAACTTGTCCTGAATAGATTAATTCTTCTGGAACTGCTGCATCGTAGCTTTCTGGATATTTCTTAGCCAAATATTTCCCGAAAACGTCATGACGTGCAGAAGTAAGTCCGTTACTTCCCATTCCGCCATTATAGCTTTTCTCATAAGTTGCTTGTCCGAAAGAAGCCAAACCAACAATTACGTCTCCCGCTTTAATGTTTGCGTTATCTACAACATCGTTGCGTTTCATACGAGCTGTTACTGTAGAGTCTACAATAATAGTACGAACTACATCTCCAACATCGGCAGTTTCTCCACCAGTTGAATGAATAGTAACTCCAAACGATTTTAATTCGTTGATTAATTCTTCTGTTCCGTTGATAATTGCAGAAATTACTTCCGCTGGGATCAGATTTTTATTTCTTCCAATAGTTGAAGAAAGCAAAATATTATCTGTTGCGCCAACACACAATAAATCGTCAATATTCATGATTAACGCATCTTGAGCGATTCCTTTCCAAACAGAAAGATCTCCAGTTTCTTTCCAGTACATGTATGCCAAAGATGACTTTGTACCCGCTCCGTCAGCATGCATAATAAGGCAATGTTCATCGTCCTGAGTTAAATAGTCAGGAACAATTTTACAGAATGCTTGCGGAAATAAACCTTTGTCAATATTTTTTATAGCGTTATGTACGTCTTCTTTTGATGCCGAAACACCTCTTTGTGCATATCTTTTGCTAGAATCTGAACTCATGAAAATTAGTTTGTGTTGATGTGGTGCAAAGATAATCCCTTTTTTTAATTCTTTGACTTATTCGATTATTTGATTCTAAAAAAAATCGGCAGAAGATTACTTTCTGCCGATTTCCCGAAATAAAATTGGTTATGAAGCTCTTGGCTTTTTATTTTTATTCCCAATCGGGCATGGATGATCCTGTAAACAAAGTAGTTCTGGAATTCGCAACTCCTATACCGCATTTCACTACATTTTTTACAGAAATACCATCATTTGAAGTATTTAGAAAAATTAATTCTGCTTCATTTGGAGAATATCGAACATCCAAATCGTTTGTTCCTGCTATTTTTTCTGTGGTCAATTGATAGGAATTTCCAAGAAGAAAACTATATTCGAAAATTCTAGAATCCAGCTGACGGTAATTTGAACTCTCGAATCCAGAAACATCTTTTGTGTAAACTAATTTTAGTCCAGAAACAGAAAAATTCAAACCGCTAACAGCGCCAAGTTCTCCTGCCAATACAGGCGTAACAATTACACCCGACGGATTTATAACATAGATTTCTACATTATAACCGTTTATATCATTTACTTTTAAAGCTATTTTACTGCCGTCTGCACTCCAATCACATTCTGAAATAAATTTACCATTTGGAGTCTGAAAGATTTTTGTCAATCCGCTGCCGTCACTTTTTATTCGATATAGCTTATCAAAATTTGGATAAATAAATTCGCTTCCTGATGCATTCCAAGAGTAACCTAAATAATCGGCATTAAACCCTGCAATAGAAACCGAACTTGTTACTTTTTTAATATCGGTCCCGTCAAAATTCATAGTATAAATATCATTTTGCGAGCCGCTTGTTCCTATAAAAGCAATTTTCTGAGCTTGATTGTTTCGTCTCGGACGCCAACTATTTTTATCTGAACTTGTCAATTGATATTGTCTGCCTGCATCATCTGCAGCAAAAATCACATTATTACCACTAATAGTTTTAACAAATAAATTTCTTGTTGCTGGAAATGCTATGGTCGAGAAAGCGCTAATAGTACTTAATACCGCAGTATTTACCCCATCATTTACTGTAACTTGCCAATAATATTTTGTTCCATAAATCAGATCTGTGATTGCCAACTTTTTATCTTTTATGTCATTGAAAACAGCAACATCGCTATTTTTATCATTTCTAAGTGTTACAGTATATATCATTGCATCATTATCTGGATCTGTAACAGTCCATGTTAAATCTAAATTTACGGGTTGGTTTATACTATTATCCGCAGGAGCTGTCAAGACAGGAACTGTTGGCGGTTTGTTATTTGCTGTAGATTTATTTAATTCAAAAACAATTTCTGATGTATTATTTGCCGTCACGTTGACTGATTCAAATTTTGCTGTAAAGCCATCTTTTTGAGCCTGAAAAGAATATTCGCCAACTTTGACATTAGAAACGGTAAACTTTCCTTCGGCATCTGTAAATACTGTACTAGTTGTTGGGCTAGACATTATTTTCACATTTTCCATTGGTGCAAAAGTTTCGCTGTTAACGACTTTTCCCGTAACAGTTCCATATGCAGATTCTCCAATTTTTTCTTCACTGCAGGAAATCAAAACCACTAAAAAAATTGCATTTATTATTTTGTATAAATTCTTCATGATTAGCTTGCTTTAAGATTTAAACGTGTGTCTTCTATTTTCGAAATTTCCAACCTATTACTTTTTCTTTTTGCCGAAATAAAACGTTAGTCCTAACCCGAATTTATAATAGTAATCATCACGTGTTCCTGCTACGATATAATCAAGATTGTCACTGAAATTGATATTTTGCTCAGCAAACAATTTTATTCCTATGCGATCGGATGCCATATATTCTAAACCTGCTCCGTATTGAAATTTACCATAGGTATTTTCAAATTTCCTATTCATACCATATCCTCCTCCAGCATATAAATATGGAGTAAAACGGTCTTTAGGAAGAATGATCCATTCCATATTCAAATCATAGGTAATATAGCCGACATCAAGCAAATTTTTGTTAGCAAGGTTTACCACATTGGTAGAAGCGCTTACTGTAAAACTTGGAGTAAGCATCCATTTTAAAGCTCCGCGTCCAAAAGGTCTTAATAGCGGATCTCGATAATCTCCATCCATTAAAGTAGTACCGCCAGAAAGTTCTATGGCAAATTTACTTCTTCTGTTTTCAAGCACTCTGTCGTATAAACCGGTTACATCGGCAGTTTTGGTTTCTTCGGCGTAAGCTTTCAGTAAATTATCCACTTCCCATTTTGGAGCATCAGCTTCCCAAACATTATCTTTTATTCCTTCTAATACCAAAGATTCAACAGCTTTTTCTATCGCTTCTGTAACTGCCATATGCACAGGTTCGTTTGTGGTATATCCAGTTTCTACTTCTAGGAGTCTTTTAAAATTGACATATCTAAAAAGGCTTTCGTCAATTGCTTGCGACAAAATGGTTTTTGAAATATAAACAGATTTTAAAATTTTTCCGTTTGAAGTAGAAATCATTCTCAGATAAATGGTCACTCGATCCTGACGGTATTTTACAGATGCTCCTGCACCAAAATATCGGGCACCAAATCCGCCAGTAATAATATTAGAATCATAGGAAACTATTCCTCCTTCTAATAAAACTCCCGCATATAATAAAGGGGTTAGCTGTGGTTCATTTGGATCGGCATTTTTTATATATTCTTGACGAGTAGCACGAATAAGATTTCGCTCCTGCAATAGATTTCCAATATTTTCACGCTCAATTGGTATAAACCATTTTGAGTCCTCCAGCGCTTTTATCAAAATAGAAGTGGCTCCCTGGGTCACAGCTGTACTAAAACTGCTTCCATTTTCCTGAGGTTTATATTGTCCTGTTTGGTCTCTAAATTTATAGACGCCAACCACAACTGGTTCCTTAGGTTTTGGCAAATCTTTTAGTAATGATGTCGCAGGCGTTCCCTCTCCCAAAACAGCTTTTTGAACTCCAGTGGGTTGATTGTAGTAAGCGCCGCAGCCATTAAAAAGAAATCCAAATAAAATAAATAGGTAGTGATGTAATCGCATGTTATTGATTTGGGATGATTACTTGTGTTTGCTCTCCTGTATTGGTATCCAAAATATTAAGTGTTAATCCATCAGATGACGGAAAAACATCTACCGAATAACTCCCAAAAGTATAAGAGCCTTCTTTGATACCATCTGTACCAAATTGCTGTTTGTAAAGTTGGCTAGAGATCTGACTTAACAATTGCGAATTTAAATTGGCTTTAAATCGTTCTAAATCAGTTTGTGTTGTAGGAACTGCTGTCTTATCTTTTTGCTTATTCTGTGCTTCTGCACTGCTCAAAAGCCATTGATAATTAAAGGTGTCTCCTCCAAAAGCCGGATTGACTGGTTTATAAACTAATGCCTGAGCGTTTATAAACGGAGAAATGCAGAGTACTACTGCGAAGGTTAAAATAAATTTCATAGCGCTAATAATAAAATTAATACTGAGTGAAATATTTGCGTTCTTTTTCTTTTTCTTTCAAATAAGTAAAGGTTGCGTTTACAGCTTCTTCTGCAACCGCATCTAAAAATTCGTCGTCTGGCCTAATTAGAAAATTATAAATAACCTCATTATCTATCATTATAGATATTGCAGTATTTCTGGCAAAACTATATTCTTCACCTATTGTTACTATTTTTTCGGCGTTTATCCCTATTTCATTGTATTTGTAATAATACCTATCGTAAAAATCTTTTCCTGCTTTTGTTTTAGTATCATCGGTGATAATACCTCTTAAAACAAATCCATCAGTAGGAAGGACTATTACATTATCTTTTTTTTTTCTTCACCTAATACCACACGATCTTTTGCTACAATTTGTTTGTCTTCATCATAAAACAATAGTAAAACAATTACTTCGTCGTCTGCGTTCAAATTAATTTGAGAGGTGGATAATTTCTGAATCTCATTGGGCTGTAAGGTAAAAACACCAACTTGTTCATTATTAGACTGATTATTACTTTTATCATTATTTTTTATAACAGACAATCGATAAGCTGCACTGCGAATAACATCTGTTAAGTTTTCTGCAGTACCTGTAATTTTTATGCTGTTCTCTACTTTTTCTATTTCAATTTTTGCTTTTAATTTATCCTGTGGAACTTGTCCAAACATTATAAATGAAAAGAGCATTAAAAAGAGGGTGATATGTCTGTTTATAAAATGCATGTTATTTTAATTATTTATAAGAATAATTGAGGCTCCATTTCCTGTCTGGGTAATTTTCATGTTTTTGGACAGTGAATTGGTTCCAATATTTTGAATGCTTTGATTATCTCCTTTTTGGATCATTTCCATATTTACATTGTAATTTGTATGCAATGTAAAATCGGTAATCTTGTTATTGTCTCCTTGCTGAATAACACTTTGGGTAATTGTTTTAGCATTTTTATCTAACAGTAATGCGTTACGATCACCATATTGATCTATTGCTACCTTAGTATCGTTAGATTTTAAAGCTGCATATACTTTATTAAAATCTCCTATCTGCTGAATTTGCACGCCAGATGGAATTCTAGAATTTAATTCGTTTTTTTCTTTTTTATTCAAATTAGAAACAATACTAAATGCTTTATCTTTTGAATTAAAAAGCGATGAACTATAATTTTTAAATTCTGAATTATCTGCTTTTTCCTGAGCATAAAACACAGGGCAGTAAAAGATCAAAAGTATTATGTATAAAATGAAAGTTTTCATCATTTAATAATTTAAATTAAAAAATGTGATAACCGTTGTACGGCTATCACATTTTGTTTTCACTCTTACATTCCTGATTGAGTAACAGTAATTGTATTCAAGTTTCCGTTTGAAAACGCAACACTGCTATGAGAAGCACCAGTTTGAGTTACAGTTGCAGTATTGTTGTTACCAATTTGCAAAGTGCTTTCTTTCAATTTAGTACCATCTTGAGATGTAGTAGCGCTATTTTCATTACCATATTGATAGTGGTATGATTTGTTACCATCTGCTACAGAAGTTCCAGCTGGAGCTTTTTGTGTCTGCCATGATTTGTTTTTAACCCCTCCTTGAGTAGCATAAGCGTAGTTACCATCTCCGTTTTGAGTTTGAGTAGCTTCGTTAGTGTTATGAGGAGCAAATGGCACACTCACTGCATTAACAGCTGCTAATTGAGCTGCATTGAAAGGAGCTCCGGTTGGTTTTTCGTTTCCAGTTGTACCTTGATCAATAATAGCTTCATTGTTTTTTCCTGTTTGTGTTTGAGTTGCTTTATCAAATCCTCCTAATGCTGATGCTGGAGGAGCGATTTGATCTTGCCAAATTGTTGCTTTATTCCAGTCTCCTGTTTGAGTTTGGTAAGCTTTGTTGTCATGGTTACTTTGAGAAGCAAATGCAGTATTATTGTTCCCTTTTTGTTTTACATCTGCAGCATTATTTTTAGCATTATAAACTCCTGGCTGAATTCCTTGATAAACTTCAGATTTGTTCGAATTTCCTAATTGGTCGATCTTAGAATCATTCGTTTGACCATTTTGATTTACAATACCTGTGTCAGAATTTCCAACCTGGTTTACTGATGAAGTGTTTCCCTGAGCAAATGCTGCTACACCTACAAACAGCATCGCGGAGATGCTTAAAATTACTTTTTTCATAATAAATATATTTAATTGGTTATTAATACAGATTATTATGTAGGTACTTGCAGGTTTACAATTTGGGGGAAACGGGGGCGCTTCAGAACATCATTTGAAATAGATTTTTAATCTTATTTTCTCAACTTCACGACCAAAATTAGAAAACTTTCCGCAAAACCGGTTCACGTATAAATACCTATTTTACAACATATTAACTTCTTTTCGATGAACTGTAATACTATCTCGATGAACTGCTATAATGCCTAAAAATTTTCATAGGAAAAAAGATACTTATTACAATTTCTTTACATTTAATGGGGTATAAGTAGCAAAAAAGTTCTTCCGAAACCATTTTTTTAATATAATCTCAAAAAAAAGCCTGTCTTTTTGAGACAGGCTTTAACAAATTGTTACGTTCTTATTATTTAGTAAACAATAATTCTCTGTATTTGGTCAAAGTCCAGCTTTCATCATCTACCAATAATTCCAATTTATCACAGTGATTACGGATTTCGTCAAAATAAGGTTTTACATTATTGCAATATGCTTCTGCCATTTTTTGAGCATCTGTCAATTGATTGGCTTTCTTTCTTTCATTAGTCATTGCCAACACTTTAGAATTGATTCCTTCAATGTGACCTGAAATTTCTTTAATTAAAACAATCTGTTCTTTGGCTAAAGCCTCAAACTCTTTTGCAAAAATTTCTTTCAACCCTTTTACATTGTCAATTAAAGTGTTTTGGTAACGAATTGCAGTTGGAATTACATGGTTTCTAGCAATGTCTCCCAAAACTCTTCCTTCAATTTGGATTTTTTTAGTATATTCTTCCAATTCGATTTCGTAACGGGCTTCAGCTTCTACATGATTAAAGATTCCTAATTGTTCAAATAAGTCTAAAGCTTGTTTAGAAACCTTAGCTTTAATAGCCTCTGGAGTAGTTTTAAAGTTGCTCAAGCCTCTTTTAGCCGCTTCTTTTTCCCAAGCTTCACTATAACCATCTCCTTCAAAAAGGATTTTTTTAGATTGCTTAATATATTCTCTTAAGACATTAAAGATCGCGTCGTCTTTTTTCATGTCTTTATTTTCAATCAAGTTCTCTACTTCATTTTTAAAATCAATTAACTGTTTTGCTACAATTGCATTCAGAGTTGTCATGGCATTCGAACAGTTTGAATTGGATCCAACAGCTCTAAACTCAAATTTATTCCCTGTAAAAGCAAAAGGTGAAGTTCTATTTCTGTCTGTATTATCTAATAATACGTCTGGAATTTTACCAACAACATTTAATTTCAAATCTGTTTTTTCTTCTGGCGAAAGTTTTCCTGTTGTTACGCTTTCTAATTCAGATAAAACTTTTGTCAATTGTGCTCCAATAAATACCGACATAATTGCTGGCGGTGCTTCATTTGCCCCTAACCTATGGTCGTTACTTGCTGTTGCGATAGAAGCTCTTAATAAAGTTTCATTGTCGTTTACTGCTTTTATCGTATTAATAAAGAATGTCAAGAACTGTAAATTGCTCATTGGCGTTTTGCTCGGACTCAACAAGTTAACTCCCGTATCTGTAGCCAACGACCAGTTATTGTGTTTTCCAGAACCGTTTACTCCTTTAAATGGTTTTTCATGAAATAATACTTTAAAGTCATGACGTTCTGCAACTTTCTGCATAACATCCATTAATAAAGAGTTGTGGTCAACCGCTAAATTCGTTTCTTCAAAAATCGGTGCTAACTCAAACTGATTTGGAGCAACCTCATTATGACGTGTTTTTACCGGAATTCCTAATAACATACATTCCTGCTCCAAATCTCTCATATAAGTAAGAGCACGAGTTGGAATAGATCCGAAATAGTGATCGTCTAACTGTTGGCCTTTTGCAGAAGTATGACCTAACAAAGTTCTTCCCGTCATCATTAAGTCAGGGCGAGAATTTGCCAGTGCTTTGTCAATCAAGAAATATTCCTGCTCCCATCCTAAAGTCGCCGTTACCTTTTTTACGTTTTTGTCAAAGTATTTACAAACCTCTGTTGCGGCTTCATCAATGGCAGACAATGCTCTTAATAAAGGTATTTTATTATCTAAAGCTTCACCTGTGTAAGCGATAAATACGGTTGGAATACATAAAGTTGTACCATATATAAAAGCAGGAGAAGTCGGGTCCCAAGCAGTATATCCTCTAGCTTCAAAAGTATTTCTGATTCCTCCATTCGGAAAACTAGATGCATCTGGCTCTTGCTGAACTAATTGTGCTCCTCCAAATTTTTCTACAGATTCACTTCCATCATAAGAAGTTTCAAAAAAAGCATCGTGCTTTTCTGCAGTCGTTCCTGTCAATGGCTGAAACCAATGTGTGTAATGAGTAACTCCTTTAGAAAGAGCCCACTCTTTCATTCCCATAGCAATATAATCGGCAAGCTTTCTGTCTATTTTTGTACCATGCTGAATAGCATCTCTTACTCCTTTAAATGCATCTGAAGTTAAATATTGCTTCATTGCTTTTTCATTAAACACATTTGCACCAAAAAGATTTGATTTTCGGCCAATTTCTTCAAAATGTACCGGCTTTCTGTTAGAAGCTTGTTGTAAAGCTTGGAAACGTAATGTTGACATGGTTATGTATATTTTAAATTCGTACTAATTTTCATTAAAAAAGAAGCAACAAATATAAACAATAAATAAGCCTGTTTGGAATATAAATTATAGATTTTTAGTGAGCGATTTTTCAACATAAAACGCTTTTTTCGAAGAATAATGAATTCAAATCATAGAAATATAACAAAACTGTACGGTATTATTGATTAAATAAACATTTTTTCATAATTTCTTAACTCATAAATTCAAAAATGAGCCCTAATTATTACGAATTTATTTTTTTAAGCTTACTAAAATTGCTTTTTTTAAAATATACCCCTCACAAAATTGCGCTTATCCAAAAAATTATACTTCACAAAACAAAATAGCCCCCTAATTTTTGGGACTAAAAAAATAAATCTATATTTGACCCAACGAAAAAAAACAAAAAAAATAATTTATATTATTATGGCTAAAATTAAGTTAGAGTACATTTGGTTAGATGGATATGAACCAACTCAAAATCTTAGAAGTAAAACTAAAGTTGAAGAACACGAAAACTTCAAAGGAACATTAGAAGAACTTGGAAACTGGTCATTTGATGGTTCGTCAACTAAACAAGCTGAAGGTGGTTCTTCTGACTGTCTTTTAGTTCCTGTTGCAATTTATCCAGATCCAACTCGTATCAATGGATGGTTAGTTATGTCTGAAGTTATGTATGCAGACGGGACTCCACACCCTTCTAACGGTAGAGCTACAATTGATGATGATAATGATGATTTTTGGTTTGGTTTCGAACAAGAGTATTTCATTATGGATACTAAAACTCAACTTCCACTTGGTTTCCCAGTTGGAGGATACCCTGCTCCACAAGGGATGTACTACTGTTCAGTAGGTGGAAAAAACACACACGGTAGAAAATTAGTTGAAGAGCATGCTGATTTATGTATTGCTGCTGGAATCAACTTTGAAGGAATCAACCAAGAGGTTGCTTGCGGACAATGGGAATTCCAATTATTTGCTAAAGGTGCTAAAAAAGCTGGAGATGAAATCTGGGTTGCTCGTTACCTATTAGACCGTTTAACCGAGAAATATGGTTACTATATTGAATATCACCCAAAACCTCTAGGAGATACAGACTGGAATGGTTCTGGAATGCACGCTAACTTCTCTAACGAAGTTTTAAGAACATGTGGAGACCAAGCAACTTACGAAAGAATCTGCGAAGCTTTCCGTCCTGTTACTGCCGAGCACATCGCAGTTTACGGAGCTTACAACGACCAACGTTTAACTGGTAAACACGAAACGGCTTCTATTCACGATTTCTCTTATGGAGTTTCAGACAGAGGATGTTCTATCAGAATTCCTTTAATGACTGTTCAAAAAGGATGGAAAGGATGGTTGGAAGACAGAAGACCAGCTTCAAACGGAGACCCTTACAAAATTGCTGCTAGAATTATCAAAACTGTTAAATCAGCGCTATAATTCAAAGCTTAAATTATATTCTAAAAAGTGCCATCGTAATTGTTGGCACTTTTTTTATGATTTCGTTTGAGTAGTTTCTCAAAACCTTTCAGGTTTGCCAATTCTTACAAACTTTCTCAAACCCTACAATATCAGAATCCCCAACTTTCTCAACCAAGAAACAACTTTTGAACCTAAAAAAACATCATAACTTTATAATACTTAACACTTTACAAATAAAAAAATTACTTAATTTTAAAAGTAAGTTTCTGATAAATTTAATTTTTAAGTTAAACATCAAAACTTATCTTTGTAAATCATTAAAAAAAATTATTATGATAGTCTGGTCACTCTTTTTACTTGCTGTAGTTTTTATTCTTGCTTTAGATTTAGGTGTCTTTAATAAAACACCCCATATTATTAGCACAAAAGAAGCCAGCAAATGGACCTTAGTTTGGGTTACTTTATCCTTCCTTTTTTCAGGAGTAATTTATTGGCTATACACCACAGACTATATCGATAACCCAGATAATTTGAAGCCAGCCGTCGCTTCAATGAAGTTTATTACTGGTTATTTAATTGAGCTTTCTTTGAGTGTCGACAATATCTTTGTTATTGCTATTATTTTTGCTTCCTTTAAAATTCCGCAAAAATATCAGCACCGTGTTTTATTCTGGGGGATATTAGGCGCTATTGTTTTCCGTGGATTGATGATTTTCTTCGGAGTTATGCTGATTAATAAATTTGCTTGGACAACGTATGTATTTGGAGTCTTCTTAATATTTACTGCTATAAAAATGCTTTTTTCTGGCGAAGAAGAAGATTTTCACCCAAAAGATTCCTTTGTATATAAAACGCTAGGAAAAATTATGCCGATTACATCTGAAACGGACGGAGAGAAATTCTTCATTTCAACCAAAACGGCAAAAAAAGCAGCAACTCCATTATTTGTAGCTTTAATTGTTATTGAAGTGATGGACGTTTTATTTGCAGTAGACAGTGTTCCTGCAATTCTAGCTATTACCAAAGATCCGTTTTTAGTATTCAGCTCTAATATTTTTGCTATTCTGGGACTACGTTCTATGTATTTCTTCTTGGCAAACATGCTGGCGAAATTCAGTTATTTAGAATACAGTTTAGTAGCAATTTTGGCTTTTGTTGGATTAAAAATGCTTTTACACGATTTCTTCCACGTTCCAGAATGGGCTTCTTTAGGATTTATAGCTTTATCTCTTTTAGTTGGAATTTTGGTTTCGCTTAAATTTGGACCAGAAAAGGTTTTAAATGATTCGTCAAGCGAAGAATAATTAGCTTTCAAAACATATTCATAAAAAAGGAAATCTATGAACTGCCCCCAAATAGTGTCTAACTTTTTGGGTGCAGTCTACTACGATTTCCTTTTTTTATAACCACAAGTTGTTTTTTATTATTTTTCTTATAATTTAACATTTAAGTTTAAAGAAATTACATATAAATATTTATTTTAGGTTTTTTAAATTTAAATAATTATCATGAAAAAAAATTACTTATTTCTCATTGCAACATTAATGCTGAATGCTTTAGTATTTGCACAAACCGTTACCTTAACACCTACAGCAGTAAATAACACCAATGTAAATACTGGTCCAATCAATTTAGCTTCTGTACCAACTTCGACTATCTCATTAAACGTTAAAGTTGATATTCCAAGCAATGTTGCTGTTAGCAACTACGGAACATTAAAAATATATTATTCTAATTCAAGTGTATTAAATGCCAATGTTACGCCTGGGGGAGATAGTGGCACTCTATTTTTTGGAGACGGAAGAACCACAACCCGTAGCATTATAATAAATTTATTCTGGAGTGATTTTCTAACTTCTGGCGGATTTATTTTTGCTGAATACAAAAACCCTGCAGGAACAGCTTATAGAAGCGCAAATTTAGCCGTGATTAAAAATTCAACAATGAATTCTGGTACAACCTTGAACCCTCCTGCAGATGCTCCAGATCCGACAAAAATTCCCAACTCATTATGTTGTAACCAAACTGTCAGATTAGGAGAAAGGCCACAACCAATAACCGGTTCTAAATTTTTAAACCCTTACGAAAATGAACCTTATGGCATTAAAGCTAGTTGGGAGACAAATGGCAATCCTTTACCTCCCAACTTTTTGAATGTGGACAATATTAATCATAGTATAACTTTAGATTACACGAGCGCGCTTGGCAGTTTTACAGTAAAAAGAATGCTAGGCTATCTCTATCGTAATGATTACCCTAATACAAGTAACCTTATTACCATTAGTGTTGTTCCTTCTCCAATAACATCAAATGAAATTCGCATCAATGGTTCCGTAAATACTGACGGATCGTTTGAGATAAGCAGTTCTAATCCAAAAGACATATTTGGCGATCGATCATATATTAATTTGAATGTTTTTCAAGACCCATATTATGTTCCAAAAAGAGGTGATACAAATATTTCAATTGATAAATACGAATGGGAGTATTCTATAGTTAATGGCACAACCGAAGAGCGTGCCTGGAATATAATTCCAAATCAATCTTCTGGTTCTCTAAACTCAGTTTATCTGCCAAGATCAAACAATTCAAAAGATAACTTCTATACAATAAGAAGAATTGCCATATATCAAAATTTAAGAATATCCAGCAACCCTTTAAAAATATGGATTCGAGCTGTAAGGGAAAACAATACAATATGTTGTGACCAAAGCTTAGAAGTATCATCTGCCAATATTGTTGAAACCCCATCTAATATTACAGGAACAACTGCAATATCCAATACAAATAAATATTTATTTTATCAATGGCAAAGTCAGACAATAACTGAAAATGGAGGAAAAGTTAGCAACTGGCTAAACATACCAAACGCCACATCAAAAGATTACTTACCTCCAACACCACAATTTATTCCAGGGGACGGAAGAAACCTTCCTAAGGTTCCAACTTACAGTTATAGACGTATCGCCACAGATAATGCTTATAATGGTGAAACATATTATAGCAATGAGATAACTCTAACTCCATCTACAAATGTTTACTCTGTACAAACCCTAAAAATTTATCCAAACCCAGCAACTTCAATTTTAAACATTGAAAACACAAATGGAAGCGGAATAATTGATTTAAACATTGCTGACATAATTATCACTAATACAATGGGCTATATTGTAAACTCAAATGATTTTACAAGAATAAATTCCAACCTTGCCAGTTTAAACGTCTCAAATTTAACTAATGGAGTTTATTTTTTAACAATTACTTCAAATACAGGCTCAAGAAGAACATATAGTGAACAATTCACTTTCATCAAACAATAATTTTTTTTTTAAACAAGAAAAGGAAATCGTTAAGATTTCCTTTTCTTGTTTTTATTCGAATTTTATCTTAATTCAACTTCTTAACATTGCTATCATCAATATTGTATTTCTTTATAACTGCATCATAATCTGAGTAATCGGCTTTATTAACTGATTTAGCAGTACCACTTCCATCATCACCAGGCAGAAGCACAATTCTAAATGTTTTACCTAATCTAAAACTATTTGGTAACTGAGAGAAGTCACCTATGCTACCATCAATAAAAATTCTAACGTTAGTTCTTGAAAAATCAAAATTATATTGAGCAGTTTCTAACCCATCATTAAAGTAGTAGATTTGAGGCAATAATGTCCATCTATCTCCGCCACTTGTCCCAACCAACTCATAAACCAAAACATTATCGCTAGCCAACATACCCTGTATCGGAACAACTTTATCATAATTTGGACCAACAAAATCAGTGGTAACTTCAAAAACAAAAGGCAATGGCGCATCATATCCCGGAGGTCCTGGAGGCCCTTCTGGTCCTTCACAGCTAGAAAATGCAATTAAACCGATAACTGCAAATAAGGTAAGTATCTTTTTCATAATTATTTTTTTTTAAGGATTATACTATAAAGGTATTCCAAAAATTAAACCAAAAAAAGTGATTTGGCTTATTTTACCATAAAAATGTCCTTATTTTTTTACAGTCGCCTGATTTTTAGCTAGTATTTTATTAAAAAATAATGCGTGATACGGAAGCGAGTTTTCCCAATAATCCCAAGTATGTGCTCCTGGACGTTCTGTATAATCGTGGTCAACTTTATTATAAACTAATCTCCTGTGCAATTCTCTATTGGGTTCAATCAAAAAGTCGTCAACTCCGCAATCTATTATTAAAGGAAGCTTATTCGATTTTAGTTTATCGGCCATTCTTAAAACAGAATTTTGTTCGTACAACTCCGTATTGCCACTTTTGTCTCCAAATACAGGCTGCATCAATTTTACAACCTGTGCCGAAGAATCTCTGTTAAGCATCGTACTCATATCTACTGCACCACTCATACTTCCTGCAGCACAAAATAATTCTGGATGTCTCGCAGATAAATACAATGCGCCGTGTCCGCCCATAGAAAGACCCGTTATTACTCTTCCATTTTTATTGGCAATTGTTTTATAGGTTTTGTCTACTTTCTGAATCACTTCCTGAGTAATAAAAGTCTCAAACTGACTTTCTTTATTTACAGGACTATCAATATAAAAACTAAACGTTTCTCCTTCTGGCATTACAATAATCATATTGTATTGATCTGCCAAATTGTGAACCAGTTTTTTGTTTGGAGTATTTTTAAGCCAGTCACTAAAATGTCCGTAAGCTCCATGCAGAAGATACATTACCGGAAAAGCTGTTTTGCTTTTTGAATAAGAATTTGGTAAAACTACCGCTGCTTTATAAGTTTTACCCATTGCGGTACTCGCAACTTGAAGTGTGTCTACTTTTGCAGCATATGTCATGGTGGTAAGACAAAGCAAAAATGCAGACAATAGCATTTTAAATTTCTTCATTTTGATATTTTTTTTCTGATTAGGGTTTGTAAATATAACTTTTTTCAGAATAAAATATATGAAAAATCCGACTAGTGTTTGCGATAAAAAAATAGCCACGAATTCACGAATTTCACTTTGAAAATCTTAAAAAACACTTTACTTATTTAATTACCAGAATCCTATTGACATTCTTTCAACAAAAATAAAAACCACGAATTCACGAATTATTATCAAAAAAATTCATGAATTCGTGGCTATAAAAATTCTAGCTACAAAATTAGCTAATTATAATCTTATGCTCATGTCGGTATTGCGAAGCGCTTTTACCTGTATATTGTTTAAACGATTTGCTAAAATGGCTGAAATTATTAAAACCACTTTCGTAACAAACTTCATTAATACTCATCGGCTGTTCTGCCAAAAGTTTTGAAGCATGCACAAGACGATATTCATTTACAAACTCCGTAAATGTTTTATTGGATATCTTCTTGAAATAACGGCAGAACGATGGCGTAGTCATACTTACCAGACTCGAAACCTCATCTATAGAAATAGATTCTTGAAAATGATCTTTTACAAAATTAAAAACCACATTCATACGGTCATTATCCTGAGTTTGCAATTCCATCGAAAATCCGTCGGCATTTAAAATGGTATATTCCTCAGCCGATTCCAATTCGTCTAAAACACTCAAAAGCGTTATAAGTCTTTGAAATGGCGGTTCATTTTCCATCATTTCAATTTTCTTTCCGATACGTTTTTTTGTTTCACCTCCAAAAGCGATTCCGCCTTTAGCTTGTTTCAAAATATTCTGCACCTTTTTCATTTCGGGTGCAACAAAAAAGTCGCTTCCCAAAAATTCAGGTTTAATATGGATAACGGTTTCCGTTGTATTTCCTGTCTGCTCATTTGTAAAACCACAATGAGGCAAATTAGCTCCTATTAAAAGTAAACTACCATTGGTATAATAAGAAACATGGCTTCCTATTTGTCTTTTTCCAGCCCCGCCGTTTATATAAACCAACTCAATTTCTGGATGATAGTGCCATAAATGAGCTTTGCTATTGGTCTTTTCGGCGTGTTTAGTGTAGGTAAAAGAGCTTCCGTATGAGTTAGTTATCACTTCAAGAGCTGGGGCAATAGTCTTCATGATAATTTCTTTAAAAAATAATAGCAAATTTAACAAAAACACCTAAAATAATTTAAATTTTAACCTATAACGGTTTCGTAAATGCGAATTTTACATTAAAATAACGTTCTTAACACTGAAGAATTTATATCAAATTCGGCTTTTTTTTAGGGTCTTATTTTTTTTCCTCACTTTTTTTCTATTTATCCTATTTAAAACCCGATTTTATGCCAATATGCTAAAATTTGTAAGAAAAATAGAAATTTTAAGAAGTACTCAGTTTTTAAAAAACTTTGAATAAAAACAATCAAATTAACAAAAACACAACATTAAAGTCAAATTTTAACATATAACGGTTTCGTAAATGAGAATATAGCATATAAATTGGAAAATATAGTTGTTAAAATACCACACATGCTACTATAACTTTGCATCAGAGAAATGAACAAAAAAATTTAATACTATAGAATATGAAAAAGGTTATGAAATTAAGTTTAGTATTTGCAGTACTTCTAACAGGAATGAGTACATATGCAATTGATGGAAATGAAGCATTAAATCTTCATGTATTAAAAGGAAATGGCAAGGTAATTGCTTTTGGAATTAATCAATTACAAAAAGCAGTTATTAGTATATATGATACAAATGGTAATTTAATCTATACTGAGAATGCTTCTGGTAAAGATGGAATCTTAAGAACTTTCAGTTTAGAAGAATTCCCTCAAGGAAAATATATTTTAGAGGTTGCCGACAGCTTCAAAAAAGTAAAATACGATATCACTGTTAACGCTAATAGTTCTGTTTTATCTTCAAAAGGTACAGTTTCTGTTAACTAAGAAAATATTAAGGTTAAGTGCAATTCTTCACGGCACTTAAAACTTTATACTCTAATACAGTATAAAAAGTGAGGTTAGATAGTTAGTAAGTTAAAAACTTTCAAAAGTTTTAAAAACAGCTCTTTGTGGTTACTGAGCTGTTTTTTTTTGCTTTTTATTTTTTGCAGATTACAACACAGAGATTCGCAGAGTTTTTTTTAAGCTTTGCGAATCTCTGCGTTTTTCTTCGTGTGGCTTTGCGCAATAAATGCACAAAGAATAAAACTTAGCATCTTAGAATCTTACCCACATTCCTACATTTAGTAAAGAAATCTTTAACTCAATGTAAATTAAAAAAAACATCAAAAACGTTGAAAAATAATAACCTAATAAGCAAAAACAGTAAAAAATAACTCAAATTTTAACATATAACGGTTTCGTAAATGAGAATATAGCATATAAATTGGAGAATATAGTATTCATTTTTTACTTACAACTGAAGTAATTTAGCATCAGAGAATTAGAACTATTAATTTAAAAACTAAATACCATGAAAAAGATTGTTAGATTGAGTTTAGTAGCAGCATTGCTTTTCACAGGAATAAGCACATATGCAATTGATGGAACAGCAGATTTTAACCTGCATGTAATTAAAGCTAATGGTAAACAAATCACTTTTGGTCTTAACCAAACGCAAAAAGCTAACTTAGCAATTTACGATAAAGATGGATCTTTAATTTACTCTGAAAGTGCTTCAGGTAAAGACGGGATCTTAAGAACTTTCAGCCTAGAAGAATTTCCAGAAGGAACTTACTTCCTGGAAGTAGAAGACAATACAAAAAAAGCAAAATACGAAATCACCATAACTGATGAAGTTTCTGTTTTATCTAAAAACGCAGTTTCTTCTGTTTACAAAGTAGGTTTTGCTAAAAATACAAGCGTGGCAGCACGCTAAAAAGTTTATGCTTTCATAAAGTATAAAAGTGAGGTTAGATAGTTAGTAAGTTTAAAAACTTTCAAAAGTTTTAAAAACAGCTCTTTGTGGTTATAGAGCTGTTTTTTTTTACCACAAAGTTTTTTACCGCAAAGCTCGCAAAGATTTACGCAAAGTTCGCAAAGTTTTTTTTCACAAAGCTTTGCGAACTTTTTCGTTTTATAAACCTCTTGTATAATAATTTTTAGTGCCTTTTGCGTAAATCTTTGCGAGCTTTGCGTTTAAACACACTTTTCTGTATGTAAATAAATTCTTAGCTCTTTGTAAAATTAAAATCAAGCAAAACATTGAAAAATAATAACTGAATTAACAAAATCGTTAAAAATAACTCACGTTTTAACCTATAACGGTTTCGTAAATGAGAATATAGCATAGAAATAGGAAAACACAGTTGCGCTTTTTCATGTAATACATAAGTAATTTAGCATCAGAGAATTAGAACTATTAATTTAAAAACTAAGTACCATGAAAAAGATTGCAAAATTGAGTTTAGTAGCAGCGTTGCTTTTCACAGGAATAAGCACTTACGCAATTGATGGAAATGGAGAATTTAATCTTCATGTATTAAAAGCTAATGGAAAACTGATCACTTTCGCACTTAATAAAGTACAGAAAGCCAATTTAGCTATTTATGACAAAGATGGGACACTTATTTATTCTGAAAGCGCTTCAGGTAAAGAAGGTATCTTAAGAACTTTCAGCCTAGAAGAATTTCCAGAAGGAACTTATTTCTTAGAAGTTGAAGACAACGTGAAAAAAGCAAAATACGAGATTACAATAGCTGATAATGCATCTTTATCAAGAACTGCAATTTCATCAGTTTATAAAGCAGGTTTTGCTAAAAACACAAGCGTTGCAACTCGTTAACATTTTATACATTTTTACAGGTATAAAATAAGGTTAGAAAAAATTAAAATATTTTATTGTTGAAGAAAGAAAAGCAGCTCGCGGTTGGTTACGGAGCTGTTTTTTTTATGCCTAAAAACAAACGTATTTTTTACACTAAATGCTTTCTGAAAAAATATTCTTATTAATTCAAAATATTTGTCTTCCAAGCGTTTAAAAAAAATAAAAAATAGCAATCCACGAGCCCAGTAATTACGTACATAGTTCAAACAAAATACAGATATGATTACAATTCAGCAACTTAAGGCTCTAAAAATGCTAAAATTTTGCTAAAAATTAAATTTGTATTTGTAGTTTTACGCGTTCCACATTTAGTAATTAACAATTTAAAAAAAACATGACAAAATTTACCAAAGCTGGTTTAGTTGCTGCCTTTTTTTTAGCGACTGTGTTTACCTATGCCATTGATGGAAAAGGTGATTATATTTTAAACATTCAAACAGGAAACGGAAAAGTAGTTAGCTTTACTTTAGACACTGTAGAAAATGCATCTTTCTCTATCTATGATGAGAATCACAATTTACTTTATGCAGGAGACGCTGCAGCAAACAAATTGGAGGTTTCAAAAACAATTAGTTTAGAAAGTTTTCCTGCTGGAACTTATGTTCTTGAAGTGAAAGCTAACGACAAAATTGCGAAGCACGAAATTAAAGTTGCTGCTAAAAAAGTTAAGACTGTAAAGTTAGACCAATCTGCTAATCAGAGTCCAGCTTTCCGTCGTTAATTTTTTGCCCCCTAAGAATTAGAAAAGCAGCTCGTACCAGGAGCTGCTTTTTTGTTTTTAGAGTTTCTCTTTTCTTAAACTCAAACCTATTTTTGCCAATTCCCAAAAAAAATCTTTTTCTGACGGAATTATTATTTTTTGCGAATCTCTATATACTGAAGAATACATAAAAGCATAGATATAATCTAATAAATCTATTAATCTGAAACTCTGTCTAAATTCTGGACGCATTTCCTCGTTATTGGCGAAACATACATTTCCAGTTTCTTGCTCTTCTAAAAAAAACAAACCTAAGTGATTTGCGAACTGCTTTATCGCATTTTTATTTATAAGAACCATTCCGGAAGTTTTTTCAAGTAAATCATCAAGCATAAAATAAGATTGGGCACTACCCTGCTGTATTTTCTGAATACAAAGCTCCATATCATCATTCTCAGGAAATGTAATCTTAGTTTTTTCACGCTCTAAAGCTTCTATTTTATGCAGATATTCTTGTATGGTCATCTTAATTTGCCTTCTGATATAAAGTTAAATTATATTTTTTAACGAATGAAATTACTGCTTCCAAAATCAATTTTTCAGCTTTTCAGAAACAATTAAAACACACAAAATCAAATATTTACGAAACAACAATATAATCAATCCAATCAAAAAAACATCACTAAAAGCAACTTACATTACTGATTTACATATATTTGTATATTAAAAGTATCATTAGACGTAAAATAATAAACCCAAAATGACGTTTTTATAATGGATTAAAGTTTTTTCTAACAGAAAATCATTTATAAAAACAATAAAAAATACGATCAAATACTATAACCAAAACTAAACCTATGCAAAAACAACTAGCTATTTTAGTATTGTTCATCGTATTTTCAACTCGTGCGTCTGCACAAAGCGAAACCTTTTATAAAACTGATAAAGTCGGCGAAAAGTATGCCTATGTCGATGTTATAAGAACCTACGAAAAGGTTGCTGCAAAAGGCTACAAGTCTGTAGACTTATTTCAAAAATTAGGAAATTCATCGTATTCAAATTGCGAACTAGAAAAAGCAGCCGAATGGTATAGCGAACTCTTCGCTTTAACCACAGATTTAGATCCTGTATATTATTACCGCTATGCAGAATCGTTACGTTCTATTTCTGAAAATGAAAAAGCCGATGCTGTCATCGAAAAATTAAAACGCAAACCGAAAACTTCGATAAAAAGTAAAGTTTAAAAAGAACTTGAATTGATATAAAAAAACCTCTCATTTCTGAGAGGTTTTTTATTAAGCCACAATATTGTCATTCAATTAATCTGCAATTTTATAATCTGTAAACTTATAAGTATTATCTTTTTTACCCATTAATTCAATAGATTGAAAATTAACACCTTGATCTGTAACTTGATAATCATAAACATCAATTACGCCATCATAGTTATGCAATTCATAATACTTTCCGTTTTCAACCCACCATTTACCATTTTCAGTTGTTTGATCCACTTTACCACTTGGGTAAATTACAACAAACAATAAAGTACTTGTTCCATTTTCAAAACGGCATGAAACCCAATACTTACTTACACCATCTTGCTGCTGTCCTATTTCAGAGCCTTTCCAGCATCCAAAAAGTTTTGAATCATATGTTTTGTTTTCTGTTTTACTAATTGCTTTTATATCTTGCTTAACCTTTGTCTGGCTAAAACTCAAGCTTGTAATAAATAGTAATCCTAAAATAAAAATGCTTTTTTTCATTTAAAATTAATTTTTGAAGTTATATATAGTTTTTGGTTTTTATAATTGATTTGCCTTTCCCTTTCATTCTCCATTTTCTGATTGCTAATATATACAAACAAATTTCTTCTAAATTGAGGAAAGCCGTAAAACGATATTTTTTTATAAAAAAAAAACCTCTCATTTCAATCCGAATTTATTTTCAATATATTTGACATTATGAATGAAAATACAAAAGACATATCGATTAGGCCAGCCGTAAATGCAGATTTACCTAAACTTGCCGAATTTCTACAATTTTTAGTAAATGCAGAAAGACCCTTTGATGTAACATTAAAAGAGGGAGAAATTTTTTATTATGATATACAGGAGCTTATTTTAGACAGCAAGTCAGAGGTTTTGGTTATAGACTTTAACAATCAAATTATTGGTTGCGGATATGCTCAAATCAGGGATGCCAAACCCTATCAAAAACATGAATTTTTCGGGTATCTTGGTTTTATGTATGTTGATCCAGAATTTAGAGGTCGAGGTTATAATAACCAATTAATTAATTCTCTTAAAAAATGGGTTTTATCGCAAGGAATAACTGAGGTTAGATTAGAGGTATATTCTGAAAATGAAGTAGCTGTTAACGCTTATAAAAAGGCAGGATTTGAACCAATATCGACAACCATGCGTTGTGATATAAGCCAAATGAATGATAATTAAATGAAAAAAGCATTCGTGTTGGCGAATGCTTTTTTATTTTTATAATTACTATTTCTCTTTTAGCAATTTCTCTAAATATTCGATTTTATCTTGTTCCGCTTTCAGCAAACGCTCGTAAAGCTTTTTATTCTCTTCTACAGTTTCCATTAATTTATCTAATGGATTGAAAGTGCAATGATTATTATTCCCAAAGTGACTATTATGAACAGCATCGTTAAAACTATTAAAGTAATTAATAGCTGCTTCGTCTGAAAAATTCTTAATCGCTTCAACCGTTACGCCAAGCGCTTTTGCCACCTCAACAAGTCTTTCTTCTTCTATCGTTTCGCTGTTTTCCATAGCCGAAATTGCTTGCTGGTTTGTTCCTAACGCCTGCGCCAAAGCTTCTTGTTTCATATCTCGCAGTTCACGAATACGGCTTATTTTTCGCCCTATATGATTTGGTTTTGTTAGTGTGTTCATAATTCAAAGATAATAATAAAGTGTCAAAATTGGTAAAATGTAAAAAACAGATTTTACGCCGTGCGATACAGCAAAAAATGATTTCGTAAAGCAAAATCTATTTCTTCCTTCGCCGAATTAAACAAAAGTACAATTTTTCTTACACAAATTTTATAAAAGCCAAATTGTAAACCAATTAAATATACGCCTTATGGAAACCAATGCAACTGAAACTTTACAAAAGCTACAAAAATTAACCGCTCAGTATTTTACAACGCTAAAACCAACCGATGAAGCCAATTCTTTTACCGCACAATTTAAAGTGGTCAATTATTTGGAACTTGGCTGCCTTATTACCGATTTATTGAAATTATGTATTCTGGCACTTGACAACGACATGCATAATTTTTCTAAAAAAGATAAAAGTGCAACTATTAATGTAAGTCTTATTTTGGAAACGATTCTGCATTTGTTTCCTATGGATGAAATGGAGTTTTTGGGGTATGTTGGGGAGGTCGCTAATGAATGATTTTTCTTTTTTTCTTTTCCAAAGCGATATAAACATAGCCCGTGGTTTCAACCACGGGAACGTAATATTTGTCTTTCTCGTATTGTGTACCAGTGGTTAAAACCACGGGCTATATTTGACAATTGGATTTTTTTGTTGCTTATGCTAATGGATTTTGATTACGGAATTTCTTTATCTTGGATGGATTAAAATCTATCCCTACAATATCCTTTGTTCCTTTGGAACTTCTTCAAGATTAACCGCAATCTTGTCATTTCGACGGAGGAGAAATCTTCGCAAGTAACTCAACAAAGATTGGGTTCTCGTTGCGGAGTTTCTTGCGAAGATTTCTCCCTTCGGTCGAAATGACAAAATAACACGATTTTCTTTTTTGCTATTACAAAACTTTATAAACATAGCCCGTGGTTTCAACCACGGGAACGTAATATTGTCTCGCTCATATCCTGTACCCGTGGTTGAAACCACGGGCTATGTTTGATAATTGTTTTTTTTACTGGCGCGAGCATCTCGCTCTTACGTACTTTGCGTTTACGAGCGAGACACTCCTTGCAAAATGCATTAATATCAAAACTTAAAAGACAGCTGCTATAGTTGTCTTTTAAGTTTTTAATTCTTGATTATTTTTTTATTGATTATCTTCCCATCTAAAGAAATTTTAGCAAAGTAAGTTCCTTGACTTAAATGAGTTATATTAATCTCGTTACTATTTGATTTACTAATTACCAATTTTCCGTTTAAATCAAATACTAGAATATTTTCTACCGGCAAATTATTAATTGTAGTCACACTAATATAATCTGAGGATGGATTTGGATATAAATTTATTGTTGGAAGAAATTCTATTGTATCAGTACCTAAATTATTACTATATTTTAATAATTGAGCTGCCTTTCGATAATATAAAATGTCATTAAACACAAATGGTTCAAAAATTTTATCTAATACTTTAATATTATCCAATTTATTTAGTGCTGTGTTTAATATCCACCCCTTCCCTCTTGTATAAGTACCTTTTTCTCTTGCAGCAGCAATAAAATATTCATCCTTATTTATTTTAAGAATATAATTTATGCCGTTACCAAGATACCACAATGGCTGTTCTAATTCAGTAACTTCTAAAATTTGTTTTATTTCATTAACTGTATTGTCAGCAAACTTTAAGGACATTATAGAAGTCCCGCCGTTCAAATTTGACGCACCAAATAGTAAAGAATCATCAGTTTTTGCTAAAACAAAGGGAGAAAAGGCTTGACTTGTATTATTTCTGTATATCTCCGTAAACGTTTTATTAAGAATATCATACTTACAAATTTTAAGCGAATTAGTTTCATTTGAATAAAATTCCAGATATAGATTATTATCTTTTTCAATAATGTCGCTATACTTCACAGAATTTTGATTAGTCCCTGTATTAGCTATTATTTTTGTATTTTCTAATGTTCCATCAGTTTCATGCAGGAAATTAGCACTTGAAAAATAAAGTTTATTATTAAATTCGAAATACTGTGACAAAAAATAAGTCCCCCCGGAATATGCATTACCAATTAAGCTATTACCAGCCCCATCACCATACAATCCTTCAGTTAAGACAAATGTCCCCTGTAATGTTCCATCACTTCTCCAAACCTTGGCTCCTTCCGGTTGATAAGCCAAAGTAAATACAAAAACATTATTGCATTTTCCTTGAAAACTAGGAATCCAATTACTTCCTGTAATGCTTTTTATCAAAGAAGTTCCTACTGAGGAACCATCAGTTTTCCAAACCTCCTGATTATCAATTTCTCCCGTAATTATAAAATAAATAAAATCCCCAACAGTAGTTAATCTAACGGCTCTCCCGTTAATAAAATTAGTTACTTTTTCTGTTCCATCTGAAGTTCCATCTGTTCTCCAAATTTCACCTTTAGAATCTGCATCTTGCGCTATAAAATAAAGCTTGTCCTTCAAAATTGCAGCTGATTCCTTTAATCCTATTCCAGAAACAGCATCTTCAGTTCCTTCAAAAATTTTTTTCACTAATCTAGTATTGCTAGCTGTACCATCGCTTTCCCAAAGATCAATTCCTTGTACGCCATTAGCATCAGTAAAATAAAATTTTTCTTTAAACTTTACAGCATCTTTTGGAATCCCTGCTAGAGATGTATAAACTTCTTGCTGTGCTCTTAATTGAAAGGTTAAAAATAAAATAGAAAGTAAGAGTAGTTTTGTTTTCATGCATTATTTATTAGACTTTTATTTTTTGTTTGGAATTAGGCGTAAATATAAAAAATCTCACAAAAAAGCATTAGTTTAAACTCAAACTAATGCTTTAATAATTTTAAATAATTCTAGATTTTTACATATTCCTTCTATACTGCCCGCCCACTTCAAACAACGCCGAAGTAATCTGACCTAAAGAACAAACCTTTGTAGCTTCCATTAAATGGTCGAATAAGTTTTCGTTTTTAATAGCCGCTTGCTGTAACGTATTTAAATGCTCGTTTACTTTTGCTTCGTGGAATTGATGCAAATTATCCAGCATCGTAATCTGATATTGTTTTTCTTCTTCGGTAGCACGAATAACTTCTGCCGGAATTACCGTTGGCGAACCTTTTGAACTCAGGAAAGTATTTACACCCACAATTGGGAAATCTCCGTTGTGTTTTAAGGTTTCATAATACAAACTTTCTTCCTGAATTTTAGATCTTTGGTACATCGTTTCCATTGCGCCTAAAACTCCTCCTCTTTCAGTAATTCTGTCGAATTCTTGTAAAACTGCAGCTTCCACTAAATCGGTTAATTCTTCGATGATAAATGAACCTTGAATTGGGTTTTCGTTTTTCGCTAAACCTAATTCTTTATTGATAATCAGCTGAATGGCCATGGCACGACGTACAGATTCTTCTGTTGGCGTTGTAATTGCTTCGTCGTAAGCATTGGTGTGCAATGAATTACAGTTGTCGTAAATGGCGTATAAAGCCTGTAAAGTGGTTCTAATATCGTTGAAATCAATTTCCTGTGCGTGTAACGAGCGTCCAGAAGTTTGAATATGATATTTCAACATTTGTGCTCTTTCGTTGGCGCCGTATTTGTTTTTCATGGCTTTTGCCCAAATTTTACGCGCCACACGACCAATAACCGAATATTCTGGATCTACTCCGTTTGAGAAAAAGAACGATAAATTTGGTCCAAAATCGTTGATGTTCATACCACGGCTCAAATAATATTCCACGTAAGTGAAACCATTTGAAAGCGTAAATGCCAATTGCGTAATCGGGTTTGCTCCCGCCTCTGCAATATGATATCCTGAAATCGAAACCGAATAGAAATTACGAACGTTTTTGGTAATAAAATATTCCTGAACGTCGCCCATTAATCGCAGCGCAAATTCGGTTGAGAAAATACAAGTGTTCTGTGCCTGATCTTCTTTTAAAATATCGGCCTGAACCGTTCCACGAACTTGCGATAAAGTTTTGGCTTTTATTTCATTATAAACATCCAAAGGTAAAACCTGATCTCCAGTAACACCCAAAAGCATTAATCCTAAACCGTTGTTTCCTTCTGGTAGATCGCCTTGGTATTTTGGTCTTTCGATTCCTTTGTCTTTATATATTTTGTTGATTTTGGCTTCAACTTCTTTTTCTAATTCGTTTGCTTTGACGTACAATTCACATTGCTGATCGATTGCGGCATTCATAAAGAAACCTAACAGCATTGGAGCTGGTCCGTTGATAGTCATACTTACTGAAGTTAAAGCGTGAACCAAATCGAAACCTGAATATAGTTTTTTGGCATCATCTAAACAGCAGATTGAAACTCCTGCATTCCCAATTTTTCCATAAATATCTGGACGTAAATCTGGATCATTTCCGTATAACGTAACGCTGTCAAAAGCAGTCGAAAGACGTTTTGCAGGCATTCCTGCACTTACATAATGAAAACGTTTATTGGTTCTTTCTGGTCCGCCCTCGCCCGCAAACATTCTCGACGGATCTTCGCCTTCACGTTTAAACGGATATAGTCCCGAAGCAAACGGAAATTCTCCAGGAACATTTTCCTGTAAATTCCATCGCAGAATATCGCCCCAGCCTTCATATTTAGGCAAAGCAATTTTCGGAATCTGTAAATGTGATAAACTTTCAGAATGCGTGGCAATCTTGATTTCTTTATCACGGACTTTAAAACTATAAACTGGATTTTTGTATTTGGCTACTTTTTCATCCCAATTCAGGATAATTTCCCAATTGTATGGATCTAAATCCATTTTTACTTTATCAAATTGATTCAGTAAAAGATTTAAAAAGATTCTGTTTTCGTCGTGTGGTTGGGCTGCGCTTGGCAAAACTGTAGAATCGTCGATTCCAGCTTTTGTAATTTGCGGCACTTTCCCAGAAACCGATTCGATGGTTTTGAAAATTCCGTATAATTTCTGAGCTACTTTTTGCTGCGAAAGTGCGATTTCGTCATAACTTCTGTTATTCTCTGCAATTTCAGATAAATAACGTGTTCTTCCTGGCGGAATCACGAAGATTTTCTCGCTCATTTCTTTGGTGATTTCAAAAGTCGATTTCAAATCAGAATCGGTTTTCTCCACCACTTTATCCATAATCGCTTTGTAAAGCGTGTTCATTCCGGGATCGTTAAACTGAGAAGCGATTGTTCCGAAAACCGGCATTTCATCAGGACTTTTATCCCAAAGATTATGGTTTCTTTGATATTGCTTTTTTACGTCGCGCAAGGCATCCAATGCACCCCGTTTATCAAATTTGTTTAAAGCAACCAAATCGGCAAAATCAAGCATGTCGATTTTTTCCAATTGAGTTGCGGCTCCAAATTCTGGTGTCATTACATATAAGGATACATCAGAATGATCCATAATTTCGGTATCAGACTGGCCAATTCCTGAAGTTTCCAAAATAATCAAATCGTATTTTGCGGCTTTCAAAACCTGAATAGCCTCGGCTACATATTTAGATAAAGCCAAATTTGACTGACGGGTTGCCAGCGAACGCATATAAACACGAGGGTTATTAATAGCATTCATACGGATTCTGTCTCCTAAAAGTGCTCCTCCTGTTTTTCTCTTAGAAGGATCGACAGAAATTAATCCGATTGTTTTTTCTGGGAAATCAATCAAAAAACGACGAACCAATTCATCTACCAGAGAAGATTTTCCAGCACCGCCCGTTCCTGTAATTCCTAAAACTGGAATTTTAGAACTTTCATTGCTTTCGTGAATTTTATCAAATACAGGTTTTGCAATTTCTGGAAAGTTTTCTGCTGCCGAAATCAAACGCGCAATCGCTGTTGGCACTTTATTTTCGATATGATCAATCTCTCCGTTTAGTTGATCTCCGATAGGAAAATCAGCACGTTCAACCAAATCGTTAATCATTCCCTGAAGACCTAAGGAACGTCCGTCATCTGGAGAATAAATTCTAGTAATACCATATTCATGTAATTCGGCAATTTCGCTCGGCAGAATTACACCGCCGCCGCCGCCAAATATCTTAATATGTCCCGCTCCTTTTTCATGCAGCAAATCATACATATATTTAAAGTATTCATTGTGCCCGCCTTGATAAGAAGTCATCGCAATAGCATTGGCATCTTCTTGAATAGCGGTATTTACCACTTCTTCAACGCTTCGGTCATGCCCAAGGTGAATAACTTCTACTCCTGTTGACTGAATAATACGACGCATAATGTTTATTGCGGCATCATGTCCGTCAAAAAGTGAAGCAGCTGTGACAATTCTTACTTTATTTTTAGGAATATATGGTATTTGTTGTTCCATTTTATGAATATGATAATTTTAAGCGACCAATGTACAAATTATTTTAATATTTGATTAACCAAATAGCATTATGTTAATAAAAAAGAAAATATTTTTTCTTCAATATAAAGGTAACAATTCTTGACACTAATTGATATAAGTTAAAGAAAGCTTAAAGACATGGCAATTTCGCAACATTTAAATAAAATCAGGAAACATGTTTTGACCACTCCTATAGTAATTTAGCATTGTAGAAAAGCCCCAAATTTTTACCAAAAACTTACGTAGAAAAGTAATAACGTAAAAATTAAAAAAATGAAAACATTTTATTCATTCACCGCAATTTTAAGTTTGAGTTTTTTTGTATTTTCTTTTAGCAAAATTGAAAAAAGTAATCTAACATATACAAAAGCTTCAAATCATTTAACCGTTTACCATAATCAAAATGATGTAAACGAAATTTCGAACGATTTCTTTAAAAGATATTCAGATTTGAAAAGATACAAATCAGATGTAATGTCATTATACAAAACCAGAACTCTTGGCACAATTTGGTTTGACGAAAACGAAATCAACGAATTTGGCTCTGCTTTGTACGAAAAAGCAAAAAAAACAAATGATTTAATTATTCCTTATCAAAAAGAAATAGACCAATTGTTTAGTTCTTCATCAGACAAAAGCACAATTTCTCAAACTGATGCAGATATGCTTTTGAGCTCATTATATGTAGTGTACGCTAAAAAAAGTAATGCCGACAAGAAAAAGCTAGCTTATGATGCTATGCTAAAAGATTTCTTAAACTACAGCACATTAGAAGAGGAAGAAAAAACAGCAGTTGCCACAAATGAAAAAGTAGAATTTGACCAGTATTACAAATTGCAAGATGTTCTAAAAAAATACAAAAGATTAGAAAAATCTAGCAAATACAAACCTATTGTTCCGGCAGAGTCTCCTTATAAAGAGTTACGCCCCGATGCAGTTTCTAGCACCATTTCGCAAGTTAGAACTCGTTTGTATTTATTAGGAGATTTAAAAACAGACTCTAAAAGTGATGTTTACGATCGTGAATTGATGGATGCCGTAATGAAATATAAAGTTCGTAACGGTTTTAAACCCAATTATATTCTGGCAGAAGAGCATATTAACGAAATGAATATTCCGCTTGAAGATAAAGTTTCGACTTTAAAACTTAACATGGAAAGATGCCGTGAGATTTCGGCTCAAATTGCTGCCAGTGATGAGTATGTTTTGGTCAATGTTCCTTCTTATGAATTGTTTTATGTTAAGAATGGAAAAGTGGTATTGACTTCGAGTGTTTTTGTTGGAGCTCCTCTTACCAAAACAACCATTTTTAATGGAGAAATTGACCGAATCGTTTTTAGCCCTTATTGGACAGTTCCTCAAAGTATTGTGCAAAACGAGTTGAGATCTAAAATTGCTGCAGACCCTAATTATCTTGCAGAGAAAAATATGGAAATGGTTAATGGTCAAGTAAGACAAAAACCAGGTCCAGACAATTCTTTAGGATTGGTAAAATTTATGTTTCCGAATCCAGACGATATTTATATGCACGATACGCCATCTAAAACTCTGTTCGATTTTGAAAAAAGAACTTTCAGCCACGGATGTATTAATGTAAAAATGGCTAAAGAATTGGCTGTTGCCATGCTGAAAGATTATCCAGAATGGAATCAGGCAAAAATTGACAAAGCGATGGCGGGTAAAGTAGAAAACAGTTTTAAACTGTCTAAAAAAGTACCAATTTTCATTACTTATTTTACTTCATTGGTAAATGAAAACGGAGAAATTGGTTTCTTTCAAGATGTTTACGAAAAAGATGCGGAATTGAATAATCAATTGTCTCTTAATTAAATAATAAATTCTGTCTTACTTCAAATTAATGTAAAAACAACATATATAAAAAAAAATCGGGAATTCATTTAGTTGAATTTCCGATTTTTTTTATTTAAAAAATGCCTTAAGTTATTAGTTTTTAAACTTTTAAGGCCTTTTATATTTTCATTTCTGTCGCAACTTTGCATCGTAATACTACCACTAATATCAAATTAAAAACAATAGATCATGAAAACAGAAAATATTGAAGGTTTATCATTGTTTGAAATAAATTTATTGATACAACAAGGCGGAAGATTTGTAATGTTTCCAAATCTGATGACAAAACTTAAAGACTACACTATTTATTTTATTCGTCCTGACGAAAAAACAATTAAATACGCATTAAAACATTTCTTTAAAAATATAGCGCTTGGCTGGCGCGCACTTCTGTTAAGGCCATCTTACATTTCAAAGTCTTTATTCTATTTGACATTTGGCGGCAAAGATTGCACTCAGCATATTTTAGCCAATTTAAAGCAGATTAATCCAGTCAACAACCCGAATTTATACTGTTTACAGTACGTTTAAACACCTTTTTTGTCCCTTAAACTAATTGTACAATTTGAATTAAAAAGCATCAGAGTAACAGGAAAGCCTACATCCTCAAAACAAATTGCTTCTAATGCTTATTTATCTTAGTGCAAAATTTAAAATCATCTTATATTTATAAGGTGATTTTTTTTGTCTTATTCTATTATTTTTAAAACCTTTTGAGACTGGTAAGATTATCCGTTAAAGAGAGATTTGCAAATCATTTTTAATAGAAAATCAACAATGAAAAAATACATTTTAATTTCTAATATTATTATCTCAATTCTCCTTATTTCATGTAATAATTTCAAATCAGAAAACCCAATTACTTCCAACGGTATCAGCAAACCTAAGCCGCCAAAGACCGTAGGTCCTCCACGTATATTATTTATTGGAAATAGTCATATTGAATACTTTGTAAGCACTCCCACTCTATTTCAGGAATTATGTAATGCCAATAATCAAAATATAAATATTCAACAGCTGATCACAATAGGTGTTCCGCTGAATAAAGTTTATTTCACTAATAAAACAGAGGCCGACCAAAATTTTTCCAATATAGATAAGGATGGAAACTATTATGATTATGTTATAATTCAGGAATCGACACCAATTGCACTGACAAATCTTTCTAAGTATAGAGACAATTTGAAATTATTTGCAGAAAAAATACATAAAAACAGCCCAGAGGCAGCCATTTATGTCTATCAAAATATGTCTCCCTTATCTTATGCAAACTCAGAATACAATAATTATTATATAGAATTACGTAAAAATGCCATTCTAGCCGCAGCTTTTATTAAAAATGCAGGCGTATTAAGAGTTGGTGATGCTGTTAAAGATGCATATGAAGGCAAAAACGGTTATAAGTATCTAACAAATAATAAAGACCATCTTCGTGATGGCAAAAATACCCTTCATTTTATAAATGATGGAGGTTTTTTACAAGCCGTTTTAATATATTCTACCCTATTTGATAAAATGCCTATTATCCCTAAAAAGCTTATTTTAAGCACAGGAACTGGAGATAATGATAATATGAGAAAGCAGGAAGTTACCAAAGCAATTACCAACATTAAAGCTCTCAAGGAAATTGCTTTTAGTAATAGATAAATAATCTGGAATCTATTTATTATTGCACACTAACATTATTAATCTAACCCCATTTAATGTCTTAAACTAACACTTTTAAAACTTATCAAGGCTTTAATTGTTGCCGATTAAAAAAGAGATTTGCCGAAATTTTTTTATCAAAAAAATAGTGAACCTTTCTAATTCAAATTACAATGAAAAAACACTTTTTAGTATTTGGTATTGTTGCAATCCTTTTTTTCAGCTTGCAATAACAAATCGACTTCTACTGAAAATTCGACAGCAACTTCAGAGAAAATGGCACATCCTAATGCTCCAAAAGCAGAAGGAAATCCAAGAATATTATTCATCGGAAACAGCCATACCGAATTTTTTGTAAGCGCTCCTATTCTATTTGGAGAAATATGCAAAGCTAACATCCAGCCAATGAACGTTGATCAATTGGTTACTATGGGAGTTTCTATTGATAAAATTTATGACGATCATAAAACAGAAGCAGAACAAAATTTTGCAAAAGCAGATAAAGATGGTAATTACTACGATTATGTAGTTCTTCAAGAATCTACTCCTGTGGCTTTGGCAGAACTGGATAAATATCAGGCGAATGTAAAAATGATCACAGATAAAATACGCAAAAACAGTCCTGACGCAGCATTTTATATCTACGAAGGAATGTCTCCACTACCTATTACCGATTCAGAATACAAAGATTATTTCGACGAAATTCGTAAAAATGCAATTGCTGTTGTGGAAGCTACAAAAAACTCAGGGATGCTAAGAGTTGGGGATGCAGTCAATGATGCCTATAATGGCAAAAATGATTATAACTATTTGGTTGGAAATAAAGACAATCTGCGTTTTGGTGAAAACACACTACACCTTTTGAATGATGGAGGATTTATGCAAGCTGTGTTACTTTATGCAACCATTTTTGATAAAAAACCTTCAATTCCTAAGGAGCTTACCTTAAGTACAGGAACTGGAGATAATGACGACATGAAAAAACAAGAAGTAAGTAAAGCTATCAGCAATGCAAAAGCTTTAGAAGAAATTGCTTTTAATAATAAATAGATTTTAAACATTTTAAAACAACCTAAAAATGCTAATTAAAAATGATTTATAGGGCGGTTTTTGGTATCAAAAAATGTATTGAAAGGAATTCCAATATTATACTATTATAGAGAAAAAAGCAGTATTAAAGAATTAAATGGATGGAATATTTTATCTGAAATTGACGATGAAAATTATATTGGTGAATCAAGCAACTTTTCGATTATTAATGCTGAATCAATGTATAAAATAGCGCCAGTATTACTTGAAATGTTTGATGCCGATTATGGAACTGATTTGTTTTGGAAATATGAAGATTATGTACATATTGGTTTTTATGATTTGATTAATGAATGTGATACTGACATTGATCGAATCTTAAAAAAGAAGTAAAATATAAAGCTTAATTTAAAAATCATCTTATAAAATCTATAAGATGATTTTTTTTATTTAATATGAAACACTGAAAACCAACAAAATTAATTCTTACTTTAGCTCTTACAATTAATTAAAAACCAACATTATGGATGATTCTAATGAATTAATAGAAAAAAGAAGCTGGTGGAATAGAAACTGGAAGTGGTTTGTTCCCAGCGGCTGCTTAACGCTATTACTATTGTTTGGTTTATTTATTGGTGGTATTTTCTACGAAGTCACTTCAATAATAAAAGATTCTGATGCATATAAAGAATCTATGACAGCTGTACAGAATAATAAATTTGTTGTTGAAAAACTTGGATTTCCTATAGAAACTGACGGAATGGTCTCTGGAAATGTCACTTCCAACAATGATGTACGCACCTGCGATGTACAAGTCCCGATAAAAGGCCCTAAAGGCAAAGGAACTTTGTTTGTTGTTGGCGAAAAAAGAGGCACTTGGAAATACAGTGAAATGTCGGTTTATATTGAAAATACAAATGAAAAAATTGATTTATTACAGAAGTAAAAATCTATTGGACCAAATAAAATTTATAACATGAAATGCTTATTCAGCCTGTTCTTAGGACTTTTTTTATATGTTTCATCTTTTGCACAATCTAACGATAATTATAGAATCTACGCCAACCAAATAAAACAATTCTCAAAACCTGCAAAAATATTAATTAAGAATGTTGACGCAAATGGAGACGGCTACGTTGAATTTTCAAATGACAAAAACCAGATACTCCGTTTCCGGTTGCATAATAATAAACTTCAGCAAGGATCCTGCAGTATCGCTTTTGAAATATACTATTATGAAAACAATTTTCTAAAAAGAATTGAATCGTTTGACAAAAATGGAAATTTAATTGGATGTCCTTTAAAACTAAACGGAGAAGCCGTCACAGAATATACAATTGAAAAACCTGATTTGTATCTGAAAAAGAAAAAACTAATTGATGATGCCGAGGGCAATATCAGTATGAAAGATGACTCTAGCGAAAAAATTATTCGCGTTAGGTATTTAGACTCTAAACATATACCAATAGCACAGTCTAAACCTACTTACATTTCGAGTAAAACCTATTGGGAATTTAATATTCGAATGTCTTGGCCGTAATTTTGAGACGTTAATTTCACTTATGTTAAGTTTGCAACAAAATGTTACTTTGCTTTAAATAAAATTGTGGCGTTGTTTTTGAATAAGTAGTATTTTTGAAACTTAAATAAAACCCCATAATGAAAAAGATTTTACTATTAGCCGTTACATTTTCGCTTACTTCTTGCGCACAGGTACAACAAACATTAAATCAGTTACCTCAAATAGCATCTCAGATTCCTGGAAATGGCACTGTTGATATTGCTTCAGGTTTAAAAGAAGCGCTAAATAAAGGAATTACACAACAAGTGAGTAAATTAACCGCAGTAGATGGTTTTTATAAAAACGAAGCTGTAAAAATTTTAATGCCCGAAGAATTACAAAAAGTAGATGCAACTCTGCGTAAAGTAGGCTTAAGCTCTCTTGCCGATGAAGGAATCAAAATGCTGAACCGCGCTGCAGAAGATGCCGTAAAAGAAGCAACCCCAATTTTTGTTACAGCAGTAAAAAATATGACTTTTACAGATGCTAAAAACATTCTTTTAGGAAGCGACAACGCGGCAACAAATTATTTGCAAGGAAGCACAACAACTGCTTTGTATGCCAAATTTAATCCTGTAATTAAAAGCTCTTTCGAAAAAGTGGGTGCAGATGCGGTTTGGAAAAATATTATTACGAAATACAACACTATTCCGTTAGTAAAAAAAGTAAATCCAGATTTAACGGATTACACGACAAATCAAGCTTTGTCTGGCGTTTTTAAAATGATTGCTGTAGAAGAAAAAGAAATAAGAAACGATATTTCTGCAAGAACAACACCTTTATTACAAAAGGTTTTTGCTCTGCAAGATGGAAAATAGTTTTTTTTCTGTTTAAATGTTTAATCGTTTTTTCGTGTAATCGAAAAACGGTTAAACAATTTAACCATTAACCGATTAAACCAAAAGACCAAAATGCAAAAAATTACCATACTCATTCATTGCAAAGATCAAAAAGGAATTATCGCTGCCGTGACTACTTTTATTGCTAAAGTAGAAGGAAACATTACCTACATTGACCAACATGTTGATGTAGAACAAAATGTGTTTTTTATGCGTTTAGAATGTGAATTTACCAATCAAAGCAGTAATATTGAAGACATAAAAGAAAAATTCAGCAAGACCATAGCTGCCGACTTTAATATGTCTTGGGATTTGTACAATCAGGAACAAAAACCTAAAATGGCTTTATTTGTTTCTAAATACGATCATTGCTTGTTTGACATTTTGGGTCGTTATAGTGCTGATGAATTAGGTGTCGAAATTCCTATGATTATTAGCAATCATAACGATTTACGTTCGATTGCAGAGCGTTTTGATATTCCTTTTCACTATGTTCCTTTCACAAAAGACAACAAAGAAGAAGGAGAAGCAAGACAAATAGAACTTTTGAAAAGATATCAAATCAATTTTATTGTTTTGGCGCGTTACATGCAAATCGTGACTCCAAAATTGATCTCGCTTTACGAAAATAAAATCATCAATATCCACCATTCGTTTTTACCTGCTTTTCCAGGTGCAAAACCGTATCATTCGGCTTTTAAACGCGGTGTAAAAATTATTGGCGCAACCAGCCATTACGTAACAGAAGAATTAGACGAGGGCCCGATCATTGAACAGGATATTGCAAGAGTTTCTCATATTCACTCTGTAGAAGATTTTATCATGAAAGGACGTGATTTGGAACGCATCGTTTTGGCAAGAGCAATTAAACTGCATGCTGAAAGAAAAACAATGGTTTATAGCAATAAGACGGTGGTATTTTCTTAAGGTTCAAAGCAACAGAGATCCTTCTTTAGCTAAAAAGACTTCGGCTTCGCCCAGTCTGACAATATAAAAATAACAAACCCGACAGATTTAAAACCTGTCGGGTTTTCTTTTATAATCCAGTTCAAAAACCTTTGTCACTTTGAACCTAAAAAAAACTTATCTCGCTTTAATCGCCAATCTAGGATCATCAAAAGCATTTACTTCATCCATTGTCATTCCTAGAGCGTTTGCTACACCTGCACCATAAGCTGGATCGGCTTGATAACAATTTCTAATATGACGCACTTGAATAAATTTCTGTGCTCCTCCTACTTGACCCGCTGTATTTTTAAACAAAAGTTGTTTTTTCTCTTCTGTCAGCAAGTTGAATAAAAGTCCTGGCTGCGTAAAATAATCGCTATCATCTTCTCTAAAATTATGTGCATAAGCATCTCCATAAATGGCCAATGGCGGTTCTTTTACTTCTGGCTGTTCCTGCCATTCACCAAAACTATTTGGTTCGTAATGTTTTCTTCCACCGTAATTTCCATCCACACGCATTGCTCCGTCTCTGTGGAAACTGTTATACGGACATCTTGAAGCGTTTACCGGAATCTGGTAATTGTTTACTCCTAAACGGTAACGGTGTGCATCTCCGTAAGAGAATAAACGTCCTTGAAGCATTTTATCTGGAGAAAAACCAATTCCTGGAACTACGTGAGCTGGATTAAATGCTGCCTGTTCTACTTCTGCAAAATAATTTTCTGGATTTTTATTCAATTCGAATTCTCCGACTGGAATTAACGGAAAATCTCCTTTTAACCAAACTTTAGTCAAATCGAATGGATGAAAACGATACGTTCTCGCCTGTTCTTCTGACATAATCTGAACAAACATTTTCCATTTAGGAAAATTACCTTCTTCAATTGCATTAAACAAATCCCTTTGATGGCTTTCTCTGTCTCCGCCCACCAATTTAGCAGCTTCTTCATCAGAGAGATTTTCGATTCCCTGTTGCGAAACTAAATGGAATTTTACCCAATGCCTTTCGTTTTGTGCATTGATGAAACTAAAAGTGTGGCTTCCAAAACCGTGCATTTCTCTATACGATCTCGGAATTCCACGGTCACTCATTACGATCGTAACTTGGTGAAGAGCCTCTGGCAATAAAGTCCAAAAATCCCAATTGTTATCAGCACTTCTTAAATTGGTTTTTGGATCACGTTTTACAGCATGGTTCAAGTCAGGAAATTTCATTGGATCACGGAAGAAGAAAACTGGCGTATTATTTCCTACCAAATCCCAATTTCCTTCGTTTGTGTAAAATTTCATGGCAAAACCACGAATGTCTCTTTCGGCGTCAGCAGCGCCTCTTTCTCCTGCAACAGTCGAAAATCGCACAAACATTTCTGTCTTTTTACCAATTTCAGAAAACAAGTCTGCTTTTGAGTACTTCGTAATATCGTGCGTAACAGTAAAAGTTCCGTAAGCCCCAGATCCTTTGGCATGCATTCTTCTTTCGGGAATCACTTCTCTATCAAAATGAGCCATTTTTTCTAAGAACCAAAAATCTTGTAATAAAACGGGTCCGCGAGGGCCAGCTGTTTGAATGTTTTGATTGTCTGGAACGGGTGTTCCTGTTGCAGTTGTTAATTTTTTGTTTGATTCCATATTGCTGATTTTTAATGTTTTATCAAATATACAAACTTATCCTTAGCATATTCATAAGCAAAATTGATTGTTATTATATTTTAATAAGCAAATATTATTTAACGGTGCAGAAAGCTCAAAACAGTGGTTTGATAAATCTTAACGTATGGTCAACAAAGTAATAACAAAACCTTAACAGCATAAGATTGATATATGTCGGACATTTGTAATGTAATAAACTGGTTATTTATTATTTTGGTTTTGGTTAGTTAAATGATGCCGGCGTCTTCGAGATGCCGGCATTCTTTTTTTGTATCAATTCGGTTTATTTTGTTTCCAATTTAAGGTTTCAGGTGGCTTTACTTTGCGTTTAGTTTTCTGCAAAAAGCGCAAGTTTTTTAAAAAACACATTTCTTAAAATGTGACATTAACTTATATCCAACAAAGTAATAACAAGATCTTAACAGCATAAGATTGATATATGTCGGACATTTGTAATGTAATAAACTGGTTATTTATTATTTTGGTTTTGGTTAGTTAAATAATGCCGGCGTCTTCGAGATGTCGGCATTCTTTTTTTGTATTAACTTAGTTTATTTTGTTTCCAAGTTTCAGGTTTCAGGTTTCAAGTTGCTTTACTTTGAACATAATTCTGCCGCAAAGAGCGCTAAGTTTTTTTTTACTTAAGAGGTTTTGTATAAAGCGCAAAATTCGCAAAGCTTTGTGTAAAAAACTTTGCGAACTTCATATAATCCCTTGTTTTCTTAGCGGTTAAGCTTTCAACAACTTGAAACTTGAAACCTGAAACCTGAAATAAAAAAAAAACTAACTCTTCAATCTTTCGTGTAGTACTTTAAAATACGAGAAAGCCTTCAATAATCTGCTGCCATGCCAAGAAAACATTTCGCCGTCAACGAAAATGGTTTTGGCATGATGTGTAAACCTTCCTATTTCGAAAGCATCTTCTTCTTTAAAAGGATAAGGCTCTGACGAAAGAAAAACAATATCAGGATCACCTTCTAAACGCATCTTCTTTAATTCAATTTCGGGATAACGGCCTTTGTCTTCGTAGATATTTTTAAAATGATTTAATTTTAGCAACTCATTTATGTACGTATCTTTTCCTGCCACCATATATGGATTCTTCCAAATAAAATAGGCCGCTTTTTTTTCTTTTATATCCTTAATATAATTTTTAAAATCGCTTAAAGCGAAAGCCAATTTGTCGTTCCACTTCTGCGCTTCGGTTCTGCAATTGAATAACTGTCCGAAATCTGAAATCATCTGGAAATTATCTTCGATAGTAATAATATTGGTAACCCAAACTGGACAAATTGCACTTAACTGTTCTACAATCTCAAGTGTATTTTCTTCTTTATTGCAGATAATAATATCTGGTTCTAAAAGTTTTATTTTCTCGAAGTGAATTTTCTTAGTACCTCCAACAATCTTTTTAGTCGATTTAAAGTGAAACGGATGAACACAAAACTTCGTTATTCCGATAATTTTCTCTTCTAAACCTAAATCATACAATAATTCGGTTTGCGATGGAACTAGCGAAATGATACGTTTTGGAGCAGTTTCAAAAGAATGAACAGTGCCTAGCTGGTCTATTATTTGTTTCATGTTTCAAGTCTTTTTTTATTTCAAGTTTGTTGGAGTGTTTTTTTCAACCGCAAAGTTCGCAAAGATTTACGCTAAGAACACAAAGTTATTTCCTTGTGAACCTTGTAAAACCTTGCGAACTTTGCCGTTAAATTATATTCAAAGTAAAGCAACTTGAAGCTTTAAGCCTGAAACTTTAAACCAATAATCTCGGCCATTTCCTTCTGTACTTTCAAAGCCTCTTCTCTAGCCTTTTCAGCAAAATCAGTTCCTTTTGAAGCATAGATAATAGCTCTTGCAGAGTTTACCAAAAGACCTACTTTATCATTCATTCCATATTTACATACTTCAGATAAGCTTCCGCCTTGAGCACCAATTCCTGGAACTAGTAAGAAACTATCCGGAACAATTTTCCTGATTTCAGTAAAATATTCTGCTTTTGTTGCACCGACAACATACATTAGATTTTCGCTGTTTTTCCAAGTTTTAGAAGTTTCTAGAACTTGTTTGTACAATTCTTTTCCATTGGTATTTAAAGTCTGGAAATCGAAAGCGCCTTCATTAGAAGTTAAAGCCAACATAATAGTATGTTTATTTTCGAATGCCAGAAAAGGCTCTACAGAATCTTTTCCCATATATGGAGCAACGGTTACACTATCAAAATTCAGATCTTCAAAAAAAGCCTTCGCATACATGCTAGAAGTGTTCCCTATGTCTCCACGTTTTGCATCTGCAATCGTAAAAATATCAGGATAATTTTCGTTGATATAATTGATTGTTTTCTGCAAAGACATCCATCCTTTTATTCCGTATGCTTCAAAAAAAGCGGTGTTTGGCTTGTATCCAACCGTCAGATCGTGCGTTGCATCGATTATCGCTTTGTTAAATTCAAAAATAGGATCTTCTGTTTCTAATAAATGCTGCGGAATTTTAGTCAGATCAGGATCTAAACCAACGCATAAAAATGATTTTTTTTGAAGAATTTGTTCGTGTAGTTGTTGTGTTGTCATATTGTATTTTTAGTTCTTCTATTTCAAAGAATTAATTCTTTTTAAAAAGTATGCAAAAATAAAAAAAGCCACTCAATTAAGAATGGCTTTTTACTTTTATATTCAGCAGTGCTTACAAATTGCCTAAATAAACAATTTCAGTTCTTCTGTTTTCTGCTCTTCCTGCAGCTGTTTTATTTGATTTTACCGGTTTTGTCGAACCGTAACCTTTAGAAGTTAAATTCTCTGGATTTACTCCTTTTTCAATCAAAAGATCCATCACTACTTTTGCTCTAGCTTCAGATAATTTTTGATTTGCTTTTGCATTTCCAACATTATCTGTATGTCCGTTAATAGCAAATTTGGCATTTGGATAATTTCTTAAGATTTCTTTTATTGCATCTAATCTTCCAGAAGTTTCTCCTTTTTTAGCGTCGTTTAAAGTTGCTTTTCCAGTGGTAAAGAAAATAGATCTTGCTTCTACTTTAAGCTGTGCCAAAGTTTCTTTAGTCACTTTTGGACAACCTTTATTATCTGCTGGACCTGCAACTGTTGGACAAGCATCATCTTTATCCAAAACGCCATCCTTATCTGCATCTAATTCTGGACAGCCTTTATTTTCTAACGAACCTGCTTCATTTGGACATGCATCGTCTTTATCTAAAATTCCATCTCCATCAGTGTCTGGCCACGGACATCCTTTATTTTCTACAGGACCAGCAATTGTAGGACACACATCTACATTATCCAATAAAGTGTCTCCGTCACTATCTTTCCAAGGACAACCTTTATTTTCTTTTGGTCCAGCCACCTCTAAACAAGCATCATCTTTATCAAAAACACCATCTTTATCTGTATCTGGCCAAGGGCAACCACCATTCTCAACTGGCCCAGCAACTTTTCTACAAGCATCTTCTTTATCAATTACACCGTCTCCGTCTGTATCATTAAATTGTTTTTCGTAAACTGGAATCTTCATTCCTAAGTGAAAATCGGCTCCTTTAGAATTTTTAGACGCTAAATTTGTCAAAATAGACCCAGAACCAATAAAGAAAACTCCAGCACGCAAACCTGCTCCGGCCTGCATACCGCTATATTCCATATAAGTCATTGGCAAATAAAAACTAAACCATCTGCTTTCGTAACGTGGTGTCAGTGTAACTCGATCTGCAATTCCGTAACCATTCAGTTTACTGCTAGAAACCAGATTAATGTCTCCATTAAGGTTCAAATAGAATTTATTGTACATATTCCAATCTGCATCTGCTCGAATAGCAGTTGGCAAATTAGTTTTTACTCCTTTTGAAGTGGAAGTTTTGGTATAATGTTCATTTAAGAAATCATATAAATCTGATGCTTCGTCGATCATCTCTTGTGTAATAACTCCATTTACATTATAAGTGTCAACTTTTGAGTTTTTATAATTGATAGATCCGATATCTGTTACCGATAAACCAAAACGTAATTTGTATTTATTTAAATCCCTAAAATTATTATCTGCAGGTTTTGCTCTTTTAAGATCATATTGATCATAATCAGGTCTCCATTCGTAAACCAATCCAAAGTCAAAACCAAATCCGCGTGACTTTGAATCAAATTCGTAATCATCATTTGTTTCCCAGTCTTGACTTCCACCTACGGTAACTTCACCATTTGAAATTAAAGAACCTTCTTTTGGATCTGCCGAATTTTCAATATAAGCAACATTCACATTTTTTCCGTGAACATAGCCATTCACACCGCCTTGAAGATATTTAGCAGTTAAACCCCCTTTTAAAAAGTGCTGCTCTTTTTGAAATAAAACTGCGGCATATGAAATTCCAAGTTCGCCCCAAGAATGAGAGGCTGCATTTGGACTTCCTAAATTATAATTGAAACTATCAGACTGATCTAATCCGTCTTTTACCTGATCTATAAGATACCCGTTAATTTTTTTGATATTAGAAACAGATCTTGCTCTTGTAAAAACAGCCAAAGAATGTTTGGGCGCAATATTAAACATAAAAGACGGCCCCATAATATCAAAATTCGCCAATCCGTTGTTGGCATTTTTTGCAGAAACTTTTGACTGGCTTTCAAAATCATATCCGTCTTTGTAAACATCAAATAGTTTAACACCATATAAGTCATTTTCTACAGCACCACTAATTGAAAATAAATTAATGTCTGTTTTAAAACGGGAATCTGCAATAGAAGCTGGATTGAACAAAACACTTTGAACTCCCGAATAATTGTCATGAAAATAACCTAAATAGGATTGTGATTTTGCGGTAAAAGAAATAATTAAAAAAAATAAAATTGGTAATTGTTTTCTCATTAAATTTAGTTTTAGATGGGCGCAAAACTACAATAATTAAAACCTAAAAGAGTTAAAAAAACATTGAATTCATGTAATTTCTTTGATGAATTATATAAGAAAAAATGGGGTGGTAAAGGTATCTTTGAGAATAACCTAATATACAGATAATTATGAGCCCAAATATTGGAATTACAGCAAAAAATTTAAAAAAGAGCGCGTCTATTTTAGCAACAATTTTATCAAACGAGATGACATTATATGTAAAAACCAGAAAATTTCACTGGAATATTTCGGGAAATAGCTTCATGGAATTGCATAAATTGTTTGAAGAACAATATAGAATTCTAGAAGCAAATATTGATGAAGTTGCAGAACGCATTAATCAATTGGGCGAAAAAACAATCGGGACAATGAAAGAGTTTATAGATAATTCTACTCTGAAAGAATCTCCAAAAGAATATGCTTCTCAAAAAAGTATGCTGTCTGAACTTTTAGAAAACCATGAACAGCTAGTAACCGAATTTAGAGATTACATTCCGGTTTTTGAGAACGAAACCAATGATATAGGTTCTGCCGATTTTGTAACAGGATTATTGCAACAACACGAAAAAATGGCGTGGATTCTGAGAAGATATCAGGAGTAATCCAGACCAAAAAATGAAAATTATGCAACAGTCAGAAAAATAAATGTAACACAAAGCCGACTCATAATTTGCAATTTTACAATACAATAATATATAAAAAGAGATATCATGAATACTACTGAAATAAAAGGAAACTGGAATGAGCTGAAAGGTAAACTAAAACAAAAGTTTGCAACTCTAACAGATGATGATTTGATGTTCGCTGAAGGAAAAGAAGACGAAATGTACGGAAGACTTCAGCAAAAACTGGGAAAAACAAAAGAAGAATTTCATCAGATCCTGTCAGAATTGTAAATCCTTGCAACTCAATCAGGGAAATACCGTCTAGTAAGAAAATATTAGACGGTATTTTTTTGAAAAATTTATTTTAAAATCACATTTTCGTGTAATTCTATACCATTTAAAAGCAAAAACACCAAAAAAAATAAGTATCTTTAACCAAATTTCTATAAAATGAAACTATTTATAAAGTTCGACATTAACACTATTTGCTCTCTTTATTTAAAACAGAATCTGGAACAAAACAACATAAATTTTACAACTCTAGGTTTTGGTGAAATTGAGATTGAAGACAATCTTGATGCCGAAGCATTGGATAATTTAAAAACTAAATTGGCTCCGTGTGGCTTTGAAGTAGTTGAGAATCAAAAAAGTGTATTAGTCCAAAAAATAAAAGATGCAATTATCGAACTTGTTTTTATGGATGACAATAATAATTATAAAAGTTCTGTATTTTTGGCAGAAAAATTAAACCACAGTTACGGTTATTTATCTAATGTTTTCTCAGAAGTAACATATTCTTCTATTGAAAACTTTATTATTTTACAGAAAATTGAAAGAGCAAAACAGTTGATTATTATCAACGAAATGAGTTTGACCGAAATTGCTTTTTTACTAAACTACTCGAGTGTAGCGCATTTGAGTACGCAGTTTAAAAATACAACCGGAATTACTCCGTCTGCTTTTCAGAGAATTATTAAGAAACGAAGAGAAAATTTAAAATAAAAACCCAAATACCACATTAAAATGCAAAAAAACGCATTACACATTTTATTGGCTGATGATGATGAAGATGACCGTCTTTTCTTTAAAGATGCATTTGAAGAAATAAAGATACAAACGAATGTAAATTTTGTTCATGACGGGATGCAGCTTATGGATCATTTAATGAATACAGACAATAAACTTCCAGATATTTTGTTTCTAGATTTAAACATGCCTAAGAAAACAGGTAAAGAATGTTTGATTGAAATCAAAAAAACGGATCATTTAAAAGATATAATCATTGCGATATATTCTACTTCTTCTTCAGAAGAAGATATTGAAGATACCTTTATTCAAGGCGCCAATATTTACATCAAAAAGCCTAGCGATTTCAATACGCTGAAAAAAATAATTAATGAAGTCGTGACTGTAAACTGGCATTATCATACTTCTGGTTTAAACCGTGATAATTTCTTGCTTCGACTAAAATAAAAGCATTCCAATAATGAAGTGGATACCAAATTTTAATTCTTCAAACTCTTTGAGAGTTATTTTTGTAATCGCAGTTTTCATTCTGTTATTTCTTTCTTCAATTGCTTACAAACATAATCAGGACTTGAATGAATCAAGCAAACTGGTTATGCATACTTACGAAATCAACATTCAGCTCGAACGATTAATGTCGGCTATAAAAGATGCAGAAACGGGCCAGCGAGGGTACATTATCACTCGCAACGCCCGTTTTTTGACTCCTTACATTTATTCCCGAGACAAGGTAAACACTTCTTTTATTACCTTAAAAAAACTCACTGCCGATAATCCGAGACAGCAGGAAAATCTCCAAAAACTTTTCAAACTCATTACCCAGCGTTTTGTTTCTTTTGAAAATTGCTTAAAATACAGCGATCCGAAAACATACGATAAAAGAAAATTGGACAATCATATGTTTGGCGGGAGAATCCTTATGGAGAATATTCGTTTTAAGGTGGATGAAATGAACGACATCGAGAAGGATTTCTTAAAGAAAAGGCTTAAAATTTACGACTCGGAGATTTCTTTAAGTCCGCTGTTTTCTATTTCCTTATTTTTGGTTGCTTTGAGCTTTATTTTATTGGCTTATCGTCAAATTAGCCGTGATTTTGAACGACTAAAAGTATTCAATAAAAAACTTCTTATTTCTACTGGTTTAATTTCTGAGTCCGAAAACATTGGTAAATTCAGCACTTGGCAATGGGATTTGGATTCTGATAAAATAGATTTTTCAGACAACCAGTTTCGATTATTAGGCCTTGAGCCAAAATCTTTCGCTCCCAACAAAGCAACACTTTTAAAATATGTTCATCCAGATGATAAAGAATCTGTAGCAAAAGCTATTGACGGAATTATAGAGAAGAAACATCTTCCGTTTGTATATTACAAAATTATACGTCCAGATTTTGAAGTTCGTTACTTTAAAACGACGGGTAAATTAGTAACCGATCAGCAAGGAAGTAAAATTTTGCTCGGAATTAACTTTGACATTACAGACGAGCATCTTCTTAATATCGAATTGCAGGAACGAAATAAAGAATTGGAAAAAAGCAATAAAGAATTGGCTTCTTTTAACCATGTCGCTAGTCACGATTTACAAGAACCACTTCGAAAAATACAAACCTTTATTTCAAGAGTTTCAAATGCCGACAAAGAAGTTATGTCTGAAAGCGGTAAAAATTACATCACCAAAATAGAAAGCTCGGCAAAAAGAATGCGTGTTTTAATAGACGATCTTCTTTTATTCTCTAGAACGAATACAACAAAAAAGGAATTCATTAAAATGAATCTGAATGAACTTCTGGACAATGCCGAGTCTGAGCTGGCTGAAACTATTGAAGAGAAAAAAGCCGTTATTCAGCGTATTGGTAAACTTCCGAAACTTGCGGTAATTCCGTATCAGATCGAACAGCTGTTTATCAATTTAATTGGAAATTCATTAAAATATAGTCAGCCCGATGTTGAACCTGAAATTTCCATTTCGAGCGAAAAAGTAAGTTCTTCAGAATATCCAGAAATATTAGAACAGTCGGTAAAGAAATTTCATAAAATCACTTTTACGGATAACGGAATGGGATTTGACCCACAGTTTAAAGAAACCATTTTTATTCTTTTTCAGCGTCTTCATTCTAAAACAGATTATCCAGGAACCGGAATCGGATTAGCGATCTGCAAGAAGATTGTAGAGAACCATAAAGGACATATTATAGCCGACAGCACTTTAGGCAAAGGCTCGACTTTTACGGTTTTTCTACCAGATTAAAATTTTATTTCTATTTGTAAGAAAAAAAATCTCCTTCATTATATCAAAAAACAAAAAAAGAAATTATAGAAAAATCTATAATTTCTTTTTTTTTACACCAAACTCAAACTTCACAAACCATTGATTTTAAAAGGATAAACCCTTAAAATAAATCTGTTATGGGAATTATATAACGTTTCTTTTTTATGCTGTAAAGCAAAATCTTTCATTCGTTAGCATCTTTGTAATGTAATACTTTAAGAAGTAATAATGAAAGCAATTTCCCCCATGAAGGCGGCATATTTTAGAGTCTTTTTCTTAATCTTATTGGTACTATGCATCACATCTTGCAGAAAAATTAATCCGATTGAAAATACTTTGAAGAATCAAGCTTTTGCAAAAAATGAAAGAGAAGAAACAGAAGTCTATTTTTTTATTTCAACGGCGAATATTAGCAAATCTATTATTTCGAAAAGTCAAATTGCACAACAAAAAAGTTCAGATGTTATTGTTCAGGAATTAAGTAAAAGAATTGAAGTCCAGGAGAATCAATTGCTGGATCAAATTGCCAAAATGGCCACATCAAAGCTCATTGTTATTACTGAAATAAACGCCACGCACAAACGAGACCTGTACAACCTCATCGATGCCAGCAATAAGGATTTTAATAACATCTATTTAAACGCCATGACAGAAGCTATATGCGACCAGATTGAGTTATTTGAGAACATCTCTAGAGAAACAAATGACAAACAAATTTTGGAACTGGTTCTTAGATTTTTGCCCGAACAATATAAACTCTTACGAGAGACTGAAAGAATAAAAAAACAAAATGAATAAACGCCTATTATCTATCTATTAACTAAATTTTTTACTATGAAATTACAAGCCAATTTTTTATGCGCCTTAACACTTTTTTTATCAGCATCATTTGGAATGCTGCACGCTCAGGACAATAATGTAAATACCGAATTCGGTGTAAAAGGAGGATTCAATATGTCTAACTTATATGGCAGCGGAGACGATGTAGATGATAACAATATCCTTTACGGATTTAATGCCGGAGTTTATGCTACTCTTCCTATTTCAGACTTCGTAGCGATTCAGCCAGAGATTTTGTTTACAACAAAAGGTTCAGAGTTAGAATACAACAATGCTTTAGCATCTGGAAATGCAAAATTTAGATTGAACTACATAGAAGTGCCACTTTTGGTTAGAGTAAATGTTACTAAAAATTTCAACATTCATGCCGGTGGTTACGCATCTTATTTGGTAAGTTCTAAAGTAAGCGGAGATGGAAGTTTTGATTTTGACCAAGACATTGATACAGATGATCTAGCCAAATTTGATGCAGGTCTTTCTGCTGGTGTTGGAGTCGATTTTAACCCAATCAGCATTGGATTACGTTACAATTACGGTTTAACTACTGTGGGTAAAGAAAGAACGGTTGCAGGAACTACATACACGTTTCCTGATGCAAAAAACAGCAACCTGACTTTATACCTTTCTTATAAGTTAAACTAAAGGAAAAACTAATTATTAACCATTAAAATAAAAAAACCATGTCAAACTTATTATATACACTGGCAGTCATTCTGGTGATACTTTGGGCTCTTGGGTTCTTTGTTTACAGTTTTGGAAGCATAATTCATATTCTGTTAGTTATTGCCATTATTGCCGTATTGCTTCGACTAATTAAAGGTCGAGAAATTTAAAAATCACAATTTATTAAATCAACAAATTATTAAATATTAATCCATTAAATTATTTATTATGAAAACTAGTAGCACAATTTTAGGAATTTTAGGAGCCGCAGCGGCGGGAGCATTCATAGGTGTTTTATTTGCACCAGACAAAGGATCAAACACAAGAAAAAAAATCAAAGATAAATCAAAAGATTACGGTGATAATCTAAAAACAAAATTTGATGGCATTGTAAACACGATTACTTCAAACGGTAAAGAAATTATCGAAGAAGGAAAATCTAAACTTAACCAAGTTAAAGAAGATTACAACACGCTAAAAGATGATGTTAAAACAGTAAAATCAAACTATTAATAAGTAGAATTAATTAGTGAAATTTTCAAACCATAAAACCCTATATCATGGAACCAAATGCAACAACAAACGAGAATTTAAATCTTTATGAAAAAGCAGAAAACTATGCTAAAACAAGTTTAGAATTACTTAAACTAAAAACAGTATGTTCTGTTGCTGATGGTGCTTCATCATTGGCTTCAAAGATAGCAATTGGAATTGTTGTTGCATTTTTTACTTTGTTCCTGAATATCGGGATTAGCTTATGGATTGGTAAAGAACTTGGAGAGTATTACTATGGCTTTTTTATCATGGCGCTATTTTATCTTATTTTGGTAATTGTGGTTGTAAAATCACATCATAAACTGATAAAAACTCCTATTGGAAATACGATTATATCCAGTATTCTAAAAGAAACAAAAAACTGATTTAATTACCTTAAAAAACCGAAAAAACTATGGAGGCTATTTACACTATTGATCAGTTAAATCAAAAAATTGAGGAATTGGAAGTTCGCCAGGATAAAGAATGGTGCGCTATAAAAGACCAAATCGATGAGATTAAGGATAATCTAAAGCCTATTAATCTAATTCGAAACACGGTGGAAGAAATCAACGAAACGGTTGGTTTTAAAAGCCACATCGCTCAATCTGCCATCAGTATCGGAATTGGTTATTTAGCCAAAAGATTTATTGTAGGTAAAGGCGACTCGATGTTTAAAGGTGTTTTAGGCTCTATTGTTCAGCTTATTGTTACCAATCTGGTTTCTAAACCTCATCATGAATCTTCTGAATCTGAAGAAGAAGAAGAAGAAGAAGAATCATCACACTACGAATCATCTAGAGAGTAATTTGTCTAACTTAATTTAAATTATTATGGAAAAGTTTAGCGAAATAATGATAAAAAATGGCGTTTACGTTTACTCGAATCTATATAAATGTTTAGAATATACGAGAGTATTTTTAGGCGTCTAGCTCCATCATACGTGTTTGGGGAAACGGTTGATGGGGCGAAGACCTTCAATATATATTTTTTAAGATACTAAGTTGCTAAGATTCTAAGGTTCTAAGTTTTATATTTCAGGTTTTTAATCTGGCTTACTAATCTTAAATAAAAAAAACAGCATCTACTTTGTAGATGCTGTTTTTTTATGCCTTCAAATTTCATAAACTAAGCAACTTAGAACCTTAGAGTCTTAGAAACTCAGAACCTTATCATCTTAGAACCTTATCATCTTAGAATCTTAGCATCTTAGAATCTTAGAAACTCAGAACCTTAGTATCTTAGCATCTCAGAACCTCTATCGATAATCCTGATAAATAGGCAATTTCAGACCAGCGTAAATATTACAGCCTTTCGAGGTGTTTGAAAACAAATTGGAGAAAAGAGTTCCAGAACCAATAAATATTGGACCGGCTCTAAAACCCGCTCCTATTTGAGTTCCGCTGTACTGCATATAGGTTACAGGAACGTAGAAACTAAATTGTCTAGTTTCATATCTTGGCGTAAAAGTTACCGAATTGGTAATTGCGGTTCCGTTTACTTTTTTGGCATCTACCAAATTAAAATCACCGCTTAAATTCAAATAAAACCTTTGGTCGATATTCCAGTCAAAATTGGTGTGCAAAGCCGTTGGAAGATTTGCTTTCACTCCTTTTCTCGAAGATATTTTAGTATAGTTAGAATCAAAAAACTCAAAAATATCATCTGCATCCTCGATATCTTGCTGTGTTACTCTTCCTGTTATATTATAAGTATTCTCGACAATATTATGATAGTTTAGTTTTCCAATATCGGTAATAGAAGCCGCAGCTTTAAACTTGTAACGGTTTCCTGCACAAGAATGGCAGTTCGTTCGATATTCGTAGGTAAAACCCAAATCTACTCCTACTCCAGCCGAAGCGGCATCAAATTTAGGATCCTCTCCGTTAGCATAATCATAACTTGCGGCCGTTCTTATTGTTCCTGTCGAATAATATTCGCTTAACGAAGGATTGGCATCGTTTTTATTGAAAGCCACGCTTAAATCATTTCCGTTAATGTAGCCGTTTACTCCTGCCATTAAATACTTTAAAGTAATTCCACCTTTTACAAAATGATCATCACGATCCAATAGAACCGTAGCATAACTCGCTCCTATCTCAGCCCAGGAATTCGAAACACCGTTTGGGTTTCCGCCCGTAACTAAAAAACTATTGGAAGCCTCTACATCTTTGTTCGCCTCATCAATAAGCTGTCCGTTTATACCCACGAGATTCGTAACACTTCGCACACGCGTAAAAAGCGCTACACTATGCACAGGCGTAATATTAAGCATTACAGAAGGCCCCATGATGTCAAAATTGAAATTCCCTCTATTATTCGATTTAAAATTTTTGGTTGCATCCGTATCCAGATTATAACCGCCGTCTAATACATCCATCATATTAATTCCGTACAAATCATTTTGTCCAGTTCCGCTGGCAGATGCAAACGTAACGTCGGCTTTGTATTTTGAATCTACAATATTGGACGGATTAAACAATGCAGACTGAATTCCAGCATAATTATCATCCCTAAATCCGAAATACGATTGCGATCGCGCATAAAAAAAGCTCCCAAAGAAGCAAAATAAGAGTAAAGTTTTCTTCATAGAATAAAGTTAATTGGTTGGTTGATAAGGCAAATATGAGGTAAAAAAATTAAAAAAAAGAGATTTTTTTAATAGGTGCTAAGATGCTAAGCTACTAAGGTTCTAAGTTTTACAAACTAGTATTATAAATCTTACTTCGTGAGATTCTTGTGTAGTATTGGTCTTTATTTTTTTTAGGTACTAAGTTGCTGAGATTCTAAGATGCTAAGATTTTAGCCTTACTTTTTCCTTAAAAAAAGCCGAACAAATGTTCGGCTTTAAAATATATTTTAAATTCAAAGAGAAAAAAACTCATAACCTTAGTATCTCAGAATCTTAGTAGCTAAAAAAAAATTATGTTCAAAGAAAGAAAACTTAGAAACTTAGTATCTCAGAATCTTAGGTCCTGAGATACTAAGATTTTTTTTGCACAAAAAAAGCCGAACAAAAGTTCGGCTTTAAAATATATTTTAAGTTCAAAGAGAAAACCTCAGAATTTTAGTAACTCAAAAAAAATTATGTTCAAAGAAAGAAAACTTAGAAACTTAGAACCTTAGTATCTCAGAAATTTAGTAAACTTCAGAAGCTTCCTTCAATTTCTCCATATTGTTAACCAACTGAAGTTCCGAAACGATTTTCTGAATATCACCATTCATGATATTTCCTAGATCGTAAAGCGTTAAACCAATGCGGTGATCGGTTACACGACCTTGCGCATAGTTGTACGTACGGATTTTTGCCGAACGGTCTCCAGAACTTACCTGAGAACTACGTTTTTTAGCATCTTCTTCCTGCTTTTTGGCCAATTCCATTTCGTACAAACGAGAACGTAATACCATCAAAGCTTTATCTTTATTCTTGTGTTGCGATTTCTCATCCTGACATTGCGCTACCAATCCTGTTGGAATGTGCGTTAAACGTACAGCCGATTTCGTTGTATTTACCGACTGTCCTCCAGGTCCAGACGAACAGAAGAAATCGACACGAACATCGTTCATATCTACCTGAACATCAAACTCCTCTGCTTCTGGCAAAACCATAACCGTTGCAGCCGATGTATGCACACGTCCTTGAGTTTCTGTCTGTGGAACACGCTGTACACGGTGAACACCTGCTTCAAACTTCAAAGTTCCGTATACATCTTCTCCAGTAACCTCAAAAATAACCTCTTTGAAACCTCCAGAAGTACCCTCGTTCATATCTACAACAGATGATCTCCATCCCATAGATTCGCAATATTTCGTGTACATTCTGAATAAGTCACCTGCAAAAATACTCGCTTCGTCCCCACCCGTTCCAGCGCGGATCTCCACCATAACGTTTTTCGCATCTTCAGGATCTTTAGGAATAAGCATAAATTTGATTTCCTCCTCCAATTCTGGCAGACGTTCTTTTGCTTCATCCAATTGCATTTTGGCCATTTCCACCATTTCAGCATCGCTTCCGTCAGCAATAATTTCGTTTGCTTCGTCAATATTTGCTAAAACTATGATGTACTCTTCTCTCTTTTCAACAAGCGCTTTTATCCCTTTATATTCTTGGTTAAGCTGCTTATAACGTTTTTGATCAGAAATAACATCCGGCTGAATAATCAAATCCGAAATCTCATCGAAACGCTGCTTTACATATTGAAGTCTATCTAACATTTTCTAATTCCTTTTATTGGACGGCAAAATTACAAAATTTTTGTGGAAAATTCTAGAATTGATTTTTTGTGTTTTTTGAGGTTAAAATTGATTGTTTTTTTATAAAAAAACAGGGGTTTTCACTTGATGAGGAATTTGAATTTTGTACGATGTTTGTTTTTAGCAATATTAACATCCTTTTTTGTGTAAATATTATGACTTTAATAAAACAATAAGGCTTTTTACTGTTTACGTGTTTCCGTAAAATAATTGATTAAAATCCTGTTATTTTTGAAAGTATTATTAAACAGCTTTTAAATTTCACAAAAAAAACTAACATAACCAAACACCATAGAATGAGTACAAAAAAATGTAAGATAGATATTATAAGTGTTCAGATAAAACAACTGGATAGAGAACATAAAAAAATGACTTTTGTTGATATATTAAAACATCCAGAAATTGTAGACCAGGAAAAGAGTATCTCAAATAGAAGTGTTCATTACTCAATTATTGAAGAAACAGATAAATTTATAATAGGTTTCCTTAGATCAACATTAGATAAAGATTTACCAGCAAAAATTGATAAGGAAACAAAGACTATTTCTAAATTAGATGTTAAAGAATCTGAGGGGCTTGTTTATGGAAGCATATTCCTTTATTCTAAAGATTTATCATGTATTTTTTTTGAAGTAAATAAAAACTGCATCTATCTAGATTCTTTTAGAAAATTTATTATTAAATGTTATTTAGAATCAAGTTTTTTAAAAAATGAGACAAGTTTTGACATAATATTTGGAACAATTTACCGTAAAAAAGAATATGAGAGAGCTTTAGAAATGACACAATTTAAAGGATTTAAAATGAAAGTTCATCAACCAGCCTTATTGTTACAAGAAATAAATAATGTCAATCGCTCACTTGAAGATAAAGTTGAATTAGATTTTTTACCTGAAATTCAAAAAGCTGCAGAATTAAACAGTGATATTGCTGAAATACATTACAAGGTATCTGCAAAAGAAAAAGGTCTTTATAGAAATAAAATTCTCCCTGTAATTGAGAGCTTTCACAAGCTCTTAGGTTTTAGCGAAATAAGAGATCATATTGATGTTGTTGAAGTAGTTGGCTATACAGTCGACAGTTCAAAAGCAAAAAAACCAATAGACTTACTCGGTGATGTTTATTATGGAACTTTTAAAATCTCAATTCCAAGATTAGACGGTAATCTTCAAAAAAAAGAAAGAAAGGAATCCATTATAAACCTTTATTTAAATGAATATCCAATACTAAAATCATATTTATGATTTCGAATTATCATTTGAAAAAAATTGAAAAATCAAAAATAAAAAAAATCACATATTTTTTTTTAGAATGTCTCTTGTTTATAGTTACGTTAATTTCATCTTACAAATTAAATTTTGAATATAATGAAGACACAGCGTTAGTAAATGATAAGCTAATAGATGTCAGCTCAATTTTTTTTGGTGTTTTCCTTGGATGTTTGTATCTTTTTGAAAGATTCAAAAGTAATAGTACATATCAAGATTTTTTATTTTTTTGCAAAAAATTACTTATTCTAAATATTATATTAATTGCTCTTTCTTTTATTGTGATTCTCTTAAATAAAAGCATTCCAATTTCAAAATCAATTACAATCGGAAAAGAAATTTTTCATATCAAAGTAAAAAGTTTATTTTTCTCTCTTTATATTTCATTATTTGCGATTACATTATTTAATATTTGGCGATTCATTAAAATAATTTTAATAATTTTAAAAAATAACAAATAATTTTTATATCCTTAAACAAGTAGACTATCATAATAAAACATTCAAAAAAATAATTTCATACTCAAATGTTTGACAAAATACCATCTTTAAAAGATTTTATTATTTACTTAATGCCAGGAATTTTAATTTCTTATTTTTCTCTAAATATATTTAATCATATAGTTAACAATTCATTAACTACTGAACAGATTTCCGGTAATAGTGTTTTAAATTTAGTTGGAATTATATTTTCATTTTTAATTGGTTTTTTATTTTCACAAATTCAATTGATAGTTTATAATAAAGTTTTAGAAAAAAAATTTTGTATAATAAGAACTATTGACGGAAGTCAAACTTCTGATCAAATAAAAGAAATTTTAATTACTAGAATTATAAAAGTATTTGAAATTCCAAATGCTAATAGAATAGATTTACTAAACGATGACCTCATAATATTTACGTGTCTAAACTATGTAAAAATTAAAACAAATGAAGAAAGTCAACAGTTTATTAATCGTTCAAGCAATCTTTCCTCGTTTGCCTCTGCTTTATTTTTGCCAATCAATCTAGGCATCTTAAATCTACTTTTTATTCTCGGAGCATCAACTTGTATTATAATTTGGGTAGTAACAATATCTTCAATAATTGTATTTTTAGTAACAATTAAAATTACCTTAAACTTTCGAGATGATTGGTTTAAAACTATTTTTCGTCAATTCTTAATATTATCAAAAGAATAGGTACATCCTCCAAATTAATCTCCAAACACTATATATGAAACTAAAAAAATAACAATCATTTTTTTTATATTTATGGAAGAAAATAACACATTTATCGAATTAGGAACTCTAATAATAGCAATAATTGCTCTAGTTCAACCTTGGGTATTATACATTTATAAAAAATACTTAAAAAGAGGTAAGGTTGTTTTTTTTGAAACCGGAAATATTGAGATAGGATTTAGTAATTATGCTTCAACAATTGGAATTAGTGGAACTTTGCGATCACTAAATAAAGACTTCTTTATATCAAAAATTAGCTTAGAATTGACTAAGGATAAAGATTCATCCAAACATAATTTTGATTGGTCAATTTTTAGAGATACAAAAATTTCACTTGTCGGAGATGGTCAAACCCATGTCGAGCTTCCATACGGAATATTGCTTACAACGCAATCCCCACAAAGATTAAATATTCAATTCCACGATAATCAACAGCAAGAGGATATAAGACCAATACATGAGGAACTTGCAAATAAATGGCAAGTTTTTTTAGATGAAAATTTTCCATATGAGCAAAGAAGACTAGCTAACAATTTAGATAATGATATTTATTCTGTATTCGAAGAATTCAATAAAACAATGGATATAACTGAGGCATACGCAAAGTTTAATCGCAATTTTTATTGGGATGCTGGAACTTACTCGATTAATCTTAAAATTCAAACTTCACAACCGAATAAAATTTTCAGCAAAAATTATAAATTTTCTCTAAATGAAGAGCAATGTAAAAATTTAAGACTTAACGTTATCACGCTTAATGATCATGCTTGTGGTCAAACACGATATAATTGGAATTTTGCATTCGCTAATTTTAACTAGCTTACTTGATAGTACGGATTTGCAATCCGTGCCCGTTACAATAAACCACAATGTAAATCAAATAGAAGGCAAACCAATCTTTATGGACACGGATTGCAAATCCGCGCTGTCGGTGTCATATTTTTTTTAAAATAATACTCCGAAATAAAGTACAAATTAAATCAATTATAAATGGCAACAAATGTAAATTCATACACTGATATTTTAAATAAATACACCGCTTGCATGGAACAAATAAAACTTAGAATGGAGTCCATTTTATTTATTTTAAAGAAAGAAAGATCAACTGGATATAAATATACTGACACCGAATTTATTTGTTTACAATTCAGAAAAATATTAGAACTAATTGCTCTTGCAAATTTAGTATCTAACAAAGAGCAATATGCAATTATGAATAAAAACTTTGCAAATCATTATCACGCGAAACACATCTTAAGAGACATAGAAAAAGTAAATCCAAATTATTATCCAATTCCTACAAGACAGATTATTGATAAAAAAACAAAAAAAGTAAAGGAAACGGTAAATATTGAAGAAGGCTATCTTACAAAGGAAGAATTTGTTACAATTTATGATGAATGCTCGGAATTAATGCACGCTGAAAATCCTTTCGCAAGTCCCAAACAACTCGATATTCTATCTTCTAAATTTCAAAGCTGGTATAATAAAATCCTGATTCTTTTAAATCACCACCAACTTCAATTAGTTGATCTCAATTTACAAATTTGGGTAATCATGAATACTGATAATGGAAGAGTGTCAACAAATTTGTTTGAAAGGTTAGGCAAAGTTGAAGATTCTGAGCAAGATTAAATGCTACTATAAGAAACACCCGCTGCGCGAATGTCTCACTTTGCGTTTTTTTGTTTCTTAAATCACCTTAAACCCTCCAAAGTCTCCCGCTGGCTTTTACTTTTAATATCCAAAACTCAAACTCCAACCTTATAAACCTCATCCAACAACTCCATTTCATCTTCTGGCAATAACTGTAGGGCAATTTCAAGCAAAGTCATTACATTGACATTATTGTCTTTTGTAAAACTCGACAAACCGTTGGCATCTGGATTAAGCAAAATAATACTCGCTTTTAGCAAATCTGAAACCATTAGATTTAATTCGTTATAAGAAGATACTTTTAGCGGTATGGTAAACGAGTTGGTTTCTTTAGGCTCTGGTTTCAATTTGGTAAAATATTTTCCTTTATTTATTAATTCTAATAATTCTTCAGCTCTTTCTTTCTTTTGCGCTTCCATTTTTAAGTAATATTAATCTTATAATTTAAACAAATATATAAAAAATCAGCTACATACAACCCCTTTTTTACATTCACTTAAAAACAATCGATTACTTGTAATTTCATTTCTATGAAAAGAGAAAGAAAAAGTGAAATTCCAGAAGTTGTAAAAGACCTAGGAATCAAGATTAAAGATATAATTGAAGAAAAGAAATTCAAGCGACGAGAGGTTGCTCATGATGCAGAAATGGATGTTGAAAGTCTTAGAAAATATATTAAAGGTTCGCAAGAAATGAAAGTAAGCACTTTATTTAAAATTGCGCAAGCTTTAAAAATTCATCCAAGCGAATTGATTAAGGATTTGTAAAAAAGAGTATCATCAAAATTTATATGGATCTAAAAAAGAAAACCAATCAAATAAAAAAAATCATTAATGACAACGCAAATATCGATGGCGATTTTTGGCACTACGCAGGTGACGAGTTAATCCATCAAATTCTTGATACTTTTAATGAAAACGAGTGGCGAGACTTTATCCAAGAATTAAATAATTTTACGGACGATGAAAGGTGTCAATTCTGCTATACTATATTAAATTATAATACTAATAGAATTGTAAAAATTGTTGACATTTACGAGATTTTCTTTACTCAATATTTATTATTACCACTTGAAGATGCATATTGGATTCTACAAGATATAATGTATGTAGAAAATATACGTGATCCAAATCTTGACTTACTCAAAAAATTACGAGAAAAAGTTCAAACGCTAAGAAATTGTGATATTGCACATTGGGAAGAAGATACTTTTTTATGGGCGGAAAATATAATCGATAAAGTTATTGAGAAATATCATCATTAGTTTCTCCAACGAAGAAACTATTATCTCTTTCTATTTCCATCTAGTTTTGTCATTTCGAGGAACGAGAAATCGCACTTGTATATCTACAAAGATTGGTAAGTATAATTTGCGGAGTTTCTAGTGTGATTTCTCCTTACGTCGAAATGACAAACTCCATGGATTTGATAAAATTAAACATCACATTTAAACATGAGTAATAATAAAATAATTGCAAATCCAAGTTTTCTTCAAATTGGATTCAGCATATTTGGAATGCTATTTTTTTTATCACTGGCTTATTTGGCATATAATCCTGAAGTCGAATCCTATCAGAAAGCAGATTATCGAGCAATGTGGACTATAATTTCACTCTTTTGCTCCTTCGCAATAGGCTGCCTTTATATGTTATTATGCTCAAAAAAAGTAGAACTGACAAATGAATTTTTATCGATTGAATATCCTTTACTTTTTAAAACTAAAAAAGTCTCACTTGACGATATAAAAAAGGTTTCTGAAGGCAATCACCAAATAAATTCTTCACATGATTCTCGTATAATTGAAGTTTACAAAGGCCGACAAATTACGGTTGAATTTTTTGAACTCAAGAAAATAACAATTACTTCTTTTGAAGTATCGAATTACGAAATACTATCACAAAATTTAAAAAACGTCACGAAGTCCTATTTTAAGTTGCATACAGGAAATAAAATTATAAAAAGCTATCAAGGATATGGATGGCTTATCTTTATCATTATTTTAACTGTTGGATTGGTCTTTTCATTGCTTCAGAAAAATCTAGCACACTAAAACCCGATAGCACGGATTTGGAATCCGTACCCCCGCTAGCACGAGCATGCCACTCGTGAATGCAATCAAAATCAATTGCTAAGCTTTATAGATTACTAATCACTCAATAAAACTAAATGAAACTGATTCCCATTTTATTTTCTATTTTTCTTTTCAACTTTTCGTATTCGCAAGGCATTGACTTTAAAACCGAAAAAGAAATTATCAAGCAAACGCTTAGTCAATATTTAGACACTAATCCAAATTCAATGGTTAGTTTTATTAAAGGTGGAAAAGGTTACAAACTTGCTGCTTTTGGGCTCGAAATGGGAATTGCAATGGAGGAAGATTCACAAAAAAAAGAAGAAAACAAAAAGGATTTAGAGCATTTGAATTACTATTCTGATTCTATTTCAAATGTTCTAAAAACAAAAAAAATTAAAGTGTTTGTTAGCGATACTTTATTTGCGTATAAGTATATACCTGCCGCGAACAACTTACAGAATGAAACCGATTGGAAACAAAACTATCAATATTTACTTGCTGATTTCAAGTACAATGAATTGGCAAGAATGGACACGATTATTGGTGAAGAATATATTGATCTGATTAAAAAGCAAGTGCATTATAAAGGTGAAAACAAAACATTTGCAAGAGGCGAGTTAGACCATTCTTATTATAAATATGAAAAAGATAACCTTAGTTCTAAAGATCAATTCAGTATTCGAGGTTCCAAGATATACCGATTGGTTTTAAATGACAATAATACAAAAGGCTGCTATTTATTTTCTTTCTACTGCAGTCAAAATAGGATTTGCAGAAGTTTTATATTCATTAAAAAAGAAAACAATAAATGGGTGTATGTAGACGAATATCCCTCTTGGATTGTAGATGAATCATAAATACTTCAAGCTAGTGAAGTAACCCGATCGCGCAGATCTTCAACACGACCATAGCGCGGATTTGCAATCCGTACCCTCAAATGAGACACAATAAAAAGCACAAGAGAGCCTTTTATTGTGGCGCAAATCGATTATGATCGTACAGTTTTTTCTCTGTGATATAATGTAAAATAAGATTCTTTGTCTGTTCAGCTGTCAAATTCTGATTGTATTTTTTTGCAACTACAACTCCTAGTCTGTTTTTCTCATCATTTGACAGGTTTTCAAAATAAGAAAGTATTATTTCTTTATTTTCCAGTTCGCTAATATCAAAACTCGGAATTATTTCCTGTTCTGCGATTTCTTTCTTTCTACTCGAAACGTTTATTTTCTCTACTTTTTCAGCTTTATTTTCAGAGAAAGTTTTAGCTGGCGAATAATTCGCCACGATTTTAGGTTCTGGTTCAGACGGCAAATCAGCGGGATTCATTTTAGAAACTTCTTTAAAAATATATCCCAAGACCGCGGTCAAAACTATTTTTGGCAAAAACACAATGATATCACTGTTCATGACTTTTACCATTTGAAGAGCCAAAATGGTTCCATAAACTATAAACGAAAAACCTAAAATTTTAAAATAATCTTTTAGAACAATATCAATTTTTCTGATCCGATTTCCCAAAATAATATCAATCACTATTAGTACTACACTTGATAAAAGCAGCAATATGGCACTCGAAATAGAACTTGAGCCAAAAGAGAGTAACGCATTAACATCGTCGGAAGAAAAATAAATTTTTAGCAACTTAAAAAAAATTACTCCTATCGAATAAACACCTATTGCTAAAAAAATTAGGGAAGCATTGATCAGCGCATTTGCTTTTTTGTATTGGAGTGTTTTGTTCAGAAAAACTTTAAGCACAAAAAGAAGTCCCATCCAGATTAAATTACTGAAGACAGAAAATCCATTGGCTGTTAAACCATGAAGCCACGTTTGATCGACATAAAAAAAGTCTTTATAAACTGAAAAAATGAGCATTAGACCCGCATAAATAAATGCTATTATTGCAGCGCTATTGTAAATTTTAGGTAAGCTCGTTTTGGATGTAAAGCTGTTCATAGAAAGGTTAATTTGTTAATTGGTAATTGGGTGGTTATATAGCCAAAAATATAAAAATATAATTACAAAGTAACTTTAACTTTTAGGTATTTTGAATCTGTCTTTTGAGTAAAAACAAAAGCGGAAAATGATGAATCTTTTTTATATTTTTAAAGTAAGGCAAACCAGAATCACGCTACAACACATTCCATATTATTTTCTTCCATGATCTGCATATCGATTATTTTTGGAGCGATAGTTTATTATTTCAAAAAAAATCCCAAAAGAAAACTCTTTTGGGATTTTACTAAACTTAAAACGAAAACGAAACGATATTCAACCTACTCTTCTACTTTTAAAATCTCTAATTTTAGATTTCCTTTTTTAGCAGGCCATTCCACAATATCGCCTTCTTTGTAACCCACCATTGCAATTCCTTCGTCTGAAAGAACCGAAATTTTGTTTTTACTTGCTTTTGCTTTTTCTGGACCAACTAGAAGGATTGTTTTTTCTTCGTTATTGATATGATCTTTGTAAGTAACTTTTCGATCTATCGAAACTACATCTTCAGGCAGATTTTTTCGCAATACTTGCGTAGCATGTTTTAGCTGGCCTAATAAAAGTTCTTCTTCTTGTACGGTTACTTTTTTTCTTCTTACGTGATCTTTAATTAAATCGTATGTTCCTGTTGTTAAAATTATATTTTGTGACATGACTTTCTTGTTTGCTTCATTTTATCTAAAACATGACACAACTCTTCGCTGAGTATTATGCAAAAACGAGTCATTCAGCGATATCCTATCCTGAATAAAAATGAAGATTAAAATAAATGAGTAATTAAATCGGAAAAGATTTCCCTGCCTAGAGTTGTGACAGGGCAAAAGAAATAAACTCTTTTGAGTTTTTTAAGAAAGTATCGTCATGCAAATACAATAACGTGCACATTAAGCACATCAAAGAACTGTTTATTAAATAAAAATTTGCAGTGACCATTATAATATCAAATTGTTTCGGCAATATACGCCTTTTTTATCTTCCAAAAAAATGAAGACCAAGAGAACTGGCTTTAATTTTCTAGTGCAATCCAACTAAAGCAGCAAAATAGTTTAACTCCATTTATATTGCAAACTTTTTCCTATTTTTGAGATGATAAAAAACAGATTATCAATACCATTACAATATATTCCCAGAGTAGTTTATCATTCATCAATCACCAAAAACAAACCAAACATGATTAAAAAATCCATTTTATCCATTTTAGTTCTTTTGGCAATGACTTTAAATTCCTGCAAACAGGAACCAAAAGAAACACCTGCCCCATTAATTGATGTAAAGACTTTCTTCAAGAATGGAGAAAAAAGCTCTTTCAAAATTTCGCCCGACGGAAATTACTTTAGCTATCGTGCCGATTATAAAGGAAAAACCAATGTTTTTGTTCAGAAAGTAAACGATACTAAAGCGGTTCGTGTAACCAACGACACTTTGCGAAGCATTTTCAATTATTTCTGGAAAGGTGACCGAATTATATATGCCCAAGACGTGGGCGGAGATGAGAATTTCCAACTCTTTTCGGTAAAAACAGACGGAACTGATTTAAAAGCATTAACGCCTTTTCCGGGTGTTAGAAGTGACATTATAGACGCGCTAATTGACGTTCAAGGCAAAGAGAAAGAACTAATTGTACAAATTAACAAAAGGGTAAAAGAATATTTTGATCCCTATCTTTTAAATGTCGAAACTGGAACTCTTACACTGCTTTACGACAACAAGGAAAATTTTGACGCATGGGTTACAGACAATAATGGCGTAATTCGTCTTGCCTCAAAAACGGACGGTGTAAACATTACTTGGAATTATCGAAATTCTGACAAAGAACCTTTTTCGCCCCTTATTACGACAACCTTCAAAGATTTCTTTTCTCCTGCATCTTTTGACAAAGACAATAAAAACATTTATGCTCTGAGTAATATTGGCAAGGATAAAGTCGTTTTGGTTGAATATGACCCAATTGGCAAAAAAAATGTAAAAGAATTGTTTGCTGACCCTAACTATGATTTAGATGCAATTAATTACGATCGAAAAAAACAAGCCTTGACTTCTGTAACTTGGGAAGCTGAAAAACAGGAAGAACATTTTTTTGATAAAGAATGGGAAGCAATCAAAAACAATCTGAAAAAGCAGATTGAAGGTTACGAAACCGAAATTGTAAACTACGACGATGCCAGAACCAAAGCTATTGTTTGGGCTGGAAATGATAGAACTCCAGGAAAATACTATATATACGATTTCAAAACCACAAAAGTTAAAGAAGTTGCGAATCCGTTTCCTTGGATCGAAGAGAAGCACATGAGCCATATTAAACCTATAACGTATAAATCGAGAGATGGTCTTGAAATTCACGGCTATTTAACGCTTCCGTTGGGAGTTGAGCCTAAAAATCTGCCTGTCATTATCAACCCTCATGGCGGTCCTTGGGCAAGAGATGGCTGGTACTTTAATCCAGAAGTTCAATTCTTGGCAAATCGTGGTTATGCTGTCTTACAGATGAACTATAGAGGAAGCACCGGTTATGGAAAGAAATTTTGGCAATCTAGTTTCAAACAATGGGGTAAAAAAATGCAAGATGATATTACCGATGGTGTTGAATGGCTGAAAAAAGAAGGCATTGCAGACCCAAATAGAATTGCGATCTATGGCGGTAGTTACGGTGGGTATGCAACACTTGCCGGAATCACTTTTACGCCCGATTTATATGCAGCGGCAGTAGATTATGTGGGCGTGAGTAATTTATTTACTTTCATGAATACGATTCCGCCGTATTGGACCCCTTATCTGGATCAGTTTCACGAAATGGTTGGCGATCCTAAAAAAGATAGTTTGTTGCTTGCATCTGCATCGCCTGCCCTACATGCAGACAAAATAAAAACGCCTTTGTTTATCGCACAAGGAGCAAACGATCCAAGAGTAAATAAAGCCGAAAGCGACCAAATGGTTGAAGCTTTGAAAAAACGTGGTGTCGTTGTAGAATACATGGTTAAAAATGACGAAGGGCATGGTTTCAGAAATCAAGATAATCGTTTTGATTTTTATGGTGCCATGGAAAAATTCCTGGACAAACATTTGAAACAAAAGAAATAAAGAAATAGTAAACTTAAAAGCTGCAGATAAATATTTCCTGCAGCTTTTTTTTGAAATAAAAAGCAAGAAGAAATAGCTTACATTTGTTTTAATCAATGTTTTAATTTTAGATCTCTTTCCTCTAACCTCAAAATACTATAAAACATCATGGAAAACTTCGATTGGACTTCTTTCACCAAAAAAATAGCCATTAAAGCTAAACTTTCAGATATATACGATGCGTGGACAAAAGCGAGTGAGTTAGAAAAATGGTTTCTTGAAAAAGTATCTTTTTTTGGTGCTAATCAGCAATCTCTAAACCAAGACAAAAACGTAGAAAAAGATAATACGTACGAATGGCTTTGGTATTTGTATGATGATGCTATGTCAGGAAAAATCATTTCTGCCAATGGAATAGATCAATTGCAATTTACTTTTGAAGGAAACTGTCTTGTAGATATAAAATTAAGCGAAAAAGACGATTACACGATTGTCGAACTTCGTCATTATAATATTCCAACAGATGATCATTCGAAACAATACATCAGATTGGGTTGTTCCAACGGTTGGCATTTTTATCTCACCAATCTTAAATCGGTTTACGAAGGCGGATTAGATTTGAGAAATAAGGATGGAAATTTGAACCCGATGATTAATAATTAGAAAGAATTTAAACCCAAACCAATGAAATTACTAATTACCTCTTTCCTTTTAATTTTCAGTTTAACTTTATCCGCACAATCCAACCCCTTTTCGGGCAATTATACGCGCTCACTTTCTACTGAAAAACATATAATTGAATACAAACTGATTTTAAACCCAGACGGAACTTTTGTGTTCCATTCGTATTCTAAAATACAAAACGGCAATCCTGCAGAAGAAAACAAATACGGAAAAGGAAAATGGAGCGCAAAAGACAATCTGATTACTTTTTCGGCGAACAAAAAAGAAGATTTAGACTCAAAATATACGCTAGATTTTAATAATTCCACTGCTCGATTTATTGCTAAAAATCCGAGAGATAAAAGTGATAAGATTGTGAAAACAAAACTTCAGTTTTTAGAATCTGGTATTTTCTGGATCAAGAGTGTCGATTTTTTCAAATTATAAATGAATGAAAAAAGTATTTATTATAGCTTTTCTGCTTTTATCAGTCGTAACATTTTCTCAGACGAAAAAAGAAAATCCAATAGATGTTTTAGAATCAAAATGTCTAAATAAAGAAAATATTTCTAATGCAGAAATGTGCAATTGCACCATTCAAGCCCGTGAGTCTTGGGATAAAGAACTGAATAAATATTACAGTTTACTGAAAATGAAACTCCCAAAAGAAGCTTTTGAAACTTTGAAAGAATCTCAAAAACAATGGCTTGTTTATCGTGATAAGGAATATGCTTTTATTTCGAAATATTTTTACGAAGTAAAGCAAGGAACCATGTGGTACGCCGTTTCCGAAAGCAAAAAAAGAGACATAGTAAAAACAAGAGCGGTTGAACTGGAGGGATATTACAAAATGTTAGAATATTAAACTTTCTTTTTAGAAAACCTTTGCCCCTTTGTACCTAATAACCTTTGCCCCTTTCCTTTAAAATCCCTATTTTCGCATGTCCAATTAGAAAAGAAAAAATGAAGGTCTGTATTGCTGAGAAACCAAGTGTAGCGCGTGAAATTGCATCTGTTTTGGGTGCCAATACCAAACACGATGGCTATTACGAAGGCAATGGTTATGCTGTAACCTATACTTTTGGTCATTTATGCACTTTAAAAGAACCCAACGATTATAAACCGCATTGGAAAAGCTGGGATTTGAACAATCTGCCTATGCTTCCTGAAAAGTTTGAAACCAAAGTAGTTCAAAACTCAGGAATTCAGAAACAGTTTAAAATCATTAAAAGTCTTTTTGAGAAAGCCGAAGTGGTTATCAACTGCGGGGATGCTGGACAAGAAGGAGAATTGATTCAGCGCTGGGTAATGAACGAAGCACATTACAAAGGTGAAATTCAGCGATTATGGATTTCATCTCTTACCACAGAAGCTATTAAAGAAGGTTTTGAGAACTTAAAACCCTCTGCCAATTATGATAATTTATATTACGCTGGATTTTCTAGAGCTATTGGAGATTGGCTTTTAGGAATGAATGCCACACGTTTGTACACTGTAAAACATGGCGGTTACAAACAAGTTTTGTCTATCGGACGCGTACAGACGCCAACTTTGGCGATGGTTGTAGAGCGTTTTAGAGAAATCGAAAACTTTAAACCGCAGCCATATTGGGAACTGCAGACTTTGTACAGAGAAACGCTTTTTAGTTATGAAGAAGGTCGTTTTCTAAACCAAGAAGACGGACAAATTATCGCGACCAAAGTCAAGGAAAGTGATTTCGAAATCGTTTCTGTTGACAAAAAGCATGGAAATGAATATGCCCCAAAGCTTTTCGACTTAACTGGTTTACAAGTTTATTGCAATCAAAAATTCGGATTTTCGGCCGAAGAAACGCTTAAAATTGCACAGACTTTGTATGAGCAGAAAGTCATTACATACCCCAGAGTTGATACGACTTTTTTACCCGGTGATATTTACCCGAAAGTGCCTGGAATTCTGCAAAAATTAACCAATTATGCCGAATTGACTCAGCCCCTTTTAGGAAAAAAAATCAAAAAATCGCCAAAGGTTTTCAATGATAAAAAAGTAACCGATCACCACGCGATTATTCCAACGGGAGTTCAAAACAATCTGCCTCATAATCAGCAGCAGGTTTATGATATTATTACCAGACGTTTTATTGCCGTTTTTTACGATGACTGTCTCGTTGCGAATACAACCGTAATTGGAAAAGCCGCCGACGTGACCTTTAAAGCGACCGGAAAAGAGATTTTAAAAAAAGGATTCCGCGTTGTTTTTGAAGATCCGAATGCGAAAGAAAAAGAACCCGATTTACTGCCGAGTTTTACTGTGGGCGAAAAAGGTCCGCATGAACCTTCTTTTCTTCAAAAAGAAACCAAACCACCTAATCAGTTTACCGAGGCAACTTTACTGCGTGCGATGGAAACGGCAGGAAAACAAGTTGACGATGAAGATTTGCGTGAATTAATGAAGGAAAACGGAATCGGTCGTCCGTCAACGCGTGCAAATATTATCGAAACGCTTTTCAAACGTCAATATATTGTTCGAAACAAAAAACAGGTTTTACCTACTTTAACGGGAATTCAATTGATTGATACGATTCAGAACGAATTGGTCAAATCGGCTGAACTTACAGGAACTTGGGAAAAACAACTGAAAGATATTGAAAAAGGAACTTTCACCGCAGCGGCATTCATCAGAAACATGAAAAGAATGGTGGAAGCTTTGGTTTATGAAGTTCGAAGCGAAACCAAACACGCTAATATTTCGCATGCCGCCACGATTCAGAAACCAGTTGTAAAAGCAGAAAAAGAGAAAAAGAAAGCCTCTGGAATTTCGGCAGAAACTTGTCCGAAATGCCAAAAAGGAAAGATACTGAAAGGCAAATTGGCTTTTGGCTGCAGCGAATACAAATCGGGTTGCGATTTTGTACTGCCTTTTGTTTTTCATGATAAAAAAATTACCGAGAGCCAGTATCTACGATTGGTTCAAAAAGGTTCTACAGTTAATATAAAGGGTTTTAAAACCGATTCTGGAACGGTTGAAGGTTTAATTCGTTTTGAAGAAAATTACAAATTGAAATTGGAACCAAAGAAAACAGATAAAAAAGAAGCGCCACAAGAAAATTCAGATGCCTTAACGTGTCCGAAATGTAAAAAAGGAACAATCCTAAAAGGTAAAACGGCCTATGGCTGTGCAGAATATAAATCGGGCTGTGATTTTAAAGTCACTTTTGATGAAGTTCGCGAAAAACTAAAAGATCAAAAGCCTACTAAGGAATTAGTTTACTCCATTTTGAGTGCAAGCGTTTAGCTTTTTAGCCACAGATTAAAAGGATTTGCACAGATTTTTTCTAACACGAATTTCCACAAATTTTTTCTCGCAGATTTGGCAGATTCAGCAGATTTATTTTGTAATCTGAATTATAAAAATCTGTTATATCTGCTAAATCTGCGTGAGGTAGAATCATTCTAATTCTTTAATCTGTGGCCAACAGCACAAAATAATTTGTGGAAATTAGTACAATTCGTGGCAAACATTTTTTTCATACATTAGTGCTATCAAAAACCTTATAAATATGTTTCAGAAAATTACTCTTTTAGCACTTGTTATAGCCGCAGTTTCTTGCCAGAAAAAAGAAACGGTAGAAAAAGATAAAATCAAAAAAGCCGACTGGCTAATTGGGAACTGGGAAAACAAATCTCCTGAAGGAGTTTTATCTGAAAATTGGCAAAAGCTAAACGACAGTACTTTCAGTGCTTCTTCTTATTTTATAAAAGGAAAAGATACTTTGCATTTTGAGACTATTGTTTTGGCCCAGCTAGGTGAAACACTTACTTATAAAGCAACTGTAAAAGGACAAAACGATGACAAACCAGTCTTCTTCCCTTCTACCTCAGAAACAGATCAGCAATTAGTTTTCGAGAATCCAAAACACGATTATCCTCAAAAAATCACTTATACAAAAGGGGCCAATAATACATTAACTGCTGAAATTTCTGGAAACATGAATGGAAAACCGAGTTCTGAGAAGTTTGTTATGACGAAGAAGTAATTAAATGTTTTTTGTAAAAAATAAAATGACTAAAAGAAGAATTAGAATAATGATTAATATTATTTTAATTCTTCTTTTAATGTCTTGTAATAATTATCAATTAAATTATAAAAGCATTAAATCAGGATTTTTGTATGAAGCCGGAATCTATACTATTCCTGCAAAAGATCGAAATATTTTGATTAAAGAATTAAAGGATGGATCGAAAATATTTGCCATAAGAAACAGCAAAAATAAAATACTATTTCAACAAAGCTTAAACCAAACTTTTAGCGCTTATCACTACTGGGTTTTATATGTTGATAAAAATGTTGATATATGGTACTATAATTCAGATTACTCTTCGTTTCAGGCAGTACTTTTTAATAAAGAAACTCAGCAATATGAAATGAAGGATTTGTGCAGAAATAAAATACAATTGCCTTTAGAATTAAAAAAGGAAATAGAATCAAAAGGATCTAAAATATGTGAATTTTAATAAGAAAGTTTTATCCTTTTTAGAAAACAATACAATTATAACTTTAATGAAAAAGCTTTTCTTATTAATTCTGTTTTCAACTTTAATAATAAGCTGTAACGAAAAAACTCAAAATTATATTGATACTATTTGGGATAATTTTTCATTTAATTCAACTGTAACAAATAGCACTCAAATCATTATAAAATCATATGATTCAACAGTAACAAATAAAACTGTAGAAGTGGAATTTTATGCCCCAATAAAAGAATATAAAACTTATACAAAACAACAGATTAAGAATTTTGAAGCCATTTTCGAAAATGCAGAAAAAACAGGTTATTGCTGTTGCCCAAAAAGTTCCTATTCCATTCATTTTTTTGATTACAAAGAGGAAATAGATTTCTTTTATGTTGATACTCTTGAATTCAAAAATAAAGTTAGAATTTGTGAAAAGAGCTATCAATATTCATACATTATTGATAAGCAAAAATGGAAAGATTATTTAAATGAAATAAACTAAAAGTATCGTTCTTTTTTTTCAATGAATTAAAATCCTTTTACAATAGTCCTTTCTCTGGATTTTCTTAATATTTTGAGCTTTATTTAGAAAACCTTAGAACCTCAGCATCTTAGAACCTCAGCACCTTAAAAAAAAATCTACTCATTCTCCCCAATCTTATTCACCATAAAAATCATCAGAATTCCTAAAAGTGCCATAATAAGGAACGCCCATTTCATACTTAAATATTCAGAGATAAAACCAACCATTGGCGGCACCAATAAAAAGCCAAGATAACCAATTGTTGATATCGAAGTCAAAGCAGAACCACTGCTTAGTTTAGATGATCTTCCGGCGATACTAAATACCAACGGAACAACACAAGAAACCCCAAATCCGATTAAAACATAACCAAAAATAGTTGGGTATGCATACGGCAGGACAAAACAAATACCAAAACCAACTGTTATTAAGATACCGCTGTACAGCAGGATTTTTTTAGTTCCAAATTTCATCACACCATAATCACCAAAAATACGTCCTAAAGTTACTGCCGATGCAAAAAATACAAACGCAGCGCTGGTTAATTTTGGCGAAGCTTTCAATATATTCTCAAAGTAAATTCCGCTCCAATCGTACATCGTATTTTCGCAAGCCATTGACACGAAACAGATCATAGCAAATTTTATCAGATTTTTTTCGGGCATTGAGAAAAACTTCTTCTTAACCGGAACAGGTTCATTATGAATACTCATCGGATAAAAACAAGCCGTCAGTGCCAGCATAAAAATACTTACTCCCAATAAATGATGCGAAGGCGCAATTTTCTGGGTCACCATTACATAGCCTAATCCAGCTCCCGAAAAAACGGCAATACTCCAAACGGCATGAAAACGTGTTATAATAGATTTTGGATACAATTTCTGAACTTCCAGAGACTGTGCATTTATCGATAAATTGAAAATATTACGAGAAGCTCCGAAAAATAAAAGTATAATAACCAACTGCCAAACAAATGCCGCCAAACCAGGCAAAGACAGCGCTACATTGAACATAACTGCACCGAGAAGCATAATATAACGGCTACTGTATTTATTTAAGAGCTTTCCTGTAAAAGGCATTGTTAGCATTAAACCTATTGGAAAAGCAAATAAAACCGCTCCAAATTCGGCTTCAGACAACTTTAATTGTGCTTGTATATGTGGAATTCTCGAAACCCAAGAAGAATAACCAAAACCCGAAAGAAAGAAAAAAACAGTATTGGCAATACGATATCCTCGAGGCGTATTTTGAATCTTTTTAAAGAATGGTAAAATCATGAAGTCATTTTTCAGACCGCAAAATTAAGGTTTTTTAAAGTTTATCGCACTACAACTTCTGATAAGAATTTTGATTAATCGGTCTAAAATCAACATTTAACAATTTCAATACTAAATGACAAAAAATAAAATTGTTAAAGTTATTTTAATTTTTACATTTGTATTGTTTTTATTTATTCTAAATAAATATTATTTACAAACCAATTAAAAAATAGCAATGAATTACCTCAGTTTGAAGACTTCACGTTTTCTATTTTCAATCAGTTTTTTATTTTCGTTCTTATCGGTTTTTGCACAGCAAAATCACGGAAAAATTAAAGGAACCATAACTACTTCAGACGGCGATGCTGCAGCGGGAGTAAATGTTATTCTTAAAAACACAAAATACGGTACTGTTTCTAATGATGACGGAAGTTTTGATTTTAATAAAGTAAGAGCCAATTCTTATACACTTCAAGTATCTTTGGCAGGTTACGAAACCGCAGAAACCGAAGTTACAGTTACAGAAAATGAAACCTCAACAATTAATTTACAGCTTAAAGTTTCTAATAAGGAATTGAATGAAGTTGTCGTAAATGGCAAGAAAAGCAACTTATCGAAAAAGACCGATTATGTTGCCAGAATGCCGTTAAAGAACCTGGAAAATCCTCAGGTTTATAATGTTATTCACAAAGAACTATTGCAAGAACAAATTGCGGTAGATATAAGAAGCGCAGTTCAAAATGCTACTGGCGCAATCTCAAAAATATATCCTTCTGGAGGGCTTGAAATTAGTTTTAGAGGATTCAGCACGGGTGTAAACGCACGAAATGGGATGGAAACCCTCTCTGGACGAAGCTCAATCTCAATTGATAATGCCGAGCGAATTGAGGTGCTAAAAGGCCCATCTGGAACCTTGTTTGGCTCTTCTGTTTCCTCATTTGGAGGAGTTGTAAACTTGGTTACCAAAAAGCCTTTTGAAACTAGCAAAACAGAGATATCTTATACAGGAGGAAGCTTTGGAATGCAGCGCGTTGCGGTAGATTTTAATATGCCTTTGACTCCAAACAAAAAAGTTTTGTTTAGAATGAACGCCTCGGCAAATACAGAAAATAGTTTCTTGAATTATGGTTTTAATAAAACAGTCTTATTTGCACCGAGCATTATTTATAAAGCAACCGACAGATTAACGCTGAGTTTAGACACAGAGATTTTCAACACCAATAACACACGCCCTACTTACGGACGTTCTTATGCGGCAGGACTCACCAACCCAACAGACCTAAAAGTAGACTACAGAACCAGTTTATTTGCAGATGATCTTGATGCTAAAACAACTTCGCCTAAAATATTTGCTCAGGCAGAATATAAAATCTCTGATAACTGGAAATCTACAACACTATTCTCATTAGTAGATGAACGTGTCGATCATAGTTATCAATACTACACTGTATGGAAATCGCCGACAGAAGTTGAAAGAATGGTATCGCGTTTTGGACCAATTCATAATAATTTTACCAATTTTCAGGAAAACATTAATGGTGAATTTTCTACAGGAAGCATCAAACATAAATTCTTAACAGGTATTAATTACAGATTTACAAAAGGAACATTTAAATATGCTACCACACAAGTATTAGATGTAATTGATGTAACGACAAATTTTGAACCAATTCGAAAAAGAGACGTAGATCCAAAATTGAAAGAAATGCAATTTGGCGTTCCAAATGAGCAGACTTTCAGTGTCTATGCTTCAGATGTAGTTAGTTTTACAGATCGCTTGTCTGTAATGTTAAGTCTTCGTCTGGATAACTTTGTTCAGAAAAAATTAGAAGATACAGATGGTTACAACCAAACTGCTTTGTCTCCAAAATTAGGTTTAGTTTATGAAGTAGTTAAAGATCAGGTTTCTTTATTTGGAAATTATATGAATGGCTTTCAAAATTCAGGTCCAGTAAATCAGCCAGATGGATCAATATTAATCTTAAAACCAATTTATGCGAATCAATATGAAGGTGGTGTAAAAGTGGAAACTTTTAATAAAAAATTGAGTACTACATTGAGCTACTACAATATTACAATTGATAATGCCACAAGAACAAATCCCGATGGATATAATATTCAGGATGGAAAACAAGTAAGTAAAGGAATTGATTTTGAATTTATTGCCAACCCTATAAACGGTTTAAACTTGACAGCTGGTTACGCTTATAATGACAATCGTATCGTTAAATCGTCTGACGCTTCTATTGAAGGCAACAAGGCTAGTGGTGCACCAGAAAATGTACTGAATTTTTGGCTTTCCTATAAATTTCAAAACACATTAAAAAATTTAGGCTTTGGTTTTGGAGGAAATTATGTAGACAAACAATATAAATTTGAAGATGAAAGCTTTTATGCTCCTTCTTATTCGATTTATAGCGCAACAGTATTTTATGACAGACCCGTTTGGAGACTTGGCGTTAAATTCAATAACCTAACAAATACGAAATATTGGGACTCTTATGGAATGGCTCAAACTCCAGCGAACTTCTTAGTAAACCTAACAGTAAGACTTTAGTTTTCTTAGTGAAATATTTTCCACTACCTCGAAATACATTCAATATGAAATGAATTTCGAGGTTTTTTTATGTTTTATTTTTAATTATTCTAAATAAGACTTATGTTTGTAAAAAATATCATTCTAATAATTTAAACTTGATCTTATGAAATCAAATACTTTAAAAACACTAAGCTTTTTATTTCTAATGCTTTTTGCTGCACCTCAGCTTTTTGCCCATGCCCTTTGGATTGAAACCAAAGCAACAGGAACAAAAGGAAAAGCTCAGGAAATTTCTGTTTATTTTGGAGAATTCTCTGATAATGATATTACAAAAGCCGATAAATGGTTTTCTGATTTAAAGGATTTTTCTTTAGTCGTAATTTCTCCATCAAAAAAAGAAATTAAGTTAACTTCTAAAGCTCTAGACAATAAATACCAAGCTTTCTTTACGCCAGACGAAGATGGAGTTTATACTATTGTAATGCACCACACTGTAAAAGATGTATACGGTACTATGAAATTAGATTACAACTCTAGTGCAAATGTTGTCGTTGGAAATAAAGTTGCAGGAAACAATATTGCTTCTAACACGAATAAAATTGCTGTTTTCTCAGAACAAGCAGATGTTGCAAAAAAAGATACTAAAATCACTGGAGTAGCTTCTTATGATGGCGCTATCGCAAAAGAAACAAAAATTAAAGTAATCGCTCCAAACGGATGGGAGAAAGAGTTATGGACAAACGATAAAGGAGAATTTTCTTTTACACCAATCTGGTCTGGAAACTATATGGTAGAATATGCGCACACAGATAAATCGGCTGGGGAACACAACGGAAAAAAATACGATGAAATCTGGAAAATGGCAACTTACCAAATTGCTGTAAAGTAATTGTAGAAAAATCTCATTCTTAGGTTTTAATTTCAATTTAAACAGGGCTGACTCAAAAATGAGTCAGCCCTGTTTTTTTTTGCAGAAATGCCTTTGTAGAATATCCTATAATGGATTTTAATTCGTTTAAATACAAAATTAAAATAACATTAGAAAATTCTTAAGCAAATCTTAAGAAAAGACTAAGAAAGGTTTAAGTAAGAAATCAACTTCATAATTTCATGTTAAAGAATATGTCTATTTATATTTGCACTCGATAATTTTTATTGAATCTAAATAAATACCATGAAATATAATTTACTATTTGCATTAGGATTATTGAGTTTTGCCTCTTACGCGCAAGATTATTCAAGCACCGAATCTACTTCTTCAGTAAACGATACCGTTAAGAATAAAAAAGGGGAAATTTTAAATGAAGTAGTGGTTACTAAAACCAAAGAACCAAAACCAGTAACAGCAGTTCGCTCTGGATTAAAACCAATGGATAATCCACAATCGATACAAGTTATTGGTTCTGAAATTATCGAACAGCAGCAAGCAATTAGATTAAGCGAAGTTCTTAAAAACGCTAATGGTGTTTATGTTGGTTCTGCTCGTGGTGGTGCTCAGGAATCTTTCTTTTCTAGAGGTTATGACATGTCTGCCAATAATATGTTCAAAAACGGATTCCGTTATAATGCAGGATCAATTCCAGATGTTTCTGGTTTAGATAAAGTAGAATTCTTAAAAGGGGGTTCAGCTTTACTATTTGGAAACGTAGCACCAGGAGGAATTCTTAATTTAGTAACAAAAACACCTCAATTTAAAAGTGGCGGAGAAGTTTCAATGCAATTTGGAAGCTACTCTTATTATAAGCCAGCATTTGATTTCTACGGAAGTTTAACTAAATCAATCGCATTTAGAATTAATGGTTCTTACGAGAATTCAGAAAGCTTTAGAGATGTTGTAAAAAACGAACGTTTGTACATTAATCCATCTTTGCTTTTTGTAATTAATCCTAAAACACAAATTACAATACAGGGAGATTATTTAAGTGCAGATTGGACGCCTGATTTTGGAACAGGAATTATTGGAACACAAATTCTTGATTTACCTCGCAATACTTTTTATGGATCGCTTTGGTCTAATGGTACAACCAAATCTTCTAGTGCTTCTGTATTATTAAATCATGATTTCAATAAAAACTGGAAATTAAATTTTAATTCTTCTTTCCAGAATTATGACAGAGCTTCAAAATCTACAGCACAATTATCATCTGTAAAAGATAATGGGGACTGGACAAGACCATTGGTTCAAAACGACAACTCAGAACAAATCTTAGGAGATCAATTAAGTCTTCAAGGAAACTTCAATACAGGATCTGTAAAACATCAGATCTTTACAGGTGCAGACTGGGAAAACTCATTTGCAACAGCATATACTTTTGCATTTAATCCTGCAAATTATGACACTATTAATCTTTTCAATTTTGATCCGTCAACACAAAGAAATGATATTCCAGACGCAAGAGCCACTCAAATTGCAAAAACAGAAACGAATCGTTTTGGCGTCTATTTTCAGGATTTAATTTCGATTACAGAGAAGTTTAAAGTATTAGCAGGTGTGCGCTGGTCATGGCAAGAAGCCGAAGTTACAACTTACAAAGAAACTTATGCTGGCGGAAAACAAACTGTTAAACCTGAAAATGCAGTTCCTACAGTAGGCGCTAAAAAATTAGACAATGCATTTTCTCCAAAATTTGGATTAATTTATCAGCCAAGAAAAGATGTTTCTATATTTGGTAGTTACTCTACTTCATTTACTCCAAACACAGGAACTACAGCAGATTTAAAACCAATCGAACCATCTATTATTGATCAATACGAAGCTGGTATTAAAACTGATTTCCTACAAGGATTATTAAGTACAAATGTTACGGTTTATCAAATCACAAACAGCAATTTAGCTCAAACTGCAGAATTTAAAGCTGATGGAAGTTTAAACACAGACACAAACGTAAAAGTTTTAAGTGGCGAAACTAAAAGTAAAGGTGTCGAGATTGATGTTACCGCAAAACCTATTGAAGGCTTAAGCATTATCGCTGGTTACAGCTACAACGATATGAGATACACTAAAACATCTGGTTTAAATGGAAGTTTTATAGAAGGTGATCGTTTGGTTAGAACTCCTGCTAATACGGCAAATCTTAGCTTTTATTACTTAGTGCCAGAAGGCTTCTTTAAAGGGGTATCTTTAGGAGCGATAGGAAATTACATCGGTGACCGTTTAGGTGGATGGAATGACCAATACAGCACAGATACGACTAAATATCCTGACGGAATATACCACAGAGAAATTCCTATTGATGGTTATGTTACAATTGATGCATCAGTTGGATATACTTGGAGAAAAATCTCAATTCTTTGCAAATTATCAAACATTACAAACGAATTAAACTATACGGTTCACGAGAACTACAGTGTGAACCCAATCGCTCCTCGTCAAGTTTTAACAAGTCTGCGATACAAGTTCTAAAATATTGAATTAGATGTTTTTTTGATTTATCCCAAGATTTTCTGTTTCTCTAGAAATAGAAAAATCTTGGGATTTATATTTTAGCTCCAATTATAATTCAATTAACACTATTTTTGCCTACCAATACTATCCTTTAAAAACAAATCTAAAATGTCAGATTCCCCAAAAAACCAATTGCAAAAAACTTTAGGCTTTAGTTTTAATGTTGCCGTTTTAATTGGAGGAACAATCGGCGTCGGTATTTTACGCACACCAGGAACCATTGCAGAAATGCTGAATAATTATTGGCTGATTCTTGCTTCTTGGCTCTTTGGCGGTTTGTATGTCTTACTAGGAGCAAATTCGTATTCAGAATTGGCTACAATGTTGCCAAAAGCTGGTGGATCGTACAATTATATCAAAAGAGCTTTAGGCGAGTATGCCGGTTTTCTTTCTGGTTGGTACGATTATATTGTAAATGCTATTCCGCCCGCGTTTTATTGCATCGTAATTAGCGAATACACGATTATTTTATTTCCACAATTAGCGCAGTATTCAACCGTATTATCGGTTTCTTTATTAGTTGCATTTGTCCTGTTGCATTTAAGTGGCGTAAAAAATGGAAGTGTAATTCAGCAGATTACCAGCTTCTTAAAAGTCATTTGCTTTGTGGCTTTGGTTGTGGCTTGTTTTATGTATTCTGGAGTTGAAGTTCCAGTGATAAAAACGAATAGTTCTATTTTTCAAATCGGACTTGTTTTTGGATTTTTTAAATCTTTACAGCTTATTATTGGAACTTATAATGGTTGGAACGGCGTTTGTTTTTTTGCTGAAGAAAATGAAAATCCAAGCAAAAATATTCCGAAATCTTTATACAGCGGCGTTTTACTAGTTGTAGCCATTTATATTTTGGTTAATGCAGCATTTTTTCATGTTCTGCCTATAGATACATTAGCAAAATCTAATCTGGCTGCTGCCGATGTTGCCAAAATTCTTTTTGGTGATAGCGGAGCTAAAATCGTTACCGTAATTTCTATTTTCTCCTTAATCAGTATTCTGAATGCGTTTATGATGATTCCGCCAAGAATTTTGTACGGATTAAGCCGCGACGGTTTCTTTATCGAAAAAGGAACAACTGTAAATAAAGGCGGAACTCCAATTGTAGCGCTATTGGTTTCCTCACTTTTCAGTTTGTTTTTAATTTGCATTGGCTCATTTGAAGTATTATTTTCTTTCGCAGCCTTTATCTCGATAATTGTTTGGGGATTGGCTTATTATTCGCTTTTAAAATTACGAACTTCTGAACCAGATTTACCAAGACCTTATCGTTCATTTTGGTATCCTTGGACAACTATACTCGCTATTATATTTTCGATCGCATTGCTTGCGGGATTTATTTACAGTGATCCTATTAGTTTTCTTATTATTGTTGGGATTGCTGTTGTTTCTTATCCTCTGTTTTTGGTTTTGAAGAAGAAGAAAAAATAACACATTTTTGTCATTCCGAGGAAGGAGGAATCACACTAGAAATTCCACATAGAAAGTCGCCAATCTTTGTCGATTCACTAGTGTGATTCCTCCTTCCTCGGAATGACAAAACAAAAAAAAACTGTCCATTTTGGACAGCTTTTATATTTTAAAGAAACTCTGATTCTTATTTCAAACCAGCTAAACTCTGCTCAATTGTCGCAATTTTTGCTAAAGCATCAGCTTGTTTTTGTTTCTCTAGATTAAGAACTTTCTCTGGAGCTCCGTTTACGAATTTCTCGTTTGAAAGTTTTGCCTCAACAGATTTCAAAAATCCTTTAGTATAATTCAATTCTTCTGTCAATTTTGCAATTTCTGCTTCAACATCGATATTTCCAGTAATCGGAATGAAATATTCATTTGATTTTACACGGAAAGACAATGCTCCATCTACTTTTTCAGAAACATATTCGAAAGCAGAAACGTTTCCTAATTTCGTGATGATAGAATCAAAATAAGTAGAAACATTTTCGCTGTTGATTCCTTTTAATTCGATTGCATCTTTAAACGGAATATTTTTGTCCTTACGAATCGTTCTAATTCCCGAAATTACTTCAATAGAATTTTCAAAATCAGTAATCAATTTAGCATCAAATGGTTTTAATTCTGGCCAAGTCGAAACAATTAAAGCTTCTTCTGGCGTTCTTTCAGCAATTAACTGCCAGATTTCTTCAGTCAAGAAAGGCATGAATGGATGCAATAACTTCAAGTTGCTTTCTAACATTTCTATCGCTTTCGCGAAAGTTACGCTGTCAATTGGCTGTTGGTACGCAGGTTTTATCATTTCTAAGAACCAAGAACAGAAATCATCCCAAACCAATTTATAAATAGCCATAAGAGAATCTGAAATTCTGTATTTCTCAAAATTATCTTCAATATCAACTAAAGTCTGCTGTAATTTCGCTTCATACCATTCAATAGCCACTTTTGATGATTCTGGCTGAGCGATAGTTTCTGAAACTTCCCATCCTTTAATCAATTTGAAAGCATTCCAAATCTTGTTTGAAAACGCTTTTCCTTGACTGCACAATTCCTCATCAAACATAATGTCATTTCCTGCAGAAGCGCTTAAAAGCAATCCTACACGAACTCCGTCTGCACTAAATTTATCGATCAAGTCTAAAGGATCAGGAGAATTTCCTAATGATTTAGACATTTTACGACGTTGTTTATCACGAACTAAACCAGTTAGATATACATTTGTAAATGGTTTTTCTCCCGCATATTCATAACCTGCAATGATCATTCTCGCAACCCAGAAAAATAGAATATCCGGACCTGTAACCAAGTCATTTGTTGGATAATAGTATTTAAAATCTGGACTTTCCGGATCCATGATTCCACCGAAAACAGACATTGGCCATAACCAAGATGAAAACCAAGTATCTAATGCATCAACATCTTGTTTTAAGTTGTCGGCTGTTAGTTGTTGGTTGTTGGTTTTGGCTTGTGCTAATTTCAACGCATCTTCAATGTTTTCAGCCACTACGAAATCTTCTTTTCCGTCTCCGTAATAATAAGCCGGGATTTGCTGTCCCCACCACAATTGACGAGAAATATTCCAATCGCGAATATTGTTCAACCAGTGCGCATAAGTGTTTTCGAAACGTTTTGGATGTAATTTAATATCTCCTGTTTCTAAAACCGACTTAATTGCAGGTTTTACTAATTCTTCCATTTTCAAGAACCATTGGTCAGATAATCTTGGTTCGATTACCGCTTTTGTTCTTTCAGAAGTTCCTACTTTATTTAAATGTGTTTCTGTTTTTGCTAAAGCTCCAATTTCTTCTAATTCTTTTGCAATCTCAGTACGAACCACAAAACGGTCTTTTCCTTGATAATGTAATCCGAAACTATTTAAAGTTGCATCTTCATTAAAAATATCAACGATCTCAAGGTTATGTTTTTCACCAAGAGTTTTATCGTTCATATCGTGAGCAGGCGTTACTTTCAAACATCCTGTTCCGAATTCAACATCAACATATTCGTCTTCAATAATTGGAATTACTCTTCCGCAGATTGGAACGATTGCTTTTTTACCTTTTAAGTGCGCAAAACGCTCATCATTTGGGTTGATACAGATGGCAGTATCTCCAAAAATAGTCTCAGGACGTGTTGTCGCAATCGTCAAGAAATCTTCTGAGCCTTCAATTTTATATTTTAAGAAAAATAATTTTCCTTGTTGTTCTTCATAAATTACTTCTTCGTCAGAAAGAGTAGTTTTTGCTTCTGGATCCCAGTTTACCATACGGTATCCTCTGTAGATTAAACCTTTGTTGTATAAATCTACAAACGATTTAATTACAGATGCAGACATATCTGGATCCATCGTAAATTTAGTGCGTTCCCAATCGCAAGAAGCTCCTAATTTCTTAAGTTGTTCTAAGATTGTTCCGCCGTATTTATCTGTCCATTCCCAAGCATGTTTTAGGAATTCTTCGCGGGTCAAATCGTTTTTGTTAATTCCTTCTGCTTTTAGTTTCGCTACCACTTTTGCTTCAGTTGCAATAGAGGCGTGATCTGTACCTGGAACCCAACAAGCGTTGAATCCTTTAAGACGTGCTCGACGAATTAAAACATCCTGAATCGTATTATTCAACATATGTCCCATGTGAAGGACTCCAGTGACGTTTGGCGGCGGAATTACAATGGTGTACGGTGTTCTATGATCTGGTTCTGAATGAAAATAGTTATTTTTCATCCAGTAATCATACCATTTACTCTCAATCGTCTTAGCGTCAAATTGTGCTGGAATTGTCATTTACTTAGGTTGTTTAATCGTTTATTTGTTTAACTTTTTAATCGATAATAAGGGTTATACGTCTCTTTTTAATTGTTTTAACTGTAATAATAAAATCATTTACAATTCAACCTAAAAAACGATTAAACGAAATGACGATTAAACGGTTAAACAAAAAACTGGTTCAATTTTTGTATTTATAACTGACAGCAAAAGTAAATAATTAAGTAGACTATAAAAAGAGAAATAATAATTTGTGTGTTAATTAAAAGAATGTATATTTACTTACAATTAAAAAAAAGATTTCATATGAAAAATGCAGCCTCTTTTATTGCAGTCTTATTGTTTAGCGCAATAAGTTATGCACAAAACGGCCCGAAAATTGAATTTGCAGCCCCAGACAATACAATTGATTATGGAAAAATTTCTAAAGGTGACAATGGACTTCGCTCCTTTGAATTTACAAACACTGGTGATGCTCCTTTATTAATTACAGGTGCAGAATCTACGCTAAGTTCAATCGTTGTTACCAAACCTGCGGCAGCAATTATGCCGGGCAAAAAAGGGAAAATCGATGTAAAATATAACATGGTAGCAGGACCTATTCGTAAAACAATTACTGTTGAAACAAACGCAGTAAACTATCCTGACGGAAGAGTAGCTCTTAAAATTAAGGGTGAAGTTCAATAAGAATTTAAACTTCTAAAATAATTAAAGCCGTTTCTACAGAAACGGCTTTTTACTTTTTATAGAGAACTATCTTGCTTCTCTAATCTTGGTTCTCTAGTCTTGCCTCTTTACTTACTTGGCAGCACATTCTACTGAGTCAAATTTATATTTTACGCTTTCAAAATCAATTGGCTTATCTTTTACCAAATACGTAACGCCCATTGTAGTTTGCATAACACCATTTCCTAAAATAAGCTGATTGTTACGTTTTAAAAGTGCCATCGGATTCTTAAATGTTTTATTTCCGTTCACATTGTCTTTAAAAGTATAATCTACAAACAATGTATCACCATGAAACTCACCTGCAACTTCTCCTGTTCTAACAGTTGAAGGAGCAACTCTCATAATCATATCTCCCGCTAGTTTTCCGTTTTTTAAAGTATTCAATTTTAAATCTATTGTATCCTTTTCATAAATTGCTTTGTAGCATGCAGTGCTTACCACTGCCTCACCTTCTGCTTTTGCAGCTTCGGCGGCTTTTTGTTTTTCTTCATTTTTACAGCTTTGCAATCCGATAAAGGATAAAAGCAAACAAGACAAGGTTAGATTTCTCATATTTTTTTTATTTCGTTGATATCACTATAAAATTAAAGAAAAAAGATTTCCGTAAAAAGGTTTTGGCAAAGTTTTTCTGTGAAAATGAAACCCCACAGGTTTTAAATACCTGCCGGGTTTATGTTTCAAAAAAATTACAAATTTTTAATTACAAATTCAGACCTTCTATTCAATTCATGCTCTTCTTCTGAGCAAGATTCGTCTGTTTTACATTTTATAATTGGCACCGATTCTCCGTAACCTTTTGCTGTAACTCGTTTGGCATCAATACCAGACTGAATTATAAATTCTCGTGTTGAATTGGCTCTTTTTTGAGACAAATCTTCATTAAATTTGGCATTTCCTCTAGAATCGGTATGCGAACCAATTTCGATTTTCATGTCTGGATATTTCTTCATCAGCTCTACTACCCTACCCAAAACCACTTTTGATTCTTTTCGGATATACCACATATTGTAATCAAAGTAAGTTGGATCTGTTTTAATGATTAAACGATCTTTATCTTTAACAACATCTTTTTCCTTTGCTAGTATCTCTTTTACTTTTTCCTGCTTTTTAAATTCTGCAGCAACGATTGCGGCTTCCTTGGCTTTTTTCTCTTTTTCTTTTAATTCAATTGCCGCTAAAGCTTCTTTTTTCTTGTTTTCTTCTTCAATAATAATTTCTTGCTTTCTCTTATTTTCAGCAATTTGCTTTTCTTCCTGTTTAATAACTTCCAATGATTTTAAAGCTAAAGAACCGTCATTAACTTTATCTCTTGTTTTGTCTAATGTCAGTATTTTTGAAGCACTAGTATAGTTTTCTTTGGAAGCTGAAATTTTATACGAAGCTTCGCAAGCAACTGTAAAACTGAATTTTCCATCAGCAGAATTTGTAATGGTATTTAAAGTTTTATTTTCAGAATCTTGCAATAGTACCGTTGCATTTTCTAGAGCCAATTGTGTATCAATATCTGTAATTGTTCCAGCGATTAATTGCTTACAATCTTCAACAATCAAATCTTTTATTTCTTTGAATTGATAAATATCATCGCTCCCTTTTCCTCCTTCTCTATTAGAAGCAAAAAATCCTTCTTTGGTATTGGAATCAATATTAAAAGCGAAATCATCTAAATTAGAGTTCAATGGAAGTCCGACATTCACTGGTTTTGAATATTCATTTCCGTTAATTTCAGAAACAAAAACATCTAAAGATCCATAGCCCAAATGTCCGTCAGATGAAAAATAAAGTTTATTATCTGCTGACGCAAAAGGAAATTGCTCCCTTTTATCCGTATTAATTTCTGTACCCAAGTTTTTCGGAGTATCAAATGCTCCTTTATTAATATTAACGGAATAGATATCGAAAGAACCTAAAGATCCTGGCATATCTGAAGCAAAATACAATACTTTTTCATCTGCACTCAAAGCAGGATGTTCCACAGAATAATTCGGACTATTGAATGGAAGCGATGTAATATTTGTCCATTTTCCCTCCACCAATTCTGCTTTAAAAATCTGAAGATTGGAGATTTTCTTATCGTCTTTTTTCTTTTTTCCGTTTTTAGAATTGTTTCGGGTAAAATACATCGTTTTGCCATCTTTTGTAAAAATAGCATTCGATTCGTGCATTCCGGTTTTTAATTCTTTAGCAAAATAATGAACAATAGAATCTGCTGAATTACTATTTTTTAAAGGAATTGAAACCAAATTCAAATACGTTTCGTTATCCCATTTAAACTTTTTATCAAATAAACCAGGCTTCAATTTTACTCCTGCAAAAACTAGATCTTCCTTATATTTTACAGCTCCAAATTCAGAATTTGGTGTATTTATCGCTAGGTTTTTAATTTCAAAACGTTTACCAATTGCCGTAACATTTTCTAATGTTTTAAAGTCTTTTTCAAAATTGACGATATCTTCTGCATTTTCAGATTTAGCATAATATTCTTTTAAATTGGCATTTGCATCGTCGTAGCTATTTGTTGCTTTTAAAGTCTGTGCGTATCGAAAATAATATTCTCGGTCTAAATTATTGCTGTAATTTGAAATCAAAAGTCGATAATAACGCTGTGCTTTTACTAAATCATTAGTATAGAAATAAGAATCGGCTAGATTTTTAATAACTTCTTGAGACGGTTTTTCGTCTGCCAATTTTTGGTATAAAATAATAGCTTCGCTGTAATACGTTTTGTCAAAAAAACGTTTTGCTCTAGCTAGTTCTAGATCTTGTGCATTTATAAACTGTATTGAAAATACGAATATAATAACGAGTAATTTTTTCATATTTTTCATTTTAGAAGAATCTTGGAGATTTATCAAATCCTTTTCCTAACAAGTCCAGATCGAACAACAGCATAATTTCGTGTGTTCCAGAATTAAACTGTCCAAAGTTTGTAAGCGTATAATCGTAGGCGTATCCCACTCTTAATGTCGGCGTGACGTTAATATTGAAAAGCGCACTGACAGAATCATCTATTCTATAAGAAGCTCCAAATTCGAACTTTTCGTTGTAGAGAACATTCGCTGAAACATCTAAAGTTATGGGTGCACCTTTTACAAATTTTGACATAAATGCAGGTTTCAATTTCAATGCATTGTTCAGCTGAAAAACATAACCAGCCGTCAAAAAAGTATGAATCTCTTCGGAACCAAAAGCATTCACTCCTGATTTTTCTTCAATATATTTTGACTTCAGTAAGTTTGGGGCAGACAATCCTACATATAGATTATCTCTAAAATAATACGCCCCAACTCCAATATTAGGTTTTGTTGCATTTATATTTTCTGAAAAAGCAATATCTGTTTGGGGATCTGTAAAACGAAAACCGTTAAAATTGCTTTGCATAGACGAAAATCCAGCTTTTAAACCCAGAGACAATTTATTTTTTCCTCCTAGTTTTAAAACATACGCAAAATCGGCATAAACATTATTCTCTTTTTTAGCTCCATCTCCTATATCATCTGAAAGAAATGAAATACCAGCTTCTATTTTGTCATTAATGGCTGTGTGTCCAAAAAAGGTAAATGTCTTTGGAGCGCCATAAGCACCAACCCATTGCGTTCTGTACAATCCTCCAAAATTCATCATGGCAGGAACTCCAGTCGCATAAGCAGGATTGACAACACTCATGTTATACATATAATGTGTGTATTCTGGATCTTGCTGAGCAGAAACGGATAAATAGAAAAGGAAATTTATTAGAAGTATTATTTTTTTCATTTGAAAATTATATTAAAATGTAAAAAGGTTTTATCGATTTAAATAAAGACGGCCTTGCTGTGGCGGTTTATTGTCTTTATTGAAATGCAACACATAAAAATAAACTCCATTGGGTGCAATACCTCCAGCGATACCGCTTTTTTCGTAATTTTTGCCATCCCAAGCAGGTTTATTATTATCTCCTTTATACATTCCGTTTCCGTATCTATTATAAATTTCAAGTGTATAATTTGGATATAAAAATTCAATATCTTTTATCACAAACGAATCGTTTACACCGTCTCCGTTTGGCGAGAATCCATCTGGAATAAAGAACTCGTACTGTGCGACCTCGCAGTCTTGAAGTGAAACTTTTACTTCTTTATAATTTTCTGACAAACAGTGGGTTGTTTCATTTAAATCATATCCATAATAAGTCGTATTATGAACCAATAATGTAGTTGAAGCCAATAAATTCCCATCTACCGCATCATACCAAGCCACCGTTGCTGAAACATTTGTTTTATTAGAAAGATCACTTATTTTTGGATTCGCCAGTCCACAAAAATCTGCCGTTTCATTCATTTCTGGTGCCGGCGTATCGTTTATAAGCACCGAAACTTTTGCAGGTTCTGAAACGCAGCCTGTAGCAGAAGTTTCTCTAAGGAAGTAATCTTCTGTTTTTAAAACATAATCAACTGCAAGTGGCGTAGTTGCTGTTGCAGAATTGTACCATTTGTACTGAGTTCCCTTTGGCTCTAAATTGGCTATTACAGCTTCATCAACTTTACAAAATTGCTGGTCTGAAACAGTTGGCGCTGGAGGAATCGGATTTATTATGAAATTATCTGTAACGTTGATTAAACCTACATCACAATTTGTAACTGTATTCGTTAGATTCAATAATGTAATTTTCGTCTCGCCTGCATTTAAAAGTAATTCGGCAGGAATGACAAAATCTAGCTTACCATTTGCTACTGCTTTAGTAATGGTTTGTACCGCAGAAATATTAGCTTCTGACAATGCATAAGAAATACTCACATTAGTTAAAGTTTCTAATCCTGAAACGGCAACGGTAACAGGCGCATTCAAACAATAATCTTTTACCGTAGCTTTTACTGTTATGGCATTTGGCAATGGATTTATATACAGATTTCCTGCAACATTTGCTGTATTGGTACATTGTGGTGAAGGATTAGTAATATTTGTTATGCTATAAATAGTAATTACAGACAATCCGCTTCTTTTGCTCAAGTTGCCGGGAATTGTAAATGATGCTTTTCCGCCAACAGACTGTATTTCTGCTGTTTCCCCTAGAGCTAGATTGTCTCCGTTTATATTGTAGGAAATACGATAAAACCCATCAAGTAATTGAGGTGCAGCAACTTCAATTGTTGCCACATCATTTTGGCAAATTGGAAGCGCTGTTAATGTAGCATCATTTAAGCGTGGCAACGGATAAATCTTTAAAATAGTTGAAAACGGATTAAATATGTTTACGCATGTTCCTTTGCTTGTTGTAGACGTTATCCCTGTAACAGTAATGGTATACTCTCCTACTTGCTTAAAATAAGACGATCGTATTGGGAAATTAAATTCGCCATTCACAAAATTTCCCCTTACATTTTCAGATGATGACACTCCTGGACCGACAACACTAAAATTGACATCGTATGTTCCATTAGGAATATTATCTGGCCCTTGCGTAATTTTTGCCGAATAAGTCGCTGTCGAAATCTCAGATTCGCAAATATCTTTGCTAGCTTCAATTTTAGATCCGGTAAAATCAAGTCTTTTTTCAAGAGTTATATTTACTTTGACATCTTTATTGGCGCATATATTATTGCCAGGAACTGCTAAAACAGTATAGATGTAAGAATATACTCCAGGTCCATTCGTGTCAAACAATTCTTGAAGATTAATATTATGATCTGTAGCAGAGGTTAAACCTATACCTGTCCAGCTACCACCTCTGTCTCCTCCAATTAGCTGGTCAAATAAATCTAAATTGGTGTAACCTGCCAAATCTGTAGTTCCGCATAACTCCAAATCTTGTGGTTTTCCTATTTTCGGAGCTATATAAATAGTCACTTGCACATTGGTCGATTTTGAGCTAGGAGAACAAGCAAGCACTGGCGGCACAGTATAAATGAAGTTAAGTGTCGTTTTGGTTGTATATTGTCCGATCTCTATTGTAGATTCTACAGGCTGACCTGTATCTGTGGTAAATCTCCCGTTTACATGCGGTCCCATTACCTTACTATCAAAAGCCGTAAAAAGATTAAAAAAGTTGTTTTCGTTACAAACTGTTGCTTCAGATCCGACTCCAACGTATGCACCTATAGTAATTGTAACTACTGATTTATTATCTGTACAGCCCGAAGTAGCTGGAGCAGTGTACGTATAGTGATATTCTCCTCCGCTAAGAATATACTGCGCATTTAAAATACCAGTAGAAGGATTTAGACCTTGCAAATTATTATCATCTGTCCATGTTCCGCCAGGAACTGGAGAACCGCCTAACAAAGAAAATAAATTTACGGATTGATATATTGGATTAGTAACATCGCAAATTAATTCATTTACGTTATCAACACCAGCGCATTGTGCAGTTAGTTTTGAAGGAAGAACGCTGAAAAAAATAAAAAACAATACAAAATGTAGGTAGCTAATGTAGTTTTTTGCCATAGATTAATTTTTTGTTAAACATAAGAAAATATTTAACCAAAAAACTAATTTTTAACAAACTTATTTTCACAAAAAACAGTCATTCCTTCAATATAGCAACATGAAACGCGGTTTTTAAAAAATCGACCAAATACTATAATTCAATCTTTTACAATTCATCTTCCAGTTTAAATCTAAATTTAAGCACCAAACTATTTCGTTCGACTTCAAGATTAATCCAAACATCATCTTCTGATTTTAAAAGATTATTTATTTGCTGGAGAGTATATTTATAGGGCTGCGTTTTATTAATACTGACAATAATATCTCCTTTTAGCAATCCGCATTTTTCGGCAGCAGAATTTTTTCGCACATTCACTATTTCATAAACAGGCTTAAGAGCAAATTTATATTTAAAGTTATTGTCGTTTTTGTCCTTTTCCTGCAATTCTCCCATTGAAGATGCAACTCGCACGGTTTCTAAATGCACTGTTTCCTGTACCCACTGAAGTCCGTTGTGCTGAACCGTGATTCCGCTTTTATTATATGTAAATGGTTCTCCAAATTTTCCATTTTTTTTCAAGTACAGTTTTTTTCCTCCATAGTCTAAAACAAGTGTAAATCGTTTCAAAACTTCGCCTCCAACAGATCCTATACGCCCTGGAACCATCTTAACGTTACGAACTGAAGCAGAATCTGGAAAAGAAACAATTGGCTTTTTAAAATCAAATTCGTCAATAGAAAATTTATCGATTTTAGCACGATGTCCTTCAATGTCACCACTGAATCCTTTTCCTAGAAAGTCAGGGAAATTTTTATTCGGAAGTTTTATTTTATCATTTTCAAAAATCCAGAAAGCATCGCTATTTCCAATATCAATTAGAAGCTTAGCTGGAACTTGCTCATTATTAACTGTCGCTGTTGTCATGATGTATGGTTTCGCTTTTTCAACAGTTATCGGAACCATTTTGAACTTTTTTTCTAATTTTTCTTGATACTTAGCAGTCTTTGCGTGGACTATTATTTTCTTTTTCTGATAATTAACTTCGACAAAATTGTCTCTAAAGAATTTATGACCGATAATTCCGTTGACAGGAATTCCAATATGAGAAGACAAATTAAAACTTTGATCTAGGATAATAAAAACCATATGATCGTTTGATTTGAGACCATGAGTTTCTAGAATATTTTTTGTCGATTTTAGGCCTTCTATTTCCTCTTCACTTCCTAAACCACGAAGTTTAATCTTTACAACATTATTAAAACTAACTTCTTGTTGTTCTTCCATACTAAACAAAATTGTTTCTTCGACACCCGAATCCAACAGAAAATTTAGCTCGACTCCATTTACTTTTATAGGAATAAAAATAAGGTTGTTAATCAATTTAAAAGGTATTGTAGCCTTAGTTGCATTGTTTTCCAATATGAAATCGCCTTGTCCAAAAAGCAAAAAAGGTAAGAATAACCCAAAAAACAATACTATATATTTTTTCATTGACAATATTTTATTATAAAATTAGTAAATATATTTATTATTGTTACATTTTTAGAAGTACCCTTATTATTTACGTTAAATACGAAAAAAATATGCAAATTTGCACTTCAATAATTTATACTCATGCCGACAATTTCACTCAAGGGAAAAAACATGCCCGAATCTCCGATACGCAAGCTGGCTCCTTTTGCTGATTTAGCAAAGAAAAAAGGACACAAGGTGTATCACTTAAACATTGGTCAACCGGATATCAAGACACCGGAAGTGGCCATCGAGGCGGTAAAAAATATTGATTTAACTCTTATAGAATACAGTCCGTCTGCCGGATATGAAAGCTATAGAAAAAAATTAGCAGAATTTTACCAGCGCCAAAATGTAAACGTTAACACAGAAGACATCATTGTAACTACTGGTGGTTCTGAAGCCTTACTTTTTGCACTGGCCACAATTACAGATCCTGGAGATGAAATTATTATCCCAGAACCTTTTTATGCTAATTATCATGCTTTTGCGTCTTCAACAAGTGCAACTGTAGTTCCATTAGTTTCTACTATCGAAACTGCTTTTGCATTACCAAGTATTGAAGAAGTTGAAAAATTAATTACACCCAAAACAAAAGCCATTCTGATTTGCAATCCTGGAAATCCGACTGGATATTTATATTCTGAAGCAGAAATCAAACAACTGGCTGGTTTAATTAAAAAACACGATTTATACTTAATCGCAGATGAAGTGTATCGTGAATTTTTATACGATGGGGATGATGTTCATTTTTCTGTAATGAATTTAGAAGATGTACAGCAAAATGTAATCATGGTTGATTCTGTTTCCAAACGTTACAGCATGTGTGGGGCAAGAATTGGATGTTTGGTAACAAAAAACAAAGATGTTTTAGCAACAGTAATGAAATTTGCTCAAGCGCGTTTGAGTCCGCCAACAATTGAACAAATTGCCTGCGAAGCTGCAATTGACACACCTCAAAGTTATTTTGATGAAGTAATTGCAGAATATAAAGAACGCCGCAACACACTGATTGCCGAATTAAACAAAATAGACGGTGTTATTGTAACAAAACCAAAAGGTGCTTTTTATTGCATTGCAGAACTTCCGATAAAAGATTCAGACGATTTTGCGCAATGGCTCCTTGAAAGTTACCATTTAAATGGCGAAACGGTAATGATTGCGCCTGCAAAAGGTTTCTATTCAACTCCAGGTATGGGACTAAATCAGGTTCGTATTGCTTATGTTTTAAACAAAAAAGATTTGATTACAGCGGTAAATATTTTAAAGGAAGCTTTATTGGTTTATAATAACAGATAATCAATTCATTATAATAGATTTAAAAAGGCAATAACGTTTTTCGTTGTTGTCTTTTTTGCTTCTAATAAGAGTATTTCTCTTCAAAATTTAGATTATATCCAAAAAGGAGTAATTAAATCCTAAAAACCATAGAAAAGGTTTCCTATTTATTAATTATCTTTACCGCCTTAAAAAGGAATACATATACTAATAGTAGTTTTTAATGATAAACAACGAAGAATTTTTAGACGAAATAGGAGATAATCATTTTAGCAGTAATGCAAAAAATCCTCTAAGAGAAGATGCTTTTGATATAACTGACGAAGAAAAAATAGAAAAAATTAAAAAAGATGTTGAAAACATTCTGCAGACTCTTGGAATGGATTTGACAGATGACAGCATCAAAGGAACTCCAAATCGAGTTGCAAAAATGTTTGTAAAGGAAATTTTTGGTGGTCTTAACCCTGCAAAACAACCAAAAGCTTCTACTTTTGACAACAATTATAAATATGGCGAAATGCTTGTAGAAAAAAACATTACGGTTTATTCTACTTGCGAACACCATTTACTGCCAATTATTGGACGTGCTCACGTAGCGTATATCTCAAGCGGACGCGTTATCGGTTTATCAAAAATGAATCGTATCGTTGAGTATTATGCAAAAAGACCTCAAGTACAAGAGCGTCTTACCATGCAGATTGTTCAAGAATTACAAAAAGCTTTAGGAACAGAAGATGTTGCTTGCGTTATCGATGCAAAACACCTTTGCGTAAATTCTCGCGGAATTAAAGATATCGAAAGCAGCACAGTAACTTCTGAATTCGGAGGAAAATTCAAAGATCCACAAACGAAGAGAGAATTTTTAGATTATATAAAACTAGACACTCAGTTCTAATTTTATACAATAATTCTATTATATTTATGGTCTAGCCCTGATAGAAGCGGCATCCTTTTGTGGTGGGGTTCACCACAAAAGATATAGCGAATAGCAGGATTAGCTACTAAAAAACATCAATAAACAATTATGCCGTTATACAATACACAACCGCTGAAAATATACAATTCGCTTTCTGGCGAAAAAGAAGATTTCAAACCAATCCATGAAGGAAACGTTGGAATGTATGTTTGTGGTCCTACGGTATATAGCAATGTTCACCTAGGTAATGTGAGAACTTTTATGTCTTTTGACGTAATCTTCAGATATTTTCTGCATTTAGATTATAAAGTTCGCTACGTTAGAAATATTACCGATGTTGGGCATATCGTAGATGATGTCGATGAAGGTGAAGATAAAATTGCTAAAAAAGCACGTTTGGAGCAATTGGAACCAATGGAAGTTGTACAGCGCTATACTGTAGATTTCCATAACATTCTAAAAGCTTTCAATTTTTTACCGCCAAGTATTGAACCTACAGCGACGGGACATATTATTGAGCAAATTGAAATTATCAAAAAAATTATTGATAAAGGCATTGGTTACGTTGCCAATGGATCGGTATATTTTGATGTTGCAAAATATAACGAAACCAATAATTACGGTATCTTAAGCGGTAGAAATATCGACGATATGTTGGCCAATACGCGTGATCTTGACGGACAATCTGATAAAAAAAATCCGCAAGATTTTGCGCTTTGGAAAAAAGCCGAGCCAGAACATATTATGAGATGGCCTTCACCTTGGAGCGATGGTTTCCCTGGATGGCATCTTGAATGTACTGCAATGAGCACCAAGTATCTTGGCAATCATTTTGACATTCACGGAGGTGGGATGGATTTAAAATTCCCGCACCACGAATGTGAAATCGCGCAAAACGAAGCTTGCACTGGTCAGGCTCCGGTAAATTATTGGATGCATGCTAATATGCTTACCTTGAACGGAAAGAAAATGGCAAAATCAACTGGAAATAATATTCTTCCAGGCGAAATCCTTAGCGGAGACAATAACATCTTAAGCAAACCATTTTCTGCTTCAGTGACACGTTTTTTCATGCTTCAAGCACACTACAGAAGTATTTTAGATTTTTCTGATGATGCAATTGTAGCTGCCGAAAAAGGATATAAAAGATTAATGGAAGCACTTGATGCTTTACCAAATATTACTGCAGGAAGTTCTAGTTCAATAGATTTCGCAGCATGGAAACAACTTTGCTACGATGCAATGAATGATGATTTCAATACGCCAATTTTAATTGCTCAATTGTTTGAAGCTGTTCGCTATATCAATCTATTAAAAGATGGCAAAGAAACTATTTCTAATGAAGATTTAGTTGATTTCAAAACAGCAGTAAACGCTTTCGTATATGATGTTTTAGGTCTTAATGATGATAAAGCAGCTGACGCTGATAGCGATAAATTAGAAGGTGTAGTAAATATGCTTATCGGAATGAGAAATCAAGCTAGAGCAGACAAGAACTTTGCGCTTTCTGACCAAATTCGCGATCAATTAATTGCTTTAGGAATTCAGCTTAAAGACGGAAAAGAAGGAACTACTTTTAGCATTCAATAAAAAAAGTTATCAGTTCTCAGTTTTTTAGTGTTCAGTTTAATTCTTAGTATTTAAGTTAAATTAAAAGATAAATCTGAGCACTAAAAAATCGAAAACTAGCATTAAACTAACTGATACAAAAAAATATGTTTTCAAAAATTCTAATATATCCATTTGTATTGTTAGTCCGTTTTTATCAGACTGCCATTTCACCATTTACACCTGCCGCTTGCAGATTTGAGCCAACTTGTTCGACTTATATGATTCAGGCACTACAAATTCACGGACTGTTTTATGGCGGATATTTAGGCATTAAACGTATCTTAAGTTGCCATCCTTGGGGAAGAAGCGGTTATGATCCTGTACCAGAAAAGAAATGCAACCACAAACATTAACTTTTAAAAAGCTGTACTTTACATTAAATATTTATTTTTACAGATATAAAAAATTTATACATGACACACGCCTTAAATTTAGTTTGGAATCCTTCTGAGGGAATCAACTTAGGATTTTTTATGATTCGCTATTACAGCTTAATGTTTGTAATTGCTTTTGGTTTAGGATGGTTCTTAATGAAAAAGATTTTTGAAAGAGAAAACGAATCGATTGAAAAACTAGATTCTTTATTTGTTTGGACTGTTCTAGCAACTTTGATCGGAGCACGTTTAGGTCATGTTTTCTTTTATGATTGGGAATATTTCAGAAATCACATCCTTGAAATTTTTCTGCCATTTAAATTCGAACCTGAATTCCAATTCACAGGTTTCCAAGGATTAGCAAGTCACGGAGCTGCAATTGCAATTATTATTGCAATGTACTACTACAGCAAAAAAATACTAAAACGCTCTTTATTATGGATTTTAGACCGTGTAGTAATTCCTGTTGCAAGCGGTGCTATTTTTGTGCGTTTAGGAAATTTCTTCAACTCTGAAATTATTGGTCATGAAACTAACTCTGCATTCGGAATTCGATTTCTTCATGATACATTCAGTAAAGCCGAAGCAGTACAAAAAACCGGAATTGCAGACCCAAAAGAAGCTTATACCGCAATTGCAACCGATCCAAAATTTGCAACATTATTAGCAGAAGTTCCTTCGAGACATCCAACTCAATTATACGAAGCTTTCTGCTATGTATTTGTGTTCGCTATTTTATTCTTTTTATACTGGAAAACAAATGCAAGACTTAAATCTGGTCTTTTATTCGGACTGTTTTTAGTATTATTATTTGCTGTTCGTTTTGTTGTAGAATTTGTAAAAGAGAGCCAAGGAGGTTTTGAAAGCGAATTAGGTTTATTTTCAACAGGACAATGGCTAAGCATACCATTTATCATTATTGGACTTTTCTTTATCATAAGAGCTCAGAGAAATCCTTTAGCTGAATCATAAAATCAATTACTCTAAATAAAGAAGCCCAATATATTACATATTGGGCTTTTTCTCTTTATAATTGATAGTAGATGCCTAATTCTATATTCTTTGTATTATAGCCCGCATTACTGCTTCCTAATCCAGCATTAGAAACATGTCTTATACTTGGACGAATATCAAACTGAAATTTATTACAACTTGTAGTGAAACCGAGCGCTAAAACATCTGCAAAAGCAAAACCTTTAGACATTCGTTCCGTTTCTGTGTCTGTAATCATTGGCCCAATGCTTCCTAAAACATAGAACGAACAAACTTTACCAATAGGTTTGCGAACTAAAAAACCACAATTAAGCACAAATTCCCGAACATCTTTCAGACGTGTATATTCTTCTCTTTTTTGCTGATAATTGGGTGTTTCAGGTTTAACAAAATAGAAATTCAGCAATTGATGTTCTGCAAAATTAATCTCAGGCTGAACCAATATTTGGTATTGAAAATGCTTTGTTTCTTTTAGCAAATAATACAGCTGTAGTTTATAAAAATGGTTGGTAAACGTATAATTTCTATTATTAAACTCGTTTCCAAAACCATAATTAAAACCAAGACAAAAACGCGAATTACCTTCTTGTGCTGACACTTTTACAGCTAAAAGAAGTATTAAGATCAAAAGTAATTTTCTTGCCATAAATCGTTTTAAAATTCCTTTTAAATATAGTGCAAAAAAAAGATCCAGCTTTCACTGGATCTTTTTATATAATTAAAATAGTAATTATGCTTTATTGTGTTTGTCTTCGATAGTGTGCTTCTCATCACTAGAAATCGTATCTACCAATACTGGAGTTGCGATGAATAATGAAGAGTAAGTACCAACGATAATACCAATTAACATTGCGAAGATAAATCCTCTGATAGATTCTCCACCGAAGATAAACATCGTTAATAATACGATGATCATCATTAATGAAGTATTCAATGTTCTTGATAATGTAGTATTAATAGAAGCATTTACGATATCTTCGAAACTACCTTTACGGTTTCCAATGATAAACTCTCTTACCCTGTCAAATACAATTACCGTATCATTCATAGAGTAACCAATTACAGTTAAGATCGCTGCGATAAAGTGCTGATCCATTTCCATGTGGAATGGCATGAATTTGTAGCATAATGAGTAAATTCCTAATACAAAGATTACGTCATGCGCAACAGCTGCAATCGCACCCAATGAATACTGCCATTTACGGAAAGAAACCATCAAGTATAAGAAGATAACTGCCATTGCTCCAAGTACAGCCCAGTATGAGTTAGTTTTGATATCCTCAGAGATAGAAGCTCCCACTTTAGAAGCTTGTAATACTCCAACTTTTTTACCATCAAAAGAGTTAATGAATTTCTCATAAGAAGTATTTGGGAAGTATTTCTGTAATGAAGCGTATAATTTTTGATTCACTTCTTCATCAATAGCAACACCATCTTCTTTAATTTTATATTTAGTAGTGATTTTCAACTGATCATCATCTCCTAAAATTTTAGCCTCAACTGGAGTTCCAAAAGCAGCAGATAATTCATCTGAAACAGCAGTTGCATCAACTGGTTTTTCAAATTTAACTTGGAAAGTTCTACCTCCAACAAAATCAACACCCTCATCTAAACCATTAATAAAGAAAATAGAAGTTAAACTTACTACTGTTACAATAGAAGAGAAGATATAAGTGAATTTTTTAACTTTAATAAAGTCAAAGTGGAAATTAGTAAACCAATTTTTAGTAATGTTTGTAGAGAACGTTAAATCACCTTTACCAGCGATATTTCTATCAATAAAAATTCTAGCAATAAAGATTGATGTAAACAATGAAGTTACGATACCAATTAATAATGTTAATGCGAAACCTTTAATAGGACCTGTTCCGAAGATAAATAAGATTGCTCCAGTTAAAACGTGAGTAACGTTAGCGTCGATAATAGAACGCATTGCACCATGCCATCCGTAAGAAGCCGCAACTGCTTCAGAAAGTGATTTACCTTCACGCAATTCCTCTTTTGCTCTTTCGTAGATAATAATGTTCGCATCTACCGCTGTACCTAATGTAAGTACGATACCTGCAATACCTGGCAATGTTAACACAAAACCAAAACTTGCCATAATTCCAAATAAGAATAGTAAGTTTAACAATAAGGCAAGGTTTGCATACCAACCCGCTTTACCATAATAGAATACCATCCAAACACAAACTAATAAGAAACCTAATACAGAAGAAATTGTACCTGCATCAATAGCTGCTTGCCCTAAAGATGGACCAACAACAGTTGACTGGATAATATCTGCAGAAGCTGGTAATTTACCTGCATTTAATACGTTTGCTAAATCTTTAGTTTCAGCTACATCAAATGAACCTGTAATCTCAGATCTTCCTCCAGCAATAGGACCGCTTGTTACACCTGGAGCAGAATATACGATATCATCTAACACAATAGCAATGTAGCTTTTTTGAGCAAATGCTCTTCCTGTTAACTCTTCCCAAACTTTAGCACCTTGGCTGTTCATCTGCATAGAAACTGCAGGCTTACCCATTTGGTCAAAAGTATCTTTTGCATCAGTTACAACACCACCGCTCATAGCTGGGTTATTGTCCCTGTTTCCTTTTAAAGCATATAATTCTACAACTTCAATATCAGCTGCACTTTTTACATCTTTAGCTTTAGGATCTTTTATAGTTGTTGGCTTGCTCCATACAAATTTTGCATAGTGTTGGTCAGCACCCAATAAAACTCTAATTTCTGGTCTTTTAAAATATTCATTGATAGTAGCAGTATCTTTAGGAGCAAAGTATCCTAAAACTGGTCCGCCACCATTACCAATTATTTTATCAAATAGAGGATTGTTTCCTTTTTTAACATCAGAAGAATCTTTAGCATCAGTTAATAATGCATTCAATGAATCTTTAACAACTGTTTTAGTTTCAGTCTTTTTAACTTCAGTTTTCTTTAAAGCCTCATTAGCAGAAACCAAGAAATTACCAATTTCTTCAATTTTATAAGTTTCCCAGAACTCTAATTGAGCTTTTCCACCTAATAATTTTTTAATTCTATCAACATCCTTAGCACCTGGAAGCTCTACTAAGATTCTTCCTGTTTCTCCTAATTTTTGGATGTTTGGCTGTGTAACACCAAATTTGTCGATACGCTCTCTTAATACTTTAAAAGCACTTTCTACAGACTCATCAACTTTTCTTTTGATAACTTTTTGAACTTGCGCATCAGACATTTGAAAGTCAACTCCACCTTCTCCTTGAAGACTTCTGTTTGCAAAAATATCTGGAGATGCTAATTTTACAGTTCCTTTTGAATTTGCTTCAAAAGCTTCGAAAAACTTATTTAAATATGTTTTGTTTCCTTCTAAATTTGCAGATGCATCAGCTAATGATTTATTAAAAACTGGATTTTTAGAATTATTAGCCAAACCTTTTAATACATCTTTAATAGAAATTTGAAGAATCACGTTGATTCCTCCTTCTAAGTCAAGACCTTTATTAAGTTGTTTGTTTTTCACTTCGTTGTAAGTGAAATCAGTAAAACCAAGGTTTAAAACTTTTTCTTTACCAATAGAATCTAAATATTTCAGCTCTTTATCAGGATTATCTCCTGCAAAAGCTTTAGCTTCACTTTTGACACCATTTGCCACAAAAGTGAATGATAGTTGGTAAATACTTACCAATGCAAATAGAATTGCGAAAAATTTAATAAGTCCTTTATTCTGCATTATTACTAAAAATTAATTATGTTTTATTTTTGTTTTTGTTTTAAACTCCCATAAAATAAGCCCTGACATGATTTTTTAAAACAAAAAAACGAGATCACGAATTACCAATTTTTTTTTAAACCGAGCAAATATATAATTAACGAAAATATTAACCAATTTATTTATTAATTAATCTCAAAAAAAAAGCTGCAAAAGTGCAGCTTTTTTTCTTTTTTGCCGTTTTTATTATACTAAAATCGTTTTTAGGGCATCATTCATACTACGAACTGCATCTGCACTTTTGGCAAATAACGCCTTTTCCTGATCATTTAAGTTTATATCTAGAATTTCTTCTACTCCGTTTTTACCAATTATACACGGCACTCCTATGCATATATCATTTTGACCATATTCTCCTTCTACAAAAACAGAACATGCAATCATTTTTTTCTGATCATTCAAAATACTATCTACTAAATAAGCCACAGAAGCTCCTGGTGCATACCAAGCTGAAGTTCCTAGAAGACCTGTAAGGGTCGCTCCTCCTACCATAGTATCTGCAGCTACTTTTTGAAGCACTTCTTCTGAAAGAAACTCCGATACAGGAATTCCGTTGTAAGATGCTAAACGCGTTAACGGAATCATAGTTGTATCTCCATGACCTCCAATTACCATTGCTGAAATATCATTTGCTGGTTTATCTAGGGCTAATGAAAGATACGTTCTAAAACGAGAACTATCCAAAGCCCCTCCCATACCTATAATTCTATTTTTCGGAAGGCCTGTAGCTTTTAAAGCCAAATACGTCATGGTATCCATTGGATTGGAAACTACAACAATTATAGTGTTTGGAGAATATTTCAGTACATTTTCGGCAACTGTTTTTACAATGCCTGCATTTATACCTATCAATTCTTCTCTTGTCATTCCTGGTTTTCTCGGGATTCCCGATGTAATTACTACTACATCGCTTCCTGCAGTTTTAGAATAATCGTTGGTAACTCCAGAAACTTTGGTATTAAAACCTGTGTTTGTGGCGCACTGTGTTATATCAAGCGCTTTCCCTTCTGCAAAACCCTCTTTAATATCCAACAATACTACTTCGCTTGCAATTCCTCTATAAGAAATAACATCGGCACATGTAGCTCCAACATTTCCTGCTCCTACAATGGTAACTTTCATATTTTATACTTTATCGGTTATTAATTTTGTCTATTCTTTAAAAAGACAATTCGTTTAATTGTCTAGTAAATTTAAACAATTAAACGAATTGGAATTATTAAATTTTCATTTTATGCATCAATATTTGCATAAACTGCATTTTTCTCGATAAATTCTCTACGAGGCGGCACTTCATCACCCATCAACATAGAGAAAACTTGGTCAGCTTCTGCAAGGCTATCAATATTTACTTGACGTAAAGTTCTGAAATTCGGATCCATTGTCGTTTCCCACAATTGCTCCGCGTTCATCTCTCCAAGACCTTTATAACGCTGAATATTGGCACTTCCTCCCATTCTTTCGTTAGCCTGATCACGCTGAACATCATTCCAAGCGTATTCTTTCTTATTACCTTTCTTAACTAAGTATAAAGGCGGAGCTGCAATGTAAACGTGGCCTTCTTCAATAAGCTCTTTCATGAAACGGAAGAAGAACGTTAATATTAAGGTAGAAATGTGACTACCATCGACATCGGCATCACACATGATGATTACCTTGTGATATCTTAGTTTTTCAAGATTTAATGCTTTACTATCTTCTGCAGTTCCTACCGTAACCCCTAACGCTGTAAAGATATTTCTAATCTCTTCATTTTCGAATACTTTATGGTGCATCGCTTTTTCAACGTTCAAGATTTTACCACGTAATGGCAGAATCGCTTGAAAGTTACGATCACGTCCTTGTTTTGCTGTTCCACCAGCCGAATCTCCCTCGACAAGGTAAACCTCACATCTTGCTGGATCTTGCTCTGAACAGTCAGATAATTTACCAGGCAATCCGCCACCGCCCATAACGGTTTTACGCTGTACCATTTCACGGGCTTTTTTCGCTGCGTGACGTGCTTGAGCTGCTAAGATTACTTTTTGGATAATCAATTTCGCGTCATTTGGATTTTCTTCCAAATAATTCTCCAACATTTCTCCAACCGCTTGAGAAACCGGAGAAACAACTTCTCTATTTCCAAGCTTAGTCTTCGTTTGCCCTTCAAACTGAGGTTCAGATACTTTTACCGAAATAATAGCTGTCAATCCTTCACGGAAGTCATCACCAGCAATTTCGAATTTTAATTTATCCAACAAACCCGAAGCATCTGCATATTTTTTAAGCGTTCTTGTTAAACCACTTCTAAAACCTTGTAAATGCGTTCCTCCTTCGTGCGTATTGATATTGTTTACGTAAGAAAAAATATTCTCTGTGTAACTTGTATTGTAAATTAAGGCAACCTCAACTGGAATTTCTCCTTTATCATTATCCATACTGATAACATGAGATACAATTGGCTCACGGTTACCATCTAAATAGCGAATATATTCTTTAAGCCCTTCATCAGAATGGAATACCTCACTTCTAAATTCGCCTTTTTCATCAACTTCTCTCTTATCTGTAAAAGTAATTGTGATTCCTTTATTTAAGAAAGAAAGCTCACGCATACGAGCTGAAAGCGTATCGTATGAAAACTCAGTAGTTTGAGTAAAGATGGTATCATCTGGATAAAAAGTCTGTCTTGTACCTCTTTTATCTGTTTCTCCGATTTGTTTAACTGGATATAAAGATTTTCCTCTTTCGTATTCTTGCTCATAAATCTTACCTTCTCTAAATACAGTAGATTTCATGTGAACAGAAAGGGCATTTACAACCGAAACCCCAACCCCGTGTAAACCTCCAGAAACTTTATATGAATCTTTGTCGAATTTACCTCCGGCTCCAATTTTTGTCATTACAACCTCAAGAGCAGAAACCCCTTCTTTTTTATGTAAATCTACTGGAATACCACGTCCGTTATCTTCAACTGTAATAGAACCATCTTCGTTTATTGAGACACCAATAGTATCACAATGCCCTCCCATGGCCTCATCAATAGAGTTATCAACAACCTCATAAACTAAATGATGCAGTCCTCGAACTCCTACATCTCCAATATACATTGATGGACGCATTCTTACGTGCTCCATTCCTTCTAATGCCTGAATACTATCTGCTGAATAATTGTTCTTCTTGATTTCTTCGCTCATATAATTTATTCTAAAATGTATTTATTGTCTAACACGCAAATATATGAAATCGCAAGCTATATACCCATTAAAATACGACTTAAAGCACTTAAGTTATTAACACAATTGTCTGAAAAACCAAAAAATAAACACAAAAAAGAGTTTAAATTCAAAATTTTTGAAAATCCTGAAATTTTAAATACCAAATTCCAAATCTAAAACTCAAAATCTAAATCTGAAAGACCGAATCAGAATTTTAAAATCCGCCCAATACATTAAAAAGTAAAAAACCGAAATCACATTTAAATGCGTTTCGGTTTTTCTAAATCTGTACCAAATTGTAATTTGGAATTTATTTTTTTTGGAATTTGGAATTTTCCACTTTAAGCAATAACACTAGTTTTCACAGGTTCAAAATTACCATTTAAGTGGGCAGCATTTGCTCTTCCGCTTGGATCAAGATTTTCTTGCCATTTTGGAATCCATTTACGAACCGTTTGCGCTGCGCTGACCTGTGGATAGAATTTATGAAAAATCGACCTGTACAAGTACGCTTCTTTAGTTGTTGGCGAGTTATATGGAAACTCTGCACTTGCTCCAAATAGTTGCTCATCTGTAACCTGCGACGCACAATACTCAATTAATTCATCAACCCACTTGTAGCCAACTCCGTCAGAAAACTGTTCTTTTTGTCTCCATAAAACTTCTGAAGGTAAATAAGGATCTTCTGGTGTATCAAACGCTTTTCTTAAAATATACTTTTCAACACCATCATATGATTTAGGCTGTTTTTCTTCTGTTTTAATTCGAATGGCAACATCTAAAAATTCTGTATCCAAAAACGGAATTCGAACCTCTAAACCATTTGCCATTGTCGTTTTATCTGCACGAAGCAAATCGGCTGTAAACAGCTTTTGAACTCTTTCTATTGTTTCATCTTGAAACTCTTCTTCTGAAGGTGCATTTCTAAAGTATAAATGACCTCCAAAAACCTCATCTGCCCCTTCTCCTGATAAGATTACTTTTACACCTTGATCAGCAATAGCTTTAGAAAGCAGATACATGGGAACACCAGAACGCACAGAAATAATATCATAAGTTTCAATATGATAAATTACTTTTTCTAAAACTTTGACTCCTTCCTCTACAGAAAAATGTATTTCGTGATGTTCTGTTCCTAAAAATTCTGCTGCTTTTCTAGCCGCAATATTATCTGGCGCATCAGCATCTAACCCAATAGAAAACGAATGCAATTTCTGTCCTTTTTCTTTTAATAATCTTGAAGTAATAGCCGAAATCAAAGAAGTATCCAAACCTCCCGACAGAACAACTCCTAGAGGCACTTCTGCCAATAGGCGCTTACGTGTTGCTTGAATAAGACTTTCACGAATTAACGCTAAATCTAATGATTGATTTGCATTTTTATGATCTTCGTATTCTGGATGATAGTATTTTACAAAACCTGTTTTTGCTGTATAATAATGCCCTGGAGGAAAAGTAGAAAACGATTTACATTGATCTGCAATGGCTTTCATTTCTGATGAAAAATAGATTCGTCCTCTTTCATCTAAACCATAATACAACGGTTTTACCCCTATTGGATCACGACCTGCAATATATTTATCCCCATCAACAACCACAAAAGCAAAATCTCCGTCTAGTTTATTACAGAAATCATATCCAAATTCTTCATAAAGATGCACAATCACTTCTGAATCTGATTCTGTTCTAAAAGTATGATTTTTTAAAACTGTATTTTTTAGTTCCTGATAATTATAAATTTCGCCATCATGCACCATCCAAGCTTTATCAGTTCCTTGAATTGGCTGCCTACCCGAATTAAGATCGATAATCGATAAACTCTCATGACAAAGTATACTGCCATTTTCCATAATGCGAACATCACTTTCATCAGGACCACGATGCAACATTCTTTCAGAAAGTTCTTTTACAAGTTTCGGGTCTTTTCCTTTACCAATTACGGCCAACAATCCAGACATAATATTCTATTTTTTTATTTTTTCATTATTGCTCAGCTGTGAAGTGAACATTAAAAAATCATTAAAATTTTCGACTGAAAGCAAAACTAAATATTAATTTTCGCTTTCCATTATTAAATTCGTTAAAATATCAAGTGTTTAACAATAATACTGCAGACACCAAATATATCAAAAGAAAATCAATTAATAGCTTGTCTGTGTGCAGTCAATGAGAAATTTAGGGTAGCAAATTACTTTAGACAAGAAAAACGCTCTCGACAGAGAACGTTTTTCCTAAAAAATATATACTAATTCTAAAAATTAAACTCGTATTATGCTTTAACATAGGCATCATCGTGAACGCTTGAAACCGCTCTTCCAGATGGATCGTTCATGTTTTTGAAAGCTTCATCCCATTCCAAAGCAATTTTTGTACTACAAGCCACACTTGCTTCCTGAGGCACACATAACGCCGCTGCATCACTTGGGAAATGCTCTGTAAAAATAGAACGATAGTAATATTCTTCTTTTGAAGTTGGAGTTTGTAACGGAAATTTAAATCTAGCATTTGCTAATTGCTCATCCGAAACTTCTCTTGCCACTACTTCTTTCAAAGTATCAATCCAGCTGTACCCTACTCCATCAGAAAATTGCTCTTTTTGTCTCCAAGCAACACTTTCTGGAAGCATATCTTCAAAAGCTTTACGAACCACCCATTTTTCCATCGGATGTTCTTTGTTGATCATTTTATCTTGTGGGTTAATTCGCATTGCAACATCCATAAATTCTTTATCTAAGAATGGTACACGACCTTCGATTCCCCAAGCTGCTAAACTTTTGTTTGCACGTAAACAATCGTACATATGAAGTTTTCCTAATTTACGAACATTTTCTTCGTGAAACTCTCTAGCATTTGGCGCTTTGTGGAAATATAAATATCCTCCAAATAACTCATCTGCACCTTCTCCAGAAAGAACCATTTTGATTCCCATTGACTTGATAACTCTTGCCATTAACCACATTGGAGTTGAAGCTCTAACTGTAGTTACATCATATGTTTCTAAGTTGTAAATTACATCACGAACTGCATCTAAACCTTCTTGGATAGTGAATTTAATTTCGTGGTGAATAGTTCCGATATGATCTGCTACTTTTCTCGCTGCAGCTAAATCTGGCGAACCTTCTAAACCTACTGAGAAAGAGTGCAATTGCGGATACCAAGCATCTGTAGTATCATCTGACTCAATACGTTTTTGCGCAAATTTTTTGGCTACAGCCGAAGTAATAGACGAATCTAAACCTCCTGAAAGTAAAACTCCATAAGGAACATCACTCATTAATTGTCTGTGAACCGCAGCTTCTAAAGCTTTTTTGATTTCTGGAATGCTTGTTTCGTTGTCTTTTACAGCATCATACTCTGTCCAGTCTCTTTTGTACCACTGTACAAATTCACCGTCTTTGCTTGATAAATAATGTCCTGGAGGGAATAATTCAATTTTAGTACAATATCCTTCTAACGCTTTCAATTCAGAAGCTACATAAAAAGTTCCGTGCTGATCCCATCCAATATACAATGGAATAATTCCCATATGGTCACGAGCTACAAAATACTCATCTTTATCAACATCATAAATCGCAAATCCAAAGATTCCGTTTAATTCATCTACAAAGCTTACTCCTTTTTCTTTATATAAAGCTAAAATAACCTCACAGTCACTTTCAGTTTGAAAGTTATATTTTCCTTCAAATTGTTTACGTAAATCTCTGTGATTGTAAATCTCACCGTTTGCAGCTAAAACCAATTTTTTATCTTCTGTAAATAAAGGTTGTTTTCCTGAAGCTGGATCTACAATTGCCAAACGCTCGTGAGAAAGAATCGCTTTATCATTGCTGTAAATTCCGCTCCAGTCTGGTCCGCGGTGACGAATGATTTTTGACATTTCTAATACTTGAGGTCTTAACGCTTCGGCTTTTTGTTTAAGATCAAAGGCACATACAATTCCACACATAATTTTATATTTTAATTCTTTAAATTTTAATTTGATAGGGCAAAGATGTGATATTAGTTACAATTGAAAAATATAAATATGCATTTCAATTACAATTTATAATCATAATTTTGTTTTTACATATAAAATGTAAAATTTAGAAGTAAAAATAAGCTTGAAACTTGAAAACTTTAATTTCGAACTAAAAAAGTCTATAAAATTGAAAGCTTAATCCAATTTTTTGAATTAATTTTTGAGTTTTTCAATTACAAATGAAAGATTCGTAAAGAAGAGATAGAAAGTTGTTCTGGAATTATTTTTTATACAAACACTGGCTATTTGCCATTTCATTTTGTAAAGTCTTAAAATTTGACAAAGATTCAATTACACTACACTTTCAATAGTATAATGTGTCTTATTAATCTCAAACTGAAATCCAGCTTTATTTCCCATTAAATGATTTCCTAAAGGAGATTGCGGAGAAAGCGCAATCACATTAATTCCGTCAATTGTTATTTTAGGAAGTGCAACGCTCACATACAAATAGATTCCGTTTGCTTTTACTAAACTTCCTAAAACTATATTTTCAGTAGTTTTAAGCGGATCTATTTTGTCCAAAATTGCTTTTTGCTCAATCGCTTCCTTTAGTTTAGTAGTCAGTTTTTCCTGCTCGATATGCATCATTGATAAGGCAGTTTCGTGTTTATCTCCCGCAGAACCTTTGGCATCGTTTTTTGAATCTTCGGTCAGATTTGAAATCATGTCTCTAAAAACATCTATTCGGTCCTGAACCATCTGGGTGTAATGGGAATATATTTTTTCTTTAAAAGTCATTTTTTTTGAGGTACTGAGATTATAAGGTACAAAGATGCAAAGGTTTTTCCTTTATTAAAAAAAACAGCCACGAATTCACGAATCTACTCCAAAAAATTCATGAGTTCATGGCTGAAAAAAAAAGGCACATTCATGTAAAATGTTTTTGTGCCTAGGTATCTTATGGCAAAGATCTCTTAAAAATCAAATTTATAATTCGCACCTCCTAAAACCTGGAATCCTTGTACTGGATAATTCAGCCATTTTTGGTACGCTTGATTTCCAATATTGTTCGCTTTTAAGAAAAACGTTAGGCGTTCACTAAACTTATAACCAACATGAGCATTGGCGTCAAAATAGCTTTTTAAAGTAATTGGTGTGGTATCAATCGCCAAAGAAATATTTGCCTGCATATCTTTTCTTTCCCCCACATAAAACACATTCAATCCTGCATACCACTGCTTAGTAATAGTAACGTCTAAAGTTGAACTTAATTTCATTGTTGGCAAATTCCACGCTTCAACAACGTTATCAGTATTATAACTATTAAAAGTTCCGTTGATCCCGAAAGTTACATTCTGCGAAAAATCAGCTTTTAATTCTGCATAAAAACGTAATGTTCTAATGTCTTCATAAACTACCCCAAAAGAGTTTCCAAAAGCATAATCTTCATTCGTAATCACTTCTGTATAATCATTAGCCTTAAATAATGCTTTGTCTTTTTCATTTAAGTACGAGCCGGTCAGATTATAGTTTACGTTGTTTGCCAATTTCCCTTTTAAACCAGCAAAAACATTATATTGTGTACTTGACGGACGCATGTTTAAGGTCGGTGATAGAAACGGATTTTCGGTTACAAAATCGGCGTAAGAATTCTGCTTTAAACCTCCATCTACCCCTGTATAAAAAATCATTAAATCTCCAACCAATTTGTATGAGGCGTTTACCTTTGGATACAAGTAAAATTTATTCCCACTATTTTCCGTATCTCCACTGTAGAAAACTCCTGCTCCTAATTCTAAAGTCCAATCGTTCTCATGAATCACAAAACTTGGCTCGATTCCTATATTTGTAAAACCATATTTTACAGCTTCTGTATTATCTTGCAAATAATTATTCTTAAAAGAACCGCTTACGTGATCTACAATAACATTTGTTTTGATAGCCTGATCCATTACATCAACTGTAAAAGTTGGCTTTACAAAAAATCTGTTTTCTGATGAAGAATAACTGTCTGAAAAATGTGTGAATTTTGCAGCAAGATTACTAAAAATGCTTTCTGTAAATTCGGCATTTCCGCCCAACCAAATCGTATTATATGAATGATCCGGATTGATGCTATTTACTAAATCATAGCGCTGATCTGGAATTGTCGAACCAAAGTCAGTTGGAAGTCCGTACCAATTGTAAATCTGGTTTTGATATCCTAAATCTACATTCCAGTTGTTATCTCTATTATTCTGACCGTAACCTACATTAATTGCAGTATCGTAAAACTCATCATTCAATTCTACATCTTTAATGCCTCCCTGAGAAGAATGATGACGAAACATTCCAGCTACATAATCGTTATTTCCTAAATCCTGATTTACAAATAATTCTGCGTTTAAAGTGCTATAATTTCCAAGCCCTAAAGTCGCATAGTTATTAAATAATCTTTCTTTTTTAGCTTTTTCAACCCCTTCTGCTTTTCCTTTTGAAGGAGTAAAAGTCGATGCCACAGGAACAGACAAAATACTGTATTTAATAACTTCTTTCGGCTGATTACCGCTATCATCAAGCGAAGGCGTTTCTTTTACTTTAAAAGCATCTGAAATAGTTGGCGAATAAGGCTTTACAACGTTTACAGTTTCCGTTCCAATACTTTCATTTTTCTTCTGCGCAAACGAAAATTGACCTACAAACAATACGAGTAAAACGATAATTTTATACTGGCAATTTAATTTCATATTTCTTTCTTTTTGAGAGAAAAGAATATAGAAGAAAGAACATAGACTTCTCTTCTTTTTCTAATTTCCTCTATATACTGTTTTTTATTTCTTGATTTTATATATCTATATTCCTTACTCTTTATTCTATTATCTTAGAACTAAGCTTCCCATTCTCCTTTAGCCACAAACTGAGCTTTTCCTCCTATTCTAATATCAAACAGATCTCCGCTAAGTTTTCCATTAAAATAAATTTCAGATGGGCGCCCAATGTAATCTCCCTGATGATTTGTCAATTCAAATTCAGGCTTATGATATTTTAACAAAAAGGCTTGCAAACAAGTACTGGCACTTCCTGTGGCAGCATCTTCTACCAACTGATTGTGTTCAACACAAAGCATTCGACTAAACAATTTTTCTCCTTCTAAATAATAAAAGTATAAACCTCTATGATCTGTTTTACAGTGCTGTTTCATCCATTCATCTGCCTTATCTTTATCTAGAACCAAATTTTCTAAAGCCCTTTTACTGCTCAATCCAACCATTACAAAAGCACTTCCGGTTGTAACTTCTTGAATTGGAAATTGATTCTCGAAATCACTTACTTTTAGATTACTGAAAAAGGTAAAATCTATTTTAGAAAAAGTATCCCAAAACTTTGGTTGCGCTGCTTTCAACCAGATCAAATCATCAGATTTAGAAATTGCAATTGGTCCAATCGGCACTTCCAGTTTAATTTCATTAGGCGAATTATCAAAAATCTTATTCATCAGAACCCAAGAAGTACCAATGATTGGATGACCTGCAAACTGCATTTCGTGAGCAGGAGTAAAAATTCTGATTTCTGCTTTATTATTGGCTTTATCCAGTTTGGTTACAAATGTGCTTTCCGCAAAATTAATTTCACGAGCCATTTGCTGCATTTGTTCTGTACTTAGATTTTCTGCATCCATAAAAACCGCCAACTGATTTCCAGCGTATTTTTTATCAGCAAAAACATCAACTATGTAAAAAGGTAAACTCATAACTTGTAAAATGTGTTATGTGAGATGTAAAATGTAAAGACATTTAACGTTTCACTTCTAACTTCTAACTTATTTATTAATTGACGAATTTGTTTTAGACTCTTCAGATTTTATTGCAGCTAATTCTTTTTTCGCTTCTTCAACAACATCTGGATAATCTGTAAAGTTATTGATTACATTATCCAGAATATAAGTCGCTTGATAACTGTCTTTTAATCCGTAGAAATTTTTCGCCATTAAAACTAGCCCTTTTGCTCCGTAATACTTGTAGGCAGAATAGCTTTTTGCTAATTTTTGAACAGCGGTGTTTGAAGCATCAAATTTCCCTTCTTTTGTTTTAAAGTATGCATCATAATACAGTGCTTCTGCCGCTAATTCTCCTTTAGAAGTTGTAGCTAATTTTGCGTAAGCCGTTTTAGCTTTGTCTTCATTTCCTGTCTGCATTGCTGCACGCGCAACAATAATTTGAGCATCTGCTTTTACGCCTACATCTGATTTTGGATTTTCTAATACTTTCTCAGCCGCAACTACAGAATGGTCGTAATCTTTTTTGTCATAATAACACTTCATCAAATTCGCTTGAGCAAAAGTTTTATTCTGAGGGTAATCGGCTTCGCTTTCTAATCTTGTTAGAACTGGAATTGCCTTATCGCAATCTTTTGCTTTCAAATAAATCTGAGCCAATCTGTTTAAAGCTTGTTCTGTAAATTCATTTCTAGGCTGATCAATTACAAACTGATAATTTGCAACAGATTTTGTTTCAGAACCTTCTGCGTAAGTAAGCTGTCCTAAATAGAAATTTGCTTCCAACGCATGCAATCCATTTGGAAATTTAGAAATATAACCTGCAAAACCAGTAATAGCTTGCTTAGAATTGTTTTGGCTGTATTGTTTGAAAGCTGCATCGTAAGTATCGTTATCCAATTCTGCATCGGTAACCGCTACGAAGTCCAACGTACGAACCCAAGTCGCATATTCATCAACTTTTCCAGAATCTACATAAATTAATCTTGCTGTTGCGACCGCTTCTAAAGCTTCTGGTGTTTTTGGGAATTCAGCAGCTACTTTTTTAAATTTCGTCAAAGCCAGTTGATCACGATCTGAATTGTAATAAATCAAACCTTGTTTTAAAATTGCTTTTGAAGTGAATGATCCCTCTTTAAATTCAGAAATCAACTGATCGTATGTTTTTATTGCCTGGTCGTTTTTCTTTTCTGCTACATATGTATTTCCTAACTCAAATAAAGCATCATCACGGTAAGATGATTTTTTGTACATCTGAAGAAAATTATTCAACTCATCTATTTTCTTAGCATTATTTGACATAAATCCGTAAGAAAGCGCTTTTTGGAATTGAGCATAATCTGCATCTACGCCTTTTGCTGCAATTGCTTTTGCATAAGCCTCATTTGCAGCACTATATTTTGAAGTTACAAAACGACAATCTCCCAAACGCAAATAAGAATCATTTAAACGAACTTTATCTGAAGGAGCATTATCAATTTGAGCTTGAAAAGAATTTGCTGCCTGATCGTATTCTTTCAATTTAAAATACGTGTAACCAATATTATAGTTGATGTTTTTATATTCGTCTGTAGATTTTGCCGCAGCCATTCCTGCAAACTGTTTGTAAGTCAGAAGAGCATTTTGCATATCATCATTCAAATATTCTGTTTCTGCTTTCCAGAAAGTGGCACGCGCTGTAAATTCAGGAGTTTTTTGTTCGCTAATTGCGCTTTTGAACATTTTACCCGCTTCTTGATAATTAGATTCGTTATACAATTCTAGTCCGCGGTAAAAAAGCACCTTTTGATAAGCTGCTTTGTTTTCAGCATTTCTATTTTTTTCTAATAAAGCCAAAGCCTCTTTGTAGTTTTTAGAAGAAATATAAGAATCTACTAAAAGTTTTTCTATCTCTGCACGGCTTGAATTGTTTGGATATTTTTTAAGGAAATCCAACAAAATACCAGGAACAGCTTGGTAAGCATTTCCGATATCATAACTCAATTTAGCATAGTTTAAAGTGGCATCTTCTTGAATTTGAGCATTAAAATCCATTTCAGAGGCATTCTTAAAAGCATTCAAAGCTTCTTGTTTTTTACCTGTATTTAAATAGCTTAAACCTAAATGATAATATGCATTTTGCGCCACAAAATCTTTTCCTTCAATAATTTTATTGAACTGGGAAATCGCTTTTTCATACTCTTTTTGCTCGTAATACGCATACCCTAATTGGTAAAAATCGGTGTTGTTCCATTTTCCTTTTTTACCTGCATATTGTTCTAAATACGGAATTGCTTTTCCGTATTGTTTCAAGTTGAAATAACTTTCTCCAATAATTTTATTCAGTTCCGATTTTTCAATATCGTTCGATTTGTTCATGGCTACCAATCCTAAATCAATCGCTTTTTGGAAATTTCCTAACTTGAAATTCATATCAGCTTGATAATAGGAAAGCTTTTCTTTGTACTTTTCTTCACCCGAAACCTCATCAAAATACTTCGTTGCTTCTTTGTAATCGTCACCCTCATAAGCCATAAATCCTAAATAATATTTGGCTTGAGAACCATATTCTTTAGAATTTACCACTTTATTAAAATAGTTCGTTGCTTCTTTTTTCTTTTTAGCACTAAAATAGCTGTAGCCTTTCATGAAGTTAAACTTATCCGATTCTGTTTTACTCATGTAGCTTTCATCCACTTTATCAAACCATTGTAAAGCTTTTGGATAATTTCCTTGTTCGAAGAAAAATTGAGCGGCATCGATATAAGCCTGATTTTGTTTGGTACTTGTTGGATAATCATTTACAAATTGTTCTACCAAAGCATCGGCATTTGCTTTATTAGTTCTTATGGCAGAATTTGCAATATAGTAAGCACAGTCAGACTGCACTTCTTCATTTGTAGTATTGTTTTTTACTTTTTCAAAAATCAATTGTGCCGAAGCATATTGTTTGTCGTTATATAAAGCCAGTGCTTTGTCAAAATCCTTTAATTCATACGTATAAATCGCCGATTTTTGTGCCGAAGCTATAGTCGAAGCAAGGAAAATTTGGAATAAAAAGAACCTGGAAAGTTTACGCATTTTAATAATATTTAGTATTCAAATGTATCATTTTATAAGGGTTATAACGAAACGTTTTGAGGTTTTATTATGAACAAATTATGAAAGTGCCACTATTTTACGCTCTGTAAAACTTCAAATTATTGGTTCTCAAACTTTCTTAAACAAATAATTTTAAACCATATAAGCTTTCTTAAGTTATTATAAGCAGGAACCTTTATAGAGATGCTGTTAAAATGCACTTATATAGCAATTTTATTCAGAATTCAGCGAAATTTATTTTGAATACAACCGTTATCTTATTACTTTTACCATTCAAACCAATTTATTATGTCACAAACCGTACTATCTCTTAAAGAAGTCACTATATATCAAGAAGGAAGAAAAATTATATCTCATATTAATCTAGACGTTAATCATGGGGAGTTCATTTACATTATCGGAAAAACTGGTTCTGGAAAAAGTAGTTTTCTAAAAACTTTATATGCTGATTTACCGTTAATTGAAGGCGAAGGACATATTGTTGAATTTGATTTGGCAACATTGAAAGAAAACGATATTCCGTATTTAAGACGTAAAATCGGAATCGTATTTCAAGACTTTAAATTACTTCCAGACCGTTCAATCAAAGACAATATGCTTTTTGTTTTAAGAGCTACAGGATGGGTCGAAAAAGAAGCCATGCAACACAAAATTGATGAAGTTTTGGATAAAGTAGGCATGAAAGATTTTGTAAACAAAATGCCGCATCAGCTTTCTGGAGGAGAGCAGCAGCGTGTTGCGATTGCAAGAGCACTTTTAAACGATCCAGAATTTATCTTGGCAGATGAACCAACAGGAAACCTTGACCCTCAGACTAGTTCTGAAGTTTTAGAAGTTTTAAAAGCAATTAATGCTGCTGGTAAAACCATCATTATGGCAACTCATGATTATGCTTTATTGATGAAATTCCCATCTAAAACCTTAAAGTGCGAAGATGAAAGAATCTTCGAAGTGGTACAAAGAAGCGTATAATGCTTTCCATTTTAATTCCGGTTTATAATTACAATGTTTTACCGCTTGCTAGCGAACTCGTAAAGCAGTGCAATTCTTGTGGAATTATTTTTGAGATTATTTTTTTAGACGATGCTTCTCAAAAGTTTGCAATTGAAAACGAAAGAATTAATCTATTTGAAAACGCCTCTTATTCTATTTTAGAAAAAAATATCGGGCGAAGCGCGATCCGAAATCTATTGGCTCAAAAAGCAGTTTATGAAAATTTGCTTTTTCTGGATGCCGATACTTTTCCTGCCAATGCAGATTTTCTTTCTGTTTATATTTCTCAAATCAGCAATACTGAAAAGATAGTTTATGGAGGAATTTTATATGAAAACTCTAAACCTCCAAAAAAGCAACTTTTAAGATGGATTTATGGAAAGGAAAGAGAAGCTTTATCAGTTTCCGAACGCATAAAGAATCCGTATCTTTCTTTTCTGACTTTAAACTTTCTCCTAAAAAAAAGTATTTTTTTTAAAGTCAGATTTAACGAAAATATTCCAAATCTAAGACATGAAGACACCTTGTTTTCATTTGAGCTAAAACAAAATCAAATCGAGGTTCTTCATATTGACAATCCCGTTTTTCATCTTGGTTTAGAAGACAGCAAAACATTTTTACAAAAATCTGAAGAAGCCGTTTTAGGTTTGAAGAATTTAATCAACTCGAATTTAATTTCTCCAGATTACGTTAAACTGGCACATTATTTTCAACTCATTAAAAAATATCGTCTTGTCTCTTTAATCGCTTTTGGTTTTAGGATTTTTAAACCTTTATTTAAAAAACAGTTATTAAGCGCAAAACCCTCGCTTTTTCTTTTTGATATTTATAGATTGGGTTATTATTGTTCTCTAAAAACAAAATAAATGGCTTTTTTTTCTATCATTATTCCATTATACAACAAAGAAAATTACGTAGAAAACACAGTACAGAGTGTCTTAGATCAAACTTTTCAGGATTTTGAGATTATTGTTGTCAATGATGGATCTACAGATAAAAGTGAAGAAAAACTAACACAGTATAAAGATTCTAGAATTCAATACTATAGTAAAAAAAATGAAGGCGTATCTACTGCAAGAAATTACGGAATCGAAAAAGCCATTGCTAATTTCATCACTTTTTTAGATGCAGATGATTATTGGCATCCAATGTTTTTAGAAACCATATTCCATAACATTTCAAAACTGCCTGATCAAAAAGTTTTTTCTGCTGCGATTGAGTTTGAAACTTCAAAAAAAACAATTCCTGCAAAATATTCTATTTCAAAAACAAATGAAGAATTTGAAATTGTAAATTACTTTAAAGCAAGTATAAAAGAAACTGCTCTCTGTTCTTCCTGCGCAGTCATTCATAAATCTGTTTTTGCAACAATCGGAAACTTTGACACCAAAATTAAAAGCGGAGAAGATACTGACTTATGGATTCGAATCGGACTTGTTTATCCCATTGTCTTTTCATGGAAAATACTAGCACGTTATGTTTATGATGCTGAAAGCCTTTCTAAAAAAAATGGATTGAAAAATAAAATGGATTTGTCAAAATTTGAAGAGGTCGAAAAAACAAATCCAGACTTAAAATACTTTTTAGATTTAAACCGTTTTTCGCTTGCTATAAAAAGCAAATTAGCTGGAGAAAAACAACTTTTTTACAAATACTACAATCCAATTGATTTAAAAAACTTAGGCTGGAAAAAGAGAATATTACTGCACTTGCCTCCATTTGCTTTGCGCTTTCTAATTTCTTTTAAAACCTTTTTAGCAAATTTAGGCATAGGTTCATCTGTCTTTAAATAATCGGAATTTTTTGTATTCTCGAATATAATCTTCTTCATTAAATTCTCCAGAAGACAAAACCAGACAAACACTTCCTGATGAGAAATTTTTAAGTTCGCGCCAAATGCCAGAAACAATAAGCAAACCAACATTAGGCTTATTTAGTGTAATTGTTTCTATGTTTTTCCCATCTTTTAAAACCACATCAAAACTGCCGCTTAAAGCTATTAAAAATTCCTGCTGTTCGATATGTGCATGCCCTCCCCTTTTGCTTCCGCTTGGCACATCGTATAGGTAATATACTCTCTTGAAAACAAATGGAATAGTATCTCCTTCTAGGACTGAAAGATTTCCTCTTCGATCCTGAATTTTAGGAATTTCTATCAATTGAATGTCTGAAATATTTGTCATTATTAAGTGTTTAGAAGGTTTTTCCATTGGTCCGAAATGTGTTCTAAAGATAAATGGTTTACGCTTTTCGCAGCATTCTGTCTGCAAAAATGATACAATTCACCATCATCTACAAATCGGTTCATAGCTTGAGCAAGAGCTTTTGGATTATGATTTTCGACCAATAAACCATTAAACTCATTCTGAATAATTTCTCGCGGACCAGAATGGCAGTCAACAGCAATAACAGGTGTTCCTAAAGCTAGTGATTCTATAATCGATAACGGAAAACCTTCATAATTACTTGTCAAAATCGTAAACTTTGCTTCTCGAACCTCATTAAAAGGATTTTGTTTAAAGGGAAGAATTTTTACATAATCATTTAAATTCAAATCCTTAATTTTCTGCAAAATAAAATCTTCGTCATCTCCTGATCCCATCAAATGCAAATGATATTCTTTTTCATATATTTTTGATTGTGAAAAAGCTTCTAACATCAATGTGAAATTTTTCACTTTCTCTTCAAATCGTCCAAAAAACAAGATTACTTTTTGAGGTTTTAAGACTGTTTTTTTTAATTCTTCTTCGGCAATAAAAAAAGGATTATAAATCGTAAGTGTATTTTTAAAATCATACAGCTTCCCTGCTTTTTCTTCAATCATTTTTGAAACGCATATTAAAGCTTGTACATTCTTATAAAGTATTTTCGACCAAAATCTTGAAGAAGGAAAATAATCCTTAAAATTAAAGCTGTGAACAATGTAGTAGACTTTCAAATTGCGATAAATAAATTTGATGATTAATTCGCGCAATAAGACATTTTTTGGTCGGCCATCAATAACAATATCGATGTTATTTTGAACTAAATAATTCCTCAGTAACCTTCCTTTTTTCAATTTTCTAAAAACAGAAAAAGAGCCAGTACTTTCTTTTTCCAAATTGAACAAGGCTCCAGTAAACTTGTAATCTATGTCATCATTTACAAGAATAGAATGAACTTCAAGACCAGAACTTTCTAACATAAAAGTAAGCAAAGCGGCAAAACGTTCTGCGCCTCCTTTTCCTAAAGAAATCGAAACGATGGCAACTTTCTTTTTATTCATGTTTTAATCAAAAAAGTAAATATATTTGTCAAATATACACATAAATGAAAGTTTTACTAGTGGGCGAATATAGCCATTTGCATAATTCTTTAAAAGATGGTTTACAGGCTTTAGGACATGAAGTTTTTATAATTGGTCATAATGACGGTTTTAAAAATTTTCCTGTTGATTTTCCTATCCAGAAAAAATGGGATTCTGGCTTTCTGAAAAAAATAAAAATTGCACTTTATAAAATCTCTGGATTTGATATTAGTTCATATCTGACGTTTAGGCAATTTTTAAAATTCAAAAAACAATGTTCTGGTTTTGATGTTGTACAATTGATCAACGAAAACAGCTTTTATTGCACTTATTATTTTGAAAAAAAAATAATTTCAAGCCTTCTAAAAAACAACAAAAAACTTTTCCTTTTAAGTACAGGTTATGATTACTTGAATGTGAAATATTGTTTTGAAAATCCTGACTTTAAATCTATAATTCCGTTATATCTTAATCATAAAATTGATAAAAAATCTTTTGAAAATGTTTTAAAATTCCTCGAAAAAGCATTTTTAAAACTGCATCAGTTTATTTACAAAAACATAAACGGAATTATTGCTACCGATTTAGATTATCATCTTCCTTTACAGGGAAATGAAAAATATTTGGGAATGATTCCGAATCCAATCAATATTGACAAACTTCGTTTTGAGCCACTAGATATCGCTGACAAAATCATTATTTTTCACGGAATCAATAATGAAAATTATCTAAAAAAAGGAAATGACTATTTTGAAAAAGCTTTAGAAATAATTGGTCAAAAATATACCTCAAAAGTTGAAATAATAACGGTTCGTAGTGTTCCTTATGCCAAGTACATTAATTTGTATAACCGCTGTCATATTTTGCTAGATCAAATTTATGCTTACGATCAAGGCTATAATGCACTAGAAGGAATGGCAAAAGGAAAAGTGGTTTTTACAGGCGCCGAAAAAGAATTTACAGCCAGATATAATCTCTCTGAAAAAGTCTGCATAAATGCCATTCCAGATGTTGACTATTTAGTCAAAGAATTGTCTTTTTTAATTGAGAATCAAGATGAAATTATTGCGATTGGAAAACGTGCCAGAGCTTTTATTGAGAGAGAGCATGATTACATCAGGATTACACGTTATTATCAAGATATCTGGATAAACAATTAAAAAAATTATTTCTTTTGTTGCATTAATATTTTCATCTGAGCCTTCAACTTTTCGATTTCTTTATTTTGTTGAATTAGATAAAGCGTAAGTTCTTCAATTTTTTCTTGTTGTATTTTAGACATTTCTCCAAGTTCCAAACCTCGCTCAGTAATTTCTTTTGCTGATGGTACATTTTTTAAATGTCCATTTTTTACAATATAACTCTCCACTTCTTTTAAATCATCTAGTTTATAATCTGAAGCAAAAACATAATCTGCCCAGGTATTATAAACTTTTATCTCTTCTGCACGAATTTTTCCTTTAACAGATAATTTGTATGTATTTCCCCCATCAATAAAATTAGACGTTCCAATACCTAAATTAGTATTTATAAAAACATCATTATCAAACTTTGATTTCCCTGTCTTTACCCAAAAATTATGCTCAACTGGCCACACGGCTCTACCACCAACTGTTAAATAAGATCCGGATTTTGGTAAATCAAAAAAAACATTTGTTCCATCATCGAATATATCAATGAAAACTGTTTGTGTTTTATCACTTAATTTAAAATAACTTGGTCCATTTGCTGTTGCTGTATGTCTAAGTCTATTAGCATCTTGTCTATCCTCTATAGCAAACATAGTTAATGCAGTAGGTGATATATTTGAAGGAGGCACATCATAAAAAGTTAACAATCTACCAGTACTAGTTGATGTTGAATTTTCCCTTAAAGTTCCTACATTTAACAATCTACTTTTTTCATAACGATCTTCATCATTTAAGAATGTATAAGTTGTACTAATTGCTGGAAAACCAGCTATTTCTAACTTTGATTTAGGATTTGTAGTTCCGATACCAACATTAGTATTAGAAGTTGGTGAATTTGCTAAAATACTAGCAGCTCCACCTGCACCTGTACTGATCTGAGCTTTTAATTCTGAAGCAGCTAGAAATAAAATTGCTGCATAAATTGTAGTGGTAATTTTTTTCATGTTATTGGCAATTTTTAAAAATTTTCTTTCAAATTTAATTAAAAGCGTATCCATATATAGATCCCTACCATTATTTATTAAGAATTTTATTAACAACCAAACCATATACAAGACAGTTAAGAAAGCTCCTCTGTTTTTTTCTTTAAAACTGATCTAAAACACAAAAACAATATAATAAAGTAAATAAGATTATTAAGTGCGTGAGCCATTACAACACCTTCAATTTGAAATTCTTTAATAAAATACAAACTAGAAAAATAAAGAATTGACAAAGAAAATAATTCGGTTAAAACAAACATCAAAGTCTTTCTTTTTGCAAAAAACTGATAACCCAAGATTAAAGCACAAACTTTAAAAACATCACCCAAAAGCTGCAAAAAAAACAAATCGGTTACAGGCAAAAACTCTTTTGTAAAAAGCAATTGAATAACAAAAAAGCGACTAAGATAAAGTACTACCAACGCAAGTACAAAAACTGGCAAAATATATTTATAATATTGCAAAAAGATCTTTTTAGTTTCTAAATTATTTTCTGCTTTGGATAATTTTGGCAGAAAATAAACACTCAAAATTGCACTGATAAACATTAAATAATAGCTTGAAATACGCGTCATGGTTTCCCAATATCCAGCTTGCTCTATTCCTAAATCCTGAATAATATTATTTCGGATTGCGAGAAACACAAAAGGGCCAAAAACAGATGAAACCAGCGTCATTAAAGAATAAGCCGAAAGATTTTTCAAAACTTTGAAATCGAAGACATCTAATTTTATAAATTGAAAAATCTGAACCTCTTTTTGAACTAAATAAAGCGTGATAAAAAATAGCAATGTTGGCGCAATTACAATTGCCATTAAAGCTCCAGTCGTTTTAAATTGCATTATCAGAAACACAGAAGTCAACAGCCCCACAATGTTTCCAATAATATTTATACTGATTACTTTTTTAAATCTGCCTAAACCATTAATTACAGCAATAAAAAATATAGAAAGTCCATAAGTTGGCAAGACAAACGATAAGACTTTAAAAACAATTAAATATTCTGTATTTTCTCCAAAGATTTTTTCATTCCAATAAGAAGCTGAACAAAAAAGAATGATGCTTAAGAGAATCGCAACTCCTATTAAACTAATAAAAACCGTAGAAACTATTTTTTGAAGTTCGATTTTAGTTTTCTCATTTTCAGACGTATATTTTACAATTCCGTTTTGAAAACCTAAAGTGGAAATATTTTCTATTGAAGTCAAAAAATTTCTTAGATTCCCCACCAAAGCCATTCCGCTTGGGCCAACAAAAATGGCTAATATTTTCGAAGTAATTAATCCGATTCCAATTTTTAAAGCAACGCTCAAGCTGTTTAAAGAGGTAATCTTAAACAAATTGGTTTTAATTATTTTATTGTAGAAATTCAAATTAGTATTGGTTTAAAATTTCTATAATAAAATCAACCTCAACTTCGGTTAAAACTGGACTCATTGGCAGGCTCAGAACTTCATTATGGATTTTCTCTGTAATTGGAAATGACAGATTATTCCATTCTGGAAAAGCTTTTTGCTGATGTGGCGGAATTGGATAATGAATAACCGTTTGAATATTATTTTGAGTTAAATATTCTTGTAAGTCGTTTCTATTTTCTGTTCGAACAACAAACAAATGAAAGACATGGTTATTTGAAAAATCCCAAAATGGCAACGCTATTTTTTTGTTTTTAATTTCGGATAAATATCGTTTTGCAACTGTTCTTCTTTTCTCATTGTCTGAATCTAAATGGGGTAATTTTAGATTTAAAAAACCTGCCTGCAATTCATCTAATCTCGAATTCAAACCAATGTATTCGTTATAATATTTTTTCTCTGAACCATAATTTCGAAGCGAAAAAAGCACTTTGGCCAACTCCGAATCATTTGTAGTAATCGCTCCACCATCGCCCAAACATCCTAAATTTTTTCCTGGATAAAAACTATAAGCAATTGCTGTTTTTAGATTGTTGTTTTTAGATTTTAGTATTTCAGCTCCGTGAGATTGTGCTGCATCTTCTACAAGTATTAAATCATTTTGTGCGGCAATTTCATTTATTTTATCCATTTCGGCTACTTGCCCGTATAAATGAACAGCCAAAATAGCTTTGGTCTTTGGAGTTATTTTCTCCTGAATTAAATCTGGGTTTATATTATACGTTTCTAATCTAGGCTCAACCAAAACAGGAACTAAATCAGCTTGCAGAATAGCCAAAATACTCGCAATATATGTATTTGCAGGAACAATAACTTCATCCCCTTTTTTAAGTTTTCCGAGTTCGATATACCCTTTAAAAATAACAACTAAAGCATCCAATCCATTTCCAACTCCAATGCAATATTTAGATTGACAATATTCAGCGAAAGCCTTTTCAAATGCTTCCACTTCTTTCCCTAAAATATACCAGCCATTTTCTAAAACCAATTTCAGTTTTTGCTGAAAAGCAGTTTCATACGGTTCGTTTATTTTTTTTAGGTCAAGAAAAGATATCATCTATGTTTTGTTTTAAATAAGAATGCCTTCTAATTTCGTATAATTGGCAGTGTCAACTTCATAGAAATCATGTACTATGGTGCTGGATCCAAAGCTTTCTTTCCAATAAGTTAATCCTTCGTTTAGATTTTTTCCTTGATTTTCATTTGAAATTCCAAAATCAAAAAAACGTTTTTTAGAAAAACGCTCATTAATTAGGTAATGAAAAAGATAATCTAAACTCCCTAAATCTTCTTTGTCTGGATCTTTTGAAATATACTGGCAATGTGCCACATTTTTTGTTTCAAAAATCGTTGTCCCGCCAACAATTTCATCATTTTTATAAATATTAAACTGATGAATATTTTCAGAAAAAAGCGATTTTAATCTGTTTATTTCATCAATTGAATGAACTGGCGCTGCATGGTGTGTTTTTTCTAAATTCGGAATAAGAATTTTGCTCCAAAACAATTCAAACTGATTCTCTTCTTTAATAATCAATTCGTTGGAAATTGCTTTTTTTAGTCCTCTTTTTCTAATTTTAGAAATTGTTTTTTCTTGCTGCAAATCTAGTACAGAAAGAGAATCTCTTCTCACAAGCTTTGCTTCTGCCAGAAATAAACTGTACAAAATTTCTTCTGCAGGTTTCAAATGATAAATTGAAGGAAGGGTTTTAAAGTATAATTTATCCAAATTATTTTCTTTCAGAAAAAACAACACCTCTCTAAAAATATCAATAACCCCTTTTTGTTTGATTTGATCTTTATAAACAAGTCCGCCATACGTTAAACCTTGATGAGAATGTATCGCATTTCCTTTTTTATTGGCGGGAATAATAGCAAGCAGTTTTTTATCTTCAAAAACCAAAAGCGAAAAATCTTCGAAGCGATCTTTGTGGTATTCCATAAAATCGCGATGAAACAAAAAAGTTGCATTTTTAGCCTGAGCAACAAAATCGTTCCAAACCGAATAATCTTTCTGATCGTATTTCTTAATGATAAATTTCGACATACTCAATTACATATGATCAAATGCCTTTAAATGCCATTTGTATTTAACTGCCATTAATCGAATCATAATAATAACAAGAGAAGTAACTAAGTATAAAATATCGTCATTTAAATTGAGTTTTCGCAATCCAAAAAATACAATTCCTCCAAAAATACAGATGGTTGCATAGATTTCTTCTCGAAAAACGTTTGGAATTTCATTACATAAAATATCGCGAATTACGCCACCAAAACAGGCAGTCATTGTTCCCAACGCTATACAAATTGCTGGATGAAGTCCTGTCACTATTCCGCGTTCAAGTCCTATTAAAGTAAAAACTCCAAGCCCAATTGTATCAAAGAGAAACAATGAGGTTCGAAGTTTATCAAATCTTTTTCTGAAAATAATGGCTAGAAAAAATCCTAAGATAATCACATACACGTATTGCATGTCACGCATCCAGCCAACGGGAGTTCTCCCAATTAAGACATCACGAAGCGTTCCTCCGCCAACTGCAGTAACAAATGCAATGATAAAAACACCAAACGGATCTAGTTTTTTGTGCATTGCTGTTAAGGCACCAGACATAGCAAACGCCATTGTCCCAATAATATCAAGTAAGTGAAACATTTTTTCTGAGTTACAAAGATGTAAAGCGTCAAAGTTACAAAGTTGTAAGGAATAATCTTAGTAAATCTGACTCAGAAAAATAACTGTTCTTTTTTCTAAGCTAAAAAAAAAGCAAAGTATCAAAGCTACAAAGTTGTAGAGAACAATTTTAGCCAATCCTACTCGTAGAAATACTTACTATTTTTTTACATAAATCGGACTTCTTTTTAATAAATACGAAATAGAATCCATCCATCCATCTTTTAATGCTAGCAAAGGTTTACGGGTTTGAGAGTAGATTTTATCTGTGTTTCTGTACATATCAAAATAAACCGTATAGTAGTAATAGGTTTGGTTGTTTGCTGTTGTGGTCGAAATATCGCTGGTTGTTACTTTTTTATTGTTATTGCTTACTTTAGCATTTCCGCTATCATAAGTGGTAGCCGTAGTGCCAGTTCCAATAGTGTATGAAACTTTTGCAGCAACAATATTATCCACTCCTAATATTTTTTCCAGATCTTCTATTGGCGTTTCGTCAACATTATTATGGTCAATTCCAGCCTTGTGCAATAAACTGTTTGTTGTTCTTAAGTCCTGAACCGTTAACGGGAAAATATTAGACGATTTATCTAATAACTTGTTATACAAATCGTTTTGAGCAAATTTTGCCATATCCTCAGAACCTTGCTGACTATCTGCATTTACGTACGGAATGGGCAACACAGCAATTGTATTGTGCTGTTTCTCTGCACTTACTATGTTTGGAGATGACGTACTTTGAACACTGTTTGTTGCATTTGGAGAAATGTCAAAGGTTTGAGATCTTCCGCTTGCAAAATCGATCTTCGCAATCTGAGAAACGTCTAGCGAGATCTGAACGGTTTCACCTGGAAGTGAATATTCAACTGTTTTATCAGACATTTTTAAAACCGTACATTCAATAATCTGATAATCTCTTTTTATAATTTTATCTAATTTTTTTCCGCTTTGAGCAAAACTTACGCAAGCAGATAATAGCACTAGTAATACGAGAAAAGGCTTTGTAATTTTCATTTGTTTGGAAATTTTATGAATTAATTATCTACATATAAATTTACGAAGAAAAAATAAAAAATAATCAGCAAAAATTAGAAAAATCAAATAATTCTTCAAAGAAAAAAATCACATGTTTTGAGTATAAAAATTATAATCTTTTAAAATTATTCGAATAAAATCGCTGTTGTTTCCAGATTGATTTTTAATGCCTGTTACGCTTTCAATTTTTGCCACTAATTTGTAAATAACTTCGTGATCATTTTTAGCTGCTGCTTTTTGATACGTTTCCTTAATAATTCGCATATCATTGTCTGAAAGCTTGATAACCAAAGGATACGTTGGCACATAGGCCTCACCGATTTCTTCTAGAATAGTATGGCTGATATTAATTCTATTCTTTAAAGTAATCACTGCTGTTCCTGCTGCCATGTCTCCCAATCGTTGCGATTTCTGACTCGTAATAACCGAAATAAGTCCTGGAAGTCCAAAAAAAGTAAAGAAGTCAATTACCCTAAAAAACCATCGAATTAAATAATCTCCAAAACCTGCTTGATAACCGTCAATTTTAACGACTTTAATTTTTAATAATTTTTTACCAAGTGACTGTCCTTCAAAAACACTTTCTAAAACCAGCGAGTACACTATAGCTGGTGAATAGAGTATTAAAAAAATTGCGCCTCGCGACCAACCATCCAAGTTAACCATCAGTCTATCTAGCTGTAACCAATCAAAAAGTATTATTGAAAGCGCTGTTATATAACAGATTATGATAAACAAATCAATAAAAAAAGCTCCTAGTCTTTCACCAACAGAAGCGGCGATAAAATTTATTTTGACATTTTGTGTCGTATTAATAGATAATTCTGACATATTTCATATTTTAGCCTACAATGAGAGAAATCGCCTTTATAAAACAAAACAGAGAAAAATGGCTCGAGTTTGAGCTGGCAATTTTTGGTAAAGCTAAAAAAAATCCTGATGAATTAGCTAATTTGTACATTCAAATGATGAATGATTTATCTTACGCACAGACGTATTACCCTAAAAGTAAAACGGTTGTATATCTGAATCATCTTGCTTCTCAGATTTATCAAAAGATTTATAAAACCAAACGCACAGACCAGAATCGAGTTATAGATTTTTTTAAAATCGAAGTTCCTTTATTGGTCTACGAATACAGAAGGTATTTGGTATATGCTTTTGCTTTGTTTTTTGTTACTGTTTCAATCGGAGTTCTTTCTGCTCGCTATGATCGTGATTTTGTACGTCTGATTTTAGGCGACGAATATGTCAATATGACTTTAGAAAACATCAAAAAAGGCAATCCGATGGCCGTATATGGTTCGGGAAGTAATTGGGGAAGCTTTATTGGAATTACTGTAAACAACTTATTTGTAGGTGCCAAATGTTATTTCTACGGTATTTTTGCAGGAATTGGAACTTTTAATGTTTTTCTTCAAAACTGTATCATGCTGGGTTCTTTTCAATATTTTTTCTACGAACAGGGTGTTTTCTGGAAAAGTGTTCGAGGAATTTGGATTCATGGTTCTATGGAAATTTTCGCGATTGTAATCGAAACTACTGCTGGGTTTATTTTAGGCGCTTCTATCCTATTCCCTAAAACTTTTTCGAGAATGAATTCTTTTAAAATTGGTTTCAAAAATAGCTTCAAAATTTTCTTAAGCACTTTTCCTTTTACGATAAGCGCGGGATTTTTAGAAGGTTTTATCACAAGATATTCTATCGATATGCCCAATTGGCTAAGCAGTTTTATTATCTTGTTTACACTTGCAATAATTTCATTTTATTACTTGATATACCCTTTTATAGTACACAAAAAATTTCATTCTTTAACTGCCGAAAAACTTTAAGACCAAGTAATGACAAGATTATTATTTATTTTATCTTTTCTTTTGTGCTGTGGTATTTCTCAGGCTCAGGATTCTATTCCTATTACTGAAGATCCTCCAAAAATTACTGCAATTAAATATACCGAAGAGGACATCCAAATAGATTCTGGAACTGTAGAAGCAAGACATTTTGAAAAGAATTTCAAGAAAAAATATACCGATAAAGAATTTATTTACGAATACAAAGCTCCCGAAAAAAATTGGTGGGATCACTTTAAGCATTGGCTAGCAAGACAAATTTTTAATTTATTTAATTTCAGCAGCCTAAAAACATCGCTAAATTTTGTTGCTATTTTATTCAGAATAATTGCTGTTTTGGTGGTAATTGTTTTGATTTATTTTATTGCAAGAGCCTTAACCAAACAAGAAGGAAGATGGATTTTTGGAAAAAATGCCAACAAAAAAACATTATTCTATTCTGATGCCGAGAAAAACATTCATCTTTTAGATTTCGAAAAACTCATTAAAGAAAGCATCGAGGCGGGCGAAAGAAGAATCGCAATTCGATATTATTATTTATGGCTTTTAAAGGTAATGGCGCAGAATAATTATATTGATTGGGATATCGAAAAAACCAATTCCGATTATTTGTACGAATTGCACAACCCTGCTCATAAAGAAGAGTTCACCTATCTTTCTTATTTGTACAATTATATTTGGTACGGCGAATTTGAAATTGACGACATAGTATTTAGAAAGACTGAAAACAGATTTAAAAAAGCATTAAAAACCTTTGGTAATGGATAATAAAGTTAAAATATACATTGCTATTCTGGTTTTAATTTTCGGAATAACATTATTGGTAGACAAAGGACAGCCAAAACCTATTGATTGGACGCCTACGTACTCTGTTGATGATAAAATTCCGTTTGGTTTATACATTTTTGATCATGAAGCAGACGGACTTTTCAAACAAAAAGTAGAAAGAATTTCGACACAAACTCCGTACGAATATCTAGATTCGCAATATGATGCAAGAGAGAATGTAGAAACGTATAAAATAAAAGGAACTTTTGTTAACATTTCTGAAGTAAATAATATTGACGAGCAGTCAATGAAAGAAATTTTATATTTTGTTTCTCACGGAAATAATGCTTTTCTAAGTATGAAAGTATTTCCGAAAGTATTGCTGGATTCTTTAAAAATAGAATTAAAAACCGATTTTATGCCCGTTGACAGCGTTTCGGTTTGGATGGCGAATAAAAAAGTAAACTCTAAAAAATATACTCTTAATACAGGATTAAGCGATTACTTTTCAAAAATAGACACTTTAAACACAAAAGTTTTAGGCTATCAAAATAGTACTAAAAACAAAAGACAAATCAATTTTATAGAAGTGCCTTATAAAAATGGTTATCTCTATCTGCACACGCAGCCAGTAGCTTTTACCAATTACAATCTGCTGAAAAAAAACTATTATCAGTACACCGAAAATCTACTCTCCTATATTCCGAAAGGAAATATTTTTTGGTACAATAAAAGCTTTAACGACCAACGAATTTCAAGTTCTCCGTTGCGATATATCTGGAGTCAGCCCGCTTTAAAATCGGCTTGGTATTTAGGCTTAATCGGAATTCTTATTTTTATGATTTTCAATGCAAAACGAAAACAACGCATTGTTCCGATTATAAAACCGTTACAGAATTTAACTGTTGAATTTACCAAAACAGTTGGAAATCTATATTATCAGGAAGGCGATCATACCAATATTATTGATAAAAAGATTATTTACTTTTTAGAAAAAATAAGAACCGATTATTTGCTTGATACCACCAAACTCGATGATGATTTTATAACCAAATTACATTATAAAACAGGAAAGGACGAAAAAGATATTCGAGACTTGGTGCAATTAATTAATGACCACCGAAATAGTTATCACGGAAGTCTAGAAGAAGACCTTCTCAGAATAAATAAAGCAATAGAAAAGATTTTACATTAACTAAAATAGTTTGCCGCCGATTGACTAAAAAAACCTTTTTAATCTTTTAAATCAGTGGCTAAAAAAATAAAAAAAGACCAAATTATGGACGATATCAATACAACATCAAGTGAAATCACAAACGAAAATGTGAATTTTGAAACGAGAATTAACTTAGCGCCTCTTTTAGAACACGTAAACACGATTAAGAAAGAAATAGAAACGGTAATTGTTGGTCAGCACAAAATGGTTGATCAGCTTTTGGTAGCTATTTTATCAAACGGTCACGTTCTTTTAGAAGGTGTTCCTGGAGTTGCCAAAACAATTACGGCCAAATTATTGGCTAAAACGTTAAACATTGGTTTCAGTAGAATCCAGTTTACGCCCGATTTAATGCCTTCTGATATCCTAGGAACTTCAATTTTCAATCTGAAAAACTCAGAATTTGAATTCAAAAAAGGGCCAATTTTTTCTAATTTGATTTTAATTGATGAGATCAATCGTGCTCCTGCAAAAACACAGGCAGCTCTTTTTGAAGTTATGGAAGAACGTCAAATTACAATCGACGGATCTGGTTATCAATTAGAAACTCCGTTTTTGGTAATTGCAACGCAAAACCCTATTGAACAAGAAGGAACGTATCGTTTGCCTGAAGCGCAATTAGACCGTTTTCTTTTCAAAATCACTATTGATTATCCAAAATTAAATGAAGAAATTTTGATCATTCAGAGAGAACATTCTTTACAAGATCACGGAAAATTAGATGCGATAAAAACTATTCTTTCTTCTGATGAAATTAAGCAATATCAAGGTCTAGTAAAACAAATTAGAGTAGAACAAAATTTACTGGAATACATTGCCAGAATCGTGGTTAATACACGCGAAAATGCCTTTTTATATTTAGGAGCTTCGCCTCGTGCTTCGATTGCTATTTTGAACGCCTCAAAAGGTTTTGCTGCAATCCGCGGACGCGATTTCGTTACGCCTGAGGACATTAAAGAAGCTGCAATTCCTGTTTTACAGCATCGTGTTATTGTTGCGCCTGAACGTGAAATGGAAGGAATTACAAGCTCTGAAATTATTAAACAGATTATCGAAACAGTAGAAATTCCGAGATAATTGTGAATGGTAAATGGTGAGACGGCTTTGACTTTGTTAAGTCTAACAACTTGAAACTTGAAACTTTAAACCTGAAACAAAAGAAAACTTGAAACAAAAAAAATGAAATTCATAAAAAGTCTGTATCTGAACAATTTCTTTTTCTATGTGCTAATAGGCATTATAGGATTGTTTATCTGTGCCTTTATTTTTCCAAATATGTATAATGCAGTTTGGTTATTGGTTTTAGGTTTGGTTACTTTTTTAGGACTTGACATTTTACTTTTATATTTATCGCGAATAGGACTTGAAGCAGAAAGAATTACGCCCGAAAAATTATCGAACGGAGATTTAAATCCAATTACAATCAATCTTAAAAATCATTATACTTTTCCTATTTCGGTTAAGATTATTGATGAAATTCCGTTTCAATTTCAGATTCGCGACTTCAAAATAAAAAAAACAATAAAAGCAGCCACACAAAAAGAGATTGGTTACGATCTTCGTCCAACAGAACGTGGAGAATACCATTTCGGTTCTTTAAATATTTACGTTTCTTCGCCTTTAAGACTTATTTCTAGAAGATTTTCTTTTGATAATAATCAAATGGTTCCAACCTATCCTTCTTATATTCAATTAAGAAAATACGATTTGATTGCTTTTTCAAACAATTTATTTCAATACGGAATCAAAAAAATACGCCGCATTGGCCATACAATGGAGTTTGAGCAAATCAAGGAATATGTGCAGGGAGATGATTTACGAACATTGAACTGGAAAGCGACTGCAAAAAGAAACTCCTTGATGGTTAATCAGTATCAGGATGAAAAATCGCAGTCGGTTTATATGGCAATCGACAAAGGCCGTGTCATGCAAATGCCTTTTGACGGATTAAGTTTGTTGGATTATGCTATTAATTCTTCTTTAGTTTTATCAAATGTGATTCTGAAAAAACAGGACAAAGCGGGACTATTTTCTTTTTCTAAAAAAGTAGAAAATAGAGTTTTTGCAGAAAGAAGAGGTTCTCAAATGCAAAAGATCCTAGAAACTTTGTACAACGTGAAAACCGATTTTTTCGAAAGCGATTACAGCCGATTATATGTTGATATTAAGAAAAATATCAATCAGAGAAGTTTAATTATTTTGTACACGAATTTTGAAACAATGGACGGTCTAAATCGTCAATTGCCTTATTTAAAAGGAATTGCTAAAAGCCATTTATTGGTTGTGGTTTTCTTTAGTAATACAGAATTAAACAGCATCATCAATAAAAAAACAACTACAATTCAGGAAGTTTACGACAAAGTAATTGCCGAAAAATTCATGTTCGAAAAGCGATTAATTGTAAACGAATTGAAGAAATATGGAATACATTCGGTTCTGACACAACCAGAAAATCTTACGCTTGACGCAATAAATAAATATTTGGAGATTAAGTCGAGAGGGATTTTATAGCCATGCTTAATCTGTTAACTTATGGTTATTTTAAAGACTGGATTTACTATTATCTCTTTTATTAAATTAGTTTTGAAAGAAAATAACAATCTCAAAATAACAACATAAAAACAGATAAAAAATGAAAAAAGCAATTCTATTTCTGTTCATCTTACTAAGCATTCAATCTCAAGCCCAAAAGACAGAAAACATCATTATCATCACTACAGATGGTTTCAGATGGCAGGAAGTCTTTAAAGGTATTGATCCTGCGATTGCCAATGATAAAAAATTCAATCAAGGAGACAGCGCTTATATTTATAAAAAATATAGTAATTCTGATGTCAAAGAAGCTCGTAAAAAGCTAATGCCTTTTTTCTGGTCTGAAATCGCTTCGAAAGGTCAGATTTATGGAAATAGAGATTTAGGAAATAAAGTTGACGTAGCCAATCCATATTGGTTTAGTTATCCTGGTTATAGCGAAATTATGACTGGAAATGTTGACCTGAAAGTCAATTCAAACGGTTACAAAGCCAATCCGAATGTCAATGTTTTAGAGTTTTTAAATCAACAATCTAAACTAAAAGGAAAAGTTGCCGCTTTTGGCGCGTGGGATGCATTTGACAGAATCTTGAATGAAGAAAGAAGTGGTTTTCCGGTAATTTCTGCTTTTGATAAAGTAGGAGGAAATAAGCCAACTGCAACGCAAAAACTGCTTAACGAAATGCGTGATAATTCGTTTAAACCTTTTCATGAAGATGAATGTTTAGATGTTTTCACACATTATCAAGCATTAGACGAATTAAAAAATAAAAAGCCAAAAGTGCTTTACATTGCATATGGCGAAACCGACGAGTGGGCGCATCACGCACAATATCGTTCGTATTTAGATGCGGCAAATCAGGTCGACAAATGGATTCAGGAAATCTGGAATTTTGTTCAAAACGATCCACAATACAAAAACAAAACAACCTTATTTATAACCGTAGATCACGGCCGAGGCGACAAAGTAAAAACGCAATGGACAGATCACGGCTCTGATGTTCCTGGCGCTTCTGAAATTTGGTTTGCCGTAATGGGACCCGAAATTGCTCCAAAAGGCGAAATCAAAACAAATTCTCAACTTTATCAGAAACAGTTTGCTCAAACTTTAGCAAAAATTATGGGTTACGATTTCAAAACGGATCATCCTGTAGAAACTGAGATCAAAGAAATTTTTGAGAAATAGTTTTTTTTGCCACGAATTACACGAATTTTCACGAATTAGAATTAGTGTATTTTGTGAAATTCGTGGCAAAAAAATAATGCTATATCTACAAGGTTTTAAAAACCTTGCGAGAAGAAAAAAACTCTGTACCTTTGCCACTCTGCAACTTTGAGCCTTAAAAAAATGAAACAAATCACTTCAATTCAAAATCCGTTTATCAAATCTTTGGTTTTACTTCAAGAAAAAGCAAAAGCCAGAAAACAAACTGGAACATTTTTGATTGAAGGGCAACGCGAAATTTCATTGGCTATAAAAGGCGGTTACGAAATCGAAACGGTTTTGTTTTTACCCGAATTAGTTTCAGAAAGCGAAATCAATAAACTGATTCAGAATTCATTTCAAATTATAGAAATCAATAAAGACGTTTACCAAAAATTAGCGTATCGTGATACAACGGAAGGGATTTTAGCTGTTGCGAGAACCAAATCATTGAAATTATCAGATTTAAAATTATCTGACAATCCATTAATTTTAGTGGTAGAATCTTTAGAAAAACCAGGCAATATCGGTGCTGTTTTACGTACTGCAGATGCTGCCAATTTAGATGCGGTTTTAATTGCTAACCCAAAAAGCGATTTATACAATCCGAATATTGTGCGTTCTAGCGTTGGCTGTTTGTTTACCAATCAAATTGCAACAGGAACGACTACTGAAATAATTTCATTTTTAAAAGAAAAAAAGATCAATTTCTACAGCGCTACTTTGCAAAATTCGACTTCATATCATACTCAAAACTTCACTACTCCAACTGCTTTGGTCGTTGGTACAGAAGCAACAGGTTTAACTCAAGAATGGCGCGACGAAGCCACTCAAAACATCATTATTCCAATGCAAGGAGAAATCGACAGCATGAATGTGTCTGTTGCTGCTGCAATTTTAATTTTCGAAGCAAAAAGACAAAGAGGTTTTTGATTTTTGATTTTTGATTTTTGATTTTCTAAAAGTCACTTCGCTCCTTTTTGGAATTTGGGATTTAAAAAAAATGAAATTTTATCCCTCCAAAAATCTAAAATCTTCACTCTAAAATCTACAATCATATGGCCTTGCGTATGTTCAAACTAATTCTTATTTTTAGTACTTGAACTATGCCGTTATGACAGAAATAGATATTGAAAAAGAAAACAAAGCTATTGCGCAGGAATACAAAGAATTACTCCGAATAAGTTACCAAACTTTAAGCCCAACAGACAAAAAATTAATTCGAAAAGCTTTTGATGTAGCCGTTGATGCCCACAAAGAACAGAGACGTAAATCGGGCGAAGCGTATATCTTTCATCCTATTGCAGTTGCAAAAATTGTTGCCTCAGAAATTGGTCTGGGAGCGACCTCTATCGCCGCGGCCTTATTACACGATGTTGTTGAAGACACTCCTGTAACTGTTGATGAAATAGAACGTCTATTCAATCCGAAAGTGGCACAGCTTGTCGAAGGCTTAACAAAGATTTCATTAGTTCAAAAAGATTTGAATGCCTCAATGCAGGCTGAGAATTTTAGAAAAATGATTCTGACATTGAATGATGATGTTCGTGTAATTTTGATCAAATTGGCCGATCGTTTGCATAATATGCAAACCATGGATTCGATGGCGGAATACAAACAAACCAAAATTGCTTCTGAAACGCTATATATTTATGCTCCTCTGGCCCACCGTTTGGGACTTTATAACATTAAAACCAAACTTGAAGATTTAGGATTAAAATATACAGAACCGGCAGTTTATAACGATATTGTAAGCAAGATTCGTGAAACAAAAGAAGAACAAGATGCTTACATCAAAGATATTTCAGATGTTTTAAAGAAATCTTTGGATAGCGAAGGTGTAGACTATATCATCAAAGGAAGACCAAAATCTATTTATTCTATTCGTCGAAAAATGCGTGCGCAAAACGTGACTTTTGACGAAGTTTATGATAAGTTCGCACTTAGAATTGTGTACAAAGCCGATCCGCATGAAGAAAAATTCATTGCCTGGAAAATATATTCTATCGTAACAGATCATTATCGCCCTAGCCCTAGCCGTTTGCGCGACTGGATTTCATCACCAAAATCAACTGGTTATGAAGCGCTTCACATTACGGTTATGGGACCAAAAGGACGCTGGGTTGAAGTTCAAGTTCGAAGTGAACGTATGGACGAAATCGCAGAAAAAGGTTATGCAGCGCATTATAAATATAAAAACGGTGCAACAGAAGAAAGCGGTTTAGACACTTGGCTGAATCTTCTTCGCGAAGCGTTGGAAAATCCTGAAACCAATGCGGTTGATTTTGTGGAAGATTTCAAAATGAATCTGTATTCTAAAGAAATCTTCGTTTTTACTCCAAAAGGAGAAATCAAATCACTGCCCAAAGGTGCTACCTCTCTTGATTTTGCTTTTAGCATTCACTCTGAAATCGGAATTAAAACTCGCGGAACTCGTGTAAACGGAAGACTAGTTCCTTTAAATTACGAATTAAAAAGTGGTGATCAGGTGGAAGTAATTACTTCTCCAAACCAGAAGCCGACTGTAAACTGGCTAGAATACGTAACGACTTCAAGAGCTAAAAATAAAATTAAAAACGTTCTTAACGAGAACACTAAAAAAATTGCAGAAGAAGGAAAAGAATTACTTGTCAGAAAATTAAAACACCTAAAAGTTACATTTAACGAACAGGTTACAAACGAGTTAGTTAATTTCTTCAAACTAAAAACAAGTTTAGATTTATTTTATAGAGTTGGAATTGGTGCCATTGAAAATCAGCAGTTAAAAGATTATGCGGCGCAGAAAAGCAATTCGTTTATTAATTTCTTTAAAAATAAAATTAAACGAACGAAAGATACCGCAGATGAGGATATTCACAAACCAGTTATTAGCAGCAACTATGACATGCTGGTTTTTGGAACCGAACATGATAAATTAGACTATAAACTTTCGCAATGCTGTAATCCAATTCCTGGTGATGATGTTTTTGGTTTTGTTACCATAAACGAAGGAATAAAAGTGCATAAAAAAGACTGTCCGAACGCGATCGGAATGCAGTCTAATTATGCGTACAGAATCATGAGCGCCAAGTGGATTGATTCTTCGCAAGAGGAATTCAAAGCCATTATCAATATTACAGGGATGGATGTTTTAGGACTTACCAACCAATTGACAAAAGTAATTTCAAACAATATGAGCGTAAATATTCAAAGTATTTCGCTTAGTACCGATGCTGGAATTTTCCACGGACAAGTTGCCGTAATTGTTAAAAACAATACAATTTTAAAAAAAATGATCAGCGCCATCAAGAAAATTGACGGGGTTGATAAGGTTACTAGAGAGTATAGAACTTAAACTAATCAACAAACATTAATCATGGAAAATGAATCCTTAGAAATTCCAAAAGTAGAATTTGATGAAAATGGAGAGCTTTTAATTACTGCTTCTAAATCTTCATCAAAAGATGATTTTGATTTTTTTCAAGGAAAATCTGTTATTCGCAACAGAAAATTAAAATCCAGATTAACGAATTGCAATGAGTGGATTGAATTTCCTTCAACACAGGAAATGTACAAGATTCTAAATGGAATTGGGAACATTGATAATTTTCTAGCCACTTTTGATGGAGAACCTTTTGAAGGTATGACAGTAAGATTATTTAATCCGATAACAAAATTGTGGAGCATTTACTGGTCAGATTCTACTACGGGAACATTAGACAAACCTGTAGTTGGCTCTTTTGAAAATAAGGTTGGACATTTTTTTTCTCAAGATGTTTTTGATGATAAACCCGTTCTTCAAGTATTTCGATGGGATGCCCGAGACGAAAAGAATCCGATCTGGAGCCAAGCAATGTCTGATGACAAAGGAGAAACTTGGGAATGGAACTGGTATATGTTTATGACGAAATCAAGTTAGCCATTGTTAGTTTTATCATAAATTAAAAAAATTATGTTAATTAAGCCAAATTAGGCTTTCAAAATATTTTTGACGTAAAAGCCTGTGTTTAGTGCATTATGACTAATCAAAAACATGTTTAAACGTTAAACTTTAAACCCGAAACTTTTATTCATTAAAAATAAAAAATTATCTTTGCCGGATATGACACTTATTTCAACTGACAACACTAAGAATCAAGAAATTGTAAAAAATGTTTTTACACTATATCTTGAGCAAAAAGGGCATCGCAAAACTCCTGAGCGTTATGCTATACTTCAGGAAATTTACGATAGCGAGGAGCATTTTGATATAGAAAACCTTTATATCAAAATGAAAAACAAAAACTATCGTGTGAGTAGAGCTACTTTATACAACACGATCGAGTTATTGTTGGACTGCGCTTTGGTTAGAAAACATCAATTTGGGCAAAATCAGGCTTACTACGAAAAATCATATTTTGATAAACAGCACGATCATATCATTATGACAGATTCTGGTGAAGTAATCGAATTTTGTGATCCAAGAATTCAGACTATCAAAAAGACTATCGAAGAAATTTTTGATATTGAAATTACAAATCACTCGCTTTATTTCTACGGAAACAAAAAGCAAAATTCAAATTCTTAGTCTTTTAAAAATTAGACTTTTCGAAAAAATTAAAAAAAATAAAATTAACTACATAATCAGTAGGGCAACTTAGATTGCCTCAACGCAAATTAAAACAGAATGACCGTAGATTTATTACTAGGATTACAATGGGGAGATGAAGGTAAAGGAAAAATTGTTGACGTACTTACCTCAAATTACGATATTATTGCACGTTTCCAAGGAGGACCAAATGCAGGACATACATTAGAATTTGACGGAATTAAACACGTACTAAGAACGATTCCTTCTGGAATTTTTCATAAAAATTCAGTAAATATCATCGGAAATGGAGTTGTAATTGACCCTGTAGTTTTCCAAAAAGAAATCGAAGGCTTAGAGAAATTCAACCTTGATATCAAAAGCAAATTAATTATCTCTAGAAAAGCACACTTAATTTTACCAACTCACCGTTTGCTTGATGCGGCTTCTGAAGCTTCTAAAGGAAAAGCAAAAATTGGTTCTACCCTTAAAGGAATTGGACCAACTTACATGGACAAAACTGGTAGAAATGGTTTACGTGTTGGAGATATCGAATTAGAAGATTTCAAAGAGCGTTACAGAGCTTTAGCTGACAAGCATGAGGCAATGATTGCTTTTTATGATGTTGCTATTCAATATAATTTAGCTGAATTAGAAAAAGAATTCTTTGAAGCTATTGAAGAACTTAAAAAATTAGATTTCATTGACAGTGAAGAATACATGCACCAAGCTCAAAAAGCTGGAAAATCTATTCTTTGCGAAGGTGCTCAAGGATCATTATTAGATGTTGATTTCGGAACTTATCCTTTTGTAACTTCATCAAACACTACTGCTGCTGGAGCTTGTACTGGTTTAGGAATTGCTCCTAACAAAATCAAAGAAGTTTACGGAATTTTCAAAGCTTACGTGACACGTGTAGGTAGCGGACCTTTCCCAACTGAACTTTTTGACGAAGTTGGTGCTACAATGGCAAAAGTTGGTAACGAGTTTGGTTCTGTAACTGGAAGACAAAGACGTTGCGGATGGTTAGACCTTGTTGCTTTAAAATATGCAGTTCAAGTAAATGGAGTTACTCAGTTAATGATGATGAAAGGAGATGTTCTTTCTGGTTTTGAGACTTTGAAAGTTTGTACAGAGTACAACTATAAAGGTCAAAACATTTCTCACTTTCCTTACAATATCGAACCAGAAAATGTTACTCCGATTTACAAAGAGTTTAAAGGATGGAAACAAGATTTGACAGGATTGACAACTTACGATCAATTACCTATTGAGCTAAAAGAATATATTGAGTTTATTGAAAAAGAAATCGAAGTGCCAATCAAAATTGTATCGGTTGGACCAGACAGAAAGCAAACAATAACAAAATAATACATTTAAACGCTCTGATAATCAGGGCGTTTTTTTTTTATGAAATAATTTTTCAAAATGAGAAAGAATCCAGAAATCGAAATAACAGATACCAAATTACTATCAGATAATTGGTACGTATTAAACAAAGTTACTTTCAACTACAAAAAAGAAAACGAAAAAACAGAATCACATATTCGTGAAGTTTACGATCGTGGAAATGGCGCTGGAATATTATTATACAATACTGCTAAAAAAACAGTTGTATTAACGAGACAATTTCGTTTGCCAACTTATCTTAACGGAAATAAAACCGGAATGATGATTGAGGTTTGTGCTGGACTTTTGGACAAAGACAATGCAGAACAAGCTATTATTCGCGAAACAGAAGAAGAAACTGGATATCGTTTAAAAAAGGTCCAAAAAGTAATCGAAACGTATATGTCACCTGGATCTGTAACAGAGATTTTATATCTTTTCGTTGGAGAATATGACGAAAGTATGAAAGTTAGTTCAGGAGGCGGATTGGATGCTGAACAGGAAAATATCGAGGTTTTAGAGTATACTTTTGATGAAGCTTATGCAATGATTGAATCGGGCGAGATTACAGACGCAAAGACTATTATGCTTTTGCAGCATGCAAAAATAAAAGGTTTGATTTAAAGTAATTTTTATACTTTAGATTTAAAATCTAATTGATATAAAGATTAAATGAAATTCTTCAGAAACAAAAAAAGATTAATAAAAGCTATCGCACTCATTTTTTTAATTATGAATATGATAGCTTTTTTTCATGCCTACAAATTCACTCATTTTTCAGATGATAATTCTGAAAAAACAAAAAGTCCTAACAAATTATCTGTATTAGAAAAAACAAAAACATTGTTTTTTGGAGTCAATAACCCTAAACCTAAAAACACCAAATTCCCAACTCAAAGCTTTCAAACAATAACTCTAAAAAGTAACAAAGAAATTGAGTGCTGGTTTATCGAAACCCCAAAAGCAAAAGGAACAATTATATTATTTCATGGCTACGGAAGTGAAAAATCATCTATGATTAAAAAATCAGATGAGTTTTTAAAATTAGGCTACAATGCAATGTTGGTCGATTTTATGGGCAGTGGAAATTCAGAAGGTAATCAAACCACAATTGGTTTTAAAGAAGCGGATCAAGTAAAAACATGTTTTGATTCTATATCGAAAAAAGGAGAGAAAAATATTTATTTGTTTGGTACATCCATGGGAGCAGTAGCCATAATGAAATCTATTTCTGATCAGAAAATAAACCCAAAAGGAATTATAATTGAATGTCCTTTTGGATCAATGTATCAAACGGTTTGTGCACGATTCAATAGAATGAATGCGCCAACATTTCCAATGGCAGGATTATTGCTTTTCTGGGGAGGTTTACAAAATGGTTTTTGGGGATTTAGCCACAATCCTACAGAATATGCAAATAATATCTCATGTCCTGTCCTACTACTTTATGGAGAAAAAGACAAAAGTGTTAGCAGAGAAGAAATAGATGAAATTTACCTAAATCTAAAAGACAAAAAATACCTAAGTACCTATAAAGGTACAGGGCATGAAAATTATTTAATCAAAAACAAAAAGAAATGGATTACTGACATTTCAAATTTTTTATTTTCAAACTAAAATGTAAATCCCGAAACCAATTCAAAAAATTATGTAACCCTTTTCAGCTATCATATTTATAACTTTATATTCATAAAAATACGACCTATGAAAAAGTTATATTACACAGCAAACGCCCTCCTTTTATTAATGTTAGTTTTATTAGGTTCTTGCAAAAAAACCGATACGATAACATTGACTGAGAACAAAAAAGAGAAAAAGAAAGTAATTGAATATAAAAAACCAGAAACTGTTTCTTACCAAGTAGAAAAAACAAAAGAATGGCTAAAGCTTAATGAAGCTGACAGTTCAAAAATGGATATTGTCTACGCTTTAAACCGAACTGATAAGGCTAATTTCAAAAAACTTGATTCTGTTGTTATTCCAGCAGATTTCAGCGGGGATTTGGTTTATTACCTTCCGTTCCCAATTCATGTTTCAGCTTTAGAGGAAGTTTCAAAAATTATTCTCTTTTCATATCCAACTCAAACTTTCGCAGCTTACGAAAATGGCGAATTAGTAAGAACAGGGCCAACAAACATGGGAAGAAAAAAAGATCCTACTCCAACAGGATTATTTTTCACCAACTGGAAAGCCGAAAAAACAACAAGTACTTTTAATGACGAATGGGACTTGAAATGGAATTTTAATATCGAAAATAAATTAGGAGTTGGCTTTCACGAATATGATTTGCCTGGATATCCTGCTTCTCATTCTTGTTTGCGATTATTAGAAAAAGATGCTAAATACCTTTACAAATTTGCTGACGAATGGATTCTAAAAGACAAGGAAAATGTAAAAGTAAAAGGTACGCCTGTAATCGTTTTTGGAAGTTATGATTTTGATGGACCAAAACCTTGGCTTCAATTGGCTTCAGATCCAGAAGCTTTAAATATTCCAGTTTCTGAAATCGAAACTCAGGTAAAACCATTTTTAAAAGAAATTTTAGAAAACCAAAACCTAAGAGAAGCCGAACCAACAAAAACTTTGTAAAATATACTATATATAAAAAATCAGCTGAAGCAAGTAAATATTGTTTTCAGCTGATTTTTTTTAGGCTAAAGCCTTCCACCACACGCTTTTCAAATCCCCAGCTAAAACTGGAAGCAATTCAGATTTTCAAACTTCGAAACCTTTGTCCCTTTGCAACTAAAAACAAAAACCTTAGAATCTCAGCGTCTTAGGATCTAAGAATCTAAAAAAACACATAAATAAGCGATCGTTCATTTATTATTTATATCTTTGCATTATAATTAGTTAGAATTATGAGAACACGAGATATAAATAAAGAAGAAATTGTAAAGCAAAAAGCAATAGAAATGATCGTTACACAAGGTGTAGAAGGCTTTGGAATGAATCGTCTGGCTAAAGAATGCGGTGTTTCTGTCGCAACACTTTACATCTATTATTCAGATAAAGAAGATTTGATTCGCAAAATTGGAATTGAAATCGGTCAAAATTTCTTTGAAAAAATGTTTGATGGTTTCGCTACAAACATGTCTTTTAGAGATGGATTACGAAATCAATGGGAAAATCGTATTTATTTCAATCTAAATTTTCCGATACAAACTACCTGTTTTGAACTTTTAAGACATTCCACTTACGGCGATGCAATCCTACAAGAAGTAACAGGAAAGTACAAGCAAATGATGACTGAATTTATGGTTTTGGCAATTGAGCGAAAAGAGCTCATTTCTGTGCCTTATGAAGTATTTTGGAGTATTGCTTACGGCTCACTTTATTCACTTTTAGAATTTCATAGAGATGGAAAATCAATGTCTGGAAAATCTTTCGTTCTTAATGACAAGATTAAAAATGAAGCTTTTAATCTTGTTTTAAAAGCATTAACTCCTTGATTAAAATTCAATAGCAATTGCAATTTCAATCGCAATAACAATAACAATAACAATAACAGATTTAAATACAATATAATTTCAATACAATGAAAACTTCAATTATAGAAAATAAAAAAATTGCCATAATTGGTGGCGGACCTGTGGGGCTAACCACTGCAAGAATTTTACAAATAAATGGTGCCGATGTTAAGGTTTATGAAAGAGACGTTAATGCACAAGCCAGAACATCTGGAGGAACTTTGGACATTCATTCTGATTCTGGTCAATATGCGATTCAGAAGGCAGGTTTAATGGAGGAATTTAAAAAATATGCGCGGCCAACTGGAGAGAAAATGGCTGATATGAACGGAAATATTACTTCTGACGAAATGCCTGATGAAACCAATGCTTTTTCACGCCCAGAAATTGACCGAAATGATCTTCGAAAAATTATGCTAGAGAATCTAACCCAAAATACAGTTGTTTGGGATAGTCAATTAATTAATATTGAAAAAGCTGAAAATCAATATGTTTTAGAATTCAAAAATGGCACGACAACAACTGCCGATTTTGTAATCGTTGCAAATGGCGGAAGATCGAACGCTAGAAAATTCGTAAGCGATCAAGAACCTCAACTTTCTGGAACTTATATTATTCAAGGAGAAATTGTGAATCCTGACAAAGATTATCCAGAATTTAAACCAAAATACGGTAACGGAAATGTGATGGCAATGGGAGAACATAAAATGTTTTATACCCATACCATGCGCGACGGTTCCGTTCATTTTGGAGTTTCTTTTAAAGCTGATGAAGACTGGATTTCAAACCACGGAATTAATTTTGAAGATGATCAAGCTGTTATTTCTTTTTTGAATGAAACTTTTAAAAACTGGGGAGATGATTACATAAAATTCTATGCCGCTTCTACGGAGTTTTCTGGCTTGCCTTTACGATTGTTTTCTTTGGAAGAATCTTGGAAAGAACATTCCAACATTACACTTGTTGGCGATGCAGCACATTTAATGCCTCCATTTGCAGGTGAAGGTGTAAATATGGGATTATACGATGCTTTCCATTTAACCGAAAATTTAACCAACGGAAAATATAATACAATTGATGAAGCAATCGCTGATTATGAGAAAAAAATGTTCGGTTATGCATTAGAAGCGCAGCGCATGACAAAGAAAATGGAAGATTTACTGCATTCGGATATTGTGACTGAGGATATTTTGAATAGCAGAGTTGGATAAAGTAGTTTTTAATCATTACTTTCGTTTTGAATAAGCAGAAAAACTGTACAAAAAACAACAATGAAACAACTATTCTTCCTTCTTTTTATTTGCACAGCCACTTTCAGTTATAGCCAATCTAATCAAATTTTAGATTTTAAAGCTGGGTATGCTCCAGAAACCCATTATCTTCAGACCACGATTAATTCATCCGATTATGAGGTTATGTATTCTGGTAGCGAAACGTTCTTAGAAACCTTAAAGAATAATCAAGTACAAAATCCTTCTAAAATAAAGACTGTTTTTAATTTAGAAACGCTTTCTAAAACTGGTAAAAGTGATAAAAATGGCAATTTCCCGATAACAATTGAATACTTGAAATCAGTAGATCTAGATGGAAAAACTATAATTCCAAACGGCACCCTCATTTATGGAAAAGCTTCAACATCTACTATGCCAGAAATAGATTCTATTGTTTCAAAAGACATGGAAGAAAATTTCAAAAACACTGTTTTTCAAATGGTAAAAAATACATTTTCACAATTGGCACTTCCGCATAAAAAGCTAAAAATAGGTGAATCTTTTACTCAAGAAAGCCCTTTGACATTGCCTATCGCAGGCATAAATATTGAAATGCAAATTACTACTGTGTACATTCTAAAAAGCATACATTCAAAAAATGCTCTCTTTGATATTACGCAGACTTACACAATGAAGATGTCTGACAACAGATTTGAGACCAACGGATCTGGAATTGGAAAAGGCAATTTGATTTATGATATACCCAATCATTTTATAAGTGAGAACAATTTAGAAATGGATTTTACTCTCGGCTTGAAACACACTGATTTTGCCTTAGATTTAAAATCTAAAAGTGATTTCAAACAAACATCAACCATATCAAAAGGCAAATAAAAAAAGGCGTAAGAAACTAAATCTTACGCCTTTTGTTTTTATATCAAAACTTAAAATTATCTAGAATAATTTGGAGCTTCTTTTGTAATCGTTACGTTATGTGGATGGCTTTCAGTGATTCCGCTAGAAGTGATTCTAACAAAACGTCCAGATTCTTGTAAAGTTGGAATATCTTTTGAACCACAATATCCCATACCTGCACGAAGTCCTCCAATGAATTGAAGCATACTTTCGTTTAATTCTCCCTTGTAAGGAACACGTCCAACGATTCCTTCTGGAACTAATTTTTTAACGTCGTCTTCAACATCTTGGAAATAACGGTCTTTAGAACCTGTTTGCATTGCTTCAACAGAACCCATTCCGCGGTAAGATTTGAATTTTCTTCCTTCAAAAATGATAGTTTCTCCTGGAGACTCTTTTGTTCCTGCAAGTAATGAACCCAACATTACACAGTCGGCACCAGCAGCGATTGCTTTAGGAATATCTCCTGTATAACGAATTCCACCATCAGCAATAACTGGAACTCCAGTTCCTTTGATGGCTGCAGCAACTTCTAAAACTGCTGAAAATTGAGGAAAACCAACACCTGCAACGATACGAGTTGTACAGATAGAACCAGGTCCGATTCCAACTTTTACACCGTCAGCACCATTTTCTACTAAATATTTAGCCGCTTCTGGAGTTGCAATGTTTCCAACAATTACATCTATTTGAGGGAATTTTGATTTTACTTCTTTCAATACATTTACTACACCTTCTGTATGTCCGTGAGCTGTATCGATAATGATTGCATCTACACCGGCAGCAACCAAAGCTTCTGCTCTTAAAACAGCGTCTCCAGTAACTCCAATTGCAGCAGCAACTCTTAAACGACCAAAACTATCTTTATTAGCAATTGGTTTTTGAGTCAATTTTGTAATATCTCTAAAAGTAATTAAACCAACTAATTCATTTTGAGCATTTACAACTGGTAATTTTTCGATTTTATGGCCTTGTAAAACCACTTCTGCTTGCTCAAGTGAAGTTCCTTCTGCTACAGTTACTAAGTTTTGGCTTGTCATAACCTCAGCGATTGGTCGCGCTCCGTTTTTCTCAAAACGCAAATCGCGGTTTGTAACAATACCTTTTAAGATTTTGTTTTCGTCAACAATTGGAATACCACCGATTCCGAATTCTTTCATGGCATTTTTTGCATCAGCAATTGTAGAGTTGGTTGGTAATGTTACCGGATCGATAATCATACCTGCTTCTGCACGTTTTACTTTTCGAACTTTTCCTGCTTGTTGTTCGATAGTCATATTTTTATGTAAAACACCTATTCCGCCTTCTTGTGCCATAGCAATTGCCATTGCGCTTTCAGTTACTGTATCCATAGCAGCAGATACAATTGGAACGTTTAATGTAATGTTTCTTGAAAATTTTGATTTAATGCTCACTTCGCGAGGAAGCACATTCGAGTAGTTAGGTACTAATAATACATCGTCGTAAGTTAAACCTTCGCCGATAATCTTGGAGTTGTGTGCTATCATGGTGCAATTTCTAGTTGAATTGCGTGCAAATATAGTGAATAAATTGGAAACTTGAATACTAACTTATTCATAAAATTGACTTTACACGAATCGTCTTACAAAACATATACCCTAGCCCAGATGGAAATGGAAAGCCACGAAAAGCTAAAATGCATTTTTTTCTGGCTTAAAAAAGCGACCAACGGAAGCTCTTTTTATGCCTTGAAAAAAAGTATTTTGGCTCGAGTGCTTGAAATGTACAGCTGGATAAAGCTTCTCATTATTAAAACTAATCGTCTTTGTCTTGAAAAACAAAATTGATTCCGAGTTGGAAGGCGGCACTGCTGGCTTTGGAGATATCTTTATATTCCAAAACATTATTGACTAGAGCATAAATATTTACCGGACCAATTGTTCCGGCAAGTCCTAATCCGACATTTTTATTTGAAAAAGTATCTAGGGTGTAGGTTGCCTTAAAATCTAATTTTTTAAAAATATTTCTTCTATAAAAAGCAGTTATAGCAAACAAAGGTGTTCGAGGTGCAGACATTGCAAAAACTTGTACTCCTGCCGCATTTTTATAATATTTATTGACTTTTCCATGACAATTACATTCGTCATCTGGACGCGCTTCTCCAAATGAATATTCGATAGAAGAATAAAGTTTTGTGGGACGCCAAGTGGTATACTTATTATAAAGCGTATCTCGTGGTATTGCTTTGTCAAATTCGTCAAAAACATTTTCAGGGTCATCTGTGCCCATAAAATCTGGATTTGCGCCATTGTAACGGTAAATTCCTTTATAGGTAAGTGTTTCGATATCTTTGGTCTGTCTCACAAAACCCAAATCTATAACACTTGCGGTAAACTGCAAATTGTCTTTTATATAATAGGTAATCCCAGCATCTAGTCCAAAACCTAGACTTCCGTTAAAAAAGGTATTATTAGCAATATCACGAACTACATTTCCTTCGTATTCATCTTTTGTAAAACGGGCAAGACCAGAGGTTTTCAATTCTAAATTGGAAGAAATAACCTGACTGTACAAGTTTGGCGTTCCTGGCTCCTCGCCTGTGTAAATGTAACCTGAGTTTTTTGTAGAAGTTGCATTTGCACCGCTTGAATAGATTTTAGCGCGACCTCCATAAACAAATTTGTCATTGAGTTTTTTATGAAAACCTACATGAAAAACAGAAAGCACTTCGGCTTTCATGCTTAAATCGCCTAGATTAAACGATTTTCCGATATAATCTCGATTTCCGTTTAAAGCCAGTAAAGCAAGATCTTTGGGAACAAACATAAAAAAATCAAATTCCTGATACAATCCAAAGGAAATATAAGAACGGCTTTCTCTGCCTCCAATTCTAAATCCGCCAGAAAATATTTCCAATTGCTGGTTGGTTACTACTTTATCTCTGCTGGAAGATTTATTAACAACATCTCTCACCTTTTGATTAAAATCGACTCCATCATCTGAAAACAGATCATAGGCTGAAAAACTGCTAGATCCAATATTAGCTGAAATTCCAGATAAAACTGGAAATCCAAAATAATATTTATACGAAACATCGGCTCCTGGATTTACAAGCGAAGACTGCGGAATTGCAGTAAAATTATACAACAATTCTCTGTTTTGAGCAAAACAGAAAAGATGAAAAAACAGGCAAAGTATTAGCGTTTTTCTCATTCGATTACTAAATAAGCCGTTGCACTTGATCTTAATTTTAAGTTTCCTTCACTCTGGCTATTTAATGGAGGTCCTGAAGCAATTACTACCACAAAACCAATTTTTTGAGTTTGTTTTAAAAGATCTAATCGAGCATTTTCAAAAACTTCTGTTGGATATTTTATAACATTTGGTGCTCCATTATAAGGTGGAACTGTAAAAGATATGGTTTGCAACACCTCATTTTGATCGTTAAGCAAAAGCATATTTAGAACGAAAGCACGAGTTATGTTATTTTCGACTTCAAAATCAAACTCTGCTTTTTTAAGACGTTCGGTAAAGAATTTTTCTTTAAAAACATCAAAGTCTCTAACATCTGGATAGACATTCGTTCCTCCATCATCTATAAGCTGATTGGCAGGAATATCAAAATAAGCAAGATTTGCTACAAAGACTGGTTCTAGCTTTAAATCTTTTACCTGATCGAAATCCAAATCACTTGAACAGGAAAAAAATAGAAAAGCCAAAAGAATTATGCTTGAAATTTTACGCGAAGAATTTGATTTCATGACGAAAATTATATGAATAATAAATATAACGCTTAATATTTACAATCATTATCTAAGGTAAGAAAAATAACCGTTTTTTTAATGGAATTTTCCAAACAATTTTGAAGCTTCATTATAAGCGCTTTCAAAACTAAGAGAGTTTAAACCTGTAATTTTCTTATTAGCAGTAAAATAGGAAACCAATTTTTCTGTTGGCATATTTCCTGTTAGTTTATCAGTTGCCATTGGGCAGCCTCCAAAACCTTGAATAGCGCCGTCAAAACGAGTACAGCCTGCTTTTGCCGCTGCATCGATTTTTTCGAACCAGCTTTCTGGAGTGGTATGAAGATGCGCTCCAAACTCAATTTCTGGATATTTCGGAATTAAATCTGAAAATAAATAAGTTATTACTTCTGGTGTAGAAGTTCCAACAGTATCTGAAAGCGATAGAATCTTCACGCCCATTGCGGCTAGTTTTTCAGTCCATTCTCCAACAATTTCTACATTCCACGGATCTCCGTACGGATTTCCGAAACCCATTGAAAGATAGGTCACGACTTCTTTATTTTTCTTATCTGCAACTTCGAGAATTTCTTCTAAGGTAATTAAAGATTCTGCAATTGTTTTGTGCGTATTACGCATCTGGAAATTCTCAGAAATAGAAAATGGAAAACCTAAATATTGAATCTGCTCGTATTCGGCAGCAGTAATTGCTCCTTGCGTATTCGCAATAATTGAAAGCAGTTTACTTGTTGTTTGAGACAAATCTAACTGCTCTAGAACAGCAGCAGTATCTTGCATTTGCGGAATAGCTTTTGGAGAAACGAAACTTCCAAAATCGATTGTATCAAAGCCAACTCGCAACAAAGCTTGTATGTAAGTAACTTTATTTTTTGTCGGAATAAAATCCCTAATGCCTTGCATGGCATCTCTAGGGCATTCGATAATTTTGATTTCTTTACTCAAAGCGTATTCTTTTGTAAAGGCTAAGTTAGTTTCTTTTTTGATGATATAAAAGAGATTTTTACCTGAAGTCTATTATTACAAAATAGAATCATATATCAAAATATTACAAAAAAACGTAATATTTAATATTATTACCAAAAAACGTAATAATAAATCTTATTACGTATATTTGTAATAGAAAATCTATAATTTTTTACTTATATTTGAGTTATGACTAGTGTAATTACAGGCGACATAATTGGCTCAAGACAACAGGAATCTCAACATTGGGTTGACGATTTAAAGAAGATTTTGGCTTCATTGGGCAAAACTCCAAGTCAGTGGGAAGTATATCGAGGCGACGAATTTCAAATTGAAGTGAGTAATCCCGAAGATGCTTTGTTAACCGCTATTTTGGTAAAAGCGCATTTAAGAGCGATAAAATCTGACGCCCGAATGAGCATAGGTTTTGGAAATAAAACACACAATGCCAAAAGAATATCTGAAAGCAACGGTTCTGCATTTATTAATTCTGGTGAACTTTTTGAAACTTTAAAAAAGCAGAAAGTAAATCTAGCCCTGCGAACAGGAGATTTAGATTTTGATGAAAAATTGAATTTAATGCTGCAACTGGCTTTGACTTTCATGGACAGTTGGCTGGTCCAATCGGCAGAATTTGTTGCTGTTGCTATTGAAAACCCAACTTTGTCCCAAGAAGAATTAGGGCAACAATTAGGCATCAACCAAGCTGCTGTAAGCCGTAGGCAAAAAAGAGCTCAGTTTGATTTGGTTATGAATTTAGATCGCTATTTTAGAAAACAAATAAAACAATATTCAGCCTCATGATTTTATTTATAAAACTGTTTCTAGCTCATTTATTAGGAGATTTTATCTGGCAGCCCAATTCTTGGGTCGCCGACAAAGAAATCAAAAAACACAAAAGTGTTTATTTGTATATTCACATTTTACTGCACGGAGCTTTAGCAGCAGTTTTAGTGGGCAAAATCAGTTTTATACCTTACGCTATATTAATTGCCGTTACGCACGGGGTTGTAGATTTAATCAAATTAAATTTTCAGAAAAAGAAAACCAAACGAACATGGTTTGTTGTCGATCAAATTGCACATATTCTCATTTTAATTGGTGTCGCTCTTTTGTACGAAAACAAAACGATTATCAATTTTTGGCAGCATAATGCATTTTGGATTCTATTGACAGGAGTTTTATTGATAAGCAAACCAACCTCTATTTTTATAAAAACTATAATTTCAATATGGGCTCCAGAAAGCAAAAACAGCCATCAGGATAATTCTCTGATAGCTGCCGGAAATTATATTGGTATTTTAGAACGCTTATTTGTTTTCGGATTTATACTGACTGGGCATTTTGAAGCGATCGGTTTTCTGCTTGCCGCTAAATCTATTTTTAGATTTGGAGATTTAAAAGAAGCCAAAGACCGAAAACTCACAGAATACGTAATGATCGGAACTTTAATCAGTTTTGGTATTGCAATAATAGCCGGCCTTTTGGTCCAAGCGCTACTTTTACAACTGCCCTAAAACCTTTTTGTTAATTGCTTTTATCAAAGCTGGACCTTCGTAAATAAAGCCAGTATACAACTGCACTAGGCTTGCACCTGCATTTAGCTTTTCAATTGCATCATCTGCAGAATGAATTCCCCCTACTCCAATAATTGGGAATGCTTTATTGCTTTTTTCAGATAGAAAACGAATTACTTCGGTAGAACGTTTCGTTAATGGTTTTCCAGATAAACCTCCCATTTCTGTTTGATTCGCAGATTGTAAACCTTCTCTAGAAATTGTTGTGTTTGTTGCAATAACACCAGCAATTTGCGTTGTTTTTACGATATCAATGATGTCTAATAATTGCTCATCTGTTAAGTCTGGAGCTATTTTTAAAAGAATAGGCTTTACTTTTTGAGTACTTGTCTTTTGTTTTTCTACATTTCTATTTTGCAAAGTCTGCAATAAAGCTGCCAAAGGTTCTTTATCTTGTAAAGCTCTTAAATTTGGTGTGTTTGGGGAACTTACATTCACCACAAAATAATCTACATGATTAAACAAAGCATCAAAACAAATGATGTAATCTTTAACGGCATCTTCGTTATCAGTCACTTTATTTTTTCCAATATTTCCACCAATTAAAACACCAGTATTCTTTTTCAAACGTTCTACCGCTTCTAGAACACCGCCATTATTAAATCCCATTCGGTTAATAATTGCTTGGTCTTCTTTTAAACGGAACAAACGTTTCTTCGGATTTCCTTCTTGGCCAACAGGCGTTACAGTTCCGATTTCGATAAAACCAAAACCAAAATCACCAAGCTCTTTGTATAGCTTTGCGTCTTTATCAAAACCAGCCGCAAGTCCAACGGGATTTTTAAATTTAATTCCGAAAACTTCTCTTTCTAATCTAGCATCTTTTACCTCATAAATTGACCTTATAATTGCCGAAACACCAGGGATTTTTGAAATGAATTTTACAAAAGAAAAAGTAAAATAATGCACTTTTTCAGGATCAAAACAAAAAAGTATCGGACGAATTATCAATTTATACATAAGAGTTGTGTTGTTGTTATTTTGGCTGCAAATTTAGATATTATAGTTTAAAAAGGTGTCTTTTTATAAAAACAAATAATTTCCTTTTTGTTTCAATTCTTCTATTTACAAATTAATCGTTCTGTCTTTTCATGTTGCAAGTTATAATTTGAAACCATTTCAAGCTTATCAGCAATCAACTCTCGTTCTTTTATTATTTAATTTTGAAATACTTAACAAAATCTTTTATACAAACCATTATACTTATGTATAAAGAAAAAATCGTAAATCTAAAATTTAAAAACGTCCTTTTAGCTCTGCTATTAGCAATTACCCATAAAGGGCTTTCACAGCAAGAAAAAGATACAACAAAGCTGATGAATGTTCGGTATGGCAGTAAAGGAATTGAATTGGAAACCCGAGATAAAAAATTCCTTTTTCAACTACAAAGCCGATTCCAATTTCGTTTCTCCACTCCTTATGATACAGATCCTTTAACTTATGACGATTACAGTCAAGATGCTAAAACGACTTTTAAAATAAATCGTGCGAGGCTAAAAATAGGCGGTCATGCTTTTGAACCTTGGCTGAAATATTATTGGGAATACGAATTAAGTCAGTCCAACTTACTTGACTTTAGAATAATGATTGAAAAATGGGAGTGGATGAGTTTTAAAGTCGGGCAATGGAAAACTGAATTTACACGTGAACGCTTTATCAGCAGCGGCGAACAGCAAATGGTTGAGCGATCTTTGATTAATCGTCCCTTTACTGTAGACAGACAATTGGGAGTTGAAGTCTACGGACACTTAAAAGGAACTGGAATTGCCGATTTTAATTATTGGGCCGCAGCTTTAACAGGAACAGGACGCGGAAGCACCTCTAATGACGATAATCATTTAATGTATTTTGGAAGAGCACAATGGAATTTTTTAGGGCGCTTTCTTGATTTTGAAGGCTGTGATTTAGAATTTCACGAAAAACTTACTCCAATCGTTGCCTTTTCAGCCATTACAAACCGAAGCCCTTACACCCGTTTCTCACAGGCGGGAGGAGGCTCTCTAGATGGATTTGAAAATGGCTTACCAGGACAATACAGAGTCAATCAATGGAATTTTGAAACTGCTTTTATGTACCGTGGTTTTTCATGGCAAAGCGAATGGCACACCAAAGAAATCATCGACAAAATAAACAATAATGACACCACCATAATGAAAGGATATTACGTTCAGGCAGGATATTTTTTTCACAATGCTTTTGAATGGTGGCCAAAACGCTTAGAAATGGCTGGTCGTCATGCCGCTTACAGACCCGATAATTCTATAAGAGAAAATAGACAAGATGAGTCTACATTGGCTTTTAATTGGTTTTTTAAAGGACACAAAAATAAACTAACCTCAGAAGTGAGTTATTTTACTTTCCAAGACAAAACACTTTCGTTACAGCAAGGATGGAGATTTAGAATACAATGGGATATCTCATTATAAATCAAACTTTTAATTTATTAATTCAAAACGGACATTTTTTTTCATAACTTTAAATCACATAAATTACTGAATATGAAAAATATATCGAAAACAGTAAAAAAAATGGCATTTTTAATGTGCCTGACTGCAACCTTTTTGTTTATTTCAGTTGATGGAATAGCTCAGCGTCATCGCGGTGGAGGTGGCGGTGGAGGCGGATTTAACAGAAGTGGCGGGGCAACTCGTCAGGCAAGACCCGCTACACAATCTAGACCGAATGTAACAAGACCAAATACAACTAGGCCCGCAGCTACAACTAGGCCAGCTACAACTAGACCCGGAGCAAATAACTCTGGCACTAAAATAAACAGACCCTCAAACAATTCTAATAGAAACAACACTGTCAACAGAAATAATACGGTAAACAGAAACAATGTCGGCAACAGAAATACAAACATTAGCGGTAATACTGTCAATAGAAACAGAAACAACGTTAACATCAATGTAAACAATAGCGTTCATGTTCGTAACAATCGTAATACAGTTGTAAGACCTGGACCTAGACCCTATGTGCGTCCTCCGTATGTTTATGGTGGTTATAGATACAACTGCTATCATCCATACTATCCACGTCCTTACGTACCCTTTTATTGGGGACCAGTTTGGCATCCTTGGGGATTTTTTGTTGCAACTCTCGCAACTACTGCTATTATTGTCAGTGTTGAAAACAATAAGTATCATTACGATCAAGGAGTTTGGTACACTTCGACAAATGGCGGCTACACTGCCGTACCCGCGCCAGTTGGAGGAACTGTAAATAACATTCCAAGCGGAGCAGAAACAGTCAATACTGGAACGGTAAATAATTACTATTATGGCGGAACGTATTATGAAAAAGATGGAGAAAAATATACTGTCGTTGCCCCTACAGCAGGAACAATAGTAGACAAACTTCCAGAAGGCGGAGAAGAAGTGACTATAGGAGATGTAAAATATGTAAAATTTGGCGAAACCTACTATCAACCTGTACAAGTTGACGGAAAAGATAAATATGAAGTAGTTTCGGTTGAGAAAGAATAATTTAATTTTATTAATTCCATAAAACTAATATACTTTCAAAAGTTATTTCTTAATTTTATACCCGCTATTAACAACCATTAGAAGCCCAAAAATAATAAATCATGAAAAACAAAACCTTTTGGATTTTTGCGTTACTCACATTATCCATTATTTCAATTGCTTACAGTTATACCAGATTTACAACTAAAGCAGAAACAACAGCTGCAGAATGTCATGAAACTCCAAGTAATGTTGAATCTGAATTTAAACCAACTGTCGAAAATAAATTTAAACCTACACAAAAAGCACCAAAAGGTATGGTTTGGATTCCGGGAGGTGAATTTTCTATGGGAACTAATGTTGAAGATGAAAGTCTGTGCAGTATTAAAGGTGTAACGAAAGATGCAGCCCCAATTCACAGAGTGTATCTTGATGGCTATTATATGGATGAAACTGAAGTAACCAATGAAGAATTCGAAAAATTTGTTAAAGCCACAGGATATGTAACTGTTGCGGAACAAAAACCAACAAAAGAAGAATTTCCATCAGCAAGTGAAGAAGATTTAGTGACAGGCTCTGTTGTTTTTACTCCTACACCATCTGCTGTTAATTTAAATAATTTCTTACAATGGTGGCGTTATGAGCCAGGTGCAGATTGGAGACATCCTGAAGGCCCGCTAAGCAACATTATAGGAAAAGAAAAATACCCTGTTGTTCATGTGGTTTACGAAGATGCTGAAGCTTACGCAAAATGGGCTGGAAAAAGACTTCCAACAGAAGCAGAATGGGAATTTGCGGCAAGAGGAGGTAAAACTGGAAATTTGTATGCTTGGGGAAATGATTTAAAACCAAAAGGAAAATTTCAAGCTAATATTTACCAAGGACACTTCCCGATTAAAGATGGCGATACAGGAGAAGATGGTTTCAAAGGAATTGCTCCAACAAAACAATACGCTCCAAATGCATATGGCTTGTATGATATTGCTGGAAATGTTTGGGAATGGGTACACGACTGGTACAGCGTAGATTATTACAAATCATTGGCAGAAAGCGGGAAAGTAACAAAAAATCCGCAAGGCCCTGACGCTTATTATGATCCAAACGATCCAACTGAAGTAAAACGCGTTCACCGTGGCGGTTCGTTCTTATGCACCGATCAATATTGCACTCGATATATGGTAGGGACAAGAGGAAAAGGCGAAATAAGATCTGCTGCTAACCACGTTGGTTTTAGATGTGTCAAAAGCAAATAATCGTAAAAAAACAAATGAAAGGGATTCTGCACAGAATCCCTTTTTTTATTAATTCAGATATGGAAAGCTAAATTTTCGCGGAGAAAAATTTTTCTATATTTGCTAAAAATTCAAAAAAATGCAACATATCATAGATCGCTTTATCAGTTATGTAACGATTGATACGGAATCGGATCCAAATTCACAAACAACACCAAGTACGCAAAAACAATGGAATCTTGCCAATAAATTAGTTGACGAGCTAAAAGCAATTGGCCTTGAAGATGTAACGATTGACGACAAAGCTTATATCATGGCGACGCTGCCGAGCAATGTTGATCATGAAGTACCGACCATTGGTTTTGTTTCTCACTTTGACACTTCTCCAGATTTTAGCGGCGCGAATGTAAAGCCTCAAATTGTTGAAAACTACGATGGAAAAGATATCGTATTGAATGCAGAGAAAAACATTATTTTATCTCCAGATTACTTTAAAGATTTATTATTATATAAAGGACAAACGATCATTACAACTGACGGAACAACTTTATTAGGCGCTGATGACAAAGCTGGAATTACAGAAATTGTTTCGGCAATGGAGTATCTTATTCAGCATCCTGAAATTAAACACGGAAAAATCAGAATCGGTTTTACTCCTGATGAAGAAATTGGTCGTGGTGCGCATCATTTTGATATAGAAAAATTCGGAGCGCAATGGGCTTACACGATGGACGGAAGTCAGATTGGCGAATTAGAATACGAAAATTTCAACGCAGCTGGAGCTAAAATTACTTTTAAAGGAAAAAGCGTTCATCCCGGTTATGCAAAAGGAAAAATGATCAATTCTATGCTTTTAGCAAATGATTTCATTAACGAACTTCCAAAAGGTGAAACTCCACAGGAAACTAAAGGATATGAAGGTTTCTTCCATGTTCATCACATTAAAGGAAATATCGAAGAAACGGTTTTAGAATTGATTATTCGTGATCACAACAGAAAGAAATTCGAAAAAAGAAAAGAATTGATTCATAAATTGGCGAAACAATTCAATAAAAAATTCGCGAAGAAATTTGGCGAAGATATTGTAATTGCTGAAGTTAAAGATCAATATTACAATATGAAAGAAAAGGTGCTACCTGTAAAATATATTGTAGATATTGCCGAAAAAGCGATGAAAGAATTGAATATCAAACCTATCATCAAACCTATTCGCGGCGGAACTGACGGATCTCAATTATCATTCATGGGATTACCTTGTCCGAACATTTTTGCGGGTGGACACAACTTCCACGGAAAATACGAATATGTTCCTGCCGAAAGCATCCAAAAAGCGACTGATGTAATTGTAAAAATTGCTGAGCTTACTGCGACTCCCGGAATTTTTGATGTAACTGAAAAACCTAAAAGAAAAAGATAAAGTGGAACCGAATTCTGATAAAAAACACGTTTGGGATAAAGTCAATCAATGGGAAGAAGAGCTTCTTTTTCTTAAATCAATTATTGACAAAACTGAACTGGTTGAAACCATAAAATGGGGAGGCCCTATTTATGTTTACAACAAAAAAAATGTTATCGGAATTGGAGGTTTTAAAAACTATTTTGCAATCTGGTTTTTAAACGGTGTTTTTCTGAAAGATGAGAAAAAGAGACTCATCAACGCTCAGGAAGACAAAACAAAATCAATGCGTCAATGGCGTTTTACTTCTAAAGATGAAATAAACGAAAAAGAAGTCTTAGAATACATTCACGAAGCGATTGAAAACGAAAAGCAAGGAAAAGTTATTAAACCTTCTAAAAAAGAAGCAATTGTTTCGGAACTTTTAGATCAAGAAATGGCTAAAAATCCAGCTTTAAAAGAAGCTTTTGAAAAATTTTCTCCTTACAAACAATATGAGTTTTTAGAATATATTGAATTGGCAAAACAGGAAAAAACGAAGCTTTCGAGAATTGAAAAAGTGATTCCGATGATTTTAGCGAATGTTGGATTGAATGATAAATACAGGTAATTTTTTTTAAATTCCAATCCTGAAGCGTTGGGATAAAATTTCAAATTCCAAACTATAGATTACGAGACCTTTGTCAAAGTTTAAAACTTTGACAAAGGTTTTTTTTTAGGTCAGAACGAGAATAGCTGCAATAGAAGACTAATGAGGTAATCTCCTCAATGGTGGTTTATAAAAACTGATTCTTTTAGCGAAATTACTTCAAAAAAACCCTTTCTGCTCAAGATGAGAAGATTAAAATCATCTGCATTTATTTGTAACTTTTATTCAACTGAAAATAATAGAATTATTATCAAATTCAGAACAACACTCGATTTTTTTGAAGACAAAATCCTACATTTGAAAAATAAAAACAACAAGCCTTTTCTAAGAATTACTTAAAAATAAATATACTTTTAAACCATGATAGATAAAAAAATACTGCTCATTTTAATTATTGCTTTTTCAAATATAACTTTTGCCCAAAAGTATAAAAACCTTCCAGAAAATTATTATTTAAATTTTATAGAACCTTTTAAACCAATTACAGTTTCAAATGATTCCATCGTTAAATTAAAAAAAGGTTTTTATAAAAGTTTTAATAATGATTTTACAGGTAGTTCCCTTTCTTTCTTTGAGGTGGATACCAATAATCAAATTATCGGAGACATAAAAATTATCGATAATAATGATAGTATCGTTGCTATAACTCAAAACAATAAGCTTGTCGAGTTAAATCATTACACAGATGATCAATTAAAATATCAATTAAGAATTAATCATACAGATAGCACCACAACGGATACGCAAACACGACATGGAGAAAAAGAAATACGTAAAATATTTTACACAAAGAAAAATTACAAAAAGCGGATCACAACATCTTATTATAAAGGCAATTACACTGTCTATAATGAAATTGACAAATCATCTTCTGAATATAACTTAAAAGGAGAGTTACTTTATTACAAAGATAATAATGAAGAAAAAAAATATTATCCTAATGGAAATTTAAAAGTTCTTAAAACAAAGCAAATGACTAAACAATTTGATAAAAACCAATCTTTAGAATCTGTTAGTTATCAAAAGGATAATGTCTTGTACAATGAGTATTACAAAAATAACTTTTTATTTAAAAAAGATTACAAAAAAAACGGTATCGAATATGAGGAAAATTATGAAGAAGGAAAACTATTCTCTAAAACCCTCACAAAATCCATAAGTACATTAGAAGATGAACATTCTCAATATGATTCTAAAGGGAAACTTATAAAAAAATGGATTACAAAAGTTCCACAGCCGCCATCTTCATTTTCTGTAGGTTTTTAATAAAAATTTCGAACATTTTCATTATATCAATTGTTTCTTTTATTGTTTCCTGTTTTTTTAGTAAAACTTCGAATAAAAGAGAAATTATAAAATAGAATCAATAAACAAAAAAGTAAAAATATTCTAAAAGTGTATTTTTAGCTAAACAAACATCATTAACCATTATTAATCTAATTTTGATAGCTTCTATATAAAATTAGTAAAACAAAAAATCCCAAACTCCATTCTGGAATTTGGGATTTAAAATATTGTAATTTAAAATTTATGCTTTCTTATTCAAAGCAGCACTCAATTCTAAAGAAATAGCAGAACGCTCTAATTTTAGTTTTCCTGACATAGTTTCGATTACAACAGTAGTTTCTGCTAATTCAGCGATTTTACCGTGGAAACCACTTTTTGTAACTATTTTGTCACCTACTTTTAGGCTACTTTCAAATTCTTTTTCGTTTTTAGCTCTTTTTTGTTGTGGTCTGATCATGAAGAAATAGATTACCACGAACATCAAAAGAAATGGCGCAAATTGAGTTAATTGTCCCATAATTTAAATTTGTTTTTGATTTATATTTAATATTTTTTTGGAATTTGGAATTTATAAAATTGATTATTCCAATTTTACATCAACCCTCTTCCTACTTTTACCATCTTTTTATTCGCAGTCAGTTCCTTAACAAGGTTATCTAAAATTCCGTTGATAAAAATACTACTTTTTGGTGTAGAATACTCTTTTGCAATTTCTAAATATTCGTTAAGAGTTACTTTTACTGGAATTGAAGGGAATTTTAAAAACTCGCAAATTGCCATTTTCAAGATAATAGTATCAATTTCAGCAATACGATCACTGTCCCAATTTGGTGTTTTATCTTCATATTCTTTTGCAAATGCCGTTTCGTTTAGAATTGTTCTTCTAAATAAATCTTTTGCAAAATCCTTATCTTCAACATCTTTATACAATTTAGGCACTCTAAAATCGTCTGGATCTTCTGTTTTAATTGCTTTCAACTGTTTAACAATATGAGTATTTACAACAGGAATATCATCAACCCAAGTCAATTTATCGTCTTCTAAGTACTCGTATAATTTTTCATTTGGAACAATAACATTTTCAAACAAATCAATAATAAATTGTCTGTCTTCTTCAAACGTATTTACGTTATTGCTCATATATTTTTGATAGATATCGCTTGCTTTAACATCATTTAAAAGCAAAATGATATAATCGTCGTTTAATGACCAGTTATTGATTTTACGATTTTCTAAAGCGATACTAAGAGAGTTACTTTCAGCAAGAAGTTGAAAAATTTTATTCTTTACAAATTTTTCATTCGGATTACGTTCTGCGGCAGTTGCCAGGTGTTTTTTGCTTGACAGATGCAAATAGACAGCTTCTTTTTTGCAAATTTCTATCAATGAAGAAAGCATTATAAGATATAAGTCCTGAATATTGTCAATGCTGTAGAAAAGAAATTTCTCTTCTTTTTCCATGTTATCAGAACCGCTTTGGTGCATTGCATAAATGGATTGCATTACTTTAACGCGTATGTGTCTTCTATTTACCACCTTGTAAGAACATTTAAAAATTAGTCTGCAAAAGTATAACTTTTGATACGTATTTTAAAATTTATTCGTAAAAAAGTAACAGTTTTCAGTCGCAGTTTTCAACATTAAACAATTTTCCAGTCGCAGTCGCGGCATTCCGTCTTGGTATCACAATCACTCTGTAAGCTGCGAGCGCAACTTAAAACTAAAAAAAAATCTCAGTTTCCAGATTAATTGAAAACTGAGACTGAGACTGTAAACTATAAAAAATTACTTCGCCGCGTTCTCGATTCTTCTTTGATCGATACGATTTTGAGCAATAGTAAGAGCCGCTTTATGCGTTGTGATTCCGTTTTTAGCGGCGAAATCTATAATTTCTAAAGTTGTATTGTAGATATTCTCTGTTTTAGTCATGATTTCAGCTTTACCGTAGTTAGCTAATTCAGCATAAACATTAATAATTCCACCCGCATTGATTAAGAAATCTGGAGCATATAAAATTCCTCTTTCTTGTAATCTTGCGCCATGAACATTTTCATCAGCTAATTGGTTGTTGGCTGCACCAGCAATCACTTTTGCTTTAATTTTATCTACCGTATTATCATTTATTGTTGCTCCCATCGCACATGGCGCGTAGATATCAACATCTGCAGTATATAGATCTTCACCTGTATAAATGGTTGCATTGTATTTTGAAGCAACTTGGAATAATTTCTCTTCGTTGATATCAGAAATAGTTACTTGAGCTCCTTCTTTAGTTAAATACTCTACCAAAGTTTCACCAACGTGTCCAATTCCTTGCACCAAAACTTTTTTACCTTCTAAAACATCAGTTCCAAACTGACTCTTAGCAGCCGCTTTCATACCTAAATAAACACCATAAGCTGTTACTGGAGAAGGATTTCCAGAACCACCTCTTTCTTCAGAAATACCCGTAACGTAAGGCGTTACATCTCTTACAGTATCCATGTCTTTTGTTTCCATTCCGACATCTTCTGCAGTGATATATCTTCCGCTTAATGAATGAACAAACTCTCCAAACTTACGCATTAACTCAGGAGTTTTTTGCGTTTTAGCATCACCAATAATAACTGCTTTACCTCCACCAATATTCAGTCCAGTAATAGCCGATTTAAAAGTCATACCTCTCGAAAGGCGTAAAACGTCATTTAAAGCTTCCCATTCTGTGTTGTAATTCCACATTCTGGTTCCTCCCAAAGCTGGTCCCATAACCGAATTATGAATACCAATAATTGCTTTTAAACCTGTATCTTTGTCATTGCAAAATACAATTTGTTCGTGATCGTCAAAAGATAACTGTCCAAAAACAGGATCCATTTTTTGAAGTTCCTTTCCAGTTGCGAAAGTTGCATCCATAGCGCTAGTATAAATTAGTTAAAATTATGAATTCGTCAAAAAGACTTCTCAAACATAATTAAAAAATACACATGTGCTAATTTTTTATCTTTAAAATAACAATATTACAATATAATTGTTTTGATTAAATCGCAAATTATTATTACTTTTTTTAATAATAATTCTTAAATACAAATCAATTCAATATTAGATTTCTTAAAAAAATGAAAGAATTAAGCTATTTAAACAAATATTTCATTAAGTATAAATACAGTTTCTCGGCAGGTATTTTAATAACCATAATCGCACAAATATTTTCTTTATTTACACCAAAACTTATCAGTAAGTCTTTAAATGCTATTGAAAATTTTGATAAACTTTCTGTTGCAGAGCAAAACTCTGAAGCTGTAATCGCCAGTTTTCGTCAGGATCTCGTTCATAATGTGCTACTTATCATCGGAACTACGATTGTTGCAGGTTTTTTGACGTTTCTAATGCGCCAGACTTTGATCGTGATGTCTCGTCATATTGAATTTGATTTAAAAAACGAAGTTTTTAGACAATACGAGAATCTTTCTCAAAATTTCTATAAACAAAATAGAACAGGAGATTTAATGAATCGTATTAGCGAAGACGTTTCCAAAGTTCGTATGTATGTCGGGCCCGCGGTAATGTATACTATTAATACATTTATCCGTTTTGCAATCGTTATAATATATATGTATAATGTATCTCCACTTCTTACCCTATATACTATATTGCCTTTGCCAATTCTTTCCTACTGCATTTTCAAATTAAGTTCTGAAATCAACAAAAGAAGCACAACCTTCCAACAATACCTTTCTAAAGTTTCAAGTTTTACTCAGGAAATCTTTTCAGGAATTCGCGTTATAAAAGCCTATTCGTTAGAAAATCAACATCAAAACAATATGGTTGATCTTGCCGAAGAAAGTAAACGTAAAAGCTTAAGTCTTGCAAGAGTTCAATCTTTGTTTGGTCCGTTGATGATTGCGCTTATCGGAATCAGCAATTTGGTTGTAATCTATTTTGGAGGCGTAATGTACATTAATGGAAGCATTCCTAATATTGGAACAATCGCAGAATTTATCTTATATGTAAATATGCTGACTTGGCCGGTTGCTTCTTTAGGCTGGGTTTCATCTATGGTTCAGGAAGCAGAAGCGTCTCAAAAACGTTTAAATGAGTTTTTGAAAATCGAACCAGAAATCAAAAACAACAACGAAAATTCATCAGATATTCAGGGAAATATTACTTTCGAAAATGTTTCTTTTACTTATAAAGACACGAATATTGAAGCATTGAAAAATGTTTCTTTCACAGTAAAAAAAGGCGAAACATTAGCGATATTAGGAAAGACAGGTTCTGGAAAATCAACTATACTATCTTTGATTTCGAGATTGTATGATGTAACTGAAGGCAAGATCAAAATTGATGAAAACGAAATCAGCACTTTAAACTTAAACGATCTTCGCAACAACATCGGAATCGTTCCTCAAGATGCTTTCTTATTTTCTGACACTATTAAAAATAACATCAAATTCGGAAATCAAAATGCAACTGATGAAGAAGTATTCCAAGCCGCAAAAAATGCTGTGGTTCACGACAATATTATTGCCTTTAACAAACAGTACGACACTGTTTTAGGAGAAAGAGGAATTACGCTTTCAGGCGGGCAAAAACAACGTGTTTCTATTGCTAGAGCGATTATTAAAAACCCTGCCATCTTACTTTTTGATGATTGCTTGTCTGCTGTTGATACCGAAACCGAAGAAATGATTTTGAATAATTTATTTGAAATTTCTAAAGACAAAACAACGATAATTGTTAGCCACCGAGTTTCATCTGCAAAGAATGCAGACAAAATTATTATACTCGAAGACGGTAAGATAATTCAACAAGGCTCTCATAATCAATTAATAAATCAAGAAGGATATTATTCGGCGTTATATTTAAAACAACTTTCAGAAAAAGAATTACTTTAATTGTTGCGTAATAGATAATTTTTTATGATTTTTGAGTACTATTAATTCCAAAAATGATAGAACGTATTATGAGAGAAAATGACATGTTAGAAAAAGAAGAGATTTTTTCTAAAGTATTACGAGCAGGAAGAAGAACTTATTTCTTTGATGTGAGAGCTACCAAAGCTGATGATTATTACATTACTATTACCGAAAGCAAAAAATTTACTGAGGAAGATGGTTCTTTTCACTTCAAAAAACACAAAATTTACTTGTACAAAGAAGATTTTAGTGCTTTTGCCGAAATATTAGAAGAAATGACTTCTTATGTTTTGAACCACAAAGGCGAAGAAGTAATTTCTGAAAGACACCAAAAAGACTTTAAAAAAGAATATAGTTCTGAAAAAACTGAAAGTCAAAGATCTAGTTTTACAGATATCGATTTTGACGATATTTAATCAAAATCATCTACATAAAGTAGGAGTCCAATTTGTTCTGCATTTTGGACTTTTTTTATATATTTATTTTATTGTGAAATGTGATTTGTAAAATGTGAACCGCAACAAACGAATTTTAATATGCTTCTTTCATATTTAACATCTTACCTAAACTTCTAACAAACTAAAAATGAAAAAATTAATTCTTCTTTTAAGTTTCATCTTCTTCGGAATTTCTCTTTCTGCACAGAATATAGAATATGAAACGAAAAATAATATTCAATATTATAATGCATCCGTAAATAAATCAGATCAATATATCAACGAAAGATGTGTGCTAGATATTTACTATCCAAAAAATAAAACCGGATTCGCTACAATAGTTTGGTTTCACGGCGGCGGATTAACTGGCGGAAACAAAGAAATTCCTGAAGCTTTAAAAAATAAAGGTTTTGCTATTATTGGCGTAAATTACAGATTGTCACCAAAAGCAAAAGCTGAAAAAGCGATCGAAGATGCAGCAGCTGCAGTTTCATGGACTTTTAACAACATTTCAAATTATGGAGGTGACAAATCTCAGATTTTTGTTTCTGGACATTCGGCTGGAGGATATTTAGGAATGATGATCGGTCTGGATAAAAAATGGTTGCAAAAAGAAAATATTGACGCCAATCAAATTGCTGGGCTTATTCCGTTTAGCGGACAATGTATTACACATTTTGAAATTAGAAGAGAAAACGGGATTCCTGAAAAACAGCCAACAATTGACAAATTTGCTCCTTTATATCACGTTCGCGCCGATGCTCCGCCATTATTGTTAATTACCGGAGATCGTGAGTTGGAAATGTTGGGACGTTATGAAGAAAACGCATATATGGCCAAAATGATGAAATTGGTTGGTCACACACAAACTAAATTGTATGAATTGGACGGTTACGACCATGGAATGACCGAACCTGGTTTTCCTCTTTTGGTAAAAGAAGTAAACCGAATTTTAAAAGAACGCAAAAAATAATCACTAAATAAAATTCCACGGCAATGGAGACACAACTATTAATTATACCAGGACTTGGAGATTCTGGAGCGAAACACTGGCAAACCTTTTGGCACGAAAAATTCCAAAACTCGATTCGTATTGTACAAGATAATTGGGACGAGCCCATTCTACAAGAATGGCTTGACCGATTAAACGAGAATATCTCTAAACTTGATAAACCAACTATTTTAGTAGCACATAGTTTAGCTGTATCATTGGTTTTGCATTGGGCAGAAAAACACAATAATCCGAATATTATCGGTGCTTTTTTAGTTGCACCTGCAGATGTCGATTCGCCAGAACACACGCCAGAATGCACAAGAAATTTTTCACCGATCCCTCTTTATAAATTACCTTTTCCTTCAGTAGTTGTGGCAAGTGAAAATGACCCTTATGCTTCTTTTGAAAGAAAAAAATACTTCGCTGAAAAATGGGGAAGTGATTTTGTAAATGTGGGCCAGCAAGGACACATTAATTCTGATTCTGATTTAAAATATTGGGAAGAAGGACAGTTGATTCTTAAACAGCTTATTAAAAAAATAGAACTCTAATTTAACCGCAAAGTACGCAAAGATTTTACCCAAAGATCGCAAGGCTTTTTGAGAAGTTTTTGTCGATAAAGTTCACAAAGCTTTGCGAACTTTTAACCTTTTCTAAAACACCACGTACAAAAAAACTTTGCGTACGTTGCGGTAAATTGAGTAAAAAACTACCCTATACGTAATCCATTAGGAATCTTAAAATCGGGAGCTAGTAAGATCACATCTCCTTCCTCTCCTACAGCTCCTAAAACAAGACATTCACTCATAAATTTTCCTATTTGCTTTCTTGGGAAATTTACAACTGCAACAATCTGACGATTTACTAAATCTTCTTTTTGATATCTTTTGGTAATTTGTGCCGATGATTTTCTAATTCCAATTTCTGAACCAAAATCTATCGTTAATTGGTACGCAGGTTTTCTTGCTTCGGGAAAATCATTTACCTCCAAAATAGTTCCTACACGCATATCTGTGCGCTCAAATTCATTCCAGGTTAAATCCATTTTAAATTGTATTAGTTACAAACCTATAAATTTTGTAATTAATACGCCTAATTCTATAACCCATTTCTTTTACTTACAATCTAATTTTACAAGAAGAAAAACGAAATTACTCACGTAAAAAGATATAACATGGAACATACTGAACCAAATGCATGCATGTCAATTAAAGATTTTGAATCTAATTTAAAACAGGTTCATACAGATAAATATATAGAAACTGCTCAAAATGTGAGACTTTATGTAAAAGATTACGGTCAGGGAAAACCTGTTATCTTGATTCATGGTTGGCCACTTTCTAATGAAATGTGGGAATATCAAATTGATCATTTAGTACAAAATAATTATCGTGTAATTGCCTACGACAGACGCGGATTTGGAAAATCTTCTCAACCTTGGGATGGGTACGATTATGATACTTTGACTGATGATCTTAAAGAAATTATTGAGCAACTAGAATTAGAAAATGTAACTCTCGTTGGCTTCTCAATGGGCGGTGGCGAAGTGGTTCGTTATTTCAGCCGTCATGGCGGAAAAGGAGTTACAAAAGCAGCTTTGATTTCGTCAATCATTCCTTTTTTGCTAAAGACGCATGATAATCCAGACGGACATCCAAAAGAAAAAAGCGAAAATACGGCAGCAGCTATAAAAGAAGATAGAATTGCTTTTATTGATAATTTCGGAAAAACATTTTTTGGTGTCAATATTATCAACAAACCTTTAAGCACGCCTTTATTAGAATATTATAGAGCTTTATGTTCAGTGGCTTCTCCACGCGCTACTTTAAAATGCGCCGAATCTTTTTCATTCACTGATTTTAGAGATGAAATAGATTTCATAAAAGTTCCAACTTTAATCATTCATGGAGACGACGATAAAATTGTGCCGATTGACCTTACATCCAGAAAAGCCGCAAAATCTATAGCAAACAATACTTATATCGAATATGAAGGCGCACCTCACGGGCTTTTTTATACAGATAGAGAAAAGCTAAACGAAGATTTACTGGCTTTTTTGAATTCATAAAAACTTAAAAAAGTATCCAAAGAAGCAAGCTGTTGCAGCTAACTGCTTTCTTTGGGTATTTTTTATTATTGTGCTCTTTTATTTACAGATTTTTAAAGCTACTTTTGAAAATCAAATTTCAAATAAAATGGCACGAACTGAATCAACAATGCTTCCATTAGGAACAGTTGCACCTGATTTTTATTTAAAAGATACTAACTCGAACAATATTTTTTCTTTTGAAGATTTAAAAGGTTCGAAAGGTACTTTGGTAATGTTCATTTGCAACCATTGCCCATTTGTGCATCATGTAATAAGCGAAATTGTAATGATTGCAAATGATTATCGCGTTCAAGGACTCGGAGTAATTGCCATTTCTAGCAATGATGTTATCAAATACCCGCAAGACAGTCCAGAATTAATGACAGATTTTGCCATGGAAAACAAAATTGATTTTCCTTATTTATACGATGAAAGCCAAGAAACAGCAAAAGCATATCAAGCAGCTTGCACCCCAGATTTCTATTTATTTGACAATCAGGACAAATTATTCTATCGCGGGCAGCTTGACGATTCAAGACCCGGCAACGGAATTCCTCTTAGCGGAAGTGACCTTAGAGGGGCGATTGATGCCTTAATTTACAACAGAAGTTTAAAAGATCCGCAGAAGCCAAGTTTGGGCTGCGGCATTAAATGGAAGTAAAACCTCACTAAATTCAAAAAGATTAACTATCTTTGCAAATCAATTTAATCCTCCTTATGGGAAATAAAACATCACTTACAGCTTCTATAAAGTCGTTTTGCATAGCAAAACCGCTACCTGCTGTAATTATTTCACATAATAAGGCCTTTATTTTTTAGGCCTCCGTCTACTTCACTTTTCTTCTTTTTGACGGAGGATTTACATCAGCTTAAGCATTTTATTATTTGACAAAAATCAATTTTTGATCAGATATTTTTTTGTTTTTCAGATTAAACATTTCGATTCTGTCTTTTAAGTCAGAGAAATTTTTACTTGTAGATTATCCTAAGAAGAAAACATCATTTAAAATTTTATAACAATAAATTCAATATAGATATGAAACCAACACCCACTTTCTGTAAATCAGATTATCAATTTTTAAGAGAATTGATTTTAAAAAGTAAAAACTCGACAAATACTAAAGAAGCCAATCAGCTTTCGCAAGAATTAGATCGCGCTGTAATTAGTAAAGAAAGCGAATTAGACAGTTCGGTAATCCGAATCAATTCATTTGTAACGATAGAAGATGTAAAAGCCAAGAAACAAATGAAAATTCAAATCGTTTTACCTTCTGCAGCAGATGTAAAACAATCTAAAATATCAATTTTAGCACCTCTAAGTGTTGCTATTATTGGTTTTAAAGAAAATGATGAAGTTGATTGGGAATTACCTGCTGGCATCAAAACTTTAAAAGTAATAGCTGTAGATAATTCGGCTGTACATCATTCTTAACTTTTTAAACACCTCATTACGTGAAGGTGTTTTTTTATATCTATTTGAAAATAAAAAAACTGTTCGATCGAACAGTTTTTTTTTTTCTTGTTTCTCAAATTCAAATTATAATTGCGAATCAATATAATTTGTAATCGAAACCATTTGAGTTTCATCTAATTTTGCTTTTTTACCCATTTTCACCAAAATCGGAGTCCATTCTTCTTTTGTGAATTTTTTAGGTTCAAACAACTTATGGCATTTAGCGCAATTGTTTTCATAGAGATTTTTACCCTCTGCCAACTCTGGTGTTAATTCTGTTGCTTTAATTTCCTTTCCAACTGGTGGAGTTTCAGCAACAGCCGTTTTTTTTGTACCGCATGCTGCTGCAATCAATATTAAAGCTGTTAAACTTAAAATCTTTCTTTTCATTTCTTGGTTTTGTTTTTTTTAAATTCAAGTAAATATAAAAAAATCCCATATACCGTGGCATATGGGATTACTATTTAAAGCAATACTAAATTGCTTCTAAAGTCTTATTTTACGTCCATTAATTCAACGTCGAAAATCAAAGTTGCGTTTGGCGGAATAACCCCTCCAGCACCAGCTGGCCCGTATCCTAAATCAGATGGAATAACAAAACGAGCTTTGTCTCCTACTTGCAATAAAGCAATACCTTCGTCCCATCCTTCAATAACTTGTCCAATTCCTAATTTGAATTCGATTGGTTTTTTACGCGGGTAAGAAGAATCAAATACTTTTCCGTTTTCTAAAGATCCTTCATAGTGAACAGAAACTGTTTTTCCTGCTTCAGCTCTTTTTCCATCTCCTTTTTGAATCATTTTATAACGTAAGCCACTTTCTGTTTTATCAAAACCAGCCGCTAATTGTTCCATTTTTGCTTCAGATTCTGCTTTTAAAGCTGCTTCTCTTTTTAGACGAGCACCTTTTAAACCAATGAAAGCTTCAATCGCATTCCATTTTTGAGCTTCTTCTCCAACTCTGATAATCTCAACTGACTCTAAATTGTCTCCTTGAGCAACAGCATCAACAACGTCTTGCCCTTCAACAACGTTTCCAAAAACAGTATGTTTGTTATCTAACCAAGGAGTTGCAACGTGAGTGATGAAAAATTGAGAACCGTTACTTCCAGGTCCTGAGTTTGCCATAGATAAAATTCCTGGACGATCGTGTTTTAAACTTGGGTGAAATTCATCATCAAATTTATAACCTGGATCTCCAGTTCCAGTTCCTTTTGGACAACCACCTTGAATCATGAAATCTGCAATTACTCTGTGGAATGTTAATCCGTCATAGAATTTTTGTCCTTGAGGTTTCACTTTATTTTCCATATTACCTTCTGCAAGAGCTACAAAGTTCCCTACAGTTCCAGGTGTTAAATCGTGTGTTAGTTTTACTAAAATCGAACCTTTGCTAGTGTTGAATTTAGCGTATATTCCGTTTTCCATGTTGTTAATTTTAATTTGAACGCAAATTTACAAATTAATTTTTTAATCAATTTACGCTTTTGCCTTTTTAGATTTTGATTTATAAGTAAGTCCATAAACGGTTATTGACAAAGCAGACAAAACCATACAGCCAATGGCTACAGCGTGCCATCCTCCCCATTTCCATAACATTAAACCATAAGCAGATCCTGCTGCAGTACCTAGGAAAGTAAGCGACATAAAGACCGTATTTAATCTATTTCTAGCTTCTGGCAATAACGAATAAACTCGTGTTTGGTTTGAAATGTGAACGCCTTGAATTCCGATATCAATAAACACAATTCCGATTGCAATTCCGATTACACTTTCAATAGCAAAATAGAAAACTATAAAGCTTATTAAAACTAATAAACAGCCATAACCAACTGCAATTCTAGAGTTTCCTTTGTCTCCCAATTTCCCAACCAAAGGAGCAGCCAGAGCTCCAGAAGCTCCAACAATTCCAAACAAACCAATTGTAGCACTATTGAAATTAAAAGGTTCACCAGAAAGCAATAAAACCATTGTAGTCCAAAATGCCCCAAACTGAGCAAAACTGAAAACATTAATTGCGGTTGCTTCGCGCAAAACTGGCTGTGTTTTTATTAGTGTAAATAAAGATTGGATTAATTGGCCGTAAGTCCCCTTAAACTGTGGTTTATTCTGCGGAAATTTACTTTGGATGACAAAAAAGATCAGAAGACAAATTCCGGCCGCGATATAAAACATCGATCTCCAGCCCAAAACTTGGCCGATAAATCCGCTTAAGGTTCTCGAAAGCAAAATCCCAACTAAAAGTCCGCTCATAATAGTCCCAACAACTTTCCCCCGTTCTTCGGGCGCACTTAAAGAAGCAGCAAGAGGAAGAATAAGCTGTGGCACAATCGAAGTGATTCCAATTAGCAATGAAGCAATTTGTAGAACAAGAAAACTTTTGGCCGTTGCTGCAATTAATAAGGCAATTACAGTAGCAAAAGTGGTCATTAAAATTTGCCTTTTTCTCTCTATTTTATCGCCAAGCGGAACCATAAAAAACAGTCCAATCGCATAACCTGCTTGAGTTAGATAGGTTATTGTTCCGGCGCTAGCTTCGGGAATTTTAAATTCGTTGGCAATTAAAACAATCAAAGGCTGGCAGTAATAAAGATTTGCAACTATAAGACCAGTGCAAACTGCCATAAACAGTACATTAGTTTTAGATAAATTCATGCTGCAAAAATACCGATCTAATCTTAATTGAAACTTTAAAAAAGTTATAAAATTTTTAAATTTAAGATTAGATCAGGATTTTCAACTTAAAAACCAACTGCTTTTAAACCTGCTATGATTTCAAAAAATCTTCTCTTGCAGGACCAAAAACATCAGTCAGCATTCCTGTTTCCAAACAAACAACTCCATGAATTGCATGAGGCGGAATGTAAAAACTATCGCCTTCCTTTAACGTTTCTGTTACACCGTTTATCGTAACATCGAATTTTCCGCTTGCTATGTAAGTAACCTGTGTATGATAATGTTCGTGCAAAACACCAATTCCTCCTTTTTCAAAATGTACATTTACAAGCATCACTCTTTCGTCAAAAGCTAAAATCTTGCGTTTAATTCCATCCCCGACTACTTCCCACTCTATTTCGTCTCCTTTTATAAATTCTTTGCTTGTTCCTAAACTCATAATCTTTTTATTTTTATTGAATGCTTTTAAGGTCTTTTTCCATTAATTCAGCACCGCTGATTAATTTGTTATCTTTAAAATATTTTTCTAATTCTTTTAGTCTTTTTACATTATCATATTTGAATCCCGAATTTAGTTTTCTTTGACAAAGAGAACACAATCTAACAGAATGACTATCTGTTTCTACCATGCTATTTGTTCCGTTCATAACACAATTCGCTTCAATGCAATGATGCAAACCGAACATATGTCCTATTTCGTGTGAACAAATTTTCAATAATCGATCTAAACTCAAACTAAAATCTGCTTCTTTTTGCATTCTGTACATCGAACTTACCGCAATTTTATCCCTATAAGATGCTAATCCAAAAACATAATTCCATTCTGGCTTTGGGTATAAGTCTTTTTCTGTTATTGCCATTAAAGCAACTCCCCTATCTGGTTTTTCCTTTTTCAGAACATCTGTTAAAATATAACCTGCCAAAAATTGTTCCTGCCCAACATCTCCAATTCTTCTAGCATTGTTGGGGATAATATCATTTGAAACATCCTTTAAAATTTTGGTTTCTAGCTGAAAAAATATTTGCAAATATTGACAAACTAATTCGATTTGTTTCTTCTGCAACGAATTAAACTTTCCTAAAGGTTGCAAGTAAATGATGTTTTCTTCTTTCGTTGGAATAATATGTTTTGTTTTAACAAACTGTTCAAAAGTCTGCCCTTTTTCATTGCGAGAATAAAGCCAATCACCATAAACAGCTTTGCCAAGCTTAACATCATTATTTTTAATAGTGACAAAATATGGGGCTAGTTTTAAATTAAGCTCTTGTTTTGGCTCTGGGTTTGAGTTTGATTTTTCTTTCTTATTTGATTCACAAGAGCAAAGAATTACCAATAACAGCAAAAGAAGGTTCTTCATAAATCAATTTACTAGATTAAATTTTTTGAAATAAAATCACAGCTCGTTTTAATCGATTCAAAAGAATTTGAAGCAAAATTATTCTCCTGTTCTACAAAAAAATGAACCATTCCCGATTGTTTTGCTGCCGCGAATAAAGGTTTAAAATCGATTGTTCCAGAACCAACTTCTGTATTCAGATCATTATTTGTTTTGTCTTTATCTTTTACGTGCCACATTTTAAATCGGTTAGGATTTTCTCTGAATAATTTTAAAGGATCATTGCCAGAATGAATTACCCAATACAAATCCAATTCAAAAAAGACCAAATCTTTGTCGGTTTCCTTTAATAAGATTTCAAAACCAGTAATTCCATCGTGTTTTTGAAATTCAAAATCATGATTATGATATGCCAGTGTCAAACCTGCACTTTTACACATTTTTGCGGCTTCATTTACACGAGCGGCTATCTTTTTATAATCTTCAATATTTCTTCTGAAAGGTTCATCGACCCACGGAACGGTTAGAAATTCGCTTTTTAGAATTTTCGCAGCTTCAATTGAAGCAATTAATTCCGTCGTGTTTCCATCATACAAAAAGCTTCCTAAATTATAATGTCCGCTAACGGCTTTCAATCCATTATCATCTAAGATCTTTTTAAGTTCTTTTGGCGTTAATCCCCAAAACTGATCTTTTGTCGAAAAACCGTATGTTTCGACGTTGGTATAGCCTGCTTTAGCAACTTTTTCTAAAGTCCCTTTGACATCTTTCGGAAGTTCTTCGCGAAGCGTGTACAATTGTAAGCCTATTTCTTTTTTATTCATAGAAAATGCAAATGATGGTGAAGCCAAAACAGCTGTAGCGGCAAGACCTGTGGTTACGATAAAATTTCTTCTGCTAATCATTTTATGATATAAATTTCAGAAAGTAAATATATTATAAAAATTGATTCTTAAAGTTTTCTGCAAAATTTTGAAGTGCTTTTACGGTTTGATCCGAAACGATTTCTCCTTCAGCATTCACTTTTCCACGTACTCCTTGAATTAAAAGCTGTGTTGCATCATCAAATTTTGCTTCAAGTGTTTTCATTACTAACAAAAGCTGCTCATGTCCCATTTCTCCAGAGGCAGAAGCTGTAATAAGACCTGTATTTTTGTTTGAAAAAATAGTCGTTGAAACACACCATTCTAAAGCATTTTTTAAACTTCCCGGAAGACTAAACACATATTCGGGCGTGCAAATAATAACGCCATCAGCATCTCTTATTTTATTTCTAAATGAAATGATTTCTTGCGGAGGATTATCAGTATCTAAATCTGGATTAAAATGAGGAAGGCTTTCTAAATCTTCAAAAATTTCTATTTCAAAATTAGGTTTTAAGCAATTTGAAATGTATTTCAGAATTTTGAAATTACTGGAATTACTTCTCGTACTTCCAGATATGGCAAGGATTTTTATTTTCGGTGAAGTCATTAAATAAACAATTCGTATTTCTAAATAAATCTAAAAATACGAATTGTTTAAAAATATAGGCCAAAAAATTACTTAGAAGTCAATAGGTTTAGTCCTTCCATTTTTACAGAATCAATTGCTTGCGGCGGATAATTTTGTTTCTCTTGTCGTGTTGCTGTTACTTTACCACCTGTATTTATATAGACATAATTGTAACGCCAGTAATTTGATCCGGCCAATGACGTTGTTCCGTCTTCAGAAAAAACCTGATCTGCATAGACTAGTATTTCTCCATTTTGATTATTATCTAAGATCCTTACCGGATTACCCAGAACTTTGAGCACTTTCGATTTTTCTTCTCCCACAGCTACACTTGCCGTATTGGTACTTGCACACGACATAAAGAGTGCAAATACAGCGGGAATTAGTATTGTTTTTTTCATAACTAAGTTTAAATTTATGTTCGGCATTTGGATATTATTCACTGATTATCAACATTGTAATAATAAATAAAGTTATTACTTTAAATTTTATATAATTCAAAAATTATGTTATATAATTATTACCAAAAGACTCTCTGCAATATTTGTATCTTTGCCAGCAAGAAAATTATCGAATAAAGATGCGAATTGACATTATTACACTTTTACCTGAATTATTAAGAAGTCCGTTTGAGGCCTCAATTATGAAACGCGCCATCGATAAAGGTTTGGTCGAAGTGCATTTTCACAATCTTCGTGATTACAGCACAAATAGACAGAAAAGTGTAGATGATTATCCTTTTGGCGGCGGAGCGGGTATGGTAATGACAATTCAGCCTATTGATGATTGTATTACGCATTTGAAAAGTCAGCGAGAATATGACGAAGTAATATATATGTCACCAGACGGCGAGACCTTAGACCAAAAAATGGCTAATAAAATGTCAATGTATGAAAACATTATCATTTTATGCGGACATTACAAAGGTGTTGATCAAAGAGTTAGAGATCATTTTATTACAAAAGAAATCTCAATTGGCGATTATGTTTTGTCAGGAGGAGAATTGGGTGCCATCGTTTTATCTGATGCCTTAATCCGATTAATACCCGGGGTTTTAAGTGACGAAACCTCAGCATTAACCGATAGTTTTCAGGACAATTTACTTTCAGGACCAATTTATACAAGACCTGCAGATTATAAAGGATGGAAAGTGCCAGAAGTTCTAACCAGCGGACACGCTGCCAAAATCGATAAATGGCGTGAGGACATGGCGTATGAACATACTAAAAATAGACGTCCAGATTTGTTGGAAGGACACTAAAAAGCATTCAGTCACAGTTTTCAATTTTCAGTGACTTCGACCGAAAACTGTGACTGAGACTAAAATCTATCCATTATAATTCATAGACGTAATTTTATTTCCGGATAGTTCTATCTCCAACAAATGATCTCGGTAAAAATCATCTCCGGCAGTAACAGATGTGAAAACATCATCATCATTAATAATTATTAAAATTCGATATAATTCTAAAGTATCATACCAGTCAATATCTGCTCTAATTTGCAAATCAAATTGTTCTTTGTTATAAAAATCAATTAATTCGTTTTTACAATTTGAAAGCCAATCAATGTGCTCAACTATTTTATCAAAATGCTCTTTAATACGATTATTTGGCAAGTAAATTGAAAATTTACCCTTTTCAAGAACCTTATTAAATACAACAATATGTTTGTTTTTAATTTTAAATTTCTTTTCGTCTTTTTTTGACTGTGAGAAATCACTCAAAACTAATTGCACTTTCTCTTTTTCCCCTCTAAGTTTCCTAAGATCCTTTATAATAAAATTATTTTCATGCGATTTCGCTTTCTGCTCCAAAACATACAATTTAGAAGCATCTTTTGTGTTTTTTGAATCTGCAGCTTCTTTAAAAGTTTCATATGCTGATCTATGAAAACCCAAAAGAATATAAACATTTGAAAGAACTAAATTTTCCTGCTTGCTTTTGTCGATACTCTCCAATTCATATAAAAGATCATAGATTTTCTCAACACTTTCCCTCGAGCTGTTCGATTTCCTAAATTCATTAGAAAACTCGATATATTCTTTCATATAATTTTTATTCATCCAGTTTTATATTATTATTGCAATACTATTTACGAAGATAAGATTTTACTTTTCTCTATTTGTAAAATCAGTGTTTTGTGAGTGCTTCGCAATTTCAAAACAACCGTTAATTACAGTTGTAAAACACATTTTATCAGATAGTTAAAATAATTTGCAATTTATAATTCATAATTTATAATTATTTTCTACATTTGCACCCGAATTTGACCAACCTCTGGCGAGATCCGTGAATGTTGCTCTAATATAAAAACCATAATTTAAATTATCATGGCAGATTTATTAAAATTCGTTCAAGACGAATTCGTTGCTAAAAAAGATTTCCCAGATTTCGGAGCTGGAGACACAATTACTGTTTTCTACGAAATTAAAGAGGGTGAAAAAACAAGAACTCAGTTTTTTAAAGGAGTTGTAATTCAAAGAAGAGGTTCTGGTAACACAGAAACTTTTACTATCCGTAAAATGTCTGGATCTGTTGGTGTTGAGCGTATCTTCCCAGTAAACTTACCAGCTTTACAAAAAATCGAAGTGAACAAGAAAGGTGCTGTACGTAGAGCTAGAATTTTCTACTTCAGACAACTTACTGGTAAAAAAGCTAAGATTAAAGATAAAAGAAGATAATCATTTATCAAAATGTTATAAAAAACTCGTTTCATATTGTTTGAAACGAGTTTTTTTTATGTTCTATTTCCGCTACTAACAAAACTGTAATTTTTTAATACCAAAATCATCGAATTAGCAATTTAACGAGCTCGAAATAACAATCTGTTAATTTCGTCTTTTCTCGGGAAAACTCAACCGTTTTCGTTGTGATTTTATTATATTTGCTCCGCTCATTTTGAGCCGAATATATCTTTTACATCGTTAACTCCTGACGATACGATTATAAAAAAAAAAGAAAATGAATAAATCAAAAATTTTTTACACCTTAACTGATGAGGCGCCGTTATTGGCAACTTACTCTTTGTTACCAATTGTTCAAGCTTTTACAGCAACAGCTGGAATTGAAATCGAAACCAGAGATATTTCGCTGGCAGGAAGAATTTTATCAAACTTCCCAGATTCTTTGACAGATGCTCAAAAAACTGGAGATGCATTGGCAGAATTAGGCCAATTAGCAACTCAGCCAGAAGCAAACATTATCAAATTACCAAACATCTCAGCATCTGTACCTCAATTAAAAGCGGCTATTGCTGAATTACAATCTCACGGATACAACGTACCAAATTTCCCAGAAGATCCACAAAACGATACTGAAAAGGAAATTAAAGCTAAATATGCAAAAGTATTAGGTTCTGCTGTAAACCCAGTTTTACGTGAAGGAAACTCTGACCGTAGAGCTCCAAGAGCAGTTAAAAACTTTGCAAAAGCAAATCCGCACTCTATGGGTGCTTGGTCTGCTGACTCAAAAACTAAAGTGGCTTCTATGTCAGGCGGTGATTTTTACGGAAGTGAAAAATCACTAACTGTAAATGAAGCTAATGATGTAAAAATCGAATTTGTTGCTAAAGATGGAACTGCAACTGTTCTTAAAGCAAGTACTCCGCTTAAAGCTGGAGAAATTATTGACAGCTCTGTTTTAAGCGTAAGTAAATTAAAAGCTTTTGCTGCTGATGTAATTGCTGAAGCTAAAGCTGCAGGAGTTTTACTTTCTGTACACTTAAAAGCTACAATGATGAAAGTTTCTGATCCAATTATCTTTGGCGCTATCGTTGAAGTATATTTTGCAGATGTTTTCAAAAAATACGCTTCTTTATTTGCTGAATTAAACGTTGACACAAGAAACGGTTTAGGTGATATCTATGCTAAAATCGCTGGAAGACCTGAGCAAGCAGAAGTTGAAGCAGCTATCGATCAGGCAATCGCTAACGGACCAGCTTTGGCTATGGTTAATTCTGATAAAGGAATTACAAATTTACACGTTCCTTCAGATGTAATTGTTGATGCTTCTATGCCAGCAATGATCCGTACTTCTGGACAAATGTGGAACAAAGAAGGTAAAGCACAAGATACATTTGCTGTTATTCCAGATAGATCTTATGCTGGAGTTTATACTGCAACTATCGATTTCTGTAAAAAACACGGTGCTTTTGACCCGAAAACAATGGGAAGTGTTCCTAACGTTGGATTAATGGCTCAAAAAGCAGAAGAATACGGATCTCACGACAAAACTTTCCAAATTAAAGGTGATGGTGTTGTACGTGTGGTTGACCAAAATGGAAATGTATTAATGGAGCAAAACGTTGAAGCTAATGACATTTTTAGAATGTGTCAAGCAAAAGATGCTCCTATTCAAGACTGGGTTAAATTGGCTGTAAACAGAGCTCGTTTATCTAGCACACCTGCTGTTTTCTGGTTAGACGAAAACAGAGCACACGATAGAGAATTGATCGTAAAAGTTCAAAAATACCTTAAAGACTACGATACTACAAACTTAGATATCCGTATTTTAAATCCAATTGCTGCTACAGAATTTACTTTAGACAGAATCATCAAAGGTTTAGATACTATCTCTGTAACTGGAAACGTTTTACGTGACTACTTAACAGATTTATTCCCTATCTTAGAATTAGGAACTTCTGCTAAAATGCTTTCTATCGTTCCTTTAATGAACGGTGGTGGATTGTTTGAAACTGGTGCTGGAGGTTCTGCTCCTAAACACGTTGAACAATTTACAGAAGAAGGATACCTACGCTGGGACTCATTAGGAGAGTTTTTAGCTCTTGGTGCTTCTTTAGAGCATTTAGGACAGACTTTAGATAACTCTAAAGCTATTGCTTTATCTGAGACTTTAGATCAAGCTAATGACAAATTCTTAGCTAACGATAAATCTCCAGCTCGTAAAGTGGGTCAGATTGACAACCGTGGATCTCACTTCTATTTAGCTTTCTATTGGGCTCAAGCTTTGGCTGCTCAAACTAAAGATGCTGAATTGAAAGCAATCTTTACTCCAATTGCTGCTGAATTTGAAGCTAACGAAGCTAAAATCAATGAACAATTAATTGGAGCTCAAGGAAAAGCACAAAACATTGGAGGGTACTATCAGCCAACTCCTGAGTTAGTAAGCAAAGCAATGCGTCCTAGTGAAACTTTCAACGGTATTGTTGCTAAAATCAAATAATTTAGAATACACTGTATTTTTAAATAAACAAAAAGGACAACCCACAAGGTTGTCCTTTTTTCATCTTAACTTATGTTTAACAAAAGTTCCGTAAGAATATTTAGTAAGAATTCATTATCTATGTAAATCAAAATCAACATAATGATTACAAAAAATACCTGCACATTTCTTCTTTTTATTTTAACGATCTTCACCTCATTTGCGCAGGAAAAATTTACTCTAAGCGGAACTATCAGCGACAGCAAAAACAACGAAACTTTAATTGGAGTTAATATCTTTATTCCAGCTTTAAAAATTGGAACCACAACCAACGAATACGGCTTTTATTCTCTTTCTGCACCAAAAGGGGAATATGAAATCGAAATTAGCTACGTTGGCTATCAAACCATTCAAAAAAATATTGTTTTAGATCAGAATATAAAAAGTAATTTCTCGATTAAAGAAGGTGGCGAAGAACTTCAAGAAGTCATCATTACTGAAAACAAAAGCAAAGCAAATATAAAATCACCAGAAATGAGTGTTAACAAACTCTCCATTTCGACCATAAAAAAAATGCCTGTTGTTTTAGGAGAAGTTGATGTCTTGAAATCTATTTTATTACTTCCAGGCGTTACCAATGCGGGTGAAGGAGCTTCTGGATTTAATGTTCGCGGAGGCGGTGCAGATCAAAACCTTATCCTTTTAGATGAAGCCACTATTTTTAATTCGTCTCACGTTTTCGGATTCTTTTCTGTTTTTAATCCTGATGCTATTAAAGATTTAAAACTATACAAAGGGGGAATTCCTGCACGTTATGGCGGAAGAGCTTCTTCTGTTTTAGAAATTTATCAAAAAGACGGGAGCAGTAAAGATTTTCATATCAATGGCGGTATCGGATTAATTTCAAGCCGTTTACTGGCAGAAGGTCCAATTGTAAAAGACAAAGGTTCTTTCTTGATTGGCGGAAGAGCTTCATACGCGCACCTTTTTCTTAAACTTTCTCAAGATAACAAAGACAATGCTGCTTATTTTTATGATTTAAATACCAAATTAAACTATAAACTTAATGATAATAACAGTTTGTATTTATCTGGATATTTTGGTCGAGACGTTTTCAGGTTAAACAAAAGCTTTACCAATACGTACGGAAATTCAACTTTAAATTTGAGATGGAATCATCTGTATTCTGATAAATTATTCTCCAATCTATCCTTAATTTACAGTGATTACTATTACGGATTAGATCTTGATTTTGTAGGTTTCAATTGGGATTCAGGAATCAAAAACTATAACATCAAGTACGATTTCAAACATTATCTTTCAGACAAATTAAAACTGAATTATGGCGTTAATGGAATTTATTACAACTTTAATCCAGGAACAATAAAACCAACCGGGGAAGATTCTGGTATTAATCCAGATCAATTAGATCGAAAATATGCTTTTGAACCTTCTATTTATTTAGATGCCGAAAGTCAGATTTCTAAAAAAATTACTGTTGCTTACGGATTACGGTACAGTTTATTTTACAGATTAGGCGCTTCCACTATTAATTACTACGATAACAATGAAGCCGTAGTTTTTAATACCGAAATGCAGATTTACGAAAAAGGCACGCCAACTTCAACACAATATTTTGGCAAAAACAAAGTCATTCAGAGTTACAACAATCTTGAACCACGTTTTTCTATTTCGTACCAATTAAATGAAGAACAAGCTCTAAAAGCGAGTTATAACAGAATGGCGCAATATCTTCAATTGATTTCCAATACCTCATCTCCTACTCCGCTGGATGTCTGGATGCCGAGTGATAATTACATTAAACCTCAACTTGCAGATCAGGTGGCGTTAGGTTATTTTAGAAATATTTATAATGACGCTTATTCTCTAGAAGTAGAAACCTTTTACAAAAAAATACAAAACAGACTAGATTATATAGATGGAGCCGATTTAATTGCCAACAATGCCATAGAACAGGTTATTTTAAATGGTCAAATGCGCTCATATGGTTTAGAACTGATGATAAAGAAAAACAAAGGCCGTTTTAATGGCTGGATTTCGTACACACTCTCAAGATCTGAACAACAAACTCCAGGAAGAACTCCAGAAGAAATTGGCATTAACAATGGTAAATGGTACGCATCAGCTTATGACAAAACACATAATTTAGCTATTACATCTGCATACAATTTAAACGAAAAATGGTCATTTGGTGCTAACTTTGCATTGCAGTCAGGACAGCCAGTAACGTATCCAAACGGGCAGTATCAATATTTAGGCATTATAGTTCCAAGTTATGGTTTACGAAACGAAAATCGACTTCCTTCTTATAATCATTTGGATATTTCTGCAACTTTAACGCCGCGCAACAACAAAAATAGAAACTGGAAAGGCGAATGGGTTTTCAGTATTTACAATCTTTACAATCGAAAGAATGCTGCTTCAATCAACTTTAGGCAAAATGTTGATACGGGGGCAAATGAAGCAGTGAAATTATCCATTTTCGGAATTGTTCCTGCAGTAAGTTATAATTTCAAATTCTAAAAGAAATCAGTTCAAAAACTAAAAATAAGCTTATGAGAAAATTAGTTTTTTTAATCGTATTTTTTACATCATTGCTTTTCACTAGTTGCGAAGAAGTAGTTGATGTTGACTTAAACACTGCTCCTCCAAAACTGGTGATTGAAGCTGCTATAACTTGGGAAAAGGGCACTTCTGGAAAACAACAAGTTATCAGATTAACCTCGACAACAGGCTATTTTGAGGATGTAATTCCTGCGGTATCAAATGCGGTGGTTTATGTGACAAATAGCAAAAATCAAAAATTTAATTTTATTGAATTTAATAATACAGGGCGTTACATCTGCCCTAATTTTAAACCTGAAATTAATGAAGAATATACTTTAACCGTTATCGACAAAGGAAACACTTATACAGCATCTGAAATTTTAAAATCGGTCGCACCAATTACTCGAATCGAACAAAAAAATAACAGCGGTTTTACAGGAGAAGATATCGAAATAAAAGCTTATTTTACAGATCCTGCAGATGAAGACAATTTTTATTTATTTAAATATGTTTATTCGAATAAAGTAACTTCAAATTATTATGTTTCTGAAGATAAATTCTATCAAGGAAATGAAATTTTCAGCAGCGCCATTGATGAAGATTTAAAAGCAGGAGATGAAGTCGAAGTAACGCACTACGGGATTTCTAAGCAATATTATAATTACATGAACATCTTGGTAAGTATAGCAGGAAGTAATATTGGAGGTCCGTTTCAATCGCCGCCAGCAACCGTAAAAGGAAACATCATCAACACAACAGACAAAAATAATTATCCGCTTGGGTATTTCTCTCTAAGCGAAACCAGTACACAGAAATACAAAATTGAGTAATTATGCTACCCATCATCAAAACCTTAACCGAGAAAAAACTCGTTGGACATTTTATCGAAATGTCATTTATCGAGAATAAAACTTTTCAATTATGGAATGGTTTTATGCCCAATCGAAAAGAAATAAAAAATGCTATTGATGCCAATTTATATTCTCTAGAAGTTTATGCAGAAAATCATTTTGATAATTTTGATCCTAATGACAGTTTCCAAAAATGGGCTGCGGTAGAAGTTTCAGATTATTCAACTATTTCAGAAGGAATGGAAACCTTAATTGTTCCTGCCGGTCTATACGCTGTTTTTCTTCATTCAGGGCCAGTAGCAGAAGCTCATAAAACGTATCATTACATTTTTACAGAATGGCTTCCAAATTCTGAATATACAGTAGACGACAGACCACATTTTGCTGTAATGAACGAAAAATACAAAAAAGACGATCCAACTTCTGAAGAAGAAATTTGGATACCAATAAAAAGCAGAAATTAAAATGGTTATAGAATCACTCAAAATTCTTTTTAATAGAGATCTTAACAAACTAAAATTTGAGATCGAATCTTACGAATTCGAAAAACAAATTTGGGTAATAGATAAAAACATTTCTAATTCGGCAGGAAATCTTTGTCTGCATTTAATCGGAAATCTAAATACTTACATTGGCGCAGAAATAGGTAAAACAGGCTATGTGCGAAATCGTCCTTTGGAATTCTCATTAAAAGATATCCCAAAATCTGAATTAATTTCAAAAATCGAAAGTACAATTGACGTTATCAATAAAAGTTTAGATTCCTTAACTGAAAAAGATTTAGAACAGATTTATCCGCAGATTGTTTTTGAAAAAGAAATGACAACAGGCTTTTTCTTAATTCATCTTTCAGCGCATTTAGCGTATCATTTAGGACAAATCAATTACCACAGAAGACTTCTTGATTTCTGATTTTACAATATAGATTGTAGAGCTTAGACTTTTACTAAGATTTCAAAAAATCTGAAATCTAAAATCTAAAATCTAAAATGGTAACCGTACCTTTGCACTACACTCAAAAAAACGCTTATGTCATCACACCATATAGTTCGCGACGATCAGGAACCTGCTTTAATAATTGCAAATGGCGCAGCCTGCGATCCAGAACTGTTAGGACAATTATTAGAATGGTCTCCACTGGTTGTTGTTTTAGATTCGGCTATTGAAAGAGTGATTGACCTAGGCATAAAAGTTGATGTTTTATTGGGGGATTTTGACCGTGGTTTTGATCCTGAAATTTATAAAACTTCGCAATTCCCAATCGAAATCGTTCATACGCCAGATCAAGATAAAACAGATCTAGAAAAGGCTTTTGATTATCTTATCGATAGAAAAATTCCAGCTGTAAATGTGGTTTGGGCAACCGGAAAACGTGCCGATCATACGATTACCAATCTTACTAATATCGTTCGTTATCGCAATTTACTTAAAATTGTAATTCTGGACGATCATTCAAAAATATTCCTTTTACCAGAGAAATTCGAAAAGTGGTATACCGCAAAAACACCAATTTCATTAATCCCAATCGGTGTTGTAAACGGAATTTCTTCTGCCAATTTAAAGTACGAATTAAACAACGATACCCTTACAATGGGTTACAGAACCGGAAGCAGTAATTCTGTCGAAAAAGATGGCATTGTAACCATTACACATCGTGAAGGCGATTTGCTTTTAATGGAGTGTTTTGATTAGAAGCATAAACCTGCTGTCCGCTATATCTTTTGTGTCTCGTTAAAAAACGAGACACAAAAGGATGCCGCTCCCATCAGGGCTAGGCACTCATTTTCAAAACAACTCTTTCTTCAAAAAAGGAATACCTATCTTTACACTCGAAATCAATGAAAATGAAAACAAACGACAATTCCGAAAAAAGCAATTTACACCCAAGAAATCTTCATCGAAACCGATATGATTTTGAAAAACTGATTTCAAATTGTCCAGAATTGGAAGCTTTTATTTCTGTAAATAAATACGGAATCGAAACTATTGATTTCAGCAATCCGTCTGCCGTAAAAATATTAAACAAGGCTTTACTTAAAACCTATTACGGCATTCAAAACTGGGATATTCCTAAAAATTATCTTTGCCCGCCAATTCCAGGGCGTGCCGATTACATTCATTATATCGCCGATCTATTGGCAGAAAGCAACAATAATCAAATTCCAGAAACCTCCTCTGTTTTAGGATTAGATATCGGCACAGGTTCAAATTTGATCTATCCGATATTAGGAAACTCTATTTACAGCTGGAGCTTTGTTGGAACAGATATTGACCAAAAATCAATTGAAAATTGCAGTAAAATTATCGAAGCCAATCCAGAATTAATCGATTCTATTAGCTTGCAACAACAAACTGAACCCCGATTTATTTTTAAAAACATTATCACGCCCGAAGACCGTTTTACATTCACGATATGTAATCCGCCTTTTCATGCATCTGCTGAGGAAGCGAATAAAAGTACTTCTAGAAAAGTTTCTAATCTTAATCCAAAAGAAAAAAGAAATACAAATCCCGTTTTGAATTTTGGGGGACAAAATGCCGAATTATGGTGCAACGGTGGCGAAATCGGATTCATCACGCAGATGATTTACGAAAGTGCTAAATATCCATCGCAAGTTTTATGGTTCACCACTTTAGTTTCTAAAAAAGAAAATCTTTCTTCGATCTACAAAATATTGAAAAAAGTAAACGCCGTTTCTGTCAAAACAATTGAAATGTCTCAAGGGCAAAAAAATAGCCGAATTGTGGCTTGGAGTTTTTTTGAAAACCCAAAATCCCAAAAACAATTCTTGTAAAACACTGATTTCCAAAATAAAACCTTGATTTTATAATTAGCTTTTGCTACATTTATTGTAAACTATTTAAAATCAAGATTATGGCACAATATATTGGTTATCTCGCGTCTGTATTTATCGTTGGAGGTTTTTTGCTAAAAAACCTTAGAGCAATCCGATTTATTAATATGTTTGGCTGTATCTGTTTTGTTATTTACGGCATTTTTTTAAACGACTATAGAGATTTCAACCAATGGCTTTGGCCGGTAATTATTCCGAACGCGATTTTAGCTTTTGTACAGATTTATTATTTGACCGCCAAAAACGATAAATCTTAAAATTATGATATATTAAAATAAAATTCTGATAACCTTTTCACCTACTCTAATCGTAACTTTAAGCTGAAAATTGAATTTTATTATGATATTAAGACTATATTCCCGCTTAGCCATTGTACTTTTTTTAGTAACAAGTTGTGCTTCAAAAAAAGCAAAATTTGACGATTACGTTTTTAAAACCAAAACTGAAGAGACAAAATACCAAACTGCTTACGACAAAGCTTTAAAACTTTGGAATATTCCATATACTGAAGAAGATGTAAAAACAAGTTTTGGAACCGCACATATTGTAATTGCAGGGCCAAAAAACGGGAAAAGCCTAGTCTTACTTCACGGAATGGACGCCAGCTCTACCATGTGGTATCCCAACATTAAAGTTCTAGCCAAAAATCATCGCATTTACGCCATCGATTTTATTATGGAACCCAACAAATCGAATTTAACGGCTAAACCGCTTTCATCTGATGATATTGTAGTTTTTTATAATGAAATTTTCGATCATTATAAATTAAAGAAATTTGATCTCATAGGCGCTTCACGAGGCGGTTGGGTTGCTACATTGTTAGCTGTTCAAAAACCAAATTCGATCGACAAAATTGCTTTATTAAGTCCTGCGCAGACTTTTAAATTTCTTGATAAGCCTAGAAAAACAACTTCTGCATTAATGCTGAAACTTTTTCCGAGCGAAAAGAAATTCAGTAAAACATTAAACACCTTTTCAACTCATCCTGAAAACATAAGCCGTATTTACAAGAGACAATTTTATTTGGCCAACAAATACGCAAAATCCAATTCCAGCATGTTAAAAATGCTCCCGTTTTCAGACAAAGAATTAGAATCTATTCAAAATCCTGTTTTGGTTTTAATTGGGGATAAAGACGTAATTAATTCAGAAGAAAGCCTAGAAAGGGCACAGAAACATTTATCAAAAAGCGAAACTAAAATCATCAAAGATGCAGGGCATTTTCTAACTATTGATCAGCCCAAGATTGTAAATGACGCTATTATTAATTTTTTAGATTAGCATTCAAAGTTCGTATCTTTACAAACAAATTTTCAGCCACTGCAAATGAAATTTCAAGTTTCTTCAGAATATAGTCCAAAAGGAGATCAGCCACAAGCCATACAAAAATTGGCACAAGGTGTGGTTGACGGAGATAAATACCAAACATTATTAGGAGTTACCGGTTCCGGAAAAACGTTTACTGTTGCCAATGTTATTCAGGAAGTGCAAAGACCCACTTTGGTTTTGGCTCACAACAAAACTTTAGCCGCGCAGTTGTATTCGGAGTTCAAACAGTTTTTTCCAAACAACGCGGTGGAATACTTCGTTTCTTACTACGACTATTATCAGCCAGAAGCCTTTATGCCCGTAACTGGGGTTTTCATTGAAAAAGATTTATCTATCAATGAAGAATTGGAGAAAATGCGTTTAAGCACCACTTCTTCCCTACTTTCAGGAAGACGTGACGTTTTGGTTGTAGCTTCTGTTTCTTGTTTATATGGTATCGGAAACCCTGTCGAATTTCAGAAAAACGTAATTGAAATTAAAAGAGATCAGGTTATTTCGAGAACAAAATTATTGCATAGTTTAGTTCAGAGTTTATATGCCAGAACTGAAGCCGATTTTAATCCTGGAACTTTCAGAATTAAAGGAGATACGGTTGAAGTTTATCCAAGTTATGCAGACGATGCATATAGAATTCATTTTTTTGGAGATGAAATTGAAGAAATAGAAGCATTTGATGCCAAAACTTCTCAAGTAATAGAAAAATTTCAGCGCTTAACTATTTATCCTGCCAATATGTTTGTGACTTCTCCAGAAGTTTTACAAGGCGCGATTTGGCAGATTCAGCAGGATTTGGTGAAACAAGTTGATTATTTTAAAGAAATAGGAAAACATCTGGAAGCAAAACGTCTGGAAGAAAGAACCAATTTCGATTTAGAAATGATCCGCGAATTGGGATATTGTTCTGGAATTGAAAATTACTCAAGATATCTTGACGGACGAGAAGCTGGAACAAGACCGTTCTGCTTGTTAGATTATTTCCCAAGTGACTATTTAATGGTTGTTGACGAGAGTCACGTGACCGTTTCGCAAGTTCACGCTATGTACGGAGGTGACCGAAGCCGAAAAGAAAACTTGGTTGAATATGGTTTCCGTCTTCCTGCAGCAATGGACAACCGACCTTTGAAATTTGAAGAATTTGAAGCGTTGCAAAATCAAGTTATTTATGTTTCTGCAACTCCTGCAGATTACGAATTGCAAAAATCGGATGGTATTTATGTCGAGCAGATTATTCGCCCGACTGGATTACTAGACCCCGAAATTGAAGTTCGTCCAAGCTTAAATCAGATTGATGACTTGATTGAAGAAATTCAGGTTCGCTGCGAATTAGACGAAAGAGTTCTCGTTACGACTTTAACCAAAAGAATGGCCGAAGAATTGGCCAAATACCTAACAAAAGTAAGCATTCGATGCCGTTACATACATTCTGAAGTTGATACCTTAGAACGTATCGAAATCATGCAAGACTTGCGAAAAGGTATTTTTGATGTTCTTATTGGAGTAAACTTACTTCGTGAAGGTTTAGATTTACCAGAGGTTTCTCTTGTTGCCATTTTAGATGCCGACAAAGAAGGCTTCTTACGTAATCATAGATCTTTAACGCAAACTATTGGTCGTGCAGCGAGAAACTTAAATGGTAAAGCAATTATGTATGCTGATAAAATTACAGCTAGTATGCAGCGAACAATTGACGAAACCAATTACAGAAGAACCAAACAGATTAATTACAACGTAGAAAATAATATAACTCCTCAAGCTCTAAACAAGAAAATCGAAAGCGCATTCACCAAAAATCCATTGGTTGAATATGAATTGGGTCATCCAATTCCTGTTGCTGCTGAGCCAGAAACTGCCTATTTATCTAAAGCTGAATTGGAAAAAATGATTCGCGAAAAGCGTAAAACGATGGAAAAAGCTGCTAAAGAATTAGACTTTTTACAAGCAGCGAAACTTCGTGACGAAATTAAAAAATTACAGGAACAGTTACCTTAAAAACTTTATTGCAAAACAATTAAACTAATAATAAAGAAATTCATTTTTTAAAAATTAACCAATCTAATCTTTTTAAAATTCATTAGATTTATCGAAATTTTTAAATTCTAGAATGAAATACCATATACTCTTTTTTGTTTTTTTAATTTTTAGCCTCGTATCAAAAGCACAATCAAATAAAAATAGTCTTTGGAATGAAGAATTAGAAAATTCATCTGACATTATAAAACCTAATACTCTTTCAACTCATCCATTTGGGATATATATATCAAGATTAAACCACAATTTCAACGTTCGCTCAACTGATAAATATTCATTCTCATTTGAAGTTTCAAGCGGCAATGTAGTTCTTCCTTATGTAAAATCATATGAACTGACTGATCCTAATGACCGCGAAATTTCCAAAAACCAGCCCTGGCATTCCCGCGAATTTTCATTTGATTTAGATAAAGTGCCATCTAAAATTAGAGAATTTGAAGCCGATGGCGTTATTCGATCGTATCGCTTTAATTTTACCTTACCGCTTACGGTTAATCACGAACTGAGTTTCAGCCTTCGAGCCAACTCGCTTGATCGGGGCAAATATCCTTATTCTATTTTTACTTCAGACGAATCAATAGAATGGTTTCATCGAAATATTGCAGGCGGAAAAGATCCTTTTTCTAGATATCATTATGGAATAAACCAAGCTGGAATTGCTTATAAAGATGAGAATAATAAGGTATTAACAATGGACAACAATGACTTTCTAATTTCTGGACTTGATATAAATTACACTTATTATCCTAAATTAGAGATGAATGAAAATCATCATGTTTACTTAAATTTTGGCGCTCAGCTGGGTATTAATACCTCAAAATATAATCCTGCTTCAGATTTCGGAATTTCTTCTTCTATCTTAAAAAAAATGATTATCAAGGATAAAAATATTTTAAGTTTTGGATTAAGTTTAGGTGTTTTACGTCAGCATATTTTTGAATATGGAGATGGTGTAAACTTAAGCAATCAAGATTTTTTATGCAGTTTTGAAGGCCTTATTAATTACAAAGTAAAACTCAAAAACAACAATCGAATTTCATACGGTATCAATTATAATTTCCAGAATTCTTACAACAAGAAAAAAGATATGGATTATATTGTTTTAACAGGCCAAAGAATAAATACACACTGGCAGAAGACCCTATCTCATTTGTATGAAGATTTAGAAGGATGGAGCGCAATTTGTACTTATTCTACGAAGCGATTTTCTTATTTTGTGTATCTTCGGGAAGATTTAAATCTAGATAATGCACCAGATTTACAAACAGGCATTGGCATAAAAATGTCAATCAAAAAGAGTTAGAATTCTATTTTTTAAACAGAAACACAAACAAGGATTAGCCATGAAACTAATTTTAAGAGAATACAACCTCAAACTAAAACACACTTTCACTATTTCGAGAGAATCTATTGATTTTCAGCCTTCGCTAATTGTTGAATTACAAAGCGATGATTTTTCTGGTTTTGGAGAAGCTACTTCAAATCCATATTATCATATTACGGTTCCAATGATGATCGCTGATTTGGAGAAAATCAGATCGATTATTGAAAACACAGAGAATGAAACTCCACAAGTGTTTTGGTCAAAAATTCATCCGTATTTAAAAGACGACATGTTTGCTTTATGCGCTTTAGATTTGGCTTATAATGATTTGTATGCTCGCAAAAAAGGCAAGAAATTATATGAATTATGGAACTACACAACCGAAAGAAACCCGATGACAGATTATACAATCGGAATTGCTTCTATCGACAAAATGGTTTCAAAAATGCAAGAACTTCCTTGGCCTATTTATAAAATTAAACTGGGAACTCAAGAAGACATTGAAATTGTAAAAGAATTAAGAAAGCATACCAATGCCGTTTTTAGAATTGATGCCAATTGCGGATGGGGAGTTGAAGAAACAATCCATAATTCAGTTGAACTAAAAAAATTGGGTGTTGAATTTTTAGAACAGCCTATGAAGGCTGACAATTGGGAAGGTCATAAAGAAGTTTTTAAACATTCTGCCCTTCCTGTCATTGCAGACGAGAGCTGTATTATTGAAGAAGATGTGGCAAAGTGCTTCAATCATTTTCATGGCGTGAACGTTAAATTGGTAAAATGCGGCGGTTTAACTCCCGGAAAACGCATGATTGAAGAAGCTAAAAAATTAGGCTTAAGAACAATGGTGGGCTGTATGACGGAATCTACTGTTGGAATTTCTGCTATTGCACATTTACTTCCTCAATTGGATTATGTGGATATGGATGGCGCACTTCTTTTAGCAGAAGATATTGCAACTGGTGTAACCATTAAAGATGGAGTTGTAAGTTATTCTGATCTTAACGGAACAGGAGTTACATTGCTGTAAAATGATAGTTGAAAAATTTCCAGATCGAATCATTGAAATTGACCAAAAACAATATCTGTATTTTGGCGGAACTGCTTATTTGGGACTTCCAACAAACAAGAAATTTCAAGATTTAGTAGTTCATAACATTCTAAAATGGGGAACAACTTACGGAAGCTCGAGAACTGCCAATATTCAATTAACAGCTTATGATGCAGGCGAAAGCTTTCTAGCTTCTCATATTGGCTCAGAAAGTTCCGTTACTGTTTCTTCTGGTATGCTTGCTGGAAAACTGGTTCTAGAAAAATTGAAAAAGCAAACCGATTGTTTTTATCATTTAAACGAAATTCATTCGGCTATTCAAATGGAGAATAGTTTTCCTGTTTTTGTAAATGAAAAGTTGAATGAACGTTTATTAGATTCTAAATCAGAAAAAATAACCATTTTGACCGATGGCGTTCCTTCATTCCAAACCAAACCTGTTGATTTATCTTTCTTAAAACAGATTTCAAATCAGAAAGAAATTACATTGGTTGTTGATGAATCGCATTCGTTGGGAATTATTGGCAAAAATGGTGCTGGAATCTATTCCTCAATTGACTTTGCAATTAAAAGAAAAATCTTGGTTTCGTCTCTAGGAAAAGCTTTCGGATTAACAGGCGGAGTAATTGCATCAGATTCTGAATTCATTAAAGAAATAAAAGAAATTGAAACGTTTACAAGCGCCGCAGGGATGAATCCCGCTTTTGTACAAACACTTTCTGATGCTTCTGAAATTTATAAAATACAGCATCAAAAGCTGAAGGATAATTTGAGTTATATCAATTCAATTTTAATTAAAAATAAGAACGTTAAGTTTGATGCAGATTATCCTTTGATTTATTTATTACCAAAAGAATTAATTAGCAAACTAAAAAACGAAAACATAATTATTGCCAGTTTTAAATATACCAAAGAAGCTGAACCGCTTAATCGCATTGTAGTAACTGCAAATCATACAAAAGAAGATTTAGATAAATTGGTTGGCGTTTTAAATGAATTTAATTCTCAATTTTAATCATTTTAAAAAACTACCTTTGCAAAATATAATACGTTTTAACTGGGAGTAGGGATTGGTAAAACCTGAAACTTGAAACAAAAAAACCTGAAACAAAAATTATGACAAATAACGATATACTTAAAAAACTTCGCGTGGCTTTGATGCTCCGTGATGACCAAATAATAGAAATTTTAGAATTAGTAGATTTTAGAATTTCAAAATCAGAATTAGGCGCTTTTTTTAGAGCAGAAGATCATCCAAATTACATGGAATGCGGCGATCAGGTTTTAAGAAACTTCTTAAACGGATTGGTTATCCATTTAAGAGGAACTAAAGAAAACCCTAAAAACCCTAATGATGTTTTAGCAAAACATAAAGCTGAAATTCCGAAGAAAGAAACGTCTAAAGAAAGACCAGAATTTAAAGCAGCTCCAAAAGATTCAGAAAAATACAGAGGTGATCAAAGTTCTTCAAAGTCAAGTTCATCAGCTGGAAAACCTAAAAAGAAAGCATTCCCTAAGGGAAATGGAAAACCAGCTGTGGTAGAAAAAGTAGTTTTCAAAAACGGGAAAAATAAGAAATAATTTAACCGCACAAGTTTTTTAGCCACGAATTCACGAATTATTTTTGATAATCTTTGAAAATAAAATTCGTGAATTCGTGGCTATCTTTTTAAATCTTATTCTCCTCAATCTTATCAAAAAAAGCTTCTTTAAAAGTTGCGCCAATTGGCAATTCTTTTCCATTTATAAAAACAGAAAAATTATCTGTCGATTCTACATGTTGCAATGAAACAACATACGATTTATGTATTTGGATAAAATCATTTTCTGGAAGTGATTCAATTACATTTTTCAAAGATGAATGTGTAATAATCTGTTGCCTTACAGTATGAATGCAAACATAATTTTGCAGACTTTCTACATATAAAACATCCTTCAAAAAAACTTTCTGAAATTTATTTTTTCCATCGGTTTTTATAAATAAAAAATCTGGTGCACTGCTATTATTAGTGTTCGAAACTTCTATTTTGGATTCAGAATTGAGTTTAGTAACGGCTTGATAAAAACGTTCGAATGCAATTGGTTTTAATAAATAATCGACTGCATTTAATTCAAATCCTTCTAAAGCAAAATCTGGATAAGCCGTTGTAAAAATGACTTTTATATCTTTAGAAATAATTTTAGAAATCTGTAAACCGGTTAATTGAGGCATTTGAATATCTAGAAAAATAACATCTACAGATTGCGTGTTTAGAAATTCTAATGCTTTTAACGAATCATTAAAAACGCCAACTTTCTCCAAAAAATTTACTTTCCCGATGTAATTTTCTAATATTCTAGTTGCAGGCGGTTCGTCGTCGACAATTATGCATTTAAAAGCCATAAATTATTTCTTTAGCGGTATTTTTAAGTAAGTTTTAAAGGTATTATTTTCTTCTGTTTTTTCAAGAATAAATTGGCCTTTATACGTGTATTCTAGCCTTTTTGTCAAGTTATCAAAACCAATTCCAGTTGAAGAATAATTTTCTCCTTCAATAAAATAATTGAAAGTTGAAATTTCTAGAAAATCGTCCTTTATTCGAATTGAAATAATGGCCTTTTCATCTTCATTATTAAATTTTCCATGCTTGAAAACATTCTCAACAAAATGAACCAAAGCCGACGAAATGATTTTTTCGTTTGAATAAATCCCTTCAACAGAAAAATCCAAAAACAGCTGATCTTCAAATCTTTTCTTTTGCAAATGAATATAGTTTTGAATGAATTGAATCTCTTTTGAAAGTATCGCTTCATCTTTGTCTGTTTCGGTAATTACATATCGAAGTAAATCAGAAAGTACTAGAACATCATCAGCCATTTTATCATCTTTTAAAATCAATTGACTGTAAAAAGAATTCAAAGTATTAAATAAAAAATGCGGACTAACCTGTGCTTTTAGCATCTGGAATTCGGCTTTTTTATTTTCCAAAAGCAATTCCTGATTTTGATGTTGTGCAGTCTGAAACTGCCAAAACGAAAAAGTCAATGCACTTAAAATGACAGCCGGCAATCCGAAGAAAAAATTATCTTTTATGTAATAACTTATTTCTCTAGCTTCTTCATAATAATTGTGCATTCCGGTAATATTAAACATAACAACTTCTTGCAAAAAATAACGAACAGCTGCAAAAAGCAATAACGAAACTGGAATTGTCAGAATATAAAAAAGTAATTTCTTTTTGTTTAAAAACCATTCACAGAAGCAGTAAAAATTGAGAATGTAAATACAAAATATTGCTAACAAATGAGTTGGCGTAATTCCATAACATATTGCTTTGATTACAATTTCTATTTTTTGATCATTAAGTCCAATATCCCAGAAAATGTACGTTAGAAATAACAAAACGAAAAAGACAATATGATAATAAAAAGGGATTCTTGATTTCATAGTTTTTGATAATTAGCTCAAAAATACAATTAAGCCTTTAATAGAAAATGACATTTATTTAAATCATGCTTTTTTAGGGATAAACTATCAAAAACTTTACATGAAATTATTACACTGCAAATTCCATGTGTTTATAAAATGAAATCCTCTGTTCATCAAAAACAAAAAAAAGCTCCGAAAAGGCGGAATACATTTGCCATGAATTTAAAAACAAAAACGTCATGCACAAAATTATTTTATTACTCGCAATTATTACATTAAACTTAACTTCTGCTCAAACTAAGAAAAAACAAATTTTATTAATTGGAACTTTTCATTACGCAAATCCAGGTCATGATGTTGCCAAAATAAAAACCTTTAATATAATGTCTGAGAAAAGCCAAAAAGAGCTCGAAATTATGAGTGACAAAATCAAGAAATTTGGTCCAGACAAAATATTTGTAGAATGGAAATTTAGCAAACAAGCTGATTTAGACAAGTATTACAATAAAAACACCGACAGTTTACTTAAAAAAGATGTAAATGAAATTACTCAATTAGCATTACGCACTGGTAAAAAACTGAATCATAAAAAGATGTATGGAATTGATTATCGTACCCGTTTTCCTTATGATAGCTTGATGATGTCAATGGAAAAAGCAAATCAGAAGGATTTAATGAAAAAAAATACAGAGTCAACAGAAAGGTTTGTAAAAGATAATAACGAAAGAATGGCTAAAAGCTCTTTAACAGATCTTATGCTTTACTACAATGAAAAAGCATCTAATGAAGATAACATTCAATGGTATTTAGAAGTGGCAAACAGAACTGGAAACCCAGATGACTTTACTGGTGCTTCTTTAGTTTCAAATTGGTACAAAAGAAACTTATACATGTATTCTTTAGTTCAAAAATTAACCGAAAGCTCAGATAATAAAATCATGGTTTTACTTGGAGCCGGACACGCTGCAATGCTAAGAGAATTTCTAGCACATGATCCAGAATTTGAAATCGTAGAATTATCAACTGTCTTGAAATAATTTTTTTTTAACCGCAAAGAGCGCAATCCCGATAGCTATAAGGATACGCAAAGTTCGCAAAGTTATTTTATACAAATAGCTTTGCGAACTTTGCATTTTTATCGCCTTAATAAAAAAACTTAGCGCTCTTTGCTATACATTTTATTTTTTCTGTTTTGTCAAAAAAGCACATTTAAAAGATGTTTTTCAGGGATGAACTATCGAAAACGTTACACGAAATTATTACGTCATAAATTTCATGTGTTTATAAAATGAAATCCTATGTTCATCAAAAACAAAAAACAGAGGTCAAAAGACGGAATACATTTGTCATGAATTTAAAAACGAAAAATCATGCAAAAAATCATTCTATTATTAGCTCTTATTACATTTAATATCGCTTCTTCTCAAACTAAGAAAAAACAGATATTATTGGTTGGTACTTTTCATTACGCCAATCCTGGTCTTGATGTTGCTAAACTAAACAGCTTCAATATCATGTCTGAGAAGAGCCAAAAGGAACTCGAAATAATGAGTGACAAAATCAAAAAATTTGGTCCAGATAAAATATTTGTCGAATGGGAATTTAACGAACAAGCTGATTTGGATAAGTTGTACAATAAAAACACCGACAGTCTTTTTAAAACTAACAAAAACGAAATAACACAACTAGCACTTCGCACGGCTAAAAAACTAAATCATAAAAAATTATACGGAATGAATCTCTATACTTCTTTTCCATATGACAGTTTACTGATGTCAATGGAAAAAGCAAACCAACAGGATTTATTGAAAAGAAATAATGAGTGGAAAAAAAGAAATGAAAAAGATCATAATGAAAGAATAACAAAAAGCTCATTACAAGAACTCATGCTACATTACAATAAAAAAGAAACCGAAAATAAAAACATCCAATGGTATTTGGAAGTAGCAAATAGAGCTGGAAATCCAGATGATTTTACAGGAGCGTCTTTAGTTTCAAATTGGTACAAAAGGAACTTATATATGTATTCTTTAATTCAGAAATTAACTGAAAGTACAGATAACAAAATAATGGTTTTAGTCGGCGCAGGTCATGCTGCTATAATTAGAGAATTTATAACACATGATCCAGAATTTGAAATTGTAGATTTGGCGACGGTATTGAAATAATACATTTTAACCGCTAATCATGCAATCCCGATAGCTATCGAGATACGCAAAGTTCGCAAAGTTATATTCAAATAAGCTTTGCGAATTTTGTATTTACAAAACGTTTTTAAATTACAAATCTAATTTTCAAACATAGCTCGCGGTTTCAACCGCGGGAACGCCCAGATATTTATTGTGTGACATGTATGGTGTCCCCGTGGTTGAAACCACGGGCTATATTGAAATAAAATCCGTAAAATTTATTGATTTAGCTTTGCGAATTTTGCGTTTGTATCACAATCCTTGACAAAAAACTTTGCGTACTTTGCGGTTAACTAAACCACTCTGCACTGAAAGTGCAGAGGTTTGTTTTACGAGGGACTGAAAGTCCCTCTTCTTATTTCATTCAAGAATGAAATTTGAATTATCATCTCCATCCTTTCTTCTGTGATGCTCTA